>Ga0228536_1000222_pt1 | contig 138012 bp, 135 predicted proteins | sample SJ1Smetagenome_FD_168611 | JGI IMG/M metagenome (GOLD analysis project Ga0228536, IMG submission 168611) | Enriched culture of PCE-dechlorinating microbial communities from Ithaca, New York, USA - SJ1.S | ecosystem: Engineered > Modeled > Simulated communities (microbial... > Unclassified...
AGGCACGCGAGCTGGGTTCAGAACGTCGTGAGACAGTTCGGTCCCTATCCGTCGTGGGCGCAGGAAATTTGAGAGGAGCTGTCCTTAGTACGAGAGGACCGGGATGGACAAACCTATGGTGGATCAGTTGTCTTGCCAAAGGCATGGCTGAGTAGCTAAGTTTGGACGGGATAAGTGCTGAAGGCATCTAAGCACGAAGCCCCCCTCAAGATGAGATTTCCCATCACGGAAGTGAGTAAGACACCAGGAAGACGACCTGGTAGATAGGTCTCAGGTGAAAGAGCAGCAATGTTTGAAGCTAAGAGATACTAATATGTCGAGGACTTGACCTAAACCAATTGACGATTGACAATGCACAATGCACAATTGTGGAAGTAAGGATTTAGGGTCTAAGACCCAAGAGAATGACCCGAGTAATTGTGAACTGTGAACTGAGAATTGTGAATTGAAAGAAGTAATGTTTGTTCTTAGAAAGATTTAGTTTTCGTCTGGTGACGATAGCAAGAGGGAGACACCTGTACCCATACCGAACACAGAAGTTAAGCCTCTTAACGCCGATGGTACTTGGTTGGAAACGACCTGGGAGAGTAGGAAGTTGCCAGACTGTGAATGAAGATCCGCTGCATATTGCAGCGGGTCTTTTTTAATTTTATAAAGAGATAAATTGCAATAACAAATTGAACTAATTTTCATGCCTGACAGATCTTGTACTGCATCATGATTGATTTGTCATGGGAAGGGTGGAGATTTTCATCGAAAATACTACCCGACCTTGTCAACCTGTAGCGTCGTATACTCGAAGCTGGCCTTTCGGCACTCGATGCCGTAAATGTCTAAATGGAAACTCGATGGATTCTGCTATGACGCATAAATTGCACCCAGTTCGTCCTCAAAGAGCTCTTATGGTGTATTGTATCCATTGTAAAAGGTCTTTGTGCATACCATTTCAGAAGGCTTGAACTTTCCGGATTTAAGCGCACGACCAACGCATGCGTCGGGTGACCACTTATCTTCTTTGATCATTTTGGTGACATAATCTATGAAGTCACTGCATTGAAGCCTTTTAAATGGCTTACAGGAGTTCTTACGGTTGTTGTCATAGACTGCTTTGCCTGTGGCAGCCAGGTATACATCAACTTTCTTTTTGGCATATATTTGTGTTGTTGTACCCCTTCTGATTTCATTTAGAATGGTATTCCTTGCCCTGCCAAGCTGCTTTGCTATCTTGTAGGGGGTAAAGCCATCTTGAAGACGAAGTTGAATAAACATTCGCTCCTCGTAGTTTAGGTGTTTATTTTTCCTCGAATCAGTGGTATTATTAGGGTAGTCCATAGTGATTATCCTCCGTGTCAGATTTTTTGTAGTGATTAAATCATAACACAGATAGTCATCTATGGGCTTTTTATATTAGTTCAATTTCATTTTACAATGAATCAAAAAGAAATATTTAAGGAAATAGTTTCTTAACTTATTACGGCTTTATCCGATATCCATATTGATATTCCATCAAGGGAGTTAATTAAGCAAAAAAGCCTGCCTAATAGTCTTGAATAGAGGAGTATGTCAGTATCATTAACCCGTAAAAATTTCCAAATACAGGAGGATCATATGGAACAATTTCTAATTTTTATTTCAGGTGGACAGGAATTTGCATTGGAGATAAAAAACATCAGTAAAATAATCGAATACATAGAGCCACAGCGAATACCTGAAGCTTCCAGCTTCGTGCAAGGCGTTATTCCCTACAACAACTCTGTACTCCCGGTTATCAGCCTATCCGCAAGACTCTATGGCACAAGTGAATCGGCCATAAAGGACAAAAATGTAATAATCGCTATCTGGAAAGAAAAGGAGATTGGATTTGTAGTTGAGGATATCAAAGGGATAATAACGATCGAAGACACTGATATTGAGATGTCAAACAAAGACTTCAGAATATCAAAAGACTACATCATGGGATACATTAAGAAGAATGATGAGATCATTGTGATCCTCGACATAAACAAAATATTTACCTTAGATCAGGAAGTTGAATTGCTTGAGATCAATGAACAGATTAATTAGTAGTCAAAAAAGTAAGCAGGTGATTAAGGCATGAGCATTATAAGAGTAGGGATCTCAGAGTTTGCAGTGTCTAAAGCACCTGCTAAGCTAATTACTATAGGTCTGGGATCCTGTGTAGGAATCGCAGTCTACGAAAAGAATAAGAAGGTAGGTGGCCTCAGTCATATCCTGCTGCCTGACAGCAATTTCTTTTCAAAGGTTGACAAACCCGAGAAATTTGCTGATTTGGCTTTGCCACTTATGATAGACGCAATAATATCGATGAGTGGAAGTGAGAAGCTTGAAGCTAAAATTGCCGGTGGTGCAAGTATGTTCTATCAAGGTAATGATAATCTGATAGATGGAATCGGGCAAAAAAACATAAAAGCCGTAACTGACATATTAAATAGCTTTGGAATTCCAATAATCGGCTCAGATACGGGAGGTAATGCAGGCAGGACTATGACTGTAGACCTGACTGACTTTAAGGTAACCATAAGCACAGTTAATAAGGAACCACTATTGCTGTAAGCTAGGAGGAAAGATATGGCAATAAGAGTTTTAATAGTTGACGACTCAGCCTTCATGAGGAAAATAATTTCTGATATGATGAATGAATTTAGAGACATAGAGGTTGCCGGCACAGCAAGAAACGGTATTGATGCACTTGAAATTATTCCAAATCTGAAACCTGACATCATTACATTAGATGTTGAAATGCCAGGCCTTAATGGGATAGAAACATTAAAGGAAATCAAGAGAAGAACGAACATCCCTGTTATTATGCTAAGTTCTAACAGCAGACCTGAAATAACGATAGAAGCACTGGAGCATGGTGCGATAGATTTTATCGAAAAGCCTGTAAATATAGGCTCAAATTTTTCGGAAATCAAGAGTGACATTGAACATAAAATAAAAAACTACTTTAACGAGAACCTTCTTGATTCAAGAGTACTGCAAAAAAATCCTGTCAGTAAATCCACTCAGGTTAACAGAAGATATGAAGCACTTGTGATCGGAGCATCGACAGGTGGCCCCAAAGCACTTGTTCAACTGGTTAGCAGGCTTCCCAAAAACACTCGGATCCCAGTATTTATCGTACAGCACATGCCTAAGGGTTTTACAACCTCCCTCGCAGAAAGAATGGATCGTGAGTCGCAAATAAAAGTAGTTGAGGCACAAAATGGGATGAATATAGACAGTGGAACGGTTTACCTGGCACCAGGAGATTATCATATGGTAATAGTCAAAGATCAGATCATGCTTCAAAGCACAGAAAAAATTCACGGAGTAAGACCGGCAGTTGATTATCTTTTTTTCTCTGCAGCTGAAAAATACAAAGAAAAGCTACTTGCAGTAATATTGACCGGAATGGGCAAGGATGGCTCAGACGGTATGTCAAGAATTAAGGAAGCCGGTGGATACAACATAGCTCAGGACAAGGAAAGTTCAATAGTATTCGGAATGCCTGGCAGCGTCATATCCAGAGGTGTCGTAGACGAAATATTAAGTCTGGAGGACATATCAAAAACATTAAACAGGATGGTAAGGTGATATTATGGAACTTGATTATAAATATTTCTATGACTGGGTCCGCAAGAGCTATGGCCTTACACTCGATGCATACAAGGATGCACAGATGCAAAGAAGGATCGCATCTGTGATGCGAAAAGCAGGTGCCAGAAATTTTAAGGAGTATGCAGAGTTGATCAAGCATCACGACAACATAAGGAATGATTTTTTCGACCAGGTTACTATAAATGTGACTGAGTTTTTTCGAAATAAGGACAAGTTCGATGAGTTTGAACAAGTACTGTCAGCAAAGATAATTCCCAGATTCAGGAATATAAAGATATGGTCTGCTGCCTGTTCAAATGGTGCTGAGCCATATACGGTAGGAATGATACTCCATTCTAAAGGATTGGACAGGAGCGCAAAAATAATCGCTACTGACATCGATTTGAATATATTGGATAAGGCGAAACAAGGGATGTACAAGGAGCGGGATCTTAAAAATATAGACAAGGAGTATCTCAAAAAGTATTTTTCAATTGACGGGTCTGATTATATGATTAACGATGATATAAAGAAGCTTGTAAATTTCAAAAGGCATGACCTTATAAATGATACATATGAGAAGGACCTTCATGCTATTATCTGCAGGAATGTAACAATTTATTTTAAAAATGAAGTGAGAAATGAAATATATCATAAATTTAGTGAAGCCCTTGTACCTGGGGGGATTTTCTTTATAGGAGCAACAGAAGGAATATATAATCCTGGGGAGTTCGGCTTTAAGAAGATCACAACATCAATTTATGAGAAAATATAGGCTTTAGGAGGAACATTGTGGACGACAATAGCGTATACAAAGACGTGTTTTTGGAAGAATCAACAGAATACCTGCAGATACTTAACGATGGGGTCATGATGCTTGAAAGAGACCCGTCAGACGAAGAAGCCCTGGGAAATGTTTTTAGAGCTGCACATACACTAAAAGGCATGGCTGCAACCATGGGATATGAAACCATGACTTCTCTTACACACAAGCTTGAAAGTGTATTGGAGTTGTTCAGAGGTGGAAACGAGAAAGTAACACCGACTGTGATTTCCCTGATATTCAGCAGTCTGGACTCTCTTTCAGAAATAATCAACAAACTGAGAGATGACGACAGTTCAGAAACCGATATAAGTCAACTGGTCGCCCAGCTTAATGCAGCTGCAACCAAGAGAGAAGCTGCAATGAATGAAGATTTGGATTTCGCCCTTGAAGAAGAAGAGACAAACCAAAAGATAATCTTCGAGGCTGCACAAAAAGGTTATGAAACATATGAAGTATCAATAATTCTCGATGATGATACCGTCATGAAGGGTGCCAGAGCTTACCTTGTTGTAAACAGACTGGAGCAAAACGGTGATGTAATTCATACAGAGCCTTCACCTGAGGAATTAGAGCAGGGTGATTTTGACAACATCTTCAAGGTTCTGTTCCTTACCAGGCTTACAAGGGAAGAAATAGCAGCTGAAATAGACGGCATTTCAGAAATCAGGAGCTGTGAGATCAATAAGGTAAATCCTAAACAGATTGATCAACCCGACGAGCACAATGAGGTGAAGGAAGAAGCATCAGTATCATCATCACAGGATACGAAGTTATCCAAAGCCGGGCATTCAAATAATTTTGGAAACTCAATAAGAGTAGATATTGCTAAGCTGGACAATTTCATGAATTTAGTCTCAGAGCTCGTAATATATAGAAATCAGTTGGAGGACATTAGCACCAACCTGAGGATAAGCGAAATAAACGAGCCACTATCAAATGTTGCAAGAATATCAACGGATCTCCAGGATCTGGTTCTACAGATGAGGATGCAGCCAGTAAGTGTTGTATTCAACAGATTCCCAAGGATGGTAAGAGACCTTTCCAAGGTGCTTGACAAGGAGATAGACTTCCAAATAGAAGGTGAGGAAACTGAGCTTGACAGAACAGTAGTTTCTGAACTGGGAGAACCTTTGATCCACCTTCTCAGAAATGCTGTAGATCATGGAATAGAAACACGGGAGGAGAGAAGAAATCTCAAAAAGCCTACCAGAGGAATAGTTAAGCTTTCAGCGTATCAGGAGGGAAATAGGGTAATAATTACCTTAAGTGATGATGGAAAGGGACTGGACCCGGAAAAAATAAGAGAAGCAGCTGTAAGAAAGGGTCTCAACATAGACGGTTTAAGAGATACTGAGATCCAGCATCTGATATTCAACCCCGGTTTTTCAACAGCCAAAGAGGTTACAAGCATTTCTGGAAGGGGCGTAGGAATGGATGTAGTGAAGCAAAAAATCAGCAGCCTTGGTGGCACTATTGAACTGACAAGCGAGGTCGGGGTCGGCACAACATTTACAATAAAACTACCGCTTACTCTGTCAATAATTCAGTCACTGATGGTTAAAATAGCCGATGAAGTGTTTGCCGTGCCACTTGGACTGGTGGAAAAGGTAGTAAAGGTAACAGATGGAGAGATAATGAACTCACTAAACCGCGAGGTTTATATGTACAGAGGTCAGGCTACTCCGGTAATAAGGCTGGACAAAAAGCTCGGGATACAAGCCTCAAGCTCAGGAAAGCACCTGATATTGGTTCATCTTGGAGACAGATACTACGGACTTCTTGTGGATGATCTCCTTGGTCAGCAGGAGATCGTAATCAAGAAGCTGAGCGGAGTTCTCGGGAAAATGAAGGAATACCTCGGTGCAACAATACTTGGAAACGGAGATATAACACTTATACTTGATGTAGGCAATCTCTGCGGTTAAAATAGATAATCATGAGACGATAATGGAGGTAGTGCTATGGGAAAGCGAGTAATGGTAGTTGATGATGCTGTCTTTATGAGAATGAAATTGAAGGATATTCTTGAGAAGGGTGGCTTTGAGGTAGTAGCCGAGGCCCAGAACGGGATAGAGGCTATTGAGAAATACAAGGCAGAAAAGCCTGATTTGATAACTATGGACATTACAATGCCAGAAATGGATGGGATCCAGGCTTTGAAAAGCATCAAGGCTTTAAACCCAGGGGTAAAGGTAATAATGTGCAGTGCAATGGGACAACAGTCAATGGTTATGGATGCAATACAGGCTGGAGCTTCAGATTTCATAGTTAAGCCTTTCCAAACTGACAGAGTTCTGCAGTCGATGGCAAAAGTAAGCGGATAATTGGAGGTTTACCATGCAAATTATTGTGTTCAAGCTAAGCGATAAGCATTTTGCCATAGCGACAGAAAAGATAGAAGAAATAACCAAATTGCTTCCATCAATCAATGTTCCTAAATCGCCATATGGAGTTGAGGGACTTGTAAATCTCCGCGGGAATGTCGTTGCTCAGATAAGTCTAAGTAAGCTTTTGCACTTGGAGGAGGATTTGTGCTACAATAATATTATGATAGTAAGCAATAAGGACCACAAAGTAGGATTACTTATAAACGAAGTCCTTAAAGTAATGGACATAAATGAAAGTCTTATACAAAACATAGAAGCCCAAAATACCTTAGGTATCAAGGGAATAATACAGATCGATGGAGCAATCGTGAACATTTTGGATGTAGATGAGTTACTTTCTGAAAAAGAGGGATTAAGTTGAAAGAAGTTTTATCTCAGCAGGAAATAGATTCTCTTCTTAAAGCAATAAATAGTGGACAGCTGCCGGCAGAGGAGCTTACTGAAAGGGAAGACCGCAATAAAGTCAAGCCCTATGACTTCAGACGTCCTTTTAAGCTTTCCAAAGAGTATATAGACTCTTTGTATATGGTTTTTGAAAATTTCTCAAAACTGTCCAGCATTTCCATATCCAATCAGATCTTAACAAATGTGGATATGAAAATTATTGCTATAGAGCAGATAAGCTTTGAGGAGTTCCTTAGATCAGTGCCACTGTCAACGGTCGTGGGGTTATTCAGATCCAGGCCTCTGTTGAGCAATCAGCTTCTTGCACTGAGTCCAACGCTATGCCTTCAGATAATAGAGCTTATGTGCGGTGGAGTCAGCTCAGCCTCTTATGATGAGGCGAATAAAACCGATTTCACAGATATTGAGATAACCATCCTTGAGGAAGTGATTATAGGAATTCTCAAGTCCTTCACCAACGCCTGGAGCGAGATTTTAGAGATCGAAACTGAGCTTGAGTCGGTCGAATCAAACCCTCAAACAGTTCAGGCTATATCGCCCAATGAGCCAGTAGTACTTATGACCTTCTCGGTTGAAATAAGTGAACAGAAAAACTACATGAATATTTGCATTCCATACCTGTCCTTTGACAATATCATGGACAATCTAAGTCTAAGAAACAGATTCCAGAACAACCAGGGTTCAATGGACGAATACAGAGGATTGATCGAGAAACATATGATGAACGTCACTGTGGACGTGGAGGTTGGCCTTGGCAAATCCATAATAACCGTGGGGGACATACTCCAGTTGGAAAAGGGAGACATAATACAACTGGACATGAACATAAATGATCCACTGAAAATGTATGTGGAGGAAATAGAATATTATTTGGTAAAACCAGGACAAGTAGACGGCAAGCTTGCTGTCGAGGTAGTTGAATATTTGGAAGAAGAGGGTGGTATGTGATGAACGATAAGCTAATTTCCCAGGAAGAGATCGATGCCTTGTTAAGCAAAGGCTTAGCAAACGGGTCAAAAGGAATGACCGACATAGAAATGGATATCATTGGCGAGGTAGGCAATATTTCCATGTCAACTGCAGCCACCACTCTCTCTACCATACTCGGCAAGAAGGTAAGTATAACGACCCCAAAGGTTTCCTGGAAGCCCTTTGGAGAGGTTGTAAACGAATTTCAGTCCCCAAAGGTAGTTGCAAAGGTAGATTTTAAGCATGGGCTGAGCGGCAACAATATATTCATGGTCGATATAAAAGATGCAGCCATAATTGCTGACCTTATGATGGGAGGAGACGGACTCGTACAGTCCTCTGAGATGACTGAACTCCAGCAAAGTGCTGTCGCAGAGGCAATGAATCAGATGATTGGATCAGCCTCAACTGCCATGGCAACCATGATAGACAAGGAGATAGATATAAACCCGCCTCAAGTGGACCTATGGGAGTTGGACTCTGATTATGAAGTGGAGGGAATGGACTACAGTACCCACATCTGTAAGATCGAGTTTGATCTTACAGTTGAAGGCCTGATCGATAGCAAGATGATGCAGCTGTTTGAGAGAGAAACAGTTGACGATATTATATCGATCATGAACAACGACCTGTCCTCAGGAGGAGCTTCAGAACCAGTCCATGAAGAAACACCTTCAGCCTACAAAGAGCAAGCTAAGGCAAATAAAGAGCAGGATAAGGAACAGCCACAGGTTACGGTTCAAAAACCAATTTTCAACCAGCTGACACCAAAGGACGATTCAGGTAATCCACCCCGAAACCTCGACTTAATAATGGATGTTCCACTTGAATTCAGTGTAGTCCTTGGGAAGTCAAAAAAAACCATAAAAGAGATATTGTCATTCGGCAACGGTTCTGTCGTCGAGCTTAATAAGCAGGCTGACGAGGCTCTTGAAATATATGTAAACGGGAAGCTGATCGCACAGGGAGAGGTTGTAGTAATAAATGAAAACTTTGGAATAAGAATAACTAATATCCTAAGCAGAGAGCAAAGAGTAAGGGGATTATAGATCAATCGGCCCGGGAAATGATCCCGGGTTAATTTTTTATGAAATGCTATTAAATTTTTTTAACATGTGCCGATATATAAACAAATGAAACAAGGAGGGAGCTGTATGAAAATCAACAAGGTTCAAAACAACCCTATGATAAGTTCCGCCAATAGGGAAAATGAGAGAAAAGCTGATCCCAAAACAACTCAGGCTACTAAAAGCGTAAATGTTGAAATTTCCAGCTCAGCCAAGGAATTAGTCAACAGGATAAATCAAATTGAAGATAAAGGCTACAGTGAAAAGGTAGAAAAAATAAGAAAAGCAGTGTTGGAAGGGACCTACAGGATCGATCCAGGGAAAATTGCACAAAGAATCCTTGACACTATCAGTGATGAGAAAGGCAGTGTTGAGTAATGTTTGATCTTAAAGGATTGAGAAAACAATTAAGGGAGCTTTTAGCTATTCTTAAGGATGAAAAAGAGGCTCTTATCAAAAATGACAGCCCCGTGGTTGCCAGTCTTATAGAACGGAAAATTGAGATCGTAAGCAGTCTTGAGGAATTAAAAAAAGATGATGCAAAAATCGATGAAGAAACGATTAAGCTCATTGAAGAAATCAAGGATCTCCAGGAAACCAACCTGCTTCTGACGAAGCAGGCGCTTAAATTTCAGGAAAAACTTATTGAAACTATAGCAAAAAACATAAACGCAGTAGCAGATACCTATTCCCAAAAGGGAGAATACAACAAGCAAACTCAGGATATCAACCTTATAGATCATAAGGTATAGGAGGGTACTATGGCAGGAATATTCAACACGCTTAATACAACAAACAAGGGAATGAATGCGCAGCAGACAGCCCTTCATACCACAGCGCACAATATCTCCAATGCCAACACGGAGGGTTATTCAAGACAAAGGGTAGAGCTCAAGGCTGACCTGGCATATACCTACGGAGGAGTTGGACAGCTGGGTACAGGTGTTAAAATGGATTCGGTGATCAGATTGGTCGATGAATTTACCGGCAAACAGATTCGTCAGGAGACTGCCACCCTAAGTCAGTTTGGTACAAAATCAGAGGTGCTCGAGCAGCTGGAGACGATTTTTAATGAACCCTCAGACACTGGTCTGAACTTCAACATTGGTGAAATGTTTAAATCATACCAGGAGCTCGCTAAAAACCCTGAGAGTCTAAGCTCGCGAACCATAGTAATCGAAAAATCCAGAACCTTTGCAGATACTCTTAACCAGATCCAGTCGCAAATAGATTCTCTAATCGGAGAAACTGACTATCAGATCGATAAGCAAATATTGGACTTCAATTCGATAATCGACAACCTGGATACATTGAACAGACAGATATTCAATATTTCAGTGAAGGGACACACGCCCAACGATCTTCTGGACCAAAGAGACAAGCTTCTTATGGAAATGTCTTCCATTACTGATTTTAAGGTAGAAATAGACAAGTACAACAGGGTAAGCGTCATCGTAGGCGGAGAAGCAGCCCTCAATCATGAGGGGAAGCCATTGAATGCCGATGGGGACCCAATCACATTGGACCTTAGGATACTGTCCACAAAGGGAGCTATAAAAGGCTATCTTGACAGTAAGGAGGTCCTCGTGGACCAGCTTAAGGAAATGAAGGATTACGGCGCTGCCGTGGCAGCGGCATTTAATAAAGCACATACCGACGGTGTAACTGACGACCCTATAGCAATTTTTATTTCAGACGAAGGAAGGTTATCGGTAAATCCTGACCTTATAGAGGACAACAGCAAGCTCCTTGCAGGAGAAAATGCAGCCTCTCCAGCAGGAGACGGCTCCAGGGCAGCAGCGATAGCTGCTATAAGAAACACACCAATTGATTTTGGTGGCGAGTCAACTACACTGGAAAACAAGTACAATTCAATGATAACAAGAGTAGGGATTTCAAAGGAGCATGCCGACAATATGGTCAAAAACCAGGAGGCGCTCGTAGGACAGCTGGAAATGAGAAAAGAGTCAACAACAGGAGTATCCATCGACGAGGAGGTTTCAAACCTTGTAAAGTATCAAAAGGCATTCGAGGCCAATGCGAGGGTAATGGCAGTGTTGACTGAAATGCTCGATGTACTGATCAACAGGACGGGGGTGTAGTAAATGAGGATAACTAATAAGACGCTTGCAACAAACTTTCTAAATAATCTAAACAGAAATCTCACCCAGATGTCCAAGTACCAGAATCAGCTATCCTCGGGAAAGGTAGTCACAAGGGCATCAGATGATCCAATGCTGGTCTCCAAGATCATGGACCTTAGGAACAACATTGGAATGAATACCCAGTACAACTCCAATATAAGCGACACCATAGGCTGGGTGGAGACCCAGGATGGAGCCTTAAATGGTGCTACAGCGATCCTTCAAAGGGTAAGGGAACTGATTATTTATGGTGCAAACGGAACCCTCTCAGCAAGCGACAGAGCCGCCATAAAGGATGAGGTGGTACAAAACGTTGAGGGGTTGAGGGATATACTTAACACCAACTTCGACGGACGCTACATCTTCGCAGGGCAGAATACAAAAACCATACCCTTCAAGTTTACTGAGGCTGAGGGCCTAACCTACGATCCAGCTAATGACAAGAACATCATGAGGGAAATCGGGCAAGGAATAAATGTTGAGATCATAACCTCAAGCAAAGAGGTAGCAGGAGATGCAGCAGATGGACTTGGAGCGTTGCTAAAGAATGTTATAAGCTCACTTAACAGCACAGATCCGGCAGAAATAGAAAAACTCTCCGGAGAACTCCTGGGCAAGCTTGATGAAAAGATTGAAAGTATGCTGAGTTTAAGATCCAGGATCGGAGCAATAAACAACAGGCTTGAGGCTTCCAAATCGAGAAATGAAACCGAAAACCTAAACCTTAATACACTCCTTTCACAAAGAGAGGACATAGATATAGCAGAAAAGTTCATGGAATACAATGTAATGTCAACCGTCTACCAGGCTTCGCTGGCAGCAGGCTCAAAGATTTTGCAGCCAAGTCTGTTGGATTACCTTAGATGAAGAGGTGCAAAGGCGATGAGGATCAAGACCAAGTATTTTGGAGAAGTTGAAATAACTGAAGAGACAATAGTGAATTTTCCCAATGGATTGCTGGGGTTCGCTGAAAGCAAAAGGTTTGCGGTTCTGGAGATCCCCCAGTCACCTGGATTTAAATTTCTCCAGGACATTGAGAATACCTATGTGTCATTTATGATAGTATCACCCTGGGGGTTCTTCCCTGATTACGAAGCAGTAATCGATGATAGTGAACTGGTGTCCATTAGAACAGAGAACACATCTGAGTCAGACCTGGATGTTTATCTGGTAGTGACCATAGGAAACAGCTTTAATGAAAGTACAGCTAACCTCATAGCCCCAATAGTCATAAACACCTCTGATAGATTAGGAAAGCAATTCGTGCTACACGATTCAAAATACACGACAAAGCATAAACTGATTTCTGAAGAGGCGGGTGAATAACATGCTCGTTCTTAACAGAAAGCTCGGTGAGAGCATAATGCTTGGGGACAACATAGAGATCAGAATCCTTGAGATGGCAGACGGAAAGGTGAAGATCGGGATAGAAGCTCCCAGGGATCTCACAATACTCCGAAAAGAGGTATATGATCAGGTTGTAGAGGAAAATAAAAATGCAATCAACAATCAGGTCGATCCCCTGACGGTGTTGAGGCAGAATTCAAAATAGCTATTAATTAACAAAAGAATTGACCGATAATGAACAGTGATATAGTAACCTTTGGGAGTGATTTAAATGATAACGACACAACCAATTTCAGATATTAAAATAACACCTCAGGTCAAGAGAGAGAAGCTGGAACGAGCAGTACCAGAACAGAAGGCTCCAGATTTCGAGAAGGAAGAAAAAAAAGAATACCTGAACAAAAAAGAAATTTCTGATGCTGTGGACGAAACAAACAGAATAGTCTTTGGAGATACCAACAGATTTGAGTTCAAGATTCATGAAGGAACAGGAAGAATGCTTGTCAAGCTGGTTGATAATGAAACAGATGAGGTCATAAAAGAGATACCACCAGAGAAAATATTGGACCTTATTGCCAACATCTGGGAAATGGTAGGTATCCTCGTAGACGAAAGGGGATGATAATATGTCTATAAATTTCATAGGCTCATACTCAGGCATAGACAATAGCTCTATACAGCAGCTGATGGAGGTTGAAAAGCTGCCATTGGCAGGTCTTGCGAAGAAGAAGACCAGCATAACTGAAATGCAAAATGCCTGGAAGGACATAAATACACGTCTCAAATCACTGTTTGATAAGGTCAAGGTTCTGCAAAGCCCTGATATATTCCAGTCCAAATCTGCAACATCTTCTAATGATGCAGTCGTGGCTGTCAGTGCAGGAAAGTCTGCAGCTTCTTCTCAATACAGGATCCATGTGGAAACTCTTGCGACTGCTTCCAAATCAGTTGGAAGCCAGATAGAGGTCGAAAATACAACGTCAGCTCTTGAAACAGAGGGATCATTTAAACTGACAAATGCCGATGGCAAGGAGCTTCAGATAGAAATTGGAATCGATGATTCATTAAAAACAGTAATGGACAAGATCAATGAGGGCACCAATGAGACAGGGCTCAAAGCTTCAATAATTGATAAGAGATTGGTGATCGAGGACACAAAAACAGGTTCAAGAGAAATTCAAATAGAAGATGTTGAGGGAAAAGCCTCAGTCCTTGAAGATCTGGGAATGGGCTCTGCCAGAGTAGATTCCACAGGTACCAACGCTGAATTCTCGATTAACGGAATCGATGTGACAAGAAGCTCAAATACCATAACAGACGTCATTGATGGAGTGACATTTAATCTTAAAAACACAAGCGAACCTGGAAAATCAGAAACTATAACCATTGACTTCGATATGGCAAAGGCTGAAAAAGCGATCAAGGATTTTGTAGATCAGTACAACTCGACAATGACCTTTATCGAAGATAAAATGGCTGCAGGAAAACCGGGAGAGCCTGCAACAAGAGGAATATTGGCAGGCGATGGAAGTCTGCAAAGGCTTCATAATTCCTTAAGACAAATGGTCACCTCCACAATATCAAATAGCGACAATACAGCTATAAAAGACATATCAGCTCTTGGAGTCAAAACTACAGACAGATTTGGGAAGCTGACCTTTGATCCATCAAAGTTGAGAGAAGAACTTACCAAAGATACCTTGAATGTGAAGAATTTCTTTTCAAGTACCATTGGTGATAACTCTGTTGGATTTGCCGTAAGGATCAACAAGTATGTAGACTCCTTTATATCTTCGAACAATGGAGTCATAAAGGGTAAAACTGAAAGCTTTGAAAGAAGTATCAAAGACCTGAATAAGCAAATAGACAGCTTCAATAAAAGGGTTGAGAGAAAGGAACAGTATTATATTAAAATGTTTTCTGCGCTCGATGTAGCCATGTTACAGGCAGAAGGTCAGATGCAATGGCTAAACGGTCAGATTTCTGCAATGAACGCACAATCATCCGGAATAAAACGATAGAGGTGCACTAAATGAATCAAGCAAATGCCTATAACGCATATAAGAATAACGAGATAATGTCAGCGTCTCAGTCCAAGCTTATCCTAATGCTTTACGATGGCGCAATCAAGTACCTGAAGCTCGCAGAGATAGCAATTTCCGAAAAGAAAATTGAGAAGACAAATGAAAACCTGAAAAAAGCCCAGGATATACTGGCAGAGTTTATGTCAACGCTGAATTTTCGGGAAGGCGGAGAAATCGCTGAAAATTTGTACAGCCTGTACGAGTACATGTATCAAAGGCTTATCAGAGCCAATATAGACAAGGATACAGCAATCGTTCTGGAGGTAAGAGGTTATCTCGAGGAGTTGAGGGAAACATGGGCGAAAATTTGAGTTTTGACGAACTGATAAGGGAAAAAGAATCGATCCTTGATGATATTCTGCTTAATATCAGGAGCTGGGACAGAACTATCGAGTCCGGAATTTCTATAATCGAGTCTAATCAGGAACTGCTTGGGGCAATAGATTCAATCAATGCCAGGCTTTCGGAAAGTGGCAATAGTCATCATGAAGAAGCAAGCTGTAATCACAAGCTGATAATGATATCAAATGAACTTGAACAGCTGATAAATTGGATGAAAGGTTTGAAAAAATCAATACTTGATGAAAAAAAGTCTCTTGAAAAAAAAGAAGACATAATCAAAAACTACATGGCTAATAATAGCAACCCGATTTTCCTGGATAAGAAGATTTAGGTACAGTTTAAAAATAAATCATGACAGGGCATAGAAATATGCCCTTTTTGTGTTGACAATAGTTTCCATGTTTGTTATGATTTCAGCAGTTAGTGTTGATACATGGACATTCAAGAGTTAACAACACACCATGACAAGAGTCATCAAGTATGAAACCAGGAAAGTATTTTATTAGCATTCGTTATTTAAGAAAACTCTCATGTTGAGGGCAAAGCTGTGGAAACATAGCGACGCAAAGCTATAGGGCCTCTAAAATGGCAGCCAGCTACAGAAATGCAGAGTTTTTTATATGCCAAAAAAACAGGGATGGAGGTCAAAAATGCCAGATTACAGCTATTCAATGATCAAAAATGCTCTCGATGCTTCATCAATGAGACAAAGGGCTATTTCAAGCAACATTGCCAACATAAATACGCCAAATTACAAGGTAAATAAAGTGGAGTTTGAAGAGCACCTGAAAAACGCTATTAATGGCACAAGTCTCGAAAAAACTCACGAAAAGCATTTTGGCGCAAATGGGATTGGAGATGTCAAGGCAACTATAGAAAAGAAAAAAAACACCTCTCTGGACGAAACTGGCAACAATGTCGATATAGATATTGAAATGACAGAGCTTGCTGCAAACGAAATTTATTACTCCACGCTGATACAGCTATTGAATGCCAAGTATTCGAAGCTAAATGCAGCTATAAACAGATAGGAGGATTAATATAGATGACTGTTTTCAAATCAATGCAGATAAATGCATCGGGGTTGAACCTTGAAAGACTTAAGCTGGATACTATATCGACCAATATAGCAAATGCAAATACGACGAGAACAGAGAATGGGGAGGCATATCGCAGGAAGGTGGTCGTATTCAGAGAGCGACTTTCAGCTGAAACAGACAGGCAAAGCGGTTTGGCCAGTGTCAGGAGCGAGGGGGTAAATGTTGTCGGAATAGCAGAGGATCAATCTGATTTCAGGCTGGAGTACTCTCCCGAGCATCCCGATGCAGACGAAAACGGGTATGTGAGACTTCCCAACGTAAATATGGTTGATGAGATGATTGATCTCATAAGGACCCAAAGGACATACGAAGCAAATGTTACCGCTTTGAATACAAGCAAAAGTATTCTGAAGAAGGCACTTGAAATATCCAAAGATTAGGTGGTGTATAGAATATGAACATAAACGGGATAGGAACGGGTTCGATTTCACGGATAGCCGATAAACAATCTTCAAATACGGGGACTTCCTTCAAGGACATAATAAACGAGCAGTTAAGCAAACTTAATGATTCGCAGATCAGGGCTGACCAGATGGCTCAGGACTTCATAAGCGGAGAAGTGGAAGATCTTCATGCAGTTATGATAGCTACCGAGGAAGCAAGACTGTCTCTTGATCTTGCCCTTCAGGTAAGAAACAAGATAGTAGAGGCATATAAAGAAATCAACAACATGCAGTTGTAAATCTCCAGGAAAGGAACGATTACATGGCTGATACTTTTAAAAACGCTTTTGACGGAGTTAAAAGCGGGTGGAATAAACTTGACAAAAAAAGAAGGAATATTTTTATATCCGCCGTCCTTATGGTCATCGTTCTTGGATCGGTTCTTGGATTTATCAACTCAAGAGTGGACTATGCAATACTTTTTACTAATTTGGAGTTGGCAGATGCAGGAAACATTGTAGCAGATCTGGAGGTAAAAAAAATACCCTACAGACTTGAGAGCGATGGCAGAACTATACTTATCGACAAGAAAAAGCTGGACAGCTACAGGATGGAGCTTGCAATGAACAACATGCTCCCTGATAGCTCTACCGGCTTTGAAATTTTTGATGAAACTGGGATGATGGTAACTGAGGAAGACAGGCAAATAATGTATCAAAGGGCTTTAACAGGCGAGCTGCAAAGGACGATCTCTTCAATTGAAGGAATAAATTCGGCAAAGGTCCACCTCGTTTTACCTCAGAAAAGTATATTCGAGACCCAATCGCGACCTGCATCAGCTTCTGTAGTAATAGATATTAAGCCAGGCTCAAACATAACAGAAAATGCAATAAGGGGCATAGCAGCCCTGATTTCAGGAGCAGTAGACAATATGCCCATAGAAAATGTCCAGGTAATCGATACCTCAGGAAATCTTCTGAGCATTATGCTTGCTCAGGGAGGTGCTCAAGGTGAGCTTGGAGCGATGGACAGCTACAGATCGGCCAGAGCATCATTCGAAAAGGAAATAGAAGGAAAGGTAGTATCACTTCTTGGGTCTGTATACGGCTATGACAATATCAAGGCAACGGTAACTGCACAACTGGATTTCAATGCAGAAGAATCAACGATTGTATCCTACTATGATCCTGTGATAAGAAGTGAACAGGTTTCAGCTGCCGGTGGGAGCCTGGATACACAAATGATAACAGGAGGAAATATCGACGACAATATATCCAATGTAATAGATGGTGCTGAAGGAAATCAGTCCTCTTATACCAGAGTAACAAACAATGAACTGACTACAGAGACAAAAAGTATAATAAAGGCTCCAGGCAGAATCGAAAAACTTACAGCTTCCATCGTATTCAATGGTACTCTCCTGGAACAGGACAGGACAAACATACAATCCATAGTAGCGGCAGCCATTGGTTATGACATTGACAGAGGAGACATCATAAGTGTTGTGGGAGTGGATTATGCATACCAGAATGGATCATCAGACCCGGTTATTGGTGGAGAATCACCAGATGCACCACAAACCTTATTTGAAACATACAGGGTGCCCCTCACTATTGGAGGGGGAGTGGTGGCAGCTCTTCTAATAGGACTAATTGCATTTATTTTAATATCGAAGAAAAGAAAGACTGACAGAGAAGATCAGGAGTTCATAAGGAACCTGGAGAATGGAGTTACGGTAAGTGAAGCCTTTGATGAAATAGTCGTTAAGCCGGACCAAAAGAGTTCCAAGGCTCAGAAGTACGCTCAGGATCATCCGGAGCTCGCGGCCGAGCTTATAAAATCCTGGGTGAGGGAGTAAGCTTATGAACATGAACAATAAGGCCAATAAAGCAGGATTAAGAAAAACAGCAATACTATTGATAGCATTAGGACCTGAGGTTTCAGCACAGATCCTTAAGATGCTGCCTGAATCCATGATCCAAAAGATAACCTATGAAATTTCCAACATAAGCTACGTAGGACCTGAGGACAAGGAAGTCGTCATAGACGAGTTCATAGAAATGGCTTCAGCCAGACAATACGTGCTGGATGGAGGCATCGATTACGCAAAAAACCTTCTTAACAAAGCGCTGGGGGTGCAGCGTGCCAAGGAGGTAATAGACTTTCTATATCAGGTGAAGCAAAGAGAGAGGCCATTTTCAATCGCAAGGAAGGCGGATACACAGCAGCTTACAAATCTATTGATAAATGAACATCCTCAGGTAACAGCACTGATTATGTGCTACATGCAGCCTGACAAAGCAGCGACAGTATTGTCCCAATTCCCGTTGGATAAACAGGCGGAAATCGCAGAAAGATTGGGGACTATCAACAGAACCTCACCGACAGTCATCAAAAAGATCGAGAAAATCATGGAAGACAAGTTTACCGGTCTGTTTGACAACGATCAGGAAACTGTAGGAGGAGTAAGGACTCTTGTCGAAATACTTAACTCAGTAGATCGAAGCACAGAGAAGAATATTATCGACACACTGGAGCAGAGACAGCCGGATCTGGCTGAGTCAGTAAAGGCAAATCTGTTTACATTTGAGGATGTAATAACCCTCGACAAGGGCTCAATTCAGAGAATACTCAGAGATGTTTCAAATGAGGATCTTGCCCTTGCACTCAAGGGTGCCTCAGAGAGACTTACAAATACGATATTTGCCAACATGTCAACAAGAGCTTCTGAAATGCTTAAGGACGACATTCAGTTCATGGGCCCTGTAAGACTTCAATCAGTAGAGGAAGCTCAGAGAAAGATAGTTGGAATTATTAGAAGGCTGGATGAACTCGGAGAAATTGTCATAGGCAGAGGTGATCAAAGTGACATTCTCGTATAAGATTATTAAGAGCGACAATACACGCGTTTCAACAGAGGGCATAGAGGTAGCATCAAATTTCGTTGCAAAGCAGCAAATCATGAAAGAACCTCATCACCCGCATCATCACAAGCCAGACATAAATAGCCACGAAGTACTGAAAGAGGAGGACAAGACGCCCTATATAAAAGCCTTTCAGGCTGAGCTCAAGAGAGAGAAGGAAAAACTGATCGAAAATGCACGACAAGAAGCAAAAAGGATCAGGGAGGAAGCACAAAAAAACGGCTATGAGGAAGGCTTTAAAAAAGGCTTCTCAGAAGGAGAGCAAAACGCTCTTGACGAATACCGAGATTTGTTGGAAAGGTCAAAGAAGGTACTGTGGGATGCTGAAAAACAAACCAAGGAATACTTGGAAGTACAGAAAGAAAACCTTATAAGACTTGCTGGAGACATTGCAGAAAAAATTGTCAATCACGAGATAAACACCGAAGGGGAAACTCTTTCTGACATGATAAAGCAGGTACTGCAGGAGTATAAAAAGGGAGGTGTCCTCCTGATATCCTGCAATAAAAAGCACGTCAGAAAGTTAAAAGACAACATATTTTCACTTAAAAAGATAAACGGGGACATTGATTATATTGTGATGGAAAATCCTGCCTTTGAAGAAAACAGGGTTATGCTTGAGTATGACAATGAAATCATCGACCTTGGCGTCAGTGATCAGATCCAATCAATAGTTAATCAGCTTATTGAAATGGAGGTGTAGGGTTGTTCGAGCTCCATTTTGATAAATATAAGGATACAATAAACAAAAGAGAACACTTTTCAAGGCTCGGCAAAGTGACCCAGGTAGTTGGACTCATTATATGGGTGGAGGGAATTGACGTATTTATCGGCGAGGTGTGTCATGTCTTCGTAAAGAACTCAAATCGAGTAGTTACGACAGAAGCAGTGGCTTTCAAGGATACCTTCGTACTGCTTATGCCTCTGGATGAAATTCACGGAATCGGACCTGGTTCATACGTAAAGCCTACGGGCGAATCACTAAGAGTCAAGATAGGGGACAATATTCTTGGTAAAACACTTGATGGCCTGGGACGGCTGATAGACGGTGAACAAATATTAGGCGGAACGCTTAAAGCAGTTGACAGAAGCCCTCCTAATCCATTCAAGAGAAGAAAGATCGACAGTATAATGAGTACCGGAGTAAAAGCCATCGACGGACTGCTTACATGCGGCGAAGGTCAAAGGGTAGGAATTTTTGCTGGCAGTGGAGTGGGAAAAAGCACATTGATGGGCATGATCGCAAGATACAGTCAGTCTGATGTTAATGTGATTGCCCTTGTAGGAGAAAGAGGAAGGGAAGTTCTGGAGTTCATTGAAAAGGATTTGGGGCCTGAAGGCTACGAAAGATCTGTAGTAGTAGTCGCAACATCTGACCAGCCACCACTTGTAAGACTCAAGGCATCATTCGTAGCAACCACTATAGCTGAGCACTATCGGGATCAAGGCATGAAGGTAATGCTCATGATGGACTCTGTAACAAGGTTTGCAATGTCACAGAGGGAAATTGGTCTTGCTACTGGCGAACCACCTACAACAAAAGGCTACACGCCTTCTGTTTTCGCAATGCTTCCTAAGCTCCTTGAAAGGAGTGGCACCAGTGATGCAGGATCAATAACTGCATTCTATACAGTTCTGGTAGAGGGTGATGACATGAATGACCCGATAGCAGATGCGGTGCGAGGAATACTCGATGGTCACATTGTACTTTCTCGAAAGCTCGCATCCAAGAATCACTTTCCGGCGATTGACATACAAAACTCTGTAAGCAGAGTTATGCCAAGCATAGTAGGAAAAGATCACAGAGAATTGGCAGGAGAGATGAAGGAATATATGGCAATCTATGAGGAAAGTGAAGACCTGATCAACATCGGTGCGTATAACAAAGGCTCAAACCCAAGGATCGACAGAGCCATAGAATTAAGCAGCCCAACTAAGGAATATTTACGACAGGAGACCAATGAAAGATACAGCTACCTTGAAAGCAAGGAGCTTCTTGAAAGGGTAATAAGGGGAAGCTGACCAGGAGGAAATAGATGAAGCCATATCGTTTTTCACTAGAGAATGTTCTGGAGTGGAGAGGTGAGAAGGAAAAAGTCATCTCTGAAAAGTTAATAAAAAAGACGAACCAGATTGAAGAGAAGAGTGCCGAAATAGAAGGCCTTGTTCAGGAATATGAAAAGATAAAAAATGATGCAAGAACCTTCAAGAACACTTCAGAGCTCATAAGAATGCAGCAGTACAGGCAAAGTCTGGCCGATTCGATCGAGAAGGAAAGAGGATCTCTATCAAGGCTCAATAATGAGCGGGAAGAAATCATGAAGGATCTGGTCAAAGCAAGGCAGGATAAATCAGCTATTGAGAAGCTCAAGGAGAAGGACCACGAGGACTACAAGGAAAAACTCAGGATGTTCGAACAGAAATTCCTCGATGAGATCGCAACCCTCCGGCACACAAGGAAGGAAGGATAATTCCTTTAATATATATCCAAAATAATATATCCAAATTGAAGGGGGGTGAAAAAGATGAACAAAATAGGAGGTATAGCCACTGAGCAGCTGCAGGGGACACAGGTTTCCACGAAAAGCCAAAGCCCTGAAGTATTTGAGGCAATCATGGCAGAGCTTATAAGTAATATGACTGGGGCTGATGGCGAGATGGCCGAGGAAGCAATTCCAAAAACACCTTCAGGAGAAAAGTACGGGGATAACTCTGAGGAAATTAAGACCGGTATAGACGAAAAAACTGTATTTCAGATGCTGTCACTCATAAATTCTCAGACACCAATAGAGACAACCCGGCTTAACATGACGATTGAACAGAGCCAGGATTCAAAGACGCTTCAAGAGTCTGAAGGAATCAAAATAGCAACCGCAGCTCAGACGAAGACCCTTGCAAAAGAATCCGATTACATTTCTGATCCTCATAAAGAGGCAACAGCTGAAAGGACAGAGTCAAAGATAGCACAAGTAGCACAACTTTCAGGTCAGGTAACCCCAGGAAAAGGCGAAATGAAAGTCTCGGACATATTCGACTCAATACTTGGGAACTCATTTACCAAAGTTGAGCCTAAAACCGGAGAAACAGTAAAAAGTGACCCAATAGATCTGGCGAGGTCAGAGGAATTAAAATCCGCAGTAATCCAGTCAGAAGCACCAAGGATCAGTGATGGCACGAGAACGGAAGAATTCATGACAAACAATGCAAAGACGATTTCCTTTGAGGCCAATATCAACAAGCTGGAGGAGACGATCGTAAAGAGTATCACCGCAATTAAAGAAGGCGAACACTCCATCCTGAAAGTAAAGCTTCAGCCGGAGAATTTAGGCAAGGTGGACCTGGATGTGACGATGGAAAATGGAAAGCTTACAGCAAAGATAAATGTTGAAAGCAACCATATAAGAGATCTGTTTAACGAAAACCTAAGCCAACTCCATCAGGGACTTTTGAAGCAAAACATACAGGTAGGAAGAATAATTGTAGAGGTAAATCCAGGAAACGATACTGCACAGTGGAACTTTGAAAAGCAGGGAAACTTCAGGCATGGCAACAGGAGAACCCCTGAAAACGGAAACAGACAGTCAGCATTAAAGAGCATTTCAGAAATCAGGGCGACACAGGATATCAGACAGACAGGGCTGGACATTTTAGCGTAGGAGGTGAAATTATGGAAATAAAAAACGTTTATAATGCACAGATGACAGGGACAGCTGATACAAAAAAACAAAGCCAGCTTTCAGTTGACGATTTTCTAAAAATCATGGCAGCAGAAATACAAAATCAGAATCCCACAGGAGAATCCTCAGGTGGAGGAAGCAAGACCGATTATCTTACTCAGCTTGCACAGTTTACCACCCTTGAGCAAATGAATAAGATATCAGATGGGATAAGTCAGCTGAATCTGTTAAGCCAAACGGCACTTATTGGCAAAATGGTCAAGATATACGGACCAGAACAAGACACAAGAGGCATAGTCGAGAAGGTCAAGTTCTTCAATAACCAGGCATATCTTCAGGTAGGGGGAACAGATTATCCCATAGGATTACTTATGGAGGTAGAGGAATCTCAAGAAATCAATCAGCTTGAAGATCTGTTGCTGGAGGTCAGTGAAAAGGTCGAAACATCTTTGGAAAACAAGGAGCAAGTAGAAGAGCTTTACACAGAAGAACCGGCTGCAGCGGAGGAGGGTTTGATCAGTAATGAGCTTTAGGATAGACAGAGGGCAGATAATTCCGGTACAGAATGGCAGCCAGCAGCAAGGCAAATCAAAGGGGGTTCAAAGCCAGGAGTTCCAGAGAATGCTTCAGGAAAGCATGCTCAAGAACCAGGAAATAAAAATCTCAGCTCATGCAAGACAGAGGATGGAGGAGAGAAACATAAAGTTAGAAGAATATGATATGGATGCCTTAAAGGGAGCTATGAATAGCCTTGAGGCGAAAGGGGCAAGGGAAAGCCTCATGCTTTACAAGGATTTCGCCTTTATTGCCAGTATAAGAAACCGTACAATAATAACCTCAATGGACAGCGATGAACTTGACATCGTAACCAACATCGACAGTGCAATATTAATAAAATAATGGCTGGACCTTACAGGAAGCCATTTCAACCACCGACTGACAGAGGTGGACACAAAACTTAGGAGGAATGGAAATGTTAAGATCACTGTATTCCGGAGTAAGCGGGATGAAAAGCTTTCAGACAAAGATGGACGTAATAGCAAACAATATAGCAAATGTAAACACTACTGCCTTCAAATCCAGCAGGGTGAGATTTCAGGACATGTTGAGCCAGACTCTTTCAAGCGCACAGGGAGCAGGAGACAACCTTGGTGGAGTAAACCCGAGACAGGTTGGTCTTGGAGTAAAGGTTGGATCGATAGATGCAATGATGGAAAATGGAGCTCTTCAGCCGACAAACAGAGAACTGGATTTTGCAATAGAAGGAAATGGATTCTTTGTAGTCGCCTCAAAGTTTGATGGGGGAGCACCAATAGAGGTTCTCTATACGAGAGATGGAGGATTTTTCAGAGATTCCGCAGGAAATGTTGTAAATTCCAACGGAGAAAAGGTATTGGGGTACCTTGCAGAAGATCTTGAAGATTTCGATGCTGATACCGAAATCACCTTTGACATGCTAAAGCCTCTGATAATTCCTGAAACAGATCCGGATAATGAGGATAGGGATCTTCAAAGCTATACTATAGACGGAACAGGCACTATTACTGCTGTTTACGCTGATGGAACAGGGGCAGAGAGCAAGGTTCTTGGAAGACTTGCGATAGCAACCTTCAGTACTCCGGAAGGCCTGGAGAAGAGAGGCAACAACAATTACTCGTCCTCAAACAACTCAGGTTCTCCTGTCTATGGTTCCGCAGGCGATGCAGGCTTTGGAGTTGTAAGACAGGGCTTTCTCGAAATGAGCAATGTCGACCTGGCAAATGAATTTACTGAAATGGTAATCGCAAGCAGAGCATACTCAGCAAATTCAAGAAGCATTACAACCTCAGATGAAATGCTTCAGGAATTGATAAACCTAAAGAGATAATCGCTAACAGGGCGGCGGTGACCGCCGTCCTGCAATAACTTGAAAAGGAGGTAATTGAATGATAGAAATTACTTCTATAGGTGGAGAGAAATTTACACTTAACTCAGATCATATATATAAGGTAGAGGAGCATCCGGATACTATAATAACCATGATGGACGGGAAGACAATAAGAGTATTGGAAAGCACGGCTCAGATCACAGACAAAATTGTGGATTTCAAGAGAAGGATATTTACGGTATTCCTGGAGGCGAGCAAATGAAGAAGAATTTTGTACCATCCATAGCGATCTTTGTCGGTTTGACCTTGATCTCATGGGCAATAAGCCTTACAGGCGACATAAGGGGATTTTTCAGTCTCGATGGGATAGTAATTACAATATTCGGATCATTTGCTGCACTAATGGTGGCATTCCCTGTGAGGATTTTGAAAAATATACCCAACACATTGAAAATCCTCTTTATTGCTCAGCAGGAGGACAGACATGAGCTGATCGCAATGTTCACCGAAATGGCAAAGAAATCCCGTAAAGACGGTCTTCTAAGCCTTGAGGACGACGTCGAGAATATGAGCAACGAATTTCTAAAATCAGGACTTCAAATGATAATAGACGGTGTAGAACCAGATGTAATAAAACGAGTAATGACCTTAAAAATGGAGACCATGGAGAGAAGACATATCCAGGGTCAGGAGGTATTCACGAAATGGGGAGAATTGGCTCCTGCATTTGGGATGATAGGTACCCTGATCGGACTTATAACCATGCTTGCAAAGCTGGACGATCCCAGTGCTATTGGTGCAGGTATGGCGACAGCATTACTTACCACCTTTTACGGGTCACTTCTTGCAAATCTTGTGCTCTTGCCGATTGCCTTCAACCTGGCTGAGCAAAGCTCAAGCGAGCTATTTACTGCTGAGCTTATTATGGATGGTATCCTTGAGATCCAATCAGGAACCAACCCAAGAATGCTTGAGGAAAAGCTTATGAACTATCTGTCACCAAACGAACAGAAAAAGCTCGATAAACTGGAAGATTCAAAAAAAGGGAATATAGCCAATGAGCAGATTTAAGAAAAAACAATCAGGGGGCAGCCCAGGCTGGATAACTACATTTTCTGATATGATGTCACTTTTGTTGACATTTTTCATCCTGCTTTACTCGATTTCAACTGTAGACGCCCAGAAATTCAGAAACATAACCCAGTATCTCCAGATTGCACTATCAGGAGATGGAAGGCCTCATATATTGGACGGGGGGACAGAAACCGTACCAGAGCCGTTTGATGAAGAGCCATTCTCTGAAACTGAAATACCTCCTGAGGAGATGATGGAGCCAGTAAATGCGGAGATTTTGCAAATGTATGAGAAAATCAACAAGTATATAACCGACCTTGATCTGCAGGCTGAGGTAAATGTAATGATGATAAGCAGCGGCGTATTCGTCGAAATTAAGGATGCCATTCTTTTCGAGTCGGGGAGCGCACAACTTAAAGACACCGGGATAGAGCTTTTGGGAAAACTCGAGAACATGCTCAATGACTTTGACAACGACATAGTTATTGAGGGTCATACTGACAATGTTCCCATGAACTCTGCAATGTATCCAAGTAACTGGGAACTTTCAGCGGCAAGAGCAGTATCGGTCCTCAGGTATCTAAATGAAGAAATGAATGTGGAGCCAACAAGGCTTTCTGCAAGAGGCTATGGGGAGTACTCCCCTATAGCTCCAAATGATACCGCTACAAACAGGTCAAGGAACAGAAGAGTAAATATTATGATAGTATTCGAAAAAGAAGGTGCACAAAGTGGACAAAACTGAACAAAAACCAATGGTTAAGGCCAAAAGGGGCATCAGCAAAAAAATTGCTGTCCCGATAATTGCTGCAATAGTGTTACTGACGATATCAGTCGGAGTTTTGATCTACTCAAAAGCCTCGGGACAGACAGTTAAGGAAATGGTTCAAAGCTTCGCTCCCGAAAAGACTGAGCACACGATAGTACTAAGCGAATTCCTCGTCAACCTGAATTCACAGGTGGCACCAACAAACACAGTACTTAGGATCAACATAGCAATAAAGTATCTGGACGAGAAAAACAACGAAAGAATGGTAGCTGAGACTCCAATGATACGAGACATAATCCTGTCGCATCTACGAGAACTGAATGTAGAGAACATTCTGGAGGAAAAGACCATTGAGGAATTCAAGAAAAACGCAAAGCAATCCATAAACGAGCACCTGAATGAAGAGATAGTAACCCAGGTGTACATTACAGATATGATCATAAGATAGGACGTGAAATACCGATGAAGGACTCAATTGCCCTTACACTGATACAAACCCTGTTTGTGCTGGCTGCAGTCATAGCACTTGCAAATATATCTCTAAAACTGATCGGCAAGAAGCTCCAGGGTCGGGGGAGAGCGATCCAGGTGCTTGAGAAGCTTCAGGTATCCACAGGTTCATCCCTGGCAGTTGTGAGAATAATGGAGGACTATTATCTGATGAGTCTTTCAGAGCATGGGAACACTATAGTAAAAGAACTGAAGGAAGAGGAGCTAACACAGTACCTCGATAGGCAGGGAGAAAGCCTTCCAGTGCAGGACATGAGGGGTTTTGCAGCTGGGATCATCGAAAAGAGGAAAACAAAGTGAGTAAGAAAACGACAGTGCTGCTAATCATAACATTATTGATACTTGGTTTATCACAGCCATCAAGTGCGCAGGGACCCGTAACGGGGATCACCTTCGGCACTGGGGAGCAAACAGGAGCTACAGTGGATACAGTAAGGCTAATGATTTTTCTGACCATACTGTCCCTCGCGCCATCCTTTCTCATAATGACAACCTCATTCACGAGGATCATAGTGGTTCTGTCATTCTTAAGAAATGCCCTTGGAACTCAGCAGACTCCGCCAAACACTCTGCTTATAGGCTTGGCGCTGTTTCTCACCTTGTTTGTAATGCAGCCCGTTTATTCTGTTATCATGGATGAAGCAATGACACCCTTCATGGCAGAAGAGATGACCCATCAGGAAGCCTTTGACATAGCGGGCACACATCTTAAGGGGTTCATGCTTAAGCAGACCAGGGAAAAGGATCTCGCTCTTTTCTTAAGAGCATCAGGAAGTGATAATGTAGCTGAACCAATGGATCTTCCCCTCACAACAGTTATCCCTGCATTTGCAATAAGTGAGTTAAAAACTGCCTTCAGCATAGGCTTCATAATTTTCATACCATTCCTGGTCATAGACATGGTGGTTTCAAGCATACTGATGTCAATGGGTATGTTCATGCTGCCACCTGTAATGATATCACTTCCGTTCAAGATTTTGCTTTTCGTTCTCGTTGATGGCTGGTATCTGGTAGTTGAATCTCTTATGGAAAGCTTTATTTAGGAGGACGATATGACTCAGACGATGGTTCTCGACATAGTAAGGCAGGGCTTCTTCACAATAATAATAGTATCATTACCTGTGCTTTTGACCTCGATGGCAGTTGGTCTTGTCATAAGCATCCTGCAGGCAGTCACCCAGGTGCAGGAGCAGACCTTAAGCTTCGTACCAAAGCTGATAGCAGTAATGCTGGCACTGGTGATATTTGGAAATTTCATGTTGAACCAGTTGATTTCTCTGGCAAACAGCATGTTCAGAATTATAGAAAACATAGTGTAGGTGGACCGACATGATTTTCCAGCTGGAAAAGCTGCTTCTGATTTTAACAAGGATCACCTCCTTCATAGTAATTACACCGGGCTACTCCTACAAGGGGATCCCAAATACTCTAAAGATAGGTATATCCATAGCCGTGACGATGTTTGCCTATATGGCTACTCCTGAATTTACTACAGATGGAAGCATGGCACTTTTCATCATGATGATCGTTAGAGAAGTATTCGTTGGGCTTGCCCTTGGTTTCGTCAGCCAGGTTGTTTTCTCTGTAATAGAGATGGCGGGCAACCTAATCGACTTCCAGGCAGGATTTTCAATGGCAACAGTCTATGACCCGGCGATGGGAGCACAGGCGTCAAATTATGGCAGGACCTATTATTACCTTGCAATTGCAGTATTCTTTCTGATGAATATGCATCAGGTGCTTATGGAGACAATTCTTAGATCCTTCAATCACATTCCACTTGCAGCTCCCATAATAGAAGGAGTTGGAGCTGAGGCGGTTCTTGTCCTCTTCTATAGAATGTTTGAGTTAGGTATAAACCTTGCAGCACCCATGGTAATAACAGTACTTATTACTGACGCTATACTCGGAATAATTGCCAGAACTGTTCCGCAGATAAATGTGTTTATGTTAGGGATGCCTATGAAGGCTATGATAAGCTTCATGGTATTCATGGTGTCGGTAGCCTGGGTCATGAACTTTGCAGGCAGCATTATTGGCCAAATACCTGGCTATATAGAGAGCTTTATAGAGCTGTTTTCCCAGGCAGTATAATAAGGAGCAATACTATGTCAGACAAGCATTCTAAAACAGAAGCCCCATCACCCAAGCGACTAAGAGATGCCAGGAAGAAAGGCCAGGTAGCAAAGAGCAACGAGCTGTCTCCTGCAATTTCTCTCGTAGCATTCGCAATGGCCGGGCTTTTCATGGGACAACTCTTGTTAAATAACGGGCAGCGCCTTATGAAGAAAGCCCTGACCGTCAATTACGGTTTGGAGCTGGACAACTCCTACTCTCGTTATCTTGTGGCCGATGGAATAATGAGCTTTTTCATAACCATTCTCCCATACATAGGGGCAGCGGTTTTACTGGGAATAATAGTGAACCTGGCGCAGGTAGGTTTCATTTTTACCCTGCATCCAATCAAGCCGGACATAAAGAGGATAAACCCAATAGAAGGCTTTAAAAATATTTTTTCAAAAAAGTCGGTTTTCAGCCTTGCAAAAAACCTTGCCAAGCTTTTACTGGTCTTCTACATCACATATAAAAGCCTTTCCACTTCGGTCAGCATGATACTTAATGCCGGAGAGCTTGGAACCGGGAAGCTGTTTACATTCCTCATAAGCTTCGTAAGGGAGCTTGTAATGGATATCGGCTTGGTAATGCTTGGAATAGCCCTGATCGACTACGTTTTTCAGCGGAAGGAATTCATGGATAACCTGAAAATGACCAAGCAGGAGGTTAAGGACGAATATAAGGAGATGGAGGGTAATCCCCAGATCAAACAGGCGAGACAGCAAAGACAGAGGCAGCTTGCAATGAGCAGGATGATGAGCTCGATACCAACCGCAGATGTGATCATAACCAACCCGACCCACATAGCCATAGCTATTCGATATGATCAGAAAAAAGACAATGCGCCTGTAGTTCTTGCAAAGGGGACAGATTTCCTTGCAGCTAAGATCAGGGAAAAAGCTAAAGACAGCAAAGTTCCAATAATGGAAAATAAGGAGCTTGCCAGAGCAATATACGCCAAAGCAGATGTGGGAAGCTACATACCGATAGAGCTCTATCAGGCTGTGGCCGAGATATTGGCGGTGGTATATCGAATGAAGGACATTAACAGCAAGAAAATATAGAAGGCAGGAATAAATATGCAGGCAATATTAAACAATATGGGGACTTTATTCAAAAAATATACAGAGATAATCGTAGGCCTTTTGACGGTGATGATCATAGGCATAATCATAATACCTATGCCCAGCCTTCTGCTGGATCTGTTGTTGGTAATCAACATATCCTTAGGGGTCATAATACTTCTTTTAACTCTTTGGGCAAAGCACGTTCTGGAGTTTTCAACCTTCCCAACCATATTGCTTATTGCAACCATGTTCCGCCTTGCACTTAATATATCATCCACCAGGCTAATACTGAGCTATGGAGATGCAGGTTATGTAATCAATGCTTTTGGAGAGTTTGTTACGGGGAATAACTATATAGTTGGAGCAATAATATTCCTCATAATTGTCATAGTACAAATGGTGGTAGTAACAGCGGGAGCAAGCAGGGTTTCTGAGGTTTCGGCAAGATTTACCCTCGATGCGATGCCTGGCAAGCAAATGGCAATCGATGCAGATTTGAACACGGGAATAATTGATGAGGAAATGGCCAAGAAGAGAAGGCAGAACCTTCAAAGGGAAGCTGATTTCTACGGAGCTATGGACGGAGCCAGCAAATTCGTAAAGGGAGATGCTGTCGCCGGAGTAATAATAACCATAATCAACCTGGTTGGAGGAATCCTGATCTTCTCGATCCAGAGAGGCATGGGAGCACTTGAAGCCCTTGAAGTGTTCGGGAAGCTTACAATAGGAGACGGGCTTGTTTCCCAAATACCTGCTCTTCTTATATCAGTCGCATCCGGAGTACTTGTTACCAGGTCAGATGACGGCCAAACCTTTGGCAAGACAGTAATGGGTGAGCTTTTCTCTACAGCGCAGGTACTTATGGTGGCAGCCTTTGTCCTGTTTATAATCGCTCTTGTGCCTGCATTTCCAACCCCGCCATTTATAATAATCGCAGTAATACTTGGAGCGATGGGGTATCTTTTGAAGGTAAACGAAGAGGACGATAAGAAAAAAGCCGTTCATGAGGATACAAGGAGGCAGGCTTCAGCCAGAGCAGCTGCACAGACTGATACTATAACCACATTCCAGGTAGAGCCCATATCCCTTGAGATCGGCTACGGTTTGATATCTCTGGTGGACGAAGGGCATGAGGACAACCTTATAAGCCAGATAACCTCAATTCGAAAACAGATTGCAACGGAGCTGGGGATGCTTGTAAATCCAATAAGGATAAGAGACAATCTGCAGCTGCCACCCAACGAATATGTGATCAAAATAAAAGGAAACACAGTAGCAACAGGAGAAATATTTCTTAGCAAGTATCTCGTGCTTGATCCAGGTAATGGAGAGCTTCAACTTGAGGGCGTTAAAACCACCGAGCCAGCCTTCGGAATGGCAGCGCTTTGGATCGAGGAGGCTGCAAAGGAAAGGGCAGAGCTTGAAGGACTCACCATAGTGGAACCATCCACTGTATTGGTTACACATCTAAAGGAAACAATCAAGAAAAATGCACCTGAACTTCTTGGAAGACAGGAGGTAAAGTTGCTCTTAGAGGGTATCAAGGAGAGTCACGACGTAGTAATAAACGAGCTTATCCCGGACATAATGACTCTTGGGGATGTTCAAAAGGTGCTTCAGGGCCTTCTGAGGGAGCATGTACCCATATATGACCTTGTGACTATACTCGAATCCCTTGCAGACAATGGAAGGATGACGAAAGACATCGAAACCCTGACGGAACAGGTACGCCACTCTCTGAAGAGGACAATAGTGAAAAACCACCTTAACAGAAACGGCATTCTCGAGGTGGTGACAATTCATCCCGACCTTGAGGACGTAATAACAGACAGCGTACAAAGAACCATGTCAGGCTCAATGCCTGTACTGAAGCCGGATATGATAACGAAAATATTTGACAATCTATCAAATGCAGTAAACGGAGCAGCAATGAGGGGATCTGAGCCTGCAATACTAACGTCTCCAAGGATCAGAACTGCATTTAAAAATCTAATTAGCTTCAACTTTCCAAATCTTTCTGTGCTCTCGATCACAGAGGTCCCAAACGATGTGGAGATCGAAGCTGTGGGGTTGGTTGACAGATTATGATAATAAGAAAATATATAGTAAACGACATGAAGGAAGCAATAACAAGAGCAAAGTACGAGCTCGGTCCCGAGGCCATAATAGTCAGCCAGAGACCAATAAGAGTAAGGAAATGGTACAACCTTATAGGAAAAAAGATGGTAGAGGCGACCTTTGCCATGGAGGATAGACCCATTGAAAAGGAGTCAGCTCCAACTCAGCCAAAAATCACTCTTCCAGTTGCAAACACACAGAAACAGCCTGAAGAAAAAGAAGATGGAATCCTGTTAGACTTAGAGTCGGACATTCTTTACCAATTTGCAGGTGACCAGACGAAAAAAAGACTGGACAGCTATCTGAAGCTACACAACAAGGAGGGCGGGAGGCTCAATAGCAAGGAAAGAAGGGAATTCTTCAATATTGTGCTTAAGGGCAGTCCCTTCGACAATAAAATTGAGACCAGGAGAGTAAACATCCTGGTGGGACCAACAGGTGTCGGAAAAACAACCACCATAGCAAAGCTTGCTGCGAATCAGCAGTTAGGCTACGGAAAAAGGGTGGGACTGATAACCATGGATACCTACAGAATAGGTGCTGTGGAGCAGCTGAAGACCTACGCAAATATTCTGGGAGTTCCCTTCCAAGTAGTGAACAAGGCCGAGGACATGACCGAGAAGCTTGAAAGCTTAAAGGATTGCGACATGGTACTCATAGACACTCTGGGGACGAGTCCGAGGGACATGCAGAAGCTGGTTGAAATAAAGAAAAATCTGAACGCCATAAACGAGCCATCGACCACTTATCTCGTGACGAGCATGTCCACCGACAGGGACATACTTGACTCCATATTGGAGCGCTATAAAATGCTTCGATACGATGCTATGGTGATTACAAAGGTCGATGAGGCAGAGAACACCAGAAACCTCTGGCACCTTATAGAAAATATTTCGGTACCCATACACTATTTCTGTCATGGACAGGATGTTCCAGAAGACATAAAGGAAGCTACCTCAGACAACCTATTCAACTATTTTGAGGAGAATTATAACAATGATAGATCAGGCTGGAAAATTAAGAACAATGGTTGACGGAAGCTCAGCACCTGAGCTGCAGGCAAAACAGCCCAAAATATACTCCATATTAAGCGGCAAGGGCGGTGTCGGAAAGACAAGCATTGCCGTCAACCTGGGCATAGCTCTCCATAAGCTGGGCAAGAGGGTGCTTATACTCGACGCCGATATAGGAATGGGCAATGTAAACATCCTCCTCGGAGAAGTAGTAAGGTACGACATACTCGATGCCCTGAAGACTGGAATAAGCCTTAGAGATATCATTGTAAGCTCCCGTTACGGGATCGACATCATGATGGGAGGGGCAGACCTTTTTGGTCTTGAGGAGCTGGATGCGGAACAGCAGGCTGGTATCCACAAATCCCTGGGAGTGCTTGAGGAGTACGATATCATAATAATAGACAACGGAGCAGGGATAAGCAGGCAGTCACTTGCATTCACCATACTTGGAGACGAGTTGATCCTCGTTACGACCCCGGAGCCTACAGCTATAACAGACGCCTACAAGGTTCTTAAGATAGTGTCTCTATACAAGCTAAAGAGCTCGGTAAAGGTTGTTATAAACCAGGCACATAATCAGGAGAACGCGGACGAAACCTTCGAAAAGCTCTACCACACCTCCAAAGAGTTCCTGAAGCTTAAGTTGGAAAGGGCAGGAAGCATCTTTTCAGACTCGAGAGTAAATAGGGCGGTAATGGATCAGGTGCCCTTCGTAGTCAAATACCCCACCTCACTTGCATGCAAGGGAGTGGACGCAATGGCCAGAGGCATGCTCAACGGGGAATCGGGAATAGAGCGGGTAGATGCACTCAGCAGACTCGGGAACAGAATATTGAGGATATTTGGGTGATGAAAATAGAAAAATTTCAGTTAAATTCAAAGGTTGAAATAATAAACAGCGACGGACGGGGAATGCAGGGGATGCTGTACGACACTGAAACAGACTCTGTAATAGTTTCCGTAGTACCGAGCTCTCAAGGCTTCAGCCTGCTTCGGATTGGAGAAGAGCTGGAGGTGGTTATCTATGACATAAAGAACCTTGTCACCTTCCAGGGAGTACTTTCAGGCAGGGAGTCGGGAGATTTCATGCTTTATAAAATCCGAGCAATTTCTGAGCTAAAGAAATTTCAACGCAGAGAATACGTAAGGATAGCCTACACAGGCGCAATAAGATACTCTTTCGAACCGGAACACCTAAACACTTCCTCCAACGGACTTGAGAGAAGGATGAGGGAGGAGGGCTCGCTAAAGGGATTTACAGAGGCAAGGGGAATAGACCTCAGCGGCGGGGGAGTAAGGTTCAAGACCTACGAGAAGTTAAGGATTGGGCAGTCGCTGGCACTGATCCTGAGACTTGACGATGATACCTTAATAGTCAAGGGAGAGGTAAGACACGGATATACCGATATTACAGAGGGCAGGGCAGTCTACTGCTACGGCATTATGTTTACAGACACGACAGAGCTCAAGACGGATACTATAGTAAAGCACGTATTCCTTATGATGAGGAAATCAAGGATGCTGTAAAAGAGGGATAAAATGGGAAACGCATACGAAAACAGGGACAATTTGATACTGAAGCACCTTCCACTGGTCAGAAAAGTCGTTGGAAGGATAGAGTTCAAGGACAGCGCCTTTGACCAGGACGACCTGGTCAGCATAGGAGTAATGGGCCTTATGGACGCTATAGAAAGGTACGACGCTTCCAGAAAGGTTCCCTTTGAGGTGTATGCCTCCCTAAGAATAAGAGGAACTGTAATAGACGAGCTGAGAAAGTCAGGAAGGGTATCCAGGGACAAAATAGAGAAGCTCAACAAGTACTATCAGGTAAAGGAAGATTTGGAAAAAACTCTTATGAGAACTCCCGAGGAAAAGGAGATAATATCTCAGATGGGCATAGACGAAAAACAGCTTTCAAAGCTCCACGAAACTGTTCACTACCTTTCCTCAGTATCTCTTGAGTCGACACTATACTCCGCAAATGGAGAGGGCTTTGCAATGATAGATTTCATCGAGGACAAGGCGGCAAGCTCCCCTGAGGATGATTTTCTTAAAAAGGAAATGAGCGGAATACTGCAGGAAGCAATAAAGGTATTGAACGAAAGAGAGCAGACCATACTGAACCTTTACTATGTGGAGGAACTTTCACTTAAGGAGATCGCATACATAATGGACGTTTCTATCCCCAGGGTATCGCAGCTCCACGGGAAGATACTCCTTAAGCTTAGAGACTTCATAAAGGAACTGGTGGAGGTAAACTGATGTATACATTTCTGATTTTGACGGGGACAGCTTCCATAGTCTATGGAATGAGGCTAATAATTAAGGATGAGAGAAAGAGAGTTAATGAAAAACTCAAAGAAGACCTTGCCGCTCCTTATGAAGGGGACGAAGACTTTGAGGAGTTTTTTCAGGCGGAGCTTGAACGGATTGAGGAAATTCCACAGGTCCTTGAAAAGCTTGAAGACGACAGACGAAAGCTTATCGAAGGACTCCATAGGGGAGAATACTCCTTGGAAATGGTCTGCAGCATGCTGAATATGGAAAAGGGGGAGGTATTATTATTAAAGAATATTTACAAAAGCTATCAGAAATAAGAACAAACATATTTATTCCCCTTGGTACAGGGCTGATAATAGCGGCATTATTTATGAATATGAGCTATTCAGTCCAGTCGGCTGCTGAGGTTGAGAGAAAGGCAAGGGAGATGGGAATGCTCTACCCTGATGAAATAAAGGTAATTGAGGCACAGCCTCAGGAGGTGGAAAATGATTAGAAGCATAGATACCCTTAACAGGAATATGAATATATTGCAGAAAAAACAGGAAAGCGTAAGTACAAACATTGCAAACACAAATACTCCTGGCTACAAGTACCAGCAAGTGGTCCAGACCACCCTTGAGAACCATACCCTTGTAAATTACACCGGTGGAAATGGAGAGCAAAGAAGAGAGCTTGGCAGTTGGACATTTGGAAACAGAGTAGACGAAATAGCGACCAGCCAGACTCAGGGAACAATAGTTGAAACAGAGGACCCCCTTGATTTTGCAATACCGGGAGAGGGCTTCTTCGTACTTAACCTCACGAGTGGAGAGAGGGCATATACAAGAAACGGCAATTTTGTACTTGATCAGGAAAACAGGCTTTCAACCATGGAGGGACACCAGGTGGTGGGTCAAGGGCCGGACGGAGCCGAGTCTGCAATAGTGCTTGGCAGGGAAGGAGAGCTTCTTAATGGCGTCAGGCCACTCACCGCTGTATTTCCGGAGGGAACAGAGCTTGAGAGAATGGGCGACACCCTTTTCCTCGACCCTGCAGGCGCGGCTCAGCCGGGAGCATCAGAGCCAATAAGAGGTTTTTTGGAGATGAGCAATGTAATAGTAGCTGACGAAATGGTAAGGCTCATACAGATAGCAAGGGAGTTTGAGGCAAACCAGAAGGCACTTCAAACCTCAGAGGACACCCTCAATAAGGCTGTCAATGAAATAGGAAGGGTATAGGTGGGATAGATGCTAAACATACTTGGAATAGGAAGATCCGGGCTTCATGCAAACCAATACAAGCTGGATGCAGTGGCGGATGAAATAGCAAATGTTAATACTGATGGTTATAAGGCAAAAAAAATCAGCTTTCAGGAGCTAATAGTCGATCAGGACACCTCGGTAGGAACAAAGGCTGCTATAACAAAAACTGATTTCTCACAGGGAATATTGAAAGATACCGGAAAGCGTTGGGATCTGGCCATAGAGGGCAGCGGCTTCTTTGGAATTGAGGATGACAATGGAAACATGGCCCTTACAAGAAACGGTGCCTTCACAATGACAGAGGCAGGGATCCTTGTAGACGAAAGGGGCTATGGAGTGGTTGCAGAGTACCTTGACGGCTACCAGGAGCTTGACCATGGCAAAGTCAGCCTGACAGCCGATGGAGAGCTGATCGTGTTTGAGGATGGAGCATCAAGGACTGTAGGAAGGATTCCTGTGTTTGATGTTGAAAACCCGAATGCTCTGACCCACCTTGGGGAAAGCTGGTTTCTTCCCCATGCAGATGCAGTAGTTATAAGCTCAGCAGATGAAGGAACAGAGCTTGGAAAAATCCGCTCAGGCTTTCTTGAAGGCAGTAATTCAGACCTTACAAAGGCAATGACCGAAATGATAGTTGCTCAAAGGTCCTACTCACTGAACTCAGAAGCCCTGCGAAGCACAGACGACCTGATGAGACTTGTGAACGACCTGAAGAGATAGATCCAATCAACATTCGTAATCAAGTACAGTTGTCGGTAGGTAGTAGATAGTAGTTAGCAAGAGATGAGACCCCTCGATTGCAGTTGAGAGATCTCATCTTTTTTTATTTCTTGGCTCTTAGCTATTAGCTGTCTTTTGATTTTATCATACTGAAGCTTTCCGAAGAATCTTAGGCCCCCGACTCTCCCTCCCCCTGTCATCCCGACCGAAGTGGAGGGATCTCCCAGAAATTATCAAAATATTTTTTAAAATTTCCCCTTAATTAATTTTTTACTCCTCCGATAATAGTGACAAAGGGAAAAAGAACCCTGCAGCCGCCCGAGCTGATCATAGGACGGCTCAAAATGCGAAAAAGGACGTTCGCAAAAACCAAAATTCAAGGAGGAAGACAAATGAGAATCAATCAAAACATTTCCGCAATGAACACCTATTCAAGACTGACAGCAGCAAACACTGCAAAGAGCAACTCGCTTGCAAAGCTGTCCTCAGGACTAAGGATCAACAAGGCAGGAGACGACGCAGCAGGACTGGCAATATCCGAGAAGATGAGAGGCCAGGTATCAGGACTTAACCAGGCGGCTAAAAATGCACAGGACGGAATATCACTTATCCAGACTGCAGAAGGCGCACTTAACGAGACTCACTCCATTCTCCAAAGAATGAGAGAGCTTGCAGTTCAATCAGCCAACGATACAAACACAAATACTGACAGAATGGAAATTCAGAAGGAAATGGATCAACTGTCAACAGAGATAACAAGAATTGGTAACAGCACAGAATTCAACACTCAAAAGCTTCTTAATGGAGATAGGGCAACTGACGGCTTGACCTTCCACATTGGCGCTAACAATGGTCAAAACATGGAGCTAACTGTAGGGGATATGCGAGCAAGTGCATTGGAAGTTGAAGGAGTTTCTAAGAGTGTCACTAGTGGAGAATGGACAGTTAGCACTCGGGATGATAGTATGGTATCTTTTGCTATTGCAAACACTGGAGCTGCAGGTTCTGATACCACGATTGGTAACGTTGCTGGGGCTGTAACTGTAACAGTTGCCTCTGATGGTACTAAAAAGGATGCATTGGTTGCACTAGAAAGCTTAGGTTATCAAGTTGAGTTTACAGGTGATGAAGATGCTACTGTTGCAGCTGTTACTACTGCTACATTTGTTGAAGATACAGTTAATTCCTATGGCATAGATGTTTCCACTCAATCGGCAGCAGACACAGCAATTGAGACCATTGACAAAGCCATATCAAGCGTTTCTACTGAAAGATCAAAACTTGGTGCTGTTCAAAACAGACTTGACCACACAATAAACAACCTGACCGCAACCTCAGAGAACCTTGCAGCAGCAGAGTCAAGAATAAGAGACGTAGACATGGCACAGGAAATGATGGCATTTACTAAGAACAACATCCTTAGCCAGGCTGCTACCTCAATGCTTGCACAGGCTAACCAAATGCCGCAATCAGTTCTTCAGCTTCTACAGTAATAATTGAAAATAAGGCGGGGAGCAAAATCCACGCCAGAAACTAAAATAAAGGCAAGGAAGCCAAAAACAAAATTCAAGGAGGAATAATCGATGAGAATCAATCAAAATATATCCGCGATGAACACCTATTCAAGACTTACAGCAGCTAACACTGCAAAGAGCAACTCCCTTGCAAAGCTGTCCTCAGGACTAAGGATCAACAAGGCCGGAGACGATGCAGCTGGACTGGCAATATCAGAGAAAATGAGAGGCCAGGTATCAGGACTTAACCAGGCGGCTAAAAATGCACAGGACGGAATATCACTTATCCAAACAGCAGAAGGCGCACTTAACGAAACTCACTCAATTCTTCAAAGAATGAGAGAGCTTGCAGTTCAATCAGCCAATGATACTAACACAAACGATGACAGAGCAGAGATCCAAAAGGAAATTAATGAGCTATCAAAAGAAATAACAAGAATATCTACAAGTACTGAATTCAACACTCAAAAACTTCTAAATGGTGACTTTGAAGACAAGGTATTCCACATTGGCGCTAACAATGGCCAAAAAATGGAAATATCTGTCGGCGATATGGGAGCAAATGAACTTGGTGTTGAGGGGAAAGCTTACACTAAGGATGTCGGTGTAGTTTCTGTAACTACACAAGATAATACTCTTAAGGTAATCTTAGTTAACGGTGGTGCTTCACAGAGTTTTTCACACTCAATTGATGAAGCTACAAATACTATAACTGTTAATTTAGCTACTGATGCAAGTAGCGCAATTACCTCCACAGCAGAAAATGTAAAAACAGCTTTAGAAAGCTATGGTCTGACAGTTGATTACTCAGGCACAAACGTAGCGGGCACACCAGCAACAGCTGTAGCTTCAACAACTATTGATACACTAGATGCTGAAGCAAGTAAAGAGTATGGTATCGATGTTTCCACTCAATCAGCAGCGGATGCAGCCATAAAGACAATCGATGAAGCTATATCAAGCGTTTCTACTGAAAGATCAAAACTTGGTGCTGTTCAAAACAGACTTGACCACACAATAAACAACCTGACTGCAACCTCAGAGAACCTTGCAGCAGCAGAATCAAGAATAAGAGACGTAGACATGGCACAGGAAATGATGGCATTTACTAAGAACAACATCCTTAGCCAGGCTGCTACCTCAATGCTTGCACAGGCTAACCAAATGCCGCAATCAGTTCTTCAATTGCTTCAATAATATTAGAAACCGAATAAGCTTCAGCTATGTAAGGCCGGGAAAACACCCGGTCTTACATGCATTTGGGAAAGTGGTACCAATTTTATACAGGGGATGCTATAATTAAGCTAATAAACTACAGGGGTGATAAGATGGAGCTTCATAACAACATGGAGGATCTGGTTCTAAGATATGCAGAGACCTCGATGAACAGGATGGGATCGATCTGCAAATGTGAAAAATGCAGGAAAGACGTTGCTGCAATAGCTCTGAATAACCTTCCTGCCAAATACATAGTGACTGAAAAAGGGGACATGTATACAAGGCTTAAGGAAATGGAAATGCAGTATATTGCAGATGTAGTAAGAGAGGTTACAAAGGCCATCGACATCGTAGTAAAAAATCCGATGCATGAATGACAGAAATGTGAAATACAGTCTTAGGACTGTATTTTTTCTTGCAATTTTTAAACATATCATTAAGTTTTCAGTAATTACTCCGATACTCTAAGTAAATAATAAAATGGGGATAGGGGATATACTTATGAGGAATATGAAGATTCGCACCAAGCTGTTTTACTCGATCGGTCTGCTTGTTTTTGTTTTATTCGTGGCATTTTCCTACTTTGCTGTAAACATAACAACAACTATGATCACAGACCATGAACGCGAGGAGTATGAAATGCTTTCAAGCTCTGTCGGCGCTGCCATGGAAAATCAGCTTGCCGCTGCAGAGATGTCGGTAATGACGATCGCCAATAACACTGAGATCCAAAGGCTTTTCGCTGAAAGAAACAGGGAAGCACTTATCGATATGCTTCTGCCAGCTTATGAGTCAGTCAAGGCCGAGGTGCCTCAGTTCCAGTTTCACCTTCCTGACTCAACATCCTTTTTACGTCTCCATATGCCGGAAAAGCATGGGGATAGTCTTAAGGACTTCAGGTTTACCGTTAATGCTGCAAATGAAAGGAAGGAAGTAATATCGGGACTTGAGGAAGGCGTAGGCGGCTACGGCTTCCGCGTTGTCGCACCCATGTTTTACGACGGAATACACACAGGCTCTGTGGAATTTGCTGGAAATTTTGATACAACCTTTCTGAACACACTCAAGGAAGCCTACGGTGGAGAGTACTTCATATATACTTTGGACAAGGGGGACGGTGACGGCATGCTTTCTGGCACTCTTGAGACGGATCAATGGGAATCTGCGACAAGCTTTGTCGAAGCTGTTCAATCAGATCAGCTTTATATTGACAAGACTCCGGACAACAATACAAGCCTTATATATATGCCATTTAAGGACTTCAATGGGGAAGTAAAGGGCTTTATTAAAATTGTCCGTGACAGATCTGACACAACTCAGGAGATAAGGGTAATGAGCTACTGGATGTATGGCTTATCCTTTTTATCCTCACTTATAGTTGCAGCTCTTGTGTTCCTTGTCCTTACAGTCGTCCTTAAACCGTTAAGAAGGTTGACTGAGCTTACAGATAAGGTGTCAAAGGGCGATCTTACAATCGATGTCGTCCAGGAAAACGGAGATGAGATCGGCATGCTCCAGAACAGCTTTGGCACCATGGTCAAGAGTCTGCGGACGCTTGTAGGTGATGTAAGCACTGCAGCTGATGAAACTACCAGGTCCAGCCAGGAACTTTCCGCAAGCGTTGAGGAGGTCAGCGCTCAGGTTCAGGGTGTAAATATGTCGGTAGGTCAGATAGCTGCAGGAATGGAGGAAATGAGCGCTTCAATTGAAGAGGTCTCTGCTACGACAGAGGAAATCAGCAGCCAGGCAAAGGAGCTTGTCAACAGGGCCTCTGCCGCAAGTATAAGGGTTGCGGAGATAGAGGAAAGAGCAGCTAAAATGAAGTCAACTGCCGTTGAATCCAAGAAGAGTGCAAGGTCTATTTATGAAGGAAAGCAGGAGGAGATCCGCCTTGCAATCGAGGACGCTAAGGTAGTTGAGGAAATTTCATCAATGACGACAAAGATATCGGAGATCGCAGACCAGACAAACCTTCTTGCGCTTAATGCTGCAATTGAGGCAGCAAGGGCTGGTGAACAGGGCAGAGGCTTTGCTGTAGTAGCTGATGAAGTCAGGAAGCTTGCTGAGTATTCAAGTACAACTGCCTCAGCTATAAGAGGCGTTATCGGCAGGGTACAAAAAGCTGTTGACAGACTAAAGGATAATGCAGGAGAGATTCTGCAATTCGTCGATACAAAGGTAATTGCCGACTACGATATGCTTGAGGATACAGGAGAAAAATATGCAAACGATGCTCTTTTGGTCAAGGACTTAATATCTGATTTTGCAAACGGCTATGAGTCGATAGGGAATGCAATAAGCGATGTAAATGTTGCAATCGAGGGGATTGCAGCTGCCGTAGAGGAATCGACAGCATCGACACAAGAGATAAGCGAGAGCTCGAATGAGACCTCAAAAGCGCTTGAGGGAGTCGCAGAAACAGCAAGAGAGCAGTCGGAAATGGCAGCAAAGCTTGAAAGACTTATTGGAAGCTTCAAAACAGAATAGTGATTAAGATTAAGCGGGCATTTTAATATGAGGATGCCCGCTTCCTTAATAAATTAATGATGCTACATTTATAGCAGGGTTTACCATAAAATTGCAAAGAGAGTAGGTTTAATGGTTATTGCAGAAGGTGTGGCGTATGAGATCCGATACACATACATAAATGAAAGAGTAAGCTTTGAACTTACCTCACTTAATGGCTTGTAAACTAATATACTTTTCTGGTAAAATACTCTCAAAGTCCATTAAGGGGGTATTAAAATGCTGGATGTCAGGGAGCTTTTAAAGCTTTCGGTCGAAAGAAATGCCTCAGATATATTCATAACTGTCGGTATAGTGCCTACTTTTAAGATAGAAGGAGTGCTAAAGCCAGTTGAAGGATACCATGTTTTGACACCCGAAGACACTGAGAAGTTCGTTATGGAGCTTTTCAAAAGAGAAGATACCTACAATGATTACCTTAAGCATGGAGAGAATGATTTTTCTCTATCCATCCATGGTGTTGGGAGATTCAGGATTGGTGTGTATTCCCAACGAGGGACCATGGCTGCTGTAATAAGGGTACTTGGCTTCGATAAACATGAGAAGCTCCTCGTCAACAAGCCTAAGATCGTACTTGACCTTTATAATGAAACCAAGGGTCTCATTCTTATAACAGGACCTACCGGGAGCGGCAAATCGACTACTATTTCTCAAATAGTGGATCTTATCAACAGGAACAGGTCATGTCATATAATAACTCTGGAGGATCCGATAGAGTATTTACACAGGCATGAAAAAAGCATAGTAGATCAAAGGGAAATCGGTATAGATACGGGCTCCTACAGCCAGGCATTACGGGCAGCCATGAGACAGGAACCTGATGTCATACAGGTTGGCGAGCTTAGAGACCCTGAAACCATAGAGGAAGCCCTTACTGTCTCCGAAACCGGGCATCTTGTGATCTCAAGCCTGCATACCCTTGGAGCAGTAAAGACACTCGACAGGATCATTGACGTATTTCAGGGAAATAAGCAGCAACAAATTAGGTATCAGCTTTCGACAGAGCTTATTGCTATAGTTTCTCAGCAATTGATCCCTGCCAATGAGCATGGGAGGATCCCTGCCTTTGAAATCATGATGGCGACTCCTGAAATCAAAAAACTCATAAGGGAGAAAAAGCTTGCAGAAATTGACCTGCTGCTCCAGGACAGCGGCGAGGAGGGCTTATTAGGCATTAACGTCAGCATCGCAAGGCTCTGCAACGAGGGGAAAATATCTCTTGAAAATGCTTACAAATACTGCACCAACAGATCTATTGTGGAAAAACACATAAAAAATAAATAGAGAAGCAAATAAAGACCCTCAAATTATTTGGAGGGTTTTTATTTTTGGGCAGCTTAATATCATGAAAAAACAACCGATACATAGATCAGGTGCCCGAAGGCTCTGAAACTAAGGACGGTGTGATTAATTTGATTGAGTTTAGTGATTATACGGAGGACAATGTATTTCGGAGAGATTCCAATCTTGACTTGTCTACAGAGCCAAAAAACCTCATAGCTGTAATAGAGCTTCCAGGTGGAAGAATTGACTATATTTCAGAGGATTTGCTCCAATTTACAGGTTCAGGGAACAAGAGAGATTTAAGATGGATATCAGATATATTGCCTGAATGGAGAAGCTATCTGAAAAAGGTTGAGGAAAGCGGCAAGGATAGAAAGGCAAAGCTTCAGGATAAGGTTATAGCCTCTGGGAATTCGGAAAGATATGTGGAGATAGATGCCCTTAAGGTATCAAGGCCAGATGCAGAGCACCTTGTTGTAATACTTAAGGATGTTACAGAATACCATCTGCAGAACAGGGTGTTGGAGGAGGTATTTTTTTCCTCACCTTATGCTGTAACACTTATAAATAAAGATGCAAGGATCATTGGGTTAAATAATCACTTCATGAAACTTTTCAGATACTCATCAGAGGAAATTTTAAATCAGCCGGTAAAGCTACTTGCACCAAAGGGTCTGTCCGACCAGATGGATAAAAACATTAGAGAATCATGTTCAGGAAGGATAGTTAAGAGCAGTGGCCTTAGGATAACCAAGGACAGAAGACTAATAAACGTAGAGATTCTATGTTATCCCATTGTCCACGACAACTATGTTGAAAGAACTTTTATCCTCTACCTTGAAAAATCAGAGGGGAAGAAGCAGGCAAGCTACTTGAGCTTTCTGCAGGAAGTACTGGAGGACAATACGGATGGTGTGGTAATTACAGACGAAAACGGAGAAGTGATCTGGGCGAATAGAGTTATAAAAGATTTCAAAGACTCGGGGGAATGGATACTAGGCAGGAAGGTTCACCAGATATTTGGAACAATAAAAACACTTAATGATGACAAGACCATGTGGAAAATGCTTAAAAGGGACGGTAAGTGGAACGGTGAAGTCAGCTTCCCGTCAGGCAAAACAGACTCCTCAAACTATCGGCTGACCATATATGGAGTCAGAGGTGAGGAGAATAACTCAGTAAATTATGTCGGTATAATGCATATAGAAAAAGACAGAAAGGTTGGAGGCATAGAAACTATCGATCTGAACAAAACTGATAGACTCACCGGACTCTACAACAGACACCACTTTATCGACTCTCTGGAGGAAAACTTTGAAAAGCTGAGGGAGCTTAATGGAGAACTGGGTCTTTTGGCTGTGGACATAGACAACTTCAAAGAGGTAAACGACTCTCTCGGTCATATGGCAGGTGATCAGATACTGGTCGCAGTAAGTAAAAGGATATCTGCAGTAGTACCTAAGCAGGCGCTTATCTCAAGGTTCAACGGAGATGATTTCTTCGTTGCACTCCCATATATCGATAAGGGAGCAGTTGAAGGTTTAGCAGACGCAATTATAAAAAAGGTGAGCGAGCCATACAGAATAGACAATTCAACTGTTTATCTTAAAATAAATATAGGTATTTGCTTGCTCCCGGATAATGCAAAGGATATCCAAAGTGCAGTTCGATATGCGAACATTGCAGTATACAGAGCTGCAAAGCAGTGTAGTGACAGGATCTGCTACTATTCCGGAGAGATGTCCAATGAGATAGAGGAAAACTTCTTCATCTCTAATTTTCTGGTTGAGGCAGTTGAGAACAGGGAACTGTCAATGTGCTATCAGCCGATCATGGATATTTCCTCAGGTACAATAAAAGGAATAGAAGCTTTGATGAGGTGGAACAACAGTATCCTTGGAGAGGTTCGTCCAGACAAATTCATAAGTGTGGCTGAGAAGACCGGACTAATATATAAAATTGGGGAATGGGGTTTCCGAGAGGTTTGCAAACAGATTAAGGTTTTGAACATGACGGGGATTCACGGTATTCAAATTTCTGTAAACGTATCGATAAAGCAACTGGAAAAGGAAGGCTTCGCGGAAAGTTGCATACAGATAGCAGATGAGTATGGCGTATCTCCAGCATCCATAGAGATAGAGATAACAGAAAGCGTATCTATGGGGAATGTTGATCAAATAGTCAGAAATCTTAAAGCTCTTAAGTTAAAGGGCTTCACCGTCGCCATGGATGACTTTGGAACAGGCTTCTCGTCACTTGGACAGTTGGATTTGTTTGAGCTGGACAAACTTAAGATAGATAAAATATTTATAGACGGCTTAGAATCCGACTTCAGAAAGCAAAATCTTGTAAAGGCAATAATAGCAATGGCAGGAAGCTTAAATCTGAGTGTAGTTGCGGAAGGGATTGAGGATGAGGGTCAATTAAGTTTCCTTAAGAGCTTTGGTTGCGACCTGGGCCAAGGCTACCTTTTCAGTAAGCCCTTGAGAAAGGAGAAACTGGAGGACTTCATACTCAAATACTGTTCTCAATAGATAAATCAAAAATCAGGGGGTTTCTATGAAAAGTCTAAGAACAAAATTAGTGTTGTTTTTCTCCGTATTAATTATTATTTCATCAGCAGTGCTTGGTGTAATTGCAACAATAAACAGCTCAAATGCTCTTATACACGAAGCTGAAACAGGTTTGTCCGCGGTAGGATATGAAGCCTCGAGAAATGCCAAGGCAAGAATAGACTCCATAATTAGATCAATGGAGACTATGGCCCTTTCTGGAGAGATATCCTCTATGGATTGGTCAATTCAGCAGCCGGCCCTTAAGAACCTCGTTAAGGAAACGGATTTTCTGGACATAGGGGTCGTTCTTCCGGATGGAACTGCTAAATACAGCGAGGGAAATACTGCTGATTTGGGAGACAGGGAATATGTCAGGAAAGCACTTGCAGGAGAAGCAAATGTATCTGATATTATCCTCAGCAAGGTCACTGGCGAGCTGGTCTTGATGTATGCTGCACCAATTGAAAAGGAAGGCAAAGTGGTAGGCGCTCTTATAGGCAGAAGGGCAGGAGAGGTCCTCAGTGATATAGTGGAGGGGACAAAGTTTGGGGATACCGGCTATGGCTATATGATCAATAAAAATGGTACGGTTGTAGCACACAAAGACAGACAGCTTGTCCTTGATACGTTCACACCAAGAGAGGCAGTCAAGGAAGACAGTACACTGGAAAGTCTTGCAGACTTCTTTGAAAGAGCTATTTCCGGTGGAGAAGGTGTTGGAAAGTACTTCTATAACGGTGCTGAAAAATATGGAGCCTATAGCCCGGTAAATGGTACAGACTGGGTTTATGTCATCGAAGCAGACGAAAGCGAGGTACTGGAGTCAGTATCAGCATTGAGGGATTTCATACTCTTGGCTGGTGCCGTAATTGTCATTATTGGTGTCGTTTTGACATACTTAATAGGAAGGTCCATAACAAAACCAATAATCGGAATGGTGGGAGTATCCGAAAAAATCTCGAATCTGGACCTGACAACAGAGGTGGATCCTGCTCATCTGAATATGAAGGATGAGGTTGGAGACCTGGCAAGAGCAATGCAGAATTTAACCCTGAGCCTGAGGAACTTTATAGGAAATGTCTCCGATGCGACTGATATGGTTTCAAGCTCTTCCCAGGAACTTATGGCATCAGCACAGCAATCCGCAGCAACTGCTGAAGAGGTTGCCAGGAGCGTTGAGAGCATAGCAACTGGTGCATCAAATCAGGCTAAGGATGTGGAGCATGGTTCAGAAAAAGTCTCTGCTCTTGGGAACTCCATCAATAAAAACCAAATCAACATTGAAGCTATGAACAAGTCGATCCTGAAAGTCAATCAGCTTGTTGAGGAAGGCTTGAAGGAAATCGACGGTCTTAATGATATAACCAAAGAAAATGAGAAAGCAACTGAAGAAATCAGAGAAGTAATATTCAAAACTAACAGCAGTGCAGAGAGCATTGGCAAGGCAAGTGAGGTAATATCATCAATTGCTGACCAGACCAACCTTCTGGCTTTGAATGCCGCGATTGAAGCTGCAAGAGCTGGAGAAGCCGGCAGGGGCTTTGCAGTCGTAGCAGATGAAATAAGGAAGCTTGCTGAGCAATCCTCAAGATCAACAAGTCAGATAGACAATGTCGTCAAGGAGCTTCAGAGTAACTCACATGAGGCCGTTGAAACAATTGGTAGAGTTGCTGAAATAAGCAAAGAGCAAGGTGAGAGAGCCAAGTCGAGTAAGGACAAATACTCAAGCATTTATGATGCGATGAAGGTTGTGGAAAGATCTGTGAATGAGATCAACGGATCCAGCAAGGAAATGGAGCAGATAAAGGATTCGATCCTCGACCTGTTCCAGGAGCTCTCAGCAATTGCTGAGGAAAACTCAGCAGCATCTGAGGAGGTATCTGCATCCATGGAGGAGCAGACTGCTTCAGTTGAGCAAATTGCCGGTTCAAGCTCAGAGCTTGCAAGAATGGCTAATCAGCTTCAAGAGGAAGTAAAAAGATTTAAATACTAAGAATAATCCAACTGCCCCTACAAATAATCCAGATTTGTAGGGGCGATCTTTGGTCGCAAGAGTAGTGGCAGATGTCCCTGTCTGCCCGTACTGATTTGTTGTTTCCCTCTAAACATCTGCCAAAAAGTCGTTGCTGCGTATCGCAGCGGATATTTTATGTCATATGTTATGTTCAAAAATCTTGAATTTGAGATTGTAATAATGTATCCCTAATGGTACAATATTCAGGAAAGAAAAAACTTTAAATCAGTCCTGAGAGGCTGGAAAGGAGAATAGAATATGACTGAGAATGTTGTAAAAACAACGTTGAAAGCAGGTAATATCACAACTGCCAATGCAAAAAAGACTGTCCTTGCACTTCAGCATCTAATCGCAATGTTTGGTGCAACGGTACTGGTACCGATCATCACAGGCATGAACCCATCAATAGCGCTTCTGTCAGCAGGTATGGGAACACTTATATTCCACGCTTGCACTAAGGGCAAGGTACCCGTTTTCCTCGGTTCATCCTTCGCATTTATCCCCGTAATACTTACAGTTAAAGAATTATTCAATGGTGATCTGGCCTATGCCCAAGGAGGCATCGTAGTAGCCGGATTAATTTATGTCCTTTTATCCTTCCTTATCAAGACAATAGGTGTAGAAAACATACAAAAATTCCTTGCTCCACAGGTAATTGGTCCTATGATCATAGTAATAGGTCTTAACCTTGTACCGGTAGCATATGGAATGGCAACTCAGAACCTTATGGTCGCAGGCTTGACCCTTGGAATCGCTTTATTAATAACTTTCCTTGGGAAAGGCTTCATAAAGCAGCTTTCAATACTTATAGCAGTTCTTGTTGGCTACAGCATAGCCTATGCAATGGGACTTGTAGATCCAACCATAGTAAGCAGTGCAAAGCTTGTAGCAATACCAAAGTTCACGCTTCCTAAATTCGATATGGGTGCAATAGCTATAATCGCTCCAGTAGTCCTGGCAGTTTTCATGGAGCACCTTGGAGACATTACCACAAACGGACAGGTCGTAGGCAAGGACTTCATAAAAGACCCGGGCCTTAACAGAACCCTTCTTGGAGACGGCTTGGCAACTATGGCAGCAGCACTTATAGGCGGACCAGCAAACACAACCTACGGAGAGAACACAGGAGTTCTGGCAATAACTAAGAACTACGATCCGTCAACACTAAGACTTGCAGCAGTATTCGCGATAGTACTGGCCTTCGTATCAAAGGTCGGTGCAGTTCTAAGCAGCATCCCAACCTCAGTAATGGGTGGAATAAGCATAATGCTTTTCAGCATGATCGCCCTCATAGGTGTAAAGACTATAAAGAACAGCAAGGTTGAAATGAACTGGAAGAACCTTCTGGTAATGGCAACAATACTTGTACTTGGAATGTTCAGCTCACAGCTTAGCGCAATGCTGGGCTTCACAGTAGGGATCCCAATAAATGAGACCGTTCAGATCACAGGACTAAGCTTCGCAGCAATAGTGGGAATACTTCTGAACGCAGCACTGAATGTTAAAAAGGCATAATAAATAGAGAAATAAATCAAACATATAAGACTGGTTAGGGGTAATACCTTGGCCAGTTTTTTTATTGTATCTAAGAAAATATGGTAAATATATCAATTCTCCAGAAAATTGGAACAATGGTTTGACCTTCTATGAATTAACAAGTAAAATAAGACATATAGGGAGATATTGACACAAGGAGGATCATATATGTCAGAACAAACAGGGAATATCGGTTTTGAAGAGACACTTTGGAAAGCAGCAGACAAACTTAGAGGCAGTATGGATGCGGCTGAATACAAGCATGTGGTTCTCGGGTTGATATTCCTAAAATACATATCAGATAAATTTGAAACCAGATTCAATGAGCTTATAGAAGAGGGAGAAGGCTTTGAGGAAGACAGGGATGAATACGCGGCAGAGAACATCTTCTGGGTACCTAAGGAAGCACGATGGTCCTTTATTATGGACAATGCAAAGGATCCCAAGATAGGGCAGTTCGTTGACGATGCCATGATCCTTATTGAGAAGGAGAACCCGACTCTTAAGGGTGTACTTGATAAAAGGTACGCAAGGCCTGAGATCGACAAGAGAAGACTTGGAGAGCTTATCGACCTTATTTCAACCATAAAGCTTCACAACAATGGAGAGAAGGATCTACTTGGAAGAGTGTATGAGTACTTCCTTGGACAGTTCGCCAGCGCAGAGGGTAAAGGCGGCGGTGAATTCTACACTCCTACAAGCATAGTAAAGACCCTTGTAGAAATGATAGAGCCATATCAGGGAAGGGTCTATGATCCGTGCTGCGGATCAGGGGGTATGTTCATACAGAGTGAAAAGTTCGTTGAGGATCATCAGGGCAAGGTGGACAACCTTTCCATATACGGCCAGGAGCTTAACTCGACCACTTGGAAGCTCTGCAGGATGAACCTTGCAATAAGAGGGCTCGATGCCAACTTGGGACCTCACCACGACGATACCTTCCATAACGACCTTCACAAGACACTTAAGGCAGATTATATATTGGCGAATCCACCATTCAACATAAGTGATTGGGGAGGAGAACGGTTAAAGGACGATGTCAGATGGAAATACGGGATACCGCCAACAGGAAATGCCAACTACGCATGGCTGCAGCATATGGTATATCACCTTGCTCCAAACGGAACAGCAGGGATAGTACTTGCCAACGGATCATTAAGCTCAAATACCTCAAACGAGGGTGAGATAAGAAAAAACCTGCTTGAAGCAGACCTTGTGGATGCAATAGTAGCACTGCCGGACAAGCTTTTCTATTCAACTGGAATACCTGTATCACTATGGATACTTAATAGGAACAAGAAGGACAACCCAAGCTTCAGATCAAGGGAGCATGAGGTTCTGTTCATTGACGCCCGAAAGCTTGGAGAGATGGTAGACAGAAGACACAGAGAATTGAAGGATGAGGATATCCAAAAGATATCGGAGACGTACCATAGCTGGAGAAACAAGGATGGTGACTATGAAGATATTCAGGGCTTCTGTAAGTCAGCTAAGCTGGAGGAGATAAGAGGCCACGAGTATGTCCTCACTCCGGGAAGATATGTAGGTATAGAGGAAGTAGAGGATGACGGGATACCCTTCGATGAAAAGATGGTGAATATGACTTCCGAGCTTGCAGAGCTATTTGCTAAATCCAGACACCTTGAGGAGGAGATAAGGAAGAGCCTTGGGGGGATTGGGTATGAGTTTCAAGAATAATGATTTTGACATTTGTGTTGAAGGTTGGAGAGTACCTACAGTAAATGATCTTATAGCTGAAAATGTACTAGATAAACCAATGGATGGCAATCATGGAGGAATACATCCCAAATCAACTGATTATGTAGAATCAGGAATTCCTTTTATAATGGCTAATGATTTAGCAGGTGGTAGTATTGATTTTCAAAAGTGTAAATTCATATCATACGAGCAATCAAAGTTACTGAAAAAGGGAAGAGCCAAGAATGGGGACGTTTTGCTTACACATAAAGGAACTATTGGAAGAACTGCTCTATTAGAAATCTCACATGAATATATTATGCTAACCCCTCAGGTTACGTACTACAGAGTAATTGATGATACTGTATTGAGTAATTTATACCTCAAATACTATTTTGACTCGAATTACTTTCAGAGCATTTTTAGTAGTTGGGCACAAGGTGGTTCTACAAGGGCTTATGTGGGGATTACAGATCAAAGAAATTTACCAATTGTTGTTCCCCCGCTCCAAGAACAAAAAGCCATTGCCCATATCCTATCAACCCTTGACGAAAAGATCGAGGTCAACAACAAGATTAACAAGACTCTGGAAGAGATGGCTCAGGCTATATTCAAGCACTGGTTTGTGGAATTTGAATTCCCCAATGAGGATGGAGAGCCGTATAAGTCTTCAGGAGGAGAGATGGTCGATAGCGAGCTAGGGCCTATTCCAAAGGGCTGGGAAGTTGGTAAGGTTGGAAGCTACATGAAGGTTAAGTCTGGATTTGCATTTAAGAGTCAATGGTGGGCAGATGAAGGGATACCAGTAGTCAAAATAAAGAATCTGAGTAATGGAGTTGTTGATTACAATGATGTCGGATATGTTTCGGCTGATAAGGTTAATTTGGCTAAGGATTTCATTGTAAAATCTGGAGATATTTTAATTGCAATGACAGGAGCAACGATTGGTAAAATTGGGTTAGTATATGAATTTAACAATACTGTACTAGTAAATCAAAGGGTAGGGAAATTCTTTATTGGGGATGACCCTTTCATTAAGCTTCCTTTTGCCTATGTGCTTTTAACAAACAAAGCAATAAATGAAGAAATAATTTCACTAGGTGGTGGTAGTGCACAGCCTAATGTAAGCCCAAGCCAGATTGAGAACATAAAAATACCATTCCCAACAGACAATAAAATTGAAATATATAATGAGTTGCTTAACTCATCATTTAGGAAGTTGGTCGAGAACATTAAAGAAAATGAGCGTCTCAAGCAAATCCGCGACACCCTGCTCCCCAAACTTATGTCAGGCGAGATTAGAGTACCAATAGATAACGAGCAATAATCCAAGAGTAAGGAGGCTTTAAAGTTATGGATGTGTTCAATGAGAGCATGCTTGAAGAATCAGTTCTTGAGCTATTGCAATCCATGGGCTATAACTATGCCTTTGGTCCAGATATTTCCCCTGGAGGAGATCAAGTGGAGAGAAAAGACTACAAGGAAGTTATCCTTGCTCATAGAGTTAAGGATGCTCTTAAAAGGATCAACAGGCATCTCCCAGAGGAAGCCCTTGAAGAAGCATTCAGGCAGATCATAACCTTTAACAGCCCCATGCTCGAAGAGAACAACAGATACTTCCATCAGCTTATGGTGGAAGGAATTGAAGTGTCCTTCAATGAAAAAGGCCATATCAGGACCAAAAGGGCATACATAATAGACTTTGACCATCCAGGAAACAACAGCTTCCTTGCAGTGAACCAGCTTACAGTCATAGAGAATGAATCAAGAAGACCTGATGTTGTCATCTACATAAACGGCATACCGCTTGTAGTAATGGAGCTTAAGTCTGCAGTGGATGAAAATGTAGGAATAGAGAGTGCATACAATCAGATACAAACCTACAAAAAGGATATCCCGTCCCTTTTCAACTACAATGCTTTCTCGATCCTGACAGACGGAGTAAATGCAAAGGTAGGAACAATAACCTCCAATCTTGAATGGTTCATGAACTGGAGAACAGAGGACGGGGAAACTATAGAACCATTATACAAGCCCCAGTTCGAAGTCCTTATCAAGGGCATGCTTGAAAAAGAGAGACTGATCGACATCGTAAGAAGCTTTATCCTTTTCCAGGAATCCAAGGAATCTGATATCGATATCGATGGTAAGAAGCTTGGCGATGTGAAATCCATCGTAAAGATACTGGCAGGATATCACCAGTACTTCGCAGTAAAGAAAGCAGTAAGGAAGACCAAGGAGGCAATCGATGTAGATGGAGACAGAAAGATCGGAGTAGTCTGGCACACCCAGGGGTCAGGCAAGAGTTTCTCCATGGTTTTCTATGCAGCAAACCTCATCAAGGAACTGAATAATCCCACCATAATAGTCATAACAGACAGAAACGATCTTGACGATCAACTCTTCTCAACCTTCAGCAAATCAAAAGAGATCCTAAGACAGACCCCGGTTCAGGCAGATGTAAGAAGACTTACTGACGCTCAAAAGAGAGCCAAGGCATCTGCAAATAACGGCACAGAGATAAACGGACTGTATGACCTCCTGAATGAAAGAGAATCAGGGGGAATCATCTTTACCACCATCCAGAAGTTCAGCCCTGAAGAAGGAGACATGCCTGTACTAACAGACAGGAGAAATGTAATAGTAATAGCAGATGAAGCCCATAGAAGCCAGTACGGTCTTAAAGCAAAGGCAGACATAAAGACCGGAGAGATCTCCTATGGCTATGCTAAATATGTCAGGGATGCCCTTCCAAATGCATCCTTTATCGGCTTTACAGGAACACCAATAGACCTTGAAGACAAGTCCACCACAGCGGTGTTTGGACATACAATAGATACCTACGACATGACCCAGGCAGTAGAGGATGAAGCTACTGTAAGGATCTACTACGAGAACAGGATCATCAAGCTTGATACAGACGATGAAGAACTGAAGAACCTTGATGAGGAGTTCGAAGAGGTGACCGAAGGTCAGGAGGACTCAGTAAGGGATAAGACAAGGTCCAAGTGGTCACGCCTTGAAGCAGTAGTAGGCTCACCCAACAGGATAAAGAAGCTTGCGGAGGATATCGTCAACCACTACGAAGAGAAATCAAAGGCAATAGACGGCAAGGCAATGATAGTCTGCATGAGCAGGCGTATTTGTGCTGAGCTTTACGATGAGATCATATCCATAAGACCAGACTGGCACAATGAAGATCTGGACAAGGGCAAGATAAAGGTTGTAATGACGGGAAGCGCAGCTGATGTAGAGAAGATCCAGAAGCATGTTGGAGGGAAGCAGCGACGGGACCTTCTCGCTAAGAGGATGAAGGACAACAACGATGAGCTTAAGCTTGTAATAGTAAGGGATATGTGGCTCACAGGCTTTGACGTACCTTCAATGCACACAATGTATGTTGACAAGCCGATGAGAGGACATAACCTTATGCAAGCAATAGCAAGGGTAAACAGGGTATTCAAGGAGAAATCGGGCGGAGTAGTGGTAGACTACATAGGAATACTTGAAAGCCTGAAGGATGCTCTTAACCAGTATACCAACAAGGACAGGAAGAATACAGGGATAGATACAAGCGTTGCAGTAAACATAATGCTCGAGAAGCTTGAGATACTGAACAATATGATGCACGGCTACAACTACTCAGACTTTATGGGTACATCACAGCTCAAGAGAGCAAGATCTATTGCGGGAGGAATGAACCACATCCTTGGCAAGTCAGAAGAGGATCAGAAGGAGTTTAAGAAGATTACGTTAGAGCTAGCCAAAGCCCACGCACTTTGCGCAGCTACAGAGGAAGGCAAGAACAAGAACCTTGAGGTCAGCTACTTCAAGGCAGTCAAGGCAAGCCTGGTTAAGCTTGAAGACAGGAAATCACCCGTATTATCCAAAGCAGAGATAGATGCAAGGATAAACCAGATGCTTCAAAGAAGCATAATATCCGAGGAAGTAATCGACGTATTCGATGCACTGAAGCTTGAGAAGCCCGAGATATCGATACTGTCTGAGGATTTCCTGGATGAAATAAGGAATATGGACCACAAGAACCTTGCAGTTGAAATGCTTAGGAAGCTACTTGAAGGAAAGATCAAGACAATAGAGAGAACGAACCTTGTTAAATCCGAGAAATTCTCAGAGATGCTCAGAAGAGCCCTCAACAAATACAGGAACCAATCTCTGACTAACGTTGAAGTGCTTGAAGAGCTAATCAGAATGGCACATGAGATCAAGGCATCACAGGATGAAGAGAAGAAGCTGGGACTTTCAGAGGAAGAAATAGCCTTCTACTATGCCCTTACAGCAGATGACCTTGTGAAGCAGCTGATGGAGGATGAGATACTAAAGAAGATAGCAAGAGAGCTGACAGAGGCTATAAGGAGCAACACTACAGTCGACTGGAACATCCGTAAGAGTGCCAGAGCAAACATCAGAAGGGTTATAAAGCGACTACTCAAGAAATATGACTACCCACCTGATAAGAGGATACAAGCTATGACAGTTGTCATGAGACAAGCTGAGAAGATGGCAGGGAATTTCTACGATGAAGTGGAGAGTACCTACGGTTGGGTGGCTGAAGAGGAAGATTAGTATCATTTGGTTTTGGTAGGGCAGTAAATTTTGGCTACAGAAAAATCAATGCGGTTTCAAACTATGGCTATAAAGTAAATTATGGAGGTGCATGATGGCTATACCTAAATATCATGAATTTATGAAGCCGGTATTAGTTTTATTAAACAGTGACAACCAATATAGTAGATCAGAGATATATTCAGCAATGTCTGATGAATTTAATCTTACAGAAGCTGAGAAAGAAGTATGGTTACCTAGCAAAAAACAATTGGTTTATAAAAACAGGATTGGCTGGGCCTTAACTTATCTTAAGAAAGCTGGGCTGATAGATTCAACAAAGAAAGCATATTACTTCATAACACCTATGGGAAAGAAAGTTGTATCAGAAAATCCTATAGCTATAGACAACAAATACCTTCAAAAGTTCGATACATTTAAGGCATTTATAGAGACGTCAAATGAGGACGAATCAGCGAAAATCATTATAGATAGCCCTAAAGATGATTCACCTCAAGACTTGATGGACAAATCATATTCTCGAATCTTAAGTGCTCTTGAGGATGATATTTTAAGTGAAGTGGTCTCTCAGTCACCTGAATTCTTTGAAAAACTTGTAGTAGATCTACTGCTTAGTATGGGATATGGGGGAAGCCAGATACAAAATGGTCAAGTTTTAGGGAAATCCGGGGATGGTGGAGTTGATGGAGTAATAAAGGAAGATAAACTTGGATTTGATAAGATATATGTCCAGGCCAAGAAATGGGATATAAACAGTACCATTGGTAGACCAGAGTTGCAGAAATTTGTTGGGGCGCTAAGCGGCCAAGGGGCACTTAAGGGTGCATTTATAACAACAGCAAAGTTTTCCAAGGAAGCCTGGGATTATGCTAAAAACCAGCATATGTATAAGATAGCTTTGATAGATGGGAAGTCGCTAGCCAAATTAATGATTGAAAACAATATAGGTGTTTCTATTGAGACTATATATGAAATAAAGAAGGTTGACTCTGACTACTTCAGCGATGATGAGATTTAGATGCATGACCATAGTAGATATATTGATATTAAAAAATAGATGAAAAAGTCCGATGAGAATGTTAGTTGTTAATTTTATAGGCTATTAAATCTGTAGCTATGGCAAGAAATTGAGACCAAAAGGACATCGGCATCCCCGTTTCAATTCCTATCTAAGGAGGATATTCAATGAAATTAATAATTGAGCGTAGAGTTTTTGCAGGAGAGGTCAGGGCAGTTGCACAAATAGATGGAGAGGGATTGGATTTTGAAGTAGCAATTAATAGCGAGTTGGATGATTTCATTAGGCAATTAGAGTTGAGGCAAGCGATGGGCTATGAGATTGTGTTTAGGGGTAATCCTGCAAAAAGTTTTAGTCAATTAAAAAAGGAAGCAGAAAAACCTTAGCACGCGTACTTCCTTAAAGAGGAAGAAAAATATCTAATTGCCCTTTGGTTATACTAAGCTATGTTAAAAATACCACTAATTTATTGCAGTGTTAGTATTCAAGAATGTTTCAGTTAATAAAATAAGTAGCTTCAGATTGTATCCTTTATAGCCTATAGGTAAGTAAATGAAAGAGGTGAAAAGATGGCTGAGTTTAGCCTTGGTTGGATTGACTTTTCAAAAGAACAGAGAAACAAGGTACTCAACGTGATCAACCTTCTTTCTGAGCCAGAAGCTATAGACGAACTGGGCATAGGTGTAGTTAGGGATGGATTTTCGGACATCTTTTTCCCTGGGACATCGACTATCCAAACAAGAGCAAAGTATTTTCTAATAGTCCCCCATCTTCTTTATGAACTTGAACATACGAAGGGTATTACAGCAGAGAAGATGATACATATGTTGCATGAGCAAGAGCTTGATTTGATAGATATATTAAAGCAGAGCGGAGAGACAGGCGTAATCGGTGAGAATGCTGGTAGGAAACTTAAACGGAAGCCATCAGATATCTACTGGAATGGTCTAAAGATATTTGGGATATTCAAGGGAGGCAACGTATCCCTTAATGATTATATTCGTTTGACATGTCTATTGAGGAATAAGAAGCAGGCATTGAAATCTCTAGGAAGTACAAATACAAAAGACGATGAAAATGATGCAGATGATTTGGATCCAGCAATAAGCGAATTTGTCGATGGTTTCTTGAATCTACCAGAACTTGATAAGAATTGGAGAGAAGACCTACATATCAAACTTAATAGTAATGAGGCTAATTTTCTTAAAAAGCAGATCATTAAATCATGTCCAGAATCTTTGATGGGATTTGTACTGGATAAAAACTATAAAGACATTTTAGATTTCAATAACTTTGATGATATAGAAGGTATGTCAAATATCCTTCCAGATACTCTGAAGACAGATTATATACTCGCACGGTCATTCGCTGATTTTGCATATGGCATACAGCTAAGATACAATATGGTCCTATCTAAGGGCGAAGCCCAGGATATCAATATCTCTTGGAACATATGGTCGGAGAACTTAGTAGAGCATTCAAATATTGAACTTGAAAAGATTCTTTTTGATAGGCTTAGAATAAGGAATTCAAACCTTATAAGGTTCTTATTTGCATGCAGAGATTCTATGAAAATAGGAGATATCAGCAAGCTAGATCAACTTATCATCATGCGGGAGAGAAGACTTAAGGGAGATAGCAGGTCCAAACTATATAATGCAGATGAATTCAATTACAAAGGGTGGGTAGGCCTAGGCAAACTACAGTACAGGTTCAAGAATGGCAAAATAATACTTAGAGATATATTTGATGGATTGGGTGATCAGGATGCTTAAACCTACTAGTGACAGACTAGATTATGGAAGACTATTATCTCCACCATTTGGATATGAGACAATGCTTGCGGTCGGGACCACTTACTCATTAGATTTGGATGCCTTGATAGGAATAAGCATTGCTCTTGGTTTATCTGAATGCATCGACAATGAATTGAAAGATAATCCAATTTACCTATTGGAGGCTATACAGAAGACTTCAGATAAAATCTTGATATTTTGTGAGGGAGGGCAGATCAAAGCTCCATTTAACTCCAACAGCCTTCATATACTTTTAGAAAAGATGGTCGTAGAGGTTAAACTTAGGAATAAAAGATCTTTCCACCCTAAATTTTGGTTGGTGAAATATCAGAATAGGGATGGTGATAGCCTTTTTAGGTGCGTTGTACTAAGTAGGAACCTTACTTTTGACAGAAGTTGGGATGTTGCTGTGTGCCTTGAAGGAGAGGTTGTAAAAGACCTAGAGAATGAAATAAAGATCGACAGATCAGTTCCTTTGTCTGATTTTGTTAAAGCACTTATAAAGCACGCAAAAAGCAGTTTAGTTGAAAATAGCAAGATCAGGTTACTAAATTATCTTGCCAATGAGCTACTCAAAGTTGATTTTCAGATCAATGATAAGAGATTTGAAGGTTTTGATTTTTTCCCGATTGGGATTCCAGGCTATGATATCGAAAAAACAGGTCTATTTAACTCATATCATGAGATGTTCATGATAACTCCTTTCTTAAGCAGATCAACAGTAGGAGAAATAAACAAATTGGCTCTGAAAAGCGACCAGAACAATACCTTGATAACTCGAAGCTCTGAAACTGCTAAATTAAAACCAGAAGACATTTCCTGGTTTGATGTTTATGCGATGAAGGACATCATAATCGATGGAGAGGATGCAATAAGTGAAGGGAATGAAAACTCTCTTGATAGTGAAAAACAGAAGCAAGACATCCATGCAAAGGTTTATTTAAGGACTAAATATGCTTTCAGCGAGTTGTTATTAGGATCTCTCAACGCTTCACAGAATGCTTGTTATGGCAATGTAGAATTCTTGCTCAGGCTTTATGGGAAGAGAAAAAATTTGAACGTCGAGATGTTTAAGAAGGATATTTTTGGTGAGGATGATAAAGATAATCCTTTTGAGAAGATTATTGTTTCTAAGCAGTCTGAAACTGACAAATCAGCAGGAGATGACCTAGAAAAGATCATAAAAGCTATATCAAGGACCAAATCAGGTGCTCAAGTAATTTCAAATGACAGGAAATATGACGTAGAAATAAGGTTTGAGAAACTGACTTCTATGGAGAATGTATTTATATCCCCACTTTTATCTAATAAGAAACTTATGATTTCAGATACCATCAAGTTTGAGGAACTCAATATGCTTCAGCTATCTGAATTTTATATGATCACTGTTGAGGGAGATAATGAGTCTATAAAGAGGTTAATAAAGATAAAGACGGATAACATGCCAACTGAAAGAGAGAGCCAAATCGTAAATAGCGTTATTAAGGACAAAAGAGGATTCATCCAGTATTTGAGCTTCATACTTGGTGAAGATTACCTATTGTCTCTATTTGAGATAAAAAAGAATGAGGTAAACAGCATATTGTTCGGTTCAGGGGAGCCACTTCCCGCCATATATGAGAAGATGCTTAGATCAGCTTATCATTCACCACACAAGTTCAAGGAGATAAAGCGGCTATTAGAGATGATTACTGATGAGAACATAATACCGGAAGGATTTACTGAGTTATTCAGTACTTTCGAAAAGGTGGTTGACTAATATGAAAATTGATCTTATAGCTTCTGAAGAGAAGATAATGGCAGGTCTTAAGGACTTTCAAAGAACAACAGTGGAAAGGGTATTCGAATTATTCACAAACGGTCAGAATCGAGTGCTTGTAGCTGATGAGGTTGGTCTTGGGAAGACACTGGTCGCCAAAGGTGTGATAGTAAAAACTGCTAGATATCATCATGAACAATTGAATGACGAGATATTTAAAGTTGTTTACATCTGCTCAAACCAAAATATAGCCAATCAAAATATAAATAAGCTTAAGATAAATGATGATATAACCGTTGATGGTGTTTCAGATACTAGACTATCCATGCAGCACCTAAAGATCTTTGAACAGGAGAATGATCCAATAATAAGGGATAAATACGTCCAGTTAATCCCTTTGACTCCATCTACATCCTTTACTATGACAAGTGGGTGTGGAAGTCTAGAAGAAAGAGCGCTGATTTTTTCGGTTTTAAGAAGACTGGATGTTTTCGAAGATTATCTGATAGAACTGGAAACTATACTTATAGATACAGCAACTAGTGGATGGAGATGGGCAAAACCTGCTTATGAACACAGAGTAGCGGCATGCAATGAACTAACAAAAGGTGCTTATATAGATACGCTACATAGAGCAATAGAAAAATATTCTTCTTACGGAGAGATGTGTAGTGAGCTAATATCTCTTTGCATCAAGGTCAGGAACAATGGAAACAGAAGGGTTTCTGGGACTTACAATTCTATATATAGATTAAGGATGCTGTTTGCTCAAATAAGTGTTGACCTATTGAATCCTGATCTGGTAGTAATGGATGAGTTCCAAAGATTTAAGTACCTCATATCAGCAAATGAGACAAGCGAAACAGGTATGCTGGCTAACAGATTTCTAAAGGGAAACGGTACAAAAGTTCTATTGCTATCTGCCACGCCATATAAGCTATATTCTACTCTCGAGGAAATAAACGAGAATCAGCTAGATGAGCACTATTCAGAATTCCTGCAGGTAGTTGAGTTCTTATTTGACGATGAGAAAAAACAAAGAGAGTTTAAGCAGGTGTGGAACGATTTCTCAGGGAAGCTGCGAACTCTTGATCAGGAGCTCACATCGCTTTCAGAAGCCAAGTATCATGCAGAGGAAGCCATGTACCAGGGAATCTGCAGAACAGAAAGAATCTCTGCAATTGACTCGGGTGACTTCATCGATGACAGTAGCGTAAAAAGCCCTATCAAAGTAACTGAAAGAGACATATTGTCTTTTATAGAAGCTGAAGCATTAATGAAATCAGCAGAACAAAGAAATAGTGTGCCGGTAGATTACGTGAAATCATCTCCATATATAATGTCATTTATGAAACACTATAAGATCAAGAAGCAAATCGAGAGTTACTTCCATAAGAATCCTGACAAGGTTAAGTTAGCCAATAAAAAGAATCTATGGATCAACAACAGAGTAATACGTGATTATGGGAAGATAGATACCAGCAATGGAAGACTGGAGAAACTTAAGGAGAGGGTATTTTGCAATAATTCTGAAATGCTTCTATGGATACCCCCTTCTATTCCTTACTATGAACCCCAGGGAGTTTTCAATAATTGTGTGAACTTTTCGAAGACTCTAGTATTTTCATCTTGGGAGATGGTGCCAAGAATGATCGCTGGATTGATCTCGTATGAGGCCGAAAGAACGACTGTCGGCAAACTGGTCGCAAATAATAAAGACAAACAGAATACATCATACTTTAGCCCAAATAATAAGAGGTTCCCAGTCGCCAGACTCAGATTCAGCTTATTGAATGATAATCCGCAGAATATGAGTCTATTTTGCCTACTCTACCCTTCAAAATTTCTTGCTCAGGCGTACAGACCAGTTGAATGCTTAAACAACAAAATGAGCCTCAAAGATATAGAAACGGTAGTATCTGAAGCTATTAAGAAAAAGCTAAATGAATTAGACTTCTATAGGAATAAGATCGAATATGGTAGAGAAGATGAGAGATGGTATTATTTAGCACCTTTATTTCTCGATGAACCAGAGTATGTCAGTACGTGGCTTGAGTATGGTTCAGAATTGATGTCCAATGATCTGGATGAAGAGGATAAAGGTCAAAAAGGCTTCAAAGCTCATCTTCAAAGATTACATGATTGTTACACTAATCCATATGAACTAAATTTAGGGAAAGTCCCTGATGATCTGATAGAAGTGTTGACTGATATAGCCATAGCATCTCCAGCTACATGTTCATATAGATCAAATGGTGAGAATCCTTTATATTCTTCGCAGTTAGCAAAGATTATGATCAACCAGTTTAACAAACCTGAATCCACAGCAGTAGTTGATCTTTGTTATAGTGAAGGGAATTCTGATGCCCATTGGAGAAATACACTTTCATATTGTAAGGATGGTAATTTTCAGGCTGTATTGGATGAGTATATCCATATGTTAGTTGAGAGTAATGGTCTATCTGATAGAGCTAAAAAACATGAACATGTTCATCAATTAATGATTAATGCTATGCAGACTCATTCAGCCAGTTATACGATTGATACCTATAGTACATTCAAGAATAAAATCAATAAGAAACGAGATAGAGGCATATCTCTTCGCTCCCATTTCGCGGTAGGGTTTCACAAATCAGAAGGTGAGAGCAGCAAGGTAGTTAACAGGAAGGAAAGTATTAGAAACTCATTTAACTCTCCATTCAGGCCATTTGTCTTAGCTACAACATCAATAGGCCAAGAAGGGCTTGATTTCCATTACTATTGCAGGAATATTATGCACTGGAATCTACCTTCAAATCCAATTGATTTAGAGCAGAGAGAAGGTAGGATCAATAGGTTCAAATGCCATGCGATAAGGCAAAACATTGCCAAGAAATACTCTGATGCAGTGGTGTTCGAGAAGGACATTTGGTATGAACTGTTTAATCATGCAAAGTTGGTCTATCAGCAAGGAAGATCTGAACTGGTGCCATTTTGGTGTCTACCTGAAGACCAGGAGATTAAGATAGAACGGCTTGTACCAGTGTATCCATTAAGTAAGGATATTGGGAATTATGAGAGGTTGATAAAAATACTCTCCCTATATAGGCTTACTCTTGGCCAAGCAAGACAGGAGGAACTGCTTGAGTATGTATTCCAGAACTATCCCTATAAGGATGAGCTGAAAAAACTTTTCATCAACCTTAGTCCATATTATAGGAAATAAGATTATATAACAGGAGGTGAATTAATGAATTGTGAAGAATTATGGAGAAAGATAATTCTACATCTAAAACAAGGGAACTTTGAATTTAAGACATTAGACAGGGGATTATGGTTCAATGCATCTTCCAATGCTGGTGTAATATTTATTGATAAAGCTATCGCTAATGTTCCTTCATGCGCCATCACAATTACCAGAAAAATTACTGAGAAGGATTTTCTATTTGTATGTTCTTATTACCCCCGTTGGGCTGCTGGAGAAGTAGGGTTAAGACACGAAGTTAGCAGAGGATCAAGAAATACTGCATATATATTTGCATTAATTGAAGAAACGATAGATTAATAAAAAACAAAATTGACTACTAAGTAGAGTCTTTCATTTATTTACTAATGGCTTTTGAACGACTATTATATTGTGTCTTATTAATGACGGCTATTTAAAGTCAAGTCCATATTAGTGTGTAAATTCCTCGGTATTGTTTTTATGACCATTGTTCAGCCAATAGAGCTGTTTATGCCGCGAAAGCTTCTTGATAGTGAGAATACGGCATGGTAGGCTTTTAGCCAGGCATCAGGACCCAAAACCTTTCACATTTCGGACTGGATGCCTTTGATGGCTTGATCCATGCCGTTAGAGTCTCGCTGTCAAGAAGAACGTGGAATAAATTGCGAACTATGCAACCATGGTCTTCGATTCATCTTTTTGGAGCACAGAGCTATAGTAGACATCCATCTAAAAGTATTTCCGGCCAGTGGACCACTTTTCATCATGTTCTATCAGCAAAGCTCCTATGAGCCTGATTGCGGATGCTTCATTTGGAAATATGCGAATGACTCTTTCTCTTCTTCTTATCTCCTGGTTGAGTCTTTCGATACCATTAGTTGTTCTAAGCCTTTTTCTATACCTTAGTGGCAGACTTAGCACAGCTGTTACATCATCAAAGCCTTCATCAAGTAGAGCCATTGCTTTTGGGGCGCTTGCTATTGAGAGAGTATAGAGGTTGTAAGGAGGCAATACATATGAATAATATATTTGGTAAAAGATTACGTATGTTAAGACGAGAAAAAGACATCGTTATGACCGACTTTGCCAACCCAGTGGGACTGACGCAAACAACTGTGTCTAAATATGAGAATGGGCATAGCGTGCCTAACATCGACATAATTAAAAAGATCGCTCAGTATTTCGATGTATCTACCGATTATTTAATCGGAAAAACAGACAGCAAGGACCCGTATGATCACGAAGGTGAAGAGTTTTTAAGCGAGTTGAGGGAGAGGGTAAAACAAAAGGGCTACGATATATCTAATATGTCCGAGGATTTTCACTCTTAAAACCAGTACTTATTACAGCTTTAAAATCAAGATTCATTAAATATCTATAAATTGCAAATACTTTATTAAGCTAAACCTTCCTTAGTAATTTTAATGGTTATACAAGTCCCTATCCCCAATTTACTTTCAATAGAATAATCCACTCTATTTTCAAACAATAACTTAAACCTGTTAAAGGAATTTTTAATTCCAACATTTTTATTGCTCAGATTTCTAATGTCATGAAGTTTATTCCTAATATCATTTACCTCCGTATCACTCATTCCCTTACCATTGTCCATAATCTTAATAAGATAGTTCCCATTATCTGATGAACAAGTTAATCTTAATTCCCCACCATTAACTTGAGATAGCAATCCATGTTCTATGGCATTTTCAATTAATGGTTGTAATGAAAAATAGGGTATCCTTAAATTTAACATATCATCATCACAAACAATACTATATACCAATCTATCAGAGAATCGAATTTTTAGTCAAGTCCATATTAGTGTGTAAATTCCTCGGTATTGTTTTTATGACCATTGTTCAGCCAATAGAGCTGTTTATGCCGCGAAAGCTTCTTGATAGTGAGAATACGGCATGGTAGGCTTTTAGCCAGGCATCAGGACCCAAAACCTTTCACATTTCGGACTGGATGCCTTTGATGGCTTGATCCATGCCGTTAGAGTCTCGCTGTCAAGAAGAACGTGGAATAAATTGCGAACTATGCAACCATGGTCTTCGATTCATCTTTTTGGAGCACAGAGCTATAGTAGACATCCATCTAAAAGTATTTCCGGCCAGTGGACCACTTTTCATCATGTTCTATCAGCAAAGCTCCTATGAGCCTGATTGCGGATGCTTCATTTGGAAATATGCGAATGACTCTTTCTCTTCTTCTTATCTCCTGGTTGAGTCTTTCGATACCATTAGTTGTTCTAAGCCTTTTTCTATACCTTAGTGGCAGACTTAGCACAGCTGTTACATCATCAAAGCCTTCATCAAGTAGAGCCATTGCTTTTGGGGCGCTTGCTGAATATTTATTGAGAAGTTCATTCTTAGCTGCTCTTGCACTCTCTATGTCGACTGCTTCATACACTTTACGGATATCTTCCTTTAATGAGGGCTGCAGTTGCTTTGGTGTTTTATCAAGAAGGTTTCTTGAAAAGTGTGTTTGGCATCTTTGCCAGCTTGAACCTTGAAATTGTTTTTGAATTGCTTTTACGAGTCCTTTATGGTTGTCAGATGTGATCAATCTTGGTGGTTTAAGTCCTCTTTGTTTCAGGGAAATAAAGAATTCTTCCCAGCTTGTTTCTGATTCGCTTTCAGACAGATGAAATCCTATGATCTCACGATTGCCTTCTTCATTGACTCCTATTGCTATCAAAAGACTTTTACTTCGCACTCTATTGGTTTCTCTTGCCTTGATGTAGATTGCATCTACCATGAGGAAAGGATATTCATAAATTAGAGGTCTTGTTTTAAATGCATCAACGACAGGGTCAAGTTTTTTGCACAGATCTGACACCATGGATTTTGAGAATGATTTGCCACATAGCTCTTCAGTTATATTTTCGATCTTTCTTGTAGATACGCCATTTATTACCATTTCGATCATGGCAAGAACGAGAGCTTGTTCACTTCGTTGGTATCGTTCAAACATTACTGTGCTGAAATTGCCGTCTCTGTGCCTTGGAACACGAAGTGTAAGGGTTCCAACCCTTGTGGTAAGTTCTCTGTCCCTAAATCCATTGCGATAGGCTGTGCGACCTTCTGAGCGTTCATATGGGTCTGCACCAAGTTGTTCAGTAGATTGAGCTATCAAAACCTGATTGAGGATTACTTCAAGTAGTTTAGAAAAAGCTTCATCTCGGTTATCTTTTGTAAAAAGTCCGTGCAAAAGTTCGGTATCCAGTGTAATATTTAATTGAGCCATTTTGTTCATCTCCTCAGTTAGGTATTTGTTTGGTTACTTTTATTTTAACCGAGGACGAGCATTTTGGCTCATTTTATTTGTTTTTCGTTTTTACACCATTATACGGACTTTATCGAATTTTTTGTATGCTTAAATAGTTTTGAATATAAGCCAACTCTTGCTCAAGTGTAATGACTGTAGATATGTTTGAAATACTATAGCGAAGCATCTCTGAGAAACAATCTATCATATCTTTCGCTACCGAGTAATTTTTTAAGGATATTAGCCTTGAGACAGATCCAAGTACGTTAAATATGAAGTGGGGTGTTACTTGTTTTTGCAAAGCATCTAGATTTGCTAGTTTTAGTTGATGCTCCATCTCTATTTGGACTTTTTGATACTCTAAGGTTTTCATACGTTCTTCAGCAAGGTTTTCTTGGAGTTTATTATACATAATATTTTGGATAATATAGTTCGTCATATTCTCTAAGGCTTTAGCAGTGGACTCAATTTGCTGGTTTGTTAACACTTTAATTTTTCTAAAGTACTCTTTTGCTTCATCTGTTTCTAACCAAGGGATAGTACATAATTCATTATCGCGTGGATAAGAATCCATATCAGAACACAATACATTTCCAGCTGTAAAAGCACCAATACACTTCCCATCATAAGTAATAGGGACCTCAATATTTACTAGACCAGCATGACACACATAAATACTAGGTTTTCTTGTTTCTATCGCTAATTGAATTGCTTTTTTATTAGTTTCTGCACAGTAGGAAGCCCCTTCTTCACTTTTATTTATTTCTGTACAATAGGGGGTAAAATTACTCCCTTCTCCGATATGATTGCCATCTAAATCGACAAATACTACGCCAAATCCAGTAGCATATGCAAAAGAGTCTTGAAACTGTTCAATAAATTCGTTTGTTATTATATCTTTTAATTCGATATCATTCATAATCAGAATCCTCCATATTTCTAAATTGCATGGGTGTTTTACCACTTAAATTTTTGAAAACTCTATAAAAATGAGATACATTTACAAAACCACAGCTTAAAGCAATTTCTTTAATACTTAAATCATAATTTCTTATTAAGAGTTCGGAATTGTGTATGCGAATCTTATTAATATAGTTATTGATTGTAATACCATGTTCCTTGTGGAATATGCGTGATATGTAAGACGTACTATAATGGTATTTTTCTGAAAGGCTTTCTAAACTGATTTCGCAATTATAGTTTTCATCTATATATTTTTTAATCATAAATGCAACGTTAGTTTTGCTTGACTGGTCATTATCTAGAACACACAAAATTTTATTAAACAGGTCATTGACTAATTCAGTTGCTAAACTTAACTGGTTAGAGGTCATAATTTTATATGTATAGTTCTCATTATCGAATATTTTAAATATGTTGTCTGGTAAAACTCTTTTCAAATGTACTAAAATTGAGAATATCGAATTGACAATATCTAATTTGTATTGATCAAAATCTTTTATCTCAAACTGCATAAAATTGATATAATTCACTATGCTTAATCGTAAATCTATTAGGTCTCTATTAATAACAGATTTGTTAATGTTATCAATAACTTTGTATGGGTAGTTAGTTTTCAATAAAAATGCTTCTTTAGATGGTAAATCTCGAAGTATATTATTTTTTGTAATACAACTCTGTATTGTATTAAAAATATCATCTTCGGATGCAGGTTTTAGAAGATATGAGTCAAGATTGTAGTCGATGGCTTGTTTAGCATATTCAAATTCTGAATATGCAGTATTAAGTATAATTATAGGGCTTTTTAATGTTTCCTTAATATTTTTGGCGGCAATTAAGCCGCTACAGATAGGCATATTTATGTCCATAATTATGATATCAGGCAAAATTGCTGCTGATAAACTGATTGCTTCGATACCATTATAAGCTTCGCCAACTAAGCAGTATTTGTCAGATCGCTTTTGAAATATACTTTTGAGATATTCAATCTCGATTACTTCATCATCAACAATTAAGACTTTATACATAGTAAATCAAACTCCTTAGTAAGAATTGAGTTACATGTGTGTTATATATACTCTACCATTAAGAAAGGATTACATCAATAATCTAAGTTTGCAAATTTTGAACATCTGACTTGCTAATATTGTTGTAATAAAAAATGTGAACAATTATTATAAAAAGATTAAACAATAAATTATGTGATAACTTTATTATAAGGAAATAGATACTGGATTAAATTCGAAGGAGGAATAGGAATGAGAGTAAATGACAGGCACATTTCTTTTTATTATGAGTTGGATGATGATATCGGTAGGATTAGTATTAATCCAAAGAAGACAGCTTTATTGGTAATAGACATGCAGAAAGTATTTCTCAATAGACCATCACTTGAGAATGCTACAGAAAGAGAACGTGACTATTATAAGAGATGGGAGCCTTTCTATGATAAAATTGAAAACGTTGTTATTCCTAATAACAAAAAACTAATAGAGGCTTGTAGAAATAGTAATATCGAAGTTGTCTTTGCAAAGATTCAATGTTATAAGAAGGATGGTCGTGATAGATCACTAGTTCAAAAGGCTACTGGTTTCAATGAATTATTATTACCAACAGGAAATGCTGATGCTGATATTGTACCAGAACTAGCTCCTATTGAAGATGAAATAGTTATTACAAAAACTACAGACAGTGCTATTACTGGATCCAATCTAAGACTTTTACTACATAATATGGGAATAGATACTGTTATAGTTACTGGAGTTTTCACTGATCAATGTGTTTCAGGCACTGTAAGAAGTTTAGCAGATGAGAGCTTTCATGTCTGGTTAATCGAAGATGGATGCATGGCTTCAACTGAAAGAATCCAAGCAAATGAATTAGAAATTCTAAATAACATATATTGTCATGTAGTAAACACTGAGGAAATCTTGAGCTCGTTGAATAAATAAAGGAGGATCTTGCATGGAAAATGCTAAATTAAAACGGAATCTATCATTTTTGTCTATGATAGCAATAGCTTCTGGAGCAGTAATAGGGGGTTGGTTGGCTGAAGCTCCTTATTGGTTCTCAGTTACTGGAGCTGGATCAGCCCTAATCTTCCCGATACTTGCAATTTTGCTAGTCCCTGTAGGACTATCTTTTGCTGAATTAGTAGGGATGCTACCATTTTCTTCAGCAGTAGATATATGGACTACAAATGCTTTTGGGCATAAGGCTGGTTGGGCAGCGCAATGGATGATGTTCTTAATACAAGTAGTTGAACCTCCAATGATGGCATTCATTTTTGTAACTGCTCTTAATTATTTTATTCCCATACCTACAAATATGGTAATGTGGGTCGCTATCGCTATAGTATTCTTATGGTATATACTTTCTAATTTCAACATTGGACTAACAGGAAGTTTGGCTACAATTTTCTTCTTTTCAATGGTCATAATCTCTGTAATTGTAGCGCTTACATTTTTCTTTAGTGGAAATTGGTCATATTCAAATATTGCAGACCATGGTGGATTTTTCCCCAATGGATTTAACGGAATATTTATAGCATTTGCTGTATTCTCACTTAAATTCATTGGTTTTGAGATGACTCCAACTATGATTGAAGAAACAAATTTCCCCGCAAGTAAGATGTGGAAGATTATTTTATCTGCATTGTTTGTTCCAGCAGTGTTATACTTCTTTGTTGTACTAGCTATAGGAGGTATGGCGCCTGCTAATGAAATTGCTACAATGAGTATGCCTGAACCAGAACTAATCAATAAATTTGGATTACCAGGAATTATAGGTATAGCTGCGATAATATCAGGTATACTTCATGCTTTTACTACTCTAATGGGATTTTGGGTATCTTCTGCAAGAGTTTTGTATGGTGCTGCTCAACTTAATCAACTACCTAAAACATTTATGAAGCTGAATAAACATGGACAACCTCATGTTGCCAATTTAGCAGTATTAGCTTTTTCGATATTCTTCTGTTTCTTCACTGGAGAGAACTGGGTTCAATACATCTACGCTGTATCATGTATTGCAGCGGGCATAGTTTACTTTGTATGTTGTCTGGATTGTATGGTACTTAGGAAAAAACATCCTGAATGGGAAAGACCTTATAGAGCTCCTGGCGGAAATGCATTGTTTATTATTGGTATGGTAGTTTCAGTGTGGATAATGATCGGGTCCTCACTTGAATTACCACTAGCAGGATACATTTCACTTGTAATATATTTCTTGATAGGATGGGCTCTTCATTTATTAATGGAGTCTTATAGGAAGAAAGATCCAGAGGCTCACAAATTGATAACATTAACACCTAAAGATATCGATAGTTTTAAGTAGAAAAGGCTGCTATTCAAAATTTAAGACAATTATCTTGAAATCCTAATACAAATAAATGATTCTATCAAGCTGGTTATGAGTAACTTCGTAACCAGCTTGATTATTAGTAGCTTTCTAGCTTTATCGTTTTGTAAGGAAAGTATACTAGTCCTTAATATCCATTTTAATACCCTCGAAGTCTTCAATGAAAGTTGAAATATTTAAATGAGTTTGTCTTAATTAGCATTGTGACAAACTGAGCTAATAATAAATCTAACCTAATCCCCCTGTGTTAGGATAGTTGTCGGGTGATTAAAAATATTATATGCTAGTAGCCAAGAGAGAGAGGATCAATATGGCTACCTACAGTAAAGAATTTAAAGACAAATTAATCAAGTTGATGTTACCACCCGAAAACAAGTCCATTAAGGAGCTGGTTGATGAGTATCATGTCCATGAGCAGACCCTGTATAAATGGCGTAAAACGGCAAAAGCCCAAGGAACTGTCTATCAGGATAATGCAGGCTCCAAACAAAAATATTCAAAAGAAATGCAGTTGCAAATCATTATTGAGACCAGTTCGCTCAACAACCATGAGCTCTCAGAATATTGCCGACGCAAAGGCATATATGCGGAGGAAATCGAGGCCTGGAAGAAAGCATTCATCACCGGTGAAACAGCTGAAGAATCCAAGGTCAAAAAAGAACTCAAGGACAGTCAAGCAGAGCTTAAACTTACAAAAAAGGAACTGGAGCGCAAGGAGAAAGCTCTTGCCGAAGCTGCCGCACTCTTGGTATTAAAAAAAAAGATGCAAGCGATTTGGAGTTCGGACGAGGAAGATTGACCAGCCAATCAAATCGCATCAAAGTGGTTGTGGCCATCGACGAAGCAGTCCTTTCTGGAGCCAGACAGTTCAAGGCCTGTGAAGTCGTCGGTATCAGCGAGAGGACCTACCAGCGCTGGAAAGTTCAAGGTAACGATACAAAAGACGGTCGTCCGGATGCGCTAAGACCCATACCTGCAAACAAGCTGCATTTGGAGGAGGAGAAGAGGATCCTGGAGGTGATGAACCAAAAGGAACATCGAAGCCTTTCACCAAATCAAGTCTTTCATAAGCTCATTGATAAAGAAGGAATATATATCGCCTCGGTTTCAAGTTTTTATCGGGTCTTGAGATATTTTGGTCAAGTCAATCATCGGGGCTATGCAAAAGCACCCATAAGCAAGAATATTACAACACATTGTGCAACAGGTCCCAATCAGGTATGTATGTGGGATATCACCTGGCTTCCCGGTCCCGTGAAAGGAATATACTATTACTTGTACATGATCATTGATTTATTCAGCCGCAAAGTGGTTGGCTGGGAGATCTGGGATCATGAGAGTTCTGAAAACGCCAGTGTTCTTGTGAAGAAGGCTGTGTACTGCGAAAATGTATTGATGAAGAACGAGCCTTTGGTGTTGCATTCTGATAATGGAAGTCCGATGAAAGGTGCGTCCCTGTTGACAACACTGTGTAATTTAGGGATCGTTCGATCCAACAGCAGGCCAAGAGTGAGCAATGATAATGCTTATATTGAGTCAATGTTCCGAACGGTCAAATACATGCCAGCTTTTCCCCATAATGGATTTTCAGACATTGAAACTGCCCGCAGATGGGTCGATGCCTTCGTTGATTATTATAACAATGACCACCACCACAGCAGCTTGAAATTTTTGACTCCCAACCAAAGACACAATGGTTCTTCCGAAGAGATCCTTCAAAGAAGAAAAGAAATACTGGAAACAGCAAAGGCAAAGAACCCTGAACGATGGACCGGCCCGGTTCAAAACTGCACCATGGAACAAGCCGTTTGGCTGAATCCATCAAAAGAGAAAAACAATGAAAAAGCATGCTAGCATATTTGAGAAAAGCGACAACTATGTTGACAATTACCGATGGTATAAAACTTGCTAAACTAATGATTGAGGAAATTGCATATTGATTTAAAACATCGAACGGTTGAAATCTCAATATTTTCTTAGGATTTTCTAAATCAAAAAAAGGATTTCACCCCATTCGTGTCGAATATATTAAGTGAGAGCAAAACATCTCAACTCGAAAGGAGTGAATCCCTTACTATGTATATTCGACAAACAACTCTATTTTCCTTCGAAGAAATTATTAAATTTCAGCAACAATCTAGGATAGAAATGATCTTAGACCAGATCGACCTATCTGTAGTTGCCAGGAAACTTAAGAAATCAAATTACATGAGAGGTCCTAAAGGCTACAGACCTGAAACTCTCATAGCCGCGTTGATTGCAATGCAAGTTGAAAAAATACCCACCATCAAGCATCTGGTCAAACGACTCAATGAAGACCCTGTATTCAGGTACTCTTGTGGTTTTGAAGTACTTGGCAGCGTACCTTCTGAGTCAACATTCTCAAGGTTTTCAGACAAGCTCTCTAACTCTGAATGCCTCAATGATCTTTTCCATGAGCTTGTGCTCAAAGCTAAAGATATGAGAATTATTGATGGAACAAGCGTTGCCATCGACTCAACAAAGATCGATGCTTTTGAAGCATCCAAACCAAAGAAGGATATCACTAATGATGGAGTTCATCCTAATTGGGGGATGAAAAGGGACACCAATGGCAACAAGATCAGGTGGTTTGGGTGGAGGCTGCACCTATTGTGCGACTCAAAGAGTGAGCTACCCTTAGAGTTTGATGTTACACCAGCAAGCAATCACGATGGTACAAGGGCACTGCCACTGATTGAACAGTTATTCAATAGCTATAATGGTGCATTCAAGCCTAAGTACTATGCCATGGACTCAGCCTATGACATAGATGAGATCTACACAACCATAACAAGCAAGTTTGACGGTTCCCCAATAATTCCTTACAATCCGAGGAGCAGTTACGCACCTCCTGAAGGCTTAGATAAGGATCTGAAGCCATTATGCTCAGGTGGGTACAATCTAGTGTATTGGGGGAAAGATGGTGACTATATGAAGTTCCGGTGCCCACATGCTCTGGGAAAAGTTAATTGTTCCCATGGAATGAAATGGTGTTCCTCATCAAATTATGGCTTTACACTAAAAGTTAACTACAGACAGAATTCAAGGTTTTACAGTCATCCATTAAGATATATGGATCTATGGCAGAAAGAGTATGACAAGTGGACATCCGTTGAGAGATGCAACAGTAGGTTAAAATGCTACCTAAATATCGGAAACATAAGATCCAGCGGAATCAAAAAGGCTAAGATGCATGTACTTTTAAACTGTATCACACTCATTTCAGGTACAATTGCTGTAAACAAATCAAAATCACTAAAAATAGCTGCATAAACTTGGATGAAGGTATTAATTGAATCAGGAGGAATGCATATTACAATTTTCAAATCTTGATATAGGATTTAGATTCCCATCTAAATGGGTTATTAGCTCATACTCTTTTTTAACTGATTTGAAATAGGTAATTATGCAATTTCCTCCATTGACATTCACACAACAATTTTGTTTTATATTTAACAAATATGTTTGATACTAAACAATAATTGTAGTATAATAGCAATTAATTAATTAATTACTCAATGGAGAGTGATTTAAATGACAAATATATTGATTTCACCTGGAAAGTACATTCAGGGAAAAGGTGAATTAAAGAGAATTAAAGAACGTATCAGACATCTAGGGGATTCCTTCTTTATCATCATCAGTGATTCAGGCTACCAACGATTTGGCAAAATCATAAAGAGTAGTTTTGGGGAAAGTGAACATATTCATTTTGTAAAATTCAATGGTGAATGTTCTAAGGTTGAAGTTCATCGCCTTAGAGAGATATTGAAAGAAAAAGGTGCAAATGTGGTTGTGGGAATAGGTGGTGGAAAGATTCATGACACTGCAAAGGCTATTGCATATTATGAGAATTTACCAGTTGTTATTGTTCCTACGATTGCCAGTACAGACGCCCCTACCAGTGCTCTCTCTGTCCTTTATACAGAAGATGGTTCCTTTGATGAATATCTTCTACTACCTAAAAATCCAGATATAGTATTATTGGATATCGATGTAGTTGCCAATGCACCAGCAAGATTACTTGTTGCAGGTATGGGAGATGCCCTAGCTACAAAGTTTGAAGCACGAGCCGCTGCAAGATCAGGAGCTAAGACAATGGCAGGAGAATATCCTACAGCCGCTGCTCAAGCTTTGGCTAACTTATGCTATGAAACATTATTGGATGAAGGGTTAAAGGCTAAACTTGCTGTAGAGAGAAAAGTTGCCACGAAATCAGTTGAAAGTGTTATCGAAGCAAATACCTTGTTGAGTGGTATTGGATTTGAAAGTGGTGGATTGGCTGCAGCCCACGCAATTCACAACGGATTGACTGCTATTGAAGAGACCCATGATCTATATCATGGAGAAAAGGTAGCTTTCGGTGTATTAGTTCAACTGGTATTGGAGAATGCGCCTTTAGAAGAAATCGAAGAAGTCCTATTATTCTGTAATGAAGTAGGTTTGCCAACCACATTAAAAGACTTAAATATCACAGAAGTATCTGAAGAAAAACTAATGGAAGTAGGGAAATTGAGTTGCGCAGAAGGTGAAACCATCCATAACTCAGCATATGAAATAACTCCTGAAGATGTCTATGCTGCTATACTTGCTGCCGATGCCCTTGGAGAGAACTTTAAAAAAGCATATTGATTATATAAAAGCTCCTTTTGGTATTTATCCTTTAGATTGATACCAGAGGGGGCTTTTTATTCAATAGGGGGGCCGGTGTTTAGGGTTTCACTTATCTGAAAGCGAATCAGAAACAAGCTGGGAAGAATTCTTTATATCCCTGAAACAAAGAGGACTTAAACCACCAAGATTGATAACATCCGATAACCATAAAGGACTCGTAAAAGCAATTCAAAAACAATTTCAAGGTTCAAGCTGGCAAAGATGCCAAACACATTTTTCAAGAAACCTTCTTGATAAAACACCAAAGCAACAGCAGCCCTCATTAAAGGAGGATATCCGTAAAGTGTATGAAGCAGTTGACATAGAGAGTGCAAGAGCGGCTAAGAATGAACTTCTCAACAAATATGCTGCAAGTGCCCCAAAAGCAATGTCTCTACTTGATGAAGGTTTTGATGATGTAACAGCTGTCCTAAGTTTACCCCTAAGGTACAGAAAGAGGCTTAGAACAACAAATGGTGTCGAAATACTCAACCAAGAGATCAGAAGAAGAGAAAGAGTCATTCGCATATTCCCAAATGAAGCATCCGCAATCAGGCTCATAGGAGCTTTGTTGATAGAACATGATGAAAAGTGGTCCACTGGCCGGAAATACTTTGAGATGGATGTCTACTACAACTCACTCATCCAAGATGAGAAAACAGAGAGCCAGGTAGCTTAGCTCGCTGTTTATTCCACGGTCCTATTGACAGTGAGCCTCTTACGCCATGGAAAGTTGCATCAATGGCATCACTCTATTTTGGATGCCATCAATGGGGTCAAGATGCCTTAATGGAAAGTCTACCATGGCGATATCTCACCATCAATAGGCTTTCGCGGCATAAACCGTTCGCTTAGGCTGGATGATTTACCACAAAATCATACCCGAGGAATTTACACACTAATATGGACTTGACTAGATAGATTTAGATATTCACTAAGTGTAGAATAACAGAGTATTTACTACATAGAATAATACATGATGAAAAAGTCCATCTTTTCTTATATTATTCGGTGCTGATTTTGTCATTCAAAATAAAGGTCAAGGAGAGGCTCAAAAATCAGTTTGTGATGTTAAATCTTATTCTCACTATAAAAGTCTCGGATATTTCCCTAGCTATATTAACTGACATATTGTTATACATTAAGGATGAACAATTCTACTAACGATCCTTGTATTCGGAATATTAAAAATGGGGCAAACATTGATTTTAATATATGTATAGCCAATATTATTTAACTCTTTTTTAACTCATATCCCTTAGAATTAGGCAGGATGACAAGGTACACTCTAGTATCAAAATGTCATAAAGTACACATTATAGAACCTATTAGAATCAATCGGTATGATTTCGATTGACCCCCTTGGTCGACAGTTCTATATGCTAGGAGCGAAGAAAATCACTTTGTTGTTGACACTATAGAGTAACACTTTTTAATTCCAATTATGGAAGGGTGGTATTAGCAATAAAGCTAACACAAATGAAGCTTTTTCCATCTTAACCAACAAAATTCCCGTATCCCCATAGCCATTATGGGGATACTTCTATATAATCTATACATAATCCATTACTTTTTAACACAGGTCAGGTGATAACAATGAAGAACAAAATAATAGTAGTTGGCGGAGGGGCATCCGGACTTATGGCAGCCATTGTTGCTGCAAGAAATGGTGCTGAGGTTACCATCCTTGAAAAGAATGATCGGGTCGGCAAGAAACTCCTTGCCACAGGGAATGGAAGATGCAATTTTACTAATGAGGATGTACGGCTGGTTCATTTTCATGGATCTGATAAGGCATTTATTGAGAAGGCTCTTTCAATCTTTGGAAGAGACTCTGTTATAGAATTTTTCGAGCATCTTGGAATTGCTCCTGCATCTGAGGACAATGGCAAGATCTATCCGCTGTCCTTTCAGGCTTCCTCTGTCCTTGATGTTCTTAGATACGAGGCTGACAGGCTTGGGGTAGAGGTAAAGGTCAATAGCACCGTATCAAAAATTGCGAGGGATGGGAAGTTCAAGGTATATCTTAAATCGGGTGATAGCCTTACTGCTGAAAGGGTGATCCTTGCGACCGGTGGAATGGCAATGCCTGTATCAGGATCAGATGGCAACGGTTACCCCATTGCCAAATCACTTGGGCATAAGGTTATCCCAGCGACTCCATCTCTTGTCCAGCTTAAGCTTAAAAGCGACAAGCTGAAGCAGATAAATGGCACAAAGGTTGTCGGAAAGGCTTCGCTTTTTATCGATGGTGAGCTTATCAAGGAGGATCATGGGGACATACTTTTCACAGATTACGGCATAAGTGGTCCGCCAATCCTTCAACTTAGCAGGGAAGCGGTTATTGCACTTGAAGGGTCCAGGCGAGTCAGACTTGATGTTTCCATCATCATTAACAAGACTGAGGAGGAGCTTTTAGATTATCTGGAGAAGAGAAGAGGCTGGATGCCTGAAAAAAGGCTTGAGGATTTTCTTATTGGAATGATAAATAAGAGGCTCATCATCCCTGTCATTAAAGAGTTAAAGCTTGATAAGGATAAATTGACTAAGGATATTTCTGTGGATGAGCTAAGGAGAATTGCCCATTTGCTGACCTGCTGGAGCTTTGAAGTTATCGGCCACAATGGCTGGGGGCAGGCTCAGACTACAGCAGGTGGAGTGCTTACTAAGGATATCTATCCTTCTACCATGGAGTCAAAGCTTGTAAAGGGGCTGTACTTTGCAGGTGAGCTTCTCGATGTGGATGGAGACTGTGGGGGATATAATCTCCAGTGGGCCTGGACAAGCGGATACATTGCCGGGAATAGTGCAAGCGTCAAATTTTAGTTGAAATGCTGGTTCAACAGGTTTATTATAGAATAGGATTGTTTATATAACGTCCTAAGCGAAATTTCAGGAGGAAGCTATGCTTGGACTAAGGAAAAAGCTGGAGGAGTTGGAAAAAGAGGATAGGCCTATCAAGGTGTGTCTTGTAGGTGCAGGGATGATGGGCAAGGGCTTGGTAAGCCAGCTGCTCAGTGTCAGGGGAATGGAGCCCTCCGTGGTGGTTAGCCACAAGCTTGAGGATTCATTGAAGGCATTCCAGCTGGCAGGAATAGGAAGAGAACAGATTGTTGTTGCTAAGAGTGTTGAAGATATAAATACAGCGATGGAAATGGAAAGGTTCGTCGTTACTGACGACTACACCCTTGCCTTGAAGGCAAATCTTGTGGACGTGGTGGTCGATGCCACCGGGGTCCCTGAAACAGGAGCGAGGATCGCCCTTGGCGCAATCGATAACAGAAAGCACGTTGTAATGCTTAACGTTGAGTCTGACGTTGTTGCAGGGCCATACCTGAACAAGCTTGCAAAAAAGGCAGGAGTAGTATATACAGGATCTGCGGGAGATGAACCCGGCGCTGCAATGGAGCTTTATGACTTCGCTGTGGCTTCAGGCTTTAAAGTACTTGCTCTTGGAAAGGGTAAGAACAACCCTCTGGATTTTTACGTAACACCTGATCAGGTTGAGGAAAAAGCTAAGGCTTCAGGGCTTAAGCCACTTAGACTTGCTTCATTTATAGATGGAACAAATACCATGGTTGAAATGGCAGCTATGGCCAACGCATCGGGCTTTATACCGGATGTAAGGGGAGGTCACGGACCGACAGGTACTGTGGATCAGCTCCCAGGGATTTACTCCCTTAAGGAGGAAGGCGGGATCCTTAACCGCTATGGGATCGTCGATTTTGCCTTTGGAGTGGCACCTGGTGTATATGCCATAATCACTACAGATCAGCCACAGGTGCACAGCGAGATGAGGTTCCTTAAAATGGGGGAAGGTGCCAACTACGTACTTTTCAGGCCATATCACCTTACAAGCCTCGAGACCCCAATATCTATAGCAAAGGCCGCAATTTACGGGGAAGGTTCAATAGTTCCCAAGGGAGATCTGCCGGTAGCTGAAGTCATAACAAGAGCTAAGAAGGACCTTAAGGCAGGGGAGCATCTGGATGGAATAGGTGAATACACAGTATTTGGGAGCATTGAGGAGTACGGAAGGGCCAGGGAAGAGAAGCTTGTTCCAATAAGTCTTATTAACGGTAATGCAAGGATGAAAATGGATGTAAAGAAGGGTGACTTCCTGACATACGATATGGTCGAGCTGGATCAGACCACCGAGATATTCAGGCTGAGGCAGCTTCAGGAAGAAATGGCTGAGGACTTGACAAAATAGAGTCCTTCGGGTATATTATTACACAAGCGTACAATCGAATATAGGGCTGTGAAGGGGACAGTAGTTGAGACGAGACATTATAGAGAGGCGTTCAGGAATGGTGAAAGAGCGTCATGTCGAACTCGGTGAAGATCACCCCGGAGCTTGGCATCTGAAAAAAGTAAGGTGCTGCGTGTAGACGTTAGACAATAATGAGTGACAGGATGTTCCTGTAATTTGGGTGGTACCGCGATATTTCGTCCCTAAGTCTTTGACTTAGGGATTTTAATTTTAGTGAAGGAGTGGTGAGTGTGAAAAGGTTTAATGAGTTGTCAAACGAACCTGTAAAGTCCAGGGAAGACAGCATATCCAAGTATTGGAAAGAAATCGACCTTCTGCACAGATCAGTTGAATCAAGAGACCCTGAGAAGACCTACATTTTCTATGAGGGACCTCCGACAGCCAACGGCAAGCCGGGGATCCATCACGTTATGGCCAGGACTCTTAAGGATCTGACGTGCAGATACAAAACTATGCAGGGCTATCAGGTAAAGAGAAAGGCGGGCTGGGATACCCACGGACTGCCGGTAGAGATCGAGGTTGAAAAGCAGCTTAGCCTTGAGAGCAAGCAGGACATCGAAAACTTCGGACTTGAAGAATTCAATGCAAAATGCAGGGAGTCGGTATGGAAGTATGAGAAGCTCTGGAGAGAGATGACAGAGAGAATGGCATACCTTATCGACATGGATAATCCTTATGTAACCCTGGACAATGACTATATCGAATCTGTCTGGTGGATACTGGACAAGTTCTACAAGGAAGGCTATATATATGAGGGACACAAGATCCTTCCATATTGCTCAAGATGCGGTACAGGACTTGCATCACACGAGGTCGCCCTTGGATACGAGGAGATAAAGACTGAGACTGTAACTGTAAAGTTCAAGGTCAAGGACAGGGATGAATATCTGCTGGCATGGACCACTACACCATGGACTCTTCCTTCAAACGTATGCGTAACCGTATCACCTGAGGAAATCTATGTAAGAGCCAAGAAGGATGATGTGGTATACATCCTGGCAAAGGTTCTTGCCGACAAGACTCTCGGTGAGGGCTATGAAATACTTGAGGAAATGAAGGGAAGCACCCTTGAGCACCTTGAGTATGAGCAGCTTATACCATTTGTGAAGGTTCCAGGCAAGGCATTCTATGTTACTGTTGCAGACTATGTTACAACTGAGGATGGAACAGGTATAGTTCATACGGCACCGGCCTTTGGTGAGGACGACTACAATACAGGAATGAGATACGGACTTCCTGTAATAAATCCGGTATCGGAGGAAGGGAAGTTCACCGAAACCCCATGGGCAGATATGTTCGTTATGGATGCCGACAAGCACATAATCGCATGGCTCAAGGAGAACGGCAAGCTGTTCAAGAAGGAGAAGATGGACCACAACTATCCACACTGCTGGAGATGCAGGACTCCGCTATTGTATTACGCAAAGCCGTCATGGTATATAGAGATGACCAAGCTGAAGGATCAGCTTGTGGCAAACAACAACAGCGTAAACTGGTTCCCGGATTTTGTTGGCGAGAAGAGGTTCGGAAACTGGCTTGAGAATGTAAACGACTGGGCAATATCAAGAAGCAGGTATTGGGGTACGCCATTCCCAATATGGAGATGCGACAAATGCGGACATACTGACAGCGTAGGGTCAAGGCAGGAGCTTATAGACAGGGCAATAGAGGAAGTAAGTCCTGATATAGATCTTCACAGGCCGTATGTCGACGACATACACTTCAACTGTCCTCACTGCGATGGAGTGATGACCAGGGAGAAGGATGTAATCGACTGCTGGTTCGACAGCGGTGCCATGCCATTTGCTCAGCAGCATTATCCATTTGAGCACAAGGACGACTTTGACACCTTGTTCCCCGCTGACTTTATCTGCGAGGGCATCGACCAGACAAGAGGCTGGTTCTATTCGCTTATAGCGATATCCACCTTTGTAATGGGGCAGTCGCCATATAAGAATGTACTGGTTAACGACCTTGTTCTGGACAAGGACGGAAAGAAAATGTCCAAGTCAAGGGGCAATACGGTAGATCCATTCGATCTGTTCGACAGATACGGAGCTGACGTATTGAGATGGTATCTGATATATGTATCACCTCCATGGACACCGACCAAGTTCGACGAGGACGGCCTGAAGGAGGTTGAGTCCAAGTTCTTCAGAAGCATCAGAAACGTGTACAACTTCTTCTCGATGTACGCAAACACTGACGACATAGACCCAAGAGAGTTCTTCGTGCCATATGAGGAAAGACCTGAGATAGACAGATGGATTCTTTCGAAGTTCAATACGCTTCTGGGTGAGTCCAAGGAGAATATGGACATATTCGAGCTTACAAGGACTGTAAGGGCTATCCAGGAGTTTGTCATAGAGGACCTTTCAAACTGGTATATAAGAAGAAACAGAAGAAGATTCTGGTCAACTCAGCTTGACGACGACAAGAAGTCAGTATACAACACAACCTATGAGATAATGGTTGACCTTTGCAAGATAATTGCACCGTTCGTTCCATTTATATCAGAGGAGCTTTACAGAAACCTTACCGGCGGCGAGTCAGTCCACATAGACTTCTATCCCGAGGCAAGAGCTGAGCTTGTAGATAAGAACCTTGAGGATAAAATGGATCTTGTAAGGAACCTTGTTGCTCTTGGAAGAGCATCCAGGGAGAACGTAAGGATCAAGGTAAGACAACCTCTTAACGAGGTGGTTATAGACGGAAAATACGAGGAGCTTATCGGCGACCTTGTACCGCTTATGATGGAGGAGCTTAACGTGAAGAAGGTCGTATTTGAGAAAGACCTTTCACAGTTTATGAACTACTCACTTAAGCCGAACTTCAAGGAAGCAGGTCCTACTCTGGGATCTAAGATAAAGTCCTTTGGAAAGGCATTGGCCGAGGCTGACGCCAAGGACCTTGCCGATCTTCTCGAAAGAGAAGGCAAGGTAACGATGAATCTTGACGGAGCAGACACCGAGATAGTGAAGGATTTCGTACAGGTTTCTATATCCTCCAAGGAAGGCTTCAACGTTGTCATGGAAAACAACCTTTTCGTGATCCTGGACACAACTCTTACCAAGGAGCTGTTGGATGAGGGATATGCAAGGGAATTTATATCCAAGGTCCAGCAGATGAGAAAGGCTAATGGATACGAAATACTCGATACAATAAAGATATTCTTCAATGGAGAAGAGCCTATAAAGGAAGCAGTAAAGGAATACGAGGAGTTTATAAAGGCTGAGACTCTGGCAACAGAAATAATTGCAACAGATAAGACCGATATGGAGAAGCAGGATCTTAACGGATTAGAAACCGGTATGCTTCTTGAGAAAAACTAAAGGATACAGCCCGCATTTCTGCGGGCTGTTATTTTTTTAGGCTTTTTCCAATGTAAATTGTATTCGAGGTAACTATAGAGTCGTAGGCAAGTACCCTGACTCCTCTACTCTTTGCAAGCTTGACCGCATCTGCAAAGCCGGGGTCCATGCTTTTGTTTGGCTCAAAGTATTTGGGACCCTCCATCTGGACGAGGAACAGGATCGAGGCTTCATAGCCCTCCTCCTTTGCTTTAATAAGCTCCATTATGTGTTTTGTCCCTCTTACGGTGGGGGCATCCGGAAACCTTGCAACTCCATCCTCCTCAAGAGTAACTCCCTTTACCTCAAGAAATCCCCTTCGCTGTCCGCTTTCATAATAAATATCAAATCTGGAATCGCCGAAGGTTTTCTCTCTTTTTATCAGGTCTGTCTCAGGAAGCTCAGTGATCAACCCTCTTTTAAGAGCATCTGCAGCAACGGCATTTGGCACTTGCGAATCCATATTTATCAGCATGTCTTTCTTCCATACTGAAATTAAGGAATACCTTGTCTTCCGCAGGGTATTTTCCCCATGATCCTCAAGATATACCCTAACACCGGGAATGAGTAGCTCCCTGCACCTTCCAGTGTTTTTAACATGAGCGATAACTTCTCCCTCGGGAAGCATGACCCTTGCAATAAATCTATTTGGCCTTTCTATAAATATTCCTTCCACTACCTTTTGATAATACATAACAGCCCTCCATATGCTACAATATCCTTAAGCTTATCACGATAAATGCTTTCGGACAACCGATGGGGTAAATTGATAAGCAAAATCTTAGAATGAGGTACTGTATGAAACTAAAGAAGCTGTCATTTATAATAGTAATCGGCCTGGCTGCAGTCATTGCCTTTATTGGCTTTAACAGAAGCGGTCCTGAGGCTGTCATAGAGTCAGGAAGTGACATCAGGATTTTTATAGCAACTGATCTCCACTACTTCGACAAGAGCCTTACAGACTTTAGTGAAGGCTTCGATGCTTTTGCGGTTACAAGGGATGGGAAGCAGCTGCTTTACTCAGAGGAGATAATGGATTCCTTTTATGAGGATATCAAGGAGCAAAAACCGGACATACTTATCGTAAGCGGAGACCTTAGCTACAATGGCGAGGCTGTGAATCACAGGGAGCTATCGGATAGGTTCCTCCGGATCGAAAAACTGGGCACAAGGGTTTATGTGATCCCCGGCAACCACGACGTATTAAGCATCTGGGCAAACGGATACAGGGATGGCGCTCCATATTCGGCTGAGAATATAACCCATGAGGATTTCAGGGAGATATACGGAAGCTTCGGATACGATGAGGGAATATCCTTTGATGAAAAGACATTGAGCTACCTGGCTGCGCCTTCGGAGGATCTGTGGCTCCTGATGCTTGACTCAAACAAGTACTTCGGGGATTTCAGCATGCCGACAGGAGACGGATATATAACTGAGGAAACTGCAAAGTGGATCAGGGAGTGTGCTGAGATGGCAGAGGCTAAGGGCGCAAAGCTGATCTCAGTTATGCACCATCCGTTGATGAGGCACAGCACCCGGGATGTAACCGGGACGTACCTGAGCAACACCACGGATGTGGTGGAGCTTTTCAGGGAGCTTGGAATAGAGCTGAACCTCAGCGGGCATATCCATATCCAGGATATAAAGAGGGACGATCCCGAGGATCCTAAGGTATATGACATAGTCAACAGCGCTCTTATAGTCTACCCACATCAGTACGGGGTCCTTCAGTACAGCGCTGATGGAGGATTTGAATACAGCAAGCAGAGAGTGGATGTTGAAACATGGGCAAAAGAGCAAAAAAAGGAGGATCCTAACCTGCTTGGCTTTAGCAGCTACGCAGAGGAGACCTTTGGCAGGAGACCATATAACATCGCCAGGGAGGAGCTTGAGCTCCTTGGAATATATTCTGAGTCTGAGATAGAGGAAATGGCATTGATGGTAAGGGACCTTAATCTGAGACAGTTTGAGGGAACAGTATACCCCATAAAAAAGGACCTTCTTGAAGCCCCGATATATAAGCTGTTCATAAAGACCAAATCAGAATACCTTTACGACTTCGTCTACAGCATAGTCCACAGCGTAGATATGGATTCAACAAAGCTCAAGCTGGGGACAGAGTAATGAAGCTGGTTTTTATTTCAGTCTCATTAGGGTAAGAAGTAAGGAGACTATTATCAGGAGGAATACAGATGATGCATAAATATAGAGGCAAGCTTTCACTATTATTGATCATACTAATAATGCTTGCAGCATTCACCGGGTGCAGCACGGCTGTAGAGGAACCGGAAACGATAGAGGTGGAGCTGCCGCAGCTTGAGGAAGCAGAACAGTCTGAGGAGCCCTCGGAGTCCACTGAGGAGACTGTGGAGATTGACGAGGACGGCTATTATACCTCGGCTGAGGATGTGGCACTTTACCTTCACACCTATGGCAGGCTTCCCGACAACTACATTACCAAGTCCGAGGCTTCAAAGCTTGGATGGGATCCTCAAAAGGGGAATCTATGGGATGTTACGGATAAAATGAGCATAGGCGGGGACAGATTCAGCAACAGGGAAAAGCTGCTTCCTGAGGAGGACGGCAGGATCTACTTTGAGTGCGACATAAACTACGAGGGAGGCTACAGAGGAAGCGAAAGGCTTGTGTACTCCAATGATGGACTTATTTTTTACACTGAGGATCACTATGAATCCTTTGAGCAACTTTATTGAGGAGGCGGGGTATGAGGACAATTTTGCTGGATTTCAAAAAATTTCACCATAAAGAGACGTTCCACCCTTATATGAAGAAGAAGGTTCAGCTTCCCGAATACCATGGAAACAACCTCGATGCAATGTGGGATGCAATGAGCTATCTTAAGGAAGACCTAAGGCTTTGCATCTACAATTGGGAGGACCATGACGAAGCAGATACTGAAACCTACAGCAAGGCTGTAATCGCTGCACTCAGAGAGCTTTCAGAGCACAACAGCCATATAAGGCTTGAGTTTATAACTATAAGAAGATACTCTTAAAGGAATGGTTAAATGAAGTTAGTCTATATATCACTTGGCTTTTTATATATTTCAATAGGGGCAGTAGGTGCCTTTATACCTGTGCTTCCAACAACTCCGCTGCTTCTTCTGGGGTCATTTTTCCTTGCGAAGGGCTCAGACAGGTTCAGCACGTGGTTCAGATCAACAAAGCTATATAAGAATAATCTTGAGGATTTTGAGAAAAAGCGATCCATGACACTTAAGACCAAAATATTGCTTTCAACGTTGTCATCATCAATGATATGGATAAGCATTTTAACCGTTGATAAGCTTTGGCTTAAGGTGATGCTTATAACAGTGGATGTTTTCAAGCACTATTACTTCATATTCAGGATAAAAACGGAGAAGGGGGATGATTGACATGAGTAAAGCAGGCTTTAAAGTGAGTTTACCTTTGATCCAGGCAATGGAGCTTATCAAAGAAGGTCAAAATTCTGAGCTGGTACACGAGGAAATACTTGATATAGGTGATGGAAAGCTTACAGGAACCCTGATCTTTGAGAAATATTTCTTCAGATCAAGCAACAGGGCTGCTCTTATAGTTATTCTGGACAATCTTGAAGGGGTGACGGACTTGAGAGTAGTATCCACCGGAAGCTCCCAAGGGCTTGTCTTTAATTTTGATTGGGGTGCATCCAGTGACTTTGTCGAAAGCGTAAGATGGTCTCTCAAGGACTACATTGTTGGAGATGATAGATAATGAATGAGCAATTTAATGCCCTGAAAAAAAGAATAGCCGACAGCAATAATATTGTCTTTCTAGGTGGGGCAGGAGTTTCCACCGAAAGCGGCATACCTGATTTTCGGTCAGCCAAGGGGCTGTACAGCTCACAGGGTAGCAGGGGCTTCACACCTGAAGAGATGTTAAGCTACAGCTTTTTCAGAAACTATACAGATGAGTTTTTCAGCTACTATAAAAATAATCTTATTTACAGGGATGCGCTCCCGAACAAAGCTCACATAGCTCTTGCTAGGCTAGAGGAAATGGGAAAGCTTAAGGCTGTCATAACCCAGAACATCGACGGACTTCACCAGCTGGCAGGATCAAAAAACGTGCTTGAGCTTCACGGATCGATCCATAGAAACTACTGCGTAAGCTGTGGTGAGACCTACAGCCTGGAGCATGTCCTCGATGCAGAGGGAATTCCCAAGTGCCCGAAGTGCGGGGGAGTGGTCAGACCGGATGTGGTGCTCTATGAGGAAGGCCTTGATATGGAGGTATTCGACAGAGCCATTGATTACATCAGCAAATCGGAGATACTGATCATAGGCGGTACATCTCTCAATGTTTATCCGGCCGCTGGTCTGGTGGACTACTACAGAGGCGATTGCCTTGTTTTGATGAATAAGACTGAGACAAGCTATGATCGTAAAGCGGACTTTGTGCTTAGAGAGCCTATTGGCACTGTTATGGAGGAGTTGACTAAGGAATGGAAGATAATGGATTGAGAGATCTGCTGGACAGGCTTTTTCTACAGGGGAGCCTGTCCAAAGCAATTATAAGCAACAGAAAAAGAAAGACTGAGGAAAGCCCTCTTAAGGTAACCATCAAGCCCTTTGATCAGAAGGGGACTACAAGGTTTCAGTTTGAGAGACACTACCAAAAAAAGGTGACCCACGAAAATCTGGATCCTGAGGATGCCATAGAACTGGCTGAGCAGCTTCTGCTCAATGACTTCAAGCAGGGAGATTTCAAGACTACCGATGGAGAGTATCAGGTTTTGGTAAGTAAAAAAGGTGCTGCCAGGATCAAGGAGGTTTCCTCTAAAAAGCATTTGGTAGACCTTACCCATGACAGAAAAAAGAACTATATCCTCCAGGATGGCGAACCTGTAGATTATCTCGTGCATCTTGGAGTAATGTCGCCTGAGGGCACAGTATACAAGAAAAAGTATGACAAATTCAGGCAGATCAACAGATTTCTTGAGCTTGTAGAGGATGCTGTGGATACCCTTAAGGATAATGGAACGATCAAAATAGTTGATTTCGGATGCGGGAAGAGCTATCTGACCTTTGCTCTTTATCACTACCTGTCTGTTATAAGAGGACTGGATATAAATATAATAGGTATGGACCTTAAGAAGGACGTGATCGATTTTTGCAACGATACCGCCGAAAAACTGGACTATGAAAATCTTAAGTTTATCTGTGGAGATATTGCCGACTATGTCCCTGGATCCGACATTGATATGGTTGTCACATTACATGCCTGCGACACTGCTACGGACATTGCTCTGGTAAAGGCAGCTCAATGGGGTGCAAGGGTCATTATGAGCGTTCCCTGCTGCCAGCATGAGCTGTTTTCGAAGATAAAAAATCCGGAGCTTAATGGCATGCTAAAGCACGGAATAATAAAGGAGAGATTAAGTTCTCTGGTGACAGACAGTATCAGGGGGAGTATACTTGAAATATTAGGCTACCAGGTGCAGATATTGGAGTTTGTTGATATGGAGCATACTCCAAAGAACATCATGATCAGAGCCGTAAGGACACATGAGGCCTACAGACCGGAAACTATCCTTGAATACAAGCAGCTAAAGAGTGAGTGGGGTCTGGAGAAGTTGTTTATTGAGAGCTATATGGGAGATTATTTCAAAGTTCAGGGGGAGGAAAGGTTTTGATGGAGAGAGAAACGATCATAGTCCTTGATTTTGGAGGTCAGTATAATCAGCTGATTGCCAGAAGAGTAAGGGAAATGAATGTGTACTGCGAGGTCCATCCTTATACCATCAGTCTTGATAAGCTTAAAGCTATGGATCCTAAGGGGATCATATTTACCGGAGGTCCCAACAGCGTGTATGAAAAAGGAGCGCCTTCTGTTGACAGGGAGCTGCTGGAATCAGGAATTCCTATCCTTGGGATATGCTACGGAGCTCAGCTTATATCATATATACTTGGAGGGAATGTTGAGGCTGCGTCTGCAAGGGAATATGGAAAGGTCAAGCTGGAGGTAGTGGATCCCGAGTCCAGGCTTATGACTGGAGTCAAAAAGGAATCAACCTGCTGGATGAGTCACACTGACTACGTCCAGAAAATGCCGGAGGGCTTTAAGGCTACAGCAGTCACAAAGACATGCCCGACAGCAGCATTCGAGAATGAAGGGATGAAACTTTATGGAGTACAGTTCCACCCCGAGGTTCTTCATTCCGAGGAAGGAAACAAGATACTTTCAAACTTCGTATTCAACGTGGTCGGATGTAAGGGCGACTGGAGAATGGATGAGTTTGTTGAGGAGTCCATTAAGAAGCTTCAGGAGAAAATAGGAGATAAGAAGGTACTTTGTGCACTTTCAGGAGGGGTTGATTCCTCAGTTGCAGCTGTACTTATCGGAAAGGCAGTTGGAAAGCAGTTGACCTGCATATTCGTGGATCATGGCTTGATGCGTAAGGATGAAGGGGATCAGGTCGAGGAGATATTCTCAAAGGATTACGATCTGAATTTTATACGGGTCAATGCACAGCAGAGATTCTACGACAAGCTTGCAGGAGTAACAGACCCTGAAACCAAGAGGAAAATAATCGGGGAAGAATTTATCCGTGTATTCGAGGAGGAAGCTAAAAAGATCGGGTCGGTTGACTACCTTGTACAGGGTACTATTTATCCCGATGTAATCGAAAGCGGCCTAGGAGACTCAGCTGTTATAAAGAGCCATCACAACGTTGGAGGTCTTCCGGATTACGTCGACTTCAAGGAGATCATCGAGCCATTAAGGGATCTTTTCAAGGATGAGGTGCGGAAAGTTGGCTTAGAGCTTGGACTGCCGAAGGAGCTAGTCTTCAGACAGCCATTCCCTGGGCCGGGACTTGCTGTAAGGATAATTGGAGAGGTAACCGAGGAGAGAGTCAAGATACTTCAGGCAGCGGATGCTATATTCAGGGAGGAAATTGCAGCTGCAGCTCTCGATACAGATATAAATCAGTATTTTGCAGTTCTTACAAACACTAAAAGCGTTGGAGTTATGGGAGATGGAAGGACCTACGACTTTACCCTGGCACTTAGAGCAGTAACGACCATAGACTTCATGACTGCGGAGTTTGCACAGATACCCTGGAATATCCTCGGACATATCTCAAGCAGGATCGTAAACGAAGTAAGGCACATAAACAGAGTAGTATACGATATAACAAACAAACCCCCAGCTACTATCGAATGGGAGTAAATGATCCAGAGCTGTGGTAGCCCTACAGGCGGAACAAGAAAGATCGCAGAAGAACTTGGTAAAAATCTTTCCAAATCAGTAAACATGGTAGACTTATGTAACAAAGATTTTCCTAACAATGAAGAAAGTGACTTGATCATAGTTGCAGCTCCGGTATTTTCAGGGAGGATCCCGGGTTTCGTAACAGCTAAATTAGAAAAATTGGCTATTGAAGGTAAAAAGGCAGTTACCCTTATAGTATATGGCAACCGCGCTTATGAAGATGCATTGCTTGAATTAAATGATACACTAAAGAAAAAAGGCTGCCTTATTATTTCTTCAGGAGTTTTTGTTGCTCAACATTCCTTGGCACCGGAGATTGCGAAAGGGAGACCTGAAGAAACAGACTTAGCTGAGGTAAGAAATTATGCAAGAGATATCCTGAAGAAATTAGATAAGGCAGAGTTTAGCTCTGTAAACGTCCCAGGCAATTTTCCTTATAAGGAGATCAAAAAATCTATTGTTACTCCGATTTCTACAGATATGTGTAATAAATGTGGTGAGTGTGCTAGAGTCTGCCCTGTTGAAGCAATTTCGATCAAAGGATCTGTTGAGACGGATCCGGGGAAATGCTTCTTATGTGCATCCTGTATAAAAGTATGTCCAATGGATGCTCGTATTTTACCGCCACCACTTTCTGAAGGAATGAAGAAGATGGCCGAAATGCTTAAAAATACAAGAAATGGAAATGAGATTTTCATCTAGGCAGGCAAGTCTAATATTTTATTATTCAAGTGTGCATAATTTAAAACATATGGTACAATAATTTCATCAAAAAAAGGAGGACCTTGATGAAACAGGATAAAATACTTGTGATCGATCTTGGTAGTACCAGAAATACCTACATAGCGAGGGAAATACGTGAGCTTGGAGTTTACACGGAAATTCACCCCCACGATATTTCTGCAGATGAGCTGTCAAAAATAACCAATGTAAAGGGGATCATCCTTAACGGTGGTGAAAACAGAGTAGTCGATGGAGTTCAAATAATGCCCTCAAAAGCTCTAATGGAAGCTGGTCTTCCTGTACTGTCAGTAGACCTTGATGGGAGCCAGCCATGGCCGAATGAAGAGAGCATAAGGATCCAAAGGATGAAGGAGTTTGTATTTGATACTTGTAAGGCTGAACCAAACTGGAATATGGAGAACTTTATAACTGAGCAGGTGAACCTTATCCGTGAACAGGTCGGCGATGGCAAGGTTCTATTAGCTCTATCGGGAGGAGTGGATTCCTCTGTAGTGGCAGCTCTCCTTATTAAGGCGATCGGGAAGCAGTTGACCTGTGTTCATGTGAACCACGGATTGCTTAGAAAGGGAGAACCGGAAGAAGTAGTAAGAGTATTCAGGGAAGAAATGGGAGCAAATCTCATCTACGTTGACGCTGTGGACCGCTTCCTGGATAAGCTTGAGGGAGTTGCGGATCCTGAGAAGAAGAGAATGATAATTGGCGAAGAATTTATCCGCGTATTCGAGGATGAGGCCGGGAAGCTGGAGGATGTAAAATTCCTTGCACAAGGCACTATATATCCTGACATCATTGAGTCCGGAACAAAAACAGTAAAATCGGTCAAGAGCCATCACAATGTTGGAGGATTGCCTGAAGACCTTCAGTTTGAACTGGTTGAACCTCTTAAAATGCTTTTCAAGGACGAGGTCAGGGAATGCGGTCTTGCTCTTGGTCTGCCAAGATCAATGGTGTTCAGACAGCCATTCCCCGGACCGGGTCTTGGCGTAAGGTGTATAGGGGCTATTACAAGAGACAGGCTTGAGGCAGTAAGGGAATCCGATGCAATACTTAGGGAAGAGTTTGCAATAGCAGGACTTGAGGGAAAGGTATGGCAATACTTTACGCTTGTTCCCGAGGTCAAGTCAGTTGGAGTAAGGGATCATAAGCGCAGCTTCGAATGGCCTGTTGTGATCCGTGCAGTAAACACTGTAGACGCAATGACTGCGACGATCGAACGGGTACCCTATGACGTACTTGAAATAATAACCCACAGGATCACCCACGAGGTTAAGGGTGTGAACAGAGTTCTTTATGATCTCACACCAAAACCAGTTGGGACTATTGAATGGGAGTAAAAATAGGATTAAAAGTCATATTTTTACGACTACCACAGCGATTGGAGCATTATATGGTCCAGAGCTGATGGTAGCCCTTCGGCGAGGATCAGGAGATGAAAGCAAGCTTATAAGCGAAGCTTGAATCCATGATCTACCGCGAGTGGGAGTAGGACCCGGCAAAATAAGTCGCAAAGCGACGTAATTGAGCCGTTGGTACTACCCCTGTCAGGGTTGGCGAGACTTATGCTGACTAAAAGGAAGCAGAAGTCCGCAACCTACGGCGAGAGTAAGTCCTGGCATAACAAAAAATCGGCAAGAGCTTTTCTTGCCGATTTTTTATTACTGTTTTTCTACCCTTACCATTATCTCATTTCTCCGAAACATGGGAGGTGTAATTGGCGGATTGAAAAAAGCCAGCATATAATTGGAAATCCTCATATATCCTTTACCCGTATACCATTCCTCCAGCCTTTGGATCATTTTTGATTCCTTCTCTTTATTTGAGAACCCGCTGTACTTGATAACTGCGAAGGTGCCGGTATCGAATTTCCTGATCTTTAGATTGCTGTCATTTGGTTCAGGTATGTTATCCTTAAGCTTTTTGGAGACGACAAAAGCCATCTTCATTTTATCCTGTCTGATTTCCTCAATCACAGGAACCGTCATGGAAATCTTTTGATTCTGCTTGTTGTTATCTGAGATGTAGCTGAACAAAGTACCAAAGCCCCTGGAAATATAAGGGTCAGCATCGTTGTCGTATTCCACTACATTGAATTCACTATATTCACGTATTTCAAAGCTGTCCTCACTTAATACAACTGAGTAGTCGGGCGTTTCATATCTTCCCATAAAGAAGCTCCTTTTTGAGTGTTAAGAGGCCGGGTTAGGCCTCATTTTCAGCTATTTGGTCTATTTTCGACGCAAGGATAAAATCATTCTCGTGGAGTCCGCCTATTTTACTTGTGTAGAGCTTCACTCTCACCATTCCCCATGCAATTGTGAGCGTTGGATGGTGACCTTCCTCTTCAGCTAGCATGGCAACCTTGTTTGCAAACTCCATGGCACCCATAAAGTCCTTAAAAGTAAATTTTCTCTCTATATGCTTGTCGTCCTTGCTTTCCCAGTCCATGTGAAGCTTCCTAAGATTTTCCTCGACCTCGAATGGCAGCATCGGGATTGCCCCTACCTCACAGGGTGTGCATTTTTTGTCCCTAAGATCTGACATATCGATTCCTCCTTTCATGTATTTCAATAGCATTTATACCCAAATATATGCTGACGGTCCTTATTGTTTACCCCATTACAGCAGTTTGTGATATAATTATTACAATGATATTTAGGGGGTCATAATATGGGAGAGTCAATCGTAACAAGAATCGAAGGAGTAAGTATAAGGCTTGCGGAAAGAAAAGATGTAGGCCTGGTACTTAGGTTCATAAAGGAGCTTGCAGATTATGAACAGCTTTTAAGTGAAGTCGTAGCAACAGAAGAGATATTATTGGAGACAATTTTTGAGAAAAAGGCAGCAGAGGTTGTAATAGCTGAACTGGATGGTGAGCCTGTAGGCTTTGCTTTGTTCTTCCATAACTTTTCAACCTTCCTGGGAAGACCCGGGCTATACCTGGAGGACCTTTATGTAAGACCTGAAATGAGAGGAAGAGGGATCGGGAAGCTGTTGCTTTCATATCTTGCGAAGCTTGCACTCGACAGAGGCTGTGGGAGATTCGAATGGTGGTGTCTTGACTGGAATACGCCCTCGATCGACTTCTATAAGAGTATAGGTGCCATACCTATGGATGAATGGACGGTTTTCAGAGTCACAGGTGATGCACTTACAAAGCTTGCCAGTGAGTTTTAGGGAGGTTCTTCATTGAGGATATATCTTGTAAGACACGGGGAAACCGTGTGGAATGTTGAGAAGAGGCTGCAGGGGTGGAAGGACTCACCTTTAACCGATAACGGGCTGAGAAGCGCTAAGAGACTGGCAAAGAGGCTTCAGGGCATAAGATTGGACAGAGTATTTTCCAGTGACCAGAAAAGAGCGTTGATAACTGCCGAAATCATTGCTAAGGACAGGGGCATTCCCATTGAAGTGTTAAGCAGCCTTAGAGAACTGAATTTTGGGAGCTGGGAGGGTATGACCATTTCAGAGATAGAGACTTTGTATCCTTTAGAATACAGCACCTATAAAACTGATCCCGACAGGTATACCTCTGTAGGTGGTGAAAATATTGAGCAGCTTTTTGACAGAGCGTCAAAAGCTCTTGAAACTATAGGGTCCTGTGGAGAGGAAAATGTACTTGTAGTGACACATGGTGTGACCATACGTGCTTTAATGACGATAATCAGCGGTCAGGGAATGGATGGATTTGCTAAAATTCCAGTGTTTCTGGGGACTTCATTGACAGAGCTGGAGCTTACTGATAAAGGCTATAGGATCATTAGGGCAGCGGATGCTGACCACCTGTAGTATTAGTTCTTAAGTGGCAGGATCATTATATGGCTGAAGGGAGTATCCTTATGAGTATATTGCCGTTTGTTATTCTGGGATTGTTTGCTGTTATAATGATTATTTTCATAGTTGGATTTTTCAGGAAGCGATAAAGAAATCATGTAAAGGGATGATATATTTGAAGGAAAGAAAAGGAAAGGGCAGTGAAATGGCGGATTGGTTGATTTCTTTAGCTGTTGCCATGTTTGTAGCTCTTTTTATAGTATCGAATATAGCTACGGTTACTCAGGTAAAAGAGCAGTCGATGGAACCAACCTTTCAAGAGAATGACAGGGTCTTCGTATATAAGTTGGGATATATTTTGTCAGGTCCGGAGAGAGGCGATGTTGTAATCCTCAACAAGAACTCTGTTAAGAGCGGGATTTTTATAAATATGATAAATGAGCTTGAGGAAATTGCCAACAGCATAAATTATAGGCTGGGAAGACCTGCTGAAAAAAATATATTGATCAAGAGGGTCATAGGGATTCCGGGTGACAGGATACTTATAGCTGATGGCAAGGTCTATCTCAATGGCGAAGCCTTGTCAGAGGATTATGTAAATGGCGAAACCTACACGGTGGCTATGGGCATGGAGGAGGAAGTCATTCCTGAAGGAAAGGTCTTTGTAATGGGCGACAACAGAGGCAACAGTCTTGACAGCAGAAATCTTGGTTTTATAAGCTTTAGTCAGCTTAAGGGAAAGGTTGTATACAGATTCTTTCCCATAGATAAGGCAGGAGCAGTCCAATAATGGGAGGAGCGATAGTATGAAGATGCCGAAGAAAATTGAACTTGCCAATTTACCTACCAGGATCGATCACCTCGACAGGTTCAGCGAGGAGCTTGGAGTCGATATTTGGATCAAGAGAGATGATCAGACCGGTTCCGAAATATCGGGGAACAAGGTCAGAAAGCTTGAATTCGCTGTGAAGGAGGCTATAGATTCGGGCTGTGACTACCTAATTACCTGCGGAGGCATACAGTCAAACCATGCAAGGGCAACTGCAGCGGTTGCGGCAAGACTGGGCATGGGCTCAAGACTGGTTCTAAGGGGTACTGAGCGTCAGGTAGCTGAGGGAAACCTGTTTCTAGACAAAATGCTTGGGGCAACAGTAAGATTCATTACTCCCGAGGAATACTCCAGCTCAAGGGGAGAGATCATGCAGGAGGAGGCTGATAAGCTTGCATTAGAGGGGCATAAGGCATACATACTTCCTGAAGGAGCTTCAAACGGCATCGGTTCATTCGGTTATATAAATGCATTCAATGAGATCCTTGAGCAGGAAGAGAAAATGGGCATAGAGTTTGATGCAATAGTAGCTACTGTTGGCTCAGGAGGAACCTTCTCGGGACTTCTTTATGGAAATGAGATAAATGAAAACAGGAAGGATATTATTGGATTTAACATAGCAGGAACCGCAGAAGGATTCAGGGAGATCGTGATGGGTCTTCTTGAGGAAATCGGTGAGATGACTGGAGCAGGGTCGAAGCTGGAACCTGGTGATATTAAAATCATAGATGGATACCCGGGGCTTGGATATGCCTTAAGCCGGAAGGAAGAGATAGACTTTATAAGGCATTTTTCTATGACAGAAGGTATAATTTTGGACCCCGTCTATACTGGGAAAGCAATGTATGGTCTCTATTCAGAGATCAAGAATGGTAATCTTAAGAACTATAAGAATATTCTCTTCATCCATACTGGTGGACTTTTCGGATGGACTGAGGAGGCGAGGAGCCTTATATGAAGGTTGAAAGGAATGTAAAGTACATTACAATAGCTATATACAGCTTCGTGGTAATTGCACTTAGCATTGCCTTTTATTTGATAGCCTCAAACTATGGAGCTTTCAAGGAATCAGTTCGTGGGTTAATGAAAAGCATGCAGCCAATATTCATAGGTGCATCAATGGCTTATCTTGTAAATTTTGTTATGGAGGCGGTAGAGAGATATTTGCTTAAGCCCGTCCTTCCGATAAAGACGAAACTGAAGGTGTTAAGACCCATAAGCATTATTATTACCTATGCCATAATAGCTGTATTTCTTTACTTCTTTGTTTCTATAATATTTCCTCAGATCATAGCTTCGATAATAAAGGTAGTAAACGATATCACGGCAAACTTTGATAATATTACCGGATGGGTGGTCGAGTTCGTTGAAGGGATAAATATAAGGCAGGAGTACCTGGACCTGGTGGTAGGCTACTGGAATGAGTTCTTGGATAATTTGATGAGATTCCTTACAGGACTTCTTCCTGTTCTGGGTGGGATAGTGGCAGTAGTTCTATCAAGTGTATGGAATATCGTATTGGGAGTTATAGTATCAATATACCTCTTATCAGACAAGGAAAGGTTCAAAGCTTTGTCAAGGAAGGTAACCTACGGTTTGTTTTCTGAGACAAGAGCCAACAGGATCATAGAGCTGACAAGACGTGCAGACCATATATTCGGAAGGTTCCTGGGAGGAAAGATACTCGATTCAGCAATAATTGCATTAATAAACTACGGATTCATGGTATTTTTCAAAATGCCCTATCCAGTACTTGTATCATTTATTGTAGGTGTAACAAATATCATACCGTTCTTTGGTCCTTTTATCGGAATGGTCCCGTCATTCTTCATCATACTTACAGCTTCACCAATAAAGGCATTCTGGTTTCTGGTTCAAATACTCCTGATCCAGCAGTTTGACGGAAATTTTCTGGGTCCAAAAATTCTTGGAGATACTCTCGGGATATCGGCTTTCTGGATATTGTTCTCCCTGCTAGTTGCAGGAAAATTCCTTGGCTTTATAGGTCTTGTCATCGGAGTGCCGCTGTTTGTATTTATTTACTCCATAGTCAAGGATAATGTTGAAAGAAGGCTTAAGGATAAGGGCCTCCCGGTAGAGACTGCAAGCTATGCTGTAGATAAGAGCTGAATATCAGCCCAGAATAAGGTGCTTTAAGAGCATGACTGGATTATGGAAGAACATTCTCGGTCCGGAGTATCTCATGACTGTACGGATTTTCTCCCTCTCCTCAGGAGCAAAGCAATGGGTCTTGCATGCTGAACAAAAGGTTTTCGTATCCGAATAAGGACAGCTTTCGATCCTTCTAAGTGAGTATTTCTCAAGGGCTTCGCAGGAATCGCATAATTCTCCTTTGGTATGACCGTTTCCTTTACAGTAGATGGAGATCATAAGGCTGATGATCTCTTTTTCCTTAAGCTTTTTTTGTTCAACCATAGAATTGGGCATCATGATTTCTCCCTTCTGATTATTGATAAGATTATAGCATATGTTAATAAAATAAAGAAACGAATGAGGTATTCAATGGAAATATTTATGTATGGTGAAACAGAGAAGAATCATCTGCGCTTTTCAGATGAAACAATGAACAGGCTTATAGGTTCTCTTGGTCATGTGGAAAGAGCTGTGGAGCCTGACATTTTCAAGGCTCTGGTTTCGAGTATCATAAGCCAGCAGATCTCGACCAAAGCAGCAGAAACAGTCAAGGAAAGGCTGTCACAGAAGGCTGGGGAAATCTCTGCTGAAAGCATATCCGGGTTGTCCTTTGAGGATTTGAGATCATGCGGTCTTAGTGGTAGGAAATCAGAGTATATACTTGGGGCTGCAAGAGCCTCGATAGAAGGGAAAATAGACTTTAATGCCCTGCATTCAATGGAGGATCAGGAGGTTATAGATACCCTGGTATCTTTAAAGGGGGTAGGAGTTTGGACAGCCGAGATGATGCTGATTTTCTCACTTCAGAGACCAAACGTATTCAGCTACCTGGACCTGGGTATCAGGAGAGGCATAATGAGAGCTTATGGACTCAAGGAGCTTTCAAAGACTGACTTTGAGTTGCTCAGGGCTAAGCTGACCCCTTACTGTACAGTTGCCTCTTTATATTTTTGGAAGCTTGCCGGTATGGATAACTGGGAATCTGTATTATATTAGGAGGAGTGGATATGAGAAAAATTGCATTTTTTGCATTCAGAGGAAATGAGATGTGCTTTGCCCACCTGCTTTTGAACGCTATTGATCTGGATTCAAAGGGGATAAAGGCGTTAATAGTGATGGAGGGAGAGGCGGTGCAGCTACTAAAGCCCCTTGAGGAATCTAAAAATCCATTGTACCTTAAAGCCAAGGAAAAAGGCTTGTTTGATTGCATATGCAGGGCTTGCTCTGCAAAGCTTGGATGCCTTGAGTTTAATGAGACAACCGGGATACCACTTAAGGGAGACCTGCAGGGACATCCTTCGATGGAGCAGTACATAGCACAAGGGTATGAGATAATCACTTTATAGACCTGTAAAACCGGCGCCAGAGCAGCCTCTGTGCCGGTAAATTATTTTTTGATTATGAAAAGGTTTCATGTTATAATGTATGGGTGTAGTATTTCAACTTGTTTGAAAATTGCTTTAATTTAAAAGGGTTGAGATGATCTTGAATCAACATTAGCAATCGCACTATACCGTTTCCATAATAGATGGTCAGGTCCCGGGTCATAGGGTACGAAAATGGTCTGTGCAGCGTGCGTAGTTGGCGGATGTTTTAGCCTCGTTGTACTTAAATTTAGTTGGGGGGAATGTATCTTGAAAGCTTATCCTACGGATAAAATCAGAAATGTAGCTTTGCTTGGACACAGCAGCAACGGAAAAACCACTTTAACTGAAGCAATCCTCTTTGCAACAGGTGTTACTACAAGACAAGGAAAGGTAACTGACGGAAATACAGTATCTGACTTCGACAAGCAGGAGATTGCAAGAAAGGTCTCTATCGGAACATCTGTTATCCCCGTTGAGTGGGACAACTACAAATTCAATCTGCTTGACACTCCCGGATATTTCGACTTCGTTGGCGAGATGTACGGAGCCAAAAGAGCCAGTGAAGGCTCAATTCTTCTTGTTGACGTTTCCTCAGGTATAGAGGTGGGCACGGAGAAAGCGTGGAAAAATCTTGAAAAATATTCAACTCCAAGGATCGTCTTCGTAAATAAGATGGACAAGGAGAATATAAACTTTGAAAAATTGCTGGAGGATCTGAAATCAGAGCTGGGCGAGAAGATCATACCTTTTGCTCTTCCAATAGGCTTGTCAAACGATTTCAGGGGCTTCGTTAGCGTTATAGATGGAAAAGCATATGAATACAACGGGAAGGTAAGGAAGGAGATACCTGTCCCGGAAGACATGAAATCAGCAGTGGAGGAAATCAGAGAAAGCCTGATGGAAAAAATTGCTGAATCAGACGAGGAACTTATGGAGAAGTACTTCGAAGGCGAGGAGTTCACGCCTGAAGAGGTTGAAAAGGGTATTAAGGCATCGGTAGCATCCGGAGACCTGGCACCATTGGTAGTTGGCTCAGCTGAGAAAACGATCGGTACTGACTTCATTCTTGAAATGATCCAGAAATATATCCCATCTCCTGCAGACGTAGGGACCTTCAAGGGAACCAAGGATGACAAGGAGATAATTAGAAAGGTCGATGTCAACGAACCGTTCTCGGCAGTAGTTTTCAAGACTATCGTTGACCCATTCGTCGGCAAATTGACTTTATTTAAGGTCGTCTCAGGCAAGATAACAAAGGACACAGAGGTTTTCAACTCTACTAAGGATAAGGCTGAGAAGCTTGGCGGATTGTTCCTTTTGAGAGGAAAGAACCAGCTTGAGGTAACTGAGATCCAGGCAGGGGACATTGGAGCCACATCAAAGCTCAACTATACCCAGACAGGGGATACTCTTTGCGATAAGGGAAACCAAACACTATACGATACTATAAGCTATCCGCAGCCTACACTTTTCATGGCAGTTGAGCCAAAGAACAAGGGCGACGAGGAAAAGATCGGTACATCCCTCAACAAGCTTATGGATGAGGATCCAACCTTCGTTATTGAAAGAAATACAGAGACCAAGCAGCTTCTTATCGGCGGACAGGGAAACATGCAGCTTACTGTTATTGTCGACAAGCTTAAGCAAAACTTTGGGGTAGATGTACTTCTTAAGAGCCCCAAGATCGCATACAGAGAGACGATCAAGGGAACCGCTTCCGTACAGGGCAAGCATAAGAAGCAATCAGGAGGAGCTGGTCAGTATGGAGACGTTCATGTAAGATTCGAACCGTGTGAAGAAGAGTTTGTGTTCTCCGAAGAGATATTTGGAGGATCAGTTCCAAGAAACTTCTGGCCTGCAGTTGAGAAGGGCTTGAGAGAATCGCTTGAGCACGGCATTCTTGCCGGATGTCCTGTAGTTAACGTCAAGGCTACATTGTTTGACGGTTCATATCATGACGTCGACTCTAACGAGATGGCGTTCAAGCTGGCTGCTCAGCTTGCATTCAAGAAGGGTATGGAGGCCGCTAAGCCAGTACTTCTGGAGCCTATCGTAAAGGTTGATATAGTTATCCCTGAAGCATACATGGGTGATGTTATGGGCGATATGAACAAAAGAAGAGGAAGGATACTTGGAATGGAGCAGCAGGCCGACGGTTCACAAAAGATAACTGCCGAGGCACCTCATTCTGAGATGTTTGAGTATGCAATAGACTTAAGAGCCATGACTCAGGCAAGAGGAAGCTTCACCATGGAATTCACAAGGTACGAGGAAGTTCCTTCGATGATCGCAGAAAAGATCATAAACGAATACAAGGCTGAAAGAGAAAATCATTAATGTCTGCCCGGCTGATCAAATCAGCCGGGCTTTTATATGGTTTACATAAGCTTATTGTGTGGTATAATTAAGTTGACAAGTAACAGGGAGGTATCCTCTCGTTGAACTGTCAAACGATAAAGGCAAACCTGGTGAAAGCCAGGGACGCAAAGCTATAGGGCCTGAAATGGCAGCCAGCTACCGAAAGGAGAGTTTAGTGTGCGGGGTAGATCTATTGGCCTTCTGTTGGTATTTGTCTTTTTATTTGTGTTTTCGGCAGGCTCCTTTGGAGACGCATCATATGGTATAATCGCATCCGGGAAAGGCACTGCAATGATAGAAAGCGTTTTGTATGGTCCGGATATGCGGATAGTGGTTGTAAAGAGCGGCGAAAACTACGTTTATCCCCTGACAAGAACCGGGGAAGCCATTCCCCTACAGCTGGGGGAAGGCTTATACACCATAAAGATACTGAAGAATATTGAAGGAAACAGATATCAGGTTATAGGTACTGAGAGCGTCCATTCCATTGGAGCTCCTTCATATGTTGAATCAGCACAGCCCGTTTACTGGAGCGGTTCCTTGAAGCTGATGGAGCTTTCAAACGCATTGAGTCTCAGTGAGAAGACTGACACAGAAAAGCTCAGAGAAGTATATGCCTATATAACCGGAAACATAAGCTACGACTTTGATAAGATAAACACACTGAAAGCGGATTATATCCCTGATATAGACGATACGATCGATTCCGGGAAGGGGATATGTTACGACTATGCAGCTCTGTTCGCAGGACTGATGCGTCTTAACGGTATCCCAACAAAACTTGTTAAGGGATATAGAATTGACCTTGCCGCATATCATGCCTGGAACGAGGTCCTTATAGACGGAAAATGGCACTTGATAGACACGACCTACGATGCTGCCTACAAGAGTGCAGGCATAGAACGGGAGATGCTTCAGGATCCAGCCGATTATACAAAAACTAAAGAGTATTAAAATAACGCTGAATAAGCGTTATTTTTTAGGGTAAAAGACAAAGAAAGTCAAAGTCAAGAAGGAGTTGATCATATGGCTGGACTTAGCAACAACATTGAAAGCTTTATCAAGGAGCTGCTGGAGCAGGCGGACGGCATTATCGAGATACAGAGAAATGAACTGGCCAGCTATTTTGATTGCGCACCGTCTCAGATCAATTATGTTCTGAGTACGAGATTCAGCCCCTACAAAGGATACTATATCGAGAGTAGAAGAGGCGGCGGTGGGTATATTAAGATAGTAAAAGTCAGGCTTCAGGACGACCTAAACATCAATAACATACTGAAGAACATCCTTGGAGATTCAATAACTGAGCATAAGGCAAATGAAATCATAACAGCGCTTAACGAGGAAGGCATAATAAATAAGAAAGAGGCGGAGATAGTGCGAGCTGCTATAAGCGATCGTGCATTTGACTGCGATACAAGGAGCAAAAATGTCATTAGAGCTTCTGTCTTGAGGAATATACTACTGGTGCTTATAGACTAAATAAGGAGAATGGTCATGCTTTGCGAATCGTGTAAAAAAAGAGAAGCAAGAGTGCATTATACTGGAGTAATAAATGGGGTAGTTGAGGAGCACCACCTTTGTGAGATATGCGCGGCAGGTATCCAGGACCATATAGGCGGGAAATTTCCACTTCACAAGCTTTTTGAGGGATTAGCAATAAATACCAGATGCCCCGAATGCGGACTAAGCTATGAGAAGTTCAAGGCTACGGGCAAGCTTGGATGCGCAAAATGCTATGAGGCATTTGGAGATGAGCTTAAAGGCGTGATCAAGGGTATACATGGACACACTCAACACCGGGGAAAGATGCCGAAAAGAGGTTTTCCGAGATTGAAGCTGAAAAAGGATATCGAGGAGCTGACCCGACAGCTGGAGCAGGCTATTTCAGCTGAGGAGTATGAAAAAGCAGCTGTCATCAGAGATGAGATAAAGAGAGTAAAGGAACAGCTGGAGCTTAAGGACAGAGGTGAGAGCAATGACTAAGTGGCTTTCAGACACCGATTACAATGATGTTGTCGTAAGCACCAGAATACGGGTAGCAAGGAATTTAAGAGATCACCCCTTTCCAATATATGCTGACCAGCAGGAGGCAAGAAAGGTTCTTGAAATAGTGAGGGATGCTATCGACAGCTCCTTTGAAGAGGGCAGCTTCCGGCATTTTGAAATGTCGTCCCTGGAATCCAGGGAAAGAATGAGACTTATGGAGGAACATTTGATCAGTCCCGTGCTGGTTGAGCAGTCTGAGAAGAGTGGATTTTCCGTAAGAGACGATGAAAAAGTAACTATAATGGTCAACGAGGAGGATCACATCAGGCTTCAGACTCTTCTGCCGGGCTTGGCACTTGCTGAAGGGTGGGGACTTTGCTCCCAAGTTGACGACGCTCTTGAGGACAAACTGGATTATGCCTTTGATGGAGAGTACGGATATCTGACGGCTTGTCCAACAAATACCGGAACAGGATTGAGAGCATCTGTAATGCTCCATATGCCTGCGGTGTCCATAACCGGACATATCGGGGGCATAATAGATGCTTTGAAGAAGATAGGCCTTACCATCAGGGGGATATATGGCGAGGGGACTGAAGCTGTAGGTCATCTGTATCAGGTTTCCAACCAGCTCACCCTTGGTGAGACCGAGGAGGAAATTCTGGAGAAGCTTGAGCGTGTGGTCCATCAGCTTATTAGGAGAGAAAGAAATACGAGGCTGTTCCTGCTTGATAAAAAAAATCTGGAGCTGCAGGACAGAGTTTACAGGGCTCTTGGTGCACTGCGTTATGCAAGGACAATCTCCTCCCGTGAGGCTATGGAGCTAATATCAGTGATCAAGCTTGGATGCGATGTATCCTTACTGGAGGATTATAACGGCAGTGATTTGATAAGGGAAATGATAGAGATAAAGGCAGGAAGCATACAAAGCGGCTACGGAAGAGCGATGAGCCAGGCTGAGAGGGACATGCTCAGGGCTGAGCTGCTTAGAGAATACTTTAATTAGTGGAGGTAACATATGGGAATGTTTGGAAGATTTACAGAGAGAGCTCAAAAATCAATAATGCTTGCTCAGGAGGAAGCCAAGAAGTTCAATCACAGCTATGTGGGGACAGAACACCTTTTATTGGGACTCATGGCTGAGGAGCAGGGTATTGCAGCAGTTACACTTAAGGAAATGGGAGTGACTCTTGAGAAAGCAAGGAAAGAGGTTTACGATATCGTCGGAATGGGTCCTGAAAGCGTTGAGCTTGTAGGGATGACTCCAAGAACAAAGAAAATATTCGAGCTGGCATTTGGCGAGGCCAGGAACTTCGGGCACAATTATGTAAGCACGGAGCATCTTCTTCTGGGGCTTATAGCTGAGGGCGAAGGCATAGCTACTGCTATACTCAAGAGACTTGGAGTAGACCCGGCAAAGCTTGCCCAGGAAGTAGCCAAGAGGATGACAGAGGCTACAGCAAAGCAGCAAACCCCGAACAATGAGAAAAAACAGGCGACTAACCTTGAAAAATATAGCATAGATCTCAATAAGATGGCGCAAAATGGAGAAATCGACCCGGTAATAGGACGGACCAAGGAAATCGAAAGAGTCATACAGGTCCTTAGCAGAAGGACAAAGAATAATCCTGTGCTCATAGGGGAGCCCGGAGTAGGTAAGACAGCCATTGCTGAAGGCCTGGCCCAAAAGATTGTCGAAGGTGACGTGCCTGAGATAATCAAAGACAAGAGGATCGTGACCCTTGATCTTCCCGGGATGGTTGCCGGAGCGAAGTACAGAGGCGAATTTGAGGAAAGACTTAAATCAGTTATGAAGGAGCTAAAGGAACAGGGAGATGTAATCCTTTTTATCGACGAGATGCACACCATAGTCGGTGCAGGGGCAGCTGAAGGAGCTATCGATGCATCCAACATATTGAAGCCCACTCTTGCAAGAGGGGAGCTCCAAATTGTGGGTGCAACTACAATCGATGAGTACAGAAAGCATATTGAAAAGGATACAGCCCTTGAAAGAAGGCTTCAGCCCATAGTTGTGGAAGAGCCCTCGGTAAGCGACACAATAAAGATACTTCAGGGCTTGAGAGACAGGTATGAGGCACACCATGGCGTCAAGATAACGGATGACGCTCTGGAAGCTGCGGCAGAGCTTTCACACAGATACATTGCAGACAGATTTCTTCCCGACAAGGCCATAGACCTAATAGATGAGGCTGCTTCAAAGCTGAGGGTCAATAACTACGTTGCACCGACTGAGCTCAAAAAGCTTGAAGAGAGGCTGGAGGAGCTGCAGCACGAAAAGGACGAGGCTATAAACACTCAGAACTTTGAAAAGGCAGCGAGGATAAGGGACGAAGAGAAAACTATCAAGGAGCAGATAGAGAGCAACAAGCTGAAGTGGCAAAGACATAAGCAGGAGACAAGTCTTGTCGTCGGATTTGATCAGGTCGCTGAGATAGTTTCAAATTGGACAGGAGTCCCTGTAAGCAGGATGACGACTGAGGAAAGCGAAAGACTGTTGAGACTGGAAGAGCTGCTCCACAAGAAGGTCGTTGGTCAGGAGCAGGCGGTCAGGTCGATATCTGCAGCGGTCAGAAGAGCCAGGGTAGGTCTTAAGGATCCGAAGAAACCTATTGGAAGCTTTATCTTCGTGGGACCTACGGGCGTTGGAAAAACTTATCTTGCCAAGGCACTTGCTGAGGCTCTGTTCGGTGATGAAGATGCCATGGTACGGATAGATATGAGCGAGTATATGGAGAAGCATTCCGTTTCAAGACTTGTTGGTTCTCCTCCAGGATACGTAGGCTACGACGAGGGAGGCCAGCTGACTGAGGCTGTAAGGAGAAAGCCTTATTCTGTGATACTCTTTGATGAGATAGAGAAAGCTCATCCTGATGTATTCAACATGCTGCTCCAGATACTCGATGATGGAAGACTTACTGATTCCAAGGGGAAAACAGTGGATTTCAAGAACACCGTAATAATAATGACCTCCAATGCCGGAGCTACATCTCTCAAGAAACAGAATGTACTTGGTTTTGCTGCAACCTCCGATATTGAGGTGGAGGAATACGAGAGAATGAAGGAAATAATCACCGAGGAGCTTAAGAGGACCTTCAGACCCGAGTTTCTCAACAGGCTGGATGAGGTCATCGTATTCCATAGTCTGAAGGAAGACCAGATAATGGAGATAACGGAGATAATGGTTAAGGATCTGGAAAGCAGGATGAGCAAGGTAGGGGTCAATATTTCAATATCGGATGAGACGAAGAAATTTATCGCCAAGCAGGGCTTTGATTCTGTATTTGGAGCCAGACCTCTTGAGAGGACTATCAGAAAGATGATCGAGGATCAGCTGGCAGAGGAGATATTAAAGGGAAGCGTTTCAAGAGACGAGGATATTGTGGTAGACTATGACGGGGAGAAGCTTCAGTTTACAAAGAGACAACATTGATCGGAGAGTGAATGCCTTTGGCTAAAACCGTTAAAATCAATAAATGCAAGGTATGCGGATATGAAATGGTTGGATACATGGGGAAGTGTCCTGAATGTGGTGCCTTTGGATCCTTTGAGGAGCTTTCAAGGTCATCTGAGGGCTCAACCTCAGAACGGAGGCCAAGGGCTGATATTACAAGACTCAAGCAGATAAAGACCTCCAACAGTGAACGGATAAAAACCTCTCTGGAGGAGTTTGACAGGGTCATGGGCGGTGGCATAGTCAGGGATTCCATTACTATACTCACAGCAAAGCCCGGTGCGGGAAAATCGACTATTCTCCTTCAGGTGGCAAATGATCTTGCTGCAAAAGGAATTAAGGCATTATATGCAACCGGGGAGGAATCAACATCGCAGGTAAAGGCAAGAGCCGACAGGATACTGAAAAATATCAGCGACGATCTATATATTGTATCTGACAACAGCATGGATTCAGTACTTGGGGTCATAGACCAGGTCGATCCTGACTTTGTGATAGTCGATAGTATACAAACCTTCGTGCTGGACTCATTTCCCGGTTCAAGAGCCGGGTCGCCTACACAGACGATGGAATGTGCCTATGAGCTTGTCAAGGTTGCAAAAAGCTCAAATAAGCCGAGGATGGTTTTCGTGGTGGGGCAGATGACCAAGGAGGATGAGCTGGCTGGAGTTAGAGCTCTGGAGCATCTTGTCGATACGGTGCTTGTGATCGAGGGTGACAGCGGCGAGGAGCTGAGGACCCTATTTTCAACCAAGAACAGGTATGGATCTACAGGAGAGATGGGTTTTTTCAATATGACAGAGGAAGGCTTGCTTTCAATAGACAACCCGTCTGAGTATTTTATGACAAGGAGAAGTGAAGGCAGCCAGGTGTCAGGGAGCGCCCTTACTGTAGTAAAGGAAGGAACGAGGCCAATAATTCTTGAGGTCGAGTCACTTGTTTCACACTCCTTTACACCTTATCCCTCGAGGATTGGAGAAGCCTTGAAGAGAGAACAGCTTAATACCCTGATATCCATTCTGGAACAAAGGGGAGGAATGCCTCTCTATGACAAGAATGTGGTTATAAAGACGACAGGCGGGATAAAATTAAAGGAGCAATCCTCCAACCTGGCAGTGATCATGAGTATCGTCTCATCGGTCAAAGGTCAGGCAATTCCGTCGGGGACAGTGTTTCTGGCCGATGTCGGACTGACTGGCGAGATAAAAAAAATTCCATCACTGGATGGAAGACTTAGGGAGGCCGATCGGATGGGTATGACAACTGCATTCGTTCCCTTTGATGCCTCTGTAAAATCCAAGTTTGAGAATTTAAGTGTAAAAAGAGTCAGAAATCTGAAGGAAGTAATCGATACTGTCCTAAAATAAAACGCAAGAGGCTCGACCTCTTGCGTTATTTCATTCCGTATATTCCCAGTGTTTTGGTTCTGTCCAGCTCCTTGGCGATAGTGCCTGAAAGATCAAAGTCCAGGGTGTTGGCCAATGAAGCCAGGAAGAACATATATGCTCCTATTTCCTGCTCCAGTATCTCCTTGCAGTTCGGGCATATCTCGCCAACAATATGTGAGTCCATCTTATCCAGCATATCGTTAAGAGAGGTCGAATTAAAGTCCTGCTTTTTTGCATCGATCTCTATACAGCCGCAGAAGGTAACGGATTTGGCGATTGCCCTGTTGATTCTGGCATTGTATTCATCCAGCTTGGTCATGATGTCCAGTATACTTCTGTGTCTGACCAATACCTCAGCCGCCTGCTCCTGCAATTCGGTTATTAGTCTTGCTTCGTTATTACCCATATCCATCCTACCTCCTTTTTTCAGCCTCAACTTAATTATACTTTTCCATACCTTGCATTGTCAAACCCTTAATGATCTGCTTGATCCAACTACGGGTTTGGATGTGTATAAGCGGTGAAAAAATAGTGTTGACACTGTGAAATGTTCTGTGATAATATATTAACTTTACATAATCGCCACCTTGCGCTATAATTTAAAGGTAGAGTTATGTGAGGAGGGGATTACATGTTTCAAATTGGAGATAGAATAGTGTATCCAATGCATGGAGCAGGAATAATCGAAGATGTTGAGATAAAGGAAATACTTGGCGAAAGACGTGAATACTTCATAATACGTATGCCGATAGGTGACATGAAGGTTATGGTACCGGTTTCTAATGTAGACGATGTGGGAGTCAGATATATTATCGATAAGGAAGAAATTGAAGGTGTTATGGATATCCTTAAAGGACGCAGAAGCACCATGCCTCAGAATTGGAACAGACGCTACAGAATGAACATGGATAGGATCAAAACCGGAGACATAGAGGAAATTGCAGCTGTAGTAAGAAATTTGTCCATACTTGACGATGAAAAGGGTTTGTCCACCGGTGAAAGAAAAATGCTGGGAAATGCAAGACAGATGCTGTTAAGTGAGCTTGTACTTGCATCCGGTAAGGATATGCCTGAAGTCGAGAAGCTGGTCCATGATGCAATCAGGGAATCAGAGAACCTTGATGAATAAATTTAATGGTAATTGTTTTAAAAACGAAGTATAATATTGTGTACTGTTTATTGGAGGTGAGTGTATGGTCAAAAGGATTTTAAGAATACTGATTGGATTATTTGGAATGCTGATAGGGTATCTGGCTTACAGCCTTATCCGGGAATTTCAGCTATTCAATCTTGCAGGTGCAACTGAGTTTGCCGTGATCCTACTATTTATTTTTACATTTGGAATTATATTTTTTATTTTTTCTTCCTGGATCATGAAAAAAGGGCAAAACATAGCGAGGTTGATCGAAGCGGAGCTTCAGAAATTCTCGATTCAGAACATAGCTCTGGGAGCTATTGGACTGATCATAGGGCTTGTCATAGCATATCTTCTGAGTCAGCCCCTTTACAGGATCAGCATTCCTTATGTTGGAGTCATCGCATCTATTGTTCTCTACGGATTATTCGGTTATCTTGGAATAAAGATACCGACCAGGAATATAGATGATATTTCCAATACCCTGGGGAATTTTGCAGGTAATGTGGCAAGCGGAAGAAAAAGCTCAAAGGACAAGGCAAAGGCTGGCAGATCCTGTCCAAAGATACTTGACACAAGCGTAATAATCGACGGAAGGATAGCAGACATAGTCAAGACTGGCTTCATAGAAGGACCGCTGGTTATACCGGAATTCGTACTGGCAGAGCTCCAGCATATCGCGGATTCATCTGACGGACTTAAAAGAAACAGAGGAAGAAGAGGTCTTGATATCCTCAACAGGATCCAAAACGAACTGGATACTGAAATCATAATCCACGACAAGAAATTCGACGATATCGCCGAGGTCGACTCTAAGCTTCTAAAGCTGACTCAAATGCTGAAGGGCAAGATAATCACCAACGACTACAACCTAAATAAGGTTGCCGAGGTTCAGAGAATAGAAGTACTCAATATCAATGAGCTTGCAAATGCAGTGAAGCCGGTGGTACTCCCTGGTGAGGAAATGGTAGTACAGGTCGTTAAGGATGGAAAGGAATCCGGTCAGGGTCTGGCATATCTTGACGATGGTACGATGATCGTCGTAGAAAGTGGCAAAAGGTATATTGGTGAAACAATTGATGTAATAGTTACATCTGTACTTCAAACATCTGCAGGCAGGATGATCTTCGCAAAGCCAAAGGCTTTGTCTGACAAAGTGGTCTAAGGTTATTACCTTATCAGTATACGGGGTGAAGGAATGTATAAGGGCAATTACGTATCGGTAATAATAGCAGCTGCTGGAATGAGCAACAGGATGGGAAGCAAGATAAACAAGCAGTTCATAGTAATAGACAACAAGCCCATACTGGCTCATACTATAGAGAAGTTTGAGCAGTGCAGATATATAGATGAGATAATCGTGGTAACAAAAGAGAATGAGGTTGATTACTGCCGCAAGGAGATCGTAAGAAGGTATGGTTTCAAGAAGGTGTCCAACATAATAAAGGGCGGCAAGGAAAGGCAGGATTCAGTATACAATGGGATCATGGCTCTGAATGAGAAGGTTGATATAATACTTACTCACGATGGTGCACGGCCCTTTGTAAGACAGGAATCCATTCTTAAGGGAATAAAGGGTGCCTATGAGCTTGGAGCCTGTGTTATCGGCGTCCCCTTGAAGGATACGATAAAGGTAGTTGATGACAGCGATGTTGTGCACCATACTCCGAAGAGGTCACTGCTGTGGGCAGCTCAGACTCCACAATGCTTTAAGGCGAAGCTTTTGAAGGAGGGCTATGAGTATGCCTTCTCAGAGGGCATACTTGGAACTGATGACAGCTCTCTTGTTGAGAAAAAGGGTTATCCTGTGACGATGCTTATGGGGAGCTACGATAATATCAAGATAACCACACCGGAGGATCTTGTGGTTGCAGAGCTTATAGCTGCAGGCAAATATACCGGTGCAATAAACTCTGAAGGCCTATAGGAGGAACAAATGAGGATAGGTATAGGATATGACGTTCATCAACTTGTTGAGGGAAGAAAGCTAATTCTGGGCGGAGTGGAGATCGAACACGAGATGGGCTTATTAGGGCACTCGGATGCGGATGTCCTGGTCCACAGCCTGATGGATGCCATATTGGGTGCGATGGCTGAGGGCGACATAGGGAAGCATTTCCCAGACACTGACCAAAGCTATAAGGATATATCCAGCCTGGTTCTCCTTGGAAGGGTCAAGAATATTATGCGCTCCAGGGGATACAGATTGGTGAATGCCGATTGTGTCGTAGCTGCGCAAAGGCCAAAGCTAGCGCTTCATATTGACAAGATGAGGGAAAATATAGCTGAAATACTTGAAACCTCGCCTGATAATATCGGGATCAAAGCCACAACCACCGAGTGGCTCGGCTTTGAGGGAAGAGAGGAAGGTATATCAGCTCAGGCAGTTTGTCTCATAGAAAAAATGGATTGACAACAAAGGTTCATTTGTGTAAACTAATCAATATTAACGAAGAAGGGGAATAGTAGCGGTTTTCATGGTCTAAGAGAGGAGATCCGAGGCTGAAAGATCTCTGGCCCGCTGTATCGCAAACCCGTCCCGGAGTATCTGGAGCACCAGACGCAAGGCAGCGTTATAGCCATAAAGTGAACCAATGTGGTTTATAAGAGTGGTACCGCGGAACCGACCCTTCGTCTCTTGCTGAGATGAGGGGTTTTTTGTCAGCTTAAAACTATACCAACGAGGTGAATCGAATGAGAATGTCAAAGATGTATATGCCAACCCTTAGAGAGGTGCCTTCAGAGGCCGAAATACCAAGCCATCAGCTGCTCCTTAGGGCAGGCATGATAAGAAAGCTTGTAAGCGGAGTGTATTCCTATCTGCCATTGGGCTACAGGACCATCAGAAAGGTGGAGCAGGTTGTAAGAGAGGAAATGGACAGAGCAGGCTCCCAGGAACTCCTAATGTCTGCTATCCAGCCAAGAGAACTTTGGGAAGCATCGGGAAGATGGGCAAATTTCGGACCTGAGATGTGGAGATTGAAGGACAGGAATGACAGAGAGTTTTGTCTCGGGCCTACACATGAGGAATACTTTACTGATCTTGTAAAGGATGAAATCAGATCCTACAAGCAGCTGCCCTTGAATCTTTATCAGATCCAGACAAAGTACAGGGATGAAAAAAGGCCAAGATTTGGTCTTATGAGGTGTCGTGAATTCATAATGAAGGATGCCTACAGCTTTGACATTGATGATGACGGCATGAGGGAAGCATATCAAAAGATGTGGGACGCTTATGACGCAATATTTACAAGATTAAAGCTGGATTACAAGGTAGTTCAGGGAGACACCGGCGCCATGGGCGGGAAGATATCCCACGAATTCATGGCTATGAGTGACGTTGGCGAAGGAGTCGTCGCTTATTGCGATCATTGCGACTTTGCAGCTACGGATGAGAAGTCTGCAGTGGTGTACAAAGCACCTGCACACAGCATGGAACAGCTTCAGATGGAAAGAGTCAAGACACCAGAGGTAAAGACTATAGATGCTCTTGTGGAATTTTTTGGAACTGAAAAATACGTGTTTGGTAAGTCGCTGGTATATTCAGTGCAAGGCAAGCCTGTAGTTGTTATGGTACCTGGAGATAGAGAACTTAATGAAACAAAGCTGGCGAATTTCCTTGGAGCTGCAGGACATGAGATTGAAATGGCTGACGAGGATATGATAATAGCAATAACTGGAGCGAATAAAGGATTTACAGGCCCTGTTGGATTAAAGGAAGGCACAAGACTAATTATTGACAAAAGAGTGACCGAGATAGCCAATCTTGTGGTTGGAGGCAATGAAACTGACTACCATTTGAAGAATGTGAACTTTGGAAGGGATTTTACCGGAGAGGTGGCGGATGATCTTCTTATGGTCGTTGAAGGGGACAGCTGCCCCGTCTGCGGAGAACCACTGAGGATGGCAAGAGGGATCGAGGTAGGGAACATATTCCAGTTGGGAACCAAGTACAGCACAAGTCTTGGGGCAACCTTCCTTGATGTGAATGGCAAGGAAAAGCCGTTTGTTATGGGCAGTTACGGCGTTGGAGTTTCAAGGACAGTTGCTGCTATAGTTGAGCAATACCATGACGAGAAGGGTATCAACTGGCCGCTTGTTGCCGCTCCTTACCATGCGATCATAACAGTAGTAAACTCCAAGAACGAGGAGCAAGCCGAGCTTGGAGAGAAGCTTTACTCAATGCTTACGTCGTTTGGTGTTGAAACACTTCTCGACGACAGGAACGAGAGAGTGGGAGTCAAGTTCAACGACAGGGATCTTATTGGAGTGCCTGTTCAGATAACTGTTGGCAAGAAGGCGGCAGAGGGAGTCGTCGAGTTTTCCCTTAGAAGCAGTGACAACAAGGAAGAAATCGCTGTTGATAAATTGAAGGGCAGAATTGAAGGAGTATTTGCAGAAGCAGGACTAAAGTTATAAAATCAAGAGTAGATTTATAGATGATTATCAGGAGGTGCAGTAAATGAGTGAGATCAGAGTGAGATTTGCCCCCAGTCCTACGGGATATCTTCATATCGGTGGACTCAGGACAGCTCTTTACAATTATCTGTTTGCCAAAAGAAATGGCGGCAAATTTGTATTGAGGATAGAAGATACTGACCAGACCAGGTTTGTTGAAGGAGCTATAGAGAATCTTATCCAGTCTCTGGAATGGGCTGGAGTAAAGTACGATGAGGGAGTATTCATTGAGGATGGACATGTTGTGGAAAGAGGAGAATACGGTCCATATGTCCAGTCAAAAAGACTTCCGATCTACAGAAAGTATGTTGAGGAGCTTCTTGAAAAAGGACATGCCTACTACTGCTTCTGCTCAAAGGACAGGCTTGAGGCGGTAAGAGAAGAGCAGAAAATCAAGGGCATGGTCCCAAAGTACGACGGCTTCTGCAGAAATATTCCTCTTGAGGATGCAAGGAAAAGAGTGGCGGCAGGGGAGGAGCACGTAGTAAGACTGAAGCTCCCATACAACAGGGATATACACTTCCACGATCTGGTAAGAGGCGACATTATAATTAACACCAATGACATAGACGATCAGGTTCTTTTGAAATCAGACGGATACCCGACCTACCATATGGCAGTAGTTGTCGATGACCAGCTGATGGGAATAACCCATATAGTAAGAGGTGAGGAGTGGCTTCCGTCAACTCCCAAGCATATTTATCTTTACGAGGCCTTCGGATGGGAAAAGCCGACCTATGTTCACCTGCCGACTGTTCTTAATAAGGAAAGAAAGAAGCTGTCAAAGAGACACGGAGATGTTTCTGTGGATGACTTCAGAACTAAGGGCTACCTGCCTGAAGGGCTTGTGAATTACCTTGCATTGGTAGGCTGGAGTCCTGAGGACAATGAGGAGATCCTTTCCATGGAGGATATGGTCGAAAGATTTTCCTTCGAGAGGGTATCCAAGACCGGCGGAATATTCGACAAGGATAAGCTGGATTGGGTCAATGGACACTATATAAGGAGCAAGTCCGTAGAGGAGATAAGCACACTAAGTGTTCCATATCTTGTTGAAGCTGGATTTATAGACAATGAGTTCGTAAAGGAAAATGAAGAGTGGCTGAATATCCTTATAGATACTGTAAGGGAAGGTATGTCTACACTATCTGAATTGCCTGAGAAGGTGGATTTCATATTCAAGGATGAGCTTCAAATAGAGGAGGCGGCTTATGCAGAGCATCTTGATAATGAAATTGCCAAGGTCCTTATGCAGGCAATCAAGGCTGAGCTTGAAAAGATAGATATGATCGATATGGAATATGCCAAGGGCTTTATGAAGCTAATCCAGGGAGCGACAGGAATAAAGGGAAAGAACCTTTTCATGCCTGTAAGGGTAGCTCTCACTGGAAGCGCTCACGGCCCCGAGCTTGTCAATGTGCTGTACCTTCTTGGTAAAGACAGGATAATATCAAGGGCAGACGCCATACTCAACAGGTAGGCGCCTATTGAAATAGGCATCTCAATCGTGTAGAATGGACTTGATAGCAGGAGATGCTTTTAACAACGAATACTAAAAAATCGTCTCCGTAATCAGAGACGATTTTTGCATTAAATAAGATCAGGAGGTAAGCATATGAAGCTGTACAATTCACTAACCAGAAGAAAAGAAGAATTTGTGCCTGTGGTAGAGGGTCAGGTATCCATGTACAATTGCGGACCTACTGTCTATAACTTTATCCATGTTGGGAATGCAAGACCTTTGGTAATATTCGACACATTGCGAAGATTTTTCATATACAGAGGGTATGACGTGAAATTTGTAGTCAACTTTACGGATATCGATGATAAGCTCATCAATAAGGCGAATGAGGAGAATATAACCGTCAAGGAGGTGGCAGACAGATATATAGCTGCCTTTAAGGAGGACGCACAGGGACTTAATATCTACGATTACAATACCGTGCACCCAAAAGCAACTGACTACATCTCACAGATGGTCCAGTTTATAGCTGAGCTGGAGAAAAAGGGTGCGGCTTATGCAGTAGACGGCAATGTTTACTTCAGCATAGAAAGCGCAAAGGATTATGGAAAGCTGAGCAAGAAAAACATTGACGAGCTGCAAAGCGGTGCCAGGATCGAGGTAAATGAGGACAAGAGAAATCCCCTTGATTTTGTTCTTTGGAAGAAGGAAAAGCCCGGTGAACCGTCATGGGACAGCCCATGGGGCAAGGGAAGACCAGGCTGGCATATTGAGTGCTCAGTTATGGCAAAGGTGTTATTGGGCGAGACGATCGACATCCATTCAGGCGGAGAGGATCTTCAGTTCCCTCACCACGAGAATGAGATAGCCCAATCGGAGACGCTTTCAGGTAAGCCATTTGCCAACTATTGGCTTCACAACGGGATGCTTTTTGTGGACAATCAGAAGATGTCAAAATCCCTTGGGAATTTCTTTACAATAAAGGAGATCCACCAGGAATACGACCTTGAGGTTTTAAGATTCTTCCTGCTTTCAGCACATTACAGATCGCCGATAAATTTCAGCAGAGAGGTTATGGATCAGAATAAGAATGGCCTTGAGAGGCTTTACAATGCAAAGAAACACCTTGAATACTGCCTTGAAAGAGCAGACAAGAATGATACGGAACTCGATAAGGAGTTCGCTTCAAGAGTGGATTCATACAGGGACAGCTTTATTGCAAGCATGGAGGATGACCTTAATACTGCAGATGCCGTCGCTTCGGTATTTGACCTTGTGAAGTTCACAAATTCAGAGGTTGACGAGACCACAGGCTATAGGGAGATCGAGTACGCTCTTAGTACCCTTATGGAGCTGGCAAAGGTCCTTGGGATACTGTCAAAGAAGGATGAGCTTCCCGATGATGAGATCATAAAGCTTATCGAGGAGAGAACCGCAGCCAGGGCAAACAAGGATTTTAAGAGATCGGATGAAATCAGGGATATTCTCAAGGAAAGGGGTATCATTCTTGAGGATACAAAAGATGGTGTAAAATGGAAAAGAGCATAGAGCTTGACGAATTGAATATATTCAGGCGAATGAACCAGTCGCTTAGCAGAGAGGATGTGGAGATGCTTTCACCCCTTCAGCTGGCTTATATCGGAGATGCGGTTTACGAGCTCTTTGTGAGGACAGTCATCCTTAACAGGGACCAAAACTCCAAGCTTCTCCATAAAAAGGCTACTGGCTATGTAAGCGCGGCATCTCAGGCCGCATTGGTTCACAGCCTTGATGATAAGCTGGACGACAGGGAGAGAGAGATGGTCAGGAAGGGCAGGAATGCAAAGACCAATACCTCGCCTAAGAACGCTGAGTTGATCGATTATAAATATGCCACAGGCTTCGAGTGCCTGATGGGCTATCTCTACCTTTCAGGAAGGGACGAGAGGCTGATGGAGCTGTTTGAAGACATTAAGAAGATCAAAGGATAGGAGGAGGCCCCATGAAGGTACAATTGCTTAGATATACTCCGGATGGCGAGAAGCTTGTAGCCTCTGCTGCAAAGCTATGCTACTCTCCGGTGGGAATCGATGAGATAGAGCAGGGACAGGATGAGGAGAGAGTCCATAAGTTTCTTGACCTTCTAATGGATCTGGGACACGAAAGCCCGATAGAGCATGTGAGCTTCACATTTGGAATAGAGGGGGTTTCCAGGACCCTTACACATCAACTTGTAAGACACAGGATAGCCAGTTATTCCCAGCAGTCGCAAAGGTATGTGAGACTTGATCAGTTTGAATACATCATCCCGCCAAGCATAGAAAAAAATCCTGAGGCCAGGGAGTTGTTCATAAAGACAATGGAGGCTGACCAGGCAGCATACGATAGGCTTGTTGAGATACTCTTTGCAGAGCATTACGATGCTTACCTGGCTCAGGGCAGAAAGGAAAAGGACGCCAGGCAAAGAGCTGAAAAGGATGCCATCGAGGATGCAAGATACGTTTTTCCCAATGCCTGTGAGACCAAAATAGTAGTTACTATGAATGCCAGGAGCCTCTTAAATTTCTTTGCATTAAGAACCTGCAACAGGGCACAGTGGGAGATAAGAAGACTTGGGATCGAGATGCTCAGGGAGGTAAAGAAGGTTTACCCCACCCTGTTCAAGAACGCCGGTCCGGGCTGTGTGAACGGCCCATGTCCGGAGGGAGCCATGACCTGTGGCAAAATAGTTGAAGTAAGAGAGTTTTTTGATGATATGAATAGAGAGGCTCAAAGATAGCCTTTGGAAGAGGAGAATAATATATGAATGAAATGTATGTTGCAGGCAGGAATCCCGTACTTGAACTTTTGAAATCAGAGAAGCAGATAGATAAGCTTTATGTTCTCAAGGGAGAGTTGAAGGGCTCTATAACAAAGATTATTGGCATAGCCAAGGACAGAAAGATAGTAGTCCAGCAGGTGGACAAGACAAAATTGGATTCAATGGCTCAGGGAAACGCACACCAGGGGGTCGTGGCTCTTGTCACGGGGTTTGTATATTCGTCTGTGGATGAGATACTGGCTATAGCAAAGGCAAGGGGAGAAAAACCCTTTGTAGTGGTACTGGATGGGATCGAGGACACCCATAATCTGGGAGCTATCATAAGAACTGCTGAGTGCGCTGGAGTTCATGGAGTAATAATTCCCAAGAGAAGATCAGCAATGGTAAACCAGACTGTATATAAGAGCTCTGCAGGAGCGGTTGAGCATATGAAGATCGCCCAGGTGAGCAACATCGTACAGACGATGGAGGAGCTTAAGGCAAAGGGGCTATGGCTCTACGGTGCCGATGTAGAGGCTGAGAAGTCCTATTCGGATACTGAGATGACTGGCTCGATAGGACTGGTCATCGGTGGCGAGGGCAAGGGTCTTTCAAGGCTGGTCAAGGATAAGTGTGATGTTCTTGTAAGCATTCCAATGAAGGGGAAAATATCCTCGTTGAACGCATCCAATGCGGCTTCGATTTTGATCTATGAGGCAGTGAGACAATCTCATGGCAGGGGATAGCAAGAACAAGGAGATACTTGTAGTTGACGGCTACAACATCATAAATTCCTGGGACAGACTAAAAGAAGTTGCAGTGGTCGACTTTGAGCAGGCAAGGCTTGAGCTTTTGGAGATACTCTCTGAGTACCACCATTATTCCGGAATAAAAACCATAGTTGTTTTTGATGCTCACCTGGTTAAGGGAAGCATACGCAAGGAAGAAGAGTACAAAGGCATAACGGTTGTTTATACAAAGGAAAATGAGCTTGCAGACCATTATATCGAGAAAATGCTAGATGAGCTTGGACGAATAAAAAGGATCAGAGTAGCAACCTCGGACAGAACAGAGCAGGAGATAATACTTTCCCGGGGCGGGACCAGACTTTCTGCCAGAGAGCTGGAGGCGGAGATCGATGACGAGATGAGTCTTGCTGCAAGAAAAAGGAAAAGGATAAATATGAAGAACGATATCCAATTGGGAAGACTTGCCGACAGAGTCTACCACAAGCTGAAAGACTGGGATAAATAGATATTATGACTTGATTGCTGGAGGAGTGGAAATGAGCTTTGACAGAATAGTATCCGAACCACAGGAGAATCTGGATACAAAGACAGACGAACAAATCGTTGCCATAGCAAATGATGGCAGCATTTCTGCGCTTGAACACCTTATTTACAAGTATAAGGATTTCGTGAAGATCAAAGCACACTCCTACTATATAGTGGGAGCTGACAGGGATGACATTGTGCAGGAGGGAATGATAGGACTTTACAAGGCTATCCGAACCTATGACACGGGTAGGGCATCATCCTTTAAGAGTTTTGCTGATATTTGCATTACAAGACAAATGATCACGGCGATCAAATCGGCAACAAGACAAAAACATATACCCTTGAATACCTACGTCTCCCTTAGCAAGCCAACCTATGGCGAGGGAAGCTCAAGTGCTATGGAGACTGTAGGCTCAGGAAGGTCGACCGATCCCATGGAGCTTATAATTGGAAAGGAATCGATGGACAGTATCGAGCAAAAGCTGTTTGGACTATTGACTTCACTTGAAAGAGAGGTACTCCAATCCTATGTAGAGGGCAGAAGCTATGAGGAGATAGCGACAGACTTGAACCGTAGGGTAAAGAGCATCGACAACGCTCTTCAAAGAGTAAAAAGGAAAATCGAAAGATACCTTATAATTGGAGAATGAGTATTGACAAGGCTATGGTTCAATAGTAAAATAACATATTGTAAGCCCACGTAGCTCAGGAGGTAGAGCACTTGCATGGTAAGCAAGAGGTCACCGGTTCAAGTCCGGTCGTGGGCTCCATATAAAATTAGAAACACCCGGATAAGTTTTCTTAGGAAGAATATTATTAAGGGAGGATTAAGAAATGGGTAAGCAAAAATTTGAAAGAACGAAACCCCACGTTAACGTAGGAACAATAGGCCACGTTGACCACGGTAAAACCACACTGACAGCAGCGATAACACTAGTATTGAACAAGAGATTCGGAACAGGTGAATTCATCGACTACGCACACATAGACAAGGCACCTGAAGAGAGAGAAAGAGGAATCACCATATCCACATCCCACGTAGAGTATGAGACAGCAAACAGACACTACGCACACGTAGACTGCCCAGGCCATGCTGACTATGTAAAGAACATGATCACCGGAGCAGCACAGATGGACGGAGCTATCCTTGTAGTATCAGCAGCAGACGGCCCAATGCCACAAACAAGAGAGCACATCCTTCTGTCAAGGCAGGTAGGAGTACCTAAGATAGTAGTATTCCTTAACAAGGAAGACATGGTAGACGATCCTGAGCTAATCGAACTTGTAGAGATGGAAGTAAGAGAGCTTCTTACAGAGTACGAATTCGACGGCGACAACACACCAATCGTAGCAGGATCAGCATTGAAAGCACTTGATGATCCAATGGGACCATGGGGAGACAAGATAGTTAAGCTGATGGAAGAAGTAGACGCATACATTCCACAGCCACAAAGAGAGATAGACAAACCATTCCTAATGCCAGTAGAGGACGTATTCTCAATCACAGGAAGAGGAACAGTAGCAACAGGAAGAGTAGAAAGAGGAGTAGTAAAGACCGGAGACAACGTAGAGATAGTAGGTCTTACAGAAGAGTCCAGAACAGTAGTAGTAACCGGAGTAGAGATGTTCAGAAAGCTTCTTGACGAGGCACAGGCAGGAGACAACATAGGAGTGCTTCTAAGAGGAGTACAGAGAACAGAGATCGAAAGAGGCCAGGTACTTGCAAAGCCGAAGTCAATAAAGCCCCACACAAAGTTTGACTCAGAGGTATTCGTACTGAGCAAGGAAGAGGGAGGAAGACATACACCATTCTTCAACGGCTACAGACCACAGTTCTACTTCAGGACAACAGACGTAACAGGCGACATCAAGCTTGAAGAAGGCGTAGAGATGGTAATGCCAGGAGACAACGCAAGATTTTCTATCGAGCTTATCACACCGATCGCGATGGAAGAAGGATTGAGATTCGCGATAAGAGAAGGCGGAAGAACAGTAGGAGCAGGCGTTGTAACTAAGGTTTACGAATAATTTATAAAAGACTGGGTCTTTTGACCTGGTTTTTTTAATGATTCCTGCAGGCTTAAACAGGTCAATAAATTTATTGACAGCATTTTTTATTTATGATAGGTTATATTAGTAGTCTTAAAATAATGGGATATTGTGCCCTGATACTTTTATTGACATAGAATTTCGGAATCGGGAAAGGGTAGGAGGTGTGATAAATGAGAGACAGAGTCACATTGGCGTGCACTGAGTGCAAGCAAAGAAATTACATCACTAAGAAAAACAAGAAAAATACGACTGAAAGAATTGAGCTTAAAAAATACTGCAAGTTCTGCAAGACACACACTGCTCACAAGGAAACAAAATAATAACTCAAAGTAAGGATGTGAAACAATGGCAGCAGGAGCTGAAACTGTTAAATCCAAGGATAAAATAGCCACTTACTTCAGAGGGGTCAAGTCTGAGATCAAGAAGGTGCTTTGGCCAAACAAAAAGGAGCTAATAAACTACACAAGTGTAGTTTTATTCATCAGTGTTCTTACGGCGCTGGTAGTATATGTTCTGGATCTTGGAATAGGCGGTATTTTATCACTTATTATTTCTTAAATACAAGGGAGGGAAGGGCCTTAATAGGTCCTGTGCATTATGACGGACAAAGAATTAAGTAGGGAAGAAAGAGCCAAACAGGCAAAATGGTATGTAGTCCACACTTATTCTGGTCATGAAAACAAAGTAAAGGCCAACCTTGAAAAAATGGTGGAAAACAGAGGGATGAGGGATGATATATTCGAAGTGGCGGTGCCTACGGAAGAGTATATAGAAACCAAGTCTGGGAAGAAGAAGCTGAAGGAAAGAAAAATGTTCCCGGGCTATGTTCTCGTCAAAATGATAATAAATGACGAATCCTGGTATCTGGTAAGGAACACCAGGGGAGTGACCGGATTTGTCGGACCTTCGTCAAAGCCCGTACCTCTATCCGATTCAGAAGTAAGAGCACTAGGAGTTCAGGAAAAGGTAGCAATGCCTTTGGTCGACTTCAAGTCCAAGGATGTTGTGAAGGTTATCACTGGTCCTTTCGAAAACTTTATCGGAACCATCGACACCATCAGCATGGAGAAGCGCAAGGCTAAGGTCTATGTTTCCATGTTCGGGAGAGAGACATTGGTGGAGCTTGAATTTGATCAGATAGAAAAAATGTAATCGGTTTATAAGCAATATTGCTTTATAAATAGGAAGTGCAGTGGGAGGGATTTTCCCGCTAAACCACAATGAAATGAGGAGGTGGAATTATGGCAAAAAAAGTCATAGCTCTAGTAAAATTGCAAATCCCGGCAGGTAAGGCAACACCAGCCCCACCTGTAGGTACAGCATTGGGACCCCATGGTGTAAACATAATGCAGTTTACTAAGGAGTTCAACGCTAGGACAGCAGACCAGGTAGGCATGATCATTCCGGTTGTACTTACAGTATATCAGGACAGATCCTTTACTTTTATAACTAAGACGCCGCCGGTACCGGTTCTTATTAAGAAGGCTGTCGGAATCGAGTCAGGTTCAAAGGAGCCTAACAAGAAAAAGGTAGCTAAGTTGACCCAAGCTCAGGTAAGACAAATAGCTGAGACAAAGATGCCTGACCTTAACGCTGGATCAGTAGAGGCAGCGATGAGCATGGTAGCAGGAACAGCTAGGAGCATGGGAGTAGAAGTAGAACAATAATTATGTGGGAGATTTGATCGCTAATACCACGAGGAGGTTTTAAGTTATGCCAAAGAGAGGAAAAAACTATCAGGAGAGCATGAAGCTTGTTGATAGAACAAAGCTCTATGACACACTAGAGGCATTGGAGCTTGTTCAGCAAACAGCCAAAGCCAAATTTGATGAAACTATAGAATTATCAGTAAGACTTGGAGTAGACCCAAGACATGCTGATCAGCAGGTAAGAGGAGCAGTAGTCCTTCCGCATGGTACTGGAAAGACCAGAAAAGTACTTGTTATCGCCAAGGGCGAGAAGGTAAAGGAAGCTGAGGATGCGGGCGCTGACTTCGTCGGTGGAGACGAAATGGTTGCAAGGATCCAAAATGAGGGATGGTTGGATTTCGATGTAGTAGTTGCTACTCCGGACATGATGGGCGTTGTTGGTAGAATAGGTAGAGTCCTTGGACCAAAAGGCCTTATGCCAAACCCAAAATCAGGAACAGTAACCTTCGATATTGAAAAGGCTGTTAATGAGATCAAAGCCGGTAAGGTAGAATACAGAGTTGACAAGGCAAGTATCGTGCACGTTCCAATAGGAAAGGTATCATTCGGAACCGATAAGCTTAGAGAAAACTTCCAGGCTATCGTAGAGGCGTTGATAAAGGCTAAGCCTGCAGCAGCAAAGGGTAAATACCTTAGAACCGTAACAGTTGCCAGCACTATGGGTCCTGGAGTAAAAATCAATCCAGGAAAACTCAGCGAGTAGTTGACACGGTAGAATACATCTGGTATAATTCAAAAGTCAATTAAATAAGGAACCGCAGACAGCAGGTGCCAATGGCTCAATATCCTGCCGAGGTGAGATAATACAAATATGATTATTTGGGTCTCTACGTGTCTGCGTGTGAGACCCTTGTTTATTAGGAGAAGAAATCAGGAGGTGAACAATAGTGAAGGAACAAACCCTTCAAGCGAAAGCTCAAATAGTTGAGGAAATCAAAGAAAAGATCAGTTCATCTCAATCAATGGTGTTGGTCGATTACAGAGGCCTTAACGTAGCTCAGCTGACTGAACTCAGAAAAAGATACAGAGATGCAGGAGTTGACTACAAGGTTTACAAAAACACAATGATGAGATTTGCATTCAAGGAGCTGGGATTAGAGGAATTCAATGAATTTCTTAAAGGACCGTCGGCAGTTGCCTTCGGGATCAATGACCCGGTTTCAGCGGCAAAGATTTCAACAGAATTTGCTAAGACAAATGACAAGCTGGAAATCAAGGCTGGTATCGTAGATGGCAAGGTAATCAATGCTGAGGGAGTAAAGAACCTGGCAGAGCTTCCACCAAGAGAAGTTCTTATTGCACAGGTACTGGGCGGCTTCAATGCACCGATCCAGGGATTCGCAAATGTTCTTCAGGGAACGATCAGAGGCTTGGCTATTGCTCTTAACGCAATAGCAGAGAAAAAGAGTGCGTAAGCATAATAAAAATCGGAGGGATAAATAAAATGGCAAGTGAAAAAGTATTAAATCTTATTGAAGAAGTTAAGAACCTTACAGTATTAGAGCTTTCAGAGTTAGTAAAGGCTCTTGAAGAAGAATTCGGAGTAAGCGCATCAGCTCCTATGGCAGTAGCAGCAGCTCCTGTTGCAGGCGCGGCAGCTCCTGTAGAAGAAGAGAAGACTGAGTTCGACGTAATCCTTACATCAGCTGGTGCTGAGAAGATAAAGGTTATCAAGGTTGTTAGAGAGCTTACCGGCCTTGGACTTAAAGAAGCTAAGGATCTTGTAGACGGAGCACCAAAACCAGTTAAGGAAGCAGCAAGCAAAGAAGAAGCAGCTTCCATGAAGGCTAAGCTTGAAGAAGTAGGAGCAGCGGTAGAGGTAAAATAGTTAACTTAAGAGGCTTTCGAGGAAAGCCTCTTTTTTTTTCAATAATTCTGTCGCAAGTGTTTGACAATAGGATACCTGTATGATAATATAATATATTGCATAATAATGATTATAATGGGAATTCTATACGATAAAAGACGACCCATTATATTGGACGACCGGCAGAAAGATTCACCAAAAGCAAGTGCTTTTGGGTATTTTAGTTTAATGAGGGGTGAAATTTTAATGGTACATCCTGTAACATTTGGAAAGCGGGTCAGAATGAGTTACTCCCGCATCGACGAGGTACTTGATCTGCCCGATCTGATTGAGGTACAGAAATCCTCCTACGATTGGTTTCTCAAGGAAGGATTGAAGGAGGTTTTTGAAGACATCTCCCCCATCCAGGACTACACAGGCAATCTCATTTTGGAATTTGTCGACTACCATATTGGCGAATCCATAAAATACGATGAGAATGAAGCCCGAGAAAGAGACGCAAATTACTCAGCACCATTGAAGGTCAAGGTAAGGCTAATCAACAAGGAAACCGGTGAGGTGAAGGAGCAGGAGGTATTCATGGGCGAAATGCCGCTGATGACCGACAAGGGTACCTTCATTATCAACGGAGCAGAGAGAGTAGTAGTAAGCCAGCTGGTCAGATCCCCAGGTGTATACTACAACGAAGAGATCGATAAATCCGGTAAAAGGCTTTATTCCTCGACCCTTATCCCTAACAGGGGAGCCTGGCTTGAGTACGAGACTGACTCAAACGACATCGTTTACGTCAGGATCGACAGGACCAGAAAGGTTCCGATAACAACTCTTCTTAGAGCTTTGAAAATTCAATCGGACAGCGAAATAATCGAACTGCTCGGAGAGACTGAGCAGCTATTGACGACTCTTGAGAAAGACACTACCTCCACTGAGGAGGAGGCTTTGCTTGAAATATACAGGAGACTGAGACCAGGCGAACCGCCAACAGTCGACAGTGCAAAGAGTCTGTTGAACAACCTTTTCTTTGATCCAAGAAGATATGACCTGGCTAAGGTAGGAAGATACAAATTCAACAAGAAACTGGCCCTCTACAGCAGGATAACCGGCAAAAGAGCTGCCCATGACGTAATAGACCCCTCAACTGGCGAGATATTGCTTGAAAAGGGAGAAAAAATCTCCAGGGAAAAGGCTATGGAGATCGAGGCTACAGGAATAAATACCATAAAGGTCCTCCTTGATGACGGGAAGGAAATAAAGGTATTGAGCAATAATTTTGTCAGCGGAGAAACCTTTGGACTTCCATTCTCTCTGAAGGAGCTTGGCTTGAGGGAGAAGGTATACTTCCCGCTTATGAAGGAGCTTTTGGAGCTTTATCCTGACATGGAAGAGCTTAAGTCAGCGATAAAGGACAGAATTAAGGAGTTATCTCCCAAGCATATAATTATTGACGATATTGTAGCGAGCATCAATTATGAATTCAATCTGTTCTACGGAATTGGAAATACAGACGACATAGACCATTTGGGCAACAGAAGACTGAGAAGCGTTGGAGAGCTTTTGCAGAACCAATTCAGGATCGGTCTTGCGAGAATGGAAAGAGTCGTCAGGGAAAGAATGACCATTCAGGATGTCGAGATGGCAATTCCCCAAGCTTTGATAAATATTAGACCTGTTGTTGCTTCGATTAAGGAGTTCTTTGGAAGCAGCCAGCTGTCTCAGTTCATGGATCAGACGAACCCGTTGGCTGAGCTGACTCACAAGAGAAGGATGTCAGCGTTGGGGCCGGGCGGTTTAAGCAGAGACAGAGCAGGCTTCGAGGTAAGGGACGTTCACAACTCCCACTACGGAAGAATGTGTCCCATAGAGACGCCTGAAGGACCGAACATCGGACTGATAACCTCCCTTACGACCTATGCAAGGATCAATGAATACGGCTTCATTGAAGCTCCTTACAGAAGAGTCAAGAATGGCAAGGTAACCGGTCATATAGACTATATTACTGCAGATATCGAATATGAACTGATAATCGCTCAGGCCAATGAGAAGCTGACTGAGGACAGTGAGTTCGAGAACAAGAGAATAATAGCAAGAGGCAAGGCAGGGGTCGCGGATATATTCAGTCCTGAGGACATCGATTATATGGATGTTTCACCAAGACAGATAGTATCCGTAGGTACTGCAATGATACCTTTCCTCGAGAACGATGACGCCAACCGGGCTCTGATGGGTGCGAACATGCAGAGACAGGCAGTTCCACTTTTGGTTACTGAAGCTCCAATTATCGGAACGGGTATTGAGTACAAGGCAGCCAAGGACTCAGGTGTTGTTGTGGTCGCCAGAAATTCCGGAGTCGTGCACAAGGTAACTTCCAATGAAATATTGATCAGAAGAGATTCGGATAATCAGATTGACAGATATAAGCTTTTGAAGTTCAAGAGATCAAACCAGGGTACAACGATCAACCAGAGACCGATCGTCAAGGCTGGAGAAAAGATAGAGAGAGACCAGATAATTGCAGATGGTCCAAGTACAGATCAGGGCGAGATAGCACTTGGCAAGAACCTGCTTATCGCATTTATGACCTGGGAGGGTTATAACTACGAGGACGCGATACTCCTTAATGAAAGACTTGTCATAGAGGACGTTCTTACCTCAGTTCATATTGAGGAGTACGAGTCAGAGGCAAGAGATACAAAGCTGGGTCCTGAGGAAATAACGAGAGATATTCCCAACGTTGGGGAGGAAATGCTAAAAGATCTCAACGAAAAAGGCATAATCAGGATCGGAGCTGAGGTCAAGGCTGGAGATATTTTGGTCGGCAAAGTAACTCCTAAGGGAGAAACTGAGCTTACAGCTGAGGAAAGACTTCTAAGAGCCATATTCGGTGAGAAAGCAAGAGAGGTCAGAGACACTTCGTTGAGAGTACCTCATGGTGAAACCGGTATAATCGTAGATGTGAAGATCTACTCCAGAGACAACGGAGACGAGCTTCCTCCTGGCGTAAATCAAATGGTCAGGGTCTATATAGCAACCAAGAGAAAAATAAATGTCGGAGACAAAATGTGTGGAAGACATGGAAACAAGGGTGTCATATCAAGGATCATGCCTCAGGAGGACATGCCTTATATGCCTGATGGAACCCCTGTGGACGTAGTGCTGAATCCTCTTGGAGTACCATCCCGTATGAACCTGGGACAGGTATTGGAGGTCCACCTTGGGCTTGCAGCCAAAAAGCTGGGTATAAGCATTGCCACGCCGGTATTTGACGGAGCAAACGAGGAAGACATCATGGAAGCCCTGAGGAAGGCGGATTATCCTGAAAATGGCAAGATCAATCTCAGAGACGGCCGCTCAGGAGAGGAGTTTGCAAATCCGGTAACAGTGGGTTACATGTATATGCTTAAGCTCCACCATCTTGTAGACGATAAGATCCACGCCAGATCGACCGGACCTTATTCACTGGTAACTCAGCAGCCGCTGGGTGGAAAGGCACAATTTGGAGGTCAGAGATTTGGTGAGATGGAGGTTTGGGCCCTGGAGGCATATGGCGCAGCCCACACTCTGCAGGAGATCCTTACTGTAAAATCTGACGATATAATTGGAAGAGTAAAAACGTATGAAGCCATAGTCAAAGGCGAGAATATTCCTGAGCCGGGTATCCCTGAATCATTCAAGGTACTGATCAAGGAGCTGCAAAGCTTGGCGCTTGATATCAAGGTAATGGGTGAGCAAAGGGAAGAGATCCCAATAAAGGAATCTACTGATGATGACTTGACGGAGCTCGATCTGTTGACTGATGATTCAGCAAGAGGAAGATTGTTCCTCGATGATGAGGAAGATGAGGACGAGGACGCTGACTTTGGGTCCAAATCAAAGACAAAATCTAAAAAGCCTGCTGCGGAGCTTCCTAAGGGATTCCTGATAGAAGAGGACGAAGAGGAAGATTTCCCTGGCTTTGACGACGAGGATTTGGATTAAGGAAGGCTTCATATAATATTATGAAAGGAGAGAATGCTCCTTGGCAACTGATAAAATCATAACCCCAGAGCAGGAAATTGAGGATGCTAGCATAAATTCACCTGATAAGCTGAATATCTCCGATGCAGGTCCCAACGACAAGGTATTTACCTTTGACTCCATAAGGATCGGGCTTGCTTCACCGGAGAAAATAAGACAATGGTCCAAGGGTGAGGTCAAAAAGCCTGAGACTATAAATTACAGGACGTTAAAGCCTGAGAAGGAAGGCTTGTTCTGTGAAAAGATTTTCGGACCTACTAAGGACTGGGAATGTCATTGCGGCAAATATAAAAGAGTAAGATACAAGGGCGTTGTATGCGACAGATGCGGAGTCGAGGTAACCAAGGCAAAGGTAAGAAGAGAGAGGTTGGGACATATCGAGCTTGCAGCTCCTGTATCCCACATCTGGTATTTTAAGGGTATACCAAGCCGTATGGGACTAATACTTGACATGAGTCCGAGAGCTCTTGAAAAAGTGCTTTATTTCGCTTCATATATAGTAACAGATCCGGGAGATACTGCAATGTACGAAAAGCAGCTTCTCACAGAGGCTGAGTACAGGGATGCCCTGGATAAGTACCACAATAAGTTCAGAGCAATGATGGGTGCAGAGGCTATAAAGACTTTGCTTGAGAGGATAGATCTTGAAGCCGATTCAAAGGAGCTTAAGGCTCAGCTTAAGGATGCAACCGGACAGAAAAAGATAAGGATCACAAGGAGACTCGAGGTAGTTGAGGCATTCAGACAGTCCGGGAACAGACCGGAGTGGATGATCCTCGACGTAGTGCCGGTAATACCGCCGGATTTGAGACCAATGGTACAGCTGGATGGCGGAAGATTCGCAACCTCTGACCTTAATGATCTTTACAGAAGAGTAATAAACAGGAACAACAGGTTGAAGAGACTTCTTGACCTGGGTGCTCCGGATATAATAGTAAGAAATGAAAAAAGAATGCTTCAGGAAGCTGTTGATGCATTGATAGACAACGGCAGAAGAGGCAGACCGGTAACAGGACCTGGGAACAGACCGCTTAAATCCCTTTCAGACATGCTTAAGGGCAAGCAGGGAAGATTCAGACAGAACCTTCTTGGAAAGCGTGTAGATTACTCCGGAAGATCTGTTATAGTCGTAGGTCCCGAGCTTAAGTTTTACCAGTGCGGTCTTCCCAAGAAGATGGCATTGGAGCTCTTCAAGCCGTTTGTCATGAAAAAGCTTGTGGAAGACGGTCATGCTCATAATATAAAGAGTGCAAAGAGAATGGTTGAAAGGGTCAAGCCTCAGGTTTGGGACGTATTGGAGTCTGTAATTAAAGACCATCCCGTACTTCTGAACAGAGCCCCTACTCTTCACAGACTTGGGATCCAGGCGTTTGAGCCGGTGCTTGTAGAAGGCAAGGCAATAAAGCTGCATCCTCTTGTATGTACTGCATATAATGCTGACTTCGATGGAGACCAGATGGCAGTGCACGTTCCGTTGTCAACTGAGGCTCAGGCTGAAGCAAGATTATTGATGCTTTCCACTAACAATATTCTTGCACCAAAGGATGGAAAGCCAATAACCACTCCTTCTCAGGACATGGTATTGGGAAGCTACTACCTGACTGTGGCCAGACAGGGAGAGGCTGGAGAAGGCAAGATATTCAAGGACTTCGATGAGATGCTCCATGCTTACCACAATGGAGATATTGGTATTCACGCAAAGGTGAAGGTAAGAGTCAAGCTGAACAAGGAAGACAAGGGCAAGCTTGTTGAAAGTACCGTCGGACGATTTATTTTCAACGAGAATATTCCACAGGACCTTGGATTCGTCGACAGGGGGAATGACCTTTATTCTCTCGAAGTAGACAGAGTAGTTGATAAGAAGTTCCTAAGCCTTATAATAGACAAATGTTTCAGAAAACACGGTAATGCTGTCACTTCAGACATTCTGGATCATATCAAGGAGATGGGCTTCAAATACTCCACAGTCGGTGCTATATCGATCTCCATGGGAGATGTCATCGTACCTGATGAGAAGCCAGCAATGATCAAGATGGCAGAGGAAGAAGTAGACAAGTTTGAGAAATCCTATAGAAGAGGACTTATCTCCGACGATGAGAGATATGAAAAGGTAATTGAAATCTGGAACCAGACCACTGAGGATGTAACAGACGTCCTAATGAAGGGACTGGATCCTATGAACAATATATATATCATGGCAATTTCAGGAGCGAGAGGAAGCAAGAACCAGATCAGACAGCTTGCAGGTATGCGTGGACTTATGGCCAGTGCATCAGGACGTACAGTCGAGGTTCCAATAAAGTCTAACTTCCGTGAAGGACTTTCAGTACTTGAGTTCTTTATCTCTACTCACGGATCCAGAAAGGGACTTGCCGATACAGCACTTAGAACGGCAGATTCAGGATATCTTACCAGAAGACTTGTCGACGTCAGCCAGGATGTTATCGTAAGAGAAGTGGACTGCGGTACAGATCAGTATTTCCTGGTAAAGGCATTTACTGACGGAAAGGAAGTCCTTGAGGAACTGAGGGACAGAATTGACGGAAGATACACCTTTGAGGATATAGTCCATCCTGAAACAGGCGAGGTCATGGTGAAGGCGAATACTATGATCAGCGAGGATATGGCTGATAAGATCCAAAGTGTCGGTATCAAGGAAGTGAAGGTACGCTCAGTTCTTGGATGCAAAGCCAAGTTCGGTGTTTGCGCACATTGCTATGGCAGAAACCTTGCTACCGGAAAGGAAGTCAATATCGGAGAGGCAGTTGGTATAATAGCAGCTCAGTCCATAGGTGAGCCTGGAACTCAGCTTACGATGAGAACCTTCCACACCGGTGGAGTTGCAGCAGCTGCTGACATCACACAGGGTCTTCCCAGGGTCGAGGAGCTTTTTGAAGCAAGAAAACCAAAGGGACTTGCAGTGATTTCAGAGATCGACGGGGTAGTGAGCCTCAACGAGAACAAGAGAAGGAAAGAAGTTATCGTTACCTCCGAAAGTGGAGAAACGGCAACCTACAGTATAGTTTATGGATCAAGGATCAAGGTCAGACCTGGTGATATAATCGAGGCCGGGGACGAGCTTACCGAGGGTTCTGTCAACCCGCATGACATTCTGAGAATAAAGGGTGTTAAGGGCGTACAGAATTATATCGTCAAGGAAGTTCAGCGTGTATACAGGCTCCAGGGTGTAGACATCAACGACAAGCATATCGAGATAATAGTCAAACAGATGCTTGGCAAGGTAAAAATTGAGAGCTCAGGAGATACTGACATGCTGCCAGGCAGCCTTGTAAATGTACTTGAGTTTGAGGATACCAACAAAAGGGTAACAGAGGAAGGCGGAACGCCTGCAGTTGGAAGGATGACCTTACTGGGAATCACCAAGGCGTCTCTGGCAACTGACTCATTCCTGTCGGCAGCTTCGTTCCAGGAGACAACCAGAGTTCTTACTGAAGCTGCAATAAAGGGCAAGGAAGATTTCCTTCTTGGTCTTAAGGAGAACGTAATAATCGGTAAGCTTATACCAGCCGGTACAGGAATGAAGAGGTATAAGAATGTCGAAATTCTGGACTCTTTGCCAAAGTCTGTGGAAGAAAATTTTGTTGACAGTGCTAATCTCTAATGTTAGAATAATTGAGTGTGCAAACTTGTGAGATTCTTGATGACATAAAGATTATGTGGCCAATTGGCCACATAATCTTTGGCATGTTCTAAGGAGGAAGAAAGAATGCTTTCAATGTTAAGGACACATGACAAGATAGTAGGGGCGAAGCAGGTTAAAAGAGCCCTTGCAAAGACTGGTGTCGAGATGGTTTTTATAGCCCTTGACGCCGATAAGAAAGTGACAGGTGAGATTGAGGAGCTTTGTCGCTTGAGGTCTGTTCCCATTACCTACGTCGACAGGATGGAGGAGCTGGGAGAGGCTTGTGGAATAGATATTAATGCAGCTGTCGCTGCGTTATTAAATAAAAATTAGAAGGAGGTGCCTTAATGCCAACAATTAACCAGCTTGTTAGAAGAGGAAGAGAAAAGGTAGTCTACAAATCAAAGTCCCCAGCGCTTGGAATGTCATTGAACACTCTTAAGAAAAGGGAATCAGAAGCTAACTCACCACAAAAAAGAGGTGTTTGCGTAGCTGTTAGAACTGTAACCCCCAAGAAGCCTAACTCAGCTTTGAGAAAGGTCGCAAGGGTAAGACTTACAAACGGACTTGAAGTTGCTGCCTACATTCCTGGAATCGGACATAATCTTCAGGAGCACAGCGTTGTTCTTATAAGAGGTGGAAGAGTTAAAGACCTTCCAGGTGTTCGTTACCACATCATCAGAGGTACGCTGGATACCGCAGGTGTCGACAAGAGACTCCAGGCAAGATCCAAGTATGGTGCCAAGAGACCAAAGAAGGTTAAGAAGTAAAGTGCTTGAAATGCTAACTACTTTAATATAGATGCATTTTGAGGCGCGACGGCTACGGCCGAGTACCAATGAATTTACTCTATATAGTTGAGGAGGGAAGAATAGTGCCTAGAAAAGGACATGTGCCAAAAAGAGAGGTTATGCCAGATCCAATCTACAATGATGTGGTAGTAACCAAGCTTATTAACGGAATTATGCTTGACGGGAAAAAGGGTATCGCAGAAAACATCGTTTACGGTGCGTTCGATATGATTGCCCAAAAGACAGGAGATGACCCATTAGAGGTTTTCTACAAGGCAATGAACAATATCATGCCAGTGCTTGAGGTTAAGGCAAGAAGGATCGGTGGTGCAAACTACCAGGTTCCAATAGAGGTTAGAGCTGAAAGAAGACAAACGTTAGGACTCAGGTGGTTAGTTACCTACTCGAGAAACAGAGGCGAGAAGACCATGGTTGAGAAGCTTGCAAAGGAATTGATGGATGCAGCAAACGGTCTTGGCTCAAGTGTTAAAAAGAGAGAAGATACACATAAGATGGCTGAAGCCAACAAGGCTTTCGCACACTACAGATTCTAGTAAGTGTCATATTGCATAAATGTGTGGATGGGACTAATTAGTAGGTAATTAAGGAGGAAAAATTGTGCCAAGACAAGTATCACTTGAAAGAACCAGAAACATCGGCATAATGGCTCACATCGACGCAGGAAAAACGACCACCACAGAAAGAATTCTATTTTATACAGGTAAAATACACAAAGTAGGCGAGACCCACGAGGGTGGAGCCCAAATGGACTGGATGGAGCAGGAACAAGAAAGAGGTATCACGATCACCTCTGCTGCAACTACAGCTTTCTGGAAGGATCACAGGATCAACGTCATAGATACACCAGGGCATGTTGATTTTACTGTTGAAGTTGAAAGATCCCTGCGCGTACTTGATGGAGCTGTTGCTTTATTTTGTGCTAAAGGTGGGGTAGAGCCTCAATCGGAGACTGTTTGGAGACAAGCGGACAAATACCGCGTACCTAGACTGGCTTTCGTAAACAAAATGGATATAACAGGTGCTGACTATTACAGAGCGGTAAGTATGATGAAGGACAGGCTTAAGGCCAATGCAGTTCCCATCCAGCTTCCGATCGGAAAGGAAGACACCTTTGTTGGAATGGTTGACCTTGTAACGATGAAGGCAAGAATATACAAGGACGATTTGGGCCAGGAGATCGAAATCACAGATATTCCTCAGGACATGGTAGGAATGGCTGAAGAGTACAGAGAAAAGCTTATAGAAGCGATTTCTGAGTACGATGAGACTCTGATGATGAAATACCTCGAAGGGGAAGCTCTTAACGAGGAAGAGATCAAGGCTGGAATAAGACAAGCGACAATAGATGTTAAGATGACCCCTGTTCTTTGCGGATCATCCTATAAAAACAAGGGAGTCCAGATCCTTTTGGATGCTATTCTGGATTACCTGCCATCACCACTTGACATCCCTCCGGTAGTTGGTATAAATCCATCTACCGATGCAGAGGAAGTAAGACATGCAGACGACAGCGAGCCTTTCTCAGCATTGGCCTTTAAGATAGTTACAGACCCATTCGTAGGCAAGCTTGCTTACTTCAGGGTATATTCCGGTTCCCTAAAGGCTGGAAGCTATGTAACAAACTCCACAAAGGGCAAGAAGGAAAGGATCGGAAGAATCCTTTTGATGCATGCAAACAAGCGAGAAGAGGTAGAAGAGGTTTATGCCGGTGATATCGCTGCAGCAGTAGGTCTTAAGGATACTACTACTGGAGACACACTTAGCATCGACACAAATCCTATCGTACTTGAAACTATGGAATTCCCTGAGCCGGTTATCCATGTCGCTATTGAACCAAAGACAAAGGCCAGCCAGGAGAAAATGTCCATTGCACTTTCCAAGCTTGCAGAAGAGGACCCGACCTTCAGGACATATACTGACGAAGAAACAGGACAGACTATTATCGCCGGTATGGGCGAGCTTCACCTTGAGATCATCGTAGACAGACTTCTCAGAGAATTTAAGGTTGAAGCAAATGTAGGAAGCCCTCAGGTTGCCTACAAGGAGTCCATTTCAAAGCCAGCTGACGCTGAAGGCAAGTATGTAAGACAATCAGGCGGTAGAGGACAATACGGTCATTGTAAGCTTAAGGTAGAGCCTAATGAACCTGGCAAGGGCTATGAGTTCATTAACGCTATCGTAGGCGGAGCGATACCAAGAGAATTCATAAATCCAATCAACAACGGGATCCAGGAAGCATTGGAATCTGGAATTCTAGGCGGTTACCCTGTATTGGATGTCAAGGTAACCCTTTATGATGGATCTTACCATGACGTTGACTCATCAGAAATGGCGTTTAAGATAGCAGGATCAATGGGAGTAAGAGAAGCCCTGAGAAAGGCTGGACCTACTTTGCTTGAGCCTATGATGAAGGTAGAGGTTACAGTACCTGAGGAATACATGGGGGATGTAATCGGAGATATCAACTCAAGAAGAGGCAAAATGGAAGGAATGGAGCTAGTCAGCGGAGCGCAGATAATCAGAGCATATGTGCCGCTGTCAGAAATGTTCGGTTATGCAACGGACCTTAGATCAAACACCCAGGGTAGAGGACTTTACTCAATGCAATTCGACCATTACGAGCCAGTTCCTGCAAGTATATCTGAAAAGGTATTGGGAAACAAATAAAGCAATCAAGGGAGGATTAAGAAATGGGTAAGCAAAAATTTGAAAGAACGAAACCCCACGTTAACGTAGGAACAATAGGCCACGTTGACCACGGTAAAACCACACTGACAGCAGCGATAACACTGGTATTGAACAAGAGATTCGGAACAGGTGAATTCATCGACTACGCACACATAGACAAGGCACCTGAAGAGAGAGAAAGAGGAATCACCATATCCACATCCCACGTAGAGTATGAGACAGCAAACAGAC
>Ga0228536_1000223_pt1 | contig 137571 bp, 118 predicted proteins | sample SJ1Smetagenome_FD_168611 | JGI IMG/M metagenome (GOLD analysis project Ga0228536, IMG submission 168611) | Enriched culture of PCE-dechlorinating microbial communities from Ithaca, New York, USA - SJ1.S | ecosystem: Engineered > Modeled > Simulated communities (microbial... > Unclassified...
AAAAAGCAGGGATCAAAACAGTGCCGCCGGCTGATATCCCGGCTTTCGAAAATCCGGCGTTAGAGTGACCGGCGTTGTGGGTCAATTCCGACCGGCTTTTTGGGTCAAAATATTTCCGGCGTTGACAGGGGAAGGGCTGATGTGCAAAGACATTGGGTTAGATTTTATGGAAGAATATATCCTTCTTTATATAGCATAAGTAGTTGTTTTGCTTCTGACTGTTGGTGGAGTGCGGAAAAATGATGGAATTAAATTCTAAAAATAAAAAAATGATTGACTTTTTTTCTAAAAATAGTAAAATTGTATTAATTAGAAAAATATTAAATAATGAAAGGAGACAAGCGAGTGCAGTATAGGACAAAAATACCGTTAAATCAGGATGATATCAAACTAATTATCAGAAGTTTCGAAGATGGGGAATTTGAATATCATGACGTCTTTAGAGAACATCCTACAACTACGAGCAATGGGCAAGGTTCAGCAATCTGGAACCATATCTTTACTCAATTGGAGCGAAACTTTACAAAAGAAGGATTTCAGGTTGGAAAAATTAGAAGAAGCTGGCTTTGGGAGTTCATATATATCTACCAAGAGCAAACTGGATATCTATATACTTTTATGCGACGTCAAAATTATAAGACGTTGCTTAAAAGTTCGATAGAGACATTTGAATACCATTATTGCACAATTTTGAGCAGATTGAACGGGAAATTGCTAAAAACATATCAACCAGATTGTGAGCAAATGAGTTTTGGAAATTTTTCTAGTATAAATGAATCGGATTGCCCAAAATTAAATGAAATGCTGGAAGAAATGATTGGTAAAGTTGACGGCGAAGTTGAGAGATACGCCTTAGTGTTGGTAAATCAACTTAATGGTGCCGTGACAGATATTGAGTGTATTATTCCGATTGAAAACAGGACTTCATTGTATCGAGAATCATGGAAAGAATTTATTGGCGCTCAGTATACTACCGATGAATTCTATGTTGAAGCGATTGAACCGGAAGTTAGTGAGATTTTTCTGTTTGACAGAGAAGCAGACCTTGATATTATTGGCTTGGAAAGCAAAGTGCCAGTTGGGTTTAATGAAAGCGAATGTAAGGTGGAATAAATAGGAATATGTAACGATTGAATGAATAGAGGTTAGAATTATGGTAGTTCAAGAATCGTCATTTAACGGCGCAAGATTGAGAGCAGCACGTCAGCTTAATATGATGACTATTGGCGATGTTGCAAAAGAAATTGGGGTTACAACTCAAGCTGTATCTCAGTTTGAAAATAACAAGTTTCCTCCAAAACCAGAGAATTTATTTGCGATTTGTGGTTTGTTGGGATATCCCAGAGAATATTTTTTCGAAAGTGATGATAGCAGGATTACTACAGGATATACGTATTTCAGGTCATTATCTTCTACAACAAAAAAAGAAAGAGATGCGCAGATTGAAAAAGTTAAATTATTGGCTCGTATATATGAAGCAATCTCAGATTACATTAAGTTTCCAACATTTACATTGGACACCCAGAGTGAATTTGATGCCGAGAAATTAGCAGAATATGTTAGAGAACAGTGGGGGCTTGGAAAAGGGCCAATCGCTAACATCATTGACGTTATGGAGAGAAACGGTATCGTAATAACGACTGCTTTTGAGAACAGCAAAGGCATAGATGCTTATAGTCATGTTGAGATAATTGACAAAAAAACAGTTCCAATAGTCGTGTTAGGCTATGAGAAAAATGTGTTTAGACAGCAATTTAATGCAGCACATGAGCTTGGGCATATTCTGACGGATGGAATTTATGATGTTAATGATATGTCAAAACTTGAATATAAAAATATGGAAAGCATGATGCATCAATTCGCAGGGGCTTTGTTAATTCCTAAAGACGAATATGTTAGAGATTTATATAGTACAGGAAAAACTGATATTAAACTTTATCTCGAGTTAAAAAAGAAATATCGTGTTTCTGCAGCTGCTTTGATCGTGAGAGCCAATCAACTTAATGTAATTACTGTGAATCAATATCAATACCTAATGAAACAGATGTCGCAGAAAGGGTATCGCTTAGAGGAACCATATGACGCCGATACGCCTATTCTTAAACCGAGATATTTAAAGCATGCAATGAAAATGATTATAGACAAAGGTGTCTCAGGCAATGAATTTATGAGTGCTTTGAAAAAGTATAAACTGAGCTTACACAAAGAAATGGTTGAAAAATTAGTCGGTTTAGAAACGGGGTTGTTAAGCCGGACTTCTAATGTGGACAATGTTTTACTCATGGAGAAGCCATAATGATGGCTATGGGAATTTGCTGAAGATGTCGCTATAAAGGAGGGTAATCAATATGCCAAGAACTGGTGAAAAGAAATTCATTGACTTTAAAGTGAATTGCTTAAGAGAACCTTATGTTGATAGGGACATTCAGATGAAATTTATCTTTACCGAAAAAGGGACTTGGTTTCCAGCCCCATGTAATGGATGTGAAATGATGGATGGCCATGATGAGTGCAATTCATGTGTTACAAGCTTAACTTTAATGTTTTTTAAAAATCCGGATTTAGATATTAGTAGGCCGCTTATCTTACAAGAAGAGGAGGAGTAATGAATACATTAAAACCATCCTACCCTGCCGAACCTCTTGACTCCAAGAGAGGTTATGGAAGATAAGCTAATCGAATGGATGGAAATGAAATCAAAAAAATTGTTCACACGATAAGCCCGTAGCTGTATTAGTTGAAGCAAAATACAGATATGACAACTTGCTATGACATTGTGGGGTAAGATACGCTTTCCAAAAATGCAACTTACATCATAAACGGTTGCATATGAATATTTAAACCGATGCAATTTGAACATTATTGACTACTAAGTTTGTACAGCATAGGCGTATCGGTTGAAAAATACGAAATTTAAGAGAGATTTGGCGGTACTTCATCGTACGTCCCAACATCCTCAGCGTTGGCGTAATGGGCGACTTCCGGACCTATGATTATACCGTAGGGATTCGATCTGTCACCTCTGTGGACGGTATGACCTCCGACTGGGCCTGAATCCCCTACGAAGCCCTGGAGAGGATAGCCAGCCGGATCGTCAGCGAGGTAAAGGGAGTCAACCGAATCGTGTATGACATTATAGTCGAATATTGAAGCGAGGTAATATATCGTGAAATTAAGAAATTTCCTCTATCTAAACACCAAAGTAATTGAGGATTATATTGCTACAATTGATGGGTATACATACAGCGAAGAAGCACAGGCAATTTCCACAAGCAATGCGAATACCATTAGCGGAAAGGCTGGTATCTCAGTAGTTAGTGGGAGTGGAGAGCATACCGGACGCAAGGAAGAGGAGATTAAACGATCGGTTAGAATAAGCGATGCATCTAAATTTGACAGAATTTATAAATATCTTGAATCTAATGAGGATGAGGGCCTTAAGTACTATGAAGGTTTTAGTGATGACATATATGATGGATTAAGAAGAGATGATTTCCTTGAAGTGCTTGTAACAGCTCGTTTTTCAAAAATGAAAGAACTGACTGATAGTGTCAAGAAAATCGCTGAATTGGCTGTAGCTATTGAGTCTTTTACTGATCAAGAGATTCTAGACCAAAAAGCAACGGAAGCTATCAGCGGGTTTTCTGCTTTGAGTCAATTAAAATCCGGCAAAGAGATTGCCTGCGTCTTCGAATTTGAAAATAAGCAGTATCCATTAGTTGCAACTTTGGATGAAAGCTACTTCCGATGTGAACAAGACAGTTTTGTCGGTCAAGCGTATTTGCTTTGTAAAGTTATTCGCAAAATTCCTAAAGGGCAAAATATTAAATTGGATGAATTATTTGATAACATCAAGAAACTGCCAATGAATCGAGCACAAAGAAGAAATATGCCTAAGAACATGGATAATCCTGCAGAGATTCGTGATGTCATAAAAGGACCTGCACTTGTTGTTCTTCCGATTGCCGTTTATCAATGAGCATTGTGATAACACAGTGTCAATAAAAATCTTGATAGTCCAAGATTTATAGGTAATGTAAAGAATCCAGATAATACCAAATTTAGAAAGCATGCACCAAAAAGTTTTACCCTGGTGCATGTTTTTTTATGATTGCATGGTCACGTTTTGACACAAAATGTGACAGAGATATTGAAACCCGGTTTCATGTCTGGTATAATTTGTTCAAACTGTCGAAAAAGCGAAATTGTAAGAGTATTTTGGAAGGCAAATCCGGAGAAGCGGATTGTGGGTATCAGGGATGAACATCAACGAAAAAATCGACTTACTAATGCGGCTGACCAAGACCACCAACAGCGCTATGGCTAGGTTCACAGCCATGGATCCCTCCCATCTGAGCCGTTTGCGGCGGGGAGAAAGAAGTGTTGCACCGGGTGCTCCCTATCTGGGCAGGATGGCCATCTACTTTGCCCGTCACTGCAGGGAAGAATACCAGATAAGAACGTTGGCCGAACTGGTCAAGATTTCCCCGGAAAGGATGGACGCCCCCGAATTGCTGGCCGATGCCATTGAAAACTGGCTGTACCAGGAAGAGCAGCATGGGGGACTGGCTGTGGAAAAATTTCTGGAGGGGATTTCTCAAAGGCCGGCAGCCCTGCCTCCTGACTTGGCTGTTGGAGGAGAGATGGTTCGGGAAGAGGAGTGCTGGTGCTATACGGATAAAGATTCCTGCCGGCTCCTTTATGGGAACCAGGGGAAACGGGAAGCCGTTCTGTGCTTCCTGGAACGAATCCTGTCCTCGGCCTCTCCGGCAGAAGTCTTTCTTTTTAGCGATGAAGAAATGGATTGGATGACAGAGGATCGCCGGTTTATGATGGAATGGGCAAGTCTGATGATGAAAATCGGATTGGCAGGCCATCAGATGACCATGATCCATACCATCAACAGGAACCTGGATGAAATGCTGACAGCCATTGGTCAGTGGATGCCCCTATATATGACTGGTGCTATCAAACCCTATTACTTCCCTAAAAAACGGGATGGAATCCTAAAAAGGACCTTGTTCATCGCCTCTGGCATTGGGGCGGTAACCTCTTCCTCGGTGATACGGCCTCAGCCGGAGCAGATGATCCTCTATCTCACTGCCGAACAGGGAATTCAATCCGTAAGGGAAGAATTCAATCAATATTTCTCCCTGTGCCGTCCCTTGATGAAGATTTTTACAGAAAAGGATTATCAGGCCCATTTGGATGTACTGACCGAATTTGAAGGGGAGGAAGCCAACTCCCTGATTCGGACGGCCTCTCTCTCTGCAGTCACCATGCCGGAAGAGGTCCTGAAATCCGTGCTGGGCAGAATGGGTGTCCAGAATCCCAAGGCCATCCTAAAGAAACAGGCGGAGCGCCAGAGACGATTCCTGGCGAATCTGGAGAAGAAGTACAGCACGGAAATCATTCGCCTGGCCAAACCGGAAGAGGTTTTATCTGGCAGGGCTCCGGTTCCTTTCAGCAACCTGTTTGGGTTGGGAGATATTTATTACACCAGAGAAGAGTACCAGCGTCACCTGCAATATGTGATTCAGCTGATGGAACAAACGGATCAATACCAGGTCTGCCTGTCCGAAGGGGACGAGAATGAGCATATACATAAACCTTTCCTGATCTATGGGAAAGAAGACCTGGGGGCTATGGTGATCCGGAGCGGAAAACCCTTTGCAGCTTTTGCCCTGAACGAAGGGAATATGACAGCAGCTTTCTGGGATTACCTGAGAAACAAACGGGCGGAGTGCCGGATGAATCGTCAGGAAGTACTGGAATACTTAAAAGAATTTGAAAAACGAATAGGAGAAAAAGAATGAAACAGGACAGAATACTGATTATCGATATGGGAAGCACGAAAAACACGGATATTGCAAGAGAAATCCGTTCCTTTGGTGTTTTCACTGAAATACATCCCCATGATATGACGGCTGAACAGCTTGGTCAGATTCCCGAAATAAAAGGGATCATCCTCAATGGGGGGCCTCATCGGATCGTAGACGGCCTGGCTATTGAAGCCTCTCCAGCCTTGTATGGAGCCGGAGTGCCGGTACTGGCTGTAGATCATGATGGTCAGAGCCCCTGGCCGGAGCAGCAGGAAGATCGGCTTAGCCTCATGAAAAAGTTCGTTTTTGAGGATTGCGGAGCGGAAGCCCACTGGAGCATGGATAATTTCATCCAGGAACAGGTGCTGTCCATTCAGGAGCAAGTGGGGGACGGCCATGTCCTTCTGGCTCTTTCCGGGGGAGTGGATTCCTCCGTTGTAGCAGGGCTGCTGATTCGGGCTTTGGGCAAGCAGCTGACCTGTGTCCATGTCAACCACGGACTTCTCAGAAAAGGGGAGCCGGAACAGGTGGTTCAGGTATTCCGCGATGAAATGGGAGCTAACCTGGTTTACGTGGATGCAGTGGATCGATTCTTGGATAAACTGGATGGCGTGGATGATCCGGAGAAAAAAAGGATGATCATCGGATCCGAATTCATTCGGGTTTTTGAAGACGAAGCAAGAAAGCTTCCCGATGTTCGTTTCCTCGCCCAAGGAACGATTTACCCCGACATTATCGAATCCGGCACGAAAACCGTCAAGTCAGTCAAAAGCCATCACAACGTGGGAGGTTTGCCGGATGATCTGCAGTTTGAACTGGTAGAACCTCTGAAGATGCTGTTCAAGGATGAAGTCCGGGAATGCGGACTGGCCTTAGGTCTGCCGGCATCGATGGTCTATCGCCAGCCCTTCCCCGGACCCGGACTGGGTGTCCGATGCATCGGGGCCATTACCAAAGATCGGCTGGAAGCGGTTCGTGAATCCGACGCCATCTTGAGGGAAGAATTTGAAAATGCCGGTCTGGAAGGTAAAGTCTGGCAGTATTTCACGGTAGTACCCGACCTCCGGTCCGTCGGAGTCCGGAATCATTCCCGTACCTATGAATGGCCTGCCATCATCCGGGCCGTCAACACCGTTGACGCCATGACTGCCACCATCGAGCCCGTTCCCTATCACATCCTTGAAAAGATAACCCATCGGATCACCCACGAAGTCAAGGGAATCAACCGGGTCCTCTACGACCTGACTCCCAAACCCGCCGGCACTATTGAATGGGAGTAATACCCAATTCAGCAAGTTGAAACGCTGCTGAATTGTTGGTATTACCCCCGTCAGGGTTGGCGAGGCTTTTGCGAAAGAATAAAGATAAAAGCCCGCAACCTACGACGCAGTAATACCCCGGCCTGCGACGCAGTAATACCCAGTTTCCATCTCTCGCCGTTATCCAGGATATGAAGTGCAATGAGCAACGGAGGCACTATGTCCAAGAAAAAAGAAATAAGGACGGATATGCATAAACTGATTCTCGATCACCTGCCCCTGATGACCTGGGTTAAAGACCCGGAGGGGCGTTACCTTGCTATGAACAGGCCCTTTGCGGATTATGTTGGATTACCGGAAGAACAAATCAGAGGCAAAGATGATTGGGAGCTCTATTCGGAAGAAGAAGCTCAACGGTTCATTGACTCCGATAAAAGGGTGATGTCGGGTATCGGTGAGGAAACCATGGAGTATTCCCCTCAGAAGGGACTCTGGAATGAAGAATATAAAAGGGTCGTCCGTGACGAAGGCGGAGACGTGTTGGGTGTAGTTGGCGTTTGCCAGGACATTACCCGTCGTCATATGGTAGAAGAGGCTTATCGGGAAAGCGAGATGAGCCTGTCGGTGCTACTCTCTAATTTACCGGGTGTAGCTTATCGTTCTTTAAACGATAAGGACTGGACCATGGTGTTTTTATCCCAAGGCTGCCTGAAACTGACCGGATATACACCGGAAGAACTGATTTATGGGGAAACCACCTATTACGATCTGATTCTCCCGGAGGACCGGGAACAGGTGATGGCCCAATGGGAGATAGATGTGGCTGCTGGTCTGCGTTCCAACGATGAATACAGGATCCGTACCAAATCCGGAGAAATCAAGTGGATTTGGGAACAGTCTATTCCGGTTCCGGCTCATGATGGGCCATCCTATTACAGCGAAGGGTTCATTCAGGATATCAGCAAGACGAAAAAAGCGGAAGCCGCGTTAAAGGCCAGTGAAGAACAGTTTAAAGCTATTTTTGAAGAAGCACCCCTTGGTATCGGAATCTTCAGCAATCATACCGGCAAAGCCCTTCAATTGAACCCAAAATTTGCAGAAATCCATAAAAGGAAAATCGATGAGCTGCTGAATTTGGACTGGATCACCTATTCTCATCCGGATGAAATCCATCAAAATCAGCAACTTTTAAGGCAAATGATTTCTGGTGAGACCAATGGTTTCAGCATGGATAAAAGGATCGTCCGAGGGGATGGGTCCACCATCTGGGTCAACATGGTCATTACCCCCTATCATTTAGATACGGAGGAATCCTGCCATTTATGCATGATGTCGGATATCACCTTCAGCAAGATGAAAGAACAGGAGATTGAATATCTCAGCTATCACGACCCCCTCACCGGGCTATACAACCGCCGGCTTTTCGAAGAAGAGGTGCGGCGAATCAGCCTCAGCCGGAAACTGCCGGTTTCCATCATCATGGGTGATGTGAATGGGCTGAAGATGATCAATGACTCCTTCGGACACAAAGCAGGGGATCGGCTACTTCAGGAGGCGGCCCTGCTTCTCCGGGAAAATTGTCGGGAGGAAGACTTCGTGGCACGAATCGGAGGAGACGAATTTGTCATCATATTGGAAGGTGCTGACCAGCAATTGACAGAGCAGATATGCAACCGGATTCAGAAATCCTTCCGGGCTTATTCCGCCAGAAAGGATAAGCGAACCTTCTATCTCAGCATATCCCTGGGATCCGCAACGAAAATAAGCCATGAACAGACCATGGACCTTTTAATGAAGGAGGCGGATGAAAAGCAATATCAGAAAAAGCATCAGATGAAAAAGAGAGTCCGCCAGGAGATGTTGTCAGCAATCAAAGGGGAGCTGGAGCAGAATCGTGGAATGACACCAGAGGCCAGGCAGGAGCTGGATCATATCATCAGTGAGATGGGTACCATGCTGCACTTGACACCTGCCCGCAGAAACAGCCTTCGGATGCTTCTGGAAATTTGCGAAATAGGTCGTCTGACCCTGCCAGCTTCCCTTCGCAATAAGCCGGTTTGGGAAATGACCCAGGAGGAATACCAAAAATATGCCCGGCATGCGGAAACAGGACATCGGATTGTTTCCGGTGCACCGGAAACGAAAAAAATCGCGCAGGACCTGATGGCACACCATGAAAATTGGGACGGAACCGGATACCCAAAAGGCCTGAAGGGACGTGAAATACCCCTTCTTGCCCGTATTGCAAGGGCCGTCGACTTTTATCAGGAAGCTACCCAAGGCAAGATGCCCACTGAAAAAAAGGTGCTGCAGGAACTGATCAGCGGTATGAGAGCTGCAGAAGGTACCATCCTGGATCCGGAAATTGCAACGGTTTTTACCCGGGTGCTGGAAAGCCGTTTAGGAAGGTACTTGCAATAGCCGTCGGAGTGGAGTACAATATCGTTGGTTTTATTATTGTTATTATTATATTTTATGTAAGGACTAGGTGACAAAAATGGATCAACAACTAACCAAAAAGTACGGACTCCTTACGGCGATTGCCATGGTGGTGGGAATCGTCATCGGCAGCGGCGTATTCTTCAAAGCAGAAAAAGTCCTGACCGCAACGGGCGGCGATCTCCCTCTGGGAATCCTGGCCTGGATCATCGGTGGTGTAATCATGATTTCCTGCGCATACACCTTTGCCGTCATGGCAACCCGATATGAATACGTCAACGGTATCGTGGATTATGCGGAAGCTACCATGGGAAAATCCTACGGTTTCTACGTCGGATGGTTCATGACCATGATTTACTACCCAACCCTGACTTCCGTTCTGGCCTGGGTATCTGCCCGCTATACCGCGGTGCTCTTCGGATGGGATATTACCGGTGGTCAGTGCATGACCATTGCCGGCTTCTATCTGATTGCAAGCTATGCGATCAATGCTCTGTCCCCTGTACTGGCAGGAAAATTCCAGGTGACTACTACGGCAATCAAGATGATTCCCCTTGCCCTCATGGCAGTGGTCGGTACCGTTGTCGGACTAGGCTCCGGCATGACCGTGCGGAACTTTACCACAGTAGTAACAGAGGTCAATACCTCAACGGCCCTCTTTACCGCAGTAGTGGCCACAGCCTTTGCTTATGAGGGCTGGATCATTGCTACCAGTATCAATGCGGAGCTTCATGATTCCAAGAAAAACCTGCCCAAAGCCCTGGTCGGAGGAACCTTTATTGTTATGGCCACCTACATTCTCTATTACGTAGGGCTGGCCGGTGCCGTCACCAATGAAACCATGATGGCCAATGGACAGGAAAGCGCCAAGCTGGCTTTTGAGACCATCTTCGGAACCTTTGCCGGAACCCTGATCTTTGTATTCGTCATCATTTCCTGTCTGGGCACCTTAAATGGTTTGATGCTGGCTTGCACTCGGGGAATGTATTCTCTGGCCGCCAGAGGAGAAGGCGTCAGGCCGGACATCTATCGGCAAATCGACCCGATTACCAACATGCCCACCAATTCCTCCATTTTTGGAGTATTATTGGCTGGCTTCTGGCTGTTGTACTTCTATGGTGCCAACCTGACAGCTCCCTGGTTCGGATTCTTCTGTTTTGACTCATCCGAGCTGCCCATCGTGACCATTTACGCTTCCTACATCCCCATCTTCCTGATGATGATGAAAAAAGAAGCCGATCTGCCCACCTTCAAGCGAGTAATCATGCCGACCATCGCCACCTTGGGATGCATATTTATGATCATCGCAGCCATTTTCTCCCACCGGATGGCCGTCGTGGCTTATCTGGCCATCTTTGCGGTCATCATGGTTGTGGGTGTTTATTTCAAAACAAAAAAGAATTAAGCAAAAAATCAAATTCCACAGAAAGCCCCTCTTCGGACGGGGCTTTTTGTTATAATAATGGAGAAGCAGCTCCAATTGATGAGAATAATAGGAAGCATTAAGAAAATCGTAAGAATACCATAAGGTTTCTGTTAAGATATCTGGTGTAGGATGGTTTCAGGAGGTAAACAGGATGAATATATTGGTTTGTGACGACGAGCGGGAAATCGTGGATGCTTTGGAAATCTACCTGGTCAATGAGGGTTACCGGGCATTCAAGGCCTACGATGGAATGGAAGCCCTGGATATTCTGGAAAAGGAACCGATCCACCTCGTCCTGATGGACATCATGATGCCACGGATGGACGGGATGCGAGCCCTGATGAAAATCCGTGAGGAACGGAATATCCCGGTCATCATGCTTTCGGCTAAGTCGGAAGACTACGACAAGATTACCGGACTTAACCTGGGAGCGGATGATTATGTGACCAAGCCCTTCAATCCCCTGGAATTGGTGGCTCGAGTCCGGTCCCAACTCCGGCGCTATACCAATCTGGGCAGCATGGAGCAGGAAAAAAACCGATATCGGTCCGGGGGGCTGGAAGTGGATGATGAGCAAAAACAGGTTCGGGTGGATGGGGAATCGGTAGAGCTGACTCCCACCGAATATGGGATTCTCTTATTATTGATCCGTCACCCGGGGAAGGTTTTCTCCATGGAGCAGATCTATGAAAAAGTTTGGAAGGAACCGGCCTACAATCCGGAAAATACCGTTGCAGTGCATATCAGGAGGATTCGGGAGAAGATTGAGATCAATCCCAGGGATCCCAAATATTTGAAGGTGGTGTGGGGAGTTGGATATAAAATCGAAAAAATATAATAAAGTTCTTTATGGCTCGGCTTTTGTTCTGTGCATTCTCAGTTTTCTGACTACGCTGGTCGGCATTCTGATCGTGACAGAATTGGATTTCGGGGGTGTTCCGGAGAAGAGCTGGTTACTTAGGAGTGTGGGAGTTGAAACTATTTATATTGATGTCATAGCAGCCGGTCTGATTTGCTTGGCGACCCTTCTGTATCTGGTAATCGCTACAGGAGAGCGGGACCAGGACGGCAAGGTCGTTCTTCGCTTCATCGATCGGATCTTTACGGAAGTGTCCATTCTTTTAATAGGACTCCTTTTTGTCTACGGTGGCTTCCTGTTCATGCGGTTTTCCTATGAAGCGGTCCGCTATCTGATTCGTGGAGACTTGTCGGCAGAGGTTTTCTTCTACCCGGATCCCTTCTTTGGATTCCGGATGATGAATCTTCCTTTTGAGGGGATTGTTGCCCTTGACCTTGTGATTGGAATTCTGACTGCTGGTTTCGGCCTGTGGCTGCTGCTTTCTCTGATCCGCAAGATTAAAGCCCGGGTATTCTTCCGGACGTCCCTGATCGGACGACTGGTTCTGTGGGTATATGGAGCTATTCGCACTATATATGACGTTGGCGGCACCCAGCGTAAGGTGGTACTATTGGCACTGGGAATCTGTGCCCTTTCTGCCTTTACTCCTCTGGCTCCTTTTGTCTTCGTGGCCATTCTGATTCTGTCTGCCCGTTGGATACGACGATATGACCAGGTGCGGCAGGGAATCGACGAAGCCCGTCAGGGAAATTTCAACCATCGAGTTCCGGTAGAAGAAGGGGAAAGCGGGGAATTAGCCTGGATGGCCCGCAGCATCAATGAGATTTCGGATGCTTCCAAGGCGGCGGTGGAAAAGGAAGTCCGCAATCAGCGGCTGAAAACGGAACTGATTTCCAATGTTTCCCATGACCTGAAGACTCCGCTGACTTCCATCATTGCCTACATTGATTTGCTGAAAACGGAAGGGCTGGACAGCCCGGAAGCCCCGAAGTATCTGGAAGTGTTGGATCAGAAAACCAACCGGCTCAAGCAACTGACGGAAGATTTGTTTGAAGCGGCAAAAGCTTCCAGCGGGGACATGCCGGTCCGGTTGGAATCCATTGAAATGGTATCTGTTGTTCGACAGGCTCTCGGGGAAATGTCTTCCCGGGTGGAAGAAGCCGGCCTGGACTTCATTCTCACTACCCCGGAGGAAAAGTATTATGCAGCAGCCGATGGGCAGCTGATGTGGAGAGTGATGGAAAATTTGATCAGTAACGCGGTTAAATATGCCCTGCCCGGTTCCCGGGTCTACATCGATTTGAGCACCCGGACCAACAAAAAAAATGAAAATCCCATGGTTGTCCTGGAGATGAAAAATATTTCAAAGGATCCGTTGAATATTTCTCCTGCTGAACTGATGGAACGGTTTACCCGAGGAGACGAATCCAGAACAAGCGACGGAAGCGGACTGGGGCTGGCCATTACCAAAGACCTGATGAAGCTTCAAAAAGGGTGGTTCGACATTCGAATCGACGGGGACCTGTTCAAGGCGGTTGTTCTGATCCCCCGGGGCACCCCGCCGGAAACGGGGGAAGGAGCTTCCGTGGAGGAAGATGCCGATGAGGCTGGAAATGAGGAGCAAAAGGGGGACGAAATGTAAAAAAATGGAATATTTTCGGCTGGGACACAGATTCTTGGTTGTAAAATGACCATAATAGTTTATAATAATAGGAGCGGCAAAGCAGCCGCTCCTATTCGTTATGAGAGAAGCAAACGGGAGACAACATGAAAGAATTCTTCATATCAGCATTGAAAACTGATGATGAGATACAAGAGTATTTTATTGTAAAGGCAGTATCCATCAAAGTGGGAGCCAATGGCAAGCAGTACCTGGACATCCTGCTTGGGGATAATTCGGGGGAAGCCCCCTCCAAGAAATGGGACATCGCCGAAGGGGAGCTGCCCGCCCTGAAAGATATTAAAGAAGGGGACGTAGTGAAGGTCAAGGCACAGGTCACCAACTGGAACGGTCAGAAACAGATGAAGATTGGCCGCATCCGGAAGGCCAACGAGCAGGATGAGCTTGATTATTCCGACTTTGTCAAAGCAGCCCCGGAGAAGGCGGAGGACATGTATCAATTCCTCCTTTCCCGAACAGAAGCCATGACCGATGAGGATCTGAAAGGAATCTGCCTGCGGGTCCTCACCGACAACAAAGAAAAAATGATGTATTATCCGGCGGCCCAGAAAAATCACCATGCTCAGAAGTCTGGCCTCCTTTACCATTTAAAACGGATGATCATGACCGGGGATGCTATTTGCAATGTTTACACCAATCTGAACCGGGACTTGGTAGCTGCGGGAGTCTTGCTCCACGATATTGAGAAGCTCAATGAAATTATGGCCGATGAACTGGGCATCGCCTCCGGCTATTCCTTCGAAGGGCAGCTGCTGGGCCACATCATCCAGGGAATCAAACTGGTGGATCGGCTGGGCGAGGAACTGGGTATTTCCCGAGAAAAGACGATCATGCTGGAGCATATGATTCTATCCCATCATTACGAGCCGGAATTCGGAAGCCCCAAAAAACCCCTCTTCCCGGAGGCCGAAATCCTTCATTATCTGGATATGATGGATGCCCGGATGTTTGATATGGAGGAAGCCCTCACCGGAGCAGAACCGGGAGACTTCAGCGAGCGGGTATGGACCCTGGACAATCGACGTCTTTATAAAAGTTCTGAAGTACAGGAGTAGTATCGATGATCAAACTGCCTAAAGAAGTGCACCGGGTGATTAGAACCCTGGAAGGAGAAGGCTGGGATACTTACGCGGTTGGCGGATGTGTCCGGGATTCTCTGCTGGGTCTTGCTCCCACGGATTGGGATCTGGCTACCAGAGCAGAAATGGAAGAGATTCTTCGGTTGTTGCCCGAGGCCGGGATTTTAAGCGAAAAATACCACGTGGTCAGGATTCCCCTGGATGGGGGCAATATCGATATCGTCACTTTTAGGAAGGAAGGTCCGTACAGCGACCGGCGCCGGCCTGACTGGACCCAGCGGGTGGAAACCATTGAAGAGGATCTTGTTCGCCGGGATTTCACTATCAACGCCATAGCCGACAATCCGGAAAGGCCCATTGTAGACCCCTTCGGCGGGAGGGAAGATTTAAGGAACCGTCTGATCCGATGCGTCGGTGAACCGGAACAACGTTTTAATGAGGACCCGCTGCGGATGCTTCGGGCTGTTCGCTTAGCGGCGGAGCTGGGATTTGATCTTCACAAATCGGTTTATGAGGGAATCGTCGCTTGCCGGGACTTGGCAGCAGAATTGAGCAAAGACCGGATTCGCTGGGAGTTTCAGCGGCTGATCAATGGGGAACACGCCGGGAAAGGCCTTCGGATGCTGATGGGAACTGGTTTGATTTCTTTGGTCATGGGGGAAGAGGCGGCTGGCCGGATGAGTCGGCGGGAATTGGACAACTTTGAAACCCTGGCGGAGAATATCCATAAGACTATGCGGGTTCCGGAGCGACGTCTGGGCCTGTTTTATACAGCATTTGAGGAAGCTCGGGCGCTGAAAGCGCTGGCTCATCTGGAATACTCCGGCAAAATGGACCAATGCCTGAAGGATGCAGTCCTGCTGACCCAGCAGGTTTATTTCCTGTCCAACAAGTACGATTTGAAGCGGTTCTTGGTCCGTCACGGCATGGAACGCTACGAGTATATCCACAATCTGACCAAGGCCCAGCGAATCGTCTACGACTACGATGAACACAAGATCATGGCCAGAATGTTGATTCTGGAGGATATCTATAAATTTAAAGAGCCTATTTTCATTGAAGATCTGGCGATCACCGGTCAGGATTTGCTGGATGCCGGCATCGCCGAAGGGGAAAAAATCGGCAAAATCCTGCTGATGCTGGTGGATGTGGTCCACATGAAGCCCAACCTGAACACCAGAGAGCAACTGATGAAATACGCCAAGAGCTTCAGCAAGAGCAAGCTTTCAGCAGCAACCCGGAACATCCGGTTCATCAAATAGGGCCCCATAGATAGGAAAAAGCATGGAAGAACGAAGCGGTGTGATCCGCGACATTATATTTCATAACAAGGAAAACGGCTACACCATAGCCGTTTTTGAGAATGAAGAGGAACAGCAGCAGTTTACCGTGGTCGGTGTTCTGCCCGGAGCAGATCGGGGCCGGAGCTTTCGGCTTACAGGAGCCTTTAAAGTCCATCCCACCTATGGGGAGCAGTTTTCTGTCTCTTCTTTTGAGGAACAGATGCCTACCACCCACGAAGGGATTGAAGGGTTCCTGGCCTCTGGAGCGCTGAAGGGAATCGGAAGGAAAACGGCAGCCGCCATCGTCCGGAAATTCGGGGAAGAAACTCTTCGCATTTTGGAAGAGGAACCGGACCGGCTCCAGGAGGTGGAAGGAATCGGCGTGAAGAAGGCGGAAGCCATTGCATCAGCCTACGCTCTCCACCGGGAATTTGCTTCGGTAGCCCTCTTTTTTCAGCAATACGGGATTTCTGCAGTCTATGCTATGAAGCTCTACAAGGTGTATGGTTCAGATACCATCGAGGCGGTGAAGGCGAATCCCTATCAGCTGGTTGATGACGTATTCGGCATCGGATTCCGAAAAGCGGATGCCATAGCAGAAAAAATGGGGGTTCCAAAGGATGATCCCTATCGAATCGAAAGCGGGATCCGATACACCCTCTGGCACTGCGTCAACGAGGGCAATACCTACCTTCCCCAGAAGTTGCTTTGCGAGCGGGCAGCGGAGGCGATGGAACTGTCCACGGAGCAGGTTTATGAGACACTGGTGTCCATGGCTTTTGAAGGAGACGTTCAGATTGAAAGCCTGGAAGGCCGGCCGGTAGTACTGCTGCAGGCCTATTATAAAGCGGAGCAGAATGTCTGCAAAGGTCTGGTGGCCCTCAACAATGCCCCGTTGAAACCCCTCTGTGCCGATATCGACCGGCAGATTGCCATCACGGAGTCCGAGTCGGGCATTCACTTATCGGACAACCAGAAGTATGCAGTAAAATCTTCCCTGATCAGCGGAGTTTCCGTCATTACCGGTGGCCCGGGAACGGGAAAAACCACTATCATTAACAGCCTGATGAACATTCTGACCCACTGCGGGTTTAATACTGCTATTGCTGCTCCCACCGGGCGGGCAGCTAAACGGATCACGGAAACCTCCGGCTACCCGGCCATGACCATCCATCGCCTGTTGGAATACTACTATTCCGAAGGGGAGGATGCCATGCGCTTCGGAAGGACCGCTGAAAATCCTCTGGACTACGATGCCATCATAATCGATGAGGCCTCCATGATCGACATTCTCCTGATGAATGGACTGATTTCCGCCATACGGCCTGGAACCCGTCTGATTATCGTCGGGGATTCGGATCAGCTGCCTTCTGTAGGTGCTGGCAATGTGCTCCGGGATATCCTGGACAGCGAGCTGATTTATTCCGTTCGACTAACCGAAATTTTCCGTCAGGCCAGAGAGAGCCTGATCGTAGTCAATGCCCACAAGATCAACCGGGGCGAATACCCGGACTGCAACGAAAAGGACAAGGATTTCTTTTTTATGCGAAAAAAAGGGGAGAGGGAGATGCTGGCTACCATCCGTGATCTCTGCACCACTCGCCTGCCTAATTACTACACCCACCGGGACCCCATGAAGGACATCCAGGTACTGACTCCCGTCCGGAAGGGCATCATCGGCAGCATCAACCTCAACCAGGAACTCCAAACCCTGCTCAATCCTCCTTCGACGGAAAAGGCAGAACGGAAATTCGGGGAACGGATTTTCCGGGTAGGAGATAAGGTAATGCAGATTCGGAACAACTACCAGCTCAGCTGGAAGAAATATGAGGATTTCAGCGAAGGCCAGGGAGTGTTCAACGGTGAAGTGGGATTCATCACTGCCATTGACCGGGAATTTAACGAACTGACCGTTGTCTTTGATGATGAAAAGTATGCCACTTATGATTTCACCAACCTGGATGAGCTGGAGCACGCCTACGCTATGACGGTCCATAAGAGTCAGGGAAGTGAATTCCCCATCGTGATCCTCCCGGTTTCCTGGTTCACGCCGGTACTTGCCACCAGGAACCTTCTTTACACGGCCGTCACCCGGGGCAAGGAAGCCGTGATTCTGGTAGGCTCCGAACAGCGGATGCACGACATGGTGGACAACAACAGCATCACCCAGCGCTACTCGGGCCTGGCCGCCCGGCTGCGGGCCTTCCTGATTCCGGAAAGATAATCAGAATGAACTGATCAGATGCAGGCTTTAAAGTTGAAGAGGTTGAAGTAGTATGTTCGTGGAAAAAGATTCTTTTTTCAAGATGTTCCGCAGGGCAATAGAAATTTTTAAGGAGGCCCTCTTTCCCTCCAACATTTACTGCATCTGCTGCGGAGAAGCCATTGCCCCGTCCATGATCTATTCCCTGTGCAGCGGATGCCTGAAAAATCTTCGATGGGCCAACCATGCCAGCTGTGACAAATGCGGCAAACCCCTTCAAGCGGATTATTGGCGAAGCCTCTGTACCGACTGCCGGGAAACCGACTTCTTTTTTGACAAAGGATATTCCTGTGTGGAATACGGCATGGTCGAAAAGATGATGCTGAAGGATTACAAATACCATGGACGCCCCTATCTGGGCGACAAACTGGCCTGGATCATGGCGGACCGGCTGGAACCGGAAGAAATTTCTGCTGACTGGATCCTGCCTGTTCCCATGGAAAGGTCCAAAGAGCGAAAACGGGGCTACAATCAGGCAGCACTGATGGCCCGAGGCCTCAGCCGCCGAATGGGGATTCCATGGGAGAAGGATCTGCTGCTCCGCCACCGGAAAACCCGGGTGATGAACAATCTTTCCCCTTCGGACCGCAGGGAAAATGTCCGGGGAGCTTTTTCCCTGAAATCGGGTGGGGCAGATTTGGTTCGGGGCCGGAAGATCTTGCTTGTGGACGACATCTACACCACCGGCAGTACCCTGAATGAATGCAGCCGGATCCTGCTGGATGCCGGTGCAGCGGAAATCCGTTTCATCTGTTTTGCCGCTGGCAGCAACCGGCTCCATTGGGAAGAGGACAGGATAGAAGCGGTTGATTAGAAAGAGGATAATAAGCAAGATCCATCTCTGGAAAAATTGGAAGTAGGATAAAGGAATTGCTCAGGTCTGTGGTTGAAAGTCCAGGCCAGCTACGGGCAAAGGGACCCACGTAAGCTGATCCGCAAGGCGGCAGTGATCATGGCGTAGCTTAGATGTAAGTCCTCTGACAAAGTCAGGCAGGCAAGTGTGGGGGCAAAGACCAGGTCAGCTGAGCAATTCCTTTATCCTATTTTTTAAGAGTCCTTTGCCGAAAACCGCGGAATTAAAATTATTTTCATAGTGTTTTTCCCTCCGGAAGTGGTATAATACTTAAAAGACACCAATGTAAAAAGGAGGTCGTATTATGAAAGTGACAATAACAAGCAGAAACTTCAATGCAAGCGAACATCTCAAGGACACCATCGAAAAGAAGATCCAGAAGCTGAGCAAGTACTTTTCCGAAGACATTGTTGTAAACGTTATGCTTTCCTCTGAAAAGGGCAAAGATAAGGTGGAGGCTACGATCAATGCCAAGGGGACTATATTCCGAGCCGAAGAAACGGCAAGTGCAGTTTACGACGCCATCGACCGCGTAGTTGAAAAGCTGTCGACCCAGATGTCCAGATACAAATCCAAGCTGCTGAAGAAGCACAAAGAAAATAAAGAATTCATCTTCGCTGAAATTCCTGACGTTGAAGAGGAAGAAATCAACATCGTCAAGAGAAAGAAAATCGAGCTGACCCCCATGTCCATGGAAGAAGCCATCATCCAGATGGAACTGCTGGAGCACAACTTCTTCGTATACGCCGATGTGGAAACCAACGAAATCAGCGTGGTATACAAGAGAAAGAACGACGACTACGGCGTCATCGAAACCACGTTCTAATCACGAACATACACCTATCCGGGGCAGCGGGCTGCTGCCCCTTCCATAACTAACCAGGGGCAGCCAACCGCTGCCCCTAACCTTTGGGGATAAATGGAAGATAATAACAAATATGTAAATATACGACACGAGGCTGCTATGAAAAAATTGATGCAAAAAATCAGCTGGCAAAATGAATACCAGAAACTTTTATTAGAATCCATGAAGGTTGAACTAAAGGGAGTACCGGAGGGTTATCTTATACCAAAGAAAATTGGCGGGAAAAATTATACTTATCTTCGTGAATCAAGAAATGAATTTGGGGTCATCAAACCCGGGGCAGATAAAATTGTTAACCGCCATAATTTTCATAAAGCGGAAGCCCTTCTCCGCCGTCGGTTTTTAGAGAAAAGCATCAGGAAGCTTGAAAAAAGCGTCGCCCGGATTGATAACTTCATGTGCACCCATATACCTTATGACCCTCAGAAAGTGTACGACTCGATCTGCCGGGGGACGGTATGCCTGAATATCGAAAAATATTTCCTTGAGGAATGTGGAATGAGGAAGGCGGTTGCCTTAACAGACGAATCAAATCTGGATTATATTGGAGAATCAAAAAAACATGTAACCCCAAAGGGTACGAAGGTACGTTCAAAATCGGAAGCCCTTATTGCAGGAATCCTGGAGCTATATGGTTTGGACTATCAATACGAGAAGAGGCTCCTGCTTGGTCGAAAAAGCTTTTATCCCGACTTCACCCTGGCAAACGTTCTTTCCGGCGAAACGATATATTGGGAACACTTTGGTTTGATACACGATCCGATATACCGGAAAACCATGGCGGAGAAGCTTTCTGTATACGAGGAAAACGGCATCTTGCCCTGGAAAAATCTTGTCATCACATTTGATAGTGAAGATGGATCTATCGATATGCAGCGGATCCATCGAATTCTATGCAATATGGCTGGATTGGAGCCATTATTATGAATAAGAAATTCCGACAAGCCAATTGGACTAAATTACTCAAATTATAGGATTCGTGGAGAACCAATTCCGGCCAATTCGGCACGGATTTGGCCGGAATTGTCACGGATTATCACGGATTTGTCCCGGATTTGGCCCAATTAGACAATCCGGCTCTAAAATCGCATAATTGTTATAAAATTTCCAAATAATTATGGTTTGAGTTGCAGAAAAAAATATTTGAATGCCAAAAAGATGATATTCGATTTTTGGAATAGAGATAAAAGGAATAAAAACCCAAAAATGTAAGAATAAAGAACTGAAAACCCGAAATTTATAACAATTTTATAAATAAATGCATTTATTGTCTAATTCGTGATAATCCATGATAAATCCGTGATAAGTACCGTGATAAATACTGATAAAAAAGGTCCGCCGGCCTTCGCCGGCGTTCATTTTTCCCTTCAGCCTCTAGCCATCCCTCTCCCTGCCCTCTCTCTCAAACTCTCCCTGCCCTCTCTCTCAAACTCTCCCTGCCCTCTTAATCCAACGCCTGCCCACCTCTCTAAGTCAGGCCGGTGCTCATTTGCGACCCTACCTTGCGCTGCTTTGGATACCCGATTATTTTTTATCGGAACATTTGGCGGAACGTATTGAAAAAAGAAGGATTTTTCGATACAATAAACGGTATATAAGGATAGGGGAACCGACTATGCAGAACTTCTTTCAGAACATCGTCCTCAGCATCGGCATAACGGATGTCATTGACATCCTGATTGTCGCTTTTGTCGTGTATAAGGTGCTGGGGTTCATCCGGGAAACGAGGGCAGAGCAGCTGATCAAGGGTCTGCTCATTTTGGTTGCGGCTACTTTCCTGGCGGATACATTTAATCTGTATACCATCAGCTGGATTCTCAACGGAACCCTGACCCTGGGAGTCATAGCCCTGGTCATCGTCTTTCAGCCGGAGCTCCGGCGGGGGCTGGAATACGTGGGGAGAAGCAAAATCGTTAAATCTCCTTTTGGCCAGTTCGATAAAGAAAAGGCTAAGTTGATCGTATCTTCCTTCACCAAAGCCATCGACGAGTTCTCCAAAAGCAAGACCGGCGCGCTGATCGTCGTGGAGAGGGAGACGGCCCTCAGCGATGTTGCAGAGACGGGAACCACATTAAATGCCCTTGTCAGCACGGAGTTGCTTGGGAATATATTCTATGAGGGTGCACCTCTCCATGACGGAGCGGTCATCATCCGGGGCGACCGGGTGATGGCGGCCGGCTGTGTGCTGCCCCTGACTCAGAACAACCAGCTGAGCTCCGAGCTGGGGACCCGCCATCGGGCGGCCCTGGGCATTACAGAAAATTCCGATGCCTTGGTGTTGGTGGTTTCAGAGGAATCCGGCATTATCTCTATGGCTGACAATGGGAAGCTCAGCCGGTTCCTGGATATCAAATCTGTGGAAAAAATCCTGCTCAATCTGTACTTAAGCGGAGCGACAGAAGAGAAAAAACTCTTCACCTTCATGCCGTCGTTTCTGAGTAAGCTGGGGAGAAAAACCAATGCTTCAAAATAAGAAATTCACTATTTTCCTCTCCATTGTCATAGCCCTCCTTTTATGGGTCTATGTGATTGGTGAGGTGAATCCAACCACAACTAAAAAGTTTGAAAATATACCGGTCAAGCTGCTCAACACTGAAAATCTGGCCTCCAAAGGGCTGGTGGTGCTGGACAACCAAAACTTGACGGTTGATTTAACCGTGGAAGGGAAGCGGGCGGATGTGCTGAGCGCCGGCTTGGAAGACCTGCTGGTGACGGCGGACCTTTTCGGCCATGGGATGGGTGAGAATTATATCAGTCTCAACGTGGAATTGCCCAATGGGCTCACGCTGATTTCCTCGGAGCCGGTCAAGCTCAAGCTGTTCATCGATGAACTGATTACGGCAGACCGCCCGGTGATCCTTCACCATGTGGGAGAATCACCGGAGGGAATGGAACCGGGGCAGATTGCCATAGATCCGGAAACGGTTGAAATCAATGGAGCCAGAACACTGGTGGATCAGGTCGCCTATGTGGGAGCAGATTTGGATATCAGCAAGCTGACCGATGTTCTATCCATCCAGGAATCCTTTGCTGCGGCCTATAGCGCCGATGGTGAACTGATCTCCCGGATAAAACTTTCCCGGGAAACGATTCAAATTTCTGGCCGGATGATGACCGTGAAAATAGTTCCCCTTCGAGTGGGCACCTTTGGTCAGGAACAGCCGGAATTCCAGATAACAGGCCTGGATATTCCTGATTCCATAGCCATTCGGGGAGACCAGCAGATCCTGGAATCCATCACGGAAGTAACCGGCAAGGACATCGACCTCAGCGCCTACACCGCCAGTGCGGAGATTCCTCTTGAGGTGTTCCTGCCAGAAGGAGTTGAAGTAGCTGAAGCTTCCCGGGGAATTGTGGCGAAGCTGACCATCAAGGGCCTTTCCAGCAAGACCTTCCAGTTCAGCACCAGAGACATCGACATGCTGGACGTACCGGAAGGTTATGCAGCGGAAATTCTGAATACCAATCTGGTGGTGTCCATCGCGGATAAAGACCCGATTCTGGCAGAAATCACCCCGGATAAAATTCAGTTGAGTTTATCCTTGCAGGGGCTTGGGCTGGGGGCCCATCAAGTACCGATCAGCGTGACGATAGAAGGGTACAGCGGGAATATCTCCCTGACGCCGCAGAATGCTTCCGTGAACCTGCATGCTTTGCAGTAAGCATGGAAGTAAGAAAAACACAAATTTTATGAAATGAGTCAATACAAAGGAGACCAACATCAATGGCAAGATTATTCGGCACCGACGGTGTCAGGGGCATCGCCAATTCAGAACTGATGCCGGAGGTTGCATTTAAACTGGGTAAAGCAGGAGCCTATGTTCTCAGCCGGGAGCATCAGGCCCCTGTTGTAGTTATTGGAAAGGATACCCGAATTTCCGGAGATATGCTGGAGGATGCCCTGAGCGCAGGAATCCTTTCTATGGGAGGTAATGTGATCAAGGTGGGGGTCCTGCCCACGCCAGCCATCGCCTACCTGGTGAAATACTACCAGGCGGATGCGGGAGTGGTAATTTCAGCTTCTCACAACACTTTTGAATACAATGGCATCAAATTTTTTAACCGGGATGGCTTTAAGCTGGATGACGACATTGAAGATCAGATTGAAGAAATCATCGTCCGGGATATGGACATCAACAGCCATATCACCGGGGAGCGGTTGGGCCGGGTCCTGGAAGCAGAGGAGGACGCCATCGGCCTCTATGTGGATTTTTTGAAGTCCACCATGGATATGTCCCTGGATGGACTCAAGGTAGTGCTGGACTGCGCCAACGGAGCGGCCTACAAGGCAGCAGAAATGGTCTATCAAAAACTGGGGGCCGAGGTTACGGTCATTGCCAACAAGCCTGATGGAATCAACATCAACGAAGACTGCGGATCTACCCATCCGGAAAAGCTCCAGGAGGAAGTGCTGAGGCTTGGGGCCCACGTGGGGCTGGCCTATGACGGGGATGCAGACCGGCTCATCGCTGTTGACGAAAAGGGACAGTTGGTGGATGGAGACAAAGCCATTTACATCTGCGCCAAGATGCTCAAAGAAACCGGCCAGTTGGCAGGGGATATGGTCACGGCCACCGTCATGAGCAATCTCGGATTCCATAAAGCCATCGAAAACCTGGGATGCCGGGTTGAGGTCACCGGTGTGGGAGACCGATACGTACTGGAAAGCATGCTTAAGACCGGCTGCGTTATCGGCGGGGAACAGTCGGGCCATATTATATTCCTGAACCATACAACTACTGGAGACGGGATTCTGTCTTCCCTTCAGCTGATCAAAGCCCTGAGGCTCTCCGGCAAGACTCTGTCCCAGTTGGCAGAGGAAGTTACCATTTATCCTCAGGTTCTGGTCAATGCCAGGATTAAAAATGAAAACAAGAAAAAATATACTCATGATGAAGAAATTCAGCTGGCGATCCGTCGGCTGGAAGAGCGGATGGCAGGGGAAGGCCGGGTTCTGATCCGCCCCTCTGGCACCGAACCGCTGGTTCGGGTGATGCTGGAAGGTCCGGAACCGGATATCATCAAAGGGCTGGCCAGGGATCTGGCAGAACTGATCACCAGTCGTTTAGGCTGATAGAAAGGACTCAATATGTGTGGAATAGTAGGATATGTCGGTAATGATGACGCTCGGGAGATCATCATCGAAGGACTAAAGAAACTGGAATACCGGGGCTATGATTCAGCAGGGATTGCCCTTTATAAAGATGGAAAAATTCAGGTACGGAAAAGCGCCGGCCGGATCGCTAACCTGGAAAAGCTCATCGAAACAGAAGACCTTCACAGCACGGTGGGCATCGGCCATACCCGGTGGGCGACCCATGGAGCGCCATCGGATGTCAATGCCCATCCTCATAGTGATATGGCCAATACCCTGGCGGTGGTCCACAATGGAATCATTGAGAATTACCTGGAATTGAAGGAATGGCTCAACAAGGAACACGGAGTCGTTTTCCGGTCGGAAACCGATACCGAGGTCATCGCCCACCTGATTTCCGTCTTTTATGAAGACGACCTGAAGGAAGCGGTATTCAAGGCCGTGGATAAAATGCGGGGAGCCTACGCAATCGGCGTGGTTTCCGCCAGAGAACCGGATAAGATCGTGGCCGTCCGAAAGGACGCTCCCCTTATTGCCGGAATCGGTGAGGGCTGTAACTTTATTGCCTCCGATATTCCTGCCTTGCTGAAATACGTCCGGCGGATCTACCTGATTGAAAACAACGAGACGGTGGTGGTTACCCGGGACGATATTACCATCTACAATGCAGATCGGCAGCCGGTGACCCGGGATGTATTCCACGTCACCTGGGATGCAGATGCTGCTGAAAAGGATGGGTATGAACATTTTATGCTGAAGGAGATTCACGAGCAGCCCAAGGGCCTCTTTGAAACCCTGAACCGGCGTTTGGACGATCATGGGAACATCCGGCTGGACGGAATCCATCTGACCAAAGAAGAAATCCAGCAATTTACTAAGATTTATATCGTTGCCTGCGGAACCGCTTATCACGCTGGGCTGGTAGGAAAATTCGCCATCGAAAAGCTGGCCAGGATTCCGGTGGAGGTGGATGTGGCCTCTGAATTCCGCTATCGGGATCCCTTTGTGGATGACAAGACCCTGTTCATCGCCATCAGCCAGTCTGGTGAAACCCTGGACACTCTGGCTGCACTTCGGGAAGCCAAGAGCAAGGGGGCAAGAGTCCTGTCAGTGGTCAACGTGGTGGGAAGCTCCGTTGCCCGGGAATCCGACGACGTGTTTTATACCTGGGCCGGACCGGAAATCGCCGTAGCCTCCACCAAAGCTTACACCACCCAACTGATGTGCATGTACCTCATCGGCCTTTATATGGGTTATACCAAAGGAACGATTACGGAAGAATATTACCGGCACTTCATCGACGAACTCCGGATGATTCCCGATAAGCTTAAAGAAGTGCTGAAGCAGGAAGACAACATTCACGAAATGGCCAAGGGGCTGTACCGGCGGGAACAGGTATTTTTCATCGGACGGGGTGTGGACTGTGGGGTCGCCTACGAAGGTTCCCTCAAACTGAAGGAAATCTCCTACATCAATTCCTTCGCCATCGCGGCAGGAGAATTGAAACATGGAACCATTGCACTGATCGAACAGGATACGCTGGTGATTTCTCTGGCTACTCAGGATCGGCTTTTTGAAAAGATGCTGTCCAACATTCAGGAAATCAAAGCCCGAGGGGCAACGGTCATCGGACTGGCTAAGGAAGGCAACAAAGAAATCGAAGGCCAGGCTAATCAGGTCATTTACATCCCCGAATGCATGGATGAAATCACCCCCCTGCTGTCTGTCGTACCCTTGCAACTGATGGCCTATTACATTGCAAGGCTCCGGGGCTGTGACATCGATAAACCCAAAAATCTTGCTAAAAGCGTTACTGTAGAATAAGAAAGACAGGAAAGGACCATCTATATGGAGAATGAAAAAACTTTCCTGAAAAGCAGAGGAGCAGCCAACATCATGCTGCTGCTCACCGCATTGTTATGGGGGAGTTCCTACTCCTTCCGAAAAATGGGGTTGGAACACATGACCCCATTCTTTTTTAATTTTCTCCGGTTTCTCATTGCCTTTCTTTTTATGGCCCTCCTGATGATGGTTCTGCAGCGTCGGACCAGGATCGGCTCCGGCAAGCGGGATTTGAAGACCCATCTAATCGGAGGTTTTTTCTCTGGAACGGCCATCGCCACGGGGGCAGCCATCCAACAGTGGGCACTTTTGACGACTACCGCCGGAAAAGTGGGCTTCATTACTTCCTTATATACGGTCTTTGTGCCGGTATTGGGGCTGCTGATATTCAGAACCCAAGTTAAAAAACAGATTTGGGTAGCGGTGGGGGCGGCCTTTATCGGACTATTCCTCATCAGTGCCAATAAAGATCTTTCGATTATACCGGGAGATGCGGCTTCCTTTGCTGCAGCCGTGGCCTTTGGCTTCCATATCATTATCGTCGGTCATTATTCCCCAAAGACGGACGGAATCATGCTCAGCACCTTCCAAATGTTTTTTGGCTGCCTCTGGAACCTGTTGTTTGCCCTGCTCTTTGAAGAGGGGAATACCTTGGCCGGCGTAAGTGCCGGATGGTTTCCCATTGTGTATACCGGTGTGTTTTCCATCGGAGTAGCATTTACCCTGCAGATATTTGCCCAAAAGCGCACGACTCCTTCTGTGGCTGCCATTATCATGAGCCTGGAATCGGTCTTTGCCGTACTCTTTGGGGTATTGCTCCTTAGTGAACGGATGACCCTGATGCAGACCGTCGGCTGTGCCTTCATTTTCGGCGCAGTTCTCGTTGCCCAGGTTGAAAAAAAGAAGCCGCCGGAAGGTCCGGTCGGCCATCATGAAAGGTGAGGGTCTATAATGTTTGAAGTCATCATCGGAATCATTCTGGTAATCGTGGGCTGGCTCCAGTTCGCCTATGGCAAGCTCATGCGATTTAAGAAGGAAGCCCGGACCAGCTGGGTTCGGATCGAAGTAATGATAAGGGCCAGGGCAGAAGCCTTGATGGATTTGCTGGAACTGCTGGATGAAAAGGGAGTCCAGGAACCTGAAATGGCAGAAATCTTTGAAATGGATGGCGGATACCGCCCTTCCCAGGATCGGGAAGACATCAGCGGGTTAGCTGAAGAAGTCACCCCTCATGTCTATTCCCTCTTTAAAAAGTGCCGGGAAGCCGGTATTTTGGAAGAAGAGATTCATGAAATCGAAGAAATGGATGAAGAACTGGAAAAAATGGCAGAGAGTTATAATAAGAGCATCCATTCCCATAATGACATCATCGGATGGAAGAAATACCGCCTTCAGATTATGGTCCTGAAGCCTCAGGTCCTGAAGGATTTCGTGCTACACAGGAAAGTCCTTTAATTTAATATATTAACAGCAAGTTAATCCCCGGGATTCCAAAAAACGTCAGGAATTTCGGGGATTACGTGTTTTTTTTTGTTCTTTTCAATCTTCTCCTTGCAAAGGACTCAAACGTTTGCTATAGTATAGGTACATTGGGAACGAAAACGTTTGCGTTAACTTGTTCACAAGAAACACAATGCACCAAAATAAAAGAAAATTCGAGGAAGGAGGAGAAGATGTCACCCACAATCAAAGACATTGCAAAAGAACTGGGCATTTCCTACTCCTCTGTATCCAGAGCACTCAACGGGAAAAAGGGTGTCAGCGAAGAAACCCGGCAGGACATCGAAAAAATGGCTCGAAGACTGGGATATCAGCCCAACGACCTGGCCCGGGGGCTTGTGAACAAGATATCAAAGACCATCGGTGTTATTATACCCGACATCACCAATCCTTTCTTCAGCGAAATGGTGAAGGGGATTATCGAAGCCTCTAAAAAAGAAAACTACGACATCTTCCTCTGTGTTTCCAACTGGGATGCAGCCAGGGAAGATTCCTATATCAAAACACTGCGGAAAAAGCAGGTAGATGGGATTATCGTCAAGCCGGCCAGGGATGAAAGCACCGGGATTTATAAGGACCTCCACCTGCCGCTGGTAGTCCTGGAAAGCTGGCCCAAAGTGGAAAACGCATCGGCCATTTCCCTTAATAACGTCCGGGGCGGGTACATGGCGGTCCGACATCTGATCAACAGCGGTTATAAGAACATCGGCTTCCTGGCGGGTAAGGAAGAGTCTCTTTCCTCCATGGAAAGAAAACAGGGCTGGAGGATGGCTTTGGAAGAAGCCGGGATGCCGGAACTGGAAAAAAATGTAATCTACACCACCTTCTCCATTGAAGGAGGATACGAAGCTACCCGGGAGCTGCTGGAAAAAAACCCGGAAATTGACGGGATATTTGCTGCCAATGATGTCATTGCCCTGGGGGCTCTTCAATATCTTGGCGAGAAAAATATAAAGGTTCCGGACACCATCGGACTCATCGGCTTTGACAACATTTCCTACTCCCGGTTGCCCCAAATCATGCTGACTACAGTGAATCAGCCGGTTTATGAGATGGGCACCATAGCCTTTGAGACCATCGTCGACCGCATTCAGAAGGGACCGGATGCTCCCAACAAGAGCATCGTTTTGGAACCGGAGTTAATCATCAGAACTACAACGAGAGGTGAAACAAATGAGAAAAATTAAAATGGGTATCGTCGGATTAGGAAGACTGGGCATGGAGCATGCGAGAAACATCGCATTCAATATACCCAACGCTGAACTGATTGCTGTCTGCAGTGCCCTGCAGGAGGAAGTGGACAAGGTTCAGGCCGAGTGGGGAATCCCCTACGGCTACCTGACCTACGAAGAAATGATTCAGAATAAAGAACTGGAAGCCGTTGCTATCGTTTCTCCTTCTCCTCTCCATGTACAGCATATCAAAGCAGGCCTGGAAGCCGGGCTTCATGTATTTACCGATAAGCCGCTGGGCGTCACAATCGAAGAGTGCAAGGAAGCGGAAAGGGCTGTGGAAGCTCATCCCGACCAGGTATTCATGCTGGGCTTCATGAGAAGATATGACCCTTCCTATGCCTATGCGAAAAAGCTTATCGACGAAGGAAAGATCGGCCGGCCCTATATGGCCAAATTCGCCAGTCTGGATCCGGAAGTCAATGTACAGGGGGCTATCAAGTTTGCACCTACCAGCGGAGGCATCTTCATCGATATGGCCGTTCATGACATCGACCTGGCCCGTTGGTTCCTGGAGGGAGAAGTAGAAGAAGTCTATTCCATGGGCGGGGCCTTTGTCCATCCGGAATTCGCCGAGTTCGGTGATTCGGACAATGCCTGTGCCATGATGCGGTTTAACAACAACTCCATGGCCCTGTTCCACGCCGGAAGAGATGCGGCCCACGGATATCATGTGGAAACCGAAATCATCGGAGAAAAGGGGTCTCTGCGGATTGCCGCCGAACCCAGAAAAAATCTCTGCACCATCTTTGACAACACCGGAGTAGTCAATGAATGCTCCCAGAATTTCCAGGAGCGGTTTGCAGAAGCCTATCTGCTGGAAATGAGAGAATTCATCGACTGTATCCTCGAAAAGAGGCAGCCGGACATCACCGTTTACGACGGAACCAAGGATACGGAGGTTGCCTTTGCCGCCACCAAATCCCTGAAGGAAAAAGCCATCGTAAAACTGTAGGTAGGAAAAAAGGGGAGGAATTATGAAAACAGAAAGAATGACTATGGCTCAGGCCCTGGTCCGATTTTTAGACAATCAATACATCAATGTGGACGGCGAAGAAATCAAGTTTGTCCAGGGAGTCTGCGGCATCTTCGGTCACGGCAACGTGGTAGGGCTGGGGGAAGCCCTGGAAAGCGATCAGCACAGCCTCCGGTACTATCAGGGGAAGAATGAGCAGGGAATGGCTCACATTGCTTTGGGATTCACTAAACAGAAGAGAAGAAAGCAGATCATGGCCGTCACCAGTTCCATCGGCCCGGGAGCCTTGAATATGGTTACCGCAGCCGGAACGGCCACCTCCAACCGTCTGCCGGTTTTGTTTCTGCCTGGAGAAGCTTATGCAACCCGGCAGCCGGATCCGGTGCTCCAGCAGATTGAGCAGCCTCATGATTACAACATCACCGCCAACGATGCCTTCAAACCAGTGAGCAAATACTGGGACCGGATCGCAAGGCCGGAACAACTGATGGCTGCCTGCATCAATGCAATGAGGGTCCTGACCGACCCGGCAGAAATGGGAGCAGTCACCCTTTGCCTGCCCCAGGATGTTCAGGGCGAAGTCTATGACTACCCGCTGGAATTTCTTGAAAAAAGAGTCCACTATGTGCAGAGAAGAGATATTGATCCAGCCATGGTCCAGCGTGCTGCAGATCTGATCATGAAGAAGGAAAAGCCCTTCATCATTGCAGGGGGCGGTGTCGGTTACTCCGATGCAGCAGCAGAGCTGATTGAATTTACCAGAGAATTTAATATCCCCTTCGGCGAAACTCAAGCCGGAAAAGGGGTGGTGCTCTTTGACAATCCCTATAATATGGGAGGAGCCGGCCTGACCGGAACCTCTGCTACCAATAAACTGGCAGCCAAAGCCGACCTGATTCTGGGAATCGGAACCCGGCTCAACGACTTCTGCACCTGCTCCAAATGGGCGTATCAGCATGAAGAGATGGATATGATCTCCATCAATGTCAACCCGTTGGATGCCTATAAAATGAACGCAATGCCGATTTTCGCCGATGCAAAGCTGGCCCTGAAGGCCCTGACCGACGAGCTTCGGAAGAGAGGGTACAAGAGCAGCTATACTACTGAAATCGCTGAAGCCAGAAAAGAATGGGATGAGGAAGTGGATCGGCTGTATACCCTGGACCATCCCGACGGACTGGCTCAGACCCGGATCCTGGGTGAGCTGAACGACAAGCTTCTGCCGAAGGATGCCATCATGGTTACCGCTTCCGGAAGCCTGCCCAGCGATCTGCAGCGAGTCTGGAGATGCCGGGAAGAGGGAGTCTACCACGTAGAATATGCCTTCTCCTGTATGGGGTACGAAGCCAACGCGGCCCTGGGAGTTAAGATCGCCGAGCCAGATCGGGAAGTATACGCTATTTTAGGAGACGGAAGCTTCCAAATGCTCCATTCCGAGTTTGTCACCAGTTTACAGGAAGGTCTTAAGATCAACCTGATTGTGCTGGACAACAACGGATGCCAGTGCATCCACAATCTGCAGAGAGGTCAGGGAATCCCCAGCTTTGCCAATGAATATCGATACAGGGACGAAAAAACCGGAAGACTCACCGGAGAATACCTGCCCATCGATTTCGCCATGGTAGCCAGGGGCTACGGGGGAAACGGCTACACCGCAACCAATGTGGAAGAACTGGCAGAAGGAGTCAAAGCTATGCAGGCTTCCGACAAGTCCACCCTGATCGACATCAAGACGGTTCCCGGCACCATGACCGACGGTTACGATGCCTGGTGGAGAGTGGGCGTAGCCCAGCAGTCCAGACACAAGGCCGTGGAAGAAGCCGCTGCAGATGTGGCAAAACATGTGGAACAAGCTCGTAAATTCTAATTCATATAAAAAGGGAGAAACAGTATGGATAAAAACAAAGTAAAGCTGGGCATAGCACCCATTGGCTGGACCAATGATGACATGCCGGACCTGGGCAGTGAAAATACCTTTGAACAGTGTGTCAGTGAAATGGCCCTGGCTGGTTTCACCGGATCTGAGGTAGGAAACAAGTATCCCAGAGATGTGGAAGTACTGAAAAAAGCTCTGGCCCTTCGGAACATGGAAATCTGTAATGCCTGGTTCAGCGCCTGCTTCACCACCAAGACCAAGGAAGAAGTTGCCGCCGAATTCATCGAGCACCGGGATTTCCTACATGCCATGGGAGCCAAAATCATTGGAGCAGCAGAAGTCGGCAACAGCATTCAGGGGTTAGATGAGCCGATCTTCGCCGCCAAACCGGTTTACACCGAAGAACAGTGGGAAGCAGTTACCAGTGGTTACAGCATGCTGGCGGAACTGGCCAAAGAAAAAGGCATGAAGCTGACCTGCCACCATCATATGGGGACCGGAATCCAGACACCGGAAGAAATCGACCGGTTCATGTCCATGGTCAGCGACGATGTATACCTGCTCTTCGACACCGGGCACATCTACTACTCCGAGGGAACTCAGGAAGCTGTCATGGCGGTGCTGAACAAGTACATTGACCGGATCGCCCATGTACATCTGAAAGACGTCCGTCCGGAAGTAGTCGCCAAGGCCAAGGCTGAAAATTGGAGCTTCCTGCAGGGGGTAAGAGCAGGAACCTTCACCATTCCCGGAGACGGAGCCATCGACTTCGATCCCGTATTCAAGGCACTGGAAGAAGCCGGATACGAAGGTTATATGGTAGTTGAAGCCGAACAGGACCCGGCTAAGGCTAATCCGCTGGAATACGCCATTCGAGCCAGAAAGTTCATTGCAGAAAAAACTGGTTTATAGGTTATAAGGAGAATGAAGATGGGTAAGAAACTGAAAGTAGGGATCATTGGTGCCGGACGAATCGGAAAGGTTCACACGCTGAGCATCATGAATTACATCCCTGAAGTGGAAATCAAGGCGATTTCGGACATCTATTTCGATGCCGCCAAGGAATGGGCAGAACAAAACGGAATCCCCGTGGCTACTGCCGATTACAAAGAAATTCTCAACGATCCTGAAATCGATGCGGTACTGGTGTGCTCCTCCACGGACACCCATTCTCAGATTTCGGTGGAAGCGGCTAAAGCAGGTAAGCACATTTTCTGCGAAAAGCCGGTAGACCTGACCATTCCCAAAGTGGAAGCGGTCATCGATGCAGCGAAGGAAGCAGGGGTCAAGCTGCAGATCGGATTCAACAGAAGATTCGATCATAACTTCAGAAAAGTCCGGGAATTGATCAAGGACGGAACCCTGGGTGATATTCATATTCTGAAAATCACTTCCAGAGATCCGGAACCGCCTTCAGCTCAATATGCTGCGGCCTCCGGTGGAATGTTCATGGACATGACGATTCACGACTTTGATATGGCACGGTTCATGATGGGAAGTGAACCGACGGAGATTTATGTGGCATCGGCCTGCTTAGTGGATCCGGCTATAGGGGAAGCCGGAGACGTGGATACGGCCATCATAACGATCCGATTCGAAAACGGGGGGCTCTGCGTGATCGATAACAGCCGTAAAGCGGTTTATGGATACGATCAGCGTGTAGAAGCATTTGGTTCAAAAGGGAAAGCCGAAATCAGCAACGACACACCGTCAACAGCGGTTTGGAGTACTGCAGAAGGCGTATTTGGGGAAAAGCCGAAGTATTTCTTCCTGGAGCGGTACATGGATTCCTTCGCTGATGAAATGAAGCAGTTTATGGCTGCCATCATCAACGATACGGAAACACCGGTAGTCGGATTTGACGGGCTTCAGCCCATCAAAATGGGGCTGGCTGCCAAGAAATCCGTCCTGGAGGGAAGACCGGTAAAACTCAGCGAAATCGTGTAAGGGGCTCGGTTTCGCAAGGCACCTTGGTATTAGCGACAATGGGGTCGTTAATATAGAAAACATTTTTATGGAGGACAGAAAAATGAAGAAAATACTTGCATTAATGCTGGTACTGGTTCTTGCCCTGGGTCTTGTGGCCTGCGGTGGCGGAGAAACAGCAGAAACTCCTGAAGATGCTGTTAAGGTTGGCTATTCCTGCAACAACTTTAATGACACCTTCCAGACCTACATCGTAGACGCTGCAGAAGCAGCAGCTGCTGAAGCCGGATTCACTCTGGACGTCCAGGACGCTCAGGAAGACGTAATCAAGCAGCAGGACCAGGTGAAGGCCATGATCGAACAGGGAGTTGCTGCCCTGATCGTTGTACCGGTTGACACCAGCGCAATGGGTCCCATCACTGACGCCGCTTCTGAAGCCGGAATTCCTCTGGTTTATGTAAACAGAAACCCCTTTGGCGAAGGTGAAATTCCTGAAAATGTATACTATGTCGGATCTCAGGAAATCGATGCTGGAAAATTCCAGGCTGAATACCTGATGGAAATGCTTCCTGATGGCGGCGGCGTAGGAATCCTGCAGGGAATCCTGTCCAACGAAGGAGCCCTGAAGAGAACCGAAGGTAACGAAGTTACTTTAGCCGGCACCAACTTCACCATCCTGGCGAAGGAATCCGGAAACTGGCAGAGAGACCAGGGTCTGACCCTGACTGAAAACTGGCTGACTGCTTATGGCGATGGCCTGAATGCAATCCTTGCCAACAACGACGAAATGGCTCTGGGAGCTGTACAGGCTCTGCAGGCTGCAGGAAGAACAGACGTTATCGTAATGGGTGTTGATGCGATCCCCGATGCAAAGAATGCTGTTGCTGACGGAACACTGGCTGCAACCGTACTTCAGGATGCTGAAGGACAGGGCGGCGGAGCTGTTGGTGTCGTATCTTCCGTTCTGGCTGGTGAAGCCGTAGAACCGATCACTTGGGTTCCCTTCGTGCTGATCACTCCGGAAAACATTGCTGATTTCCAGTAAAGAATCTTAACTTTGGGGGAAGGGCCCGGCCCTTTCCCCAAATAAAAAAATTTGGGGGAAACGATTATGTCAGAGCAGAAATATTTATTGGAAATGAAGAATATTGTCAAGACTTTCCCTGGAGTGCAGGCGCTCAGAGGTGTTGATCTGCGGGTAGCACCGGGAGAGATTCATGCCCTGATGGGAGAAAACGGTGCGGGGAAATCGACGCTGATGAAATGTCTGATCGGTATCCACCCTCCCACATCGGGTGAAATATTTTTCGATGGCAATAAAATAGAAATTGCCAATACCCAGCAGGCCATTCAGGCTGGCATTGCCATGATTCATCAGGAACTGAATCCGGTTGAGTCCAGACCCGTCATGGAAAACCTGTGGCTGGGAAGAGAGCCGAAGAACAAGTTCGGCCTGGTTGATCACAAAAAAATGTACGAAATGAGCAAGGAAGTCCTGGCCCAAATCGATCTGAACGTAGATCCGAGGACTGAGATGCGGGAATTATCCGTGGCGAAGATTCAGATGGTTGAAATCGCCAAAGCCATATCCTATGACGCAAAGTTGATCATAATGGATGAGCCTACTTCCGCATTGACCAATAAGGAAGTAGACCAACTGTTTATCATAATGAGAAAATTAAAGGCTGCGGGAAAGAGTTTAATCTATATTTCCCATAAGCTGGATGAAATCTACGAAATCACTGACCGGATTACCGTGTTCCGGGACGGCCAGTATATCGGAGACGAAGATACGGACAAGCTGACCGTTGACAAGCTGATTCACATGATGGTAGGCCGGAATGTGGATGAGATGTTCCCCAAGGTGCCCTGCTGCATCGGGGATGTTCGACTGGAGGTCAAAAACCTGACAGCCGGAAATACCTTCCGGGATATATCCTTTACCGTACGGAAAGGGGAGATCCTTGGTATCGCCGGACTGGTAGGAGCTGGACGGACAGAAGTCATCGAAGCCCTTTTTGGAATCCGGCACACCTCTGCAGGAGAAGTCTTCATTGACGGCCAGAAGGTGACGATCAGCAACCCCAGGGATGCCATTAAAAATGGAATGGCCCTATTGACGGAAGATCGCCGTACCGACGGAATCTTCCCCATGCTGTCCATCATGGATAATATGACTACGTCCAATATCTCAAAATATAAAAATAAACTTGGCCTCCTGAAAGGCAAAGAAATGGTAGAAGATGGAAACAAGTTTATCCAAGCCCTCTCTATCAAAACACCTGGGCTGTATCAGCAGATGCAGAATCTAAGTGGAGGGAATATGCAGAAGGTCCTGGTAGCCAGGTGGCTGCTGACCGAGCCGGACATTCTCTTCCTGGATGAGCCGACCAGAGGTATCGACGTCGGTGCCAAGTCGGAAATACATAAAATCATTACCAACCTGGCGGGACAGGGTAAAAGCATCATCATGGTTTCCTCGGAGCTGCCGGAAGTAATGGGAATGAGCGATCGGATCATGGTCATGCATGAAGGAAAGCTGACCGGGATTCTGGAAAACACGAAAGAACTGACCCAGGCGGAAATCATGAAGTATGCTACTGGTACGGTATCGGAAAAGACTGCATAAAGAAACAGGAGGATGTTCAAATGAGCAAAATACAAACCAAGGAGCAGGGTGGCGGCAGCATTGCGGTCAGCAGCCATTCCAAAGCGCTTCTGAAAAAGTACGGCATTGTAGGTGTCCTGATCCTGATGGTCGTCGTCATGGTCATCGTCAAGCCCAATGCATTCCCTACCCCTAACAATATTTTCAACATTCTGATTCAGAGCAGTATTTTCGGTATCATGGCTCTGGGTATGACCCTGGTCATCGTCTCCAAGGGTATCGACATTTCCGTAGGGTCGGTCCTGGCCTTTGCCGGTGTCGTTGCTGCCAGCCTGGGGCAGGCGGCCACAGCCAGCGGTAAGTTCTTCCCCACACTGGGTGAAATGCCGGTCATCGTGCCAATTCTTGCGGCCCTTCTGATTGGTGCTTTCCTGGGAGCCATCAACGGAAGCCTGATTGCCTATACCGGAATACCGGCCTTTATTGCTACTTTGGGTATGCTGACCATCGGACGGGGTCTTGCCCTGCTTTACACCTCTGGTAAACCCATCAGCACCCTGACTCCCGACTTCACCTTCTTCGGTGGAAAGATCGGTATCGTACCCGTTCCGGTCATCGTATATTTCATCTGTATCGTGATCACCTGGATCCTTCTCAATAATACCAGCTTCGGTAAGAGCGTCTATGCCATAGGGGCCAACATCAAAGCTGCTGAAGTATCCGGTATCAATGTAAAGAAAAATCTGACCCTGATCTATGCCTACTGCGGAATGCTGGCTGGCGTTGCCGCCATCGTCTTCGCAGGCCGTACCGGAAGCGTTCACCCCGGTGCTGCCACCGGTTACGAACTGACGGCCATTGCTGCAACCACCATCGGTGGTACCAGTCATGCCGGCGGTATCGGAACCATCTGGGGCGCAGTGGTCGGAGCCCTGATTCTGGGTGTACTTAGAAACAGTCTGACATTACTTTCCGTTAACCCCTACTGGCAGCAGATCATCGAAGGTCTGATCATCGTCGTAGCGGTTGTCATCGACATGAGAAAGAACGCAAAGAAAAAGTAGTTTCAGAAGAAAAGGAGAAAAAAATGAGTAAATTATTGGAAATGAGACAAAAATTCCCCCAGACTAAGGTGTGGAATGACTCCTGTTCTATCAAAGAACTGACTTACAGCATAGAGAACGGGGGCGTGGGAGCTACTACCAACCCGGTCATCGTTAAAGGCGTCCTGGAAAAGGAACTGTCCACCTATGAAGATTATATCAAGGAGCTGATCCGGAACAACCCCACCGCTTCTGAAGACGAGCTGGCTTGGGATATCATTGAAAAGCTGGCCATCGACGGAGCTAAGCTGCTGGAGCCTCTCTTCGACCCGGCAACCGGTGAAGGCAGAATCTCCATCCAGACCAACACCAAGTATTACAACAACACGGAAAAACTGGTGGAACAGGCTGTCTACTTCTCCACCCTGGCTCCCAACATGCAGGTCAAGATGCCGGCTACTGCTGCAGGCATCAAGGCTTTTGAAGAAGCCACCTATCGGGGTGTCAGCATCAATGCTACCGTTTCCTTCACCGCCACTCAGGCAATCGCTGTGGGTGAAGCCGTTCAGAGAGGTCTGGACCGAAGAACCGCCGAAGGACTGGACAATTCGGGCATCAACCCGGTCTGCACCATCATGGTGGGAAGAATTGACGACTGGTTGAAGGCAGCGGCTGACAAAGCTTCCATCGCGGTGTATCCGCCGGCTCTGGATATGGCTGGTGTGGCCTGCGTCAAGAAGGCCTACAAGGTGTATAAGGAAAGAGGATATGCTTGCAAGATGCTGGCTGCCGCTTACCGGACGCCCCTTCACTGGCTGGAATTCATCGGTGGAGATGTGGTCCTGACCATGCCTTACAAATATCAGGTCATGTTCAACAACTCCGATTTCGATGTAGTAGCCCGTATGGATGAAGAAGTAGATCCATATTACATCAAAGAGCTGCGAAAGCTTCCGGACTTTGTCAAAGCCTATGACCACATGGAAATCGAAGAATTTGATACCTATGGTGTCGTGAACAAGACCCTGGATCAATTCGCTCATGGGTACGATGACCTGGTGAACATCATCAGAAAGTTCCTCTTCAAGTTTTAAGATATGACGCATCGGAACCCGTCGGGATGAGGCCTGCCTGCTGCAGGTCCTGTCCCCGGGTTTTTTTTACAGCAGAACGTTACCGGTAACAGGAAAGGAAGGCTTACCATGCTAATAGAGTTAAAACCAATTACCAAAGGATACAATGAAATCACTTCCATGGAAGGTATCACCGCAGAAATGCTGATGGATTCCGGCATTTATAAGCTGGAAGCCGGGGAAACCGTCTCGTTTAAGGATGAAACGAAAGAAAGTGCTTTCCTTCTGTATGATGGTGAAATAACCTTCCAATGGGAAGGAAATCAGGAAACCGCTAAGAGAACCTCCCTCTTTGATGAAAATCCGACGCTGCTTCATGTAGCCGCCGGAGTGGAGGTGTCCCTGACAGCAGGAACCGATGCCGAAGTGCTGATTCAGAAGACCACTAATGAAAGAACCTTTCCTTCCCGGTTCTATCGGGCAGAGGACTGCCGTTCGGACATCTTTGGAAACAACGTATGGGGTGACACGGCCAAGAGGGTGGTTCGGACTATTTTTGATTACAGCAATGCCCCCTATTCCAATATGGTCATCGGAGAAGTCATCAATGCTCCCGGCAAATGGTCCAGCTACATTCCCCACGGCCATGATCAGCCAGAGGTCTACTATTACCGGTTTGACCGACCCCAGGGCTTCGGCGCCGGCTTTATCGGCGACGATGTTTACAAGATCGTGGACAACAGCGCTCTTTGCATTCCCGGAGGACCTACCCATCCCCAAGTTACCGCTCCCGGCTATGCCATGCACTATACCTGGATGATCCGCCACTACGACAACAACCCATGGACTTCCCGGGTCAATGATCCGGCCCATGAATGGCTGCTGGAAGAAAATCCGGATATCTGGGAGCCCAAATAAGAGAAAAATTGTTCCATCCCTGTGAAAATGGTGGGAACCTTCCGGCAGGAAATGGTATAATGCTGTTATCAGTGCAGTAGGAAGGAGACTGGAAGCAGATGAAAAAAATGAGAATACACAGGATTCGGGCCATTTTGATGGTCATGACCCTGATTGGAATCATGGTGCTGGCTGCCGGCTGCGGCCTGGCAGAGGTCCCGGGAGAGCCGACAGAGCCCATGCCGGAGGAAAAGGAATATTCGGTGACCCTGTATTTTGCCCATACCGGTTATGTGGAAACCGGGGATGAGACCCTGCCCAAGCTGGTGGAGGTCCGGAATGTTCCCATGACCGCTCAGGAAGGAAGGCAGTATTTTCAACTGGTGGATTCCGCTTTGAGGCAGATTCCAGAGGGCACTTCCCCGGCGGCAACCCTGATCGATGACAGCATTCAGGTACATGATGTGGTGGTGGATGATGGGACAGCTATCGTGGACCTTTCCAGCCAGGGGCTGAACAACGGATCTCTGGCGGAAGCCTATGTCATCAGTCAGATCGTTGAGTCTCTCCGGGCCAGTTTCCCGGAAGTGCAGCAGGTACAGTTTCTCGTAGATGGCGGCGTGGTGGAAAGCCTGATGGGCCATTTTGGAGCAGAGGAACCATTTACAGAAGGAATTTTCAACTTACAGGGAGAATAAACAACATGATTCAGAATGAAATCAGAGACATCGGACTGGCAGCCTCCGGGCGGCAGAAAATCGACTGGGTAAAGAAGCATATGCCCCTTCTTTCCGGTCTCGAAAAGGAATTTCGGGAAACCAAGCCCTTTGAAGGGTTGAGAGTATCCCTTTCCGTCCATATGGAGGCAAAAACCGCCTATCTTTGTGAAGTGCTGGCTGCCGGCGGTGCAGACATGGCTGTGACCGGCAGTAATGTGCTGTCTACTCAGGACGATGTGGCTGCAGCGCTGGCTGCCACCGGGATGAAGATTTATGCTATTCACGGAGCCACCCAGGAACAGTATGACCGCCATATCGAACTGACCCTGGAACACAAGCCCCACATTATCATCGACGATGGAGGGGACCTGGTAGGGCTGATCCACCACCGAAGACCGGATTTGGGTTCGGAAGTGCTGGGTGGATGTGAAGAAACCACCACCGGCGTTATTCGCCTCAAGGCCATGGAACGGGAAGGGATTCTGAAGTTCCCCATGGTGGCAGTCAACGATGCCCAGTGCAAGCATCTCTTTGACAATCGCTATGGAACCGGCCAGTCGGTCTGGGACAGCATCATGAGAAACACCAACCTGATCATTGCCGGTAAGACGGTGGTAGTGGGTGGATACGGATGGTGCAGCCGGGGAATCGCCATGCGGGCCGCGGCCCTGGGCGCCCGGGTCATTGTCACGGAAATCGATCCGGTAAAAGCCATTGAGGCAAAAATGGACGGTTATGATGTGATGACCATGGATCAAGCGGCACCTTTTGGCGACATCTTCGTTACAGCTACCGGATGCATCCGGACCATCAGTCTGGAGCATATGATGGCGATGAAGGACGGGGCGATTCTTTGCAATGCAGGACATTTCAACGTAGAAGTGGACATGCTGGCCATTGAGGAAGCAGCCTTGGAAAAGAAAGAAATGCGGCGTAATGTGATGGGATACCAGCTGAAGAACGGCCGCTGGCTGAACATCATTGCCGAAGGCCGTCTGGTCAATATCGCTGCTGCGGATGGTCATCCGGCAGAAATTATGGATATGAGCTTTGCTGTTCAGTGCCTGTCTGCCCTGTATGTAAAAGACAACTATAAACATCTGGAAAACAAGGTCATCGATGTATCCGCTGAAATCGACGGAATCGTGGCGGAGCGGAAGCTGGCCAGCTGGGGCATCGCTATCGACCGGCTGACTCCGGATCAGGAAAAATATCTCAATAGCTGGGAGGGTTAATATGCGATACGCATCCAGAATTGAAGCTTTGTCCGATAAATCCCTGCTCAATGCTTTTGAAGTCATTGAGACACCGGACATGATTTCCTTTTCTGCCGGCTTTCCGTCGCCGGAGACTTATCCCCTGGAAGCCATCCGGGAATCCTTTGACCATGTGATGGAGGAATCGGGGAAAGAGGCCTTGAGCTATGGTTCCACCAGCGGATATATCCGTCTTCGGGAAATCATCGGAAACCGTCTTGCAGAAAAATTTGATTTGCATTATAATCTTGAAGAAATCATCATCACAAGCGGATCCCAGCAGGGGCTGGACATGTGCGGCATGATGTTCATCAACAAGGGAGATGTGGTTCTTTTTGAAAATCCCTCCTATCTGGGGGCCGTTAATGCCCTCCGGGCTCATGAAGCTACCCTGGCAGCGGTGGAAATCGATGATCAGGGAATATCCATGGAAAGCCTGAAGGCTGCAGTGGAGATGTACGGAGACCGGATCCGGATGATTTATGTCAATCCGGATCATCAGAATCCCACCGGTCGCAGCTGGAGTTTGGAACGGCGAAAGGAATTCATGAGCTTTATCCGGGACTACGATATTCCCGTGGTGGAGGATGGGGCTTATGCGGAGCTTTCCTTCGGGGAAGAACTGGAAACCCCTCTGGCAGCGTTAGATGAAAGAGGTCAGGTCCTTTATCTGGGGACCTTCTCCAAGACCTTTTGCCCGGGACTTCGGGTAGCCTGGGTCTGTGCGCCCAGGGCCATCATGGGAAAAATCCTGATACTGAAAAACGCAGCGGACCTGTCCACCTCCTCCATTGCCCAAAGGCAGATGGCCTATTATCTGGACCACTACAGCCTGGATGATCATATCCGGGGAATCACCGCAATGTATCTTGAGCGGAAGAATGTCATGATCCAAATGCTTCGGGAGCATTTTCCGGATTCCATTTCGTACACCAACCCCAGCGGAGGCCTCTTTATCTGGGTTTCCCTGCCGGAAGGGAAAGATTCGAGAGAGTTGCTCACACGCGCACAGAAACGAAAGGTGTCCTTTATTCCGGGGACGTCCTTTTATCCGGCGGCTGACCGGCACCGGGAGCTGAGGCTTAACTTCTCCAACATGGACCCGGACAAGATTCGGGAAGGGATGAAGATCCTGGGAGAAATCACAACGGAATATCTTATGGAATAACCCCTGCCCGGTTTTGCCGGACGGAGAGTTATAGATCACCGCACTGCGGTTTAAAAGGAATTTTAGAGGAAAAGGAGAAACAAACATGGAAAAATTAAGAGGGGCCTGTGTCATCGGGCAATCAGGGGGACCGACTTCGGTTATCAATGCCAGTGCTCTGGGAGCAATTGAAACCGCACTGGATGAAGAATGCATCACCAAGGTTTATGGTATGGCCAACGGCATCAAGGGGCTGCTGGAGGACCGACTGTATGATTTGGATCAGGAGGATCGGGATGAGCTTCACCTGCTGCTCCATACCCCGTCCTCTGCGTTGGGATCCTGCCGATACAAGCTGGCGGATCCGGATAAGGACGATACGGATTACAAGAGAATCCTGGAGATTTTCAAGAAATATGACATCCGGTATTTCTTCTACAATGGTGGAAATGACTCCATGGACACCTGCAACAAGATCAGCAAGTTCCTGCTGAAGCATGGATACGAGTGCCGGGTCATGGGGATTCCCAAGACCATCGACAACGACCTGGATATGACGGATCACTGCCCGGGTTACGGAAGCGCTGCTAAATATGTGGCTACTACTTGCATGGAAGTTTATCGGGATGCCGCTGTTTATGGGGAAGGCTCCGTTACGGTTGTCGAGGTTATGGGCAGAAATGCTGGCTGGTTGACTGCTGCGTCTGCTCTGGCAACCGAGCAGGGCTGTGGGCCTGAACTGATTTACCTGCCGGAAGTTCCCTTTGACCTGGAAAAGTTCATCCGGGATATCAAGGAAGTGCTAGCGGTTCGAAAAGACGTCATGGTCGCCGTATCCGAGGGAATCAAGGACAAGGACGGAGTGTACATTTCTTCCTATTTCACGGATACGGAAAAGGATAGGGATGCTTTCGGTCACATCCGCATGGGTGGCCTGGCTCCCAACCTGGCGGGATATGCCGGTGCAAGAGTAGATGCAAGGGTTCGCGGCATTGAGTTCAGCTTACTGCAGCGGTGTGCAGCCCACGTGGGATCGGAAAATGATGTCAAAGAATCCTACGGTGCCGGCAAGGAAGCGGTTAATGCTGCCGTCTCTGGCATCACCGACAAGATGGTAGGCTTTGAAAGAGTCTACAATGACGGCGTGTATGAGTGCAGAACCATCCTGGTGGACCTGGAAAAAGTAGCCAACAAGGAAAAGAAAGTACCCCTGGAGTGGATCAACGAAACAGGAAACGGCCTGCTGAAACCCTTCATCGATTATGCTACTCCCCTGATTCAGGGAAGGAACTTATACCCCACCGTCGATGGCCTGCCCCGGCACGCCAACCTGAAGTACGTCAAACCAACTTTATAAGCAGGTCTGAAAACTGGCAGTTTTGAGTCGGTTTTCGCAAATAAAAGCAAACAAAAGCGAGTGTTTCCAAACCTTTCCGGGTTGGAGACCTCGCTTTTTTACGTGCCGGTATTTGCAGAAAACCCGCCAATTGGCAGACCTGCTTATAAAGTTGGCTTCTTTCTGTATTCCTTGGGGGAAACCCCCATCTGCTTTTTAAAGACCTTGGAGAAGTAGCTCTGGTCCTCAAAACCACAGCGGGAAGCGATTTCCGACAGGGACAGGGTAGTAGACGTCAGCAGGCTGCAGCTCTTTCCTACCCGGGTCTGGTTCAGATGCTCCGTGAAGGTCATCCCCAGATTCTTTTTGAAGAGCATGGAGAGATAAGAGGGATTGGTATGAAGAGCAGCGGCTACGCTGGTCAGGGACAATTTATCCGGATAATGCTGATTAATGAACTGGAGCGAGGAGCGGATCAGTGGGGAATGACCGGTGTAGCGGCTGCCGCCGGCGTTTTCCGTCAGAGCCCGGATCAGAGTTTGAATCAGCCCCCCGATTTCTTCCATGGAGGCGGCTTCGTTGATGGCATTCAGATTATCGTATAAACTGTCGGACAGCTCATGGCTGATGAAGCTGCCCTCTGTGGAATTCCGGATCAAAATGGTACAGACAGAAAGGAGCTTGGTTTTTACGGAAGAAATGTCTCCGGCTTCCATGACGGACATTTCAAGAAGGAGCTCCTCCAGATCCCGGTAAGCTTCCTCCTGATTTCCTGTGGCTACGTCTTCCAACAACTTGTTTTCCAAATGGTAGGGGTAGGAAATGACCCGCTGCTCCTTTTTATACCGCTGCAGATTCTCGCTGATCTTCCTCTGTTCCCGGAAACAGGTGTTAATTTGCTGGTAATCGGGATTGGGAGTCACCGATGCCAGGATCACGTCCCCGAAAACCGACGAAAGATAGGAGACATCCTTGGGATGAAAGATCTTCATTTCCTTGAGGAAGAGGACCAGGGAGGCGTAATCCGCCGGATCGATACTGTTCAGCTGGAAGATGCTGGTGATGGTGTTTTTCTTCAGTTCTCCCATGATCAGAGGGCCCGCCAGAAAGAAACCGTGAAGAGATTTTCCTACGATCAGGGGCATGGCAATTTTCACAAAACCGGCTTTACAGACGAAGATATAAGGCTCCCCCAACTGAGATGAGAGCTTTCCTGCAGAAGCCAGGCTGACCCGGCAGGAGCTGCTTGGATCGGTATATACGCCAAAATGACAGCAGATTTTCTTATCCCGATGGCATTCCCAAACCAGCTGGCCCCCCGGGGAATAATAGGAGACCGGAACGCCGCTGATTCGGCTGAAGGCGGAAATTCGATCCTTGATCTGAGGTGACAGATCGTTTTCGTGTAGATAATTGGGCTCCATTTCCATAAGATTCTCCATAAACATAAAATAACAATAAAAAATAACTAGAATTCCGTTAATTATTACTAAAAATATCACTAATCGTGGCAAAGAGCAAGGGATGACCGGAAGAAATGCAAAAAAAAGTACAAAAATATAAAAAGAACGTGCTACCATTCAGGCAGGGGCTGGGATAGTATGATACTATAGGAATAGAATCTAAACCACTGATCATAGGGTAGGAGGAAACCATGGATAAGGAATTATTGTTTAAGGAAGCCTTTGATTCCATTGTGGAGTCAGATGAAGACAAGGCAGTTGAGGTGCTGAAAAAAGGAGAAGAAATGGGTGTGGACCCGGTAGAGCTCCTAACGGAAGGCTTCAGTGCCGGAATCAAGCATCTGGGAGATCTTTTCGGACGGGGAGAAGTATTCCTGCCGGAATTGATTTTTGCCACTGAGGTCATGAAAGTGGTCACAGAGGATATTGAAAGCAAGATGACGGGAACGGAATCAGCTAAAAAGGGTGTCATGGTCATCGGCACGGTGGAAGGGGATGTTCACGACATTGGTAAGGGCATCGTCGCTTCTCTGGTGAAGACCAACGGCATTGAAGTCATCGATCTGGGCCGGGAGGTTCCGGCCAGAGTATTCATCGAAAAGGCAAAGGAGCACAATGCCGATATCGTAGGAAGCAGTGCACTTCTGACTACTACCATGACGGTTCAGAAGGATATTGAAGAATTGCTGAAGGAAGCAGGCCTGCGGGACAAGGTAAAGACCATGATCGGCGGAGCGCCGGTAACTCAGCGGTGGGCAGATAAAATCGGAGCCGATTACTATTGTGAAGATGCGGCAGAAAGCGTCCGGTATGCACTGGAATACCTGAGCAACAAATAAAATCCCTTCCCTTTTATCAGGGAAAGAAAGGAACAAAAGATGACGGAAGCAAATAAGATCTTTACCAGACTGGGTGACGGATCCGGCATCTGGATGACCCCGGAAGAAATCCTGGCGGATATCGAAGCGGGTGTGGCCGATGCGGTGGACCGGGGGAAAATAGAAGCCCTGACCTCGGAAGAAAAACAAAAGATTTATGACATTGTCACCATGCCGGGGAAAATCGTCGGTGTGGAGCCGGGCCGGGAAGTGGTCATGAGCAACGACTCCGGTGCCTATAAGATCAATGTCAAGAGCGGAATCCCCATGTCGGTGGACACGGAAGTTCTGGTTTATGAGCGGGTTCTGGGCTGTGATTCCGTGGACGTGGGCAACACGGACTACAATTACAAGACCGCCAAGGGGGTCGCTAAAAGAGAAGCATCCAAACTGAAAAATGCCCTCAACATCAGCATGATGCCCTTGTTCTACGGAGCTATGCCCAACCTGGGATTTTATACTCAGCCCGACGGGCCGGTGGAAAACTGGGCAGTTCTTCTGCCTGATGGAAAAATCAAGGAGGCCATGGCCGCGCAGGAAGAAGCAGTTCATCATGCCGTCCGGGATATGGTCTATGTGGCGGAGCAGATGTACGATGTAGGAGCCGACGGATTCCAGCTGGATACCTCCGGTGCTGCAGGTGATGCTGATTTTCTGGCAGCCCTCCAGGCCTGTGAAGAAATTACGGCCCGGTTCCCGGGAATGGGAGTGGAAATCGGTATGGCCGGGGAGTTTGTCCTGGGCATGCACGGCCGCCTGAAATACAAGGATGTCCGGCTGGCCGGCCTCTATCCTCACAAGCAGGTGAAGCTGGCGGAGCAGGCAGGAGCATCCATCTTCGGGGCTGTCGTCAACACCAACTGCAACAAGTCCTTCCCCTGGAACATTGCCAGGGTATGTACCTTCCTGAAGGCTTGTTCGGAAGTGGCAGAAATTCCGGTTCATGCCAACGTGGGCATGGGTGTCAACGGAATTCCAATGTGTGAGATCTTGCCCAGCGATGTGGTTTCCAAGGCAGACAAGGCTATCGTGGAAATCTGTCGGCTGGACGGGTTGTAGGTAGGCGTGGGTGACCCCCTGGGAGCAGAGGCGACTCACGTGCTGGCAGCAGGTATGGGCGGTGTGCGAACGGCCGGAGATCTGGTCCTCCGCATGCAGCTTGCTCATAAGATGAGAATCGATGAAGCAAAAGCCGCTGTAGCTGAGAAGCTGAATGTTTCCCTTTCCGACCTGACGGACGTGGTGGTCATGTCCGAGGTGCGCGAAGATCTGGGAATCGGACTCTGTCATGTTGAGCCCAGCGCCCAGGAAAACAATGGAATGGAAGCCAAGTTCCGGATTTCTCAGAAACTGGGAATTAAAATCAACTCGGTGGAACGTTTCAAAGAAAGGGCCGGACTGAAATAAGGGCTAAAGCCAATTGAGGCGAATAGGAAAAAATGAGGATTTCGCCAGCCAGGTAGGTGCCGACTGGCGAAATTTTAATGTTTTCCCGGCAAGGAAAAAAGGATATAATAGAGGATACGGGAGTAAAGAAACCCCCGGTTATGGAACCAGAAACCAGCAATACGCCGGAGGAATGCATGGAGGAACTCATCAGAAGAGCCAGACAATCGATCATCGACGCCGATGAGAATGAAGCAATGAATCTGATTCGGGAGGCAAGGACCAGGCAGTTGGATGTCATGGAGCTGCTGCGCCTTGGCTTTGCTGTAGGCAACAACGAAGTGGGAAGCCTCTTCGAAGCCGGTCAGATCAGCCTGCCCGAATTGATTTTCTCCTCGGAAGTCATGCGAAGCGTCCTATATTATATCGAAGAAAACATATCCGATAAGTCCCTCAAGGTGAAGGGGAAGGTTCTCATTGCCACCGTCAGCGGCGACGTCCATGAAATCGGGAAGGGTATGGTAGTCTCCACTATGAAAAGCCTGGGCATCGACGTCATCGATATCGGACGGGAGGTGCCCGTAGAGGAAATCATCGAAAAAGCCGAAGAATACGGGGTAACCATCATTGCCACCAGTGCCTTGCTGACCTCTACGCTGAAAGAGCAGCGGAAACTGGAAAATGCCCTGCGGGAAAAAGGCCTTCGAAGCAAATACATCACTATGGTGGGAGGAGCTCCCTGCAGCGCCCGTTGGGCTAAGCGGATCGGGGCGGACCTATATACGGAAGATGCGGTGGAAGCCGCACAGAAAGCATTGGAAATACTGAATGGCAAAGCCAGATAAGGAGTAAGAGATGGGGAAGGAATTAGTATTTAAAGCACTGCGCCACGAAGACATCACCGAAGTGCCCTGGGTGCCCTTTGCCGGGGTTCACGCAGGAGCCCTGAAGGGATATAATGCCGAAGAAATGCTGAAAGACGCCGATAAAATAGTCGATTCCCTCAAAGAAGTTGCCAAACTATACAACCCGGATGGGATGCCGATCATCTTTGACCTGCAAGTAGAAGCAGAAATATTGGGCTGCAACCTTCTCTGGGCCAAGGACAATCCTCCCTCCGTCAAATCCCATCCCTTGGAGGGGGAAAAGACCATTCCCTGTGTCTGCCAAATTCCCACAGCGGAATCCGGCCGTATTCCCATGATTCTGGACGCCATGAAGCGGACCAAAGAAGTGGTAGGCGAAGACATCGCTCTCTACGGCCTGATTTGCGGACCCTTTACCCTGGCTTCTCATCTTCGGGGGAGCAACATTTTCATGGACATGATGAAGGACCCGGAATACGTTCGGGAGCTGGTGGAATTTTGTGGACAGGTAGCCATGAAAATGGCAGAACTCTATATCGAAGCCGGTATGGACGTCATCGCTGTGGTGGATCCCCTGGTCAGCCAGATTTCCCCGAAGCACATCGAAAAGATGCTTTCCGAGACCTTTACGGCGGTCTTTGACTACATTCGGAGCAAGGGGGCCTATTCCTGCTTCTTTGTATGCGGCAACGCTACCAACCAGATTGACGTCATGTGCCGGATGAATCCGGATGGCATTTCAGTGGATGAAAACGTGAACCTTCCCAGGGCGAAGGAAATCACCGATCGGTACAACATTACCATCGGCGGAAACATTCCGCTGACCACTACCATGCTGCACGGCACCCAGCAGGACAACATCAAGGGCGTCCTGGAACTGATAGACAGCGTGGATCGGAAAAATTTCATCCTGAGCCCCGGCTGCGATATGCCTTACAGCACCCCCATCGAAAATACGGTAGCTTGCGCCCAGGCTGCCAAGAATCCGGAAATTTCCAGGGAGATGATCCGGAACTACGAGGCGCCGGTGGACGACATCGAAGTGGAAATCCCTGATTATGCCAATGCTGAAAAAGTCATCGTGGAACTGTTCCTGTTGGATCCGGACCAGTGCGCCGCCTGTACCTATATGCTCAACAGCGTAGTGGATGCCTTTGATGAAATCAAAGACGTAGCCGAGTACCGGGTCTATAAATACTTCATTCGGGAAGACATTGCCCGGACCAGAAAAATGGGTCTGACTAATCTGCCCACCATGTGCGTGGACGGGGACATCAAATGGGTTTCCATTATCCCATCCAGAGAAGAGTTCGTTAATACGATCCGAGAATACGCCGGTAAAAAAAGCCGATAAAAAAGGGTAATCCATTGAAAAACAAAGTTATCCATATCCGCAGGGAGGACATTGAAGACCGGGCGGAAGAGTATTTTATCAAGGGCAGCGGTCTCACCCGGCCGGGAGCCAAATTTGATAAGATGCGGAGCCGGGCAGCGGCCATCCGGGAAGAAATCCGGGAACGGGTCCAGATCCGCTGTCTCGTCAGCTATTATGAAGAACCTCCTATATCCGACGGATGCCTTCGGATACAGGGGGTTGATTTCCTGTGCCCCCCATTCGGCCTTTTGGAGACGGAGCAGGTGAAGGGAGCCTACGGATACCTGATAACCGGAGGGGATTATTATCTGGAGGATCGGGAAATTATGGACCAGCTGCTGGCAGACATCTGGGGCACTGCCTATGTGGATGCCGGTCGGGATGCCCTTCGGGATCAGCTGGTGGAGGACTTTCAAATGCGTTTCCCGGAACAGGCGGATAACCTCTGCCTTTCCGATTCCTTCGGACCAGGGTACTATGGAATGAAGACCCGGGATACGATCAAGCTCCTGTCCCTTTTGGAGGGAGATGCTGTTGGGGTAACTTGCCGGGAAAGTGGAGTGATGGTACCACTGAAATCCTGTACAGGAATTTATCTGGTAACCGATTCCTCGGCCCCTCTGCCGGATCTGGAGTGCGAGACCTGCCTGGGGAATACGGGAAACTGCCGGCTTTGCAACGTGAGGAGACAGGAATGACGATGAAAACGAACCGCTGTACCGGGGACTGTGCTGCTTGCGGGAAATGTAAGGGAGCCAACCTGCTGCAGGAGATGAACGACCGAAAAACAAAGCTGGTCCAGCTTCCGGAGGACTTTCTTCCGGATCGGGGAGAAGGTCTCGGCATCGCTTTTGATATTGGTACCACAACGGTGGTGGGGACCCTCTGGGACCTTTCTGCCGGTGAGCACCTGCTGACCCAAGCCAGGACCAACCCCCAGAACACCTACGGAGCTGACGTGATTTCCAGGATCAATTACTGCGAAGACAATCCAGAGCGTTTTGATAAACTCCGATTCCTGATCCTTCAATGCCTGGAGGACTTGGCGTTATCCCTGCTGAAAAAAGCTGTCCGGGACAAGGATCAAATCCTCCGGGTCGTGATAGCCGGAAACAGCACCATGTCCCATATCATAACGGGACACAACCCGGCTTCCCTGGCCCGGGCCCCTTTTCAGCCAGCCTACACCGGACCGGTAATCTGCCGGGGAAGGGAGATGCTGACCAATATGAACCCCGATGGGGAGGTCTTTGTGGTTCCCAATATTGCCGGTCACGTGGGAGGAGACATCACTGCCGGTCTGATCGCTTCCCGGCTAAAAGAGAAAAAAGATCTGGTACTCTTCATTGACATTGGCACCAACGGGGAAATCGTCCTTACCGATGGCAGCCAGATGCTGGCTTGCTCCACCGCAGCAGGGCCCGCCTTTGAGGGAGCGGCCATCCACCAAGGTATGCGGGCCGCTGCCGGAGCCATTGAAGCGGTCCGTATCGAGGAAGGCACAGTATTCTTCCGAACCATCGAAGAACGGGTTCCTGCCGGTATCTGCGGATCCGGGCTGATCGACGCCATTGCCGAGATGAAGAAAGCTGGCATCATCAATAAATCGGGTAGACTTCTGTTGCCCTCCGATAAAAAGGGAGATCCTTTTTCCGAAGATATCAACCGACGGCTTCGGGAAACCGATGGCATACGGGAATTCGTCCTGGTTTTCCGGGAGGGTCAGGAAGATATCGTCATCACCCAGAAAGACATCCGGGAGGTTCAACTGGCCAAAGGGGCCATCGCTGCCGGCATCAGCCTGATGCTTCAGCAGGCCGGCCGAAAGGCGGAAGAAATCCAGCAGGTTCTGGTGGCAGGTGCCTTCGGTAATTTTATTGACAAGGCCAGTGCCATAGAAATCGGACTTCTCCCAGACTTGCCTATGGAACGGGTGGAATCCATCGGCAACGCAGCCGGGAACGGAGCCGGCATGGTGCTACTCTCCAAAGCAGAACAGCAGCTGGCCCTGGAGATTCCGGAAATTACCCGGCACCTGGAGCTGGCAACCTGTGATAATTTTCAAGAAGAATATTTGAAAGCCATGTCCTTCTGATATGGCTTCTACGAGGGGGGCGGATCGGATGGATCGCATCGACTCTAAATCGATGCAGCCGGGTGAAACTCCCGGGCTCCTCGCCAAAAAAAGAAAGGCCCCATATCATGAACCTACAGGAACTATTCAGCAAACCAGATGGCAAGGAAAAAAAGCAGGAGATCTTGCGGCTGCTCTCACTACGAGGCCAGGAAGCAGAGGCGCTCCACCACGAAGCAGCCCAAATCCGGGAGAAAACCTTTGGGAATAAGGTGTTTCTCTACGGTTTTGTTTATTTTTCCACCTATTGCCGAAATGACTGCAACTTTTGCTATTACCGGAAATCCAACCCCATTCACCGTTATCGGAAGACAACCACCGAAATTTTACAAAGGGCAAAGGAACTAGCCGGTTCCGGGGTTCACCTGCTGGATCTGACGATGGGAGAAGACCCGGAGTACCGGAAGGAAGACTTCCGGGAAATCCTGAAGCTGACCGAAGATATTAAAAAAGAAACCGGGCTGCCGGTGATGATCTCCCCCGGATTCCTGACGGAGGATCAGCTGGTTGCATTCCGGGATGCCGGGGTTGATTGGTATGCCCTGTATCAGGAAACCCACAACCGGGAGCTTTACCGGAAGCTCCGCTGGGACCAGGATTACGATCGGCGGATGGAAGCGAAGGAAACTGCTGGAAAACTGGGATTGCTGGTAGAAGAGGGAATCCTGACCGGAGTGGGAGAAAGTATGGAGGACATCGGGGATTCCCTGCTGGAGATGGGGAGGATTCATGCCCGACAGATGAGAGTCATGACCTTTGTTCCCCAACCGGGAAGCCCTATGGAAGACCGGACTCCTGCAGACAGTCAGCTGGAACGAAACATCATCGCCGTCCTACGGCTCCTGTACCCTCAGGTTCTGATCCCCGCCTCCCTGGATGTGGAAGGAATCGAAGGCTTGGAAGGGCGAATCCGGGCCGGGGCCAACGTGGTGACTTCCATCATCCCCCCCTGTTCCGGTCTTGCCGGCGTGGCACAGATGGACAAGGACGTGGATGAAGGGGGAAGGACCGTGGAGGAGGTTTCCCGAATCCTGAAGGAACTTGGTCTGAGTCCTGCTACCAGTTTAGAATACCAGGAATACCTAGGGAGGATACAACATGAATAGGCTGGTGGTCATCGGAGGAAAGCTCCAGGGTACCGAAGTGGTGACCCTGGCTCGACTGGCCGGTCTCCCTGCCCTTTTAATTGACCGTAACCCCAAGGCCATAGCGTCCCTCCTGGCCGATGAGTTTTGCTGCCTGGATTTGATCCGGGACCTGGATGGATTTCTGAATCTGCTCCAGAAGGAAGACCTGGTTCTGCCAGCCATGGAAAACCAAGAAGTGCTGGATCTACTGGAAAAGGAAAAAGACCGGATTCAGGATCGATGCCTGGGCATGGCCTTTGATTTTAATGCTTATCGGATCAGCTCCTCCAAGGAGAAATCGGACCGGATATTTCATCAGTTGGGACTGCCAGCCCCCCGGTATTACCCTGAAGGCCGATTCCCGTACATCGGAAAGCCGGATCGGGGGAGCGGAAGCGAAGGGGTCCAACTTTTCCGGGACAAGGAGGAGATTCAGGCCTTTCAGGATAAACAGGGATGGATTTTTCAGGAATTTATCGAGGGCCCTTCCTATTCCATTGAAGTGACCGGAAAGCCCGGATACTATAAATGCCATGGGATTACCCGGATTCACATGGATCCGGTTTTTGACTGTTGCCGGGTGACCACTCCCTGCCCCCTATCCGATGAGGAAAAGGTAAGACTGGAGGAAATGGCTCTTACTCTAGCAAAATTCATGGGTCTGAAGGGAATCATGGATTTGGAAGTCATCCACCATCAGGGGGAGATGAAGCTTCTGGAAATCGATGCCCGAATGCCCAGCCAGACTCCCCTTGCTGTGTTTTATTCCACCGGAGAGAACTTGCTGATGGAAGGGATACGACCCTTCCTCCCGGAATTTTCTGGGGATTCCAGGATCCATCCTCCTCGATTTGTCTCCTATGAGCATTATCGTATCAGCCCTAATAGTTTGGAGCAGTTGGGAGAACATATCCTGGCCGATGCCGGTCCTCTGCAGTTGGAAGAAAATCAATTTGGATCCAATGTGGTTCTTTCCGATTATCAGGAGGGGAAAACCCAGTGGCAGGGGATCTTCATCAATTGGGGTGAAAGCCTGGAGGAACTGGAAAGGAAAAGAAGATGGACGAAAAATTTACTATTACCCAGCAGCAGCGGCTGACGGAGCTGAACTTTCCGGAAGAAGAGCTGAACCGGACCTTCGAATCCAGGGAAGAGAGGGATAAGGCTTTCAAGGAACTTGAGAAAGAAGGGGTTAAGCACCATCGTCTCCACCTGGAAAGGCTTTTGGGAATCCGTCACCAGACCTTGGCTATGGAGTCGGAAAAACAGATGGAAGGCTGGCTGATGGGAGAGGGATTCACCCGGGTAGCCACGCCGGCAATCATAACCCGGCCCATGCTGGAACGAATGACCATTACCAGGGATCACCCCCTGACGGAGCAGGTCTTCTGGCTGGATGACAAGCGATGCCTCCGGCCCATGTTGGCCCCCAATCTTTATGAAGTCATGAGGGATCTCCATCGGATTACCAGGGGTCCGGTTCGTATTTTTGAAGCCGGTTCCTGTTTCCGGAAGGAATCCCAGGGAGCTCAGCACCTGAACGAATTCACCATGCTGAATCTGGTGGAATTGGATGGGGTGGCGGAGGGCCAGCAGATGGATCGTCTTCGGCAGCTAGCCATAGGGGCCATGGAAGCCCTGGACATCCGGGAGTATCAGTTGGTAGAGGAAGAATCGGAAGTCTATGGGACAACTCTGGATATTGAAGTGGAAGGGGTTGAAATCGCTTCTGGTGCTTTCGGGCCTCACTTCCTGGACGAAAAATGGGGCATATTCCAGCCTTGGGTCGGGATTGGATTCGGCATTGAACGGATTGCCATGATCAAGGGAGGATACCGGACCATCAAGAGGGTAGGGAAGAGCATTTCCTTCCTGGATGGCTCCCCCCTCCACTTATAGAAAAACAGGAAGGGGAGATTCTATGACCAGACTGAAAAATGAATGGCTGATGAACATGGAAAAAGAAGTCAAGGAAAGTCAGGAACACCTGGTCCGACTGACCAGTCGGAATTACCGAAGCCTGATCGATTCGGAGGGTTGGCCTGCTTCTCCCCAGCGGGTGGCAATCGTTCCCGTTACCCAGGGTCAGGGGATTATTGAAAACTTCAGTTTTTCAGTTGCAGCCATTCTTCGGGAGATGGGATTGGATCCCTTCATCACGAAGAATACGGATGTGGCCGGAATCCTGGAAGCCCGGGACAAGAATGGGGAAATTCTGTTCATGGCCGATGACCATAAATTTATCGCCTGGAATGTCCGGACCTGTGCCATGGTCGACAACGACTACGCTACCGCTCTGGGCTATGTTTCCGCGCTGGAAGGGGCAGCAGGACCCTTGGATGGGAAACCGGTCCTGGTGATGGGTTTTGGCCCTCTGGGGCGGGAATTCAGGCAAATCCTGATCCGTCGGGGTGCAGAGGTTTCTTTTTTTGAGCAGGACAAGAAAAAGCAGCAGGAAATTTTTGAATTAGGCCACGATGTGATTCCTTCCAAAGAGGATATAAAGCGTTTTCGATATCTGGTGGACGCTACCAATACGGGAGCCTGGCTGGGAGAGGATCTCATCCACTCGGAAGCCTGGATTGCTGCGCCGGGAGTTCCCCTGTCCCTGGACCATCAGGCGGCAGAAAAATTTCGGGATCGGCTGATCCATGATCTGCTCCAGATCGGTGTCGCCTCCATGCTGCGGTTGGTCCTCTGAAGAACGGGAGTAAAATATGTCGGAAGAAATCAAACGAACCTATCGAAAGCACACAGAGCTCTATCTGCTGCTGAATAAAATCAAGCTCTGGCCCTCCAGGACCGGGATCCTCCATGGAATCCGGTCCCTGGAAAAGAAAGGGGATTTCCTGGAAATCACCACCCACTGCGGCAAGCATTTCCGGATCTACAACTCCAGCAGCTCCAGGGCAGCCCGGTGGCTCCGGAACAAATGGGTCTCCGACTCCTGCAAGGAGTGCCGGGTCCCCGACTGGAAACTCCAGAAGTATTCCCAAACCGGATTTTCCGCCCACTATGGCAGCGACCTAAAAAAACCAACTTTATAAGCAGGTCTGCCAGCTGGCAGTTTTGAAAAAAGACAAGCATAAAAACCCCTCAAATGATGTGACCCCCAAATGTTAGATTCTTTGGTCTAACTTTTGGGGGTCAGTTCAAAAGGGTGTCGCAAATGCTTGTCTTTTTTCATTCGTTATAAATCGATACGCAACAGTTTGCAGAACTGTTCTGATTATTGGAAGATGAGGCCGGCTATCAGGAAGAGAACGGCAGACAGGATAGCAGCCAGAATACCAAAGGGGGCTTGAGTGATAGCATGTCTGAAGTTGTTACAGCCGCAGGCTGCAGAGGTCAATACAGTTGCATCGGAGTAGAAGCATACATGACTTCCGAAAACACCCGCAGAGAGAACAGCAGCAACGGCCAGCGGCATGTGGACATTCAGTTCCATAGCCAGAGGAATAACGATGGGAAGGGCGATGATGTACATGCCCCAGTTGGTTCCTGTTATAAACTCAGTCACTGCCAAGACACAGAAAATAATAAAGGGCATCAGTGCTGGTGTCATAAAGGAGGTTGTAGAAGTGATTACATAAGAGGTGAAGCCAATCTGATCATTGACAGCTGCAAATAAGAATGCCAGGACCATCAGTAAAAGGGGCATAATCATATTTTTAAGACCCTGCAGGGCAACATCGCTGAAGTCTTCTGCCGACATAACGTTTTGGGCAAGATAAAGTACGAACATGAAAGCCATGGTGACCAGGACACCCATCTGCATGTCTACATCAAAGTAGATGGTAGCCCCGACTAAAACCAGGATAGGGAGGAAAAAGTTTATCATTTTGGGTCGTTCCGGCATTTCTATAGATTCCGCACCACCTCGGATATCAATCTTTTCGGAACCTTCCGGAGCCAAAGGACCCCCTTCCAAGACCCGCTGTTCTGCTTGCCGCATAGGACCGAATATCGGTATGATTCCCATAATGATGAGAGGTACGATCAGGGCAGCAATCCATCCATAAAAATTAAAGGGAATGGTTTTAATGAAATAAATCAACCCTTCACCGTCTGGAGCCCAACCATTGGCTTCCAGTAACTGACCACAAAAGACAGCCCAGGTTGAAATGGGAATCAGGACACAGAGGGGAGCAGCTGTGGAATCCACCACATAAGCTAAAAATTCTCTGGGGACTTTGTGACGATCGGTCAGGGGAGCCATGCAGGATCCTACTGTTAATGAATTCAGGTAGTCATCGATAAATACGACGATGCCCAGAACCCAAGTCCAAATCAAAGCAGATTTCCTTGTTTTAGCTTTTGTTGCAACCCATTCACCAAAGGCAAACGCTCCGCCGGCTCTTTCGATAAGGGCAATGATGCTGCCCATCAGACCACAAACGATAATCAGCCAGGCAATATCTTCGCTCATCATGGTCTCCAGCAAAGTTGAGCTGAAAGAACCGAGAACATCTCCCCGGGAAACCATTATGAAACCCATGACAGAAGCCAGCGTCAGAGCTTCCAGGATTCTTTTAGTGATAAAAATATAGACAATCAGAAAAAGTGCGGGAATAAGGGAAAAGGCGCCAAGTTGCTCCGGATCTTCCGGCATCAATGAAGTGAGAAGCAGGCTTACAGCAATAATAATCACAACAGCCAATAAAGATTTCCTGGCATTGAAGGCCCCGGCTTCAGCATGTAAAAATGTGAACATAAAAATCTCCTTTCCTTGAATGCTGCTGCTAAAAGCAGCGGGATGTAAACATCCTGTTTTCTGGACTAATTATAGTCCTCTGAAAATCATTCCGAAGGAAAAGGATTCGACAAAATTATCTTAACCCCCCCAAAAAATTCCCTTTTTAACACGAGGAAAAAAACAAAAAATAACAAAAAAGAAGCAAATCGCCGTTCGGCGATCCGCTCCTGGTTTGGTTTTATATGAGAAACTAGTAAAGGATGATGCCCATGAACAGGTATCCAATGGCGGCGATGATGCCGGCAATGAACCCGAAGGGGATCTGGGTGATGGCGTGCCGGAAGTTGTCACAACCAGTAGCAGCGGATGTCAGGATGGTAGCATCGGAGTAGAAGCAGCAGTGGCTTCCCCAAACACCGGCAGCGGCAACGACGCCGACCATGACGATGGGATCTCCTCCCAGAGCCAGGGTTACGGGAACGACCATGGGCAGTGCGATGATGTACATGCCCCAGTTAATACCCATGATGAATTCAGTGAAGGCAAACACCAAGAAGATGGTGATGGGCAGATACTGAAGGGTGATGTGCTCGGTTGCAACATTTACAACATAATCCATGAAGCCAATTCTTTCGCAGCCATCAGCGAAGCTGAAGGCCAGAACCATCATGAAAAGGGGCATCAGCATGTTCTTCAGACCACGGAGGACTTCATCCACGTAGGTTTCCGGGCTCATGCCCTGCAGGACGAACCAGATGAAGTTGAAGCCGATGGCAGTAACAACACCCATCTGCATGTCAAATCCGAAGAAGATGGTGGCGCCAACTAGTACCAGCATAGGTACGAAGAAATTGCGGAGTCTGGGGTTTTCAGGAATTTCCTGTTCTTTACCGGCACGAATGTCGATTCTTTCCGATCCCGGAGGGGCCAGCGGTCCGCCAGCTTCTACTCGCTCGAAAGCTTTCTTCATAGGGCCGAACTTGGGAATGACGCCGATAATGACCAGGAATAATACTAACAATGCGCCGATAGCGTAAAAGTTGTAAGGGAGGACCTTAACGTAGGTCAGAACCTGAGTTCCCGGCTCCCCAAGACCGTTGGCGACCATCAGTCCGCCGATGAATACGGCCCAGGTGGAAATCGGATTGATGACGCAGGCCGGAGCAGCAGTGGAGTCAACGATGTAGGAAGTCATCTCTCTTGGTGTCTTGTAACGGTCGTTGATGGGAGTCATGGCTGAACCGGTGGTCAGTACACTCAGATAATCGTCGATGGACAGAAGCAGGGAGCATAATGCGGTGTACAGCATGGTAGATTTCTGGGTTTTGGCTTTTGTGGTAACCCAATTACCAAAGGCATAACCACCGCCGCTGGTTTCGACGACTGCCACGATACCGCCCATAAGTCCGCAGACGATGAAGAGCCAGGCCATGTCTTCGCTCATGACGACCCCAAGTACGATTTCGTTGAAAATGCTGAAGAAATCGCCTTTGTATCCCATGATTGTGGTCAAAATAACGGCCAGAGCAAGGGCTTCAATGATCCTCTTGGTTTTAAAGATAAAAATGATTAGGAATGCGGCTGGTATGGCTGAGATGATGCCGAAATCGGCCGGATCATCCGGTACCAGGAAACCGATGATGACGAACGCGATGATCAGGATTCCATAAAACAGGATGTTCCTTCTCATTGTGTCTGCCTTGGTCAGTTCAGTGAGTTGTGCCATGTGTGTTCTCCTTTCTGGGTGTTAAAAAATAATAAAAACCCAACACAAATGAATGTGCTGGGTTTAAATTGACAATAATGACATTTTCAATTTAACCTTCCAACAAGGAAGCGGAATCGCTTTGCTTCTGGTGCTTCGTCCATCCCTCTGTTCCCAGTTGGCGGACGCCTGGTGCATCAGACACCGATTCGGAATATTAATTTGTTGCGATCCTGTTTCAGATTAATCTCTGTTTCTGTCAGGTGCACATCCCGTTCCAGGATCTGCCGGATCATTTCAGAAAACCGATTATCCATGATCTGATAGTATAATCGCCTGTTTTGCTCAATTATAGCAAAATTGTGAAAATTGTCAAGCAGTGTTTTTTCATAAGGAGTCATCACCTCGGTGCAGCAGATTTCCAGGGTGCCGTGGGAAATAAAAACGATCACATCCTTGGGGCCTTTCCCGGTTGAGGTTTTCAGCATAGCAGAAAATTCTTTTTTGATCCTACTTTCCAGATCTTTTTTGTTCGGGAAAAAATATTCCGAGGAACGGATGCCGCTGTCTACCATTTTTTCGGCGATTTCCCCCAGTTCCTTCAGCAATTCTGTGGTACGGATGGGCTTCAGCAGGTATTTGAGGATCCCTGCGTCTACTGCACTGAGAATCACGTTGGAATCGCTGACTGCAGAAGTAATGATAACCGGGGTTTCAAAGCCCTTGCTCCGAATAGCCTTCACCATTTCGATTCCACCGATTTTAGGAAGGAACAGATCTGCTATGATGATGTCCGGTTTGTTCTCCTCAAAGAGTTCCAGACCCTCCTGGCCATCCCTGGCAACATAGATTTTACCCACCCGCCGCTTTAGAAACTGACTCAACTCCTCTGCAGTGGCCTGGTCATCCTCCACGTACAGCACCTTCATTTCTTTTAAAGTGTTTTCCTGCATGGTTTGATCATGATGATTCATGTGATTCATGGCAATCCTCCTGGAAGCGGATATTATCGGAGCAGGGAAGACTGATGGCGCAGCTGACACCATCCTCGATGTTTTGCAGCCAGATTTTACCGTTCATCCTCTGTTCGATAATGACTTTTGAAATATAAAGGCCGATGCCGGTGCCCCCCCGCTCTTCTTTGGTGGTAAAGTAGGGATCAAAGACCAGGGCAAGCGTATCCTCGGAGATTTTGCAGCCCCGATTTACCACCTGGATGAAGAGGCTCCTGCCTTCATTCCGGATTACGATATCGATTTGCTTCACCGGAGGATCCTCGGACAGGATGGCATCCCGGGCGTTACCGATGATGTTGAACAGAACGTGGGAAAATTCGTTGGCATAACCATAGGCCATGCAGGAATCCTCTTTGAGATAGTTCACTCGGATGTTGTTCTTGTGAAGGCTTTCTTCCATCAGGGACAGGGCCATGGCCATACTGTCGTGGACATCAAAGTGCTCCTTTTCCTTGGGTGGTTTCAGGAATCCGGTGAAATCGCTGATGGTTTCCGACATGTTGTGGATAATCTCCTCGGCCTTGCTGATGCTGGCATTCAGAGATTTTTCATCCAGTTCACCGTAGCGGTATCTGTCCATGATGTTGGCCAGCACCAGGTTGATGCTATTCAGGGGCTGTTTCCACTGGTGGGCGATATTACCCACCATTTCTCCAATTTTGGCCTGCCTGGACTGATACATCAGCAGGACATCTTTTTCCCGGTTCTGTGCTTCCAGGGTATTTTGCCGGATACTGATAGGCCGGGAGAAGGAAATGGAAAAGAAAGTGGAAAACAGAACGATCAGCAGGGAAATGATCACTCCCAGACCCAGCAGGACTCGGTTCAGATTATAGATGGGGCTGAAGGCTTGCTCCTGAAGCTGGGAAATCCCCAGAATCCAGCCGTTGTTCAACCTTGCATAGCCAGTGATGTACGGTTTTTCGTCCACCTCCAGCCGTAGATTGCCGGAGGGCTGCTGCATCAACTGGGAGGCTACCTGGGCGTAGGATTCAGGTATAAAATCCCGTAGAGATGCTGCCGGCATGGAAACAGGGGAGATGATGAAATCCAGCTCATCGTTGAGAAGAAAGGCATATCCCTTATTGTCATAGGGATGCATGCTTTTTATGATGTCGGTGGTGTCTCCCGTGGTCACATCGGCTCCGGCAATACCAACAAAAAAATCCCCAGCGTAAATAGCCTTGGAGTAGGAAAGAACATTGATTCGAATATCCCGGTCGAAGTAGGGGCCGGTCCACATAGCACGTCCGGCGTTGATGGGGGCGAAGTAGTATTGCATATCATCTGGATATGGTTCGCTGAAATCCCGCAGATTGCCCTCGAAGTCCGCTTCGATGTAGGTTGCGACTCCATCTTGATAGGAATACCATACCTCATCATTGTTGGATGAAAGCTCCGGGTTGAAAGTAACATAGAGGCCGTGGGCGATGGTGGTGGCAGAGATGGTTTCCGCGATGACTCCCTTTAGCTGCTCCTTGTAACGCTCCATATAACCAGGATCACGGGCCAGCTCTTCCGGATCGAAGGTAACGGATACGAAGGCGACCAGGGAATCCACCATTCCTTCCGTATGATTGAAGATGGCGCTGAACTGGTTAGCATATTTTTCTGCGTTGTTCCGCACATTGGACTCGATTTCCCGCTGCAGGTATTCGGAGCTCCTGGAAAAGGTGATACTCCCCACGACCGTGGCCACCGTCAGGGAAAAAGCGGCTATGGCGATGATCAGCTTGATGATGGTGGTTTTCATAGGATTCCCTCAAAAACAAGGGACCGAATCTTTTCAGAATCCGGTCCGGAGTTGGTTATTTCCGCTGGTTCATGGGGGTGTACTCCAGATGAGGCTGGACGCAGTTATAAGCCGGACGCATCAGCCGCTTGCCGGAAACCAGCTCCTCCAGCCGGTGAGCACACCAGCCGGAAAGCCGGGCGGTGGCAAAGAGGGGAGTGGCGATATCCGAAGGAATATTCAGTGCATTGTAAACGAATCCGGAATAAAGATCCACATTAGCTGGCATGGGCTTACGGTTTCCGGTTACCTCTTCGTACAAATCAGCTCCCCGTTTTTCGATGAAATCGCAGAGCATGTAATCATCCAGAAGATCTTTATCGGTGGCCAGTTTCTTGGCCATATCCTTCAGGACCCGGGCCCTGGGATCAGAAATGGTGTAGATGGCATGGCCCAGGCCGTAAATCAGTCCGCTTCCGTCATTGGCCTCCCCTTTCAGGACCTTAACCAGATACTTTTCCACTTCCTTGTAATTGGTGATGTCCTTCACATTTTTCTTCAGGTCCGCCACCATGTTGATCACCGCGATGTTGGCACCGCCGTGTTTGGGGCCCTTGAGGGAACCGACTGCCGCCGAGATGGCCGAGTAGGTATCCGTCCCGGAGGAGGTGATCAGATGGGTGGCAAAGGTGGAGTTGTTTCCTCCGCCGTGCTCCGCGTGGAGCATCAGGCAGATGTCCAGAAGCTTGGCTTCCAGGTCGGTATAGGCACCGTCGGCCCGGATCATCCGAAGAATGTTTTCTGCTGTGGTCAGTTCCGGAATCGGATAATGGAGATGGAGGCTCATATTGTCAAAATAGGCGCATTTGGCCTGATAGCCGTATGCGATGAGACTGGGGAAATAGCCGATCAGGTCGATGGACTGGCGGAGCACGTTAGCCACAGAAGTATCCTCCGGCGAGGGGTCATAGGAATAGAGGGCCAGGACGCTCCGGGCCAGTTTGTTCATGATATTTACAGAAGGAGCGGTCAGGATCATATCTCGGGGGAATCCTAAGGGGAGATCCCGTTTCCTTCCCAGCATCTCATTGAAATCCTGCAACTGCTTTTTAGTGGGAAGATCCCCGAACATGAGCAAATAGGTGGTTTCCTCAAATCCGAAACGGTCTTCCCGGATGCAATTGGTTACCAAATCTTCTACGTCATAGCCCCGGTAGTAAAGCTTACCGTCCACCGGTACCTTTTCCTTGTTTTCGTTAATCTGGTAACCGCAGACCTCGCCCACCCGGGTAAGGCCCACCACGACGCCGGTTCCGTTGGCATTTCGCAGGCCCCGCTTTACGTCGTGCTTCAGATATAATTCGTTTTCAATCACGTCGGAAGTGGAGATCTTGTCTGCCATTCTGGTGATGAAGTCTTTTTCGTTCAATACAGAGGTGCTCTCTGATCCTGTCTTGATCGCATCTGGGTTTTTAGGCTTTTTACTGAGCAATTTTTCAAACATGGCAACTCCTTCGATCAATAATTTCGTTTTATCAGTATATCACAGGAAAGCCCCTCAAACAAGGGGGAGAGTCGAGGGTTTTCTTTGATAAAAATTTGATTTGGACAGGATTAGGGGGTATAATATATAGACTATGGATAAGTTTAAAATCATATCAGAATATAGGACCACCGGCGACCAGCCCGAAGCAGTAGAGAAACTGAGTCGGGGTATTTTAGGTGGGAAGAAAAAGCAGACCCTTCTGGGGGTTACCGGTTCAGGAAAGACTTTTACCATGGCCAACGTCATCGAAAAGGTCCAGAAGCCGACTCTGGTGATTTCTCACAACAAAACCTTGGCGGCCCAGCTTCACGGGGAGTTCAAGGAATTTTTCCCGGAAAATGCTGTGGAGTACTTTGTCAGCTACTACGACTATTACCAACCGGAAGCCTATGTGGCTTCCACGGATACCTATATTGAAAAAGACTCGGATATCAACGTGGAGATTGAAAAACTTCGCCATTCCGCTACCGCTGCCCTGGCAGAGCGACGGGATGTGATCATCGTGGCCAGCGTGTCCTGCATTTATGGACTGGGAAGCCCGGTGGATTACGAAAACCAGATGCTTTCCCTAAGGACCGGAACCGAGCGGAGCCGCCAGGATATTCTTCGAAAGCTGGTGGATATCCAGTACGCCAGGAACGACATGGCCTTTGAACGGGGAACTTTCCGGGTTCGGGGGGACATCATCGATATTTTTCCGGCAGGTGCAGAGAGCCCCGTCCGGGTGGAACTCTTCGGAGACGAAATCGAAACCATCAAGGAAATCAACCCCGTAACGGGGGAAATCATGGCCCTGCGGAGCCATATCTCCATCTTCCCTGCCTCCCATTACGCCACCTCTAAGGAAAACATCCAGCGGGCGGTGATTACCATTGAAGAGGAACTGGAGGAGCGGATCCGGTGGTTCAAGGAACGGGGAAAACTCATCGAAGCTCAGCGGATCGAACAGCGGACCCGGTACGACATGGAGATGCTCCGGGAAGTGGGCAGCTGCAAAGGCATCGAGAATTACTCCCGTCACATCAACGGCCTGCCCCCCGGCAGCCGGCCCTACACCCTGATCGATTATTTCCCCGATGACTTTCTGATCATCATCGATGAATCCCACGTCATGCTCCCTCAATTGAGGGCCATGTATGCGGGAGACCAGGCCAGAAAGGGATCTTTGGTGGAATACGGATTCCGTCTGCCTTCTGCTTTGGATAACCGGCCCCTGCGATACGAGGAGTTCGAATCCCTCATTAACCAGGTGGTCTATGTCAGTGCCACGCCGACTTCTTATGAAATACAGGAAAGCGACGGCATCTCCGCGGAACAGATCATCCGGCCCACCGGTCTGTTGGATCCGGAGATCACCATTCATCCGACCGAAGGTCAGATCGACCATCTGATCGGTGAAATCAACCAGGTCACCGCCAAAGGAGAAAAGGTTCTGGTCACCACCCTGACCAAAAAAATGGCGGAAAGCCTGACCGACTACCTGAAAAATGCCGGAATCAAGGTTCAGTACCTTCATTCTGAGGTCCATACTCTGGAAAGGATGGAGATCCTGCGGGATCTTCGGACCGGGGTCTATGACGTGCTGGTTGGAATCAACCTGCTGCGGGAAGGCCTGGACATACCCGAGGTCTCCCTGGTGGCCATCCTGGATGCGGACAAACAGGGATTCCTGCGGAGCGAGACCTCCCTGATCCAAACCATCGGCCGTGCAGCCAGAAACGCCCATGGCCGGGTCATCATGTACGGGGACGGGATCAGCGATTCCATGCAGAAGGCAATCAATGAAACTGATCGTAGAAGATCCATTCAGCATGCCTATAACCAAAAACACGGAATCACCCCGACAACCATCGAAAAATCCGTCAGGGAGGTCATCGAAGCCACCCGGGCAGCCGAAACCCAGATGGAATACTATCACGGAAAATCCCCCCTGGAACTGACACGGGGAGAAAAGGCCGATTACATCAAGAAACTGGAAACGGAAATGAAGCAGGCAGCCAAAGACATGCACTTTGAGCGGGCCGCTCAGCTTCGGGATCTGATATTCGAACTGAAAGCAAATTAAGGAGTAAGAATGGCAAAGGATATCGTTATAAAAGGTGCCAAGGAACATAACCTGAAAAATCTGAGCGTCACCATTCCCAGAGATCAAATGGTGGTGCTGACCGGCGTTTCCGGCTCGGGGAAATCCTCCCTGGCCTTTGATACCATCTATGCGGAAGGACAGCGGCGCTACATGGAGAGCCTGTCTTCCTATGCCCGCCAGTTTCTGGGACAGATGGAAAAACCGGATGTGGAATACATCGAAGGACTGTCCCCGGCCATTTCCATCGACCAGAAGACCACCAGCAAGAATCCCCGTTCCACCGTAGGAACCGTAACAGAAATCCACGACTATCTGAGGCTTCTTTATGCCCGGATCGGCATACCCCATTGCTATATCTGTGGCAAGGAAATCTCCAGTCAGTCCACGGACCAGATCGTGGATGCCATTCTGGAGATGGAAGAGGGGACCCGGGTCCATATTCTGGCCCCGGTCATCCGGGAACGGAAGGGGGAGCATGAAAAGATCCTGGAGAGAATCCGAAAGGAAGGCTTCACCCGGGTCCGGGTGGACGGAGAAATCTACAACCTGGGGGAAGATGAAATTTCCCTGGAAAAGACCCATAAGCACACCATTGAAATCGTCATTGACCGGCTGGTGATTCGGCCGGGAATCGAAAGCCGTCTGGCAGAAGCTATCGAACTGGCGATTCTTCATGGAGACGGATTGGTTTTGGCTAACGAGCGGGTCTTCAGCACGAAGCTGGCCTGTCCGGAACACGGGGTGGGCATCGAAGAAATGGAACCCCGGATGTTCTCCTTCAACAATCCCTTCGGCGCTTGTCCGGAGTGCAATGGGCTGGGCTTCAATCAGCGGATCGATCCGGATCTGATCATTGAGAACCAGGACCTCAGCATTGTGGACGGCTGTCTGGGGACTATTTTTGCTTCCATGGAAGTGGCAGGATTCTACCGCCAGATGATCGAAGCTCTGGCGGAGGAGCATCACGTGGATCTCCACACCCCTTACCGGGAACTTCCGGATAAGTTCCGGCAGGAGCTTTTATACGGAACAAAGGGAAGGCACATCAAGTATCAGTATAAAAGCCGGACCTCCGGCCGGGTTTCTAAAATGGACCACCCCTTTGAGGGTGTGCTGAATAATCTGGAGCGCCGTTACCGGGAAACCAATTCCGATTATATCAAAGCCAAAATGGAGCAGTATATGCGGATTACCCCCTGCGATACTTGCGGCGGCAAACGGCTCAAGCCGGAGGTGCTGGCCGTAACCGTAGGAGGAATCAATATTGCCCAGCTTTCCGATAAAGCCATCCGGGATGCCCTGGATTTTATTAAAGCCCTGCAGCTCAGCGAAATGGAAAAGGCCATCGCCGTCCAGATTCTCAAGGAAATCCGGGAACGGCTCCAGTTTCTCATCGACGTGGGCTTGGATTATCTGACCCTTTCCCGGGCCTCCGGCAGCCTGTCCGGGGGGGAATCCCAGCGAATCCGCCTGGCCACCCAGATTGGCTCCAGTCTGGTGGGGGTTGTCTACATCCTGGATGAACCTAGCATCGGCTTGCACCAGCGGGACAATGAGATGCTGCTGAAAACCCTTCGCCACCTGACGGATCTGGGCAATACCCTGATCATCGTGGAACACGACGAGGATACGATGATGGCGGCGGATCACATCGTGGACATCGGTCCCGGGGCTGGGGTACACGGCGGAGAAATAGTGGCCCAGGGGACCATTCAGGATATTATGGCTTGCGAAGAATCCCTGACCGGCCAGTATCTGACGGGTAAGAAAAGCATTCCGGTGCCCAATGGAAGGCGGGATGGCAATGGACTGACCCTGAAGATTCTTGGGGCAGAAGAAAACAACCTGAAGAAGGTAGACGCTGAAATCCCTCTGGGAAAATTCGTCAGCATCACCGGGGTTTCCGGATCGGGAAAGAGCAGCCTGATCAACGAGATCCTTTATAAAAGCCTGGCCCAGCATTTTTACCGGGCCAAGGACAAACCGGGCAAACACCAAGCCATCCAGGGTCTGGAGCATATCGACAAAGTCATCGACATCGACCAGTCCCCCATCGGAAGGACCCCAAGATCCAATCCGGCTACCTACACCGGCGTTTTCACCCCCATCCGGGACCTGTTCGCCCAACTGCCTGAAGCGAAACTGAGGGGCTATGAAAAGGGCAGATTCAGCTTCAACGTCAAGGGGGGGCGCTGTGAAGCCTGCAGCGGAGACGGCATCATCAAGATCGAGATGCATTTCCTTCCCGATGTGTACGTGCCCTGTGAAGTCTGCAAAGGAAAGCGCTATAACCGGGAAACCCTGGAGGTCAAATACAAGGGGAAGAGCATTTTTGATGTGCTGGATATGAACGTGACCGAGGGGGTGGAATTCTTTAAAAACCATCCGTCCATCCTCCGACACCTGGAAACCTTGGAAGAGGTAGGGCTGGGCTATGTCAAACTGGGCCAGCCTTCCACCCAGCTCTCCGGAGGGGAAGCCCAGCGTATCAAGCTGGCCTCCGAATTGTCCAAGCGAAGCACGGGCAAGACCCTCTACATCCTGGATGAACCCACCACCGGCTTGCATTTTGCCGATGTGGACAAGCTGATTCAAGTATTGAATCGGCTGGTGGAGGCCGGAAATACGGTAGTGGTCATTGAGCACAATTTGGATGTGATCAAAGTATCGGATCACCTCATTGACCTGGGCCCGGAAGGGGGAAGCCGGGGCGGTACGATAATCGCCACGGGAACTCCCGAGGAGGTTGCAGCCAACCCCGAGTCCTATACGGGACGATTCCTGAAAAAAATCCTGAAGACCCAGGGAGGTTCCCATGAAGGAACAAAATAAGAAGCGGGGGATGGTGGCGCTGATGCTCCTCCTGATCCTCATCTGGAGCTTTGACTACATCGTAGCCAAACATGCTCTGGAAACCTTCGCCCCCCTTAGCCTTCTCCACATGAAATATGTTGTGGGACTGATTTTGATGGTCCTCATCAAAAGATTTGCCGATCCGGGGATGAAACTCCGGAGGAGGGATCTTCTGACTCTGATAGCCTGCTCCATCTTGGGGGAAATCGTATACTTTTACTGCGAATACTCGGCCCTGGATTACCTGCCCGTTTCCATTATTACCATCCTGCTGGCTTTTGTGCCAGCGGTATCTATCCTGATTGAAATGGTGGTTTATCGAGTCCTTCCCTCTAAAAAATTGATGGCCGGGATCTTCTTTTCCGCCATAGGGGTTATCCTGATCATTGGCGTGGACTTGAAGGAGCTGCTTCAGGGAAGAATGATCGGATATCTGCTGGTATTCGGTGCCATTATGGCTTGGAATGCCTATAATTTCATCACTGCTCGTCTGCACCGGAACTATTCCAGCATTTCGCTGACGGTGATGCAGCTGACCTGTACGGTTTTGCTCCTGACTCCTTACGCTTACGCCAATTTCCCGGGGGTCCAGGTCTTTACACCGGATATCATCGGTGGCATAATATATCTTGGCATCTTCGGTGCCGGAATCGGTTTTTTTATTCAGGTCAAGGCCCTCCACATTCTTGGGCCTACCACAACAGCCCTGTTTTCCAACTTCATGCCGGTAGTAGCCACCATCATGGGTTGGATTATATTGAATGAAACCATTTCCTTGCTGCAGGGAGCGGGAGGAGTCCTGGTCATCGCATCCGGATACTTCGTAATTAAGGAAAAGGGTAAAGCGGAGGAATCATTGAAATGAAAGAAAAGTACAACATGACCATGCTGACGGACTTTTATGAGCTGACCATGGCCAATGGTTATTTTGAAACTGGCATTGCCGATGACATCGCCTATTTTGATCTCTTTTTCCGGAAGATCCCCGACGGGGGCGGCTTCGCCATTATGGCCGGCCTGGAGCAGGTGGTGGATTATCTCCAGAACCTGCAATTTTCCCAGAAAGATATTGATTACCTGGAAAGCAAGAAGATTTTCAATAAAGAATTCCTGGATTATCTGCTGGAATTCAAATTTACCTGTGATGTATGGGCCATCCCTGAAGGAACACCAATTTTCCCGGGAGAACCGATGATTACCGTACGAGGGCCGGTTATTCAGGCCCAGTTCGTGGAAACCATGCTTCTCCTTCTGGTTAATCACCAGAGCCTGATCGCAACCAAGGCCAATCGGATCGTCCGGGCCGCCAAGGGAAGGGCTATCATGGAATTCGGTACCCGAAGGGCCCACGGCGCTTCGGCAGCAGTGCTGGGATCCAGGGCCGCCTATATCGGTGGGTGCGTGGGGACAGCCTGTGCCATCTCAGAGCGGGATTACGGAATCCTTTCCTTGGGGACCATGGCCCACAGCTGGGTCCAGATGTTCCCCTCGGAATACGAAGCATTTAAAAAATATGCGGAAGTCTATCCGGAAAACTGTACTCTTCTGGTAGACACCTTTAATGTGCTAAAATCTGGCGTCCCCAACGCCATTAAAGTGTTTAAAGAAATAAAACCGCAAAAAATGGGAATCCGGATTGACAGTGGCGATGTGACCTATTTGACTAAGAATGCCCGAAAGATGCTGGATGAAGCGGGTCTTCAGGAATGCACCATTGCTGTATCCAACTCTCTTGATGAATATATCATTCAGGATGTGCTCTTGGAGGGAGCCTGCGTGGATTCCTTTGGGGTAGGAGAACGGCTGATTACCTCTAAATCCGAACCGGTATTCGGGGGCGTCTATAAACTGGCGGCGCTGGAAAAGAACGGGGAGATGATTCCAAAAATCAAGATCAGCGAAAACGTGGAGAAGATCACCAATCCGGGATTCAAGACGGTGTACCGACTTTTTGACAAGGACACCCACAAGGTCATCGCCGATGTGATCACCCTGGATCATGAACCGGCTCCCGATGGGGACGAATATGAAATTTTCGACCCCCAGGCGGTATGGAAACGTCAAGTTGTTAAGAATTTCTACGCCAAGAACCTGAGGAAGCCCATTTTCCTCGAGGGAAAACTGGTCTATGACCTACCATCCCTGGAAGAGATTCGCTCTTATTGTCAGGAGCAGGTTGGGACTCTGTGGGACGAAATGCTCCGATTCGAAAATCCGTCCATCTACTATGTGGACCTTTCTGCAGAGCTGTGGGAAATGAAGCATCGGATGCTGGAAGAGCTTCAGAGCAAGATTGTGGAACTGGAAAAGGCATAGGAGAAATCCTTCAATCAAGAAATCAAAAAATAGAAAACTGGCCGGGTAGGGACCGGCCAGTTTTTTGATGGAATTAATTTTGATGTTTGGTGCAGGGAGACCTTTATGCCTTGCCGCTGCAGCCCAGTACGTTGACCAGCTTTCTCTTGACCATGTCTTTGATGGCAGCTCTTGCTGGAGTCAGATACTGACGGGGGTCAAAGTCTGCCGGGTGAAGAGCAAAATGTTCCCGGATAGCAGCAGTCATAGCCAGTCTCAAATCCGAGTCGATGTTGATCTTGCAGACGGAACTCTGGGCAGCCTGACGGAGCATTTCCTCAGGGATTCCGATGGCATCCGGCATGTTTCCGCCGTACTTGTTGACCTTTTCTACAAACTCTGGAATAACGGAGGATGCGCCGTGGAGCACGATGGGGAATCCGGGAAGTCTTCTGGATACTTCTTCCAGAATATCAAATCGCAGTTCCGGCTTCTGTCCCGGCTTGAATTTGAAAGCACCGTGGGAGGTGCCGATGGCGATGGCCAGGGAGTCGACGCCGGTCTTGGAGACGAACTCTTCCACCTGAGCCGGATCGGTGTAGGAATGTTGAGCCACATTGACATCGTCTTCGATGCCGGCCAGCTGTCCCAGTTCTCCCTCTACGGTTACTCCGTGGGCATGGGCGTATTCAACGACCTGTTTGGTCAGAGCGATGTTGTCTTCGAAGGAATGGTGTGAGCCGTCGATCATAACGGAAGTGAAGCCTCCGTCGATGCAGGCCTTGCAGATTTCAAAATCTGCCCCATGATCCAGATGAAGAGCGATGGGCAGGTTGGTGTCAGCGATGGCTGCCTCAACCAGCTTTACCAGATAGATATGCTTGGCATATTTTCTGGCCCCCGCAGATACCTGAAGGATCAGCGGAGCGTTTTCTTCCATAGCAGCTTCGGTTATCCCCTGAACGATTTCCATGTTGTTCACATTAAAGGCCCCGATGGCGTATCCGCCCTTGTATGCCTTGTCGAACATTTCTTTTGTTGTTACTAATGCCATAATACTTCCTCCTTTTAAAATATCAGTTTAGCAGAGCTCCCCAATTCTGATGATCCGCTCAGCCCGTTTCTTCTCTTACAGCCCCGGTTTGGTGATGATGGCCATCACTTCCTCGGGGGTCGAGTCGGACGGGATGATAAAATTCCCTGTTTTGATCTGTGTGCCGGCGTTGGCAGCATCCACGGCGGTGAAAAAGTCCTCTGTGGTTTCAAAGAGGCCCACGTCTACGAACTTGCCGGCGATGACCTGAAGAGATTCCCCGTAATTGATGTATACGGCAAACATTTCAAGCTCCCCTTCACCGGGTTCGATGGCGTCACCGGAAGTAGCTCCCGGGTTTTCAGCAGTGGATGGATCCGGGTATTCGTACTGGACCGGCTCCTCGGATTCGACAACGGGTGCCGCTTCCTTGGCGTAGGTCTCCGGATAGGCTAGAATGGCATCGATTCTGGAAAAAATGATAACCCCTGCAACGGATATGATGATCAATGCGACCAATATATCACTTTTGTCATAGATAAAATCCCTTAATCTGTTCATCCTCTCCCCCTCACTAGAAAATAGCAGATTCTGCTAGATATAATGTACCATATTTTCGGTGATTTAACAATTCCGGGCCGGTAAATTATTAAATTTTCTTTACACCATAGGATAGTGAACGTATTTGTTGTATAATAGTTCCATGATTGTTTTAAAAATAGGACCCAACGAAGACCAGCAGCGGCTGGACCGATTTCTGAAAAAGTATTTGAAAAACGCACCCTTAAGCCACATCTACCGGCTGATCCGCAAGGACGTCAAGGTAAACGGCAAAAGAGGTGCTATTGATTGTGTACTCCATGAAGGGGACGAAATTGCTCTTTACATGCCGGAAGAAGAGCTGAAAAAGCTGACTGAGGTCCGGCGGACAGCCAAGGCTAAAAAGCAATTTTTGGTGGCCTTCGAAGATGAAAATCTGCTGGTGGTGGAAAAGCCCTTCGGGCTGCTGACCCACGGGGACCAGCAGGAAAAAAAGAACACCCTGGCCAATCAGGTAGCCGGCTATCTGGCGGAGACGGGTGCCTACCAGCCCGGCAGGGAAAGGACCTTCGTCCCCTCTCCCGTGAACCGGCTGGACCGGAACACCACCGGCCTGGTCATCTTCGGCAAAAGCGGCAAAGCCTTACAGGCTCTGAACCGGATGATTCGGGAACGGGGCTATGTTCATAAATACTACCTGACCATTGTAGCAGGAGAACTGAAAAAGGAACTGGTCCTCCGGGATCGGATGGAAAAGGACCAGGATACCAACACGGTACGGGTCACTGATGCCGAAACGGAATCAGGAAAGCTGATGGAAACCGTAGCCCGGCCCCTCCAAACAGCCAAAGGCTATACCTTGGTGGAAGTAGAGCTGGTCACCGGCAGGACCCATCAGATCCGGGCCCACCTGGCCAGTGCCGGATTCCCGGTTATCGGAGATGCCAAGTACGGCAGCCCTCCTGTGAATCAACGGGTTGGACGCCAATACGGCATTTCCACCCAGCTTCTCCACGCTTATAAACTCCATTTTGAACGGGGAGCTCCTCCCCTGGAATACCTGGAAGGGAAAGTGATCGAATGCAGGCTGCCAGAGCAGTTTGACCGGATCATGAAGGATATTTTCCACTGAAGAAGACACAAGGAGGTTCATTCATGCGGAAATACAAAGCCTACATGGCAGCTGCCGCACTGGCGTTTCTAATGACCATTATCATAGCACCGGAAATCCACGAGGGGCAGGAAATGGAGCCCCTAATCGCTCAGGGAGATGTGATTCTTCTCCTGAAACAAACCTACTCGGAGAACCGGGGCATGCCGGAAATCGGCGAGGTAGTGGTCCTGAAAAAATATGGCCTGGGAGAACAACATGAGGAAGACAATCCCATCCGAAGGGTGACCGGGCTGCCGGGAGACCGATACTTGCTGGATGACGGCACCGAAGAGGTCATCAAAGATAATTACGTATATATTTCACCGGAGTTCCAAAAGGAATCGGAATCGCCGCTATCCGGAGGGAACCTGATCAAAAGCAGGGAAATCCGGGGCAAGGCCTTTCTGCGCCTATGGCCTCTGGATAAACTAGGAGGAATCGACTCATGAAAGGGTTCATCAAGGAGCTGATCGTTGCGGCACTGATCGCATTTCTGATCCTGCAGTTCATCAAACCAACCATCGTCAAGGAACGTTCCATGGAACCGACCCTGTACGAAAACAACTATATCTTTCTCAGCAAGCAGTCCTATAGGCTAGGGGAACCGGACCGGGGGGACATCATCGTGTTCCACACCAACCTGACCACCTGGGAGGGAGAGGAAAAACTGCTGATCAAGAGGGTCATCGGCCTTCCCGGCGATAAGATTACCATCGTGGACGGCCAGGTCTTTATCAACGATGAACTTCAGGAAGAAGATTATATTTTTGAGAACTATACCTCTGGTTATGTGGAAGATTTCGAAGTGCCGGAAGGAGAATTGTTCGTCATGGGAGACAACCGGGAGGTCAGTCTGGACAGCCGGTCCCCGGATATCGGATGCGTCAAGATTTCTGATGTAATCGGTAAAGCCTTCTTCCGACTGTACCCCTTTGAGGATATCGGGCTGTTGGATTGAGCAGCGGAATAAGAACGAAGGATAGAAGATGAAGAAACGAATATTAGTAGCGAACAATAAAAAAGCCCGCCACGATTATTTCATTGAAGATGTGCTGGAAGCCGGCTTGGTTCTCACTGGTACAGAAATCAAATCGATCCGTCAGGGCAAGGTCAACCTGAAGGAAAGCTATGCCAAGATCGACAACGGGGAAGTGATCGTGCTGGGTATGCACATCAGCCCCTACGAACAGGGAAACCGATTCAATGTGGATCCCTTAAGGCCTAGGAAATTGCTGCTCCACAAGCAGGAAATCCGGAAACTGATTGGGTACACCACCCTCAAGGGCCTGACCTTGGTACCCCTTACTATGTATATCAATGAAAAGGGGATGGCCAAAATGGAACTGGCGGTTGCCCGAGGCAAGAAGGAATACGATAAGCGGGACACCATTGCCAAGAAGGATGCAGACCGGCGGATGCAGCAGGTCGCAAAAAATTATAGGAAAGACTATTAATTTGCTGAAAAAGTGGTATAATATAGTTGTACTTCTGGTACACCAACCGGAACCCCAGTAGTCTTACGGGGGTGTAAAGGTTTCGACGGGGGTGTGGAACCAGGATAAGCGAGCCGTAGTTTGCCAAGTCTACGTTAAAAATGGCACGTTAAATATAAACGCTAAAAATAACAACAATTACGCCTTAGCTGCTTAGTCGCAGCCGCGTCGTCAGACCGGATTTCCCTGTAGGCCCGGACCCTGGCGTCAATTATACAGGACAACTCTGGGTGAGCTCCTAGTAGCTTAGAGGAACAATAGGATAGCGGATGTGCCAGCCTGCTGACCGGCGTGCACGGATGCGAAATAAAAAATGATCAGCTGCGCTCGGAGAAAATTCTGCGGAAATGCTTTCGGACGTGGGTTCGACTCCCACCATCTCCACCAAACATAAAAAACAGGGTTAAGCCCTGTTTTTTTATGTCTTGAGTAAGGAAGGGAGTCGAACCCGAAAGGGCACGAGCGTGAGCGAAAGAGTCCGGTGGACTCTTGAGTAGCGAGTGGTTCGAGCCGACTGAGAGAGGAGGCGAAGAACGGCAGGTGCGAAGCAGCTGTGTAACTCCCACCATCTCCACCATAATCAATACAAATCCCACTTGCATCAGCAAGTGGGATTTGTTTGATTTTTTGTATTGAGGTGGGAGTCGAACTGAAAAAATCCAGCAATCAAGGTCGAGATTTTCTGTATGACACCTACTTATGGCTGATAAATTAATATCATAGCCTAAAAAGACAATAACAAATTAAGATTACTTCTGATATATTTAATCAAAAAGGAGTGATTTTTATGACACAAATTAATTTAACAGAATTCACCTTGGTTGAACCCAAATTGGACAGGAACAATGCCCTTACTGTAACGGTTACGCCGGATAGCAGGGTACACTTAAATGGGAAGCTTCTTGAAAAAATTGGCAGCCCATTTATCTTTCTCCGGATGCATATCAACGGGAACCAGATGTTAATAGAAGCTTTAAAAGAACATCAAGCTGGGGCGATTCGATTACCTAAGAGTGGTGATATTAAAGGGACTGAAGTGTCCAGAGAACTTTCTTCTTTAGGGTTGAATCTTCCAGCTTATTTTTCAGTGGCATGGAATGATGATATCAGCATGTGGCATGGAATACATTACCCAGAAAAAACTCCGTTGTTTGATAAACATAAACAGAAAAAAATTAGTCAACCACGAAAGAACGGTCTTAAAGATATGATGCGTTAATAGGGAGGCTGTTTTATGAGAAAGATAACGGAAGAAGATGTGGTTTTATACCATAAACATATTATTTTCGAAGCCAGTCAACTATATGGCAAGGGACTTGAGCAGGAAGACCGTTTGATGGCAGCAAACGAAGGGTTTTTATATGCAATGAGATGTTATCAGAAGGGAATTTCGGAGTTCCAGCCATATACAAAAAAATATATGAATCAGTACATTTTGAGCGAAGTAAGAGAATTCAACAGAATTAATCGTGCCGAAAGCACCTTATCTCTTGATCAACCAGCGAGAACGGAATCAAACACTGAATCAATTGGAAGTTTGTTTTTCCAAACTCCCGGTGATTTTGTCAATGCGGTAATTTTAAAAGATTTTCTTAATAGCTTGGGAACTGAATTGAAACTGATTGCATGGCTGTATATGGAGAATTATTCATCTGAGGAGATCATGCGGCTCAGAAAAATAACAGAATTTAAATTGGCACGTGATAGAAAACGAATTCAGGATCTGTGGCTGCAATATGATAATTTTTGAATAGAAAGTCAAAAAATATAAAAAATATGAGACTTTTAGACTTGGAATTAAAAAACTTTGACTATTTTGGTTTTGTGATATATACTTTCGTTAGAGGTGATCACGATGATAAACAGACAAAGTTATATGAAAACCCTGATAGAATTTCGGGATAAAAAAGTTATCAAAATCGTCACGGGCATACGCCGTTGTGGCAAGTCATCCTTGTTGCTTCTATTTATCGATCATCTGAAGCAGAGTGGTGTACCGTCGGAAAATATAATCCATATGAATTTTGAGTCCATCCGACATAAAGACATCACCGATTATATTGCACTCTACAATGTGGTGGCGGATAAAATTGCAGGCAGTGGAAAAACATACATCATTTTGGATGAAGTACAAATGGTCAAGGACTGGCAAAAGGCGATAGATTCATTCCTGGTGGATTTTGATGTTGACATTTATATCACCGGTTCAAACGCCTATTTACTATCTTCCGAGTTCTCGACGATGTTGTCGGGCCGCTATGTTGAGATTAAGATGCTTCCTCTTTCCTTCAAAGAGTTTCTGACATTCAACACCTTTGATCCTACGACAACCACCGAGGAAAAATTTCAAAAGTACCTTCAGTTTGGTGGCATGCCTGCCGTGTCGGAATATGGATTCAACCAACTGCGGATTAATGATATGCTGGAGGGAATTTATTCGACTGTCATTATTAAGGATGTTTTGGAACGAAATAAAATCACAGATCAGGCGTTGCTTAAAAAAATCGTCTATTTCCTTGCAGACAATATTGGAAGTATGGTGTCTTCAAACAGCATTGGCAATTTCCTGGCAGGGCAGGGGGATATTGACGAAGGCAAAGGCAGACGTAATCCAGCGAGCAAGACGGTAGATAATTATATTGGCATGTTACAGAATTCCTTTATATTTTATGGTATCAAGCGTTATGATATCAAAGGCAAACAGCACCTGAAGACACTAGGAAAATACTATATCGTGGATATGGGCATTCGAAATATGCTATTGGGTTATCGGGATGTGAATCGGGGATATGTTCTTGAGAATATCGTCTACTTTGAACTGCTGCGGCGTGGGTACCGGTTGTCCATTGGCAAGGTAGGGGAAAAAGAAGTGGATTTCATCGCTGAAAAACCGGAACATAAAATGTATGTACAAGTCACGGAGTCGATGAGTGGTGAAGAAACCCGGGAACGTGAACTTGCCCCGCTGCGGGAGATCCCGGATCATTATGAAAAAATGGTGCTATCGATGGATCGAAACTTTATTCATTCTTATGATGGAATTCAAGTGAGAAATATTATTGATTTTTTGCTTGAAGATTAATCCGGTGGTACTACGATTTTCAAGGTGCATAGCTATTTCCCAGATGGGAAATTTGAGTTATGTATAAAGCAAATGCACACTCTGCCCTGCAAACCGTTGGTCGTTAGGCAAGGGGGTGTGCATTTTATCATTTCATGGTTCTTAATTCACAAGTAATGCTACCATTTGATAAAACCATGTTGTCGAGTTTCTTCTGGTTGTATTCGTTATATTTCCATCTCACATTCTGCCTCTGAACCAGACTATTCATAGGATACCATATATTTATAACGTTCGCTGAGGATGGACTGCTCGTTATAATAGAGAATCTGACGGTCCAGGGTAAGGACCGTCTGCCTTACCAGAAGCAACGGTGTTGCGGGGAGGCATTTGAAAATTTCCGATTGCTCCTCGGTTGCCCGGGCAATATCAAAAATATCTTCGAATCGGCGGGCTTCAAGGCCGGTGTTCTCTTGGATGATGTCAGCAATTGGCGAAAGAGACACGTCCGCGCGGAGGATATAATCGTCTTCACTGCGAAAATAATCCATTTCGAATATGGCGGCCATGTCGTTAATGTAGCGGGCGCGGGAAATCTGGCACACCGGCAAGCCGGGCTCCACGCCAAGGTGGTGTGCCACAAGCTGGGGAGCAGAGACCTTGCCGGAAGAAAGTAACTCCGTTCTGGGTATGGCACCGATCTGCCTGCAAAATTTAGTAAAACTGCCACCGGCCTTAGTTTCTACGAAAACCGGAGCACAGACAAAAGTGCCCTTTCCGTGCATTTTTTTCAGTTTGCCATTCTCTACGAGCAAATTGATTGCCGCTCGAAGGGTAACCCTGCTTACGCCATAGTTTTCGCAAAGTTTGTCTTCGGAAGGAATTTGATCCCCTGGCCGATAGGAGCCGTCGTTCAGGCTTTTGCTGATAACATCGGCAACCTGCTGGTATAGGGGTGTTTGGCTTTTCGGATTCAACTGCATTTTACGTTCTCCCCATCACTATTCGCGAGTATAGAATATCATAGATAGAATACCATATAATTGACATCTTGTAAAATACGTGTTAAGATGTCTTAAAATATTTTATCGAAGATAATCATTGGAAAGGAAGAATGAAATGAAGAAAATAATAGCAGCTATCATGATTTTTGTTCTGGTCCTGGCACTTGCAGCCTGTGGACAGACAAAAGATCCTTCTGCAGAAGCAACCTGGGAGGATCAACTTGGCAATAAAGGGGTCATTCGTATCGGAAACAGCCCCAACTACCCACCCTATGACGATGTGGATGAAAATGGCAATATCATCGGATATGATGCTGATTTTGTTGCCTTCGTCAGCGATTATCTTGATTATGAGGTCGAGCTTATTCCGCTGGAGTTCAACACTATTATTGCCTCGCTGGATGCAGGCACCATCGACCTCGGAGTATCCTGTTTTTCCTATAAAGAGGACAGAATTGTAGAATATTCCGATTCTTATCTGGACACGACACAAGCTGTTCTGGTAAGAGCAGACAGCGGAATCGAAACATCAGAGGACTTGGCTGGGCGTACGATTTCAGCAGGGCGTGGCAACGTAGGCCTGGATCTCTGCTATGAATTCCAGACCACTATGGAAAATGTAGAAGTCGTAGTAGGAGAAGAGACAGCAGTTTCGGTTGAAGCACTGAAGAGCGGGGCCTTTGATGCATATCTTGCAGAACGTGCTGTTTGTGAAGCCTATGCAAATGCCAGTGATGGGAAACTGATCGTTCTGGAAGAAGACTTCTGGCCGGACAGCATTTTCGTTGTGGCCAAGAAGGGCAATGCAGAATTAATTGGGAAAATTAACGAGGCCATCGAAGCCTATCGTGCATCCGAGGAAAGCCAGAATATATTCGACAAATGGTTTAAGTAATTTACGGAAGCAAATGCCTTGTATGGAGCTACCCTATTGTAGCTCCATGCCTGTTTTTGGAGGATTGAACCTTGACGATTGCACTGATTCAAAAAATAATGACCCCAGAGAATATTGAGTTCATGCTCAAAGGTGCGGGTTACTCTCTGGTAATAGCCTTTTGTGCCCTTATTGGAGGGTCGATTTTGGGGCTTCTTGCTGCGGCGGCCAAACTTTCCCGTATTAAAATATTCAAAGTGATTGCGAATATCTATTGCGAGGTCTTCCGTGGTACTCCGATGCTGCTTCAAATCATGCTTTTATATCTGGCTGGACCGGTCATTACCAAGACCTTTATGGGCTTCGTATACACCCCGAACCCCTATATCATTGGGGCCATAGCCATCGCTATCAACTCCGGTGCTTATGAAACGGAACTTTTCCGATCCGTTATTCAAGCTGTAGACAAAGGTCAGTGGGAAGCGGCCCACACCACCGGTCTTACTTATATTCAGACTATGCGGTACGTTATTCTTCCCCAGGCTTTTCGAAGGGTCATACCTCCTTTTATCAATGAGTTTATTGTGCTCATCAAGGATTCTTCCCTGCTTTCTACGATAGGAGCGATTGAACTTCTTCGGAGCGCGCAAATCCTAACGAGCAATTACTACAACTTTTTTGTCCCCTACACAGCGGCGGCAATTATGTATCTCATTGTGACCATGACGATTTCCAATATCGCCCGTGGAGTTGAAAGGAGGCTGGCTGAAAGTGATTAAGATGGACAAAGTCTGCAAATCTTTTGCAGCTGGCAGAATAAAAGCGGTTCAGGATGCTGATTTTGAGGTGAGCAAAGGGGAAGTGATTTGTGTAATAGGCCCCTCCGGTTCTGGAAAGAGTACCTTGATCCGATGTATCAATGGATTGGAAACTCCTGATTCCGGGGAGGTATTTATAGACGGACAAAAGCTGGATTTTGGCAATCTTAAAAAACAGATTCCCCTGATTATGCGTATGGGATTTGTTTTCCAGCATTTCAATTTGTTTCCCCATATGACCGTGTTGGACAACCTGACACTGGGACCTATCCAGGCTCAGAAGAAAGATCCGGAGGCCGCGAAAAAAATCGCCAGAGACCTACTGAAAAGAGTGGGACTGGAGGACAAACTCGATAGCTATCCGGCCCAGTTGTCGGGGGGACAGAAGCAGCGTGTTGCCATTGCAAGAGCTCTGGCTCAGGAGCCGGAGGTCCTCTTGTTTGATGAGCCGACATCAGCGCTGGATCCGGAAATGATTGGCGAGGTCCTGGAAGTCATGCTGGAGCTTGCCAAATCTGGGATGACGCTTGTTGTTGTGACACATGAGATGGGTTTTGCAAGAGAAGTAGCCACAAGAGTGGTTTTTATGGATCAGGGAAAGATTCTGGAAATTGGTACACCGCAGGAAATATTTGATCATCCCAAGAGTGAGCGACTTCAGGACTTTTTATCCAAGGTGATTCGTGCATAAAGGGAGTTATGGAAATGGGAAAAGATTTTTTATCAATATTTAAGAAGAGAAAGCCGGTGATGGGCATGCTCCATCTGAAGGGCGACACGGACAAGGACGTTATTGGACGGGCTTACGCAGAGGCCTGTGTGATGACAGACAATGGCGTGGATGCGGTAATCGTCGAAAATTATTTCGGCACACCGGATCATGTAAGGGCGGTTTTAAAGGAATTTCAGGATAACAAGGTCCCTTTCCTGTATGGGGTGAACCTTTTGGATGATGATGAAGCGAATTTTAAAGCAGCGATAAAATATGATACGGCTTTTTTGCAGTTGGATTCCGTAGCGGGCCATCTTTTGCCAGAGGTTGATGTGGCTTTCGGACGGTTCATGGATCAATGGCGTCGGGAATATGCCGGATCGGTAATCGGGGGCGTACGCTTTAAATATCAACCCTATCTTTCGGGCCGCTCCTTGGAGGAGGACTTGAAAATAGGCATGGGACGATGCGATGCCATTGCTGTCACAGGCTCTGGAACCGGAATGCCCACCGAAGTATCAAAAATAAAAGAGTTTCGGGATCTGGTTGGAGGCTTTCCTTTGCTAGTGACCGCAGGGGTTACTCCGGAAAGCTGCCCAGAGCAGTTTCGGCTTGCAGATGGCGCCATTATAGGAAGTTATTTTAAGGACTCCTATAAGGCCGATGGAGAAGTATGCGAGAATCATATCGTGGAACTGATGAACGTTGTAGAAGCGATAAGAAGAGGTGCGCTGTGATAATACTTACGCCGGAAGCCGTTGATGAGAGAACATTCCAACCCTATGGCACTGTATATGACCTTATGGCAGATAGCCCTGCCCACAACGTAATTAAAAGCGCTGGGGACGGCTATCGGGATAGCTTTATTGCGAATGCCCTGATTGACAGGCCGGGAAGTCTTGGAATGACATCTGCTTCTCCGCTGCCCTACAACATTGGCAGGATGGAAAGGCACTTACATACCCAGGAGGCGATGATGTGTGCTGGCGAACCTATTGCGTTTCTGGTGGCACCAGCCATGACAGAACCTCCTGCAGCAGCCGATGTCCGGGCCTTTCTTTTAATGCCGGGGCAGGTGGTGGTTCTTCACCGCGGGACTTGGCATTCGGCAGCGTATGGAATTCATGGCCCTGCCTCCTATTACTGGATGGCGGAAGCCTATGACGAAGAACCAACCATCTGGAAGCCTATCGAAATGGGGCCAGTACAACTGGTGCCCCCGTTACTGGAGGAATGAACATGTCAAAATATACCATTTTCTTGGGAGATGTAGCTTTGGATGAATATTATCGCACGGATTCTTGGCCGGTTATCGGTGGGAAGGCATTTGCTGATCAGATGGAGCCTAAGCATGGCGGGATGATAGCCAACGGGGCATGCGTTTATGCGGCGCTCGGCGGAAATGCTCGTTTTATGACCCCCTTGAACACGGGAATTATCTCACGAATTTTGGTAGAAGGCTTAAGAGAAAGCGGTGTGGACCCTGCTTATGTAATCTGGGACGATTCTCTTGCGGATTCCAAATGCATCATATTTTTGACCGGGGATAACAATACGGTGATGATCGTCAATACGGGGTTAAAGGAAATTCTTATCTCTGATGAATATTTTACAGCCCTGCAAGAAGCGGAATTTCTCTATTCCACGGTGTCGGACCTTCTTCGACTTCGTTATCAAGATAAAAGCGGCATGGAAGTTGTTTCAAAACTCCGTCAGGCAGGAGTCAAAATCCTGTGTGACCTGGACACGGGTTTTTTGGATGAGGATCGAGAGGAAAATTATAAGGAACTGGATATCGCCATCTTTAACCATATCGGGTTTGATCGGTATAAAAAAGATCGAGACGAAAAAAGGGCGGTGGCCGACCTTCTCTCCTATGGCATATCCTTAGTCGTTATTACTGATGGAAGTGAAGGATGCCGGGTGTTTACTGCCGATGAGGAGTTTTCGGTTCCTGCCTTTCAAGTGGATGCTGTTGACGTGACCGGTGCGGGGGATACCTTTTCGGCTTCCCTGCTTTATGCTCTTCAGCACATGGAACTTCGGGAGGCTGTTCGTTTTGCCTCCGCGGCTGCAGCCATATGCGTTCGGGGAATCGGCGCCAGAGCTGGAGCGGTTTCCAAGGAGCAGGTGTCAGCGTTTCTGGATCAACAATAGTGGAATGCTGTTATCCAGCAAGCCCGATAAACATGCCGATGAAGTATGGTATCAGCCAGATTAGCCATACAACCAGGCTGAATCGGTGGAAGGACTGATTTTTCCTTTCATCCCCTTTTAAAAGGACTATGGTAGCCCAGATTGCATGGAAGGCCATCAATATAATAGCGGCTGCGCCAGTCAAACCATGAAGGGCTGCGGAGAAATCCGAAACAGGAGAAACTCCAGCTTTGTTTATTCGTTCCATCAACAACGTTCCGGTGGTATCGCAGAGCAAACCGATCCAAAAGGCCGCTGCGTGCCACCTTTTAAGCATTTTTGATGTTCTTTCTGCCCATACTCCGGTGGTATAAAACAGCAGCGCCAAACTGATGGCAATGGTTGCCAAAATTAATAAGTTATCCATTATCGTTATTTTCCCTTATTCTATTTCTTAATTTTATAAGATTATCTTTTGCCTCTTCCAGCTCTTCCGCATTAAAATCCCTAAAAACACGATGAAAGCTATGGTTGATCGTCTCTCTGAATTTGTTGGATAATATTTTCCCTTTTTCAGTAAAAATGACATAGGTATTTCGTTTGTCGTCTGTATGCTTGACCTTTTCCACATAACCGGCGGACTCTAGCCGCCCAACGATTCCGGAAATGGTTCCCTTGGTCAGGGACATTTCTTTGCAAATCTCGGAAATGTTGATTTCCTTGTTGTGGTTATGAGCGATCAATTTGATAATCATGATTTGTTGGTGGGTCAACCCGATTTCTTGAAGTCCGGAGCCCACCGTTCGCATTACTTCTGAATAGATTTCCTGAATCAGCATAGCTATTTCAAAAGGATCAAATTTCGTTCTCATGGTAATTCTCCACCTGCCTCTTAGTTATAATGGTTTGCATACAAACTATTATAACATTTGAGTATGACTTGTCAACAAAAAATGGAATGAAAAGCTAGGCGGTTATTGTGGAATTTATGGGGGCTTTGTCGACATAATTGAAATTTGAAGCAAAGAAGGATAAAATGGCACCATAAGGTTTTTCACCATGCTAATTGGTGAAAAGCAATCTCCCTCGATTTGCAGCAGGAGTGCTCTATAACCAGGGGATTGTCATCAGTCCGGCATTGGGAGTGGTTCTCTACAATCAAAATTGTTTTGAAACGAGGTGAAGAGGTGAGTAATAAATGGTTCATAGGCCTTGCCCTTGGATTGTTGGCTATTCTGATACTCTATTTTGCCATGAGCATGAAAAATCTCCGCGAAACACCAGAAGGTATCAACATAGGATCAGCAGGGAGTGACAGAGCATTGCCGATTCCTTTGTTGTTAGAGCCATCCGATTCTGATGCAAAATCGGTGGATTACCAGATTAAAGTTCAGGAAGGCAGGACGAATATCATCGGGAACAAAGAAACTCCGACCTTGGGATATAACAGCAGTATTTTAGGGCCGGTGATTAAAGTGTCCAGAGGGGAAGAGGTTCGAATGCACATAACCAATGAATTAGGTGAGGAAACCTCCGTTCATTGGCATGGATTGGAGGTGGAAGGGACAAAAGACGGAGGCCCCCATCAGGTCATCCCGACGGGATCAACCTGGGAACCAGTTTTTGCCATTGATCAACCAGCCGCAACCCTGTGGTTTCATCCTCATGTCATAGGCACCACAGCCATCCAAGTCTATTATGGATTAGCGGGATTGCTCATCATTGAGGATGAAAATTCAAAGTCTCTGAATCTCCCAGATAACTATGGAGTCAACGATATTCCACTGATTATTCAAGACAGGAGTTTCAATCAAGATGGTTCTTTTCTATACTTTGACAATATGATGGATGGAGCCTATGGCGACTATATCCTGGTAAATGGAGCCATAACTCCTTATTTAGAGGTGGACCAGATTAAAATGCGGTTCCGAATTGTCAATGGTGCCAATGCCAGAAATTTTGATTTGAGACTCAGTGATGGAAATTTTTTTTATCAAATTGCATCCGATGGAGGATTGCTGGAGAAGCCGTTGCCAGGCGACTCCTTATTGATTTCCCCTGGGGAAAGGGCAGAAATCATCATTGATTTTTCAACATATTATGAAGGGGATAAAATTCAGCTGGTAAGTGACAATGAGCTGGTGATGACTTTTCGAGTAGAAGGTAAAGCCCCGGATGATACTGTAATCCCAGAAGTTCTAACCACCATTGAAAAGCTTGATGAAAGTCAGGTATCGGGGTTTAAAACTATCCAGTTAGATGGCATGGGTCATATGGTGACGTTAAACGGACAGAAATTTGATATAGACAGAATCGATGACAATGTGGCGCTTGGTTCTACGGAAATTTGGGAAATATCCGCCAGCAGGGCCATGATGATGGGAAGCCCTGGCCATCCCTTTCATATTCATGGAACCCAGTTTCAAATATTAAGTCGCAATGGGGAGGAGCCCGAAGAAAGGGAAAAAGGATGGAAGGATACGGTTTTTGCTCGTGGGGGCGAAACCGTTAGAATCATCGTGAAATTCAAGCACAAAGGCGTCTTTATGTACCATTGTCATATCCTGGAGCATGAAGAGGCTGGCATGATGGGGCAGCTGGAAGTTGAATGAAGGTCATATTAATAATCTTTTGATTGAAGGTTTGCCATCGGTAGCACAATCTTCAAGGTAAACAGCCCTTCCTTTGCAGAGAAGGAGCAATATCCATTATGACGGTCAACCAGCATTTTAATGCTCTTAACACCATAACCGTGGCCTTCCTTAGTTGTATAAGGGAGGCCGTTTTTTATTTCAGCCTGCCCGGGGAAGGTGTTTTCGATGAGGATCAGCAGGTTGTTCTTGTGGATATGACACCTTATCCGTACCGATGGGGGTCCGGAATCCGGACCGGTCCCGGCACCTGAAGCGGCGTTAATGGCATTTTCCAATCCATTTGCCAGGAGGGTGCAGATTTCCGTATCGGAAAAGGGTAGGTTCTCCGGCACTTCTGCCGATACATCTATGGCTACCATCGATTGTTCTGCTTTCGTAGCAAAAGCCGATAAAACCAGGTTGATGGTACCGTTTTCGCAATAGCGGGTGGGAATAATTCCGTCAATGTCCTTTTGAGTCTGACCGATGTATTCCATGGCTTTATCGGTTTCCCCGGACTCCAGTAAATTGTAAAGGAGGGCCAGGTGATGACGCATATCGTGGCGATAAATAGCGGTCTGATGCTGTACCTGCTGAAGAGAAAGAATTTCGTTGGCTGCTTGTTCGGACCTGGTCTCCAGCATTATATTGTCCAGTTCCAGCCCGGTTCTCCTCTGCATTTCGTTATTGTAGACGATGACATAAAGGATGAAGAACAGGGAGAGGACAGAAGGGAAAAATTCCACGATGATCTTGGCACCGGAATAGAGGAAACCAGTATAGATCGTGGTCGCATAATCAAAGACATAATAAACAAGAGGAAAGGATCCGAAAAGAAACAGAGACCTTCGAGAATAGGACATGACCTGGTTGACGGAATTGGTGGCGAATTTCCTCAGGAGGACATACATGATCAGAAGCCCCAGACTGTAACCCAAGTGAAAAGCCACGGTGCTGCCTTGCAGGTACTCTATCGCCAGACCCAGCCAGTTGGCCGGTTGACAGCAAAGATAGGCGGTCAGCACGCTGACCAGGGCAATGGGCCAGGGTTTTCCAAGATAAAATACAATAAATAAAAAGTTCGGCATATGGGTAATCAGGGGATAGAGCCGTGCGGTGATTCCAAGGCCCAATACAAAATAGGAGAGGAGCTGAAGGCTCAGGACCACTCCTATTAAAAGGGCAACAGCCCATTGATTCCGAGTGTTTTTTTCGTAGCCGGCAAAATTGATGGAGATGATCGTACCAAAAATCATCAGAAGAGTGTAGTTCATGATTTCAAGGATCTGAATCATCATTTCACGCCCTTTTCTGCAAACAGAAACTGCATATAAGCTTCCCTTACCGAAGTAGCGAGAAGCCGGGAAATCGGTACCATCTTACCAGTGCAGGTGGTCAGCTCCTTCTGATTCAGAGAAATCACGGAAGTCATATTGACGATATAGGAGCGGTGAACCTTGATGAATTCCTCCCGGGACAGAAGCGGACCTTCAAAATCCCCGAGGGATCCATTCGTTTCCTTTTCTGTTCCGTCCACAAGGTGAAAGCGCACCTTCTTATTAAATATTTCCACGTATTCCATTTTCCTGTAAGGTATCCGGGTGAAACCGGAAGAGGTTTTAATCGGGAGGGTTTCTTCTCCCCGCTGGACGTCCAGAAAGATTTTATCCAGAAGGGGAAACAGCTTCTGTTCCGTTCCCGGTTTCAGCATATAGTAGAAGGCATCAACCCCGTAACTTTCGACGGCAAATTCCCTGGAAGAAGTCAGGAAAATAATCTTTGCTTCCCCGTCAAAACGGCGGATTTCCCGGGCTGCTTCGATGCCGTTGAGCCCTGGCATAAGCACGTCAAGAAAAAGGACGTGATAGGAATTCCCATTCATTCCGTCCAGCAGGTCCAGGGCATTGTTAAAGGTATCGTATTGAAAGGCAGGCTCCTTTTCTGCATGGTATTGGTTCAGCAGATTGGAGATTCGGGTAAGTTCCTGCAAATCGTCGTCACAAACAGCCATTTTCAGCATGTTAATTCCTCCTCGGGCGTCATTTAATCCATATTCTACCATAAAATCCACCTGACTTTCAAGGAAGCCGGTGCGGTTTCATTTTTATCCAAACGCGCATTTCAGGGAGGGAAAATGACATTTGAGGCTAAAGCCCGATTTTGTCGAATTGAATCTGATAAGATTGGAATAATCAATTGTCCTGAGTGCAAGCCGGAAGGAAAGGAGGGCACTGATGGCAACCGTAATTTTCACGATACTGGGATCCGTCAGTATGACAGCCCTGTTGATGATGTGGTTCGTCCATACCTACCAGGTATTGTCCCGCAAAAAACAGGATTTAATCTATGCCGATGAACAAGTTCGGCTTCTTCGGGCAAGTTTTCGGGAAGCGGAGAGCGGCCCCCATGAAGCTTCAGCGTCTAAAATGCTGGAAACCAGCATTAGGATTTCTAAGCAGATTGAAGGAACCTATAACGAAACCCTGCTAAAACCCATCTACCGGATTCCCGGGTTCCTGATGGGATTTCGGAAAATGAAAAGCTAGGTTAAAAAGGAGGAACAAAGACTATGAAACGAAGACTTGTGGGTATTCTTCTCACACTTTGTATGGCGCTGACCCTGATGCCTCAAGGGGCAACGACGGCTTATGCCGCAGGGAAAACCAGGACCATCGACTGTGACACCATTGCATTAGAAATATCAAGCGTTTATGCCATGGACAGTGCAAGCCAGAGAGTAACAGAGGGGTACGTAACCACTTACTGCGTTGTGGTACCCGCCGGTGCGACCATCAAAGTTACCAAAAAAATCGCGGAATCCTATAATGAATATCTTCTGTGGCCCTTTAACGACATTACCTTTTCAGGGGGGCCCATGTATCCTCTGGTGGACTTTGCCTGCCATTACGATGATGCCATCTATGTACCCTTTGACCAGGGAAGCAGCATTACAGCGGTAGTCAACAATGAATACTCCTTTTCAAGCCATCGGAATCAACGGCTCTTCAATGTGAGAATTTTCGTTGTCGATCCTGAAACCTTGGTTCAGTTCGGCGGGTCAAAATCTTCCCAGAAGACCGCCTATTCTGGCCCTGTCACCGCAGCCCCCAGCAAGAACGACTTTGTGGTGAAAGGAAAGGGGGTGGACACGGTTATGGATGCTCCCCAGGTAGTCAAACAGGCCTATGGCATCAACAATACCAACTATTTGCAGCTTCGGGCCATTGCCGTGCTGCTGAACCGTACCGCTGCCCAGTTTAACGTGGGCTGGGACGGCCAGTATGCCGTCATCGAACCGGGCAAGGCCTTTACCGGCACTGTCACCGGCAGCAAGATGCAGACCACAAGGAACGTCCGAAACAGCACAACAAAGTTTAAGCTTGGCGACGAGGTCTTTTCCTGCTCCGATGCCCGGCTGATCAACGGTGACACCAACTACATCCAACTTCGGGAGTTTGCCCAGAAGCTCTCCGGCACCCCATCTCAGTTTAATGTATACTGGGACACCGGGCTGAATCAGGCCATCATTCAGCCCGGTGCACCGTACACGGGAACCAAATATGAGGAGGCCGTAACGGTCCTGGAACCGTTCAAAGGGAAGGGAGAGATTTTGCCCGACGGGGATTATTATATGCAGATCAATGGCAAGTACGTTTATCCTGTTTCGGGAGGCCGATATTGGCTGGAGCTTAAGGACAAAAGACCGGAAAAGCCTTTCAACATCCAGTTGATCGGAAACAGCCAGGACCGTGGGCCGGAATACGCCATCGGTTATGACGGAACCTACATTATGCTGCCTGGGTCGGTCGAAGGAGAGCAGCTACAGTCCACAACAGGCAAAAATCCGCATCCCTGGAGAATCAACCTGTATGCTGATTTTGGAACCATCCGGGATTACACCAATCAAAAGCTCATCGTCAATGCGAAGGGTGGATCAAAAGCCAACGGGACCTTAATCATTGGATGGCCGGCTACCGGTTCCGCCCCGGAACATGCCAAGATTACCTTCCTGGTGGAAGCCGGAAAAGGGAATGGCAACGATAGTGGAGCGGCAACCTCGGTACAGGTCAAGACCTATCCAACGAAAACAACCTATAAAGTCGGTGACGGCTTTGATACTACCGGCGTAAAGGTTCTTTTGAAAGACGGCAGCAGCGAAACCGATGTCAGCGAAAAAGTCAGTTTCTATACTTCCAGGACCGTAGAGCTGACCCAGGGCCGGCCCTTTACAACCACGGGCAAAAAGGTGGTTGAAATACGGTATAACGGTGAGAAGTTCGCGGAATACACCATCAATGTAAAAGCGGAATAAACACCTGGAGGAACAAAGAAAATGAAGTCGCTAATAAACAACGAAAAGGAGAGACAAAATGATCAAAAAACGAAGAATACTGAGCATACTGCTTATGTGCTGTATGCTGCTGACCATGGTGCCTGCCGGTGCTTGGGCGGGGGAGGGCGATACTTTTCAAGCCGAGCTCGCGGCAGGGGATCCCCTGACTCTGTGCACCTTTAAAGTCCTGACTCCTCCGGCTGATGGTGAGCCCGGAACCGTTCAAATCGGTGATGGATACGGCCCTGCAATTGATAGCAGTAAAGGGGGGCTGCTTGAAATCCCTAAAGAAGTCGTCAATGGAGACGACCGGTACATCGTTACAGAGATTGGCTATGAGGCGTTTATCGATTGTGATTATCTCGAGGGAACGCTGACAATACCAAACACCATTATCAAAATTCAGAGCAGAGCCTTTTGGGGATGCGATGGAGTGCTTTTTTCAGATAGCTCGGTAGTTAGCGATGGTTTAACGGGACTGCAGTTTGAGGCAGGCAGCACTCTGACTGACATTGGAGAAGGGGCTTTTTATAATTGCAATAAGATCGGTTGGTATTTAGAAGTTCCCGCTAGTGTCAGAGTGATTGACTATAATGCCTTCTACCGTTGCTTGAGTTTGGAGCGCGTAGTGTTTGAGGAGGACGGGGCGCTCCTTTCTATTGGGGGGAACGCTTTTGCAAACTGTTTTGGAATTGGTGAAGAGCTTATTCTTCCCCAAAAAATTGCTTCTATTGGTGCATATGCTTTTTCGAATTGCGGGAATCTCAGTGTTTTAAGATTCACGGGAAATGATCTCTGGACGGACGAAGATGCTTTTGGCGGAACAAACATTACAACTGTTTGCATTCCAAATTCTTGGAGCCTGGAATCTTATCCATTGGTTGGAGTGGGAGTTTTCCCGGATGTCTCCGCAGGCAGAAAGCTGGTCAAAGTTCCGGCTATTGGGCCAGTGGATTTACCGGAAGCGGTTTTAGACCAGCCTTATACGTATGCCTTCACGGCCTCCGGAACCGAACCGTTTTCCTGGGTAATCACAGGACCAAATACTTGGGGCATAACAATCGACTCCGCATCAGGTGTAATAATCAGCGACGCGATCTCCGGAGGGTATGGACTTTTGCCCCTTACTGTTTCCGTCAGTAATGCCGGAGGAACTGATACAAAGATGTTTCATATCCCTTGCTATTATGCCCAGGAGGGGACTCCTGCTGCATCCATAAATTATGCTGACGAAAACCTGTTTGGCTTGTCAACTTCCGCGGCCTATTTAGTAAATGGACTGCCTGTAAGCTCAAATGAGTCTGGCGCCATCGATATCCCGGATGAGTGGTTCGGGACTACAATAGAGCTTGTGAGAGTGGGCAGGAGCATCGACTTTAAAAACAGCGAGATCCAAAGCATTGCTCTTGGGGCCCGCCCTGATGCTCCTTCCTGTACTGCCGTCCAGCCTTCTGCCAATTCTGCCACCGGCAGCATCTCCGGAATCACTTCTGAAATGAAATACTCCACAGATGCCGGAATAAATTGGACAAAGGGGAATGGCGCTACTGTTATCGGTGTTGCTCCCGGCACGGTTTTAATCCGTGTGGATGCTACTGCGGATGCTCCCGCGGGAAGAACGCAAGAAATCGTGATCATTCCTTACGTCGGTCCTGCTCCTCCTCCTGGCGGTGGTGGGAGTGGTAGCGGCTCCCCCACTCCCATCCTGATCACTAAAATCGACGCCGGCGAGATCGTAAGCGGCACCAACGTAGACCGGCTTGTGAAAGAAGGGAAAGTCCTGACTGTGGAAGGAAAATCCGGGGAAAAGTTGGTCTTTGACACAGAAGCCTTGAAAAACATAAACGGACAGACCAAAGACAACCTGAAAGTGGAAATCAAAGACGTCTCTACAGACCACAATAACAAGTTGCCTGGTAAATTGGTCATATCATTGACACTTACTGCCGGAGGCAAGAAAATCAGCAACTTTGGATCCGGAACTGCGACCATTTCCCTTCCCTATGAGCTGCAAGAAGGAGAAAAGGCAGAGGACGTGACTGTGTGGTACCTGTCAGAAGATGGCACCATGAGTGAAGTTCACTGCAGCTATGACCCCAAAACCCAGATGGCCACCTTCAAGGTCAATCATTTCTCCCTGTATGTGGTGGGAACGGACGCCCTCGCAAACTGGGTTAACCCCTTCGGTGACATCAAAGAAAGCCACTGGTTCTATGAAGCCGTTCGCTTTGTTTCAGCCAACAAGCTGATGCAAGGCACGACGGAAACCGCATTTGACCCCAAGGGTAAGACCACCAGAGGCATGATCGTCACGACCCTTTGGAGAATGGAAAATCAACCAAAGGCTGTAAAAGAAAGCACCTTCACTGATGTGAAAAGCGGCAAATATTATCATGACGCGGTAGCCTGGGCGGCTGAAAAGGGAATCGTAAGCGGATACTCCGCTGATAAGTTTGGCCCGGAGGTCAAGATCACCAGAGAACAGCTGGCAGTGATTCTCCATAATTACGCAACTGGCAAAGGTTATAAGATTGGTACTGCAGGAGATCTTTCAGTTTTCAGCGATGCCGGAGCAATCCACCAGTGGGGCAAGGAAGCCATGGCATGGGCCAATGGGGAAGGCTTGATCAACGGAACAGGAAATAATCTTCTGAATCCTGCCGGTACCGCAGAAAGAGGCCAGGTGGCAGCCATTCTTCAGCGATTTGTGGAAAACATAAAAATCTAGCACTAGAAAGAAAGGAACCAGTAATCCCAAGGGAAAAATCCGGGATTGCTGGTTCCTTTTTGTAACTCCAACACAAGTATCCGCCCTCATTGACTTGGCAACTTATCGGTGCTAATGTGAAATTAACAAACCAATATTGCTTTTGATCAGTATAGGGGCTGAAGAAAGTTTGCTGATGACTAAAAGGTAAAGCAGATAAGGGAAAGGAGAGTGCAGAAGTTATGGATGGAAAAAACGCAGAGTTGATTCTTAAGATTCTGGAGGATCAGGAGGAGAGGGCTTTGGAGGATGAGGAAATCATTCATTTGCTCTTGGATAAAAAGTTGTCCCGGGATACTATTGCACAGCATGGAGAGAACCTTACTTTTGGAAATAAAGCTGCCGATTCCATTGCTCGATTTGTCGGTGGATGGCCCTTCATAATCATTTTTATTGCCTGTCTGATCTTTTGGGTTTTTTTGAACAGCATTTTACTGACCAAGGCCGCGGATCCCTATCCCTTCATCCTTCTTAATTTGATTCTGTCTTGCATTGCGGCTATACAGGCACCGGTAATCATGATGAGCCAGAATCGCCAGGAAGAAAAGGACCGGCTACATGCATTGAATGACTACAAAACCAACCTGAAATCGGAGATTATTATTGAAGATCTTTATGAAAAAATAGAAAATCTGGTTGCTGTCCAACAGGAGATGTTAGAGGAAATAAAAAAACTCCGAATATAGTCTGTTTTCTGCTTTTCATCATTTCACAGAACGATTAAAAGTTGACGGAGAACTTTGAATTGTTTACACTGAAGGAAAAGACAGAGATATTCCAGTGAATAAAATAATATGAGGTCATAGATGAAACAGTCAACCGGGAGTATAAATGAACTGAAGGACCTGTCCCAAAAAATAGCGGAAGCCATCGAGGCGGTGACAAAAATTGATGTTACCATCATGGATTCGGACCGGAACAGGATCGCAGCCACCGGGCGGTATCAAAATCCTGAGTTCGGCAATATCGCTGAAAAATCAGCCTTTTCCAACTGTCTGACTACCGGAGAGGTGTGCATTATAGAAGAACCTAGAGGAAACTTGATTTGCCAGGAATGCCCTGGGATGGAAAACTGCATGGAAGAAGCGGAAATATGCGTCCCCATCACTTGGAAAAATAAGCCAATCGGTGTCATCGGCCTGATTGCCTTTAGTCAGGAACAAAAACGAACAATTCTGGACAACTGCCAGGCTTATGTCAACTTCGTTCAGAAAATGGCCTCCCTGCTGGAAGCCAAGTACGGAGAATTGGTAGCACTGGAAGAAAACCGACGGCTGACCCAAAAAATGAAAACCATCGTAAATAGCTCCAAGAGGGAAAAGTATCTGCATCTTTTGGACGATGCCGATGAGCTGAAGCGGGAACTGATCCGTTCGGCGGAAGATCACTGCAACATCACCTTTGGAAGCATCTTGAGTGTATCGGATGTGATGCAGGAAGTGAAGGAGATGGCTGCAAAAGTCGCAGAAACCGAATCTCCGGTGATGATCCGGGGAGAAAGCGGCACGGGCAAGGAGCTTTTTGCCAGGGCTATGCACCAGGCAGGAAGGCGAAGCAAAAAACCCTTTATCCCGATCAACTGCGGGGCTATTCCCGACGAACTGCTGGAAAGCGAGCTCTTTGGCTATGAGAAGGGAGCCTTTACAGGGGCCCATGCGGGAAAAGCCGGGAAATTTGAAATCGCCGACGGAGGAACCATCTTCTTAGATGAGATTGGGGAGCTCCCGCTGAAACTGCAGGTCAAGCTGTTGCGGGTCCTTCAGGAAAAGGAACTCTGCAGGCTGGGAAGTAATGAAACCAGAAAAATTGACGTGCGGATTTTTTCGGCCACCAATGCCAATCTGGAGGAAAGAATCCGAGAAAACCTGTTTCGGGAAGACCTCTATTACCGCTTGAACATTTTCCCACTCCACATACCACCCCTCCGGGAGAGGAAGGAGGATATCGAATATCTGGCCCAGCATTTCCTGCAGTATTACAACGGCCAGTTTGAAAAGGATATAAAGGGGCTTTCCAAAGAAGTACTGGAGCTGTTCCTTAGGTACCCCTGGCCGGGAAATGTCAGGGAATTACAGAACGTCATGGAATTTTCCGTCTGTCTGGAAAACAGGGAGACCCTTAGCGAGCCCCTAATCCGAAGAAGGCTCAATCTGAAGGAGGGAGAGTCGCCGGAGACATCTATAAATCTGGTGGATACCAAGCCAAGAAATATCACCAAAGAGGATCAAACATTATGGGAGCTCATGAGCCGATATCAAACCCTGCCTCCCAAGGACATGGTTCTTCAAATATGCAATGAAATGGGAATCAGCCGAGCTACCTTTTACAGAAAAAAGAAACGGTGGGAACTGGGTTGAGTCTGGATCAAGGCCGACTTGAGACTTTTGTGAGACTGAGTTGAGACACGGGCTGAGAATCAAGCTGAAATGAGACTGCCCCTTCTGAAAAATGTACGCAATTCCAATGCTTTCGGGATTATCCCCCGTTGGCACGGGAATTGCTTTATATTTTTTTGACAGGTTATTGCCATTCAATTGGGAGGGATGATCATCATGAATCATGAGTATATTATAGCGCTTCTTGAAAAAGAAATGGTTCCGGCCCTGGGTTGTACTGATCCGGCCGGAATTGCTTTCGCCGCTGCCTTTGCACGAAGCCATGGATACGGTGAGGTTAAAAGAATAAGCTGCAGTTTGTCCGCCAATATCATTAAAAATGCAGCAGCGGTCTGCATCCCCCGAACCAACGGCCGCTGCGGTGTGGCGCTGGCCATTGCCCTGGGGGCATTCGGCGGCGACCCGAAATGGGGGCTGGAGGTTTTTTCGGGGATTACAGAGGATCAGATTCAGATAGCAGAGTCCTTCATTGCTAGTGGGCATCTTCATCTCCAGGTGTCCGATTCCGAAAAAAAGCTTTATATAAAGCTGGAAATGGAAACAGAAAAGGACCTGGTGGAAGTGCTCATCCAGGACAGTTATACCAACATCATCTCCCTGCGAGTCAACGGGGAAGACAAAATCGCGGCTGACAGATCATCTTCAGAAAAGACAGATGAAAAATCCTATCCGGAATTATCGCTCGGCACTATTCTCGCTTTTGCAGAAGCGGTTCCTTTGAAAAAGCTGAAAATCATTGAAAAAGCAGCAGAAATGAATATGATCATAGCAGAAGCGGGAATGGCCGGAGACTATGGAATTTCAGTTGGTAGAAACATCAGAGAATCCGTGGAACAAGGAGTTTTATCGGAGGATTACAGCACCACTGCCATGATGTGGGTAGCAGCTGCCACCGACGCCCGAATGGCTGGTTGCGACATCCCGGTAATCAGCAACACAGGAAGCGGGAATCAGGGGCTGGCATCCACTATACCGGTCATCAGCCTTGCAAAAAAAATGGGAGCCGATTACGAGCAGATGATTCGAGCGCTGACTATCAGCAGCTTGGTTACCATCTACATCAAGAATCGGCTGGGATTTTTGTCCGCTGTTTGCGGAGCTGTCATTGCAGGAACAGGAACCGCATGTGGAACAGCCTATCTTCTGGGAGGTCGTGAAGCAGAACTTCTCAGCGCTATGAAAAGTGTGTTGGGAGATGCAGCCGGTATGGTTTGTGATGGAGCCAAGGCAGGATGTTCCATGAAAGTTGCCACTTGCACCCAAGCTGGAGTATTGGCGGCGCTGCTGGCTGTCAAGGGCTATGGTATCCAGGGAACGGATGGGGTAGTGGATAAGGAGGAAGCAAAGACCATCGACAATTTTATCCGGGTAGCCACCTCTGGGATGGAAGGAATGGACCAGGTGCTGCTGGATATCATATTGAAGAAAGAGGGTTAAGGCATTCTTTTTAATTGACGCTTTTTTTCAATAGGATAGAAATTGCTGCAGCGGAGGCTATTCCTAGTATTCCACCGAAAAGAAAGGCAACATTTGAATTGATATTGGCCCAAAGCAGCCCTGCAATTATAGAAGACAGGAGAAGGCCGATTCCTTGTATCATTCCATATAAACCGAGTAGCGTCCCCTGTAAACCAGCAGGGGACTTTTCGACGATAAAAGCCCTTTCTGCTCCGCTGATCAGCGCCTGATAAGCGCCATAGGCGATAAATAAAAGCACCATTGCCCAATTTGATGACAAAAGTCCGAATCCAAGATAAACCAGGCCAAAGATCAGATAGCCGGGCACCAGTATCCGGCTTCTTCCGATTTTATCGGAAAGTCTGCCTGCTGGGATGGCAAGGAGGGAAGCGGAAATGCTGTATGCCAGATATAAGAGAATGACATGGGAAGCGGAGAATCCTCGCTCCTGAGCCTTTAACAGAAGAAAGGCATTAGACGAATTGCCCAGGCAAAACACGAAGATGACGGCTAGATATGCCTTCAGCTTGGGGTCAATCTTCAGCCCCTTTAGGGATAATTTTTCACAGTCATGATTCTTCTTTTTATCTTCTCGAACAGGAAGGATCAGCAAGACACTGATAAGGGCAGGGATGATAGAAAACAGGAATGCCTTCTGGAAACCGATATTATAAGCAATGAACAGGTAGGCTATCAAAATGCCCAGAGCGGAGCCAGCCATATCCAACATTTTATGCACACCGAAAGAGCCCCCAAGGTTGTTGCCCTTGCTGGACTGGGCAACCAGGGCATCCCGGGGAGCGGTACGGATTCCTTTGCCAGTTCGGTCGATTACCCGGGCGAACAAAATGCTGGGCCAGGAAGCCGCTGTTAGCAGCAGAATCTTATAAAAAATGGATGCGGAATACCCTGCAAAGGCCAGCCGCTTTTTGTTGCTGTAAACGTCACCGATATAACCGCTGAATACCTTTAACAGGGAAGCGATGCTTTCGGCGATCCCTTCAATGACACCCACGATGGCAGGAGAAGCCCCCAAGGCAGCGGTGAGATAGAGGGGTATCAGGGGATACACCATTTCGGTACTCATGTCCGCAAACAGACTGACAAGCCCAAGCAATACGATGTTGGAAACGGCTTTTTTCTTTTTCATTGAGTACCCCTATTTGGTTCGACTATAGAAAGATTCGGCTCTCAGCCCGAATTCCTGTATATCGATCCTCCAAATCGTGCAGGTGAAACAGGAAGCTTTCGCTGTCAAAGCTTTTAGCACCGGTGGGACAGTCCCTGATGCAGCCGCAGCATTTGATACACTTTCCCACTATTTGTGAAACATCCTCCGGATCAATGGAACCCATGGGACAGTTGAGGGCACAGAGGCCGCAATTGATGCATTTGCCAAGGTCCGTAACCGGCTTGGCCTTCAGAAAATCCTTGAGAGGCTCTCCCTGGGAGTCTTTCGGGATATAATAGGGGCGGATGGGCTCCTGCCCCTCCACCGGCACCGGTGTAGGGGGTGGTTCCTTCAAATTCAGTACCTTTTGGATGGTTTGCTCCGCCAGTTCCTGTACCAGAGTCAGATCCTGAACGTCCGGCCTTCCTGCTCCAAGGACTTCTGAGAAGGAATGTCGCCCCACAAAGGCACCGGCCGTAATGGGGCAAAAGCCATTATCTGCCAAGACGTTGCGAAGTTCCATCAATCCATCATCAAAGTTTCGGTTACCGAATAGCACGACCGGAACAGCCAGGGTGCCACCTCCATGAATCTGATCCCGGATAAAGGGAAGCATCTGATTGGGGACCCGGCCTGCATAGACAGGTATCCCAAGGACTACCAGGTCTGAAGGGCTAAAGGACAAATCCTTTTGGCGAGATTCGGGCAGATTGAAGCAATATTCCTGCCAGGAGGCGCCAAGCCCCTGAGCAATCGATTGGGATAAACGGCAGATGACTTTTTTTGTGGTGCCGGTGGGACTGAAATAGACAGCCCATACATGTTTAATATTCATTCGCTATATATTCCTTATGAGTTAGAGGAGGAGTCGCATATAACAATATTGTACGGTTGAGCGTGGTAAAAAGCAAGGATGACAAGGGTAATTCTTCTTGACAAAAGAGGCCTTTTGTATTAAATTAGATTGGTAAGCGATTCAATAGGATTACTTATCGGGACGTGGCGCAGCTTGGTAGCGCGATTGCTTCGGGAGTAATAGGCCGCAGGTTCGAATCCTGTCGTCCCGACCAATAAAGAGCTCTTTTGCTTGAAAAGGCAAAGGAGTTTTTTATTGCCCTCAAAAGATACATTCGAAGAGACTATCCCTGCTTTTCCTGATCCGATTCCTCCAGCCGGTTTGCCCAGGCCTCCGTATAAAAGGAAAAGTAATCCTTCTGATGCTTCCGCCGGTGGCGCCGGAAAGCCCCGGCCCAGATTAGAGAGGGAATCCCAATTAAGGGAATGTAAAGAAAGAGAAGCTTCCGGGACTGGATTCGGTGACCGTACTCGTGGTGGATCAGCGGAGAGGAATAGTACCGGTCATCTGCCAATATATATCGGCCCAGGGTAACAGCTCCCCATCTTCCGGGCACATGAACCACCTGCGCGTCCTTATAGTGCTTATAAGGGTGCTTTTTATATTTGTTCCAGAAGGAAAAGGCCAGAAACCCAGCTAGATTTTGCGGAAATTCCAGGAGAAACATGACTTCGCCTCATTTTACATAAACTTTACATTTATCCTCGAAGGTTCTTAACAATGGCATTGTATCATAAGGGTGTAACAAAAAGGGATTAAATATTAAGGAAACAAAAGAAGGAGAATAACCATGAAAAGAAATAAGCTGGCAAGTCTGATCCTGGTAGGTGTTATGGCCCTGAGCCTGGCAGCCTGCGGAGGCGGATCAACAGAAACAGAAGGAGAATCCCCGGACACTCCGCTGGCCGGAACCATCGCCATTGATGGATCATCCACTGTATTCCCCATCACGGAAGCTATCGCAGAAGAATTTAACGGAACCTATCCGGAAGTTCGGATTCCCATCGGTGTATCCGGTACCGGCGGTGGATTTAAAAAGTTCACTGCAGGAGAAACTGACATCAGCAATGCATCAAGACCCATTAAAGATGAAGAGGCCCAGGCTGCTGCTGCCAACGGAATTGAATACATTGAAATGACCATTGCCTATGATGGACTTTCTGTACTGGTGAATCCCGCCAACGATTGGGTTGACAGCTTGACGGTAGAAGAACTGAACATGATGTGGGCTCCGGACAGCACCGTGAAAAAATGGAGTGACATTCGGTCTGAATGGCCCAATGAAGAAATAAAGTTCTATGCACCGGGAACCGACTCGGGTACCTTTGACTACTTCACGGAAGAAATTAACGGTGAAAGCGGAGCAATCCGACCAGACTTTACCGCTAGTGAAGATGATAACGTACTGGTTCAGGGTATAGCAGGCGACAAAAACGCTATCGGATTCTTTGGATATGCCTACTATGAAGAAAATCAGGACAAACTGAAGCTGGTAGCCATCGACAACGGAAGCGGGCCTGTAACACCGGATTTCGACACCATTCAGGATGGAAGCTATTCCCCGCTGTCACGACCAATCTTTATCTACATCAATAAAGCAGCTCTGGAAAAACCGGAAGTAGTAGAGTTCGTGACCTTCTACAACACGGTTGCAGCGGAAATCATCCCGGAAGTAGGTTATGTAGCCCTTCCTTCTGCGGACTACCAGGCTAATCTGGAACTGCTGAAATAAAAAAGACTGTCCTTCGGATTACCTGCCATTCCCCAAGAGGCAGGTAATCCATCATTTCTCAAATCGAACAGGGAGAGCGTATGAGCAGTAAAAAGTATGAGATTCAGAAACTGCATCGGGCGGAATTCATCGTTGAAAAAGGCCTGATGCTGTTCGCGGCCGTGTCAGTCCTGACGACGGCTATTATCGTATTCATCTTATTTGAAGAAACCATTGTGTTTTTCGGTGAAGTTCCCCTCTGGGATTTCTTTACCGGAACCCAATGGACCCCGACCTTGCAGCCCAGAAGCTTCGGCATCATTCCTCTGGTGGTGGGAACCTTGATGATCGCTTTGGGCTCCAGCATCATTGCCCTGCCCCTCGGACTGGGCAGCGCCATCTATCTCAGTGAATATGCCCATAAAAAAGTCCGGAAGGTGGTTAAGCCCATTCTGGAAGTCCTGGCAGGGATTCCTTCTATTGTCTATGGATTTTTCGCCCTGACTTTTATCACCCCGATTCTCCAGATGATCCTGCCCCAGACCCAGGTATTCAATGCCCTGAGTGCCAGCATCGCCGTAGGAATCATGACCTTGCCCATGGTAGCTTCCATGAGCGAGGATGCCATGATGGCGGTACCGGATTCTATCCGGCAGGGAGCCTACGCGCTGGGATCCACCCGATTTGAGGTGGCGGTGAAGGTCACCATACCAGCGGCCATGTCCAGCATCGGGGCAGCCTTCGTTCTGGCCATTTCCAGGGCCATCGGCGAAACCATGATCGTAGCTATCGCTGCCGGCCAGAGCCCGGTCCTCACCCTGAATCCCCTGAACAGCATCCAGACCATGACTGGCTTCATGGTCAACATCAGCATGGGGGATATCCAGCAGGGAACCATCGAATTCAAAACCCTGTTTGCCGTGGGAACCGTGCTGTTCTTCATGACCCTGATCATGAATCTGATTGCCCGGGCGATTATCAAAAAGAATCGGGAGGTGTATTAATGGACCAGAAGCTATACCAAAGACGCCATTTGAAAAATAAATTGTTTCACCTGCTCTTGGCCGGATGCATTCTCTTTTCCATCACTGCCCTAACCCTGCTGCTCTATGATATCTTCAGCAAGGGACTGGGTTGGCTGGACTGGCAGTTTCTGACCAGCATGCCCTCCCGTTCTCCGGAAAAAGCAGGCATACTGTCTGCTCTGGTGGGGAGCATCTGGGTAATCGGGCTGACCTCCCTGTTCTCCCTGATCCTGGGAGTTGGTACGGCTGTTTACCTGGAGGAATATACGGATCCAAAGAAATGGATCAATCGAATCATTCAGCTGAACATTTCTAACCTTGCCGGAGTGCCGGCCATTGTTTATGGCCTTTTAGGATTGGCTTTCTTTGTCCGGTTCCTGGGATTTGACAAGAGCATCCTGTCCGGAGCCCTGACCCTGACCCTACTGATCCTGCCGGTCATCACCGTGGCCGCCCAGGAAGCCATCCGCAGCGTACCACGGTCCCTCCGTGAGGCATCCTATTCCCTGGGAACCACCAAGCTCCAGACCATCACGGGAGTGGTACTGCCCTATGCCATGCCCGGTATCCTGACCGGATCCATTCTGGCTATTTCCAGAGCCATGGGAGAAGCGGCTCCCTTAATCATGGTAGGGGCTGCCGGTTACATCGCCTTTCTCCCGAAAGGTCCCATGGATTGGTTCACCGTATTGCCGGTCCAAATCTTCAACTGGACTTCCCGGCCCCAGGAGGAATTTCAGTATATCGCAGCAGCCGGCATCATTGTTCTTATGGCGGTCCTGCTGTCTGCCAACGCCGTAGCGATCCTGCTGCGGAACAAATATCAGAATCGAATGGATTAAGAAGTTGGAGGATTCAATGGGAGTAAAAATGAAAATCGAGAACCTGGATTTCTATTATGAGGATTTCAAGGCTCTGAAAAATATAAACATGGACATTGAAGAGAATAAGGTAACCGCTCTGATCGGACCTTCCGGATGCGGCAAATCCACCCTGATCAAGACCATGAACCGAATGACGGACTTGATTGAAGGGACGAAAATCACGGGGGATATCCGCCTGGACGGGGAAAGCATCCTTGGTCCCGGAAATGATGTGGTGCTCCTGCGGCGGCGGATCGGAATGGTTTTCCAAAAGCCCAATCCCTTCCCCAAATCCATCTATGAAAATGTTGTTTTTGGGCCGAAGCGTCATGGAATCACCAATCGGACGGATCTGGAGGAAATCATGGAGCGGAGTCTGAAACAGGCTGCCCTCTGGGATGAGGTCAAAGATAAGCTGAAAAAGTCAGCCCTGGCTCTGTCCGGCGGGCAGCAGCAGCGGCTTTGCATTGCCCGGGCACTAGCCGTAGAACCGGAAGTCCTGCTGATGGATGAAGCCACCTCGGCCTTGGATCCCATCTCGACCGCAAAGATTGAAGACCTTGTTGTGGAGCTGAAAAAACAGTATACTATTGTTACCGTAACCCATAACATGCAGCAGGCTACCCGGATTTCGGACAAGACTGCCTTCCTCCTGCTGGGAGATCTGATTGAATACGACGACACGGAAAAATTGTTTTCAGTCCCCAGGGACAAGCGCACAGAAGACTATATCACAGGGAGGTTCGGATGATGAGAAATAAATTTGAGACCCAATTGGAGGAATTGAACCGGGAGCTGATCCACATGGGAGCTTTGGTGGAGGAATCTATCGACAGTGCGGTCAAAGCCCTATGCAATCAGGATAAGGAAGAGGCGCGAAGGGCCATTGCCTTTGACCGGAAGATTGATTATAAAGAAAAGGAAATCGAAGACCTGTGCCTGAAGCTGATTCTGCAGCAGCAGCCGGTTGCCCGGGATCTCCGACAGATTTCCGCAGCCCTGAAAATGATTACCGATATGGAGCGAATCGGGGACCAGGCAGCAGATATCTCGGACATCGCCATATTCCTGGCAGAAGAAAAATATATTAAAAGCCTGGAAACCATACCGGAAATGGCCGGAGCCACCATACGGATGGTGACCGGCAGTATCGACGCCTTTGTGAAAAGCGACCTGGAACTGGCCCGATCGGTCATTTACTCCGACGATATTGTGGACGACCTTTTTGTAAAGGTTAAGGACGATCTCATTGCTCTGGTCCATCAGAATCCGGACAATGGCCGGCAGGCCATGGATCTGCTGATGGTAGCCAAATACTTCGAACGGATTGGTGATCATGCCGTGAATATTGCCGAATGGGTGGTCTTTTCCATTACGGGAGAACATCGGGAAATGGACGGAAGAGAGGAAATCTAGTGGATACCAGAAAGCTGATCTACTGTGTGGAAGATGAAAAGAATATCCGGGAATTGGTGGTATATGCCCTGAACAGCAGTGACTTCAGAGCCGAAGGCTTTGGGGACGGAGAAGCCTTCCGGGAGGGGATAAAAAAAGCCATGCCGGATCTGGTCCTTCTGGACATCATGCTTCCGGGGGAGGATGGAATGGCCATCCTGGCAGAACTTAGGCAAAAGAAGGAAACCCGCCAGTTGCCGGTGATCCTTCTGACCGCCAAGGGCAGTGAATTTGACAAAGTTCAGGGACTGGATGCCGGAGCCGATGATTACGTAGCCAAGCCCTTTGGCGTCATGGAACTGTTATCCCGGGTACGGGCCGTCCTGCGCAGGAGCCGATTGGATCGGGAGCAGCCGGTGCTCCAGGTCGGAAAAATCCTGATGAATCAGGAAGAACGGCGGGTAGTGGCTGACGGTCGGGAATTACAGCTGACCTACAAAGAATTTGAATTATTGCGATTTTTAATGGAAAACGAAAATGTGGTGCTTTCCAGAGACAAGTTGCTGGACATCGTTTGGGGCTATGATTCGGAAGTGGAGACCAGAACCGTTGACGTTCACATCCGCAGCCTCCGGCAAAAACTGGGAGATCTGGGTGAACTGATTGAAACCGTCCGCAATGTGGGTTATCGGATAGGGAGAGGAGCATGAAACGAAAAATATTTGGCAGCATGGTGCTGCTTTCTGTGATAACGGTTTTGCTGGCGACCACCGCATTTTCAGCATTGCTCTACCAGCAGATGGAAAAGGATATGGAGCGGGAACTGAAAAATCAGATGGCTCTGGCTCTTTCCGGGTACGAGCAGGGAGGGGCCCCCTTCCTGGAAGGAGTCCGGGGAGAAGACCGGAATTCCCGGATTACCTTGATCGCTTCCTCCGGCGAAGTTCTCTATGACAATCGGGCAAATGCTGCCCAGATGGAAAACCACGGAGATCGGCCGGAGGTCATCGGGGCCTTTGAAACAGGAAGGGGAGAGGGAGTCCGCAATTCGGACACCTTGGGAAGCCAACTGTTTTATCTGGCCCAGCGGACGGAAGACGGAAACGTGCTCCGCCTTTCCATACGGACCGACAGCATCTGGACCTCTATGGGGGAAAGCGTGATTCTCTTGGCTGGAATCGTCTTGCTGATCGTGATTCTGGCCCTGGTGTTATCCAGTTTTCAGACCCGAAGGATCATCCGGCCCATCAACGACATGGACCTGGAATATCCGGAAGGGTCGAAACTTTATGAAGAACTGTCCCCGCTGGTCTTTCGAATCCATAAACTGAATCAGTCGGTTCAGGAAAAAATCAAGGAACTATCTGCCCGAACCGACGATTTCAACAACATCACCTCTCATATGGAGGAAGGACTGATTATTCTGGATCGGGACGGAAAAATCGTAACCATCAACCGAAGCGCTGCCCGGGCCTTTGAAACAGAGGAAGAAAACCTGCCCGGGAAACACTTCTCGGTAGTCAGCAGGAATCTGAAATTGCTGGAGGATGTTGAGAAGACCCTGAAGGGGCAGCCTCAGGAAGAAATCATTGAAGATCGGGATAAGAGCTATCAGCTCCGGTCGACGCCGGTATTTCTTGAAGGGGAGGTCTCCGGAGGAATTCTGATGCTCTTTGATGTGACGGAAAAGCGGCGGGCAGAAAATCTTCGCCGGGAATTTACCGCTAATGTGTCCCATGAGTTGAAAACTCCCCTGACGGCCATTCTGGGTTATGCAGAAATCCTGAAGAATCGGATGGCGGAGGGAGAAGATGCGGTGGAATTTGCCGGACGGATCCATGAAGAAGCCGGATCCCTGCTGACCATGATTGAGGACATCATCTGGCTCTCCCAGTTGGATGAAGGAAACATCCGAATCCCCATGGAGAGGGTGGATCTTTTAGAGGAAGCCCAAAAGGCGGCAGACCGGCTCCGTTCCGCTGCAGTCCTTCGGGAAATCCAACTGGAGGTTTCCGGAGAACAGGCCTTTATACAGGGTATCCCGGTTATGCTGGAGGAACTGTTGGTCAACCTGCTGGATAACGCCATCAAGTACAATGTGGAAAAGGGCCGTGTGAGCCTTCGGATTCTTAAAAAAGAGGATAAAGTGATCCTGGAGGTGGCGGATACGGGAATTGGAATCCCGGATGAGCATCAGGAACGGATATTCGAGCGGTTCTACCGTGTAGATAAGAGCCACTCCAAAAATACGGGGGGCACCGGGCTGGGCCTCTCCATCGTCAAACACATTGCCGCTTATCACAAAGCAGGCTTAAAACTGGAAAGCAAGGCAGGCAAAGGAACTGCCATCAGAATTGAATTTCAGGCGGACTAATCCGCCTGTTTTTTTATGACATTTGTCGTAATGGTGAGAATCTTGTCCATGGTCACATCCTTATCATCGACGGGAACAGTTGGAACCACTTGAAAGTCATAGGCCAGCGCGATTTTTGGAACACCGGGCCGCAGCTTTGGCAGGAATCGGTCGTAACACCCTTTGCCGTACCCGATTCGCCCTCCCTTTTCATCAAAGACGGATCCGGGAATCAGGACCAGATCGATGGTCAGGGCGTCCGCTAAAATCCAGAAATCGCAATCCGGTTCCGGTACTCCAAAGGAGGAGGGAATCAGGTGATTTCGCCATTCTGTCAGCCCTGCCGGCAGTTCATAGGGGATAATTTGGAAAGCTTTATCGGTTAAGGGAAGGACCAGCCTTTTGCCGTCCTGCAGGATTCGGTCACTCAACAGGCCCGTGGGAACTTCCTTACGGAAATCGGCGTAGATCATAATTCGCCGAGCCTGATCGTATAACGGCAGTGAGGTGACTTTTTCCACCAGTTCCAATTCACCTCTGGCCAGATCCTCCGGCTCCAGCAGAATCCGTTTTTTCAGGATTTCGTTCCGCAGTCGACTCTTTTCCAGTTGCTTTTCTTTTTTCTCTGTCGAGTTGTCTTTATTGGAAAAATCATTCATAATGGTCCTCTTCTTCCTATTCCAGTACCTGATGAAAAAATCGCTTCATCAGGGGAGTGATGTATTTGTTCTTATGATGGACCAACCGGAAGGTCCTTTGGAAGATGCTTTCGGGCAGGGGCAGACGGTACAGAGTTCCGGATATCCGCTGTTCCCGGACCAGACTCCCGGAAATCACCCCAATTCCAAATCCCCTTTCTGCTGCATGGATCAGGGAGCTGCTGTCCCCGCATTCCCAGCCGACTTTCCAGCTGATTTCTGCCGATGCCATGACACTTTCGAAAAGCTCCCTAGTGCCGGACCCGGGCTCCCGAACCAGAAATGTCAGATTCTGGAGAGATTCCAGGCTGGAAATGGAGGCATTCCAAAAGGGATGATTCTTACCGCAGACCAGGGCCAGGCTGTCCCGGCGAAAGGGAATTTCCACCAGCTCCGGATAATGGATAGAACCCTCCAGCAATCCGCAGTCCAATTGATTCTTCAGCAAAAGGACTTCCAAATCCCGGGTGTTTCGGACCACCGCCCGGAACTCTGCCTGCGGGAAATCCTCCTGCAGTTGCTGAAGAAGGGAAGGCAGGAGCCAGGAACCGATGGTCATACTGGCCCCAATCCGAAGTAGCCCGGAATTTTCCTGCCGTTCCGATGCCAGCTCCATTTCTCCCAGCAGGGATTGGATATGGCGGGCGTAACTGAGGATGGACTTTCCCTGTTCAGTGATGGCCAGACTTCGGCCGAATCGCTCAAAGAGGGGAAATCCATAATGGTTTTCCAGCTCGGCGATGGCCTGGCTTACAGTAGGCTGGGAGATGAAGAGCTGCCGGGAGGCCCGGGTCATGCTCCCCAGATCCGCAACAGCGATGAAGATTTCCAAATGACGGAAGGTCATGATCGCTCCTTTCTGAGCTGGCGATGATAAGGTGTGAATTGAAACGGCATTGGTATAGATATTTACCTATTGATTATATAATAACATAGTATTTTACAAATTCAATATCTTCCCATACAATGGAGATAACAAGAAACAGAAGAACAGGAGGAACAGGAGATGGAGTGGATTAAAACAAAAGGGCGGGGGGTGGGTTTTTGCCTGGTGATTGGCGGGGTGGCCTGGATGCTGGGCAAGGGTGTTCCCCTTATTGGAGGTCCGGTTTTCGGCATTAGCCTGGGGATGATACTGACCGCAATTATTCCCTCAGGAAAGGGGCGAAAGAGCTTGACAGAAGGGGTAGCTTTTTCCTCTAAAAAACTCCTTCAGGGAGCAATCATTCTCCTGGGCTTTGAAATGAATCTGTTTCGAGTCTTTCAGGTTGGGAGTCAGTCTCTCCTCCTGATTATCGGCACTTTGGCAGCCGCCTTTGCAACGGCCATGGTGGTCAGTCGATTTTTAAAGACAGACCGGAATATGACCATACTGATCGGGGTGGGTACCGCCATCTGCGGAGGATCTGCCATTGCGGCTACCGCACCGGTGATTCGGGCTCGGGATGAAGAAATCGCCCACGCCATCTCCACCATATTTCTATTCAACATCGGTGCCGTATTCCTTTTTCCGGCGCTGGGACATCTGATGGGTATGACCGATGCGGGCTTTGGCCTCTTTGCCGGTACCGCCATCAACGACACGTCGTCGGTGGTGGCGGCAGCTGCTGCCTGGAGCCAGACGGCAGGCAGCAATGAAGCTCTGGCCATGGCCACCATCGTCAAATTGACCCGGACTCTGATGATCATTCCCATCACCTTAGCCTTATCCCTGATAACGACCCGGAGAGAAAGAGGGGGGGCTGATAACAATGCGGTTGGAAAGAAAGCGGATTATTCGATGGCCAGGATTTTTCCCTGGTTTATAATAGGATTCCTGGTTGCTTCCCTGATCCATACGGTATTGCCCATGCCGGTGCTTTCCGGATGGCTGGTTGGGGGAGGCAAATTCCTGATCATCATGGCCATGGCCGGAATCGGATGGAACACCAATCTCAAAAGTCTGCTGACCAATGGGTTTCGTCCTATTTTGCTGGGGCTCTGCTGCTGGTTTTCCGTTTCATTCGCATCGGTAATCCTTCAAAAGATCCTGATGATGTGGTAAATGGAAAATAGTGGGTCTGATTACAGAAAGGGAGCGAACAATCTCAATATGGAAGATCCAATATTTTTTAATGGATTCCTGGGTAGCTGCTCCTGGCTGACCTCCTGGCACTGAAGGAAAGTTTCCCCAAAATCCTTATAAATATCCGAAAGGGCGGGAATGTCATAGAGCCATGCCCCACACTCGAAATGAAGGTAAAGACTTCTGAAATCGCAGTTGATGGTTCCGACCACGCCAAATCGGTCGTCCGACAAAAATACTTTGCTGTGAATAAAACCAGGGGTATATTCAAAGATTCGGACCCCTCCCTGCATTAATATCGGATAAAAGGAGCGGGTAACGGCATGAATGATTCGTTTGTCGGGAACCCCGGGAGTGATGATCCGCACGTCAATGCCGGATTTTGCCGCATTGGTCAGGGCGGTAACCATTTCATTGTCTATAATCAGATAGGGAGTGGTGATATAGACATACTTTTCTGCCTTGGAAATCATATTGAGATAAACCGACTCCCCTACAGGCTCATCATCCAGTGGACTGTCGGTGAAGGGCTGTACTGCACCATTGGAGGGCAAGGCCGCTTCTGTCGCCTTCGGGTAAAAAGCTGAAAAATCCTCGTCGGTATCTTCGAGAAATCCCCAAAGGCTCAGGAACATAAGCGTCATGGACCAAGCAGCACCGCCGGTTATCAGGATGGCCGTATCCTTCCAGTGGCCGTGTTTTTTATATTGATTGATGTATTCATCTGCTATGTTGATTCCACCGGTAAAAGCGGTATGACCATCAATAACAGCAATTTTTCGGTGATCCCTGTTGTTGTGCAGAGCGGATAAAACTGGAACCAAAGGATTGAAGACACATGCTTTTATTCCCCATTTGCGGAGTTGCTGATCGTAATGGCGAGGCAGGGTCATCAAACAGCCTACATCGTCATAAATGATCCGAATATCCAGACCCTGGGCAGCCTTTTTCTTCAGGATGTCCAGAATGCTGTTCCACATGGTTCCTTCCTGAATAATGAAGTATTCCAAAAAGATATATTTCTCGGCCTTTTCCAGTTCTTTTAGCAGCCCAAGGTGGAATTCTTCTCCAATGGAAAAATACACGGTCCCTGAATCAGCCATCGGAGGGAAAGAGGAACTTTGCTGAATATACAAAGACTGACAGGCAGCAGAACCAGTAAGAGGAATGTTTGCTTCCTGGTCCTGGATGTTTTGCTGCAGAAAAGAATGAACCTGTGTACTGATTGCCTCCATTCGAAGGCGGGTTTTTTTATTCGGGCGATAATTTCCGAACATGATGTAAAATAAACCTCCGAAAACCGGAAAGAGCAGGATTGGAATGATCCATGCCAGCTTATAGGAGGGGTTCATGCTTTTGTTGACAATCAGAATTACCACCAGAAGACTCAGCAGGACGCTGAACCCATAGAAATAAATAAAGTATCGGCTGAATCGAAGGATAATGCCGACCAGGAGAAACAACTGGACTCCAAAGGCCAGCGCCAGATACGTGATGCGGTGGAAAAGAATGTTTTTCATCATTTTCATAGAAAACCTCAAAGTCAAAGGCAACCACGGATAAGAATATTATATCTGTAATAAATGGGATTGGGAAGGTTATCCACTAGAAAAGGTGGTATAATAAATACAACTGAATATGTCCGGCATCCTCAGTATCGGTTATTGACGGAGTTGAAAGGATGGGATCGGTATGGACGAGAGAAAGATAAGGCTTGAAACCTTCACCATGGAGGGCATCATTCTTGCAGGTATCGTCATTGCAGCCATTCTGATTCTCTTCTGAACAGGGAGAGGCAGGACAACGGGAAACGGAGGTCGTCCCTTTTGGGAAAGGGCTTCCGTTTTCCCGATTTTTGGCAAAAAGAAGTTTTTTATACTCTCCCGAATATGCTACAATAGACTCAACAGAAGAATCCTGAACAGAAGGGGATTTTACAAGGAGATAACTATGGAAAACCAGGAAGAAAAGGCCCGGATGATCCGGGATATCGTATCAATGGAATGGGAGATGTTCCAGAAAGTGGAGGGAATCGGCGGCCGGGCAGGCTGCCAGGATCAGTATCCCACTTTTAATATCATGCGAAGCAGCCAGTTTCTGGCCTGGGATCCAGGGACCCTGGACCATTATCTGCAGGACCTGAATAAGGCCCGGGTAGTCGGACGAAATCTGATTACTGAAAAATATGCCTATATGATGGAATCTACTGACCCGGAATATTTTCGGATGAAGCTTCAGCCCCATCTCCCTCCGGTGGATCAGTCAAAATTCCTGCTGATAAGGCGGATCCTTGAGCTGCTGATTCTCTGGGATCAGGAAGTTGCCCGGGAGTTCCCCAAGTTATCTCGCCGCGGGAGGCCCCTGGAAGCGGCTGCCGATAAAAGCGGCATCACCTCGGTGGAGACCTATATGGGCGGGGAACTGAAGACCTATTCGGAAGAAACCCTCCGGAGTCTGCTGAATCATCTCATGGGAGAAAAAAACCGGGGCGGCAACGTGGTCCGAAAGATCCTGGAGTCCACTACACAGCAATACGGCTTTGCCTCCTTGGAGGATGCAGAGAAACAATCGTAGAATCAGGGAGGAAACCCCATGAACGTTAATAATTTCTATAAAGAGCTGGATGAGCTATTTCGGACCGGTGATATTCATCAGGCAGAGGAGTACATGATTCGATGCCTGGAGACGGCTAAGGCGGAGCAGGATGTTCCGGCCATTCTGGCAGTCTGCAATGAGCTGGGAGGGGTGTACCGGGTCATCAATCGGTTTGCCGAAGGCAGGACCATTTATGCCCTGGCCCTGGAGGCAATCAAGATTCTGGGACTGGAAAACACTTTGCAGCACGGAACGACCCTGATGAACCTGGCCAGCCTTCATACCGAAGAGCGGAACCGCCAGGAGGCCCTGGCCGCCTATAAGCAGGTAGAGGATATTTACCGCAGCCAGGGACTGGGAAAGGATTACCGGATGGCTGCCCTTTTCAACAACATCAGCCATGTGTACGACCTGATTGGAGACATTCCTAAAGCCCTGGAGTACGCAGAAAAATCTCTCGAGATCATTCTGCCCCTGCAGGATTACCCGGTGGAAACGGCTACTACCTATACCACCCTGGCTCTACGCCAGATGAAGGTAGGGATGCATCGGGAAGCCGGGGAAAACCTGAAGAAAGCGGAGGCAATCTTCCGCCGTCTGCCCGGCCGGGAGGATGTCCATTACTCCGCCACCCTCAATGCTATGGGGGAACTGAGTTATTATCACGGCAACCGTGCGGATGCAGCTGGTTATTTCAAACGGGCAATGGAAATCATCAAGGCCAACTACGGAGAAAGCCAAGCCTATCAGGAAGTAAAGCGGAATTTGGAAAAGGCAACGGAGCCGGGAGCTGGCGGTGGCAAAACTTCCGGCATGGCTATGGCCAGGGAATTGTATCAGCAGAAGGGGAAACCCATGCTGTTGTCCCGATTTCCGGAATATGAAAAATATATGGCAGTGGGGCTGGTGGGAGAGGGCTCCGAATGCTTTGGATTTGATGATGAGTACTCTCGGGACCATGACTTCCAGCCTGGTTTCTGCATCTGGCTGCCGGAGGAAATCCATCAGAAAATCGGAACATCTCTTCAGGAAGCTTACAACCGGATGGCAGGGGAGGCACAGATGCCGGGCAGTCTGATGACGGAAACTGGTAATGGACGGAGAGGGGTGTTCTCAATCGGTGAATTTTACCGGCGATATATCGGAACGCCAGGGGTTCCCAAGGACAATGTGGAGTGGCTCATGGCTTCTGAATCCGGACTGGCCACTGCTACCAACGGAGAAATCTTCACGGATCATTTCGGGGAATTTGCCGCCGTCCGAAAAAGGCTGCTGGAATTCTATCCGGAGGATGTTTACCTGAAAAAATTAACGGCAAGGCTGGCGGCCATGTCCCAGTCCGGTCAATATAATTACCTGCGCTCCATGAAGCGGGGGGATTCAGCCGCAGCCTGCATAGCCGCTGCCGAATTCATCAAGGGCGCTGCCGGAACCTTTTACCTTCTCCGAAAAACTTATATGCCTTTCTACAAGTGGATGTTCCGGGGCATGGAATCTCTGGAGGGCGGAAGAGAAATGGCCGCCGTGCTGGCTCGATTGGCCCGGATTCCGGACGAACCGGAGCGGGCAGAAGAAAAAAGCCGGCGGATAGAGGAAATCTGCATCTTAATCCGGGAGGAACTGAACCGGATGGGGCTGTCAGCAAGCCGGGAAGATTTCCTGGTCGCCCACGGGCAGGAGTTGATGAGCAAAATCCGGGATCCCAAGATTCGGAGCCTGCCGATGCTCTTTGACGGAAAAGGTTAGGAGGGAATCGATGGACGGTCGAATACTGACAGGCGGAATAGTGCTCTTGCTAATGGCTTTGGCAGGGACGGGAATATGGATCTATCGAATCAAAGGCCAGCTGCTGATCCTTCAGCAACAGGCAGAGGTTTTACGGGAAATTTCCGATGAAATTCTCTATGAGTACCATCTGGATTCCAAAAGCCTGATCCCCATTGGCAAATGCCGCCATATATTAGGCGAGGGAGATGACTATCGCAGAGCTGCTGGGGCTTTGATCAACTCCTTTGTATTCCATAATGACACCTGCCAGACCACTGAGGTATGGATTCCTCTTGCCGAAGGAAGAAAACAGCGCTTCAAATCCATCAATTCGTCGATACTGAACCGCCATGGCAATCTGGACAGAATCATCGGCAAACTGATCCCTGCGGAAAAGGAAGGACAAGCGATATGAGAATACTGGTCACTGGGGGAGCAGGTTACATCGGCTCCCACACCTGCGTTCAGCTTCTGGAAGCTGGCTATGAAATCGTCGTTGCTGACGATTTGTCCAACAGTTCGGAAACGGCCATCCACTACATCAAGGGCATTACTGGAAAAGAATTCCCCTTTTATCCCGTCGATCTGAAGGACCGGGAAAGAACGGAGCAGCTCTTTGAATTGGAGCCCATCGACGGAGTCATCCATTTTGCCGGATACAAGGCGGTGGGGGAATCGGTGGAAAGACCTCTCATGTATTATGAAAACAACATGGTTTCCACCATGAATGTACTGCAGGCCATGAGAAAGAGGGGGATTTTCCATTTCGTCTTCAGCTCATCGGCCACGGTATACGGGGATCCAGAAATCCTGCCCATACCGGAGGAAGCTCCCCTCAGCGCTACCAATCCCTATGGATGCACCAAGCTGATGAATGAGCAGATCCTCAAAGACCTGTATCAATCGGATAACCGCTGGAACATTACCCTTTTGCGGTATTTTAATCCGATCGGCGGCCATCCTACCGGTCTGCTGGCGGACAATCCCAATGGCATACCCAATAACCTGATGCCCTATATCATCCGGGTTTATGAAAAAAAACTGGACCAGCTCCACGTTTATGGAAACGATTATCCCACTCCTGACGGAACCGGTGTCCGGGATTATATTCATGTCATTGACCTGGCCGACGGCCACGTGGCAGCCCTGGACCGGATGAAGAAGCCGGGGGTCCATATCTTCAACCTGGGGACAGGTACCGGCTATAGTGTATTGGAAGTAGTCCGGGCTTTCGAAAATGTCAACAAATGCACGATCCCCTATGTGATCGACCCCAGACGAGCAGGAGATATCGCCATGTGCTATGCAGATCCTTCCAAGGCGGAAAGAGAACTGGGCTGGAAAGCCAAGCGGGGCCTGGAGGAGATGTGCAAGGTGGTATTGATCTAAAAAGGAGGCAGCCGTGGAAATTTTGTTATACAAAGAAAGGGACAATAAAGTCAGCCGATGGTCCGGTGGCGTCACCCGGCAACTGGCCATATTTCCTGAAGACCGGGTCTTCGCTAACCGGGATTTTGGCTGGCGGCTCAGCACCGCCGAAGTGGAGAAGGAAGAGACGGAATTCACTCCTTTTCCTTTGTATGACCGAATCCTCATGGTGCTGGAGGGAGAGATAATCCTTTCTTTTGAAGGAGAGCGGGTCTGCCGTCTCCGAAGGCTGGAGCAGGACCGTTTTGGCGGCGAAGTGAAAACCAGAAGCTTTGGGCTGATTCGAGATTTCAATCTGATTTATCGGAAAGGGGGGGATGCCTATCTGGAAGCTCAGGAACTGGTACAGGAAGCCAGACCCCTGGCAGAAGAAACCCATCTGTCCGATGAATATGAAATGGAAAGCCGATTTTTTTACTGCTTTAACGGGTATTCTGTCCTGCTGATTAATGGCAAAGAACACGTCTTCAAAGAAGGAGACACCTTGGTCGTTCATGGCAAGCCGGAAGAAAAAGTGGGTTTTCGGGCCATGGGCCGAGGCACCCTGATCCATGGAATCGTCCGTTACCATGAAATTCCCCCTGCTGCAGAGATTGGAGAATCCACAGGATCAGCACCGGAATCAGAGGGCGGAGATGGTGGCGGGGAATCCTATAAGAAGGCAACTTCTTACACCGGAGGCGGCACCCTGGATGATTTTAAAATGGCCGCTTATCTGTCCTTAACCAACTTCCGGGGAAGCCGGTACCTCTTTAAAGGTCGACGGGAGTATTGGAACGATCCGGTGCTTGCTGAAGCCATCGGTCGCCTGGAGAGATCCATGGCAACCTTTCTTCTGGGTATGGCGGGGGTGGTTGCCACGGCAATCATCTCGGAGCGGCTGTGGGGACTGGATCACGTTATGCCATCCATCACCCTGTGGGTACTGCTGGACATATTCCTGATCAATCCCCTGATTTATTTTTTCCGGATGCCCAAGCCCATCCGGTCTCACCGAAAAAAGATGTCGGAGCTGACTCGGGAGGAAATGGAATCTCATGAAGAGAGCTGCCGGGTCAATCCTCAAGCGGAGAAAATCCTGAAAAAGTATAAGATTACTGGCAGAAATAAATACAATGACTAGGAAGGGAGGCCCGCAGAAACGTGGGCCTTTTCTTGCATCTGAAAGGAGACGGGCGTATGGAGGAAGCAGCTCAAAAGGAAAAAATAAACGGTTTTGATCTGATGGACTGGTTTGTATTAGGATTGGAGGAAGTAAAGGCACATAAAAGACATCTTAACGAAATCAATGTTTTTCCTGTAGCAGACGGGGACACAGGCACCAACCTGACCAGTACTCTGCGAGCTATGGCAGAGCTGCCCCGAAAAAAGGAAGCTTTTCATGAAATGATGGAAGAAATTTCTGACGCGGGAATGGCCAATGCCCGGGGCAATTCCGGAATCATATTTGCCTCTTATGTCAACGGATTGGCCACAGAGGCTGCCGGATGCCGGGAGGTGGATCGCCAGGAATTTTCCCGGATTGCCAGTGGAGCGGTGAAATATCTGTACCGGGCCGTGGAAAATCCGGTAAAAGGAACCATGATAACCGTCATCAGCGACTGGGCTGAATTTTTATCCACTCATCACGACCAGTATAAAAGCTTTGAAGAATTTTTTTCGGCAGCCCTCCATGCGGCGGGAGAATCCCTTCAGCGCACGAAAAGCCAGATGGAAATCCTGAGAAAAAATAATATTGTGGATTCAGGGGCTGAAGGCTTTGTCCGTTTTCTTCAGGGAATCGGCCGGTTCTTTCAGGGTGGTGCTATCACTAGAGAGGAAGAAATACCAGAGGGGAATCACCAACTCCATGAGGAAGAAATCACCGAAAAAAGATATTGTTCCGAATGGTATCTGGAACTGAAGGAAGGGATCTGGCAGGAGGACTACGCGGATCGGTTAAAGATGAAACTGAAATCTTGGGGAAACTCGATCATCGTCATGAACCGGGGAAGCCGACTAAAGGTACACCTTCATACCGATGCACCCCATCTGGTGACCGAGGAACTTCTGAACTGGGGGCATATTCTCAGTCAGAAGATGGATGATATGGGTTTGGAAACCCGAATTCTGAGCAAGGGAAAGGGAAGTCTGGGCATTTTGACCGATTCGATTGCCGATATCCCGGGAGAATATAAGGTGCAGCACCTGATTCACACCTTGCCTTTGGGGATACAGATCGATGAGGAAGCCTATCTGGACAAGCAGACCATCAACTTGGAGCAGCTGTTTCGATACATTCCCCAATCCCGGGTCTATCCCACCAGCTTTCAGCCGGAACCGGCCCGGATAAAAGCCATGCTGGAAAAACTCCAGGATTTCTATGACTCTCTGCTGATAATCGCTGTTTCTTCGAAGCTGAGCGGCACCTGGCAGGCCCTGGAGGCAGAAGCCAAAGCCATGAGGGAAAAAGGCTATCCCGTCCGGGTAGTGGATACCCGGCTCAATTCGGGGGCTCAAGGTCTCCTTGTCAAAAGGGCAGCAGAACTTCGGGAGACCGGAATGGACCTGGAGGAAATTGCAGGAAAGCTGGAAGAGTGGATTTCAAAGGGCAGGATTTACGTCTGCCTGGAAACCATTGAGTATGCCGTTAAAGGCGGGAGAGTCAGCAACCGGGTGGGCGCCATCGGGATGAAACTGGGTCTCAGGCCCATCATGAGCCTGGATGAAGCGGGGGCTGGAAAGACTTTTGGTGCTGCTTTCAGCCGAAAAGGAATCACCGGAAAAATTATGAAGCTTGTTAGGAAGACCATGAAGAAAAGAGGAATCGAAGCCTACAGCATCGTCCATGCCGGGGATCCGGCCCTGGCGGAGGAATACCGGGAAAAGCTGGCCCGGATGATTGGCAAAGAGCCGGAATTTGTTGCCGAAATATCGTCGGTGGTGGCCATCAACTCCGGAATCGGTGCGGTGGCCGTCAGTATCATTGAGAAATAAGGAGGTCTTATTATGGACGTTATCCTACTGATTTTTATCTATTTTCTCTTGTTCTTTATTGTGGGGACGGCTATCCGAAACAATTCCATCGTGGATATGGGATGGGGCATCGGATTTGTCCTGGTGGCCTGGTTCGTTTTCCTTCTTCATGGCCCCCATTCCCTGCCTCAGATCATCATCACCGGGCTGGTTTCGGTCTGGGGTCTGAGACTCTTTTACCATATCATGAAGCGGAATCTGGGGAAGCCGGAGGATTTCCGATATGCCAAATGGCGGGAAGAATGGGGCAAATGGCTGATTCCCAGAAGCTTTTTACAGGTTTATATGCTTCAGGGCTTTTTTATGTACATCATTTCCCTTTCCGTATCTCTGCCCAAAGATGCCGGGGGCTCCTACAGCACACCCCTGATGGTGGCCGGACTGGTTATTTGGATTACCGGATTCTTCTTTGAAGCGGTAGGGGACTATCAGCTGAAGGTTTTTCTGGCGGATTCCTCCAACCGGGGTAAGATTATGGACCGGGGACTGTGGAACTATACCCGGCACCCCAACTATTTCGGAGAAGCCACCATGTGGTGGGGAATCTTTCTGCTGGCCCTTTCCGGAGGAGCCAGTCTGTTGGCCGTCTTGAGCCCGCTGACCATCACGGGGCTGCTTTTATTCGTATCTGGTGTGCCTCTGTTGGAAAAGGCTATGGCCGACAAGCCGGGATATGCCGAGTATGCAGCCCGTACCAGCATTTTTGTTCCCTGGTTCCCGAAGAAAAAGGAGGAATAGCATGGACGCTTTATTTACCCTGGCAACCTTAAAACATTACATCATCGCCCTGGTGGTATTTCTGGCCATTGATATGGTCTGGCTGGTGGTCATCGCCAAGAGCACTTACAACAAATATCTGGGATACCTGATGGCCCCCAATGTCAACTTCGGTGCTGCTTTTCTCTTTTATCTGATTTTCATCGCCGGGATTCTGTATTTTGTCATCAATCCGGCACTGGCAAAGGACAGCTGGCAATACGCTTTGCTGGCCGGCATGTTCTTCGGACTTATTACTTATTCTACCTATGATTTGACCAACCAGGCCACCATCCGGGACTGGCCAGTCTTCATCACCGTGATCGATCTGATCTGGGGAACTTGCCTCAGCGGGGCAACGGCTCTCTTCAGCTTCCTGATTATCCGAGCTGTCGGATGACGTCCAAGAGTTTGCGGACATCCTCTTCCGGGGTTGCCCAGGAGGTGACGAATCGGATGGAGCGATGGCCGGCATCCACAGGACCTTCCTCTTCAAAGGAACACTCCTTGCTCAGCTTGTCTGCCAGCTCGTTGGGAAAAACGGGAAATAGCTGATTGGTTGGAGAATCTACCAGGAAATCATATCCCAGATCCCGGATCCCATCCCGCAGAAGGGTAGCCATCCGGTTGGCATGACGCCCCATCTCAAAATACAAATCGGTTTCAAAGGCGGCTTTGAACTGGACCCCAAGGAGTCTTCCCTTGGCCAGAAGGCCGCCTTTCTGTTTGATCAGATAACGGAAGTCTTCCTTTAATCTTTCATTCAGGATGACGATAGCTTCCCCGAAGAGCATTCCGTTTTTTGTCCCCCCGATATAGAAGGCGTCGGTGAGACGGCCCAGGTCTTCCAGAGTCACATCGTTGCCAGGGGCAGTCAGGGCCGAGGCAAGCCTGGCTCCATCCAGGTAAAGATATAGTCCGTAACGGTTGCAGACCTCCCGGATTTCCAAAAGCTCCTTCAGGCTGTAAATCGTTCCCAGCTCGGTGGAGTCGGTGATATAGACGACTTTGGGTTTAACCATGTGCTCGTCGCAATGGAAAAGGACGGCTTCTTCAATCTGCTCCGGCCGGATTTTAGCATCGGTGGTTGGCATGGCTATGATCTTGTGGCCAGTGGCTTCGATGGCGCCGGTCTCGTGGACGCAGATGTGGCCCCGGGCTGGTGAGATGACAGCCTCGTGGGGCCGGAGAAAGGAGCTTAACGCCGTCATATTGGTCTGAGTTCCTCCAACCAGGAAATGGACGTCCCCATCGGGCCGGCCAATCCTTTTTCGGATCAGCTCAGTGGCTTCCCGGCAGTATTCATCCTCCCCGTAGCCGATGGTTTGATGGTCATTGGTGGTGATGAGAGCATCCAGGATAGCCGGATGGGCTCCCTCCGAATAATCATTTCTGAAAAATATCATAGGGTTGTCTCCGTTCTACTATTGAAATTTGTGGCTTTTCAAGCCTGCCAACATTATAATACAATTGACAAATGAAATACAGTATAATAATATATATTTAGTGATTTTAACCTGAATGGATGCCTTTTGGCTCCAGACAGATGAGGGCATTTCGGCCGCCGTGCCGGCCCACAAAGTGGCATCAACAGTATTTGACACATCTGTGGGGCGAAAACCGCACCATTGATGTTTTTTTGTTTGTGTATCCCTATCCCTTGTATTCCGATTAGAAGGAGAGCTGCTATGAAGACTAAAGAATTGAAGAAAGACCTATATTGGATCGGCAACCTGGACCCGGATCTTCGAGTATTTGATATCATTATGACCACAGAGTTCGGCACAACCTACAACTCCTATGCGCTGAAGGGATCCGAGAAAAACGTCATCTTTGAAGCTTCCAAAGCCAAATGCTTCAAGGAATATCTGGAAAAACTAACAGAGATCCTCCCCATTGAGGAAGTGGATTACCTGGTGGTGTCCCACACAGAACCGGACCACACCGGGGCTATTGAAGGGCTTCTGGACCTGAACCCCAAGATCAAGATCGTGGGTACCAATACCGCTGTCAATTTCCTGAAAGAGATCGTCAATCGGGACTTTACAGCCATTTCCGTCAAGGAAGGGGACACCATCAGCCTGGGGGACAAGACCCTCCGGTTCATCCCGGCCCCCAACCTGCACTGGCCGGATACCATGTTTACCTACATACCGGAAAACAAGACCCTGGTTACCTGTGATGCCTTTGGTGCCCATTATTCCTGGGAAGGGATCACCAACGATGAAATCTCGGAGAAAGAAGATTATCTGAAAGCCCTCCGTTACTATTACGACATGATCCTGTGGCCCTTTAAGTCCTTTGTTCTGAAGGCCATCAACAAGATTGAGGATTTGGACATCGAGACCATTTGCACCGGGCATGGACCGGTACTGACAAAAAATCCGCGAAAAGTAGTGGAGTTGCTTCGTCAGTGGTCCAGCGTGGCCAATCCCAACACCAAAAAGACGGTAGTGATTCCCTATGTCTCTGCGTATGGCTATACCAAATCCCTGGCAGAAACCATCAAGGCTGGAATCCAGGAAGCTGGGGACATCGAGGTCCGACTCTTTGATATGGTAGAAACAGACCAAGCCTTAGTGATGGATGAAATCTGCAACGCAGACGGAATCCTCTTCGGAACCCCCACGATTCTCGGGGAAGCCCTGAAACCCATTTGGGATCTGACCACCTGCATGTTCCCGGGAGTCCATGGCGGAAAACTGGCTTCAGCCTTCGGATCCTATGGATGGAGCGGGGAAGGAGTCTCCAACATCATGGACCGGCTTAGTCACCTAAAAATGAAGATTTACGGACAGGGCTTCAAGGTCCGGTTCAAACCCAGCGAATCCCAGCTCAGCGATGCCCGGGATTTTGGCTTTGGATTTGGATCCTCGGTGCTTGCCGGCAAGGTGGTGGAAGTCAAGAAGAAAAATAAGGAAAAGACCTACTGGAAGTGCCTGGTCTGCAGCGAAGTGGTAGAAGGGGATGAACCTCCCGCTTCCTGCCCTGTGTGCGGTGTTGGTCCGGATCAATTTGTAGAAATTGAAATGGAGCCGGTTACCTTCCAGTCTGATAAAGCAGAAAAATTCATCATCATCGGCAACGGGGCCGCCGGTACCACCGCTTGTGAGGAAATCCGAAAGAGAAACCCGGTGGCTTCCATTCACCTGATTTCCCGGGAGCCTCTGATCGGTTACAACCGTCCCATGCTCACCAAGGGAATCCTGTCTGAGCTGGACATGCTGAACTTTTTCATCAAGCCTTATTCCTGGTATCAGGAAAACAATATTAAACTGTCCTTGGGAGCAGACGTTACGGCTATTGATCCGGGAAAGAAGATTGTCCGTCTTTCCGATGGGCAGGAAGATGCCTTTGATAAGCTCATTCTGGCCACCGGAGCGGAATCCTTCATACCATCCTTTGTAGGGGTGGAGAAAAAGGGAGTCTTTGCTATCCGATGGATGACGACCGTCAACGATATCCGGGAATACATCAACGCCGGAGCCAAGACCGCAGCAGTCATCGGCGGCGGTGTATTAGGGCTGGAAGCCGCCTGGGAAATGAAAAAGGCCGGGCTGGAAGTCACAGTTATCGAAACATCCCCCGTTATTATGAGTCGACAGCTGGATGCCAAGGGTAGTGAGTTCCTTAAGGCAGCCATGGATCGGGCCGGAGTTCGAATCTCCCGAGGCAGAAAAGTAGAAGAAATCCTGGGACAGGACAAGGTCACTGGCGTTCGATTGGAGGATGGAACCGTGATCGAAGCGGATATCGTAATCATATCCACCGGCGTTCGGCAAAACACCCAGCTGGCCCAGGCCATGGGTCTGGAAGTCGGCCGATCCATCATCGTCAACGAGCGGATGGAAACGGAATTGCCGGGGGTCTATGCTGCTGGTGACTGTGCCGAATACAAAGGAATTAACTATGCTCTCTGGCCCCAGGCTATCGACATGGGGAAAGTTGCCGGAGCCAATGCAGCCGGAGATGAGATGACCTATGAGCCGACGATTCCAGCTGTCAGCTTCAATGGCATGCGAACCAGCATCTTCTCCATTGGGGATATCGGAAAGACGGAGGGCAAGAAATACAAGACCAAGGAATTCTGCGATGAGGAAAATTTGATTTATAAAAAATTATACTTCCTCAACGGCCGGTTCTGCGGCGGGATCCTTATCGGAGACACAAAAGATCAGAAAGATTTGATGATTGCCTTCGAGGAAAAGACCCCCATCGATAAAATGTAGGATTCCCTGAGGGGTAATCAAATAAAGGAGAAAGAAACAGAATGGGATTTGCAAATGAAGTAGGAATCGACCTGGGGACGGCGAACGTCCTGGTCTATATTAAGGGGAAAGGCATCGTCCTCAACGAGCCCGCCGTAGTGGCTATCAACAAGGACACCAATGAAATTCTGGCCGTCGGAGAAGAAGCCCGTCAGATGCTGGGAAGGACCCCGGGCAACATTGTTGCCGTCCGGCCGCTGAAGGATGGGGTAATCTCGGATTACGATATAACCGAACGGATGTTGAAACATTTTATCCGGAAAACCTGTGGTGCCGGAAAGTTCTTCAAGCCTAAAATTATGGTGTGCGTACCCAGCGGTGTCACCGAGGTGGAGAAAAGAGCTGTCCGGGAAGCCACCATGCAGGCCGGGGGCAAGGATGTGTTCCTGATGGAAGAACCTTTGGCCGCCGCTATTGGTGCTGGCCTGGATATCACCAAGCCTGACGGGACCATGGTCATCGATATCGGTGGCGGAACCACGGATATTGCCGTCATGTCCATGGGAGGCATCGTTACCAGTCAGTCTGTCAAAATTGCCGGAGACCGGTTTGATGATGCCATCATCAAATACATGAGAAAAGAACATAAACTGTATATCGGGGAAAGAACGGCGGAAGACTTAAAGCTGAAAATCGGTACAGCCTTTCCCAGAGAAACCAATGTTTCCATGGAGTGCCGTGGCCGGGATCTGGTCACCGGTCTGCCAAAAGTGGTGGAAGTGTCCTCCAAGGAGATCATGGAAGCTCTGGATGAGCCTTTGTCCATTATTTGCGAGGCCATACACCGGGTGCTGGAATCTACGCCTCCGGAACTGGCGGCAGACATCAGCAACGCAGGGATCGTCATTACCGGTGGCGGTGCTATGTTGTATGGCATAGACAAACGGGTGGAACAGCGAACGGGAATCACCTGCTACATCGCAGAAAATCCGATGGACTGTGTAGCCGTCGGGACAGGCAAAGCCTTGGATTCCCTTTTGATTTTGGAGAATGCTGCCCTGAACCGAAAAAAATCTTTTACATAAATCAACCCGTCAAAAGCCCTGATTCCCAGGGCTTTTTGCCTTATGAGGCAGTAAGGAGCAAGGAACCAATGAAATTAGAATTGATCGCAACGGCAACCTTTGGTTTGGAGGCTGTGGTAAAAAGGGAAGTGGAGGCACTGGGATACCGGATTCTTCGGTCCGAGGACGGCAAGATCACCTATATGGGAGATGAACGGGCCATCGTCCGTTCCAATCTGTGGCTTCGGTCGGCAGACCGGGTACTGGTGAAGCTGGGTGAATTCCAGGCTACCGAGTTTGAAGAACTTTTCCAGCAGACTAAGGGAATTCCCTGGGAGGAATGGATTCCGGTGGACGGAAAGATGATCGTAACCGGTACTTCTGTGAAATCAAAGCTTCACAGCGTCCCCGCCTGTCAGAGCATCGTCAAGAAAGCGTTGATCGAACGGATGAGGGAGAGCTTCGGCTGCGGGGAATTTCCCGAAACAGGAGCCGAATACACCATCAAGACCACCCTGCTGAAGGATCGGGTAACGATCACCCTGGACACCAGTGGAGTGGGGCTCCATAAAAGAGGTTATCGGGTGGCAGACGTACAAGCTCCTATCAAAGAAACCCTGGCAGCGGCCCTGGTTCAGCTTTCCTTCTGGAAGGAAGGCAGGCTGCTTTTAGATCCCTGCTGCGGTTCCGGTACCATTCCCATCGAGGCTGCCCTTATCGGCCGGAATATCGCTCCCGGGCTGAATCGGGAGTTTGTCAGCGAAGGCTGGCATGTGATTCCGAAAAAGCTGTGGCAGGAAGAAAAGAAAAAGGCCTATGAAGCCATAAAATACGATGCAGAGTTCCGAATCGAGGCATCCGATGTGAATCCCAGAGCCATTCAGGCAGCTATGGAAAACGCCGCAGAGGCAGGGGTGGATGACTGCATCCATTTCCGGGTTCTGGACATTTCCGGGATTGCAGCGGCAGAAGAGGGAGGGGTTATTATCGTCAATCCTCCCTATGGTGAACGGATTGGAGAAGAGAAAGAAATTGAAAAAATATACACCAGCCTTGCCGCCTTCATGAAAAAGAACCCAACCTGGTCTCTTTTTCTGATTACCACCGATAAGGAATTGGAGCAGAAAATCATGGGACGGGAGGCGGACCGGCGAAGAAAGCTGTACAACGGTCGGCTGGAAACAACCTACTACCAGTTCCATGGCGTAAAACCCCTCAGGAAAGAAAAGGAATAAAAAAAGAATAAAAATTCATATCTATGCATAAAAATGTATTGATTTTTTTTCGAGCCGGTAGTACAATAAAGGAAATCGGAAAAAGGAGCAATGATTATGATAGATTTGAAAGGCAGACATTTTCTCACCCTGATGGATTTTACCGGGGATGAGATCCAATACATGCTGGATCTGGCAGCAGATCTGAAGGCTAAGAAAAAGGCCGGAATATTTGAAAAGAACCTGGCAGGGAAGAACATCGTCCTGCTCTTTGAGAAAACCTCTACCCGGACCCGGTGCTCTTTTGAAGTGGCTTGCTACGATGAGGGAGGCCATGTGACCTATTTGGACAAGGACACCAGTCAAATCGGGAAAAAGGAGTCCCTGGAGGATTCTGCCCGGGTTCTGGGCCGATTCTTTGACGGAATCCAGTATCGGGGTTACGACCAGAAAGTGGTGGAAGACCTGGCCTTGTATTCGGGAGCTGTGGTCTGGAACGGCCTGACCGATGTGGACCATCCCACTCAGATTCTGGCGGACATGCTCACTATGATGGAGCACTGCAAGAAGCCTCTGAAGGAAAATAAAGTCATTTTCTGCGGGGATGTTCGCAATAACATGAGCTATGCCTGGATGTATGGCTGCGCTAAAATGGGGATGCACTTTGTGGCCTACGGACCTGATGAACTGATTCAGGGAGCTGATCAGGAAATCCTTGAAAAAGTAGATGCCGTCTGCCGGGAAACGGGAGCGGTCGTTGAAATGACCAGTGATCCCGCTTGCCTCAAGGGGGCAGATGTGCTTTACACGGACATCTGGGCTTCCATGGGAGAAGAAGAACAGATTCCGGAGAGGGTCCGGATGCTGACTCCCTTTAAGGTGACCATGGACATGTTAAAAGCCACTGGGAATCCGGACGTCCGGTTCATGCACTGCCTGCCGGCCTTCCACGACTTTGAAACCAAGATGGCCAAAGAACAGCTTGCCCTGGGTTACGATATCCGGGAAGTCACCGACGAAGTCTTCCGAAGCAGCCACTCAGTGGTCTTTGATGAAGCAGAAAATCGCCTTCATACGATCAAGGCGGTCATGGTTGCAACTTTGGGAGAAAAAAATATTGCACTCTAAAAGGGATTGTGTTAGAATATACCGGAAGAAAAAGGGAGTAGCTAGCAATCGCCTGTGATGGATTGTAATATTTGCGTCAAGACGGTGAAAACCCGCAAATATTTTAAACAGCAAGACTTTTACTAAGACAAAGTTCATAGTAGGGGTCTTTTTTTTGAGAAGTTCCCCGGGTTTAAGCGAGGTAGAGAGATGTATTTCAACAAAACAAAAGAAGAAACCCTTTCCGCTCTGGGTACTGCCGCCGATGGCCTCAGCCAGGCCGTGGTGGAAGAAAAGAAAGAAGAATGGGGACTGAATCAGCTGGACGAAACAAAGGGGAAGACGATTTTACAGGTATTCCTGTCCCAGTTCGCCGACCTGCTGGTCCTGATCCTGATCGTAGCAGCAGCCATTTCCATGTTGACCGGCCACGTAGAAAGCACCATTGTCATCCTGTGTGTCATCACCCTCAATGCTATATTGGGGACGGTACAGCATATTAAGGCAGAACAGTCCCTGAAAAGTCTGAAGGAATTGTCGGCGCCTATGGCTAAAGTCATCCGGAATGGTATGCGGCAGGAAATCGATGCCAGGGACATCGTGCCTGGAGACATCGTGCTTCTGGAAGCCGGGGATATTGTTCCTGCCGACGGCCGGATCCTGCAGAATTTTTCTCTTCAGGTCAATGAAAGCGCCCTCACCGGTGAATCGGTGGCAGTGAATAAAACCGATGAAGTAATCCTACAGGAGGAGGTGTCCCTGGGAGATCAGAAAAATATGGTCTTTTCCAGCTCTCTGGTCAGCTATGGCCGGGGTCTGGTGGCAGTAACCGCCACTGGCATGCACACGGAACTGGGTAAGATTGCTACTCTGATGAATGAAACCGCAGAGCGGAAGACGCCTCTCCAGGTCAGCCTGGATAATTTCAGCAAAAAACTATCCTTTATCATATTGGTCATCTGCGCTGCTATTTTCGCGGTCAACGTATTCCGGGATATGCCGATTCTGGACTCCCTGATGTTTGCCGTAGCTCTGGCAGTGGCAGCGATTCCGGAAGCCCTGTCTTCTATCGTCACCATATCCCTGGCCATCGGGACCTCTAAAATGGCCAAAGAAAACGCCATCATCAAGAATCTCCGTGCGGTAGAGGGACTGGGCTGTGTATCCATCATCTGTTCCGACAAGACCGGAACCCTGACCCAGAACAAGATGACGGTCAAGGAAACCTACTCCATCGGTACCGAAAAGAGCAATAAGCTTTTGGTGGCTTCTATTTTATGTAATGACAGTACCATCGTGGAAGGGAAAGCCATGGGGGACCCCACGGAAACAGCCCTGACCCAATATTATTACGATAATTTCTCGGATATTCATGAACGGCTTCAAACCTATAAACGGCTGGCAGAGCTTCCCTTCGACTCCGACCGGAAGATGATGAGCACCGTCCACGATGTGGATGGGAAGATCGTCATGGTTTCCAAGGGCGCCGTGGATGTGATGCTGGACCGGATCAGCCATGTCTTTGACAATGAGGAGATAAGGCCGGCCACTCCGGAAGACCTGGAAAATATCCGCCTGGCTAATGAAGAATTTTCCCACCGGGGACTCCGGGTTCTGGCCTTTGCCAGAAGACAGCTGGACAGCTGCAGCGTCAGCCTGGAAAGTGAGCATAACTTTACCTTCATCGGGCTGATTGCCATGATTGATCCTCCCCGGGTTGAATCAGCCCCTGCTGTTCGGGATTGCCGGATTGCCGGTATTAAGCCCATCATGATTACCGGGGACCATAAAATTACTGCCTCCGCCATTGCCCGGGAAATCGGTATTCTGGAAGAGGGAGACCTGGCTATTACTGGTCTGGAGCTCAACAAGATGTCCGACGAGGAACTGGCCGAGCAACTGCCCCATATTTCTGTCTATGCCCGGGTTTCTCCGGAACACAAGATCCGAATCGTAGAAATGTGGCAGCGGCTGGGTAATATCGTAGCCATGACCGGAGACGGGGTCAACGATGCTCCGGCTCTGAAAAAAGCCGACATCGGCATCGCCATGGGAATCACCGGTACGGCGGTTTCCAAGGATGCAGCGGCTATGGTCCTGACCGACGACAATTTCGCCACCATCATCAAATCTGTGGCCAATGGACGGAATATTTATAACAACATCCGGAATTCCATCAAGTTCCTGCTTTCCGGCAACACCTCCGGTATCCTGGCTGTGCTGTATACCTCCATATTGGCCCTGCCCATGCCCTTCATGGCGGTACACCTGCTGTTCATCAACCTGCTGACCGACAGTCTGCCGGCCATTGCTATCGCTATGGAAAAACCCCATAAAAACCTGCTGAAGGAAAAACCCAGAGCCAGCAGCGAGTCCATCCTGACAAAAGATTTTCTGCTGGAAGTAGGCGTACAAGGGGCCATCATCGGTATATTCACCTTAGTGGCTTATTATGCAGGACTGGAGATCAGTGCCGGTGTTGCCAGCACCATGGCCTTTGCTACCCTTTGCTGGGGCCGGCTGTGGCATGGTTTTAACTCCAGGGGAAAAAGCTCCATCTTCCAGCTGGGCTTCCTTTCCAATAAATACAGCGTCGGTGCGTTCCTCTTAGGAACCCTTCTGTTGGCTTTGGTCATGATCGTACCGCCTATGCAGGATCTGTTTGAAGTAACGCCTCTGAGCATAGAAAACCTGGCAGTCGTAGCCGCTTGTGCCCTGTCACCCACCATCATCATACAGCTTTTCCGGTTGGCGACCCGTCGCTGACCCACAGACCTTGCATAGGGGAAACCCGACTGCAAGGTTTTTTATAGAATAGGCAAAGTTTTTTATGAATTTTATTGCATAAATATATGATATTATGTATAATTATTAAAGATAAAGCTTAGAAGGATTTGAAGGAGAGAACCATGGAAGGATTACTTTATTTAGAAGACGGCACTTTTTTCACCGGAAAGGGTTTTGGCAGCTGTACCACCCGGGTGGGGGAGCTGGTCTTCAACACGTCAATGACCGGATATCAGGAGGTGCTGACCGACCCCTCCTACAACGGCCAGATCATCAATATGACTTACCCCCTGATCGGAAATTACGGGGTCAGCATCGGAGACAATGAGTCTGCCAGTATTCATGCCTTCGGATTGGTGGCCAAGGATGTGTGCTTCCGTCCCTCCAATCATATGAGTGTGAAAAATATTCATCAGTGGCTGGAAGAAAATCATATCCCTGGCGTATGGGATCTGGACACCAGGAAAATTACGAAAAAAATCCGAAAAGAGGGAACCATCAAATGCGTTATCAGCACAGAAGGGATTTCCTTAGATGAAGCCAAGGCTCTTTGTGACCGTACGGAGCTGAGGGGGGACTATATGAAGACTACCGGCACGGACCACTATCTCCACCTGCCTGGTGACGGTAAAAAAGTAGCAGTGCTGGATTTCGGCGTTAAGCAGAATATTTTAAGGCATCTGAATAAACTGGGATGTGACCTGCATATTTTTCCATATGACACAAAAGCGGAGGAGATTATGGCCATTAAGCCTGACGGCCTTTTCCTCACCAACGGCCCGGGAAATCCGGAGGAAGCCGTGGAAGCCATCGGAGAGATTAAAAAAATGATGGATCAGCTCCCCATCTTTGGTATCTGCATGGGCCATCAGCTGCTGGCCCTGGCTGCCGGCGGCCAGACCTATAAGCTAAAGTACGGTCATCGGGGGGGGAATCATGGTGTATATGATAAAGACACGGATCGATCCCACATCACTTCCCAGAACCATGGTTATGCGGTGAAGGCAGAGAGTGTTCTGCTCAAAGGACTGGAAATCACCCACTTGAACCTGAACGACGGAACGGTGGAAGGGATGCGGCATCGAAGCCTGCCGGTCTTTTCTGTCCAGTACCATCCGGAAGCAGCCCCGGGACCGGCTGACAATGCCTATTTGTTTGATCGATTTATCCAGTTGATGGAAGGGAGCAACCAGTAATGCCAAAAAGAAACGATACAAAGAAAGTCCTGATCATCGGCTCCGGCCCCATCATCATCGGTCAGGCAGCAGAGTTCGACTATGCAGGGACGCAGGCCTGTAAAGCCATTAAAGAAGAAGGAATCGAAACGATCCTGGTCAACAGCAATCCAGCTACCATTATGACCGATAAGGGGATTGCCGATAAAGTATACATGGAGCCTCTGACGGAGGAAGCCCTGACTCAGATTCTTGAAAAAGAGCGTCCTGACGGCATCCTGGCCGGATTTGGAGGACAGACAGCCCTGAACCTGGCTATGCAGCTGGATGAAAAGGGCATTCTGGCCAACCTGGGAGTAGAACTGCTGGGAGTCAACAAGGACAGCATTAAAAAAGCAGAAGACCGGGATGAGTTTAAGCAGCTGATGCAGAAGATCGGCGAGCCCATTCCCCCCAGCATCATCGCCACCACCCTGCAGGAGTGCCGGGATTTCGTTGAAAAAGAAGGGTTCCCTGTCATCATCAGGCCGGCCTATACTTTGGGGGGCACTGGTGGCGGAATCGCCACCAACGCGAAAGAACTGGAACTGATCAGCAAAAAAGGGATGGAAAGCAGCAGTATCGGCCAGATCCTGCTGGAAAAATCTGTTGCGGGCTGGAAGGAAATCGAACTTGAAGTGATGAGGGACCGGAAGGACAACTGCATCATCATCTGCAGCATGGAAAATTTCGATCCGGTGGGAGTCCATACCGGCGACAGCATTGTCGTTGCTCCGGTACAGACCCTTCGGGACGTGGAATACCAGATGCTGAGAAATGCTGCATTGAAAATCATACGAAGCCTGAACATAGAAGGGGGATGCAACATTCAGTATGCCCTGGATCCCCATTCCATGGACTATATCGTCATTGAGGTCAATCCCCGGGTAAGCCGGTCTTCCGCTCTGGCGTCCAAAGCGGCCGGTTACCCCATTGCTAAAATCGCAGCCAAAATCGCCATCGGCTTCAGCCTGGATGAACTGAATAATTATGTGACCAAGACCACCAGTGCCTGCTTCGAGCCGACCATCGACTATTGCGTGGTCAAGTTCCCCAAATGGCCCTTTGATAAGTTCCGTACCGCTTCCAGAAAGCTGGGGACTCAGATGAAAGCCACCGGTGAGGTCATGTCCATCGACCGAACCTTTGAAAGTGCTCTGCTGAAGGCCGTCACCTCCCTGGAGGTCAAGTGCGACGGTCTCCGGGTGCCCTATGTGACCGGCTTGACAACGGAAAAGCTGATGAAGAAGATTGAGGATTGTGACGATGAACGGATCTTCTGCCTGGCCGAAGCTATGCGAAGGGGCAAAACGGTGGAGGAGCTCAACCAGATGACCCAGATCGACCCCTGGTTCCTGGATAAGCTGATGGGCATCGTGGAGATGGAAAATGAATTGAAAACCCGGGAAATCGACGCTGAATTTCTGGCTGAAGTAGAAAAGCGAGGCTTTACCGACAGCGAGATCCTGGCCCTTTCCGGAATGCCCAGGGAAGCTCTTCAGGATATGCGTATCTACCATGATATCTTCCCAGTCTACAAGGTGGTGGACACCTGCGGCGGTGAATTTGATGCAGCTACTCCCTACTACTATTCCTGCTTCGACAGCGAGGATGAAAGCGTGGTCACTGACAAGAAGAAGATTCTGGTGGTGGGCTCCGGCCCCATTCGAATCGGCCAGGGCATCGAATTCGACTACTGCTGCGTTCAGGGGGTCTGGGCTATTAAGGATCTGGGCTATGAAGCCATCATCATCAACAACAATCCGGAGACGGTCAGTACCGACTTTGATACCTCGGACAAGCTGTATTTTGAAGCCCTTCATATCGATGATGTGATGAACGTGGTCAAAAAAGAACGGCCCCAGGGAGTCATCCTCCAGTTCGGAGGTCAGACCTCCCTGAATCTGGCGGACAAACTCAGCGGCAGGAGCATTAAGATCCTGGGTACCGCCAATAAATACATCGACATTGCAGAAGACCGGGAAAAGTTCATTGCCCTGTTGGAAGAGCTTCAGATTCCTTATCCGGCCGGCGCTGCTGTTACCAACGAAGAAGAAGCCTTTCGGGCTGTGGAAACCCTGGGATATCCGGTGGTGGTAAGACCCTCCTTCGTTATCGGAGGCCGGGGCATGCAGGTGGTCTATGAAGACGATGAACTGAAAAAATATCTGAAGGAAGCAGTGGCCATATCCACCGATCATCCCATCCTCATCGATAAATACATTGAAGGCCAGGAAATCGAAATCGATGCCATCGGAGACGGAGATGAAATTTTGATCCCCGGCATCATGGAACACATCGAACGGACCGGAGTCCATTCCGGGGACAGCATCTCAGTCTATCCTCCTTTCCGTGTATCCAAGGATTTGGAGGCTCAGCTGGTCGATTATACCCAGCGGATTGCTAAAGCCCTCCATATTGTGGGTTTGGTCAACATCCAGTATGCTTGGGACGGAGAAAAGCTCTATGTCATCGAAGTGAATCCCAGAGCTTCCCGAACGGTTCCCATCTTAAGCAAGGTGACCCGGGTTCCCATGATCAATCTGGCAGTGGCAGCTATGCTGGGACAGAAGCTAAAGGATTTGGGATATGGAACCGGACTGTACCCGGCTGCGGACAAATATTCCGTCAAAGTCCCCGTGTTCTCCAGCGCAAAGCTGACTGATGTGGACGTGGCCCTGGGACCGGAAATGCGTTCCACCGGTGAGGTCCTGGGCATCGACGAAGACCTGGAAAAGGCCTTGTACAAGGGATTTCTGGCAGCCAACATGAAGATCCCCGATTCCGGCGGAGTATTTGTAGCCCTTCGGGATTCGGAAAAGAATAAAAAGACAGTAGAGATCATCCGCAAATATCAGGAGGCCGGATTCACCATCTACGCCTCCAAAGGAACGACGGCCTTCCTCCATGAAAATGGAATCAGCGGAAAACTGATATCCTTTGATAAGGCCAGAGAGATGGTGGGAGATGGAATCGACTGTGTCATCAATGTTCCCAGGGTAGGAAACATTCGGGAAAGCGATGGATTCGCTACCCGAAGAAAAGCCATCGAATGGGGTGTGCCGGTACTGACTTGCATGGACACCGCCGATGCCTTTATGACAGCCATTCGGTTGAAACAGGCAGGGACCGTTCTGGACTATAAGCAATTGGAACTATAAAATATAAAGAACTGGACTCCCAAGGAATCCAGCTCTGGGTTGGAAGATAAAAAAGAGGAAACCTCTTTTCTGATTCAAGAATCAGGGAGAGATTTCCTCTTTTGTTTGGCTGGCTGATTTCCGGGAAAGGTCTTTTTCCCTTTTTACCACCCATTTCAGGATGAAGACCTGCAGTATTCCTGCTGCCGGTACGGCCAGAATCATTCCTAGTATGCCGAAGAAGGATCCGGCAACAGCAACAGCAAGCAGAACAAAAAGGGGATGTAGGCCGGTGGTGGAGCCCACTACCTTAGGATAGATGATATTGGCATCAATCTGTTGAATACCAAAAAGGATGGCAACCGCCAGGACGCCGTGGCCCAAGCCTCCGGTGAAAGCTCCCACGATGAAGGCGGGGACCATACCAAGGAAAGGCCCAAAATAGGGGATAATGTTGGCAATACCGGCAAAAGCACCGATAAAAACTGCAAACTCCAGGCCCATGATGGATAGACCAATGGCAGATAAAATTGCCACGATCAGGGCATCCAGAAGAGCTCCCCGAATAAAGAGAGAGACTACACCATTAACGTCCTGCAGAGTGCCCCGAATCCTGTTTTCTGCAGATTCCTTGAAGACTAATCCCAGCCACCGGTTGAACAAGCCCAGGAAAAAATCTTTATCTTTCAAAAGGTAAATGCTGACCATGATGCCCAGCAGGGTGTTCAGGATGCTGCCGCCAACGGAACCCACGAACCCGATCAGAGCCGAGGTGCTGAAATGCTCGGTGATCCAGCGGATGATGGAGTCTGCTAAGTTATTGAGGGGTTCGGAAAGACCCGCAATCTCCAGATTTCCTACCCAGGATTTGATCACGGTGTCGTAGTCTGAGAGATACCGAATCAGGGTTTCCCATAGGCTGGAAAAGCCGGATAAAACAAACTTGCCGAGAATCAGGAAAGAAAAAGCATAAACGATGGCCACCACGACTCCTAAAACCAGCAGATAAGTCAGTAGTATGCTGATAAGTCGGACTTTTGAGGGTGCTATTTTCTCAAAAGGACCGGCCAGAACCCTTCTGCTGATCCACTCGGTCAGGGGATAGAGGAGATAGGCCAGGAACAGACCGATGAACAAGGGGGAAAAAGCAGACAGCAGACTTCCTGCCCAAAGGGATAAGGCCTGGAACACCGACTGGAAGTTCCGGATGACGAAATACAGGATATAGAGGAGAGCGGCGGTAAAGGCGATGAAGATGCTGTACTTCATCAGGCTCTTGTTTTGCAGCACATCACGAATCTGGGACATAGTCATCTCCTTTAGTAGAAAGGCGCCCTTCGAAAAGGGCGCCTTTTGAGTGTCGGTAACAAAACCGCTGACTTTATTAAGCTTCCAGAGCTCGCAGAGCAGCCTGACGGTCTTCTTCTCTTCTTTCCAGAACTGCCTGATATTCTTCTTCTGTCATCTTCAGCATGGAGATGCCGGTGAAGCCGTAGAAGATAGAAACCAGCGGGTTGAACATATTCAAGTAAGCAAACTTGAAGTATTGGGCGGTAGGAACGCCTAAGAAGGTAGACATAGTGGCACCGCAGGTGTTCCAGGGAACCAGGGAGGATGTTATGGTACCGGAATCCTCCAGGCATCGGGAAAGGTTTCTGGGAGCCAGTCTTCTGTCTTCGTAGGCTTCTTTGTACATTCTGCCCGGCAGGATGATGGACAGGTACTGGTCAGCAGCGATGACGTTCATGAAGATGCAGCTGAATACAGTAACGGTAACCAGGGATCCAGTGCTCTTAACCAGCTTCAGCATGGCCTGAGCCAGGGAAGACAGCATGCCGGAAGCATCCATGACACCACCAAAGCACATAGCACAGATGATCAGGTTGATGGTCCAAAGCATAGAGTGCATACCGCCTCTGGACAGCAGGGAGTCGATGCTTTCGATGCCAGTGGTGGATTCGAATCCATAGTGGAGGATTCCCGGCCATTCAGCCAGTCCAACACCCTGGAAGATAGCTCCGAAGATGCATCCCAGCAGTGCGCCGCCAATCAGGCCCGGCATGGCGGGGAGTCGGAAGGCAACAATCAGGATAACCACTACCGGTGGAATCAGCAGAAGGGGTGTTATGTTGAAGTTGTCTGTCATTCCGTTCTGGATAACTTCGACAGCAGCCAGATCTGTCTGCCCGGAAGCGTGGCCCATTCCCAGAACGGCATAGATGATCAGTGCCAAAACCAGGGACGGAGTAACGGTCCAGACCATGTGTCGGATATGGTCAAATAGGTTGGAGCCGGCAATGGCCGGTGCCAGATTGGTAGTGTCGGAAAGGGGAGACATCTTGTCGCCGAAGTAGGCTCCGGATACGATAGCTCCGGCGGTCATGGCCGGATCGATGCCGAGACCGGATCCAACGCCGATCAGGGCGATACCGATGGTCCCTGCCGTAGTCCAGGAAGAACCGGTTGCCAGGGATACGATACAGCAGATGACGCATCCTGCTACCAGGAAAATGCCAGGGCTCAGAATCATCAGTCCGTAATAGATCATCGCCGGTACAACACCGCCTGCGATCCAGGAACCAATCAAAAGACCTACCGTCATCAGGATTAACATAGCCTGCATGGATCGATTGATGCTGGCGATGATACCCTGCTCCAGGAAGGCCCATTTGTAGCCGTTTGCCACAGCAACAAGTGAGGCAAAGGTGGCTGAAGCAATAAGCGGAATGTGCAGTTCGCCATAATCTGTGAAGAAGATGGAGTAGCACAGAGCGCCGATTGTAAATAGCATTACAATGGCGATCTGCCACATAGGAATTTTCTTACCCATAGTATATTCCTCCTAATAAAATAAAAAATAATGAATAACGGCGTAAAATCAAGGATTTCACAAGTTAATTATAATGAGGGGGTCGTCTTTTGTCAACAAGTGCAGGAAAATATACATGATATGCATAAAGAGATCTGCACCCTCTTTCAATCTCACCTTTTCATTGGATTGCTGGAGGGGAATAATCCTATATATAAGGAAGAGAAAATACACGGAGAAAAAGGCACAAAAAAACGACACATTTTTGCAAATCCGGTATTGACAGGATAGGCCCAGAGTGTTAATATAATAAAGCTGTCGCAAATAACAGCGGCCAGCGGGGTTCGGAAAACCGAACGGAAAACCGCCGGCAGGACGGGAAAAAAGTTTTGAAAAAAACAGAAAT
>Ga0228536_1000224_pt1 | contig 137193 bp, 106 predicted proteins | sample SJ1Smetagenome_FD_168611 | JGI IMG/M metagenome (GOLD analysis project Ga0228536, IMG submission 168611) | Enriched culture of PCE-dechlorinating microbial communities from Ithaca, New York, USA - SJ1.S | ecosystem: Engineered > Modeled > Simulated communities (microbial... > Unclassified...
GAATTCTCGCCGCTTTCTGCATACCGTTGTTTTTCCATCGCTGCCTCTCAGGGTTGGGATTAGACTGCTCTAATTGAATCATATTTTGCCTAAAACGTCAATTTTGAACTTGTTTTTCAACACCCTCCCCCTACGATATTTCCGCAAGCCTCTACTTCATGTTATACTGAGTTGCTTGGTTTTTCATACTTTTTCAAGGAGAATTTTTATGTCAGGACATTCCCATTGGTCCACGATCAAACGTAAAAAAGGTGCTGCAGACGCCAAAAAAGGCGCTATGTTCACCCGACTTGCCCGCGAAATTGCACTCGCCGCGCGGAACGGCGGAGGCGATCCCTCCATGAACGTCTCACTGGAGCTTGCTATAGAGCGCGCACGAGCCAGCAACATGCCCAAAGATAGTATCGAACGTGCTATCAAACGAGGTACCGGTGATGACAAAGAAGGCACCGAATTGCTTGAGATCACTTATGAGGGCTACCTCGGAAAAGGTGCTTCAGCCATCATTGAATGCGTCACTGAAAATCGCAATCGCACCGTTGCAGATCTGCGCCACATTCTTTCCAAAGGCGGTGGCGACCTGGCCAGCAACGGCTCAGTCACCTGGCAATTCGACCGCAAAGCAGTCTATACCGTCAAATCAGATGGAAAAAATTTCGACAAAGCCTTTGAAGCTGCTCTCGAAGCTGGCGCGGATGATGTTACCGAAGAAGATGGCTACATCGAAATCGTTGGCCCTGCTGAAACCTTTAAAGCAATCCACGATAGCCTCGCAGATGCCGGACTGCACATCGAAGATGCCGGTTTGCGCATGATCCCAAAACAGGAAGTTGAGCTTGACCCAGATCAAACTCTTTCCGTCCTGAAAGTCATCTCTGCCCTTGAGGAAAGCGACGACGTTCAGAATGTTTACTCCAATCTCAAGTTCACCAATGAGGATCTTGAAAACTTGGAGGAAGATTAGGCATTAATGCTGATATTGGGTATCGATCCAGGTCTGACTCGCACGGGTATTGGTCTGATCAGCCTCAATCAACGCAATGAACCCGAATTGGTTCACTACGAAGTCATAGACTCAACGGCTGTGAGCTCAACCTCCAGCCGTTTGATTTTTCTCTATGACCAGCTAAGCACTGTGATTGAGACTTACCAACCGAATGAAGCTGCCATGGAAAAGCTTTTTTTTCAACGCAACATCACGACCGCGATGTCGGTCAGTGAAGCCCGCGGTGTAGCTACTTTTTGCCTTGCCCACCACAAACTCTCGCTCTCTGAGTACACACCCAATGAAGTCAAACAGTCCGTTTCGGGGAATGGGCGGGCAGACAAAAAACAGGTGCAGCTTATGATCAAAATGCTGTTGGATCTGAGTGAAATCCCCCAGCCCGATGATGCTGCGGATGCGCTTGCTGTCGCCCTTTGCCACGCCAGCCATCTCAATCTGCGCCGCCTGATGGAGTAGCCGCATGATAACCAGTTCAGCCAATGACCACATCAAAGCCCTGCGCAAACTTGAGCAGTCGAAGGAGCGCCGCTCCAGCGGAACTTTCCTTGCGGAAGGACTTAAGGCAGTCGGTCAGGCTTTTGATTCCAACGCCAGTATCCTGGAACTTCTGATCTCCCCGGACCTGCTGATCAGTGAGTACGGTCGTTCTCTGGTCGAACTGGCAGAAAAGCGCGAGATACCCATCCTGGAACTCAGCCCGCAGGTTTTTGCCAGGCTGGCTCGGAAGGACAAACCCCAGGGGATTGCGGCACTTATCTCACAAAACTGGTCAGACATCAACTCCGAATCCGCCTCATCCGGCTCATTTTGGCTTGCCCTCGAGTCGATCCAGAATCCCGGGAACCTCGGTACCATCCTGCGCACTTGCGACGCAGTCGGCGTCAGCGGCTTGATCCTGCTGGATGAGTCCACCGACCCCTACGATCCTGCCGCAGTAAAAGCCTCCATGGGTTCGATTTTTACCGTACCTCACTTTCGTGCTGATTTCAGTAATTTTGAGGCTTTTTTGCATCGCAGCACCGATTTGATGGTGATTGGCACGTCCGATAAAGCTGCTTCTTCCGCCTTTGAGGTGACATTCCCTTCCACTATCCTCTTGCTGCTGGGCAGTGAGCGCCAGGGGCTTTCGGACCAATATGTCTCTCTCTGTTCCCAGATGCTGCGAATCCCGATGGAAGGGGTTTGTGACTCCCTGAACATCTCAATTGCTGCAGGTGTATTGCTCTACCAAATCTACCAACAGCGCCACCCCCAACGGAGGCTATCATGATTGCTTCAATTTCCGGCAAAGTCATTCATCTGACTAAGGAAACCGTCATCATTGACATCAACGGTCTTGGAATTGAGGTTTTCGTTCCCAAATCGCTTCTTTCTGACACCGAAAAAGGAGATTTGCTTTATCTGTATACCTACATGCTCGTTCGCGAAGATAATATTTCGCTTTTCGGTTTTACCAGCCTTGAAGAAAAGCAATTATTCCTTGAGTTCCTGGCAGTTGGCGGGGTAGGTCCAAAATTATCGCTGGCTATCCTTTCAAGCCTTTCTATCGACAACATCCGCTCTGCCATTCTGAGTGAAAAACCGGACTATTTCAGCCGGGTTCCCGGCATCGGTAAGAAAACCGCGCAAAAGATCATCATCCAGATGCAGGGAAAACTGCCTGACAGCGATGGTCTGACTATTCGCAGCATCACAGATGTGGATGATGCGGTTGTTGATGCCTTGATCTCGCTTGGTTACAGCGTTGTGGAGGCTCAGACAGCACTGCAAACTATTCCCAAAGACACGCCGGATGACGTTGAAACAAAACTTCGGGTCGCGCTGCAGTATTTTGACCATTTTTAAGCTTGTTTTTCCCAATCACAGAGATGGTAAAATTGATCTTAAGAATTTATTTATTAATTGGATAAAACATGGGACTTTCACGAGAATTAGGCATTGACCTTGGCACGTTCAACACGCAGATAGCGGAAGGCAATCAAATCCTTCAGCAGGAGCCAACTGTTGTGGCGATTGTTGTTAACGAAATGAAGCTGGTCGAATACGGCACCACCGCCCTCGGTATGATGGGGCGTGTTCCTGAATCGATCGAGGTAATCCGCCCTCTTCGCCACGGCGTCATCGCTGAATACGAACTGACTGAGATCTTCCTGCGTGAGATGATCAAAAAAGTCACCGGACCAACCCTTTTCTTTAAACCTCGCCTGCTCATTTCATCGCCCTACGGGGTTACCAGCGTCGAGAAGCGCGCGGTGGTAGAGGCTGGCTTGGGTGCTGGCGGTCGGGAGGTGAACATCATCCCTCAGCCTCTGGCTGCCGCTCTTGGCGTGGACCTGCCCATCAACACTCCCACCGGCAACATGATCATTTGCCTTGGTGCCGGCACCACCCAGGCGGCTGTCATTTCCATGACCGGCATCGTCAGCGCTGAATCCAACCGCACTGCCGGGTTAAAACTGGATGAAGCCATCATCAACTACGTGCGGAAAAAATTTGGTCTGATCATCGGTCAGCCAACGGCTGAACAGCTTAAACTCAACATCGGCGCAGCCACCCCCAGCCAGGAAGAAAAAACAATGGAAATCCAGGGTCAGGATCAGGTTTCCGGACTCCCCAAACCCGCCAGTCTGACCACCAACGAAATCGTTGAAGCCCTTCAGCCTCCCCTTGAGGAGATTGTTGCAGCAATTCGCCGGGTTCTTGAGAAAACACCCCCTGAATTGATTTCTGACATCATCGACCGCGGTGTTGCGCTTTGTGGCGGCACCTCACTTCTGAAAGGTCTGGATAAGTACCTGACTGTCGCCCTGGGCATCCCCGCGTACGTAGTTGAAAACCCTGTCACTTGCACAGTTGAGGGAACAGCCAAAGGTTTCTCGGTTCTCGAGGTGATTCTTCGCAACCAGGGGCGATAATCTAAGCTACTTCAAATAATAAGTAAATGTCTGCAGGTTCAAAACCGGATCAATATTGGATAGTTTGATACCTTCTGGCACCTTGAGTGTCACTGGCGCATAGTTAAGAATAGCCTTTACCCCACAATGGATCAATTGATCCGCCATTTCCTGCGCATTGGCAGCTGGCACAGTCAGAATTGCAATTGGAATGCTCCGCGGACAGGTGAGGTTTTGCATTTCGCTCACGTCCCGCACCTTTATACCCGCTATAGTCTGACCAATGACATTGGGATCATTATCAAATGCCATCACAATCTCAAATCCTTTGCGCGAAAACCCCTGGTAGCTTAATAGTGCCTGCCCCAATTTTCCAGCGCCAACCAACACGACTTCCCAAATTTGATTTAGATTCAAGATGCTTCTCAAAGACTCAAGCAGATTGATCACATCATAGCCTACGCCCTTTTTTCCAAAGCCGCCAAAAAAAGACAAATCTTTACGGATTTGAGCAGAAGTCACACCCAGGAATTCAGCCATTTCCTGAGAGGAGACATTCTCTCGACCTTCACGCATGAGTTGGTTAAGTTTTTGAATATAGACAGGCAATCTTGCGATAACAACTTCCGGAATTGATGTTTTTTCCATAGGACCCTTAACTAAAATTTACTATAATACAAGTACAAATATCTTCTTTGATGATATCATCATAGTGTTCAATATATTATATAGGGTTTTGTCGGATGCATCGTGTTATGCTGATTATAAAATTAATAGCTAAGGAGTTCCTATGAAAGCTGGCAGCGTAATTTCCTATATTCTCGCGGCAATCTTCATCATTTTTTCCTTTTTGTTTCTGCTTGGAGCGGGTGGTGAAGGAGGTTCTCCTTCCTGGATCATTTATGGGATCATTGGGCTTGTCCTGGGATTTGTGTTGATTTTTGCAGGCGTTCGCCTGGCAGCCGCATCCAAACAAACAGTCCAAAACGTGACCTATAACGTCGACCTTCCAGGCAATCTACAGATGGACACCATCAAGTGCCAATCATGCGGCGCTCCTCTGGCTCCCGACGACATGAAACTTGTTAATGGCGCGGTCACAGTGCAGTGCCATAGTTGCGGCACGACCTATCAAATCACTGAAGAACCAAAATGGTAAGCATATGAAAAAAATGAAACGAATTCTCTTGATTCTAAGTCTCCTCTTGCTGCTGATCCCAAGCGGATCAGCCCAGGCTCAGGATTATCGCTTTTCACTTTCCGCTTACGAGGTTGAAGCCTATCTCGAAGCGGATGGCACATTGACCCTGTATTACTACATGGCCTTTCAAAATGATCCTTCCGGGCACGCAATTGAGTATGTTGACCTCGGTTTACCGACCACCCAATACAAACTCTCCGACATCAAAGCTGAAATTGACGGAATGGAAATGCCCCAAGTCAATGATTCAGCTTATGTTAACGGAGCCGAGTTGGCACTTGGCAAATACGCCATCCAGCCCGGGCAATCTGGCGTTGTTACCGCCTGGGTCTACGGAGTCAAGGGCATTTTGAGCCCATACGACAGTGGAGATCGTACGGATTACGCCAATTTCCTTTTCGTTCCTAACTACTTTGACTCCCAGTATGATCGCTCTAAAAACACCGAATATCGCATGACCATCATCCTTCCACCTGCGGTTGGTGCCGAAGAGGGCGTCTGGTACGAACCCTCAAATTGGCCGGGTTCGAGTGAGCCTGAAGCCACCATGACCACGGATGGGCGGGTCAATTATTCCTGGTACACAAACAATGCAGATGTCCACAGCGAATACTATTTCGGCGCCGCATTCCCTGCTTCCGCGGTTCCTGCAGGTGTGTTGGTCACTGAAAAACCTTTCCCGGATGACGGTGGATCAACTATTTCTACTTCCCCAAGTTTCTTTTCCAGGTTGTGGAGCACTATCAGTTGCGCTTTCTTCCCGCTTGTCTTTGTGGGTTTGTCAATTCTTGCCATTATTCAGAGTAAAAAGCAAACCGACAAACGCAAAATGCAATATTTGCCCCCAAAAATCTCGGTTGAAGGTAAGGGCATCAAGCGCGGTCTCACAGCCGTTGAGGCCGGCATTCTGCTGGAAGAACCGCTTGACAAAGTCCTCACAATGATCCTTTTCGGTCTGCTGAAAAAAGAGTTGGTAACCGTCATTAATCGTGACCCGCTGAAGCTCGATATTGTAGAGCCCCTCCCCGCAGGACTCTACCCCTATGAGCAAGCTTTCCTTGAAGCCTTTAAGGACAAAAACAAAGCCAAACGCCAAACAGCCATTAAATCGCTCATGATCGACCTCGTCAAAGACGTTGCAGATAAAATGAAGGGCTTCAGCGCCAAGGAAACCAAGGAATATTATCAGGACATCATCCGCCGTGCCTGGGAAGCAGTTGAAACCGCCCAGACCCCGGATGTCAAGAGTGCTCAGTATGACCACACCCTGGAGTGGACCATGCTCGACAAAGAATTCAACGACCGCACAGAGCGCACCTTTACTGGAGTGCCCGTATTTGTGCCGCGCTGGTGGCCGCGCTACGACCCTACCTACCGACCTGCCCCAAGTAGTGCCGGTAGTGGTGGCGGTCTGGCAGCTCCTGTCACAACCAGCAGCGGGTCCGGTAGCAGCCGTCCATCTATCAACTTACCCAGCCTGCCTGGCGCCGACTTCGCCGCTTCAATGGTGACTGGTGCTTCCAATATGGCCGCGGGTGTGATCGGCAATGTGACGGACTTTACTTCCTCGGTCACCAACCGCACCAATCCCATCCCCGTCACCACCTCCCGTAGTGGCAGCGGCGGTTTCCGCGGCAGTGGCGGCGGCTCTTCATGTGCATGTGCCTGCGCTTGCGCGGGATGTGCCTGTGCTTGCGCTGGCGGCGGTCGATAAGCCCTCCATCGCCTGGGTCAAACTATGATTAAACCGCTCAGTGAAGGGATGTATCAGTACGACATTGCAGATGCCGACTCCAAGTCGCGCATCCATTTACGAGTCGATCCGGACCTGAGTGGACTGTTGGTGGTCAACGCCTCACGCGTTATGCACCTCAATCCTTCTGCTCTCTACATGGCATATCTCACTCTCGAAAAAGTTGATGAAAAATTCGCCCTCCAAGCGCTTCAGGATCGTTTCAAGGCCCCTTCCAAACAACTTAAACAGGATTTTCTTGCCACACGCGAACGGGTGGAAGCACTGATCGACGAAAAATCAGGTCTCTGCCCGGTATGCGACCTTGGGCTTGAGATGAAAATGCCTTTTAGCCAGGAATTGAGCGCGCCCTATCGCATGGACCTGGCGCTCACGTACCGCTGCAACAACGATTGCGCCCATTGTTACAATGCCCGGGCTCGCACCTACCCTGAGCTTTCGACTCAGAGTTGGAAGTCCATCCTGGACAAAATCTGGAGTCTGAAAATACCTCACGTTGTTTTTACCGGAGGGGAACCGACTCTGCGAACGGATTTACCGGAATTGGTCGCCTATGCCCAGCAAACCGGGCTCGTGGCAGGTCTCAATACGAATGGGCGCAAACTATCCGATCCCGCCTATGTGGGCACGCTTGTGGAGGCGGGTCTGGACCATGTCCAGATTACGCTCGAGTCGAACCGCCCCATCGTGCACGACCAGATGGTACGCAGAAAGGGTGCCTGGGAAGAAACCGTAAATGGAATCAGAAATGCGGTCAACAGTAAGCTCTACATGATGACCAACACTACCCTGCTGAAAAACAATAAAGCCTACTTGTTGGAACTCCTCACTTTTCTGTGGAATCTCGGCGTTCCTACGGTGGGTTTGAACGCCCTGATCTACTCGGGCAAAGGCAGCACCGTTAACACTGGTCTTAAAGAGGAAGAACTGCCAGAGCTGCTTGAAATAGCAACTGACTTTACTCAAAAGAGCGGTCAACGACTGATCTGGTATACCCCAACCCAATACTGCCACTTTGACCCTCTGCAGCTTGAACTCGGAATCAAAGGGTGTACCGCTGCATATTACAACATGTGCATTGAGCCAGATGGTCAGGTCATCCCCTGCCAGTCTTACTATGAAGCTTTGGGAGATTTTTTGTCTGCCCCCTGGAATGCGATCTGGGAACATCCGCTTGCGCTTTCCTTACGCCTGCGCAAGGACGTTCCACAAGCTTGCAGGACCTGTGACTTTTTCATCGAGTGCGGTGGTGGCTGCCCGCTGGCTCGTGAACATCAAACCCCCCAGCCGATTTACCGCGATCTTGTCTTGAGAAGGAGCTAAGCATGGCAGCAAAAAGCACTAATCTACGCGCAAATAAAATTAATACTAAAGGCTTACCCCCTGGTTTTTACACCTATCACACCGCGGCTGAGTCGCCGGAGCAATTCCGCCTTCACCTGCGTGTTGAACCCGACGGCGAAGGTATTCTGGTCGTCAACGCTTCCACCGTGCTGCATCTCAACCAAACTGCCACTGAATTTGCTTATTATCTGATCCAGGGCAAGGATAACGTCCAGATTGTGGATGTCCTCTCTGAACGCTATGACGCAACACGCGAAGTTCTGATGCGCGATGTCCAGCTGTTTATCGATCAGATCCTTTACCTTGGTCGCGAGAATGATCTCTCGCCATCTGCTAACATCGGTTTTGAGCCGCATGTATTTGACAAAAATCTTTCTGCTCCCCTGCGGATTGATTGCTGCCTCACCCTCCGCCCCTTCTCTGACGAAAATAACCATCTGCTGGCAGCCAATGAGCTGTCAACTGAGGATTGGAAAACTCTCCTCACAAAGCTTTTCAATGCCGGCATTCCCCATGTGGTCTTTTTTGGCGGAGAACCCACCCTTCGGGCTGACCTAACCGAACTCATGGCATTCACCGAACAGCTCGGACTCGTCAGCGGATTGGTCTCTTCAGACCCCATCCTCAAAAGTCCTGCCTATTTGTTACCCCTGATTGAAGCCGGTCTGGATCATCTCACTTTCAGCCTTGATCCCGCAAGCCCGGAGGATCTGCAAGGTCTATCGAACATCCTTGACCAGGACCTTTTCACATGCCTGCGCATTCCCATCCACTCCGATCGCGATTACCATGACCTCATCCACGAACTGCAGGATCTTGGTGCCAATGCCTTCAACTTCCTCCCGGAAGATGAATTCTCGCATGCTCATGCCAACCAACTACAGCATGAACTCAGCGAGAATGGCGTTGTCTTCGTGGATGACATGCCCCGCACCTATCACATCCACGAAACGCAGCCCCTTTTTAGCCTCTGGGACCCGGACTCACAACCTTCGCAGCAGCTTGTGGTCCAACCAGATGGCAACCTGGCGGACAATGCCGGCAGCCAGGATAACTACGGCAACCTACTGCATGAAGAATGGTCCAGTCTTTGGTCACGGGTAATGGCAGGAGGTGCCGTTTGAAAATTTCCGATTGGCACGAACGTTTTACACTTCAGTCCACCTGGACCCGCGATTTACGCAACTTTATTTTTAGAAAAATCGACGCTCAACCCGGCCAGACTCTTTTGGATGTCGGGGTTGGCACAGGAGCCTTGCTGGATGAATACACCGGTCGCGGCTTGCAAGTTTACGGCCTCGATCTCGACCTTGAAAACTGCCAGTTTGCTAACCTCCATCCTTCAAAATCAACTATTTTCAATGCAGACGCCCACTATATGCCTTTCAAAGCGCAGCAATTTGACCTGACGGTGACGCATTATGTATTGCTCTGGGTCCGTGACCCAGCCCAGGTGGTCGCTGAAATGAAACGCGTCACCAAACCTGGAGGCTACGTGGTTGCCTTCGCCGAACCCGATTACCACTCGCGCATTGATTATCCCAAAGTGTTTCAGGACATCGGGAAAATCCAGAATCGCTCGCTTGCCTTCCAGGGTATCGATCTCAGCATGGGCCGGAAACTGGGGCACCTCTTTCGCACCATCGGACTGAAGGATGTCCGTCTTGGCTTGCTTGCCGGGCAGTGGCGCTACCCCGAAAAAGACGATTTTGATCACGAATGGGATATTATCGCCTTTGATCTCGGCGGTCTGGTTCCGGTCGAGGAAATTCTTGCCATGAAGGAACGAGCGCTCAAATCCTGGCTGGATGGAGAAGCCACGGTTTTCATCCCGACCTTTTACGCTTACGGAATGGTTTAGAGCCCACCTAAATTTAGTTTCTCCTCCCAAAGGATGCGTATGAAGAAGTCAAGACTGCTCTTGCTTGTTATTTTATTTATTCTGCTTTTTTCCACCCCAACGGGATCAGCCACCAGCCAGACCTCAGCCTGCCCATCCAGTCCGACGGTTCAGGAGATCCTCAACCAGGTTACCCAGGATGCGATAGCCCAGTGGGTCCGAAATTTCAGCGGTGAAGATTTCGTTCCTATTGGTGTATCTCAGAGAAAGATTCTTACCCGTCACTCTTACCAGCTGTTCAATATGAACGTGAATGCCCTGGCTTATCCCTACCTTGGGGAACAGCTTGAGAGTTTTGGCTATGAGCAAGGCACCTATCTCACCGACCATTCTTATTCCTCATCAATAATCTTTGAAAGCAAAGAAGAAGTCATCAGGGATTGGATCGGTATGGATGGCGACGGACTCCTTTCTCTGGACCAAAATATCGCTTTTCCTGATCAGAGTTACACCTGGAAAAATAAAATTGTCACCATCCCGGGGCATGGACCAAACGCAGATGAGATCGTCCTCATGACTGCTCATCTCGACAGCACTTCCACTTCCCCCATCACAAACGCGCCAGGCGCGGAAGATAACGCCAGCGGCGTGGCTGCCCTGATGGAAGCTGCACGGCTGTTTCGTTTTTACAAGTTTGACCGCACCATCAAGATCATCTTCTTCACAGGTGAAGAGCAGGGCTTGTTGGGCAGTGTGGCCTACGTGGCTGACCATCCTGCCGAGATGGCTAATATCGTGGGAGTCATCAACCTGGATATGTTTGGCTACGATAATGATAATGATCGCTGCTTCGAACTGCACGTAGGTACCCTGGCAGATTCCAACATGGTTGGAACTTGTTTTACTGACGTTATTAACAACTATTCGCTCAACTTGACTTACGACTATCTGACCAGCGGAGCGACTGGCGCTTCTGACCATGCCCCATTTTGGAATGCGAATGTTGGAGCCATCGAAGTGCTTGAAAACTTTCATAACAATAGCCCAACAGGGGTGTGCGAAGGTCAGGACAGAAATCCTAACTATCATCAGACTACTGACATAATCGCCAATATGTATATGCCTGCGACATTTGCCATTGCCCAGGGAGGCATTGGCACTGCCGCCAGCCTGGCTTTGCCAATCGGCAGGTGCTTTGATTCTGACCCCCACATTACCGCCGCGCCCCTATCCAACTCCATCCTTCTCACCTGGCCGGAAATAGTTGACGCAGACGTTTACAACATCTACCGCAGCGACATCTCTTGCGAAGGCACCTTCACCCAGATCGCCCAGGTGACCGCCAACAACTACGTAGACACTGACATCGAAAATAATAGGACCTATTACTATGAGGTCCAGGCCGCCGAAACCGGAGCTGTCTGCTATTCGCAAATGTCCAATTGCGCCGCAGCCGAGGTCGAAGAACCGGTCTTCTTCGAGATCTATTTACCCTTGGTAACAATCGGCGATTAGAAGTAGTCCAACTGCCTAAAAAAGGTCAATCTGAACGTAGGGGCGAAGCATCCATAATTTACCAATCTGGTGAAGCAGAATTCATTATCGGGATGCTTCGCCCCTACCCATCTCTGTCGGTGGGGAGGCTTTGCATATTGGCATCCTGTAAAAAACGGAAAATTAATATCAAAAGACCCCGGGAAATATCCCAGGGTCTTCTCTGTCGGGGCGAAAGGATTTGAACCTTCGACCTCTTGCACCCCATGCAAGCACGCTAGCCGGACTGCGCCACGCCCCGTAGAAAAAGCATTATACATGCACCCCCGCCTTTTCGCAAGTGTTTTAATTTTTTGTTTTAATTTTTATCCAAAAATTCCCAATAATACCCTCACATATGAGCAGTTGGCAGATTGCCTTCCAGAACGACCTCAAGGCGCAAAATAGCGCTGCAGTTCATTTTTCATGAGATCCAGTGTCGCAAAGGACCTCTCCCCCACAAATCTGCCACCCAGTGCACCTGGATTGATCACACGAGTCGAGTCAACCCGCTCGTCCCTAAAGCGGTGTGAGTGCCCATGGATTACATAATCGTAGTTGCCTCTGGCAATCCTTTTCTCCAATTCTGATCTTTGGTCGCCGTGGATCATGAAAATGCGCTTGTTAGCAAGGTTCAAATCGAGCATTTCTTCGCACACAAACCGCTCCGACAATCTTTTAGCTTTAGAAGAAATCATCAAGGGATCATCACCGTTCCCAAAAGACAAATACACAGAAAATTCTTTGAATTCTTCCAACAGCTCCGCCGAGATCAAATCCCCCGCGTGCAGGATGACCTGGATGCCCAGCGCCCTAAAAATATCAAGCGCGTAACGCAAATTGGGACAGTTGTTGTGCGTATCGCTCATCAATCCAATCAGCATGGCATTCTCCAGTTCTGAGAGGCAATTATAATCTGCCCGCAACGGGTTCCCTGTGGTAAACTTTATCTGGTATAAAATGTGCAATCCTTAAGTCTGACAGGAGAACCCGACATGACTTCATCACTTCAACAAGGTATCGACGCGGCAAAATCAGGCATGATGGAACAAGCTCTGGTGCATCTTAAGGATGCAATTGTTGAGGAGCCCGAAAACGCCAACGTTTGGGTGTGGCTCTCTGCCATCATTGAGGATGAAGAAAAGCAGGTTATTTTCCTCAAAAAGGCGCTCGAGATTGACCCCGCCAATCGCCCTGCACAGCGCGGGCTGGCTTTCATTGAACGCAAGAAATATATCCCGCCCAAGCCGGGTGAAAAACTTTCAGACTACACCAAACCTATCGGCGTGTTCAAGACCCCATCTCAGGCTGCCGCAAGCGTTTCCGCGTCTGCTCAGGCAGACCGCCCTGCGCCGCAACCACAGCCCGCGCCGGTCAAGCCCCAACCCGTTGCCGCTCCGCAGCCTGTGTATTCCCCCTCAGCGCGTATTCCCTGGCTGGACATTTTGCTTTACGGTCTGACCCTGACGGTTTTCATCATCATCGGGATCCTAATCGGCACCACCCTGCTGAATGTCGATATACCCTTCCTCACCCGCCCCGAGCCAGTCCTCTCAACGCAGCCGCCTTCTACCGGCGTCTACGCCCTGAATGAGGGACTCTACGCTGAGATGAAAATTTATGATATCCTCCCTGAAACAGAGGAGGGTATCCCACAATTAAGCAATCGGCAGCCCTCTGTGGTCATCAATGACCTCTACATCGTCCCTGAAAAGCTGCAATTGATCAACGAAGATGGCGAATCCATTCCTTTCACAGCCAGTCCCGCCGAAAACAACATGTACTTGCTTGAGCCTTCCCAGGAACTATTGCCAGGGCGTTATTGCCTTGTTCAAAAATTTAACCCGGAAGATACAAAAGCGCTTTATTGGTGTCTGAAAGTAATCGACTGATTAGCAGTCAGATTTCAATCCAAAATCAGCACCGCACAGGCAACCTAAATGCATGAATTGAACACGATTCTCGAAAAAAAACTGCTCGCAGAAAAGATCAACCAGTACGTCGTTTACTCCCCACACATAGCTCGCAAAGCCAAAGCCGGTCAATTTATCATCCTGCGGCTTGACGATGGCGGCGAACGTGTGCCGTTGACGATTGTTGATCACGACTCCGAAAAAGGCACCATCACCCTGATCGTCCAGACGGTCGGCAAGAGCACCATGATGCTCGACGCCCTCCAGCCAGGTGAGACCATTCATGACGTCCTGGGCCCCCTGGGCAACCCTTCTGAAATCAAAAACTATGGCAGAGTCGCCGTGATTGGCGGAGGTGTCGGTGCGGCTGTTGCCTATCCGGTCGCCAAAGCCCTCAAACTGGCTGGCAATCACGTCACTTCCATTGTCGGTGCCCGCAACAAAAACCTCATCATCCTCAGACCTGAAATTGAGCAGGTCAACGACCGTTTGCTGATCACCACCGATGACGGCTCTTCTGGACTGCACGGTTTCGTTACCGATCAGCTGCGCATGCTGCTTGAAGCCGGCGAGCGCTTCGACTACATCCTCGCCATCGGACCGCTCTTCATGATGCGCGCTGTTGCGGACCTCACCCGCCCTTACGAGATTCCGACTACCGTCAGCCTCAACACTATTATGGTCGATGGGACTGGCATGTGTGGAGGCTGCCGTGTGCAGGTGGGGGACAAAGTCAAATTTACTTGTGTGGACGGTCCTGAATTCGATGGACACCTGGTAGATTTTGAAACAGTAATTCACCGCAACCGCACCTACAACCACCCCGAAGACTGCCGGCTTAGTGAACAAATAGCCGATATTGAAATTTCACTACTCGAAGCACAAGCGCCGCAGTCCGCTAAAGAACGCCAGATCGTGCCCGAGCTGCCCGCTCATGAACGCGTGCGTAACTTCCAGGAAGTGGCGCTGGGACTCACGCCCGAGCAAGCCCTGATCGAAGCTGAACGGTGCCTGCAATGCCGCACACCGCTTTGCGTGGAAGGCTGCCCGGTTGCTGTAAAAATTCCACAATTCATCCAGCTTATCAAAGCTGGTGACCCTGTTGGAGCTGGGAGGCTGATAAAAACCGATAATGCTCTTCCGCGCGTCTGCGGACGTGTCTGCCCCCAGGAGGATCAATGCGAAGGCGCCTGCATCCTCACCCGCAAAGGCAAACCCATCAACATCGGCGCGCTGGAACGCTACGCTTCGGACGCGCTTGCCGCTGCAGAGCCCGAAGTTCAGCCCGTCACAAACCGGACCGCTTTCAAAGCAGCCATGATCGGTTCTGGCCCTGCCAGCCTGAGCTGCGCTGGTGATCTCGCGCGGGCTGGCGTACAGGTGACCGTTTTTGAAGCCTTTCACGATTTTGGCGGTGTTTTGCGCTACGGCATTCCGGAATTCCGACTTCCCAAATCCATCGTCGCCCAGGAGATTGATTCCCTTGCGCAGGCGGGCGTCAATTTCGTGCCGAACACCCTCATTGGCGCAACATTCACCATAGATGAGCTGCTTCACAAGGAGAATTTTGACGCGGTATTCATCGGCACGGGTGCCGGATTGCCCAATTTCCTGGGGATTGAAGGCGAATCGCTCGTTGGCGTATATTCTGCCAACGAATTCCTGACGCGTGTCAACCTTATGAAAGCTTACGAATATCCGTATGTTGATACGCCTATTCTCAACATGCTCAATAAAACCGTAGGCGTTTTCGGCGGCGGTAATACCGCCCTCGACTCAGCCCGCGTTGCCTTGCGCCTTGGAGCAAAAAAAGTCACAATCATCTATCGCCGAACCCAAGCCGAAATGCCTGGACGAAAAGAAGAAATTGAGCATGCCGTCGCTGAAGGGGTTGATTTTGCCTATCTTAGTGCCCCGCTGAAATTCCATGGCGACCAGGAAGGCCGCCTCACCGGCGTCCGCCTGCAAAAAATGGAACTCGGAGAACCCGATGCCTCTGGTCGTCGGCGACCTCTCCCAATTGAGGGCTCGGAATATGAGCTTGAACTCGATATTGCAGTGGTAGCGATCGGAAACGGTTCCAACCCCATCATCCACCGCACCACCCCCGGCCTGGATGTGGACAAGTGGGGGCATATCCTGGTTGACCCTGAAACCTTGCAAACCTCCATCCCGGGAGTCTACGCCGGTGGGGATATCGTTACTGGCGGTGCCACGGTCATCAAAGCCATGGGCGCCGGACGTAAAGCCGCAGCCAGCATTCTGAAACAATTCGGTTTGGTACCACAAGCATGACCCGCGTTGTTTGCCTGGGCGCCGGAAGCTCTTCCTTTGGGCAGAGCACCCTTATCACCCTTCTGCGCAGTGACGTGCTGAATGGCGCTGAGCTTGCCCTGGTGGACACCAACCCCGACTCCCTTGCCACCATCACCGATTTCGCAAATTGGCTCAATTCCGCCTGGAATTGCCAAAAAACGATTACCAGCCACATCTCCCACAAAACCGCTCTAAATGGAGCGGATTTTGTCATCTCCGCGGTCGAGGTGCAGCCTCGCGAGCAACTCTGGCGAGAAGATTTCGAGCGCACTTTACCTCTTGGAATTCGCCAGCCCTATGCCGAAAACGGTGGACCTGGCGGCTTTGCTCATGCGGCGCGCAATGTAAATACTCTTTTGGAAATCGTCCACGACATGGTGGAGCAGTGCCCTGATGCCTGGTTCATTAACTTCACCAACCCCATGCATCGCATCTGCTACCTGATCCACAAATACTCCAGGATCAAAGTGGTGGGGCTCTGCCACCAGCTTGCGGCGGGCTACGCGATGGTTGCCAAAGCCCTTGCTTCGCAGTATCAGCTTTCCGGAGCCGATGACTTCCTCAGTACGCATGCTGACCCCTGCAATGACAGGCCTATGGCTAATATGGCTTCCCAGGGTATCGAGCGATTTGCCATTAAAGCTGCCGGGCTCAATCACTTCACCTGGCTGCTCGAACTCCGCGACCGCAAAACTGGTGAGGACCTTTATCCGCGCTTCCGCCAGGCCTGGCACGAGCTCCCGGAAAGCTTTGAGCCCCTTACCCGCCGCATTTTCGACGCTTTTGATCTTTTCCCGATCCCTGGCGATGAACACCTGTGCGAATACCCGCCCTGGATGTCTGACGCGGTCGAGAAACCCTGGCAAAAGTTTGACATTTCTCTGTATGACTGGGATTATTTTGCCAAGCACCGCGACCTGATGTGGCAGCAACTCAAGCAGGATATTCTGGCAGGTGCGCCTTCAGAAACCTACACCTGCACTCATTCAGAGGGTGCCATTGAGGTCATCGAGGCCATTTTGACCGATGCCAATCTCTTGTGGGAAGCGGTCAACATCCCCAACGCCGGTTTGATTGAAGGATTGCCTGAAGACGCGATCGTGGAAGTGCCGGCGCTAATTAACCGCAGCGGCATTCACGGGCAGCAAATTGGTTCATTGCCAAGAGGAATCACCGCCTTACTGCAGCGTGAGGTTGTCACCAGCCAGCTTTGTATCGACTCCGTTGTCAAAGGCGACCGCACCCTGGCTCTGCAGAGCCTATTGCTCGACCCCACTATCACCGATCTGGACCAGGCCGAAGACGTTCTTGAACAAATTCTGACCAGTTCAAGTCGTTTTCTGCCCCAATTTTTCAGCTAAAGGAAACCTTATGAAAGATCCTAAAATTGTAGATATTGGCGACGCTCCCCGCAACGCAGAAGACCTCCGTTCAGCTTTTACGCGCGGAATGGTTGAACCGCTCTCATCCAAAGGCTGGCCGCGTTGGCTTGTGCTGGGAATGGCTTTTCTCGGTTTGGTTTATGTACTCAATCCCACCTTCGGCATCTTCGAACTGATCCCGGATAATCTCCCCATCGTTGGCAACCTGGATGAAGGTCTCGCTTACATCTTGATACTGCTTGGGCTGGTTGAACTTATTGAAGGCGGCAAGAAAAACAACCTCGATTAAGAGAGCATTTAAGGCCATCGGGACACAGGAAATGCTTGCTGACCCACGCACAAATATTCATTAATTTTCATTGACAAGTGATTAAATTAGGTGTAATATATTGCCTGTATGTGGATGTTTGCAGTAGGAAAAGTCAACACTTTCTCGATAGTAAACCCCCAGAACAAAACAAATTGATTAGTTTATTTTAGAGAGGAATATCAAGTCATGTCAACAAGAGAAGTCGGAACCGTTAAGTGGTTCAATGGCGAAAAAGGTTATGGGTTTATTGCCCGCAAGAGTGGTGAGAAGGATGTCTTCGTCCACTACAGCGCCATTATGGGCGATGGTTTCAAGAGTCTGAAAGAAGATCAGGCTGTCGAGTTTAGTGTTGTAGACGGAGCCAAAGGCCCCCAAGCTCAGGACGTTCGCGTTCTCGAGTAAGTCGTACCCAGTTAATTCAAAAACAGGCTGAGGATCCTCAGCCTGTTTTTTTTTGTCTCCCTTGTCAATAATTACCCTTTTCCGAGCTGAGAGGTATGAGAGCAGAATCAGTTGTCATCCTGAGGAACGAAGGATCTTGCCCGTTTGTCTGTAGAACTCTTCGCTGGCGCTAAGAATGACAAAAAAACACATGTCATCCTGAGGAACGAAGGATCCTGCCAGTTTGCCTGTAGGACTCTCCGCTGGCGCTCAAAATGACAAAAAAACACATGTCATCCTGAGGAACGAAGGATCTTAACCTCAATCACCAAGATTCCTCGCGGGTCCTAAGAATGACCGTTTACCGGTTTTTTTTTTGATCCTTGGCCTCTTACATCCAATCCATGGCCGAATGGCGAGGGGCACAAGGGCGAGATTGAAAGTACTGTGACTACCATCTTGTGGAATCCTTGCCGTGCTTTCAATCCGCCAGTCACAATATCTTCATCCTAATTAGCGATGGGTCTTGCCTGTTAATCGCTAAGATTCTTCGCTGGCGCTCAGAATGACAACAAAACGGAGTGTTTGGTCATCCTTAGGAATGAAGGATATTACACCTCTCCCTCTACCTTCCTCTTTGTCGACAGAATCAGACTCCAGCGCTAAGCGATACTAAAAACCTAATCGCGCCTCAATTCACGCCGTGCATCCTTGCGGCTCACGCCCACATTCTTGCCCCTGCTGAGCTGACCCTCTTCATAATCTGACCAGTTCCCCAAATAGAGCCGCGGCTTTTCGTCATGCCCAAGTGGCAGGATGTGAGTAGCTATTCTGTCCAAAAACCACCTGTCGTGGCTCACCACCACGGCACAGCCAGCAAACTCTTCCAATGCCTGCTCCAGCGATCGCAACGTGTTTACGTCCAGGTCATTGGTCGGTTCATCCAGCAGGAGCACATTCGCGCCGACTGTCAAAGTCTTAGCCAGGAAAACCCGGTTCCTTTCCCCGCCGGATAGCGTATCGACTGTTTTCTGTTGATCCGAGCCTGTGAAGTTAAAGGAGGCACAATAAGCTCGCCCATTGACAGTCATGTCACCCAGTTGAAGGTTGTCCGCGCCGCCTGTGATCGTCTCAAAGACAGTTGCTTTTGGGTCCAATGTGCGCGACTGATCGGCATAACCCAACTTCACCGTCTCACCCAGCCTGACACTGCCCCCATCCGGCTCCACCAGCCCCGCGATCATCTTGATCAGCGTCGACTTGCCAGCGCCATTGGGTCCAATGACCCCCACGATCGAACCCGGCGGAATGGAAAGATCCAGGTTTTCAATCAGCTTTCGCTCGCCGAAGCCTTTTGAAACGCCGTTAAGTTCGATCACGATATCCCCCAGGCGTGGACCGGAGGGGATGTAGATTTCCAGGTCTTTGCGGACCTTTTCATGTTCTTGTGAAAGCAGCTTCTCATAAGCTGTCACGCGTGCCTGCCCCTTGGATTGGCGGGCTTTGGGCGACATGTGGATCCAGTCCAATTCATGCTGCAAGGTTCGCTGGCGTTTGCTCTCGGTCTTTTCTTCTACGCGCAATCTTTCCTGCTTCTGTTCCAGCCACGAGGAGTAGTTCCCCTTCCAGGGGATGCCATAGCCGCGATCCAGCTCCAGGATCCAGCCGGCAACATTATCCAGGAAATAGCGGTCATGCGTCACCGCGATAACAGTCCCCTGGTAGTTCTGCAGGTGATGCTCCAGCCAGGCAACCGACTCCGCGTCCAGGTGGTTCGTTGGCTCATCCAAAAGCAGGATGTCCGGTTCGGTCAGGAGCAAGCGTGTCAGTGCCACGCGCCGGCGCTCCCCTCCGGAGAGCACTGCAATTGGCGTTTCGGCGGGAGGGCAATTGAGCGCGCCCATTGCCAGCTTCAGGTTGCTGTCCAGATTCCAGGCATCCACCCTGTCAAGCTCCTCTTGCAAGCGGGCTTGCTTCTCAATCAATTTGTCAAAGTCCGCGTCAGGATCAGCAAAGCCTTCGTTCACCCGGTCATATTCAGCCAGCAAATCCACGATCGGCTGCACACCCTCCTGGATAATTTCAATCACCGTTTTTGAATCATCCAGTTGTGGCTCCTGTTCGAGCATGCCCACAGAATAACCCTTCGACATGGCAATCTCGCCCACGTAGTCCTGGTCGATTCCAGCCATAATGCGCAGCAAACTCGATTTCCCCGAGCCGTTGAGCCCCAAAACACCGATTTTCGCGCCGTAGTAAAACCCCAGCGAGATATCCCGCAGTACCTGCTTATTTGGGGGGTAGATTTTCCCCACCTGCATCATTGAATAAATTACCTGAGTATCTGACGGCATTGCTTCACCTCGCTTTATGTTGGCAGTATTGTAACAAAGAACCCCCGGTTAAAAGACAAACCTCCCTGAGGAGGTTAGTCGGGGCGAGCAGATTTGAACTGCCGACCTCACGGTCCCGAACCGTGCGCTCTATCCGGGCTGAGCCACGCCCCGCGGATGCCCATTATAGCATGCTTTTGTAATAAGTTTGGAGGTTTTTCCATTTTTTTCCATCGTAAATAAAGTGGGCTAACTATAACAATTTCACATAGGGGCATGGCACGCCATGCCCGCCCATTGGATACAGAATGATTCCGGTAGCCCCCGTGCCTGCCCGGGTAACCACAGGGGGTTACCCCTACCGTAGGAGACCCAGCGGTCAATAACCTCGCAAGGCATATGGCACGTCAACATAATGCCTTCCACAAATTGGAAGCACAACAGGATGCAAACATCAAAAATCGTTCTCACGTAGGGGCATGGCACGCCATGCCCGCCCATTGTATACAGAATGATTCCGGTAGCCCCCGTGCCTGCCCGTGGCGGTCAATAACCTCGCAAGGCATATGCCTTCCACAAATTGGATGCACAACAGGATGCAAACATCAAAAATCATTCTCACGTAGGGGTATGGCACGCCATGCCCGCACATTGGATACAGAATGATTCCGGTAGCGGCAGGCCCCCGTGCCTGCCCGTGGCGGTCAATAACCTCGCAAGGCATATGCCTTCCACAAATTGGATGCACAACAGGATGCAAACATCAAAAATCATTCTCACGTAGGGGCATGGCACGCCATGCCCGCCCATTGGATACAGAATGATTCCGGGGGTGGCAGGCCCTCGTGCCTACCTGGGTAACCACACCATTGATTATCACATTGTTGCGGTGGGAGTAAACCCCCACCGTACGGATGGGCGCCTGTGCCCGCGAAGCAGGGTATTAGTCCATCCTGTCTTGCATGTAGGCCGGGTTCCGCATTTGAACCCGGCTTTCTTTATATACGGCGGCACAAATTTAATTGTTGCTAAATCATCATGGCCGCCCAGTGTAACCACGGGAGGTCACACCTACCGTAGGAGACGTGGCGGTCAATAACCTCGCAAGGCATATGCCTTCCACAAATTGGATGCACAACAGGATGCAAACATCAAAAATCGTTCTCACGTAGGGGCATGGCACGCCATGCCCGCCGATTGGATACAGAATGATTCCGGTAGTCCCCGTGACGGCCCGTTGCGTCCAACAACCTGGCGAGGCTTTTGCCTTCCACGAAATGGATTGATAACACGATGCAAACATCAAAAATTGTTCTCACGTAGGGGCATGGCACGCCATGCCCGCCCATTGGATACAGAATGATTCCGGTAGCGGCAGGCCCCCGTGCCTGCCTGGGTAACCACACCATTGATTATCACATTGTTGCGGTGGGAATAAACCCCCTCCGTACGGCTGGGTTTTAGTCCATCCGCTTAGCAGGATTTACGGGGTGGTAGCGGTCGCAGCAAGTGCTACTCGCTTCGCCCCCAGCATCAGGACCCCACCGTACGGATAGGCCTCGGTCCATTCGTGTTAGATCAATTTTGGAATAATGTGCTTTCAAGGTCTGATCAGGACTTTTAAAACCCCCGGATATCCAGTACGGTTGATTGCCTCAAGCCCCTGTTCGAGCGAAAATATTGAATCTACCATGTCCCCAACCTGCACCAATCCTGAGGATAGCGCGCGCAATCCTGCTGGGTAGTTCCCACAGCGCGATCCAACCAGGGTGACCTCATCGACAACCAGTTTCGACAGGTTCACGCTCACATTTTCTGCAAAGGTCGACTTGAGCACCAAGGTGCCTCTCGCTCTGGTCAGCGAACGCGAAAGCGCAAAGCCTTCCGGCGAGCCAGTCACTTCCACGACGATGTCCGCCAGTTCACCTTTGATCTCATCAGGATAAACCGCCCTGATCCCCCAGCCTGCCAATATCGCGGCAGGTTCCGGGCGGCGCACAACCACTTTCAAATCACAACCCGTATTCTTGAGCGCTTGCGCGATCAGCAAACCCAATCTTCCAGCGCCTACGACGATCACCCGGTCGCTCGGCTTCACCTGGATCTGATCCAGAATCCTCAACGCGGCTGCAGTCGGCTCAGTAAACACTGCCAAGACATCTGAAACCGAATCTGGAACAACCGTCAGGTTCTTCGCCGGCAGTTTACAGTATTCCGCAAAAACGCCATCATAATCGAAAATGCCCAGCGTCTTGCGCTGCATGCACTGGCTCGGTTCCTGTCGCAAACAGCGCTCACATTCCCCGCAGCTGATGTTGATATCCCCGATCACACGCTTTCCCTGCAGATCCGCGTGCCCGTTATCATCCTGCACCAACCCAATAAATTCGTGCCCTGGCACACCTTTGAAATCGTAGTAACCTCTGACCATCTCAAGGTCGGTCGAGCACACGCCAGCCAACAAGACCTTGATCAGGACCTCATCCGCTTCCAATTTTGGCCGCGGCAGATCAGCGCGATAAGACATTTTCTTGTCTTCCAGCCAAAGACCCTTCATCGTCGCTTCCATCAAAGCGCTCCCTGCCTGCCAAATTGCCTTTCGAGCAAATTGACGCTCAGGTGGATCATGGTTGGTCTGCCATGCGGGCAGGTGCGCGGGGATTGACTGGATTCCAGGTTGAGCAATAAGTTGCGCTGTTCTGCCTCAGACAAAATCTGCCCGGCTTTCACCGCCATGCGCTTGCAGACCCGCGCCGCCACCCGTGCTTCCACCTCTGCCAATAACGGGGTTTCATCTTCCTCAAAGGCAGTGACTACAGCTTCCACCGCCAGACGCGGATCGCTCCTGTCCACCACAATTGGCACAGAACGGATCACAAATGTGTTGGGTCCAAAGGGTTCAATCTCGAAGCCCAGGTTAATCAAAGCCTCAAGCTGCTGCTCCAAAACCCCAGCCTTTTCCGGGGTCAATTCAATCACCACCGGATCCAAAAGTGCCTGGGAGGGAATGCTTTTGGCATTGAACTGCGCCATCAATTGATCAAACAGCACCCTTTCATGAGCGGCATGTTGGTCTATCAGGTAAAGTCCGTCCGGACCTTCGGCAATCAGGTAAGTGGATGCCACCTGCCCCACCAGGCGCAGCAACGGCAATTGACTACCTGGTAATGGCGGCTGAGGTTGTGGGGCCATCGACACTGAGCCAGTTCCAAACTCTCCCCCGCCGGCTGCCTCAGTCTGACCGCCATCAACGCTCAAACCGCTTTGCTGCCAAACCGGACCTTCCGTTTCAGGCAGGCTCCTGCCCCAAAGTCTGGTCGCGTTCAGATCGGGAATGGGGGTAAAAGCCAGCAATCCCCGCCGGATTGCCCTTTGCACGCCGCTGAAAACCGCATCCTGGTCCCTGAAGCGCACTTCCGCCTTGGCAGGATGCACATTCACATCCACCAGTTCCGGAGGGATATTGATGAACAACACCGCAACCGGATAGCGCCCCACCATCAGCATGGTGTTGTATGCCCGGATTACCGCCGAAGTCAGCATCGGGTCCTGCACCCAGCGCCCGTTTACAAACATGATAATGTCTCTTCGATTTGAACGGGTCAGCGCAAGGCTGCTGATGTATCCTTCAAGTTTGAGATTACGCTCCTCAAAGTTGACCGGCATGAGTTTTCCGGCTTCAGTCGGTCCAAACAGCGCTTGCAGGATCTCAAAACGCTCACCGCTTCCGGTGGTCTGGAAGATGGGTTTTTCATCCTGCGTCACCGACCAACGAATGTGCGGATAAGCCAACGCGTAGCGCGTGACAAGACCGGTTATGTGACGGTTTTCAGTTGTGTCGGATTTCAGGAATTTTAGTCTCGCCGGCAGGTTAAAAAACAAATCTTCCACGCTCACGCGCGTGCCTGCAGCTGCCGCAATGGTGGCAGTATTAACCGACTCGCCGCCTTCCACGGTCAGTTTCGCGCCGACAGGACTTTCGTGCGTGTTGGTGATCATTGTCAGACGAGCAACAGACCCGATCGAAGCCAGCGCTTCTCCCCTGAAACCCAGAGTATGGATATTGAACAGATCCTCAGCACTGCTCAGCTTGCTGGTGGCATGCCGGCAGACCGCCAGCCCCACTTCTTCGGCGGGAATGCCAGATCCATCGTCAGTTACCTGGATCAAGCGCCTGCCAGCTTGCAGAATCTCGATCTCGATTTGTCGCGCGCCGGCGTCGATCGCGTTTTCCAGCAGCTCTTTTACCACCGAGGCAGGTCTATCCACCACTTCTCCAGCGGCTATTTGCGAAGCAATCGTTTCAGGCAGGATTTTAATTGGCATATTTCCTCTCCTGAGGATTATACCAACCCACTAACTAATCTCCTATTCTTTGCTAATCTTTATCTGTTAAAATTTGCCTATGGAATGTTCTGAAAAGATCAAAGGCATCCTTGCCACATTGCCGGATAAACCCGGCTGTTACCTGATGAAAGATGCGGACGGCACCATTATTTATGTTGGGAAAGCCATCAACCTCAAAAACCGCGTCCGCTCTTACTTTCAGCAATCCTCAGATCATTCCTACAAGACGCGCCAGATGGTCCGCAAAATCCGGGACATTGAATGGATCGTGGTCGCTTCCGAACTTGAAGCGCTGATCCTCGAGATGAACCTCATCAAACAGCATCGTCCCTTCTACAACGTCCGTCTGAAGGATGACAAACGCTATCCCTACATCAAGGTGCATTGGGCAGATCCCTTCCCCAAACTGACGGTCACCCGCAACATGGTCAACGATGGCTCGCGCTACTTTGGACCTTACACCTCCGTTTGGGCAGTCCACCAGACCCTCGACATCCTGCGAAAGATATTCCCCTACCTCACCTGCGCCCGTGAGATCACCGGCAACGATGAACGCGCCTGCCTGTATTACGATATTAAGCTCTGTTCCGCTCCCTGCATTGGCGCGGTCAACCAGGATGAGTACCGCCAGATGATCGATGACCTTTGCAAATTCCTTGAAGGGCGTACGGATCCGATCATGAGCCGTCTCAAGGAATCCATGGACGAAGCTTCGGAAAAACTCGATTACGAAAGAGCCGCAGTCTACCGGGACCAGATCCAGGCGATCGACCGGGTGGTGGAACGCCAGAAGATCATTTCCGATGAGCGCAAAGATTCCGACGTGATCGCCATGGCGCGCTCAAAAGGCGAAGCCTGCGTGCAGGTCTTCTTCATCCGTTCGGGTAAATTGATCGGCCGCGAATACTTCATTCTCGAGGGCACCGAAGCCGAAGAAAACTCGGAGATCCTGGAAGAATTCATCAAACAGTTCTATTCCCAGGCGGCTTATGTTCCAAACAAAGTCATGCTCCCCCAGGAAGTTGAAGAAGCCCGCGTCATCAAAGAATGGCTCAACACCCGCCGAGGAGGTGAGAAGGTCCAACTGACCGTCCCCAAGCGCGGTCAGGGCAAGGAACTGGTGCAGATGGCAGCCGAAAATGCCCGCGAGACGCTCAAATCCCTCGAAATTCGCTGGAAGGCTGACAAAGACCGCCAACATCAAGCCTTGAGCGAGATACAGGCAGTTTTGGGCATGCCCGAACCCCCAAACCGGATTGAATGCTACGACATCTCCAACACCCAGGGCACGGCCAGCGTTGGCAGCATGGTGGTTTTTGAGCAGGGCGTACCGGCAAAAAAGAATTACCGCCGCTTCAACATCAAATCCGTCTCCACCCCGGATGATTTTGCCTCCATGCGCGAGGTGCTCAAACGCCGTTTTACACGCTATATTACCGAACAGGAGGAAAAAGAGAAGCCCGGCTACAAACCCGACCTGGCCTTTTCCCTGCTGCCTGACCTCTTGATCGTGGATGGTGGAAAAGGGCAGCTGCGCCAGGCTGTCGAAATCATCGAGGAATTGGACCTCCAGGGTCAGTTCACCTTGGTCGGTCTGGCAAAACAGGAAGAAGAGCTCTTCCTGCCGGGCAAAATGGACTCTGTCCGCCTGGATGATCATTCGCAGGGGTTTTATCTCATCCAGCGCATCCGTGATGAAGCACACCGCTTTGCCATTACCGCCCATCGCAACCAGCGTGGTAAAATCGGTTTGGCTTCACGGCTGGATGCAATACCCGGGGTCGGTCCTGCGCGCAGAAAAGAGCTCATTAGGCGCTTCGGCTCCATTGATGGCATCCTTGCTGCTTCAGCGGAGGAAATCTCGCAAATCAAGGGCGTTTCCACCGAAATGGCCCAGGCAATCAAAGCACAATTGGAGTAAATATGGCAAAAAAATCGAACACTTCTGGACGCACTTATAATATATTGATGGCTGTTCTGGCAATCATTATCGTCCTTGCGATGATCCTTTCCATGTTCCGGTTTTAGGAGGAACAATGCCCAGATACGAACAGGCCGGCGATGCTTTCCAGCAAGCCAGCAGTAACCCCAATATGGGTCCCTCTCCTGAGAATCTTGGAGAGGCGTTTCCCCAATACCTGCCCCAGCCAGACCCAAACCTGCCGCAAGTAAAGCTGCCCGACCCAGCGCTCTTCACACCGGCTCAAAACAACTTTGAGCGGCTTGTCATCGACCGCCGCAGCCACCGCCGCTATGACACCGAAGCGATTCTCTCCCTGGCTGAACTGGGTTACTTGCTTCGCCTGACACAGGGTCTGCGCGAAGGATCTCAAACCCAAAAACTGACCCGCCGTTATGTGCCCTCAGCCGGATCGCGACATCCGTTTGAGACTTACCTCGCGATCCAGCGGGTTGAGGGGCTCGAGCCTGGGATCTATCACTACCTGGCAGAGCAGCACGCGCTTGAACTCTGGAAATCCGGCACAGAGGCTCTGCAGGCCGCACATTCAACCACTTATAACCAGAAACAAGTCCTCAATTCGGCTGTGACCTTCTTTTGGGTTGCGGAGGTGTACCGCACGTCCTGGCGTTACGGCGTGCGTGCTTACCGCTACATCTACCTCGACGCAGGGCATGTCTGCCAGAACCTCTACCTGGCGGCCGAATCGATTGGCTATGGCGTCTGCGCGATTGCCGCCTTTGATGATCAACTGGCTGATACGGTGTTTGAACTCGACGGAAAAGAACGCTTTACTGCCTACATGGCATCCGTCGGGAAAAAACTACCCGCAGCCTGAGCATGCCTTCACAAATCATTCCGGTTCTGGTCAGTGCCAATGGTGAATGGGAGGCTGTCAAAGCCATCCTGCAGCCGACTTTGATCCAGCAGAGCACGTTAGGTACATATTTCCAGATCGAGCTCGCAGGTCACCCTTGCCTGTTTTTCCATTCCGGCTGGGGTAAAATCGCTACCGCAGCCTCCACCCAGTACGTCATCGACCAGTATCATCCCGAATTGATCATCAATATCGGAACCTGCGGTGGATTTTCGGGCTTTAGCGAAATTGGCGAAATACTGCTTGTCTCAGAAACTCTGATATACGACATTGTTGAACGCATGGACGACCCCCTTGCTGCCATAAACCATTATCGTACTGAAGCCGACACCTCCTGGATCAGCAATCCGCTGCCCTCAGGAACGCGCAGAGCACGCATTGCTTCTGCCGATCAGGACATTGATTTTCGGGCTTATGATCTCCTGACAAAAACACATCAAGCCGCGGCTGCCGATTGGGAAACCGGGGCTTTCGCCTGGGTCGCCGCGCGAAATCACACTGCCTGGCTCGCCCTCAGAGGGGTATCCGACCTGGTCACACCCCATGCTTCAGAAACCGACAGCGGAGTTGAACTCTGGCGTTCCCGCCTTGATAACATAATGAGAAAACTCCTCACCGACCTGCCTTTTTATCTTTCGGAATTTAATAATAGCGTCTTCCCGTAGGGCAGGTTCCGTTCCTGCCCTCGCGGCGAAGCTGCAAGGGTTGAACCTGCCATTATTAATGTCTGCCATAGGGCATTTTCCGTATTTGAACCTGCCACCACTAAGGTCAGCTCTTAAAAATCCACATTATTAAATTTGGAATTGACATCGACGTAGGGGCGAAGCATCCAAAAACAATATCGTTGCTTCACCAAATATGCTATTTGAGGATGCTTCGCCCCAACCCGGAATCACAATATCAATAACCATATGTCAAATTGACTTCTGGAATCCCTCAATATTGTTTATTATTCGCTCTGCTTACCCAACCTCGCGCGTTCTTCCTCAACAATTTTGTGATCGAGCTTCTTGATCAAAGGCACAGGCTGATTAAACTCCCTGCCCCCTTCCAGCTCCACCGGCTTCCAGACGTCCTGCCCCAACCTGCCTGACGCGTCATTATTATCCAATCCGAGTATTTCGTGTTCGCCAAGCGCGTCCTGCTCGAAGCGGGAGAATTGTTTTCCAAACAGCGGCTCCCTATGCGCCAGTATCTGATGCAGGCTCTCGCTGGTGTTGGGCAGGAACGGCGCGCTCATGATTTTGATCCATTCAATCGCCTGGATCGCAGTATAAAGCGATTTTGCAGCCTGGTCGCGGTCAGTCTTGATTTCAAACCAGGGTGCATGCACATCCAGGTATTTATTGACCTCAGCTGCCAGCGCCATTACCTCAGCCAGACCTGCCTTGAGCTCAACCTGCTCCAATTTTATTGCCACGCTGTCAAAACCAGCCCTGATCACCTGCAGCAGTGCTTCATCACTCTCACGCAGCTGCCCTGGGTTGGGTATCCTGCCGTCAAAATTCTTGAATGTAAACGATAAAACCCGGTTTACCAGGTTACCCCAGGTGGCTACCAGCTCGTTGTTATTGCGCTGAAAGAACTCCTCCCAATCCCAATCGGTATCGCGCTGTTCCGGCATTGCATTGGTCAGATAGTAGCGGATCGCGTCCGCGTCGTACCTTTCAAGGGCGTCCAGCCCCCAAACTGCCCAGTTGTGGCTGCCGCTAATCTTCCTGCCTTCCAGGTTCATAAACTCGTTAGCCGGCACATTGTACGGAAGGACCAACGGCTGTGGATTCTCCGTCCCCATCCGGCGGTCAAAGCCATCGCCCATACCAAGCAATTCTGCCGGCCAGGTCACGGCGTGGAAGGTGATGTTGTCTTTGCCAATAAAATAAAAAGCCTTCGCGCTCGGATCAATCCACCAATCCCGCCAGGCATCGTTATTCCCGGTCAGTTTGGACCATTCAATCGCGGATGAGAGGTAGCCCATCACCGCTTCAAACCAAACGTAAAGGCTCTTGCCCTTCCAGTCTTCCAAGGGTACCGGGATGCCCCAATCGAGATCCCTGGTGATGGAAGTTGGTTTGAGCCCCACCGATTGGATTGTCCCCAGGGATTGCCTGAGCACGTTCGGTCGCCAGTAACTTTCTCGCGCTTTCAGAAACTCCTCAATTTGCGGCTCCAGGGAGGATAAATCCAGGAAAAAGTGCTCGGTTTCCCTGAGTTCCGGGGTTGAATCGTCCACTTTTGAGCGCGGATTGATCAGCTTTTCGGCTTCCAACTCATTGCCGCACTTTTCGCATTGGTCACTGCGGGCTTCCGGATTGCCGCAGATGTAGCAGGTGCCTTCCACGTAGCGATCCGGCAGGAAGCGGCCAAGTGAAGGGCTGAACCACTGCCTGGAAACGATCGTCTTAAGATAACCATTTTCAAGCAGGGTTAAGAATACCTTCTGTGCCACATCAAAGTGGTTTTCAGTGTGGGTGGAAGTGAAAATATCGTAACTGATGCCAAGTTTCTTGAACAGCTCTATGAAGCGGGGATGATAGTGTTTGTAGATATCTTCCGGAGCTTTTCCCAGTTGATCCGCTTTAATTGTAATGGCTGTGCCGTGCGAGTCAGAGCCGCTGACCATCAGCACATTGCGCCCACGCAGGCGGTGATACCTGGCAACGATATCCCCAGGCAAATGGGAACCAGTGATATTCCCCACATGGATGTCCGAGTTGGCATAAGGCCAGGCAATGGCAATCAAAATGTTCTCAGTCATGGCAATTCTCCTCACAAAAAATCGATGGAGTATTTTATCATCCATCGCTGCAATAAAAACGCTTGATTATCTTAGTCGAAAATGATCCGGCTGTCAGTGTGCTCGCAGGTTTCACGGTTGAGGTTAGCGCCGCACTCCACGCAGATCCCCTTGCAATCCGGTTTGCATACCAGGTTGATGGGCAGATCCAGCAAGAGGTAATCCCTTATCGGCCTTCCAAGGTCTATGTAGCCGTCTTTAGGGATGATTTCTTCATCAAATTCTTCTTGTGTGCGGTTGCCAAAAACGTAAAGTTCCTCGAACTCTGTCGAGAGTATTGCCCGGAAAGGATCAAGGCAGCGATTACAGCGGCTGTCGATCTCAGCTTCAAAAGCTGCTTGCAGCAGAAGCCCCTCGCGTGTGCGCGAAAAGCTAAAGCGCCCGCTCAGATTGAAAAGTTGCAGATCAGGTTCAATGAACACTTCCAGATATTCCACCGTAAAATCACGGGAAAAACCGATCGGTTTATTAAAAAAGTATCCAATGTTGGTGCGTAGGGGGTGATATGTTTTTTCCATAGTCAGTTACAATATAAAGATCTAAACAAGATTATATCATTCAAGAAAGTTTATGCCCTTATAACCTTGCTCACCGACCATGACCCCCACACTACTGCTTGCCACCAATAACACCCACAAAGTCGAAGAGTTCAGATCCGTCTTGCTGCCATACGATGTGACCCTGCAAACACCTGCCGATCTTGGTCTGTTCAATGATGTCATTGAGAGTGGAAATTCTTACTTTGAAAATGCCTGCCTCAAAGCCCAGGCTTACTGGCAGGATGGGCAAAATCAGGTGCTGGCGGATGATTCAGGTCTCGAGGTTGACGCCCTCCAGGGTGCCCCCGGTATCCACTCGCACCGATTCCTGCCGGACCTAAAAGCCACCAGCCATGACCGCTGCCTGTATCTTCTGGAACGTTTGCAAGGCATTCCGCGTCCCTGGCGTGCCGCCTTTCACTGCGAAGTGGTGCTGCTCACCCGACAGGGCTTGTTTCTCAAGAGTCACGGGATTTGCACAGGGCAGATAATTCCTGAGTTCCGCGGCGAAAACGGCTTTGGCTATGATCCAATCTTTCTGGTGGATGGCACCGATCATACGATGGCAGAGCTTGAACCCGCCAAAAAGAATCAGCTAAGCCATCGCGGCAAAGCCGTCTCAGGAATAATCAAACAACTTGAATTTCCGCTGCGCCAGGTTTGAGCTAAAACTTATACCCGATCATCCGCAGAAAACCCTTCCGCCAAGTGATTCCGCCCTCATCCTCAACACCCTTGGGCGAAAACCCGTCCACCACGCCCATTATGCCGCGCCCCAATTCGGTCTCCATGACGATCACTTCCGCTGGATTGGCTGTTGCGCAGAAAAATCCACAGATTTCCGGCACATTCTGCAGGGTTTTAAGGATATTTATCGGGTAGAACCCTTCACCCAAAAACAGAATAAAGCTGTGTCCGGCGCCAATCGCCAGGGCGTTTTCCTTTGCCAGCTTGATCATCTCCTCGTCCGTGCCGGTCCACCGCACCAGGCATTCGCCGGATGCCTCACAAAACGCCAGCCCAAACTTGATGCCGGGAACCGTGTTCACCAACGCTTCGTGTACATCCTCAACCGTCTTGATAAAATGCGACTGCCCGAGCACAAAATTGATTGCTTCAGGCTTTTCTATTTTCACAAGCGAAATTTCCATCCCGACCTCCGGACTTTTTCTTGATTTTAGCATAACGCTCAACTAACCCTATCTTTGAATTAGGGTAAAATTCGGAAATGCCTGACTTGCGTAAATCGTTTTTGGTAATGGTTCTTGTGGGATTTGTGGCAGTCACCGCCTGTGGTGTGGGTGCCAATCCAGTTCCAACCCTCTCACACGACTTCACAACGTCCACGCCGGCTGCCAATTACCCAACCGCCATGCCCACCTTCACTCCCACTCCGGCCGCGCTTGGGTCTCTGGAAAATCCTCTCGTTATCGCAATAGTTAAGCCATCTCCCTCCGCGGAGCAGCAAGCTGCCTTTAGCGAGCTCGGCTCCCTTCTTGGTGGGCATCTTCAAATGACTGTTGTCGGTCGGTTTTATAACAGCTATCAAGAGCTCGAATTGGCTTTGCAGCGCCAGCAGGTGCACTTTGCCTGGCTTCAAGCGGTTGAATACCTGCTTGCTTCTCAAAAAGGGCTTGCCACTGCACTGCTTGTGACCAACCATCTGGGTGTTACCGGATATGGAGTGCAGTTTTTGGGGCATAGTGACAGCGCTTTTACGCCTTACTTCAATGCTGGCACTAACAGCTCAACAGCCGATGCCAGGGTTGCGCTTGGCCAGTTTTCCGGGCTGCGCGGCTGCCTGACTGAAAAAAATTCCTTAGCCGGCTATTGGGTTCCACTGGGATATTTAAACCTGCACAACATTCCCACCCTTGATCCGGTCCAAACCTATTCCTACAGCGCCAGCATCCGCGCCCTTTACATCAAAGGTGTGTGCAGTTTCGCCGCAACTTACGCTATCTCTGCCGATCCACGCACTTCCTCGGAGGTGATCACCGAACTGCCGGATGTCATCGAAAAACTTCCGATTATCTGGCTTTCTCCGCCAGTTATTCCAAACCTCAACCTTTCTTTCAGCCCCCAGGTAGATCTCACCCTGCAGTCACGCGTTTCTGACTTCCTGCGCGATTACGCCCGCTCGGATGCCGGCAAAGCTCAGCTCAGCCTCGCCCTGAATTATGAAGTTGCCGCGCTCGAACCCCTGCCTGATCTCGCCTACAATCCTCTGCGTGAGCTTCTCGAAGCCAGCGGGGTTCGCCTTGCCGACTTACTGACCGACTGAATTTATGAAGAAATTCATCAAGTTTATCCTTATCTGCGCCTGTGCAGCTCTACTACTTGCCGGTTTATCCCGCGTTGTGATGGTAATGAGCGCCAAAGACAAAACCTTTGATGTCGCTTCTGTTCCTCCTGCCCAGGTCGCGCTGGTTCCCGGAGCTGGTATCACCGCTGATGATCGTCCTACCCTGGCGCTTCGCGACAGGATTGACGGAGCCATTGAGCTCTACCGCGCAGGTAAAGTCCAGAAAATTCTCATGTCTGGTGACAACAGTTCGATCTACTACAATGAACCAGGCGCAATGACAAATTACGCTATCGAACAGGGGATTCCCGAGTCCGACATCGTGCAGGACTATGCCGGGCGTCGAACTTACGATACGTGCTACCGGGCCAAAGAGATTTTTGGACTGGAATCAGTTATCGTCACCACGCAGCAATATCACCTTTCCCGCATGGTCTTCCTCTGCGAACAGTTTGGGCTCAACACCTCTGGCGTTCCAGTAAAGCAGTCTGATTATCTGCTTAATCGCTATATGATGTGGAATGTGCGTGAAGTCCTTGCCACAGTGGCAGCTTATATCGATATCTATATCCTGAAACCAGAGCCAATTCTGGGATCTCCAGAACCTATTTTTACCCCCTGAGAGGTTACTATGCAGCGTCAGCAAGCACTCGAAATTGTCAGAACCTATGTCAAAAATGAAGCCCTCGTCAGGCATATGCTCAGCGTTGAAGCGGTGATGCGTGCTTATGCCGAAACGTTTGATGAGGATGTTGAGTTGTGGGGGTTAGCCGGGTTACTTCACGATTTCGACTGGGAAATTCATCCCACCGTTGAAGAACATCCAATGGCGGGCTTGCCCATCCTGGCGGAAGCCGATGTGCCAGAAGCCGTATTGAATGCAATTGCTGGTCATGCCGACCACACAGGCGTTCCCCGCGAAAGCCTATTGGCCAAAGCCCTTTTTGCTTGTGATGAGATCACAGGTCTCATTACCGCGGTTGCGCTTGTGCGACCTTCGCGCTCACTCTATGATCTCAAAGCGTTTTCAGTCCGAAAGAAGTGGAAGGATAAGTCCTTTGCTGCTGGTGCGGATCGGGACATGATTGCCCAGGGTGCCCAGGAATTTGGCATGGACCTCTGGCAGCATGTAGATTTTGCTATTAATGCTATGCGCAAAATAGCCAAAGATCTGGACTTGGAGGGCAGTCCCACTCCTGAGGATGCTTTAAACTAAGCCTATTCCCAAAATTGAACGTAATCGTCCAAATTCGTAAAGCCGATTATTTCATCGTTTGCTTTTAATGTAAACACCGGCAGACCAGTAGAGGCTCGCTTCCGACTCAAAGCACTTGTGATGGTGAAAACCTTGCTGGCGCTATTTCGGAAGTGGCACACACCCCTGTCAGTCAGTTTACCCACCAGCAAAACGCTGATCTGGTCGCCTTTGTCTAGCTTCCACGCGATAACACCTTGTCCATACCTGCCCTGAACGGGGAAATCAGACCCTGGCGTGCGTTTTGCCAAACCCCTTTGGGTGACCAGTGCGACTTCATCTTTATCTTCAACGGCTGCAGCCCCAACAACATAATCACCAGGCTTGAGTTTGATCGCGTTCACCCCGGCAGCCACAAGCCCCATGGATCGAACCTCATTTTCGTTAAATCGAATTGCCATGCCAGCCGCCGTGGTCAGGAGGATATCCTGATCGCCCCGGGTTAACAGCACCTCAAACAGCTCATCATTCTCGTTGATTTTAACCAGCGTAAATGCGCTGGCGGACGCACCCGGCAGGTCAGCAACCGCGGAGCGTTTGATCATACCCTGCCTTGTGACAGTGACAACGTAACAATTCTGTTCTTCTTCACGTCTGATCGGAACTGCAAAAATTCCTTGCAAAATGTCATTCCGGTGGAGAGGTGCGACCTTTGAGGCTGGCACACCTTCCTCATCAGCCCGCTGAACTGGCACTGAAAACGAAGAAATAGCCGCAGCCCTTCCCTCGGTTGTCACCAGAAATACAGTCTGATGGGTATTTGTCCGGATCATGCTCCAGGGTGCGCCGTCTCCGCCCAATCGGTTCGGCTTATCGCCTTCAGTTCGTGAAAGCAGCCCATTTTCGCTGACTTCGATCCAGTAATTCTCCACCGGCATGACGTCAGTCATTGTATACATATCTGAAGCTTTTTCGCCCTCACCGAGCTGAATAATTTGCGTCCGCCTTTGGTCACCATATTTTTGCTTGATGGCTTTTAGTTCCTCAATGGCCACGTTCCGCATCTGTTTCGGGGAATTCAGCAGGGTCCTTAGCTGAGCGATCTCCTTCGCAACTTCCTTGTATTCATCCTCGATCTTCTGGCGTTCCAATGATGCCAGCCGGCGTAAAGGCATCTCGAGGATGGCATTCGCCTGGATTTCATCCAGTTTGTACTTGCTCATCAGATTGGTGCGCGCGTCATCAACAGAAGCGGATTTTCGGATGAGCTTAATCACCTCATCAATGTGATCGATTGCCACCTTGAGGGCTTCCAGGATGTGCAGACGGGCCTCGTTTTTCTTCAATAAATACTCACTGCGTCTGCGGATTACCACCAGGCGGTGCTCCGCAAAGACCCTCAGAGCCTGCTTGAGCGTCAGACGGTGCGGGCTGCCATCCACTAAAGCCAAAATATTGATGCCAAAGGTGTTGTGCATCTGCGTGCGTTTATAGAGAGTGGCCAGGATCTCTTCCGGGTCGGCATTCTTGTTAAGGTCGATCACGATCCGCATCCCCTGCCGATCGGATTCATCCCTCAGGTCCGATAAGCCTTCCAAACCCCCATCCCGGGATATTTCCGCAATCCGCTCTATCAGTGCCGATTTATTCACCATATACGGCAGTTCTGTCACGATGATGCGCATGCGACCGCGAGACATCTCTTCGATCCGAGTGCGAGCACGGACCTTAACCGTTCCATTCCCGGACCCGTAGATCGTCGTCAGTGGAATGGAGCCTTCATCTTGCAAAATCAATCCACCTGTCGGAAAGTCAGGTCCCTTGATAAATCGCATGATATCTTCAACGGTGATATCTTCAATCCCGTCCCAGTTTTCCAGCATCATTACCAGGGCGTCCACGACTTCCCCGAGGTTGTGAGGAGGAATGTTGGTTGCCATGCCCACCGCAATACCCGACGCGCCGTTTACCAGCATATTCGGGATCGATGAAGGTAAAACTTCCGGCTCTTTTAGCGTTCCATCAAAATTGTCGATGTAATCAACCGTATCCATATCCAGCTGGCGCAGGATCTCAATGGCAGGGGATGAAAGCCGCGCCTCGGTGTAGCGCATGGCTGCAGGCGGATCGCCATCCACGCTGCCAAAGTTGCCCTGCCCATCCACCAGCAAATAGCGTTCTGAAAAATCCTGAGCCATTCTTGCCATTGCGTCATAAACAGCAGAATCTCCATGAGGATGATATTTTCCTAAAACCTCACCCACAATACGTGCTGATTTTTTATGCGGCGTGTCGTCCCGGATGCCCATGTCGTACATAGCGTACAAGATGCGCCGCTGGACAGGCTTTAGTCCATCTCTTGCGTCGGGCAAGGCGCGTGAAACGATGACACTCATCGCATAATCCAGGTAGGATTGCTGCATTTCGGCATTGATATTGATCTTTGGGGAGGCGGTTGTAGCCATATTCCGCTCTTTCTCTGACTCAGTTGTCGTTCTTTTCAATTTTCACCTACTATAGCATAAAAAGACCCGGAGTGATTGTCCACTCCGGGTCTTTTAAGTCATTTTCTCCGCGTTGGACTATTCTTCATCGTCCACTAGATCTTCATCATCGTCGAAGCTTTCATCATCGTATAAATCCGATCCACCAGTATCGCTGTCATCTAATTCATCATACAAACCATCTGTCTGATCAGACTCATCGTTGAAAATATCCAATTTATTGACAGCAATTTCCGGGTTGCCGGGTTCAGCTTCCATCACCTGATCTTCGAAACGACCTGGAATGAAGCCGGTCCCAGCCGGGATCAGCTTACCGATAATGACGTTTTCCTTCAATCCATACAATGGATCTTCCTTGGAGGAAATTGCCGCACCAGCCAATACTTTGATGGTGTGCTGGAAGGATGATGCAGAGAGGAACGAATCCGTGCTCAGCGAAGCTTTTGAAACTCCAAGCAAGATGTTTAAGTAACGTGCTGGACGTAAACCGCGAGCCACCAGATCCTCATTGATCTTGCGAATCTCAAGGCGATCCACCAGATCCTGCGGCAGGAACTCAGAATCACCAGGTCGGGTAATCTGCACCTTGTTCAGCATCTTGCGGATGATGACTTCGAAATGCTTGTCGTTGATGTTCTGACCCTGTGTGCGGTAAACTTGCTGAATTTCTTTCAGCAAGTACAACTCAGTCGCATCCGTCCCTTTAATTCTGAGAATGGTGTGGGGATTGAGCGATCCTTCAGTCAACTGCTCGCCAGCCGTAACCATCTGTCCTTCACTGACCAGGAGGCGGGATGTCGAGGGAATTTCGTAATCCTCAATCAGACGATCTTCGTACGAAACCACAACCTCGCCATCTTCAATCCGGACTTTTCCGGCATGTTCAGCGGTGATGCTGGTTTCTTCATGGGTCGCCAGGATTGTATCCTTGTTGACCTCATCTTCGTCCTTTACCATAATTTCCCAGTCAGCCGGAATTGCATAACGCTGACTAACCATCTCGCTGCTTTCCACACGCACAGTGCGAATGTCAGGATTCTTGTCAGAAACCATGATGTGAGCTTTGCCGTTTATCTGTGTGATCACGGCTTCACCACGCGGCATCCGGCGGGCTTCAAAGAGTTCTTCAACCCGGGGTAAACCGGTCGTAATATCACCACCACCCGCCACACCACCGGTGTGGAAGGTTCGCAGGGTCAACTGAGTGCCAGGCTCACCAATCGACTGAGCCGCAACTACACCTACAGCTGAGCCAAGATTTACCATCTTGCCCCGCCCGAGGTCCATGCCATAGCAGCGTGCACAGATACCGTGTACGAGTTCACAAGTTAGTGGAGAGCGGACCTTTACCTTCTTGACGCCCTTTTCCACCAGTTTCGTAATCCGGCGGCTGAGATCTTTGTTGATCATGTCGTTGTGCTCGCCAATCACTTCTCCGGTCTCAGGATCAATGACGCGCTCAGCCAGCAAACGTCCATAAATGCGTTCATTGAAAGGCTGTCCGGCGATGTCATCCTCAGAAGACACCCAAATGCCTTCTTCTGTGCCGCAGTCTTCGTTGTTGATGATCATATCCTGCGCCACGTCCACCAGGCGCCGGGTCAGATAACCTGCATCCGCGGTTCGGATAGCGGTATCAGCCAAACCCTTGCGGGTACCATGCGTGGAAATGAAGTATTCCAATGCAGAAAGACCTTCACGGAAGTTGGAACGAATAGGCATTGGGATGATGCGCCCTGAGGGGTCAGCCATCAAACCGCGCATACCTGCCATCTGTGAAATTGGACTGAAACCACCCTTGGTAGCACCTGAGACTGCCATGGTCGACAAGTTGCCATTTGGATCAAGATGCTTGCGTACGGCATCACCAACCTTCTTGGTGGTTTCCTGCCAAACCTCGATAATCAGGTCATTTTGTTCCTGCTCTGTCAACAGACCTCGTCTGAATTCCTTCTGGACGCGCTCCACCTCTAGCAGTGCTTCCTGGATCATTTCAGCCTTCTCAGGCGGCACTGTGATATCTGCTACGGCCAGAGTTGAGCCAGACTGCGATGCATAGCGGAAACCAATGTCCTTGATGCTGTCAGCTACCCGGGTGGTAACTTCCTGCCCGTCCTGATAGTAAATGTCTTCGATCAGATCACGGACACCGCCTTTATCCAACGGAACGTTGGTAAATCGCATCGAATCCGGCAGGATATCGTTGAAAATCGCGCGTCCAACAGTTGTGTTGATGATTCGGACTTCAGGCTGACTCAGCCTGTTGTTTTGCTCGTCAAAAATCGTCTCAACGCGCAGTTTGATCTTTGTGTGCACTTGCACCTGGTCAAGCTGGTAAGCCAACATGACTTCGTTAATATCGCCAAAAACGCGCCCATCTCCCTTTTGTGGAAGATTCTGTTCCATGGTCAGGTAATAAACGCCCAACACCATGTCCTTTCCGGGGCTGATGATAGGTTCGCCACTGGCTGGTTTCAGCAGGTTCTTGCTTGCCAGCATCAACTCACGGGCTTCAGCCACTGCTTTGCTCGAAAGGGGTACATGTACAGCCATCTGATCGCCATCAAAGTCGGCGTTAAAGGCTGTGGTCACCAAGGGATGCAACTGAATAGCACTGCCTTCAATCAGCACAGGCTCAAAAGCCTGGATGCCAAGTCGGTGCAGCGTTGGCGCACGGTTCAGCAGCACAGGCCGATCCTTGATCACTTCCTCAAGCACTTCCCAGACCTCAGGTCGGTTGCGCTCGATGTAACGTTTCGCGCCCTTGATGTTGGAGGTATAGCCGTGTTTATCCAGCCCGGCAATAACAAAGGGGCGGAAGAGTTCCAGCGCCATCGACTTAGGTAAGCCGCACTGGTTCAATTTCAAATTAGGTCCAACCACGATAACAGAACGTCCGGAATAATCAACGCGTTTACCCAAGAGGTTGCGGCGGAAGCGGCCTTTCTTGCCCTTCAGCATATCTGAAAGTGAGCGTAATTCGCGGCGTCCGCGGCGTGAGAGCATCCGCCCTCTCTGGGAGTTGTCAATCAATGAGTCGACAGCTTCCTGGAGCATGCGTTTTTCATTGCGCACGATGACATCCGGGGCTCCCAGCTCAAGCAAGCGCTTGAGGCGATTGTTACGATTAATCACACGGCGATAAAGATCGTTCAGGTCAGAAGTCGCGAAACGACCGCCATCCAGCTGCACCATCGGGCGCAGGTCAGGAGGAATAACCGGCAGAACAGTCAGGATCATCCATTCGGGTTTGTTGGTGGAACGGCGGAAAGCCTCGACCACCTTCAGACGGCTGGTTGCTTTCTTGCGTTTCTGTTTACTCTTGGTCGTGCGCGCTTCCTGCCACAAACTCTCCGAAAGAGCATCCAGGTCGAGACGGCGCAGAATGTCATAGAAAGCTTCCGCACCCATATCGGCTTTGAAGATGTTTCCCCAGCGGGATTTAAGGTCGCGGTAGCGGGCTTCGCTCAGGAAGGTGAAAGGCTGCAATTCATATAATTCGTCACGCTGCTGGGCGTTTTGAGTCTTTGCAATCGCATCCGGGTCATCCAACTGGCTGCGTAAATCTTCCATTACCAGCTCAGCTTTTGCGCGGATCTCATCTTTTTGGATTTTGAATTGTTCAGTTCTCTCAGCACGTTCTTTCTTGAGGTCTGTTTCAAGGATTTCCATCCTCTCCTTCACGACCTTTTGCACACGGGAGATGTGTTTGGCTGCAACTTCTTCGCCAACTTCCACGATGGTCTGATTGCCACCGTCCAGTTCAAAGCTGATCGCTTTGCGAATGGTCTTACCGGTCTTTTCCCGTAATTCGCGTTCCAGGCTCTGACCCTGCTGAATAACAGGCTCAAACAGGCTTGCGACTTTTTCGTCATATTCCCGGTTAACTTGCTCCATCTGAGCGTCGATGTCTTTCAACTCACGATCGCGTTGTTTCTTGGTTTCTGCGATTTCGCCGTTAACCTTGGCGATCAGTTCGCGTTCTGAAAGGCTGATTTCGTCTTCCAGGCGCTTTAGTGCTTTCTGACGACCATCATCATCCACGTAGGTGATGATGTATTGCGCAAAGTAGAGCACACGGTCAAGATTTCGACGGGAGATGTCCAGCAACAGTCCTAGATAAGATGGAATACGGCGGGTATACCAGATGTGCGCCACCGGGGCAGCTAATTCGATGTGCCCCATGCGTTCACGACGCACAGATGAGCGTGTAACTTCTACGCCGCACTTATCACAGATGATTCCTTTGTAGCGCGGATTTTTGTACTTACCGCAGTAGCACTGCCAATCTCGCGTCGGTCCAAAGATAGCTTCGCAAAACAAGCCATCCTTCTCAGGGCGCAAACGCCTGTAGTTGATTGTTTCAGGTTTGAGAACTTCTCCATAAGACCAGCTTTTAATAACTTCTGGTGACGCAAGATTGATCCGAAGAGCTTTCATATTAGTTGTTTCCACTCATACCTCCTGAATTAGACGAGGGATTTAAGACACAAAAAACCGCCGGAAAATGGTTTTCCAGTGTTTCTTAGTTTGTAGATCCGATATAATTCACGCAAATAATTATTATAGCTATAAACCTGCTTATTTGTCAAGGTTTTCGCATTAGGTTTTCGCATTAGGTTTGCGCATTAGGTTCGCATTAGGTTTTCGCATTAGGTAAGAAATATGGTAAGAAATGAGGGTGTGTGTTTCCTGTCAGATCTTGTGCAATGGCAGATCAAGATAAAAGGTGCTTCCTTCACCCAGCGTACTCTTTACGCTGACGTTTCCACCGTGTTTATCCGCCACCGATTTAACAATCGCCAGCCCTAATCCCTGCCCCCGGTTTTCATATGCCAGGTCATCATCCACATGGAAGAAGCGCGTAAACAACTTGGGCTGATCTAGTGGAGCAATGCCTTTGCCATTATCCTTGACAGCAATGTGCATCCAGCTTGAATCGCGCTCGGCACTGATCAACACGCTCTCTCCACGCGGGCTGAACTTTATCGCGTTTTCAATCAGATTATAAAGCGCCTGCTGAACCATGATTTGGTCAGCTGAAATGTAGGGGGTCTTCAGACCGCCATAGTCCACATTCAGGCTGATCTTCTTCTGCTGAGCCTGAACGCCCAGAAGCTTGATCGTGTCATCAATCGTTTCCTGTATGCTGAAGCTGGTGTAGACCAATAACCCGTCTCCATCCAACCTTTCAAGGTTCAAGACCTTGTTCACCAGGCGGGTCATCGTATCGATTCCAGCGTCGATTTTTTCGACATATTTGCGCTGTTCCGTGCTCAGCTTGCCAATATTGGATAAAAGCTTGGTGTGACCTTTCATCAGCCAAAGTGGCGCACGCAGATCGTGGCTGATGTTGCTGACAAACTCATTTTTCTGGTTGTTCAACTGTTGCAGCCAGCTGGTATCCCGCAGCAAAACCACTTCACCCTGCCGGTCCTGATCGCCTTCCAGTGGAAATCGCAGTACATCGTAAGTCTTGTTTCCATCCAACTGAAGTGTTTTTAGTTCAGCGCTTTTCTTGTCATCACTGAGGAAACTCTTAAGTTTTTCATTGGCAACCCGCACCGCGCCATCCTTTTTCCCGATCAGCGCTTCGCCTTTGCTGCTCGCTGCTAAAGCCGAAGCGTTGCTAAATTGGATCTGGCCACTCTTATCCATCACAAGAATTGGGTCCGGGAAAGCATTAAATGCCAGGCTCAGCCATCCCTTATCATTCTGAACCTTGGAAAACTGCGCTTTGGTGTTCAAAGCAGCTGAAGCCCGGTATGCCAGCTGCTGGTAGAACTGGATGTCTTCCTGGTCAAACCAATGGTTTTGCTCAAAACCCACCCACAAAACCCCCTGCGCGTCTCCACTTCCGCGCAATTGTAAGGCTGCAATGGATTGCGGATGCGGTGTTCCCGAGGTCAGGCCAAAGTATTGATCCACCTTGAGATCACTCAGAATCAACTGGTCCTGATCGCCAATCTTATCGATGATCAACGTATCCAGGTAGGCATAAAGCCGGGTATTTTCTCCCTGCCCCAGGCGCAGGCGCATCTCACCCCGCCGATTTTCGGGTGATTTATCCAGCAAGATAAGTCGTGCCGATGAGGCATCCCGCGTCAGTGCAGCCCTCAAAATTGAGGAAAGCATCAGATCAAAACCTTCTCTTGAATAGTGCGAAGGATCCACTGAAAGCAGCCTTGCCTGGGTGTCATTGCGGGTCTGCAGATTAGCGCGCAGTTTCTCCAGCGCCATGAAAAGCGCTTTTTCATTACCAGAAAGCACCGCCGGGGGAATTTGCTGTTCGTATTCCCCTTTGGTCAACTCCTGGATGCGTTCCAACACTCTGTCAAAAGGATTCGTCGAGGGACGTGCCTTGATGAAATCCTTCGGATGCCAATCGGAATTCAACCAGTACACAAAAGCCCAAACCATTGCAGAACTGATCAGCACTTCTGGCACATGGCTTACCACCAGGATCAGAATTTGCTCCAAAATCACAAGAACACTGCGTTCGCTGTAGATCAAGGCGTGCGTAAATTGGGTCAGGACGATTACCGCAGTGCTTAGCAAAAAAGACCAAACCACTTGCATCACGGTGTGCTGTTTCCAATCGCTGTGCCATAGCGACTTTTCCCGTGCCAATATCCATGCAAAAGTTATCCCAAGACTCGCATAGAAGAAAATCACCATTGGGTCCTGACCCAGCCGGAGATACTGCACCAATCCTGTGCAGGCTGCGAGGATCACCGCCGGCAAGGGACCCACCAGCCCAACCGCCAGAAAGACTGGCAGGGCACTCAGGAGCATTACGACAGGCTCAGCAAAATCTCCGTTGAGTGTGAGAAGTTGTCCATCAAAAGGTCTGAAACTTAGAAAACTGATTGGGAATACCAGTAAAGCCAGGAAAATAAACCACTTGAGTTCCCTCAGTGAGTAACGTGTATCCCATTTTTGCAGCTTCCAGATTGCCAAGCCAGTGCCGATTGTCAGCAAGGCTGGCAAAATCCAAAGTATCCCCCGCATTTCAGCAGCGGGCAATTGGAAGGAGGAACTTATGAGGGTAAATGCTGGCAGAAACATGTCGCATAAATTATAGCATGCCTATTCCTTCACTTAACAATTTTTCGGATGATTGTTTCGGATGATTTAATAGTAAAAAGCCCGATCCATTCAAAACCGAACATAGGGCGAAGCAACATTAATCAGAGTGTAAGATAAGGCACGTCAAATCGGTTGGTATGCTTCGCCCTACTCTGAATTTTCTGGTTTTCTTATTTCCTAAAGGTTGTGCCTTAATTGGCGGATGGAGCAAGCCCCATCCGTACGGGAGGGCATTGATCCTCCCGAAGCTTTTGATTGTTCCGGTCTCTGACCGCAGGTCTCCCGGTGGTTTTGTCATTGCGAGGAACGAAGCAATCTAAACTGATTGCACAGAAGAAGCATGAGAGGTTCACAAACGTATCCCTAATCCGCTTCGCAAAGGATGAGCGCATTTTGCAAACCTCCAGCGCTTCTGGCATTCCACCGTTTTAGATTGCTTGCGAAATAGCACACTACGTGTCACAAAAGATGTTCGTAATGACAGCTTTTGATTGTGCCGATCTCCCGAGTTTCCCATTTTGACGAAAAATAGTGATTTCAACGAGGACAAAGCTATGCTTAAGGACTCTAAGATCAAATTCTAGGCCCTACTCTGTAGGGAATCTATCGCATTGACAGAAAAGGAGAAAGGTGTTTTTATAAAGAAATGGAACTGTTGCTACAACGAAAAACTATCTATAATTTGTCATTGCGAACCTCTGTTGTGAAGCAATCTAAACTCTTCATAGACTTGCACGCCGGAGGAAGCAAAATCACGTTTGCTAATCGCGAAGCAAAATTGGTATCGGTATGGTTGTAAACCGCTTACGGTCCTTGAGGTTGAGAGTTTAGATTGCTTCGTTCCTCGCAATGACAAATTAAAGCTTGCCGTGACGGCCTGTCAGGACATTAAAAAGGGAAACTCAGGTATTAGATTGCTTGCGAAATAGCACACTACGTGTCACAAAAGAGGTTCGCGATGACAGCTTTTGATTGTGCCGGTCTCTGACCGCAGGTCTCCGTTTTTAAACATGCAAAAAAAATCAACTAAGCTAACTTATCACTGACCCTCACCCCCGTTGCGCGGAATCCTGATACAAAAAATCTACTCCCGCATTTCCAAAAGCCTCATCACAAACTCGACAACTTCATATACCGTCATTTTGTCCGAATCGATCACAATCGCATCATCGGCTGCCTTTAGCGGCGCGACTGCCCTGCCCGAGTCGATCTCATCCCGGTGACGCAGTGAATCAACCACATCCTCCAGGCAGGCATCTTTTCCGTGGCTGAGATCCTCAACGTAGCGCCGTTGGGCTCTGACTTCCACCGAGGCATCCAGGTAGATCTTCAATTCCGCGTCGGGCAGCACCACCGTGCCGATATCCCTGCCAATCATCACGATCTTTCCTTTTTCAGCGATCTTCCGCTGCTGGAGGGTCATTGCCTTGCGCACGCCAGGGTAGACCGACACCTCCGAGACAACCGCATTTACAGCCGATGTGCGGATATCCCAGGTGTGGTCTTCGCCGTTGATTATCACGTCAAACTGCCGTCCATCCTGAGAGCTTGCCGGCAAAATGTCGATTTCAATCCGTTCTGCCAAACTGGTCACAGCCGCCTCATCAGAAATTTCAATGCCCTCTTTCAAAGCCTGAAACGCTACCGCCCTATACATAATGCCCGTGTCGAGGCACATGTACCCGATCTTATTCGCCACTATAGTTCCGATGGTAGTTTTCCCTGATGCTGCCGGTCCGTCAATCGTAATGTTTTTGGGGAGTGTTTTTAGTTTTTTCTGGCACATTGTCAATTTGCTCCTGTAAAAAGATTTAATCGCACCCAAAGGACACCCTTTTGTGAGACCAATGGCAATGGCTCTCCAAGCAAAGTCTTCAGGAAATCAACTGGTTTTACCACCAGTTTGTCAATTTGTCGAAAAAGCACCACATTTCTCCCGCGGTACGCATCAGCCGCAGAGAAATCTGCATCGCTGGCTGAAATTACCAAATCCGTCTGCGATACACTTTGCGTATTTTTCCAGGCTGTTTGATTTCTGAAAAACCAGGAGAATTGCTGCTCCAAATCGCCCAGATCATAAGTAATTTCTGTTTTATCTGCCCGTCCATTCCGATCGATTTCATCCATAACGATTTCAATATCGTTGTTTGGCAGCACAATCGGTCCTGCCAGTAAGCTCAAAGTCATCGTCTCCTGCTGTGACCTGACCGATCGCAGGCTGATTCCAATCGTCATGACCAAAAGGACGATCAGCAGGCTGTTGCGCAATGCCTGCCCACTCACCTGTCCTGACCATCCCAACCTCACCAAAATAGTGGATATCACCAACAGCAAAACTCCAGCCAATATGGCTAAAAGTGCCAATCTGAAATCCTGGGTGTTTGGCGCTGTGTCAATCAATCGCCCGCTCACCATTTGAATGTAAACCAGGATCACAATCTGGAAGAAAGTAACCCCCAGGATGATCCCCCGTTTATCCGTTCCCTGCTCGATGATCGTCAAGATAATCTCTGCCGCCCCCAACCATGCAAACACTGCGGCAAATGCCAGCATCCCCAAATCCTGCCTGCCCAGCAGCATGCTCAGCAATACGCTAAAAGCCCAGCCAAGTAGAAATGGCAAGTTCTTCAGAGGGCGATGATTAAGTAAATCCTCCACTAAAGCCCATATCGCGAAGAACAAAGGCAATAGACTATACGCAATGGCTGCGATTATTGGCTGGTAAACCGGAATTTCATAGTTTTCACCAAAAAGGAGGAAGAGTTCCACCAGTCCAGCTCCCACACTCCCCAGACCTTCAGTGCAGAGCAGAAAAGCGCTGCTGATAAGCAACAGGCTGATAACAAAACTACTCAAAAGCGGCAATAAGTACTCTTTTGACTTGACTGGTGAATCTGGAAATTCAAATTTTCCGCGTTTTCGCCAGACCAGAAAGACTGCCACCACGACCAATGCAAGCACCCAAAAGCTGTATCCACCCAAAAATGCGAACGCCAACATACTGCCTGCCAGCACGGGTCGCTGATATTTCAGTGCCGTGACTGCCCAGCAAATTCCAGCCAGAACAAAAATCGGGGTTACAATCTGGCGCGAAAAGCTTACCAATATCGGATCGATTGCCATCCCAAAAGCCAGCAAAAGCGCAAGCCTATTTCCAAGCACATCCCGCCAAAACCAGGGTATCAGGATCAGTGAACTGCCAGCAAGAACCGGTATCAATCTCGCAAAAAAGAAGCTCGGTTCGAAAAGGTAGAACAAAAGCGCGCTCAATCCCGCGTAGCTCATGTTGCCTGGCAATCCAGCAGCTTCCTCGGTTGCCATCTGCCAATCTCCCTGGGCAATTTGAGCTTCCGCCAGGGTGAAACGCATCTCCCCCAACCCCCATACCCTCAGTCCCAATCCAAGCAGCAAAGCCAGCAGGAACCATGCAAAAAGGGAAGGTTTCTGCCCGCTCAGTCGGTCATTTGCATCCATTTGCATATTAAGGTCTAACCTCATAAATATCTACAGTTTGGCTTTCAAAAACCTTTTCCAGGTGCTCATCAAACTTGTTTTGATCCACCTGGTAGGTACTGCGCTCGGTGTTCCCAAGCACGATGTAGCGAATATTATACATGTCGATGATGGCTTTTGCCCGTTCCCACTTGCTGGTGCTGTAGAGCTCGCGCACATCGGCTTGCCGGCTGCCAATCTCTTCGTATCCTCCCCGCCATTGGGCTTCGTGCCCGACCCAACCTAACACAGTCGGCATCCCCGAGAAAGTTGAGATGCTGTTATAGGTGGTGTAGCTGCCACCCGTATCGGATATGGCTTCGGTCATGACGCCAAGCGGTGCATCTGCCAGCCACTCTGCAGCTTTCATCTCATCACCGGCGCTCAGCGTGAATTCCCGCTTTCCGTCCAGCGAGAGACCACTCGCCGGCTTAAATCCATTGGTCTTGTTCCAGCCCTCGATCAGCGGAAAAGCCATCCCCACCAGCACGCCAAAAACCGCAAGCACGCCAAAGACCTTACTCCAGTCTTTCTGGCTGGCTTTCACGATCATCCACCCAAGCGCTATCAGCAGCGGCAGGATCATCAGGTAATCCAGGAAGGAACTGCCGTATTCGCCCAGTTTCTGCGCGCCGAAATCGCTCAAGATGAAGCTCCCAGCCACTAAACTTGCTGAAATCAACGCTAACAGCCACCATCGGTCCTGCTTCTGGCCATCTGACCTGGGCTTAAATAGCATAACCAGCCCATAGGATCCCGCCAAAGACCATAGGATCCATGCCTGGTAGTAGAACTTGAAAATGGTGTTCATTCGCCAGCCGAATTGGTCGCGCAGATAGATGAACTCCGGCACCAGAGTCAGAATTGCACCCAGCAACACCATCAGCAGCACGAACACCATCGGCTTCGCCAAAGCCACCTGCTCTGTCGCTCCTCCATCACCTTCGTTCTTTTCAGTTTGGGGAGTGCGCACCTTTTCGAACAGCAGGCTGAATCCCAGCCAGATCAACACAAACAGAGTAATCAATGTTCCCGGAGCAACCAGTCGGTTGAGGAGGCTGTCCTTCAGCAATTCACCGGCTGAATTTGCCCCGTGCAATCCTAACAGCAGTCCTTTTGTCAATTCGATCTGCGTGCCTGCCAGCCCCAGAGCCCATCCGAATACGAACAACACCATAAACACTGAAACCGTAACCCACAGTCCCTTCAACCAGGAAAGTTTTGAAATCTGCCCGGCTTTGCTGAACAAAAATCCAAAAATAGGCAGCAGCAAGGGTCCGAACATGATCCAGAAGTATTTCCCCTTGGTGAAGAATGCCAGGCTCGGGATAACTCCGCCCGCCTGGGAGGAAAAACTCAGGTAAAAAGGCAGGTAGGCAATAATACTTAAGACGCCGCCAATCGCCCCAAAAGCAACCAATTCCCAAAATCGCCTGCCCGACCAGCCGGCCGTTCGCGCGCGGTAGAGCATGAACGCCACCCCCATCAGCAGCAAGTAAAACGGGAAATCCCAGGTGTTCATGAAGCTAATTCCACCCAGGGTCAACACCCCAAGCGCGATGGTCAGCCCCGAAGCCGGGATGAAAACCTTCCCCCATCGGATGCCGCCTTCCCAGCCTCCCATGAAGGCGTTCAGCGCCTGGGCGATCGCCAGCAGCACCAAAGGCATTGAGAGCATGTGCGGATGGATATCCGCCAGCAAAAAGGTAAATGCCGGGAATTCATCGATCACTTCCACGGCTCTGCCGTCCAGAGTCCGGTCCTGCACCACCCGGCTTGCCTGCCACCACGACCATCCCCCACGCTGTGGTTTGATCGTCATCGCGCTGGGTTCGCGCGTCAGCTCAGGGATATCCAGTTGCTCCCAGGCACTCCTTGGCAGCACACCCCTGGCATGCAGCATATCCAGTCCGCTGAACCAGTTGCCCATCACCAAAATCATCAATGGAGCAAGCAGAGCCAATATCGCTTTATGCTTTCTTAAATATCCGTTGGTTCTTGTTGACTTTGCCGTTTGCTGGCGCAAGCCCAGCAGATCCCAGAGGATTCCATAAGCCCCCACGGCGGTCATCCCAAACCAAAACGCCGCCACCAGGTTATACCCCACGGAAGAGCTGACCCCCGTTATCCGGATCAGCATGGCAGATAAAAGATAACCAAAGTAGTAGTAGGAGATGCTGTATCCGGACAGCCAGGGATCCATCGGCGGAAATCCGGGTGATTTGAGGATTCCATTGATGAATGCCATTTCCATGAATTTTTCTGTATGGATAATCTCGGGGTTAGCCGCCCTGACCAGCGCCATCAGGATAAATCCAACCAAAAAGATGAATTCAGCCCGAATGAAATGCTTCTTGTTCTCTTTGATCCAGGAGAGAAGACTCTTCCGCTCAATTTTGGAAAGCACAAGCAGGTTGATTGCTGCCAGGATCATCAGCGCTGTCACCTGCGAAACCAGATCATTTCGCATTAGTTGGATTGTGGTGAACCACCAAAAAATTGTCCCCCACAGCAATAATCCCAGCGGTCGCAGCAAAAATATTCCCCGGGAGGGCAATTTTTTCATCGCCGCATATGCCAGCGGAAGGTTGACAACCGCCAACACCAAACTGAACGCATACCAGCTTAGAACTTCAATCATGCTCACCTGACCCGGTAAATCACGGTACTGCCCTCACGATAAACTTCGTCCCACAGAACCCCATTATACGCAGGAAACTTCATCAAAGCTTCCGCTGGGTAAAACGCGCGTTCCTGTTGACCGACTATGATGTATCGAACCCGGTACTTTTCAAGATATTCTTTTACAAATTCCTCATCCAGGCTCATGAAGAAGGCATTCACCTCGTCCACTCGCGCCTGGACCTTATCCGAGCCGGTCAAAGCCCGCTGTTGGCGCTGATGGTAGTTCCAGCCAACCACTCCCGGAAGTCCAGTGTAAATGGTATAGCGATTACCCCAATAATACTCGTAGGCCTGTGCTTCCAGAATCACCGGCGAACCCTCGACCTGATCTTGCAGCCACTGAATTGCACGATAATCCTCGCCCAGGTCCATGTCCACCCCATTCACCTGGTAGCGGGATGTTTCCATGTACTTCATCCCATCCAGCGTGTGGGGCGCATTTGGGTCCATGCGGTCGGTAACCTTATCGCGTGTGGCAAAAATCGGGAACATCAAGGCACTTGTCAGAAGCAGAATTAGTGGAACCTGGAAGAGAACTTGATGCCTCCCGCGCCACTGGCTCTGATCCCGCCAGGTAATCGCCAGCCCAATGCCAGCTACCAGCGCCAGGAACATCCAGGCTTGCAGGTAAAGCTTGAAGACCACGTTCATCCTGCCGATATCCCCCACAAGGTGCACCAATTCCACCACGATCGTCAGCAGCAAGCCAGTCCCTGCCATGAAGAACAGCAGCTTCTTGGCGTCTGGTTGCCCAGGGACGAGCAGGAGAGCCAACGCCCAGACGCACAGAGGCAGGGCTACAATAGCGATCTCTACCTTCATCAGGAGTAAGCCAACCAGGATCACTCCGATCAGCAGTAATCCGGCTATAACCCAGCCTTTAGCCCCCTCCCACCGTCTCAAACTTGCAACCTTTGTTGCTGCCATCCATTGGTAACTCTCCCAGCCAAACCAAAATACGATCAGGAACAGGAGCAATCCCCAGTGGGTGAAGTATGAAGCAAGAGGCGTCCGGTCGCCATCCCAGATGCCAATTTGCCCGTAACCTGGGTAAAACCAGCGATTAAAGGGCTGATAAAGCAGACTGGCGATGAAATAGAGCGCCACAACACCCAGCCCGATTTGGACCACCTTGGTCAGTTTTGGCGACAACCAGCGGTTTTTTACTGCCGGCACATAACGCCAGCCCACGTATCCCAGGATGACGAAATTCAAAATCAAAAAGGTGTAGAAATCCCAGGTGTTGATGGGTTTCAAGGCTCCGATGATCAACCCACCCAACAGGAAGCCCAGGATAACCCCGGTGATGTTCCGGCGCGGTTTTTCGTGCCACTGTCCTTTGCTGATCAGCACTGAGAGCCCCCAACCCATTGCCGCCACCACCACTGGCATCGCAATCAAATGCGCGTGGAAATCTCCATAAAGGAATGTGAAGAATGGAAATTCCGTGATCGATTCCCCCGGGATGGTTCTGCTCGGGTTCCAATACCAGCTACCCGCACTGATGGGCAGGATCTCTCCGTTGAAAAGCTTTCCGATTCCAAGCAGCAGCCACTGCATCTTCTGAACAAAACTGCCATCAGCGATCGCCTGACCTCCCGATCCGAGCGTTTTGATCGCATCTGAAAAAAGCTTCACCTCACCCAGGTTGCCGAGAAGACCCACCACCAGCATCGCTGCCAAGCCTGCCCAGAAAGCAAGGTCAAAAACCTTCACTTTTCCTTCTGTGGATTCCCTGCCAAAAATGGCTTTGGTGATGTTCCACGCCAGACTGAAAACCCCAACCGAAAGCATCCCGTACCACAGCGCCAGCAGGATGTTGTAAGCAGTTGCCGGGATAACCCCCAGCAGTTTCATCGGCAGGCCAATCACAACCTGCCCGTAGTAGTAATAATTAATGTAACCGCCGGCATACCATGGGTCATAAGCCGGGAACACCGTGCTTTTAATGACCGCGTTCAGGTAAGAGAAATCCATCGGCTTTTCGCCACCGCGCCAGGGGTGCCAGAGGTCAGGGTTCAGCCAGCGGATGAGCAGGAAGAAAGCAAACATCACGATCGTGACAACTTCTTCCAGCACTAATTGCTTCCAGATCTTTTTTAAATCTTTTATTAAGCCTTGTCTTGTGAGCCAGGCTGTCACCAATGCTGCAATGGCAATTAACCCCAGCACGCCCAACAGCAAACTTCGGCTAACCGCCAATCCTGCCGATCCCAAAACAAAGGCGAGGTATGCAAACAGCAGGAAACCAATGATCTTTGAAAAACCGTAACCCTTATCCTTCAGTCCAGGCAGTCCCAACCGCAGCAAAGGGAAAACTAACAAACCCAGCAGCAGCGAAAATCCGTAAAAAGCCAGCACTGCCAAAGCCGGATAGCGGTTCAGCAGACCATCTCGGTCAAAGATTTCCGACCAGGTGCCGTTTTCCTGCTGCAGCTCCAGGTCCTGCTCAGAGAGCATCAGAGTCGGTTTGCCAGACTTATATTGGGAAGCCTGCCTGGGTGTGAGGTATATCACCTGGCTTAGGTCAACCGAATCAAGGAAGGCAGCCAGCTTTTCGGGATCAAAATCATCCGTCTTGCGGAAAATCATCACTTTCGGGTGGTCATAAACCGAAAAGGCTTCTTCCGCGAACTGATCGTTGAATTCCCAATTCCCCAGGCTCGGATAGGACGTAAAGGTCTCCACCAATTCGAAACCAAGCTGTCCCTCAAACCTGCCAGGTTCCGCTAGGTTATAGCAGGTCACGCTGTCCAATTCTGCCGGGCATCCCACCAGCGCGCGGTAGTAAGCCGTGCTGAGCGGATACCTTTCAGGCACGCGCGGGATAGTTCCCCACTGGCGATTGGAACTCATGAAAATGTACTCACCCTGGCTCAACATCTGGAAGAAGCGATCCCGCTTAGCCTGGTCGTCCTGGGCGTATATGTCCAGGTTCAGGTCGCCGCGGAAGATTCCCAGGTTCGTATCATAGGGGATATATCCGTTCATCATCAGCGGCAAGCCGTCATCCCAGGCAGTTTCATGAACCACGCCAACCGTATTCACCGCAATCTGCCCAGAGCCAGAAACTAACTCAAGTGTCAGCTCAACATCCTGTATCCGGGTCAGGATCAGCCCTTGCGGCAGGTCAAATACCACTTCACTGCCAAGCCCACGCCCCAAATCCAGGAATGTCCCGCTGATTTCGGCACTGACGGTTTGTTGTGGTTCCTCCCCTGTGCTTGCCAAAGTCACCCGCAGGGTTTTAGCAGTGGGATTCTGCGAAGCATCCACTAGTTGAGGGATCACCACCTGGCTCACCACGCCAGGTTTCGTGACGAATATCCGAATATTAAAGGGATCTTCCGCTGTCACTTGCTGGCTGATCCTGGGCAGGTATTGCTTATTCAAACTGCCATCTTCTTTTGCGTAGTTAATTACTGGTACGCCAGTGAGATAGGGCTGACTGTTATCGGTCGAAAATCCAAGATCCAGAATATAGGTTTTACCCTTTTCCAATCTGACAATTTCGTTGAAATAGAAATCGAGGCTGCTGAGCTGATTCCCACCGCTCGGTTGACTGCTAAGCGTCCCCGTCAGGATCGAATTCCCGCTTACGGCATCGCGAATGTCGAGCGTATAAAGGATGGGGTCAACCGACAGCATCAGGTCCTGCACTTCCGGGAAGGTGACACTCTCAATCGTGCCGTCGCGGTCCGCCACAAAAGCGCTCAAATAACTCTGACCTGGAAGAAGGCTCACCTGGTTGCGATACTGTCCCTGCTGCAGATGGATGCCATCCCCGCTCTCCACCAGCAGGTTGATTGGACCATCAATGTTTTCATAAATCCATTCTGAAGCCGCAATCCGGGTGACCGGCCGGGTGTAAATCCGGCTGAAGGCATAAGCGTATGCAAGCGTTCCAGCCAACACCACTGCCGTAGAGACCACACCGACTATCCGCAAGCAATTGCGGGAAATTTTCAACTTTTTCCAATGGAAATCGCAAGAGGCAGAAATGAGCTGCCAAAGTCCCCAGGCTGCAATGATTGCCAGCAGGGGATAAATGAGCATCAGATAGCGCATGGATTTGACCCATGCCAACCCCTGCCAGGCAGCGTATATCAGGGTCCAAGCCAGTAATGGCAGGCTGTCCCAATGCTTCTTGCGGATAACGTTAAAGCCCATCGCTAAAATGCTTGCGATCGCTGCTAATCCAAAGGGCAGACCCACTCCCCAAAGCACCAGGTTCTTAAACGAAAACCACAGGGGGCGTCTTGCCCACTGCAGCGCCGGCGGAAAATCCACTTCTCCGGTGCTCTGCGCCTGCAGCGACCGCATGCTCTGCCACCAGTTTTGGTTAATCGAGAAATTGAAGAAACCCGGACCTTCAAAAGCATAAGGCTGGCAAATCCTGAAAACCACGAAGCTTATCACAGCCGCCAGGAACATTCTTGCGATCATTGGCAGGAAAGCTTGTTCTTTGCCCTCATTTTCCAGCCTGAAGTAGCGCACCCCCTCCACCAAAGGCAGTAACAATGCCAGGGAAACCGCGTTGATCTTGGAGGCTGTCGCCATGCCAAGCGCCGCCCCAAAAGCCAGGTACGGCCAGATCTCGTACCAGACCCGTTTCGCCTTGCTTGTGTCCTCTCCAAGCATTAAAGACGGTCGTTTCAGGATGATTACGGCCATCAGCACGGTTAACATGCCGAAGGTGTTGGTGAACGAATCGACAGTCATGAAATGGGCAAGCTGAATTGGCAGCACCGCGAATGCGTACAGTGCAGCCGCGATCAACCCCACCCAGCGGTTGAAAAGTTTCCTGGCGACAATGAAAGTGAGCAGGATGGTAATCGTATCCATCACCGCTGACATCGTCCGTCCCAGCAGCGTATTGAGGTCGTAACCCACCTGCCCGGTCCATTCCCCCGCGTAACGCACCATGAAAACAGGCAACGTGCCATAGACAAAAAAACCAAAATCCTTATTGCCCGGATTGAGAGGCGATTCAGCCGTATCGAAGTACTCTCGCGCAGTCCAAACCGGTTCTATGGCATTGATCACCATTGAAAGGTAGCGCTCATCAGGATGCAGATGCCTTGATTCATCCCAGTTATTGTTCATACTCCGGAAGGTCCACCCAGCCAGGAGGATCATCACTAAAGAGAGGACCATGAGGATGGACTTCCAGTCGATTTTTCTTATCTTTTGAACCTTCTGTTCAGTTTCTACATTCATAAAATCACTGACCTACAATAAAAAGGATAAAGTTCTTGTCCGGATTTGTGGTTTGATAGGTGCTGATAACGCCCAGCGGGTAGACCGCCTGCAGCTCGGCAATGCTGTTCATATCCATCGGGTTGAGGATGAACAGTTTCGGGAGGGTGACACTCTGCGTGTTTGCTATTTCGGCTGCAGGCAAACTCAAATTTTGTTGAGGCCGCCCCATGCTGATCGCCACCGCCCGGGAATCGACCCAATAGGGGTAACTGATCAGGTAGCTGAGCCCTTCTTTGCCCGAAGAATAAAATCGGTTGATAACTTCGCCGATCTCACTCGCGTTCCAGGCGGAATTCTTAAATTGGCTGGCATACTCTTTTGAAATGAGATTGTAATTGCTGATCACAATCGGTCCAAACATGAGCACGCCTGTAATCATCACTGCAGCCAAAGACTTTCGCTTGAAGGCACCTGTGATAATCCTGAAAATCACCACAATGCCATAAGCTGAAGTCAGCAAAACCGGAATTGCAGCCCCAACTGCCCTCGTCATCGAAGGATTCTCAGCAGGAAATGCTAAAGACAATGCGCTTGGCAGCAACAGTACCGGATAAAGCAGCAGCATAAGTGGTAATTTCCAATCTCTACTTGCTTTGTATTGCCTGATCACGCTGACTATTCCCACGAGGAAAAAGACAGCCGTCAGCCCATCCACCGCTCCCCGGTTGGCGATGCTGTCCACCCAGCTTCCCTGGTTGCTCCAGTTTGCAAGCCCAAGTGCTTTGATAAAATTACTCAGGAAGATCAAAACCGGATTCCCGGTATAAGCTACCTCATATTCCCCAACTCGCGCCAAAATAGGCGCAAAATAGCTCCCCGGCTCCAGGCTGATCGCCCTTAGCAGTGGCAATGCCGCAGTAAGGGTCAGCAATAAGCCAATTCCAAACAAAGCCAGGACCTGGCCAGGCTTGACCGACTTTTTCCCGCTTTTCCAGCTGAGGATCACAACCACAGCCACTAGCGGGAAGATGAGGAAAATTTTATTGCTCATCAAACCCAGCCCGGCTGCAAGCGCAGACAGCAGGAAATATCGCCCATCCCGTTCATCCAGACCCTTCACCAGGCTAAAAAGCGCTCCTGCCATCAGCGGGAACACCAATCCGCCTCCGATCACGGCTCTTTCCTGCAAGACCAGCCAAAAACTAACCCCTGCCAGCCCGGCGGCAGCCAACCCCACCCAACGGTTCGCAATCGTCTTCCCCAAAGCATAGATAAATCCCATGCCAATCAAGCCAGCAATGGCATTTGCCAGGCGGATTGTTTCCATTTTGAGGGTTCTTCCTGAAAAAAGCGCTGCCATGTTTGCCCAATAATAATTCAGAGGCTCCGGGACGGTATTGCGCGAAAACAGAATATGGTTCGCTCCCTGTCGAATTTCACTCACGGAAAAATAGGTCTCAACCTGCGCGCTGATAATTTCCGGCGGTAATCCTGCCAGATCCTTGAAACGAAAGATCATTCCGATCACGGCTACAATCAATGCCAAAATTATAAACACCCGATCATTCTTCCAATGTTGCCTGAATCTCCAGTTCAGTTTTGACCCGCTTTGCCCGGAATCCCTTGTCGACCAGAAGGCGTACAAAGCGCACACAATTGCTGTCAGCCAGCTCAGGGTTTGCAGCCAGCCAAAACGGTTCTCGCCAAATAGCAAAAAGCACACCGCCCCCATTGCCAGTGTCGCCAACAACCAGATGGGTTTTAGTTGGAACTTGATGCCTTCGAATTCGTCCCCCGTGAGTTTTTCAGCCTTGAGTGCTTCGTTTGGAATGCCAAGCCACAAGCAAATCAATCCGCTTAAGATCACCATCAATCCAACGATGGGTAAGGACTGCCTGTCCAACCCAAGCAGGATCTGCCCAATAAGCGTCAGGCTGATGCCTATCCAAAAAGCGGGCTTCACCCCAGCAGAACTCTCAAGGATTTGGACCTGCTCACTTAATGCTTCAGCAGATTTATCTTTGATTTTAAATTGAGCATCGATCCAACCCCTTACGTATTCCAGTACGGTGAGGTCATCATCTTCTGGCAGGCTTTCATTAAAATCCATGCTGATATTTTATTCCAATCCTGCTTCGGGTGCTGTAAAGCTACCTTTCACGCTTAGTGATTCTTGGTCGCGACATAAAAAGTGCAGCAACCATTTTCATCTATGGGCGACTCCACCAACTGGCGTATGCGGTCAAAATGAATGAAAGGATTCTTTCGGCTCTTAAATAAGACCCATTTGCCAAACAGCTTTTTCCACAATAGATTTGGCAGGTTGGCAGCGTGTCCGCGTTCCAATTGATGCAGGGCTTCCCTGGGGAAATAATTCCAATGCTTCACCTCGCCAAAACCGGCAATCCGCAGCCGTTCCACCCAAACTTCGGGCGTATCCAGGTTGACATGCCGGGATACCCAATTGAAAAACCGCGAATAATACTTCGTGAGGAAACCCAAGCCGATCTTGCCCAGCACTTCCATGCCCCACAATTCGGTTCTAAAGCGCTCATTCGGCACCGCAAAAATGAAATGCCCGCCCGGTTGCAGACAGCGCCCAACCTCATTCAGGACTGCCTGAACACCTGGGATATGTTCCAGCACGGAATTGCTGATGGCAGTCGGGAACTGACCGCTCTCAAATGGCAGTTCCTGTCCATTCGCCAGCGCCAGCGAGCGATAGACCTTCCAGCTTTCTGCCTCCCTGAGAGGTACCAGCCAGGGGTCAATCCCGTCCACGACTTTCCCTTCCAGCATGGCCCAGGCAAAATGCCCATCCCCTGCGCCAATGTCCAGAATCGGTTCTATGAGCAAGTCTGGTGGATATTGACTCTGTTCCACAGCCCGCAGCATGCCGCGAAAATAAGGCAGATGGAACAGCTGCCGTTCACAGATTTTATCCAATTGTTCTTTCCGCAATTCACTCATCAGCTACACCAAAGACGCAAAAATTTCCTGGTAGCGTTCAGCTACCTGCTCTTGTTCAAAGTTTTTCAAATAAGACTCAGGGACTACGCGCATTCCATCACCTTCGTCCAAAACGGAGAGGATTCCCTCAGCCAGAGCTGCCGGATCTCTTACCGGCACAATCCGCCCCATCCCGGTTTGCAGCACCGGTTGCCTTACTCCCGGCAGGTCGGATGCCACGACGGGCGTCCCCTGGCTCATCGCTTCGATTTGTACAATCCCGAAAGATTCTGTCGCGTTCAGGCTTGAAAATACCAACACATCGCAGGCAGCAAAAAAACGCATGAAGTCTTCGTCCGTCAGAAACCCCAGCGACTTCCATTTCTCGCCAAAGGGTTGGATCATCGCCTCCACCTTTGCCAGGTAGGCTTCCTCACCTATCACGCCTTTCCAACTGCCGGCATGCACAACCCGCGCTGTGGGATACTTTTCCCAAACAAGGGGCAGTGCCTGCGCCAAATATTCGTAACCCTTTTCGCTGGCGACCCTGCCTGCCAGACCGAGTACCTTATCAGTGTCAGACAAGCCATATTCGTTTCTAAAATTCATTTTTTCATCTGGGGAGGATTTCAGAAACACCACCGGTGCAGGCACTTCAATTACTTTATCCAGGTGAGGCTTTAAGATTTCGGAATGCTGGGCATAATCGAGCGTATTTTGTACAATTACCCGCGCCTGTTTGAGCGTTTGCTTTCCCAACAAGTTCGTTCCCCAGCCTGCCAGCCGGCTGAACCAACCGCCGCTCATCACCAGGTCGCAGTGGTATGTCACCACCAGGGACTTCTTCAATTGCTTTGCCAGGCGCGCGAAAACAAAGGCCTCAAACTGCGGCATATGCACGTTCACCACATCCGCCCACGCAATCCACTTTTTCGCCAGGGTCTTCAGGTCTGGCATCAGCACACCCTTGGAAAGCTTCATCCCCACTTTAACACGCACAATTTTTACGCCATCCAGGTTTTCTTCCAACGGCAGGCTTTTGTCATACTGCGCGGTCAGCACGCATACTTCGTGCCCAAGCCCAAGCAAACCGCGCGCGAGCCTCAGCGCGTAGACGGACAAGCCTGAGCTGTAAGGATGGAAATAAGTGGCGGTGATCAGCACTTTCATCCGAGTTTGCTGCCCCCTGCCTGACTTGTGGCGCTTCGCACCAGTGTGCCCAGGTTTTCGCCCATCAGATAAATTCCGATCATTCCCAGGAATATCGGAATGATGACCTGCACCGCATGGACCACCAGCGCCATTGCCAGGGCGTCAGCTTTCCCCACACCCACCAGCGAATAGGCAGCCACAGCCCCAGCTTCAAACACACCCAAGCCTGCTGGCGCGGCCGGCAGCGCGTTCACAAAAGCGCTTGCTGGCGTGATCAAAAGCGGCCACCACCATTGAGGGTGATCCAGAATAGCATTCTGCAAGATGCTGAATTCAACCATTGTCATTGCCCAACTGATCGCCAGCAGCAGGAAAGCCGTGAAAAAAAGTTTGGGTTTCAGGAAAATCTGAAAGCCCGTCAGCAATTTATTTAGAGCCGGCAATATTTTGTTTTTTATCAGCTTTTTAGATCCAAAACGGTCATCAAGCCAGCCTATAAGGCTTTCTCTGCGCCTGGCGCTGACAAAAATAATTACACTGCCAATCAACAAAGCGACTGCCGTGATGATAACCACATTTTTAAGATTGCTTTCTCCGACCATGAGCGGTAACGTCGCCAGGAAAAAGAGCGAGCCGATCATCAGGTCCATCATACGCTCGGTCACAATGGCAGCAAACACTTCCGGGTAATTGTGCTTGCCCTTGCCGTGCATCACCAGCAGCACTGCCCTGCCCACCTCCCCCAGACGCAGGGGTAAAATGCTGTTCAGCATGTAACCAACGTTCATAGCCCAGAATGCCGCGGAAAACGTAAACTCTTTTCCAAGGATCAGCCAACAGACCACGCCCCTCACAAGCAAACCAAGCGTAAAACAAGCAATGATCAAGACCATCATCAGCGGCGTTAAGGACCTGAAAGCGTTCAGAAATGCCTGAACGTCTATCTGCCTAACCAGCAGCCAGATTGCCAGCCCGCTGATCAGCAGCGCCACAGCAAACCGCGCAATATCGCTGGCGCGAAAGCCTTTGCTTGCTTCTGTCATCAATTCTCCAGCCGCAAAATCGCCATGAAAGCTTCCTGGGGGATTTCCACACTCCCAACCATTTTCATGCGCTTTTTTCCCCGTTTTTGCTTCTCGAGCAGTTTCTTCTTGCGGGTAATATCGCCGCCATAACACTTTGCCAACACATCTTTTCTCAGGGCTTTTACGTTCGCGCGGGAAATGACCCGCCCTTCAGCATAAGCCTGGATTGGGATGGTAAACAATTGCTGAGGAATGATGCCTTTCAGTTTGCTCACCAGAGCCTGGCCTTTATGGTAAGCGTCCTGGCTGTGCACAATTGCCGTCAGGGCGTCTACCGGCTCTTCGTTCAGCAAGATTTGCAGTTTCACCAGATCCCCCGCGCGGTATTCCAGGAATTGATAATCCATCGAGGCGTAGCCGCGTGTGTTCGATTTCAGCAGGTCGAAGAAGTCCACGATAATTTCTGATAATGGGATCTCAAAGTTGAGCTGCACCCGGTTTGCCGCAGGATACTCCTGATTCACGTAGATCCCCCTCCGCTTGCGCACCATCTCCATGATCACGCCATAGTAATCCGTTGGGCTGAAGATTTCCAGCGACATCCAGGGCTCATAAATTTCGTTAATTTTGCCTTCGTCCGGCAGATCTGCCGGCGAATCAATCATGATTGTGCTTCCATCGCTCAAATCAACCTTGTATTCCACCGACGGAGCGGTAAAGACTACATCCAGGTCATACTCGCGCTCAATCCGTTCCTGGATGATCTCCATGTGGAAAAGCCCGAGAAAACCGCACCTGAAGCCAAAATTCAGCGCTTCTGAAGACTCAGGTTCATAGGTCAGCGAGGCGTCGTTGAGCTGCAACTTCTCCAGGGCTTCTTTAAGGTCGGAATAATTTTCCCCATCCACCGGGTACACCCCCGCAAAGACCATTGGCTTTGCCTTGCGATAGCCTGGAAGGGCTGCGTCTGCTGGCTTTGCGGCATTGGTGATGGTGTCGCCAACCCGGCACTCCGATACAGTTTTCAGTCCTGTCGCAATGTAGCCTACATCTCCAGCCCTCAACTCAGCGATTGGCAACAGGCTTGGCGAGAAGATGCCAATTTCAACCGGAACGACCTTCGTCCCGGTTGCCATCATGGCGATCTTGTCATTTGCTGTCAGGCTGCCGTCAAAAACCCTGACGTAAGCAATTACCCCTTTGTAAGAATCGTAGTGAGAATCAAAAATCAAGGCTCTCAGGGGCTTTTCGGCAGAACGTTCCGGTGCGGGGATCCTGGCGGCGATTGCTTCCAGAACAGCCTCAACACCCAGCCCGGTTTTGGCGCTGATAGGAAGTATTTCCTCCTCATCAACCCCGAGCAAAATCTTCAGGTCGCGCTTGACTCCCTCTACATCTGCCGATTGCAGATCAACCTTATTAATGACCGGAATGATCACCAGGTTGGCATCCAGCGCTAAGTACAAATTCGCCAGAGTCTGGGCTTCAATACCCTGAGTCGCATCCACAACCAACACCGCCCCCTCACAGGCATATAGCGCCCGGCTAACCTCGTAATTGAAGTCGACGTGGCCGGGAGTGTCGATCAGGTTAAATTCATAATCCAGTCCATCTTTGGCGTCGTAGATCATCCGCACGGCTGATGCTTTGATGGTCACGCCTTTTTCGCGTTCCAGGTCCATCGAGTCCAACACTTGCGCCGTCATGTCGCGGTCTGCGATTGTGTTGGTCATCTGCAGCATCCTGTCCGCCAGGGTAGATTTACCATGATCCACGTGTGCAATGATGCAAAAATTTCGTATTCTTTCCATAAGTCTCTCAGTATAGCTTATTATACCTTTTACGCATCAACCATTGCCCATCAACCATTGCCCATTGCCCATTGCCCATCATCACGGGAGGAATGGAGATTGTGGGTGTTTAAATGTTTTTGGTTAACTGATCTTTCGACGTAGGGCGCAATGGTGATCATTTCGCCACTCCACCAAAAAAAGCGTTGGTAGTAGGGCGGAATGCGCCTCTCTTGCGCACTCCGCCAATGGATACGCTGCCTACCAAAAGCGTCGGAGTGAGACTGCGCCAGGCTCATGCCATGCCAAAATTCTGGGACAGTCTCATTCCGACCTACAAATCGCTTTGACCTACCACCCACCACCTATCACCCATCACCTTTTCCACCGCCCCTTATGGTAAGATAAAACAAATGTTTAAAAACCTGATTGAAACACTTCGTCCTCGACAATGGACGAAAAATTTTGTCATTTTCGCTGGTCTCATCTTCGATCGCCAGCTCTTTTCAGTCGTGCCTGCACTACGTGTTTTGGCTGCTTTCGGTATCTTCTGCCTGGTGTCTGGACTCACCTACACCATCAACGATATCATTGATCTAAAAGCCGACCGGAAGCATCCCCAAAAATGTCACCGCCCGCTCGCTTCCGGTCGTCTCTCACTCAAGCAGGCAATCATCCTGGCGATTCTCCTGGCGCTTGTTGGTTTGAGCTCAGCATTTCTTCTTTCATGGAAACTTGGGCTAATCTGCATCGCGTACACCCTTCTCATGCTTGCCTATTCCAAATGGCTCAAACACATCATGATCGTCGATGTCATGGTCATTGCAGCAGGTTTCCTGCTGCGCGTTCTTTCGGGCATTAGTGTCATCCAGGTTAGCTTCTTTTCCCCGTGGCTTTTCATCCTGACCGCCCTGTTGGCGCTCTTCCTCGGATTTGGAAAGCGTTTTGCTGAGCTCAGATTACTGGAAGGCAATGCTGGGGAATTCCGAAAGGTCCTCAACGGCTACTCGATCCCCCTCCTCAACCAATACCTGGTTGTCATGCTCGCTTCGATCCTGATTACCTATATGCTCTACACCTTCTCTGCGCATCCGCAGGGACCTTCCTATGCGATGATGCTCACCATTCCCTTCGTCTTCTTTGGCATTTTCCGATACATGTACCTGATTCAAAACTTCAACACAGCGTCTGCCCCGGAAGAAATATTGCTAAAAGACCACCCACTGCAGGCAGCCATCCTCCTTTGGGGTGTGGCAGTCATGCTGATTCTCTATCTAAGATACTGAGGTAAAACATGCCCGCAACAACCGCAACCGCTTGTGGAAAATTGATTCTATTTGGTGAGCACGCCGTAGTCTATGGCAGCCCTGCTATCGCCATTCCCCTTACCGGACTCAAGGTTCGCACCACCATCGAGCCAGCTATCGGTCAGCCTCAAGGAAAAATCCATATCAAGGTTGCTGCGCTTGGCGTTGATTATGACCTTAGCGAGCTTGAAAAAGATCATTTTCTCGCCCTCACCCTGAACCTCCTGTTTTCATTTTTGGGTCTTCGCCAATTCCCCACATGCCGGATTGTAATCACCTCTGAGCTGCCAATTGCTGCAGGGCTTGGTTCCAGCGCTGCAATTTCCATCTCACTCCTGCGTGCTATGTCCGCTTTTTTGGGTCATCCCTTAAAACCCCAGGAGCTCAACACCCTGGCTTTTCAGTCTGAGCAGGCTGTGCACGGTCGCCCTTCCGGCATTGATAATACCGTAATTACATATGAAAAACCGATCTACTATCAACGTGGAGAGGTGATCGAATTCATCCAGCCAATCAGTGAGTTTACCTTCGTTGTTGCTGATTCGGGCGTTCGCAAGTCTACCCGGGAATCAACCGCTCAACTGGCTCAGGATCTCGAAGCCAACCCCGAAGCCGTTCAACCCCACCTGGATGCGATCGCCAAATTGGTGCAGCAGAGCAAACGCTCTTGCCAGATTGCGGATATTGAAGCCCTTGGCAAGGCAATGAATGCCAACCAGGAGCACCTTGCTGCCCTTCGGCTGTCCTGCCCACAACTGGACTCACTGATCCTGGCTGCCAGGCAGGCCGGCGCTCTTGGCGCAAAACTCACCGGCGGAGGCATGGGCGGTCATATGGTGGCGATAGTCAGGCCTGAAACTGAAGCGGCAGTCACGCAAGCTCTCATTGCAGCCGGCTCGCCAAATGTCTTTAGCACTTGCCTTCATCCAATGGACTAAACCCGCATGTCTGACCAAAGCCTGACTTTCCTCAAGCTGGGCGGCTCCCTGATTACCGACAAAGATCACCCCGAAACCGCCCTGATCGATCAAATCAAGAATCTGTTGAGCCAGATTGCTGCCTGGCGCATGGCTGACCCCTCCCAACGGTTACTGCTCGGGCACGGTTCAGGCTCTTTTGGTCATCATGCTGCCTCCAAGCACGGCACGCGCCAGGGTGTGCGCAGCCTGGAAGACGCTCTGGGTTACCAGCAGGTCTGGCTTAGCGCCCGCAGTCTGAATCAGATCCTGATCAATCAGGCACAGGCACTCAACCTGCCTCTCATCGCCTTTCCTCCATCTGCCTCGATCACGACTAACAATCGCAAAATCCAGGCCTGGAATCTTCAGCCGATAATGCGCAGTTTCGAGATGGGTTTGATCCCTCTCGTTTATGGGGATGTCGTCCCGGATCTCGCTCTCGGAGGTACGATCCTCTCAACTGAGGAGCTGTTCATCTACCTGGCTCGCTATCTCCAACCGGATCGCATCCTGCTGGCAGGCAGAATTGAAGGCGTTTACGCTGATTTTCCGTTCAATCAACAACTTCTGCCCCATCTGCCAGCTCATTCCGATTCATCAGAATACCTGCAGGGCTCAGCCAGCCAGGATGTTACCGGCGGAATGCTCACAAAAGTCCAGTCAATGCAGGCACTCTGCTGCGAATTGCCCGGACTATCCGTCCAGATCTTTTCAGCTGTTTCACCCGGGGCTCTCAAGCTGGCTCTCGATGGCGGCACCCTCGGAACGATCATCAACTGATAAGCGCAACCACAACGGAATGCACGTATAATACCCATAGAGGCGTTAATGATTTATAGCAGACAACAATTAGAAGAACTGGAAGACCAAACCCTTGCCGCTTACGGCATTCGCAGCAAGGACTCCCGGGGTCGGAAATATCCTGAAGAAGAAGCGGACTTCCGCACGCGTTTCCAGCGTGACCGAGAACGGGTTATCCACACCACGGCTTTTCGCCGGCTTGAGTACAAAACCCAGGTTTTCATTAATCATGAGGGTGATTATTACCGCACCCGCCTGACCCACTCGATTGAAGTCGCCCAAATCGGCCGATCGGTTGCCCGCACTTTAGGCGCCAACGAAGATCTGGTGGAAACGATCTGTCTTGCCCACGATATTGGTCATCCCCCCTTTGGTCATTCCGGCGAAACCGCCCTGGCACGCCTGATGAAGGAGCACGGTGGCTTCAATCACAACCAGCAATCTTTGCGGATTGTGACACAACTTGAAAATCGCTACCCCGACTTTCCTGGTTTGAATCTCAGCTGGGAGGTCCTGGAGGGTATGGTCAAACACGAAACTGACTACGATATCGCGGATGCACAGGATTATGACCCCGAGTTGCGCGGTAGTCTTGAAGCCCAGATTGCCAATGTGGCGGACGAACTGGCCTACACCTCACACGACCTCGATGACGGCTTGCGTTCAGGAATGATCACGCCCTCACAACTTGACGGAATCGCCCTCTGGGAAATTGTTAACGAAAGCATCGGGCGCCGTCGTAATGAAGCGCTTGATGGCCTCTCCCGGCATCAAATCATCCGGCGCTTGATCAACTTCGAGATTACCGATCTGGTCCAGTCAATTGATCGCTACCTGCGAAAAAGTAAGGTTAGTTCCTCACTCGATCTGCAAAAACTGCCGTTCAACGTGGCAGGATTTAGCGAGGACATGTACCGCCGCAACCGTGAGCTAAAAGATTTTCTGTTTAACAAACTCTATCGTCATCATCGCGTCGTTCGCATGTCGGTCAAATCGGAACGCATCATTTCGGAAATCTTTACGATGTACCAAAAAATGCCTTCGGCTTTGCCGGAAGAAGTCCAGGAACTCATCCCACAGCGCGGTCTCGAGCGCACCATTTGTGATTACATCGCTGGCATGACCGACCGCTTTGCGATCGATGAACATCTGCGACTTTTCGACTCACAAACTTTACCTTAGGAGTAAAACACTGATCATGGCCCAAACGCCCCAAATTTTAACCCCTGCCGGGAAGGCAAAACTACAGGAAGAACTGGCGGAACTAAAAGGCCCCAGGCGCGAAGAAATTGCCCGCCGTTTAAAAAGCGCTATTGAAATGGGTGACCTTTCTGAAAACGCTGATTACCATGCTGCCAAGGAAGACCAAGGTTTTATTGAAGGTCGGATACAGCAAATCGAAGCCATCCTTTATTCCGCCACCCTGGTGGAGGAGTCTGACATCAACACCTCCATCGTCCAGATCGGTAATACCGTGACCGTTCAGGAAGAAAACGAGCCTGAGGAGACTTTCATCATCGTCGGAGCCAATGAAGCTAACCCCCGTGAACGAAAAATTTCTTATGAATCTCCCATGGGCTCTGCCCTGATGGGGCACAAGAAGGGTCAGACAGTAGAGGTTGTTCTCCCCAACAATTCAGTCCTGAAAATCAAGATTCTCAAAATCGAATAATCCCTTTACTCCATTAACACAAATCGGGTTCCTTTGTGGAACCCGATTTTTGCTATCACCTATCACCGATCACCTATTTCCGATAAATTGCCAGCTCCACCGTGCTGCGCTGGAAATAACTATCCTCCGGCAGGGGCATGTCCCCATACATAACATCCACGATTCTTCCTTCCAACCGCAGCGTTGCAGTTTCCAGCACAAACTGCTTGTCGGGCTCTGCCAAAATTGGCTCACCTCTGATTTCCAAGCGCTGCCGTGTATTCTGATCCTCGTAACTATGCTTGCTCATCAAAACTTTCGTTACAGTTTGAATGTCATTCTTATCGAAAAGCCAAATTTCAAAAGCAGAGATCTTCTTGGGTTCCCCCACCCCAATGATATCCGAGATGCTCACGCCGCATTCACCTAAAAACTCGCCATTTGGCGCATCGAAGGTGAAAGACTCGTCGTAGCGATCATCCCCAAACACATATGTTGACATGAACTGTGCTACCGGTTTTTGTGCGGTAATCCCGTTGGATTGTTTGCCATTACTAAAGAAAGGCGGTTTAAAGACCGATTGGCTCTGCACAGGTGCAGCCGCAGGCTCAGGCTCGGCTGTCGGGCGCATTGGCACTGCCGCAGGCTGCCTTGCTGCCGCTGGCGCAACACGATTTTTAGACGTATCGTCATCGAGGGGCTTGCCTTCTTCCACAGGTCGCTCTTTAAAATAGTAACGATAGGCAAGATATGCACCAACTCCGAGGATCGCCAGCAATCCAAAACCCAGCCACAATAAAGTGTTGGATTTCTGAGCCGGCTCAACCGCTTCACCAATATCCACTTTGATCTCGGTGTCATCCTCTAGTGTCAGAGGTGCTGTGCTTGTAGCCTCACCACTCGCCTGGGGTATGGCAATCCCCAGGGCGTTCGTGAACCGTGTGATCTGTTCTGTAGAGAGGAAGCCTGGCTGCGCCAACAAATCGCTCAGGGTTGACTCAGCCGTCTCGCCCAATTCCCCATAAAGTTGGATTGCTTTTTCTTTATCGCCGTTCAGCGTATAGGTTGTGATCAAGTTGCGCAGATAATCCTGGCGCAAATCTGCCCGCAAATGCTCAGCGGAGGCATCGGTCCATTGCACAGGCAGGATCACCCACCCGATAATCAAACCAAGCACCAAACCGGCTACCGCAGCCGCGATTGCCAGGTTTCTTGGTGCCTTTAGTTTCTCTTTTAAATAATCTAGTGTTTTTTCCATACCTGCACCTCATTAAGAGTAGTTATCACTCCTTAAGGTGCAGGTTTTGTACCAATCACTACTGCTGCTGCAGCACGCCCTCTTCAAGTTCAAATCGGGAGTGGCATTTAGTGCAGGTCGCCTGTTTATCAGTTTTCGTGGTCAATAAACCACCGCATTTAGGGCAGGCGCTTGCCACGGGCTTGTCCCAGGAAACGTAATCGCATTCAGGGTATCGTGAGCAGCCATAAAACACTCTGCCCCGTTTACTCCGTTTCTCTACCACGCCACCCTTCTGACACTCCGGACAGGTCACTCCAATCTTTTCAAGCCAGGGTTCTGTATATTTACATTCTGGAAAGTTGGAACAACTGATAAATCGCCCAAATCGTCCTGTCCTTAAGACCAAATCCCCACCGCATTGTGGGCATTCTCTTCCAATCAGCTCCGGTTTGAGCTTCGTTTTGGGCATGTTCTCTTTGGCATGATCCAGGCTCTCTTTAAATGGAGTATAAAAGTCCCTGATCACCTCCACCCAGGCTATGTCTCCCTTAGCAATTTCATCCAGCTTATCTTCCATGCCGGAAGTGAATTCAATATCCACGATCGAAGGAAAGTACTCCACCACCAGGTCATTGACCAAAAATCCTATTTCGGTCGGAATAAGGCGTTTTGATTCACGGGTCACGTAGCCACGCGCCTGAATGGTGGTGATGATCGCGGAATAAGTGGAAGGTCTGCCAATTTTGTTCTCTTCCAGCACCTGGATCAGCGAGGCTTCCGTAAAACGTGGCGGCGGCTCGGTGAAATGTTGGCTTGGGTTCAGCTCAATCAAATGCTGCTTTTGCCCAACCACCAGTTCTTCCAGGGGCAGTTCAGTCTGATCTTCGTCCTCTTTTTCATCTTCCCCTCTGCGGGCGGCATACAATGCCCGGTACCCAGGAAAAAGGGTTTTACTGCCGCTCGCCCGGAACAGACAGGTTTCTTTTTCCATTTTTCCGGAAATATCAACTGTGATCGTTTCGATCTGCGCGGGAGCCATCTGGCTGGCAATAAATCGCTGCCAGATCAATTTGTATAGTTTGTATTGATCACCACTCAGATGACTTTTCATGCTCTCGGGAGTGCGTTTCACCGATGTTGGTCGGATCGCCTCATGGGCTTCCTGCGCTGAAGCAGCCCGGGTGCGATAGACAGGCGCTTTGTTCGGCACGTAGCTATCTCCGTATTTTTTGGCGATGTACTCGCGCGCTTCTTTCACCGATTGCGCCGAGACATGCACCGAGTCGGTACGCATGTAGGTAATCAGACCGGTTTCGTCTCCGCCGCCAAGGTCAATGCCTTCATACAACTGCTGAGCGACAGCCATGGTCTTCCTGGTCAGAAAGCCCAAACGAGTGGAAGCCTCCTGCTGCAAAGTGCTGGTGATAAAAGGCGCGCCCGGACGATACATCTTGGTGCTGCGATTAATCTTATCAAGCTTGTATGCTGCTTGTTCCAGCTTCTCAACCAGAGCCTTGGTCGTTTCTTCATCGGGCAGAACGGGATCTGAATCATTAACCTTAAAAAGCCGTGCCTTGTACTGTTTTTTGGTGCCATCGGGTTCGAATAAAGCCGATATTTTCCAGTATTCAACCGGTACAAAGGCATCAATCTCGCGCTCACGTTCCACAATCAGCCGCAAAGCCACTGATTGCACCCGACCAGCAGAAAGGCGCCCCTTCACCTTTGCCCACAGGATCGGGCTCACCCCATAGCCCACCAGCCGGTCAAGGATCCGGCGCGCTTGTTGAGCATCCACCAGATCCATATCAATCTCCCGCGGATGGGCAAAGGCAGCGTCAACTGCCTCTTTGGTAATTTCATGAAAGACTACCCGTTTCACCTTTTTCGGTTCCATTTGAGCAGAATCCATTAAGTGCCAGGCGATTGACTCACCTTCGCGGTCAGGGTCAGTTGCGAGAAACACCGTTTTGCTTCGCTCTGCGGTCGCTGTAATTTCCGCGACAACCTCTTTTTTCTCATTTGGAACACGATACTTAGGCGTGAAATCGTTTTCCACATCCACACTTAGCTGCGATTTGAGCAGATCGCGCACATGCCCCACCGATGCCAGCACCTGGTAATCATTCCCCAAAAATCTGCCGATGGTGCGTGCTTTTGCCGGAGATTCGACGATAACCAACGGCTTTCCATTCCCTGCCCGCACCTTCTTTCCATTACTGCTCTTACGGACAGTTTTATTGGACGAAACTTTCTTGTTCGAGCTCTTGCCTGTCTTTTTTGGTGCGGATTTGGTCGGAACCACAGCTGGTTTCTCCAAACCTTCATGCGCTGGGGTCGCACCCATGCGAAAAAGCTTCGTGCCGCAGACCCCACAAACGCCGGTGGTCATTGCAGCTCCACGGCTGGTAAACCCAGGCTGCGCCTGAGTGATTTCTCTTTTTTCTTTACATTTAAAACAATATGCTTCCAAAATGACTCCCTTTGAAAATTATGGTTCAAAAATAGCACGCCTATCATACCATAACCAAATTTTTGTCAAGGCTTGCAAATGTACGCCAGCTTGGAGGGTCCATTCGATAATGTCCCATGCGCAGGGGCGAAGCTTCCTAACAAAAATGCTATGTGACAATAATTGTGAAAATCAAGGATGCTTCGCCCATACCATCTTGTAGTAGCACAGATTCAGCTCCTGATATATAAAAGCATCGGATAACATTCAATCAGGCTTTGGGCATGATAACAGAAATTTATGGAGATCTGAGGTTCAAATACCTCGCAAGGTGATGACGCCGGCGAGAACAATTTTTTTGTAGGGGCACGGCATGCCGTGCCCGCTTAGGATAACCAGTCGATTGGTCACATTTTCAGCGCGGTGGGAGCAACCCCCCACCATACAGAGCAAATCCCACCGTACCGATGGGCTTCAGTCCATCCGCTTTACAGGAAGGGTATGAAACAAGCTGGGGAATAAAATTGTCTCAAATTGGTGTTTCGGTAGGGGCACGGCCTACCGTGCCCGCTTAGGGTAACCAGTCGATTGGTCACATTTTCAGCGCGGTGGGACCAAGGCCCCACCGTACGGATGGGATTCAGTCCATCCGCTTTGCAGAAAGGTCAGGAAACCGGCGGGGGAATAAAATCTTCTCAAATTGGTATTTCGGTAGGGGCACGGCAAGCCGTGCCCGCTTAGGATAACCAGTCGATTGGTCACATTTTCAGCGCAGTGGGAACAAGGCCCCACCGTACGGATGGGATTCAGTCCATCCGCTTTGCAGAAAGGTCAGGAAACCGGCGGGGGAATAAAATCTTCTCAAATTGGTATTTCGGTAGGGGCACGGTATGCCGTGCCCTCCCGGGATGACCAGTCGATTGATCACCTTTTCAGCGCGGTGGGAGTAAGCCCCCACCATACAGAGCAAATCCCACCGTACGGATGGGCTTCAGCCCATCCGAATCGTTTTCATTGTCAGTCCTGTATTGGGATACGCGGGGTTTTGCCTCTACATCCACCTGGCGTTTTGCCGGTAGACCATCCCCTGCTCGCGCACCACCAGGCCCTTCAACTCCATCATGGTCAAAGTCACAGTCAACTTTTCAACGCTCATATCCATCCGAACGCAGATTTCATCAATGTGAAGAGAATCCTGACCCAAAATCCGCAGAACCGTGCGTTCAACATCGCTCATTTCTGGTTCCCGCGGCTTTTCCACCCTGCTGCCTTCTTCAATCCGAAGCGCTTCCAAAACCGATTTCGGATTCGTCATCGGCATCGCCCCCTCACCGATCAAATCATTCGTCCCCCGACTCATCGGCGAAAGAACCGAGCCAGGCACCGCGAATACTTCGCGGTTCTGTTCCACCGCAAATTTTGCCGTGATCAAGGCACCACTTTTCTCGCCCGCCTCGATCACAATCGTGGCGCGGCTCAAGCCGGAAATAATGCGATTGCGTGGGGGGAAGTTAATTCCATCGGGTTTAGTTCCAGGCGCGTAATCACTCACAATTGCCCCTTGTTTTAGGATCTGTTCCGCCAGCCTGCGGTGCTCAGGAGGATAAATGATGTCCACACCGCTGCCCAAGACGGCAATCGTTCTGCCTCCTGCCTCTATCGACGCATGATGTGCCAATCCATCCACACCTCTCGCCAGTCCGCTCACAATTGTCACCCCGTTTTGCGCCAGGTATTCGGCGGTATCCCGCGCGATCTGTTTGCCATAGGTGGTCACTTTTCGCGTTCCCACAATCGCAACCGCAAGGTTATCCGCTGCGGTAATGCTGCCTTTGTAAAATAAAACGGGTGGTGGTTGAGCGATTTCCTTCAGGTAGCGTGGGTATTCACTATCCTGCCAGGTTAAAAAAGAAATCCCCTTGGCTTTCAACTGTTCAGGTAGGTCAAGAGGCTCCAGATTTTTCCGTTTTTCAAGTATTTCGGCGACGTTCTTCTCGGATAAACCTGCCGCAAGCAGCTCAGCTGACCCTGCCTGCCATGCCCGGCTCAAATCGCCAAAAAAAGATAACAGTTTTCGAAATCTGACTGCCCCGATGCCCCTGACGTAACTGAACGCCAGCCAATACCCGGCATCCCCCATTACCCCCTCAGCCCTTCCAGCAAATGCACGTCCATGCGTTTCTGCGCGAGATCGATCTTCAGGATCACATCCGGGATTGCCGGCAGCAGAAGTTCGCTGCCATCTGCCTGATCAATGATGTACACTTCGTTCGCGCCGGTTTCCATGATGGCAGCCAGCACGCCAAGGTCCTCGTTGCCTTCCCAAACATGCATACCAATCAACTGGTGATGGTAATACCTGCCTTCAGGCAAGGGCGGCAGATCCTTCACTGCGGAGAACACTTCTTTTCCTACCAGTTCACGCACAGTTTCAGGGTCATCAAAACCTTCCAGCTTCAGCAGCAGCAAATCATTCTTCCAGCGAGTGCCTGTGATTTTATTGGCTTGAAAATCAGAGCCAATGTAGATGGTTTTCCCTCTCCGGATCCTTTCCGGAAAATCTGAAAACACCCGCAGACTTATTTCCCCGCGCACGCCGTGAGATTTTTGGAGCCTGCCTATTAATACGTAAGCAGGCTCAACCGGATCGATCGAGCCTGCTGTGTCTTGATATTGATCTGCCATCTCAGGCATTAATCCAAATCTACCACATCCATGGTGACGTGCTTACCAGAGCGTGCGGCAACGACCTTGAGGATAGCCCTTAATGAGTTTGCCACCCGTCCGTGTTTGCCAATCACCCTGCCAATGTCAGCTTTGCCGACTTGCAAGTCCAGCTGAATGGTGTTCCCCTGCCGATACTCGTCGACAAAAACCTGCTTTGGGTCATCCACGATCGATTGAGCCAGGAACTCCAGCAGTTCGTGCAGTTTGGATTCTTTCATGACATGCCCCGTTATGCTTGTGGAGTGTGGGTGGTTTTAGTATTCTGGGTCAGAGTGTTGTAAACTTCCTTAGCCTCAGCTAACAAAGTTTCTTTCTCTTCCCCAGCCTTAAACCGATTGAAGCGATCATCCAATTTGACGATTTTGAACAGTTTCTGCACAGATTCAGAAGGTTGGGCGCCGACGCTCAACCAGTGATAAATGCGCTCTTCGTCAAAAACGATTGTCCCGGGTTGTGTACGGGGATTGTAATGACCAACATTTTCAATGAAGCGCCCATCACGAGGGCTTTCTTTGTCTGCTACTACCACACGATACTGAGGTTGGTGAGCTGAACCCACCCGACGTAAACGAATACGTACCATTTTTTACTAATACTCCTTGACCTATAATCTATTTCTTCCTGGCTCCGACAAAGGCTGAGAGAATGCTGAAGGGGCATTTCCTTCTTCTATGCTCAGGATTAACCAAATAACCTATTAATATTACCACGTCCACCGGATTTTTGGAACTTTTTCATTAAAGTCTGTATGTCCCGGAATTGTTTCATCAGTTTGTTCACATCCTGCACATCTTTACCACAGCCAGCCGCAATTCTTCGCCTCCGGCTCGCGTTCAGAATGCGAGGATCCTGTCTTTCTTTTGGCGTCATCGAGTTGATGATCGCTTCCACCGTTTTGAGCTGATCCTCAGCCTCGTGCGGGTCCACCGACTTTGCCACGGTGCTCAACTGCCCGGGCAGCATCCCCAACACCTGCGAGATCGGTCCCATTTTCTTGATCTGACGTAATTGATTAGCGAAATCCTGCAGGGTAAACTGCCCGGTCAGCATTCGCTCAGCTTCCTTGACGTCCACCTGTCCGTCATAGGCTGCCTCTGCCTTCTCGATCAGACCGAGCATGTCGCCCATCCCCAAAATCCGGGATGAAATCCGGGTGGGATCGAACACTTCCAGCGCGTCCAAACCCTCACCTGTTCCCAGGAATTTGATCGGGATGCCTGTCACCTCACGAATGGAGATTGCAGCACCTCCACGGGCGTCACCGTCGATCTTGGTGAAGATCAGACCGCTTATTGGGATCACGCCATAGAAGCCTTTCGCCACATTCAGCGCTTCCTGACCGATCATCGAGTCCACTACCAAAAGGATCTCCTTCACCGGCACAGCTTCATTGAGGGCTTTCAGTTCGTCCATCAGGGCATCATCTAATTGCGAACGCCCGGCGGTATCCAAAATTACGACGGAATAAGCGCCTTTCCTTGCCATCTCAAAGGCGCTTTTTGCGATTTGCACCGGCTTTGCGCCCTCAACACTGTGCACTGGCACATCAATCCGCTCCCCCAAAGTTTGAAGCTGCTTGATAGCTGCCGGACGGTAGATATCAGCCGCCACCAGCATGACCCTCTCGCCTTTTTGGCGGAGTTGTTTTGCCAGTTTCGCTGCTGCTGTCGTTTTACCAGAGCCTTGCAAGCCCGCCAGCATGATCACATGCGGCTTCTCACCCCGCAGATTGAGCGGAGCAGGCTGCCCAAGCGTTTTGATGAGCTCTTCGTTGACGATTTTGATCACCATCTGGGCTGGGTTGAGCGCTTTTGAGACTTCCGCCCCGATCGATCGCTCTTTTACGCGATTGGTAAACGCCTTTACCACGGCGTAATTCACATCTGCCTCAAGCAGTGCCAGCCGCACCTCGCGCATCGCCTTTTCCACATCCTCTTCACTCAGCTTTCCGTGCCGGCGGAGATTATCGAAAACAGCTGTCAGTTTGTCAGTCAAATTCTCAAACATGGCAAATTCCTGTCCAAATATTCTTGTAATATCAAACCCCTATCATACCGCAAACCGCCCCGCTTTCAAAACGACTCAGACTGAGCATACACATTTACTTTTTTTGCAGATTGAACATTCGAATGATTCCCGGGAGGAACGAAATAGATGACAATCTACCCCCTCCAGCGAAGCGATGGTCGATCCGTGTTGCGCAGCAACAGGGAGAAGAGGGACGAAGGGGGTGGGTCAGTGCAGTGAGATTTTGCTTTATATCTTCATCAGGACCTGATACGTCAACTTCCAATTAGCTGAAACCGATCTGCAAACTCCCCGTAAAAAAAGCAGATTGACAGCAGAAATATTTCGATTCCGAAACTTAATGCCACAGAAAGTGTTCTTACACTAAGACATATAGATGGAGAATAGACATGAACAAAGTAGCAGTCATCACTGATAGCACCGCAGCCATCCCCGACTCAATTGCCCGTGAACACAACCTCACCATCGTACCGCTGAACCTCGTGTGGGATGGTGAATCTTACCTTGATGGAATTGAGATCACTCCCGTGGAATTTTACGAGCGCCTGGTCAAGTCCGATACTATACCCACCACTTCGCAGCCTTCCGTCGGAATGTTTGCCAAAATCTTCAAAAACCTGATCGATCAAGGTTACGACATTCTTACAATTGTCATTTCCTCCAAACTTTCCGGCACCTATCAATCGGCAATCCACGCTGCGGCTGACTTCCCCAAAAACCGCATCACCGTTATTGATAGTCTCCAGGCATCCATGCCGCTTTCTCTCGCTGTCCTTATGACCGCCCAGGCAGCCCAGCGCGGCGCCACACTGCTCGAATGTACCAATCTTGCGAAAGATCTCTGCCAGCGGGTGCGTATCCTTTTCATAGTCGATACGCTCGAATATCTCCACTAAGGTGGACGGATTGGCGGCGCTGCCCGTTTGATTGGCACGGCTCTCAAGATGAAACCAATTCTCGAGCTCAAAAACGGCGAAATTGATTCACTTGAAAATGTCCGCACTTTCAAGAAAGCAACGGAGCGCGTATTTCAAATCGCTGAAACTGAGCTTGGGAAACAGGGCACAATCGAGTACCTGGGTATCGCCACTGCGAATGTTCCGCAAATTGTGGGTGAATTTACGAACATGGCGCACCAGCGGTTCCATGTCCGCAACGAGTTTGTCGGATTGATCAGTCCGGTTATTGGCACTCATGTCGGTCCTGGCACCGTGGGCGTCGCCTATATTCCTGCCAAAAAAGCCTAACTCTCCTAAATCATCATCAAAGCCTGGTCTTCCAGGCTTTTTATTTACTCCGTCCTGTCCTGGCACCCATCACCTACCACCTATCACCTACCCCCTACCACCTATCACCTACCACCCCCCTATCATCTATCCTTTGATACAATAATGCCAACTCACCTAAAGAAAAGGACCTTAGTCATGTCGATTGCAGAAAAAATTGGTGTCCATGTTCCTGAAGTTCTCCTGCCGGTTAAGGAGATCGATCCTCATAAGTGGGCGGTGATCGCCTGTGATCAATTTACTTCGCAGCCGGAATATTGGGACAAAGTCGCTCAAACCGTTGGAGATGCTCCTTCAACCTTCCACCTTATCCTCCCCGAAGCCTGGCTGCATGCCCCGGACGTGAAGGAGCGCATTCGCAAGAGCCAGCAAGTCATGCAGGATTACCTCGACGATGGAATTCTGGAACCCCACAAGGGTTTTGTTTTTGTTGAACGCCAGGTTGCGGACAAAGTTCAGTCAGGGCTGGTCGTCGCGCTCGATCTGGAATGTTATGACTATAACAAGGGCTCCCAAACGCTTATCCGCGCCACCGAAGGCACCATCCTCGACCGCCTTCCTCCCCGCATGGAAGTCCGCCGAGACGCTCTGCTCGAATCCCCTCACATTCTTGTGCTCTACGACGATCCACAAGGTGTTGTGCTTTCTGAAATTCTCGCGCGAAAGCAGGAACTCCCCCTCGCCTACGACTTTGATCTGATGGCTGGCAGCGGTCATCTTACCGGACGGCTCATTGAAGATCCTGATCTGATCGATAGCGTCCTAGAAGGGCTGGACTCTCTCATCGAACCCACAAACTACGCGCAAAAATATGACCTGACAGATGCAGAATCCCCCTTGCTCTTTGCCATGGGCGATGGAAACCACTCCCTCGCAACTGCCAAAGCCATCTGGGAGGAACTCAAACCCCACGCAAGTCCGGACCATCCTTCACGTTACGCGCTCGTTGAGCTGGTCAACCTGCACGATCCTTCCTTAAATTTTGAGCCCATCCACCGCGTGCTGTTCAATCCTGGGGAAGATATTGAGACAAGCCTGCAGTTGTTTTTTGCTGAAAAGCTCACCCTTGACTCCATCGCGGACATGCCCACCCTTATCTCTGAAGTCGCAAAATCCACCTCCACCCAGCAGCGGTTTGGCATGATCCAGCCCGACTCGTACATCCTGATTACTCTTGATCACCCGATCCATAACCTCCCTGCCGGCAGTTTGCAGCAGTTCCTTGACCTTTACCTCAAAAGCCATCCCGACACTAAGATCGATTATGTCCACGGGGATGATACGGTCGATGAACTGGGACGCAAGCCTGGCAACATTGGCTTCTTCCTGCCCCCCATCAGCAAGGACTCATTCTTCCGGTCGGTCATCGTAGATGGTACCCTTCCGCGAAAGACCTTCTCAATGAACCATGCCAAGGACAAGCGCTTCTACATGGAATGCCGGAAAATTAAACCTTGACGCCTCGAACAAGTGTGCTATATTTAACCTATCCAAACTAATAGATCTGGGAGAAACAATGGCTGCCCGAAAAGCATCAACAACAAGCAAACAACAAGCTACTGACCAAAACATGGAAGAAGCAAAAAAGGTCGTGCTCGATCGCGCCTTAAACGATATCGTCAAAAAATATGGCGAGGGCAGCATCATGCGCCTCGGCGAGGCTCATCAAATGCAAGTGGAAGTCATTCCCACCGGCTCCCTTTCGCTGGATGTCGCGCTGGGCGTTGGGGGCATCCCAAAAGCTCGCATTACTGAGATTTACGGTCCTGAGTCCTCCGGTAAGACCACCCTCTGCCAGCACATCGTCGCAGAGTGCCAGGCACGCGGCGGCACTGCGGCTTTCATCGACATGGAACACGCTCTCGACCCTGTCTATGCTGCCAAATGCGGTGTCAAGATCGATGAGCTCCTCATCTCCCAGCCAGACACCGGTGAACAGGCACTGGAAATTACCGAGACCCTGGTGCGGTCAGGGGCTGTAGACCTGGTCGTCATCGACTCTGTCGCCGCCCTCGTGCCGCGCTCAGAAATCGAAGGGGATATGGGCGACCCCACCATGGGCGTCCAGGCACGCCTGATGTCCCAGGCGCTGCGCAAGCTTTCAGGTGCTATTAACCAAACCAAAACCGCTGTAGTCTTCACCAACCAGCTCCGCCAGAAAATTGGTGTGATGTTCGGCAACCCTGAAACCACCACCGGCGGCATGGCGCTGAAATTTTACGCCTCTGTCCGGCTCGACGTCCGCCGTGTTCAGTCCATCAAAGTCGGCGCCGAAATTGTGGGTAATCGAGTGCGTGTGCGCGTGGTGAAAAACAAAGTTTCAGCCCCCTTCCGATCTGCAGAATTCGATATCATGTACAACGAAGGCATCTCCAAGTCTGGTGACATTCTTGACCTGGCTACCTCCCTTGAGGTTATTGATAAGCGCGGTTCCTTCTATTCCTACAAGGATCAGCGCCTCGGGCAAGGACGTGAAGCATCCAAGAATTACCTGGTTCAGAACCCAGAGATCATGCAGGAGATCGAGGATTCCGTCCGTGCCCTGGCCAATACTGAGGTGCTCAGCGGCATATTCGACATTTCAGGTGATAGTGGAGATGATATAAGCGACGGCGATTCTTGATCTTTTCACCACGCAACTATGAGGTTTTGCGGTTTTGAAATGCGAAAAATGAGGTCAAAACCGCAAAACCTCTTTTTATTTGCGTAGGGTGGGTTGGCGTCAGATGCTCTTAACCTACCTGACCGTATAAATAGCCAATCGTCCACTAACATTTATTCCATTGCGAGCACAGCAGTATGTGCCCGCATGAAAGGGTATGGCGATTTGCTTGAAAATCTGTCATCGCGAACCTCATTTGTGAAGCGATCTAAACTGATACCCGATCACACTGATAAAGTTTCACCAGCCACCCTTTTCGTAAGTTTGCATATATTTCAGATTGCCACGACCTTTGCCAATTCATTATGTGGTACTAAAACAATATCTTCCTGGCAAAGGTCTCGCAATGACAGGTGGCTGGTCGTCACAAGCGAATCAGCCTGTGCCCGCGTAGTAGGGTATGGCGATTTGCTTGAAAATCTGTCATCGCGAACCTCTTTTGTGAAGCGATCTAAACTGATACCCAATCACGCTGATAAAGTTTCAACAGCACACTTTTCGTCAGTTGCAAATATTTCAGATTACAAAGCGTAAGAGATCCAAAGCCGGATTGAAAATCGCAATCCGGCCTACAATTGACATAGGGAACGAGACTCTCCGTACGGATGGGCCTTGGTCCATCCGTTTCAGATTTGATCGCGCCATTTTCCACAGTTTTTCCGTTTGGAAATTCAAAATTAAAGCCGGATTGAAAATCGTAATCCGGCCTATGGTAAACAAAGAAAAAAGGAGCTGGCTTTCACCAACTCCTTCCACCTTCAAGACAAAAATCCTACGTTCCCTCTTCCCAGGAACCAAGGTACTTCACCTGCTCATCGGTCAGCTTATCGATCTTCACACCCATAGCTATCAGCTTTAGGCGCGCAATCTCGCGGTCAATCTCTTCAGGTACGTTGTAAACCTTCTTTTCAAGTTCGTCCGCGTGTTTGACCATGTACTCTGCTCCCAGGGCCTGGTTGGCAAATGACATATCCATCACCGACGCGGGGTGCCCTTCGGCGGCTGCCAGGTTGAGCAATCGACCTTCGCCGAGGATGTTGATCACCCGCCCGTCCTTAAGTTCGTAGCTTTCCACAAACGGTCTCACCAGCCGCTTGGCTACTGCCATCTCTTCGAGAGCGGGGATGTTGATTTCCACATTGAAGTGACCAGAATTGCCGACCAAAGCGCCGTCCTTCATCACCTCAAAGTGGTGCTTATCCACCACGTTCAGATCGCCAGTTAGCGTGATGAAAATATCGCCAATCGGCGCGGCTTCCATCATGGGCATCACCCTAAACCCGTCCATAACGGCTTCCAGTGCTACCATCGGATCCACCTCGGTCACGACCACGTTCGCGCCCATGCCCCTCGCGCGCATCGCCAGACCGCGTCCGCACCAGCCATAGCCAGCCACCACGAAGGTTTTACCAGCCAGGAGCACATTCGTCGCCCGCAGAATGCCGTCGATCGTGGACTGCCCCGTGCCGTAGCGGTTATCAAAGAAGTGCTTGGTCATAGCGTCGTTGACCGCCATCACCGGGAACTCCAGCATTTTATCGGCTGCCATCGCGCGCAGCCGGATCACACCGGTGGTCGTCTCTTCCGTGCCGCCGATGATGTTTGGGAGCAGGTCGCGCCGTTCCTTGTGGATCGTGCTCACCAGATCCGCGCCATCATCCATGGTGATGTGCGGAGCGTGGTCAAGTGCGGCGCGCAGGTTCTTGTAGTAAGTCTTGTCGTCCTCGCCTTTGATCGCGTAAACCGGGATCTCGTACTGCGAAACCAAGGCAGCAGCCACGTCATCCTGCGTCGAAAGTGGATTGGAAGCCGTCAGCACGATATCCGCGCCGCCAGCCTGCATCGTGCGCATCAAGTTCGCGGTCTCAGTCGTGACGTGCATACAGCACGACATGCGAATGCCCTCAAAGGGTCGTTCGCGGCGGAAGCGTTCTTCCAAAATCGCCAGCACGGGCATCTCGCGTGCCGCCCAATCCATCCGGCGGCGTCCGCCTTCTGCCATGTTTAAATCTCTAATGTTGTAATTCTCCATTGCCTCTCCAATAATTTAGTTTTTAAATCTCATCCAGCAAGCCTTCATCATCGAAGTGCTCACGGTAAAATGCTACAAACTCAGCCCAGGTGTAACAGTGACACTGGGGTCCTACTTCCTTTATACAATACGCCGCGGCAGTATTGCCGATCTCAACGCAGACCTTCAGCGGCAGTCCTGCCATGTAACCCCGCAAAAAGCCGCCCCTAAAAGCGTCCCCCACTCCGGTCGGGTCCTTTACGTCCAACCCACCAATCGCCGGCACCACGCAGTCCACCCCTTCTGCCACGACGCGCGCACCGTGTTCGGCTAATGTTACCACTGTAAATGCCGGTTTTGCCAGGATTTCGTCCGCCGTCCAGCCAGTGTGCTTCTGCAGCAGCTCAAACTCATACTCATTGATGAACATTCCGTGCGCATTTTCCACTCCGTCACGCATCACGTCAGCGTCCAGGCTGATGATCTGCTGACCCGGGTCAAACAGCATCCTTAGCCCCAGCTCAGGGGCTTCGCGGATGTAGCGCTGCATCGTTCTCGGATCTGTAGGCGAGACCATTACAAAATCATCCGCCTCAAAATCCGCTTCCGCCAGGGGTAAATCAGCCGAGTCTGCCATCGCGCCGGTATAAAAAGTGGAGATCTGCGCGTTCGAGCGATCGGTCGTGGCAAAAAACGAGGCCGTAAATTTTTCAGGGATGATCTTTACGCCGCTGGTATCCACTCCCAACTGCTCCAGCCGTCGGGCGTAGTCGCCAAAATCCTGCCCGGCAGTCGAGAACAAATAGGCATTGCCGCCCAGCATCGCCAGGGTATAGGCGATATTCGGACCCACCCCTCCGTCCTGTTTGATCATATCGTGCACCAAAAATGACAACGATATCTTGTCCAGGTGCTCAGCAATCAGGTGATCCTTAAACAAACCAGGAAACTGCATCAAATAATCAAAAGCGATCGAGCCGGTCAATATTGCTTTCATGCTTACATCTCCCTGTCGACCCGGATCTTACTCCGGAAAAAAAGTATCGTAGGTTGGGTCATAGTGCTCGCAGAATATGCGTTTTTCAACCCGACAATATTATAGCCAATATGGTATCGGCTTAGGGTGAATAATCTCATTTTACTGGGGATGAGCGCTTGTTGGCGAACGAGTTTTGAGCGGTGTGCAGCATGCCACTCAGGGGCTGTCATGTTTCCTCACAAAAAGACGCCATCCGGCGCCTGTCAATGGCAATAGTCTATCATGGCTGGAGGTGGGTGTCAAAACGGATTTGGGGGAGAATCGACCTGCAACTCCGCACTCCAGGTCAAGAAATCTTTTAGAATTGTTCTTATAATCTCCTCCAGAAAGGCGAAAGAGTAATGAAAGAGCGGAACAGCGAAGTATCAGCAGCGGTTGGGCAGATGAAAAAGTTCATCTCGGAACATCTGCACCAGCCCATCACCGCCAGCGATGTGGCCAAAGCCGCGGGCTACTCGCAGTATCACGCTGCCAGGGTCTTCAAAGCCGAAACCGGCCTGGCGCCCTTTGAGTACATCCGGCGGCAAAGGCTCACCGCTTCCGCCCGCGCCTTACGCTCAGGCAAGTACAAGGTGCTCGACGTTGCGCTGGATTTCGTCTTCGATACGCACGAAGGCTTCACACACGCCTTCACCAAGGGGTTCGGCATCTCCCCAAAAAGGTATGCCACCCGCCCCACACCCGAAGGATGGCTGATCCCAACCAGCTATCTCGACCGATCCAATACCAATTCGGAGGAATGGAACATGAACAAAACATCTGTCATTTTTACCCAAATCGTCGACCGTCCGGTACGCAAGCTGATCCTCAGGCGCGGCAAAGCAGCGGATAACTACTTCGATTATTGCAACGAGATCGGCTGCGGTGAGCACAACACTTCGGCAGCCTGGGACGTGTTGACTGAGATCAAGGAAGCCTTATACGAGCCGGTGGGCGTTTGGCTGCCGGAGAATATGCGCCCGGCTGGGACAGGCGTCTACGCGCATGGCGTGGAAGTGGCGGAAGATTTCAGCGGCGAAATACCCGAGGAATTTGAAGTGATGGAGCTGCCTGCCTGTCAGATGATGGTCTTCCAGGGCGAACCTTACGACGACGAAGCATTTGAAGAAGCGGTGGGAATGTGCATGGAGCAGATCAAGCGCTTCAACCCGGAAGTCTATGGCTATGAGTGGGCGCCGGAGCTCGCTCCGCGTATGCAGCTCGCTCCGGAAGGCTGGCGCGGGTATATCGAGATGCTGCCGGTAAGGCGTTTAGGATGATGGTTTGTCATTCTGAACAGGTTTTATTGTCATTCTGAGCCTCTTTTGCGAAGAATCTTAATGGTAGAAGATCAATATCCTTCACTTCGATCAAAATTACAATGGATTCCCCAGTAAGACTGTCGGAGTGAGCAACAAAGGCACATCACACAGCTTCTCAAGTACCTCGTTCGACCTACGAACAAAATTATTCCCCTGTGTCATCGCGAGGGAGCGCCAGCGACCGTGGCGATCTCGCTTTGGTCTTCAGTTTGAGAGAGGTTGAAATGTGCAACCAAAAAATTCTTATCATCCTGATCCGATATCCTGTCATTCTGAGCCTCTTTTGCGAAGAATCTTAACGGTAGAAGAGCAAGATCCTTCACTTCGATCAAGATTACAATGGATTCCCCAGTAAGACTATCGGAGTGAGCAACAAAGGCTCATCACACAGCTTCTCAAGTACCTCGTCCGACCTACGAACAAAATTATTCCCCTGTGTCATCGCGAGGGAGCGTTAGCGACCGTGGCGATCTCGCTTTGGTCTTCAGTTGTGAGAGGTTGAAATGTGCAACCAAAAAGTTCTTCTCATCCTGAGCCATATTTTTGACTAGAATCTTAAGGCAAACAGGCTAAGATCCTTCCTTCCTCAGGATGACAAAACTGCCGGCGCCTTAACATTTCCAACAGACATCACCTTGCGCATTACACATCCTCCTCCGGGGGTACTTTGTTTCGTTCCAATCGACTTTCAAACCCAAATCAATAGTCGATTTTCCATACTTTTCATAAATGGCTATAATTTACCCATGCGCAGAAATACTTCAATAATCCGTTGGGCGGCCCTGGGGCTGATCCTCATAGCAAGCTTTCTCCTGATCCTGCAGCTCGTGCGGTATGGCCGCATCCGCGCGACATTTCCCACCGGGCTGACGGTCGCCAACATCCCCGTCGGAGGGCTCACCTTTGAGACCGCCTCCGAACGCCTCGTGCAGGCCTACATGTCCCCCATCGAACTGCAATACCAGTCCAGCCGCATCCAGGTGCGCCCTGCCACCATCGGCTTTGAGCTACAAGTCAACAACATGCTCGCCGCGGCGGATAAGCAGCGTACCGGCGAACCCTTTTGGACAGGTTTCTGGAAATATATCTGGAACCAGCCCATCACCAGCCTGGACATCCCCCTGCAAGCCAAATTCGACGAAGCCCGCATACGCAACTACCTCGAAACGGAGATCTCCATCCGTTACGACCAGCCATCCACGCCCCCCATGCCGATCCCTGGCGAAAGCGGTTTCTCCACTGGCCTTCCCGGCACCGAGCTCGACTACGATACCTCCGTTGACCGCATCATCAACGCGCTTTCTTCCAGCTCGCGGCGCACCGCCAGGCTGGAAGTGCTGCGCACCAACCCGGCCAAACCTTCCTTTGAGATCCTGCAATACATGCTCACCGACATTGTCGACCAATCTGCCTTCGACGGCGTGGTGGAGCTCTACTTCAAAGACCTGCAAAGCGGCTTCGTGCTCCACTTCGCCCACAGCAAGGTCGGCGACACGGACTACCCCGTCAACATCGCCTACTCCGCCTGGAGCACGATCAAAATCCCGACCCTGATCACGCTCTTCAAAAACCTCGAAGCCCCCTATGACCCCGAAATCCTGGCAGAGATCGAAGCGATGGTGGAAATGTCGAGCAACGAGTCGACCGACTCGGTGGCAAAGAAGGTCATCGAGCCCAATCTCGCCCCCCTGCGCATCACAGATGACGCCCAATTGCTCGGGCTTGAGAACACTTTCTGGGGCGGTTTCTTTGGGCTTGACTCGCCGCTCCTCAGGGAGTTTTCCACCCCCGCCAACCAGCGCACCGACTACGACACCGACCCTGATCGCTACGGTCAGACCACCCCACTGGATATGGGCTTGCTGCTCGAAGACATCTACTATTGCGCCGAGAGCTACGGCGGCTCGATCCCGGTTGCCTTTGAGGGAGCTATCACCCAGGCAGAATGCCAGATGATGGTCACCTACCTCTCGCGCAACAAAATCGGCGTGCTGTTTGAAGCCGGCGTGCCCTCCGGAACGCAGGTGGCGCACAAACACGGCTGGGCAAACGAAGTGCAGGATGGCTACGTGCATACCATGGCGGACTGCGCCATCATCTACACCCCTGGCGGAAATTACGTCCTTTCGGTGTTCATTCACCACCCCGTGCAGGTGATTTTCGACCGGGCAAACCTGCTGTTCGCCAACATTTCCGGCGCGATTTATAACTATTACAATTTGGACTAACTGCCGTCGCGCAAATTCATGCGCATGCGGTATAATGTCCTCGCTCGCCCCCGTAGCTCAATGGATAGAGTACCTGACTTCGAATCAGTCGGTTGGGAGTTCGAATCTCTCCGGGGGCATTGCCTTTGTCATCGCGAGCGTAGCGCGGCGATCTCACATCAACTTCACAACTATTATCAAACATATCTTTCATACCTTTGATAACTTGCGCAGCACACCCGTCAGGGTGCCTATGAGGAGACTGTGTCAGTCGCTTGCGTCTTTGAATCCCCACAAGGAGGACTTTGTCTCTCCGGGGGCATTTTTTATTCTGTCATCGCAAGCGTAGCAGCCTGTGCCCGCAAAGCAGGGTATGGCGATTTTTCTCCAACAATTTTTCATTTTTTGGACAATCCGGATGGACTAAGGCCCCTCCGTACAGTGGGGTTAACCTTCGTTCGGTGGGGGTCCATGATGGTGGGAGCGAAGCGAGCAGTATTTACTCTCACCGAATAACACACCAAGGTGAGCACCAAGCGCAGAAGTAGCTCCTAAAAGTGGTTTATTCGTTCGTCCGGAAGATGTCGTCCCAGATCCAGGTGGAGACGCCGAAGCGCAGATTGTGGGTCTTGAAATGATGCGCCATGTGGTGGCGGCGCAGTTTCATGAAATATTCACCCTTGAAGCTGAAATGGTGCAGGGCGTAGTGCGTCATATCGTAAATCACATACCCGACCATAAATCCAGCAAAGACGCCATCCGCGTAATTTGGCAATTTGAGCAGAGAACCCACCACACCCAGGAATAAGCCATAAAAGATCGCCGCAAGCGGAATGCTGACCACCGGCGGCATCACCAATCGTGACTTCTCCCGCGGCTGGGCATGATGCACCCCGTGCATTAAAAACAGGACGCGTTTCATCCTCTCGGAGGGGTTTTCAGGTGAGAAGTGGAAAACAAAGCGATGCAGCAGGTATTCCACCAGCGGCCAAACCAAGAGTCCAATCGCAAACGAAATCAGCACATGCCACCAACCAATCCCCTGATTAGCCCGGGCCGACCGCCAGAGAAAGAACCCTATGATCGGCAGGAACACCACCAGCACCAGCACCGGGCTGATGTGGGTGAACCATTCCAGGAAGTCAGATTTGAACAATCTGAGGGGTGCGTCGTCTTTTGAGTCGGCTTGTTTGGTCATCTTTTGGGTTCTCCGCAACCGGGTTTAATGGAAACTGCATGGATTCTACTCTCAATACTATAATTTGGGAGATAAAAAGATAAAGGATCAGGAGTTCAGGCTCCAATGCCTGAGAAAGGCTTTGGTGCGCTCGTCCTCTGGGGAATGGAACAATCCTTGCGCAGGACCTTGCTCCACTAATCTTCCTTTTTCGAGGTACAACACCTCATCAGCCAACCTCAGTGCCTGGGCTGGTGAATGGGTGGAAAAAATCAGGGTGCACTGCGTCTTTTCAACGTATTCTTTTAGGGTCGTTTCGATGAGATCCATGCTGCGCACGTCGGTGGAGGAAGTCGGCTCATCCAAAAGCAGCACGTCATACGAGCGCACCAACACCCTTGCCAATGCCATCCGCTGCGCTTCACCGCCAGAGAGTCTTTCCCCCCTGGCTTCCACCAGGCTTTCCATCCCCACCGCCACCAGCGCTTTTTGAGCTAATTCTTTTGCGTCATTGCGACCATCCAATGCCATGGCGACGTTTTCAAGCACCGAGAAAGAAAAAGCATAGGGGGACTGGGGCAGATATCCCACTTTTTTTCCTTGAAGACCCTCAATAATTCCTGACGTTGGTCTGGAAGTGCCGGCAAGCATGCGAATAAGGGTCGTCTTCCCGCTGCCATTTTCACCTATTAAGCCATAGCGCCTGCCAGGCAGAAATTGCAGCCCCGGGATCTCCAGCACAACTCTGCCGCCAAATTGCTGAACCACATCACGCAGTGCGATCACGCAGAGTCTGCTCCTGTATTCTATGCACCAGGCTGTTGACAATGAAGGAGATGATTAATAGCACAATCCCCAAAGCGACTGCCAGCTCAAAGCGCCCCATGTTCGTCTGCATCATGATTGCGGTCGTCATGACCCGTGTCTTAAACTGGATGTTGCCCCCGACCATCTGGACAGCCCCAACCTCCGCGATGGATCGCCCGAAACCTGCCAGAACCGAGGTCACGAACGGGATCCTGCATTCTTTGATCGTCAGCCAAAGGCGTTTCCAACCGTTTATCCCAATGCCTGCGCAGGTTTCGTTGATGGAAGGCGCGCGCAGGCTGACAATATTTGCGGTCATTCCAGCAATGATCGGAGAGATCAACACAACCTGCGCGATCACCATCGCCGGGACAGAATAGAGCAGGCTCAGCTTTCCCAACGGTCCACTGCGCGATAAGACCAGAAAAACGATCAAACCTGCCACCACTGGCGGAAGCCCCATCAGTGTGTTCGTAATTCTGGAAAGGATCGCTTTCCCTTTGAACTGATTTGCACCCATCGCCACCCCCCAGGGAATGCCGATCAAAGCGGAGATCAGGGTGCTCGTCACAGACATACGCAGAGTTACGCCAATGATCTGGCGTAACTCTGGATCTGCACCGAACAGTAATTCAAGGACCTGTTTTATCAAAAGTGTCGTTCTTTATTCTTAATCCATGTTGAAGAATAACGCTTCACCATATTCAGCCACACCAAATTCGGCGATCATCTTGCGAGCTGTGTCGGTCTTCAGCCAGTCGATGAAAGCTTGCGCGCCAGCCGCGTTGGTATCCGCAAAGCGCTTGGGGGAGATGGCGATGACCGAGTAAGTGTTCTTCATATCATCGGTCTCTTCGAGCAATAGCGAAAGCGAATTCTCGTGCGCAAGGAAGGTAGCCTTGTCAGAGATGGTATAAGCCTGTTTTTCATCTGCCACGGTTAAGGTAGCGCCCATACCAGACCCGGTACTCTCATACCAGGCTTGCCCGGTAGGATCAACATTGATTGAAGCCCAGATGGCTTTTTCCTTGCTATGCGTGCCGCTCTCGTCGCCGCGGGAAATAAATTGTGAACCGGAATCAGCGATAGCCTGGAAAGCTTCCGCTGCGGTTGCCTTGCCAGCCACACCGGCAGGGTCATCGCCAGGTCCAACGATCACAAAGAAATTGTACATGAAGGGAATGCGGGTCTCGTCAAAACCTTCGCCAATGAAAGTTTCTTCCTGTGATTTGGAGTGCACTAGGAGGATATCCGCGTCTCCCGTGCGACCCTTCTCGATGGCAGCACCTGTACCAGCAGAAGTAATTTCCAGGGTGTAGCCAGAATCTTTCTCAAATACTGGCTGCAGGTAAGCCATCAAACCAGAGTCATTCACAGATGTGGTGGTGGACATCTGGATAACCTTGTTCACAGGTTCCTGCTTGCAAGCTGCAGCTGATAACAACAGACCCACACACAAAACAACTAATGCAAAACGTTTCATTTCTTCTCCCTAAGTATGTTTTTTTTCGGAGTTTCCTCCTTCTAAGCGTCCGCCTTCCTTTCAGAAGGCAATACTAAAACATTTTACCTCAATTATTGAGTATATGGGATGTGAATTTTTACCTGGCGCATTCAAAAGCATCGCCACGCAGGGTCTCAACGGCGTGGTTCATGACTGGTAAAAAGATTTCGAGGCATTCCAATGCAGCTTTGGGGCTGCCGGGAAAATTGATAATCAGGGTTTTCTTACGAATACCAGCTGTCGCCCGCGAAAGCATCGCCATCGGAGTAATTTTTAGGCTCTGTGCGCGAATAGCTTCCCCGATACCGGGTGCCACACGCTCAATGACTGCCGCGGTTGCTTCAGGAGTGACATCCCTGGGCGCAAAACCTGTTCCACCAGTCGTAATAACCAGGTCGAGCCCTTGATCGACATATTCAATCAGTTTTGCCTTTATGCGCTCCAACTCATCAGGCACAATCTCTTTAACCACCACAAACGCTTTGCCTTCCAAAGCGTCCGCAAGCGCAGGACCTGAAAGGTCTGCCCTTTCGCCCGAAAAACCCTTGTCGCTTACAGTTAGTATAGCTACGCGAATTACAGGAATAATTTTGATAGCTTCCCCTGCCGCAATCGAGCCTTCTTTGATCACTTTAGCGAAAATCCCTTCTCTTGGCATGACGCAGTCGCCCACCTGTTTGAATACCTGGCAGTGGCGGTGGCACTCTTTCCCAATCTGGGTGATCTCAAGCAACGACTCACCAATTTCAAGTCGGGTACCTACCGGCAGCTCCCATAAGTCAACGCCCTCGGTGGTAATGTTTTCAGCAAAAATGCCTGGATTAAGCGCTACATGTGCGCGGTTATGCATCTTCTCGAAGCTGCTCAAGTCCAGCAGACTGACCTGTCTATGCCAATCACCGGCATGTGCATCGCCTTCAATTCCATATCCAATCTTTAATGTAATCAGCTCAACCGGGTGTTTGATAGTGCCCTTTTTTTCGCTAATATTGACAGAAACAACCTTACCCATTTATCCTCCGATCCTGCTCATGTTGCGCCCATCCAGGACTTCCTGGTCGAAGCTGTGACGCTCCGGTTTTTGCAGTATTGCCTGGCTTATCGCCTGTTTCAAGGCATCTTTCCCCTCTGCCAGAGCTTCACGCAAAGGTATCTCTGCGTCCCTGCCCAGGCAAGTGCGCAAACTGCCGTCGCTCATTATGCGGATGCGGTTGCAGTCCGAGCAAAAGCGATGGGATATTGGGCTGATAAAGCCCACCCGTCCCAAGGCGCCTTCATACGTGTAGTCAGACGAAGGCTGACCGTTTAGGCGTGGAGGAACCGGAATTAGCCAGGGTCTTGCTGTAATCAACTCCTGGTTATTCAGGCGCAATCTCTCGCTGCCATTGCCATTTCCGATGGGCATGTATTCAATAAAGCGCACGTCCACCTTGTATTTTGATGTTAAGCGAATAAAATCGTCCAGCTCATGATCATTAACGCCGCGCATGAGCACAACGTTGATCTTTATCGGGTCAAACCCCGCAGAAATTGCAGCCTGTATGCCATCCAATACCTTTTGCAGACTGCCGCCGGTCAATTCCTTAAAGAGATCTGCATTGAGCGTGTCCATGCTGATATTCAAGCGGTCCAAACCTGCTTTTTTCAGGTCGGCCGCGATTTCCGCCAGCATTTGGGCATTGGTAGTCATCGAAAGGTCACGAAGACCTGATAAGCTTGAGATACCTCTCACAATCTGCAGAAGGTCCTTACGCAGAAGGGGTTCCCCGCCTGTTAAACGAATGCGGGTGATCCCCAGTTCAACAGCAGCCTCTGCAAGCAGGATTAATTCATCCGCGCTCAATTCCTGGATCTTGGGGCATACCCCTTCATCCACGCGGCAATAAACGCAGTGTAAAGTACAACGCTCCGTCAATGAAAGACGTAAATAGTCTATTTGCCTGCCAAATGCATCCTTCAAATTGCCAGTACCTCTCGGTTGAATACTCCCGATTGCCCGCCGCTTTTTTTCTCAAGCTTGATTTCGCCAATTACCATCGCGCGGTCAACCGCTTTGCACATATCGTATATCGTAAGGGCCGCCACGCTAACAGCAGTCAAAGCTTCCATCTCCACACCAGTGTTGTAGGTCGTCTTTACTTCAGCGGTGATTTTTACCATATTTTCATTAACAAACTCAAAGTCAATCTGAGCTGAAGTTAGTGGCAACGGGTGACAAAGTGGGATCACCTCAGCAGTTTTCTTAGCAGCCATGATTCCAGCGACCCGGGCTACTGCCAGCACATCGCCTTTCTTCACTTCTCCTGAGCGAATTAATTCCAGCGTTTCCGGCTGCATTTTCACCATCCCGGACGCAATCGCTACACGTTCAGTGGCGAATTTTTGGCTGATATCCACCATCATCGCCTTACCCTCATCATCCACATGGGTAAGCTTCATAAAATCACCTCTCCCGGGTTGTTGAGCTGATATCCACCAAGTTTCTCAAGGCGCTTCGCAAAGGCATCACTGCACATTATATCCCGCAGGTGTTTGTATTCGGGATGGTCGAAAGTATTTTCAGCAATAATCAGGTCATATTGCTCCTGGACCAAAGGAATAAAATCCAGATTATAGATCTTGGCTGCTGCCAGGATCCCCATGCCAGCGTCGGCAGTGCCAGTGGCAACCGCGGCTGCCACTGCTGTGTGGGTGATCTCTTCTCTTTCGTAGCCCTTGATCCCCTCCGGTTCCAAACCAGCTTGCCTCAGGACGTAATCCAGCAAAATGCGCGTGCCGCTGCCCTTCTGACGGTTGACGTAGCGCAACCTGGGTAAATCCTCAATGCCCCGGATGCCGAGCGGATTGCCCCTGGCGACCATCAGTCCCTGGCTTCGCTTCACGCAGCTCACCAAGCGCACGCCGCCTTCAGGAATGTACTTGCGGATATACGCCCGGTTATACTCGCCGCTGGCTTCATCCAACAGGTGCACGCCGCCCAGGTGGGCTTCTCCACGTTTGACCGCCATGATCCCCCCCATGCTGCCTACATGCGAGGAAGCCACAAAACTGTCCGGCCAGGTTCGGCGCATGAGGTCGATGGCTTCGTCGATCAGCGGGTCGTGACTGCCGGTGATAACCAGGGTCTGCTCAATTTCCTCCATCGGACGCAGCAGCTCCACCCTCACCTTCTCACCAGCCTCATAGCCTTCCACGTTTTGCGGAACATGAATAATGCCATCGGCTTTTACAAACGAACTGACCACGCCCGCGCCGCGGTTAAGCGGCACAGCCACAATCCTGCCCCCAACTTTGCCAAGCCTGGCGCGAATGAACTCAAGGTACTTCAAGGATGAGACCAACCGGCGCGAAACCGTCGCCTCCACAAACTCGTTCGGCTCAGCCTGCCGCCCACTCATCAGTCCAATCACAGGTTTGATCAACTGCTCGAGCACTAAAATCCCGGAAACAGGGTAGCCTGGCAGACCGATCAGGGGAATGACCTGTTCATCTCTCATGGTCATCCCCAGGATAGTCGGCTTGCCTGGCTTGATCGCCACCCCATGCAGCGCGACCGAACCAACCGTGTGGATAGCTTCGACCGAAAAGTCCTTCTGCCCGGCTGAGGATCCGGCATTCAGCAGCACCAGGTCGCACTCCGCGATGGCTGTTTTCAGCCGGTGGATGATTTCTTCGGATTTGTCGCTTGCCACCGGGTAGACCTTGCTCTCACAACCCCAGTCCTGCATCATAGCCGAAAAAATAGTCGAATTGAATTCGATGATATCGCCCGGTTTGGGGTTGGAACTGGGAGCAACCAGTTCATTACCGGTGGGGATGATGCCCACGATTGGTCTGCAAATGACCGGCACTTCCATCACGCCCGCCGCCAATAGAGCACCTAAGGCGGAGGGACTGAGCTCGGTGAAACTGGGCACGACCATATCGCCGGCGGCAATATCTTCCCCAATCTGGCGCACGTGCTGCCAGGGTGTGGCAGCACCGAAAAGCTGCACGCCCTGGTCGGTTTCGATCACATCCTCAACCATCACCACGCAGTCATAGTCTTCCGGCAATGGATCCCCGGTGTTCACCCACCTGAAGGAGTTTTCTGGCAGCGTCACCGGACGGGTTTCGCTGGCTCCATAGGTCAGGCTGGCTTCCAGCGCGATGCCATCCATGGCGCAGGCGTTGTAGTGCGGGGCGCAGATGCGGGCATAAACGGCTTCAGCCGTGATGCGTCCATTAGCCTCGCTGGTTGGAACGCGTTCCACGCGCGGCTTCAAGCCTGCCTCATCCAGGGCTTTCAGAAAAAACTTACGCGCTTCTTCGAGGGGATAATTAGATAAGTAAGTAAATGCCATGTGACCTCACAATCGTGTAACCTGGACCAGGGCGCCTTTTGGCATGCCTTCCTGGTCCCGTGGAATGATAAAATAGGCGTTAGCACGCGAAACCGTACTGATCAATCCGGATTTGCTTGGGACGGGTTCTGCCTCGCTTCCCTCCAGGCGCACCAGGATGAACTCTTCTCTACCGTGATTAGATGACACTGCCCGGGTGAGCCTTGCCTCTACCTGCTCGATTTGCGCCTTCCCACCTTGCATTGCCAGCAGGAGAGGTTTCACCAGAGAATCTAAAATAAAGAAAGCCGCCACTGGATTTCCCGGCAAGCCAAATACCGCTTTTCCTTCAATTTCACCGATAATGGTAGGTTTGCCGGGTTTCACGGCCAAACCGTGGATGAACATCTCGCCCAGGTCAGCCATGATCCTGGGCATATTATCTTTTTCTCCCACAGAGGTGCCGCCAGAGACCAGCAGAACATCCACATCAGAAATCAACTCTTTGCAGGCTTCTCTCAGGGCTTCGTAATTGTCTTTCACAATGCCCTTATTAATCGCGATGCCGTTTTGCTGCTCAACTGCTGCTTTCAACATATCCGAGTTGACATCCCTGATCTGCCCTGGTTGCAGGCTTTCACCTGGCGGGACGAGTTCGTCACCGGTGGAAATTATCCCCACCACAGGTCGTGTGAAAACTGGCACCTCGGTTTTACCAAGCGCGGCCAAAGTGCCGATGTCTGCCACTCCGAGCTTCTTACCAGACTTGAGGATTGCCTCGCCCTGTTGCAAATCTTCACCGCGCAAAATCAGGTTTGCCCCCGGTGCGACGGGTCTATAAAACGCAAACTGATCTCCCCCCAGGTCCTCCGTGAATTCCAGCATAACCATCGCGTCCGCATTCGGGGGTATTGCGCCACCGGTGGGCACGTAGACGCAGGTGTCAGGTGCTAAGGGGATTTCGTAAGAGCGACCCATAACGGAATCCCCCACCTTTTGCAAAATTGCCGGGATTGAGTCCGAGCAGCCTCGCAAATCTGAACTTCTGACCGCGAAACCATCCACCGTCGAGCGGTCAAAAGCTGGCAGGTCTTCCTGGGCAACAATATCCTCCCCAAGGAACCTGCCCAAGGCTAGATCAAGACCAACGGGCTCAACTTGCCCTGTCTTGCCGCCAAATTTTTCCAAGACGAGATTCAAGGCATCCGCAATCGGAACTACGTTCAGCATTTACACCTCTTTCAGATTGTAATAGTGGATGTATTGTAATCGCAAGGAAATAAATGCTCAATAAATAAGCTTGTAACCTGCCGAATAAGGCAACCCATCATATGGGCAAAGTGTCGTAGTCGTAGGTCAGGTTCCGTATTTGAACCTGACATCACAAACGTTGGCATCTACAATCCGATTTTTTTGTCATTCAACATAATTATCTTGAGTCGGTTTGCGCCTTTAAACCCGACAATTGTGAATCGGTCGGTGGCAGCGACTTTGTCATCCTGAGGAACGAAGGATCTTACTCCTCTACCATTAAGATTCTTCGCTGGTGCTCAGAATGACAAGTAAAATAGGTCCCGCTCCAGCCTTCGTAGTAAAACCTTCAGCTACTCCTTTCAACTCGACACTGTGGAACAATTTGAGCGGAGTGAAATCCAACCTAAAAAAATCCTCTCGCCCGCTTATCTGCGATTAAGAATCAATTCACAATTTTCTGAATCTGTTCGGAGGCTGGTCAGAATCGCGGCGGAATATCTGCCTTGTAGAGTTTCCCGAATCATGTCCTTTTCCTCTGGCATCAATGAATAGGCATCCGCCTGGTTGAACACCACGGCAGCTCTGCTGTTTGGAGGTATGCCCTTCAAACCTCCTTCAGGGTGGTTAAGCATCCTGAGGATGTGCTCAAGCAAAATCGGCTCTCCAATAGGCAATCCAGTCAGCTTGCTGAAGATATCCTCCCTTAACACAGTTCCAGCATTGAGTGGTCTGCCAATCGCGCTCAACCCAACAGCCACTATCACCAGGTCTACCAAGGGTGGAATGACCGGTTCCCATTCTGCCGGCGCTTTCAGGGGTAAGTGTCGGGCGCCATCTGCTTCAATCAGGCAAGTGACAACCGCCTGTTTGCACGCTGAGATTAACTCAGCAGCCTGGCTGAGCGATAAACCCAGCCATTTATGATTGCCTTCATTCAAGGAGTTTGTGACCAGAGAGATTTCCGCCCGCTTGAAGCTCTTCCCTGGGTCCGTCGCAAAATCTGAAAAAAGGATATGCTCTGCTATTCGCTGCCCTTCCTCGCGCATCAGTTTTGTGGTCGTGGTCAGGCAAACAGGTTTATACGCCGCGCCAGCCAGCGCAAATAGCAGGCTCGTCTTACCCCCTGCCCCTACAATTGCGACTATTTCCCCTTTTTCTATGCGCAATGCCTCTATAATTGTCAAACTATACCGCCTTATCGATATCTCGCAAGACTTCCACGACGGAAGAACCGATTTTTAATGACTTATCCGTGACCCTGAAGCAGAGTTCCCTCTCTCCGCTCGGTTCGATATCTCCCACCTTGACCCCAGCCTTTACTTTTAATCCATCCCGCAGCAAGCCATGTACAGCCCCCTTAATCTGGCTGAGTACAGGCTCGCCGTCAATTTCCGCCACCTTCTGTCCGGCTTCAACCTGGTCGCCAATTTCAACCAGCGTTTTGAAGGTGCCTTCCCGATGGGCGTAAATCACTCTTTCAAGGCTGTAACCCATCACCTTTGCCGGTCGTCCTGTGTCGGGTTCAGGGCTGCCTTCGGTAAAAATCTTGCCCAAGTTCGCACCCCGATTGGTCTCAATCACGACCCAGCAATTGACACCCCCAATAAAACCAGGTCCCAAGCCAATCACCCGCCACCTCTCGCCGAATTCATTGGATTTTTCGCGTTTGAGCATACGCCCGTCCACGATCGCGATCGGCTCAAGGATCTCAAGGCTTTTGCATTCCGGGTCCACCAAAACCGCGATTTCCCCTGCTGCAAGTGTATCCAACACCTTCGCTACACTGTCGACTTTTCGCCCCACGATCCCTTCAACAGTACAGCATCCCTCGTAAACTGCCTCCGCAAAGGAGACCTTGCGCCTCACCACCAGGGGTTGCGGAAGCTCGGTCACCACCACACCATATCCAGCCTCGTGCAAACAGACAGCCACACCGCTTGCCAGATCCCCACCACCACGAATCACAACAACTTTCTTTTTCATGATTAGATTTTACCTGCTTCCTGCACTTTTTCGCTCAGATAAATGTCTTATTTTTACCTGATTTTCTCATTTTTCGAAATTTTTTGAATATTCTCTCGTTGGGAAGCTGTTTTCAGGGCACTAAGATGAGAAACTCCGGAGGCTTTCAGTTTAAATCGCTTCGTATCTCACTATGACGGGAAAGGTCATATGGAGACCTTCGGTCAATTCCCGTGCATGGTTGCCCTGGATTAATAACCAGGGCAGGCGAGACCGGCAAGATCAAGAGCTGTCATTGCGAACTTCTTTTGTGACATGTAGTGGACTATTTCGTAAGCAATCTAAAATGATGGAATGTCAGAAATGGTGGAGGTTGCAAAATGCAGTTGTTACCCGCGAAGCGGAGGGGGTTAGGTGTTTGGGAACCTCTCACGCTGCTGATGTGCGAATAGTTTAGATTGTTTCATGCCTCGCAATGACAGATGAAAAAGATTCATGTGAACCCCTCACGCTGCTGATGTGCAAACTGTTTAGATTGCTTCGTGCCTCGCAATGACAGATAACGAATGACCCCAAGGCAGGGCTTTTCCTGATCCCCTACCCTGACGGGCACTTCGTCGAGGAAGGAGGATAAAGGGGGTGGGTCTTGGCATCATATTCTGATCACTAATAATCAGATTCTTCGCAAAAGAGGCTCAGAATGCCAATTACTACATTTGGTGGGTTGGCTATCGCAAGGCATAAGTTGGTATGGATTCCATAACGACGACCCAGCCTGCGATCGCATTTTCCGATATTTTTTGAATATTCTCTCGTTGGTAAGCTGTTTCAGGGCACTAAAATGAGAAATTCCGGTGTTATGATTGATCCGGATATCCGGGGGACATATTCGCTGGTTACTTATGGGGATCACATATTCGCAGACTAATAACAACCCTCAAACAGCAATTCTCAATATGGAAGTAGTGGGTTTGATTTTGTTCCCAATCGAGGGAATTTACTGCTGTTGCACCGACCACCAAAGAAAACACTTCATATTTCTGCTTCAAATACACGGTATGCCATCCGAAAAACGTTGTAATGGATGATACGCAGACAATTATTCCTGGTTTCAAAGGTTTTTTCGTGGTTTGGCGTTCCTTAATAGTGTATTGCTACCTTTTCAGTATTATTCATATTGAGAATTGCTGACCCTCAAAATTCGACCTTGACCAAATCAGCTTTCGTGTGTAGAATAAGCAGGTTAATGTAATTGTTAGATTTGTGAGGAGTTAAAGATGACCCCATTACCCAAAAGAAAACTGTCTTCCGGTCGCCGGGACCGCCGCCGCGCGCATGATGCCCTTAAAGCTCGCAACGGTATCGCTTGCCCAAATTGCGGTGAGCCTCGCCTGCCCCATCGTGTTTGCCCGAAGTGTGGTTTCTATCAAGGTAGAGAAGTTCTCACCATTGATAACGAATAGTCACTGATTTTTTTACAACCTACAGGCCAGGTTTATCTGGCCTTTTTTATTTCCGATAATCTTCAAAAAATGCCAGAAGCTGCCTGGGGAGCATTCCATCAATCAGGATGCCATCCTCCAGGTGTTCGACATTCCTGACATGCCCTTTTTCGTGCATCAACGAAACCAGTCTGCCTTCCGCGTAAGGCAGTTTGACCGTTACGGGAACAAAGGTCAGATAGGTACCAACCGCGATGGCTTCGGCTAATTCTGTTAAGCCTTCCCCAGTCAGCGCGCTGATCAGGACGGCATTCGGTTCAGCAATCTCTTCCAATGTATTAATCTCGTCTGAACTCAGCAAGTCTGTTTTGTTGTAGACCGTCAGGATCGGGATTTCGGCTGCGCCGATCTCTTCCAGCGTCTCCAATACCGTCAGCCTTTGCGACTGGGCGTTCTTATGGGAAGCATCCACCACGTGGATTAGCAAATCCGCTTCTACTATTTCTTCCAGGGTCGCCCGGAAAGCTGCCACCAGGTCGGTTGGCAATTTCTGGATAAAACCGACCGTATCCGTCAGCAGGACCGTCTCACCAGCAGGCAATTCGAGTTGCCTGGTGGTTGGGTCAAGCGTGGCAAAAAGCTGATCCGCAACGTAAATCTCCGCTTTTGTGAGCTTGTTTAGCAGCGTGGATTTGCCGGCATTGGTATAGCCCACCAACGCCACAACCGGGATGTTGGATTTTCTTCGCTGTTGGCGATGCCGGTTGCGGTGCTCACGCACTTTGTCCAGCTCATCTTCCAGTTTTACAATCTTCTTCTTGATTTCACGCCGATCAACTTCAAGCTGGGTCTCGCCAGGTCCGCGCAAGCCCACGCCCCCCACTCCACCTGATCTGCCCGAGGCTCCGCCCGTCTGGCGGGCCAGGTGCGTCCAGGCGCCTGTCAGACGCGGCAAGCGGTAGCGGTATTGCGCCAACTCCACCTGCAGTATGCCTTCCCGCGTGTTAGCGTGCTGCGCAAAAATATCCAGGATCAAGGCTGTCCGGTCAACAACTCGCTTGCCATCGCCCAATTCCTTTTCAAGCTCACGCTGATGGCGTGGGGAAAGTTCGTCATCAAATAAGATGATTTTCGCGTCAAACTCCTCAGCCAGCAGCTTGATTTCCTCGAGCTTTCCTTTCCCAACATAGGTGCGTGAGTTCGGCGATGACAGATTTTGGGTCACCTCTCCCACGATCTCAAGACCTGCAGTGTCAGCAAGCAGTGCCAGTTCCACCAGGGAATCTTCGAGCGTAAACTTTGGATCCACCTCAGATCTGATCTGAACTCCAACCATCAGGGCAGGTTCGGGTGCGGCTTCGGTATTGATTTGTTCGTTTGCAGGGTTCTTATCGTTGTTTTTCAACCCAATCCTTTATTCTTCGCATGGCTTCAGCAATCCGATCAGTGGGGATCACGATTGAAATGCGGATGTAATCAGCTCCGCTGGGGCCATAGATCACGCCCGGTGTGATGCTCACACCAGTGTCCTGCAGCAGGTCGGCGCAAAACTTTACAGGATTCGAAAAGCCGTCAGGTAGTTTCGCCCAGAGGTACAGCGCTGCTTCCGGTAAATCCACATCAAACCCAGCATCAATCAAGCCCTCATAGACCACATCGCGCCGGGCTTGATAAATCTTATTGCGCTTTTGCAGCCAGGATTGGTCAGAAGTCAGGGCAACTATTGCTGCATCCTGGATGGGAGCAAAGATCGAGGAATCGATCTGGCTCTTATAGTTTGCCAATAAACGAATGATCTCGGTGTTGCCAACAGCCATACCGATGCGCCAACCCGCCATATTATAGGTTTTGGAAAGGGAATTGAATTCCACTGCCACGTCCTTGGCTCCATCCACTTCAAGAATGCTGGGGGGAATATAGTCGCCAAAAGCCAAATCACAGTACGGAGCATCATGGGCAATCAGAATGTCATATTTGCGGGCATAATCAACCGCTCTGGCAAAGAAATCAAGGCCTGCTGTAGCTCCGGTTGGATTATTAGGATAATTAAGCCACATGATCTTGGCTTTTCTGGCTACTTCCTCAGGAATGGCATCAAAGTCAGGCAGGAAGTTGTTCCGCTTCAAAAGGGGCATAAAGTGATACTTTGCTCCCGCCAGCTCAGCACCTGCCAGGTAGACCGGATAATATGGATCGGGCAAAAGTACCGTGTCGCCCGGGTCAAGCAGGGTATGGTTCAGGTTAAACAGGCCTTCCTTTGAACCAATCAAGCCTAATGCTTCCTTGGTTGGATCGATGTCCACGTCAAATCGCCGCTTGTAATAGGTGCTAACGGCCTTTAAGAAATCTGGTGAACCGCCGGCTGGTGAGTAGCCGTGCTTTTTCGGATTTCGAGCTGATTCAACCAGTTTGTCTACAATAAAATCTGCGGGCGGCAGATCAGGCGAACCCATATCCAGCCGGATCACATCCACACCGCGATCCGTGAGATTTGCCACCACCTCTTTTAAAGCTGCAAAAAAGTACGGTTTGAGATTTGCTACAGGTTTTGCCGGATTAATCATATCTCCTGAACACTTTCGCTTTTTCTTTTCATTATAAGCCACCCGCTTCTAAATGGGGAAATCTTTTACTCATAACTATGCTTGCGGGGAAACTTGATAAACCAGCAGGATTTCATAAGCTTTGGTATACTTCTTGCATCAAGCAAACTGACAGTTTTTTTCTGTTTTGCGGAAGGTAAATTATGCTGATACTCCCTAGTCAACAGACGACCACCTCGATGTCGGCGCATCTGGCACAGACTATGACTCTGCTTGGTCTTACTCTGGAGGAACTCCAGCAAAAAATCGACTCGGAACTTGCATCAAATCCCGCGTTGGAATTGTTGGAAGAACGCATTTGCCCTATGTGCAAACGTCCCCTTCCCCCCCAAGGTCCTTGTCCGATCTGCAGCCAGCCATCCTCTTCCGAGTCGCAGGACCCCATCGTTTTTATTTCACCCCGTGAAGACTTTTACACCGGCTCAGCCTCCAGCACCGGCGAAGTGCCCGAGGAGCCTTTCGTCTCAGAATCGATCGATCTCCCAAGTTATGTCCTGCGCCAGGCAGCGACCGATCTGCCCACTGAAGACCGTTTGATAGCAGCCTACATCCTCACGCATCTCGATGAGGATGGTTTTCTCACCACAACTGCCCTCGAGGTCGCCCGCTATCATCATCGTTTGCCGTCTGAAATCACAGCCTTGATCGAAAAAATCAAACGCTGCGACCCGGTGGGCGTCTGTTCAGCCAATCCGATCGAAGCCATGCTGGCACAGGTTGAGGCATTGTCCGAAACCGTGAATGTGCCTGCTTTTACGCGCGAAGTCGTGGCAAAGTATCTTCACCAAATGAGTCAGCACCATTACCCTGAAATTGCCCGTGCCCTGGGAACAAGCTCACAGCAGATCCAGAAAATCATGGCTTTCATCAGCGAGAATCTCAATCCATTTCCAGCGCGTGCCCACTGGGGAGACGTGCGCAATCCCAACAGCAGCGACTCGCTGGTCTTTCATCAGCCAGACATCCTCATTTACCATCTCAATGAAAACCCTGCCAACCCCCTGGTGGTTGAGATCATCCTGCCAATCCGCGGCACACTGCGGGTCAACCCGCTCTTCAAATCCTCCCTCAAACAGCTTGAGCAGGACAAAACGGAAGAATGGCGCGGGGATATCGAAAAGGCGAATCTCCTGATCAAATGCATCCAACAGCGTTCAAATGCCTTAAGACTGCTGCTTGAGAGATTGGTTGTCATCCAAAAAGATTACATTCTGCGTGGTGATCTGGAGATGAAGCCCCTCACGCGCGCTGAAATTGCAGGTATGCTCGACATGCATGAATCCACTATTTCCCGCGCTGTTTCCAGCAAAACAGTTCAACTGCCAAACAAAAAAATCGTTCCCCTTTCGATTTTCTTTGACCGGAGTCTGTCTCATCGCACTTTAATCAAGCAGATGATTGAGGAAGAAGATCACCCGATGAGTGACTCTGAGATCCAAGGCTTGCTCCAAGAGCAAGGGATCAAGATCGCCCGGCGAACGGTTGCCAAATACCGCTCGATGGAAGGCATCCTGCCCGGAAATCTCCGTCAAAGTAAAACCAGGTAGCATGGTCCCTGTCTCACTCGACCAACAAAACACAAAATCACCGGGTGATTCCCATCAGGATTTTTCACTGCTGGATCGGTCTCTGATCCTGGAGTTGATTCCTGCCGCTGCTTTAGTCTATCGCCGTACAGATGACCGGATTCTCAGTGCCAATCGCAAATTCTTCGATCTGACCGCCTTGACACTGGACGCGCTGCAGGATCTTTCGCTCAATACGCTGATCCCGGGCGACCCGGATACAAACCCCACCGGAGAGCAAAGCCGCCCGGTGCGTCTGCAAATTGCCAGCGGCGACCTCATTCTCGCCAACATGCGAATTTTGTCCATCAGCCTCACCAACCAGGTGGTCGTTCTCACTTTTTCACCCCCTGATTCTGAATTCGAAATCAGGCGGGATCTCCTGGAGCAGGAATATCGCTTTGATAATTTTTCGCTACTGACCACGCTGGGCAGCCAGAACTCTTCACAGGCAGTTTTCCAAACCGCGAGCCAAATTCTGCAGCGGATGCTAAGCCCCGGCTTGATTCTTGCCTACCGCGTCAACCCTCGGGACGAAAAACAGCTTCAACTTCTGAGCCCATTCCCCCAAACAGAGGCTTTCCCTTCGACCCTTGATATCGGATTGCTTGAAAGCACCCCGAGCTTGAATCTCTGGAAATTGCAGCGTGAGCCCCAAAACCAGCTTCAGGAAATCGCGTTGATGGAGGGCTACCATTATTTGCTTACGCTCCCCCTGCTCCACAACAACACACCGCAGGGATTGATGCTGGCAGCAGGCGAGTCACCTTACCCCGATGATGACACCCTGCGCTACCTGGCGCTTATGTCCGCTCATGCCGCGTCAGCGATCCAGGGGCTAAACAGCCTCGAAAGTGCCCAGAGGACTCTCAACAATATCCGCCATGTCGTCCAGATCCAGCATGCCATCACCGACAACCTCGAAGAAGGCGTCATCATCCTCACTCCGGATCTGTGCATCGCTGAGATGAATCCAGCAGCGGAGTTTTTGCTCGGCTATGCCAGCAAAGAAGTGTTCCGACAGAAAGCTGAAATGGTTCTGATCGGCAACGAGACACTTTCGACCCTCTACAAATCCGCCCAACAAGGTATCAGCACCCTGGTGGGAAACAACTTCAGGCTCAACAACCGCTCGGGCGACTCCTTCATGGCGCAAGTGCTCTGTATTCCAGTTGTCGAAAAAGAAAAAGTCCGCAGTATCGTCCTGATCCTGCGCGACATCAGTCAGACTGAGCAAATCCGCGCTCACTCTCAACAGCTCGAACAGCGGGCATTCCTGGGTGAGGTTTCTGCGATTTTCGCGCATGAAGTCAAAAACCCGATCAACAGTATTTCCACAGGCTTGCAGTTAATGGGGCTTACCATGAAACCGGACGATCCCCATGCGAACCTGGTCACCCGCTTGCAGAACGATTGCCTGCGTCTGACGCATTTAATGGATTCCACCCTTACATTCTCCAAACCGGTGGAATACAATTTTGCTCCGGTTGACCTCGCCAGCCTGATCAATTCCATCCTGGAGCGTTGGGCGCCCAGGATGTACCGCTTGAATATCAGTTACAATCTTGAGCAGCAGCCTGCCAACCCCATGGTGTTGGCAGATGCCCGCGCAATTGAACAGGTTTTTGTGAATCTGATAAGCAACGCCCTGCAGGCAATGGAAACTGATGGCGGTAGTCTGAATATTAAAATTCATCCGGTTTCACCTGAAGCCAATCCGCCTCAATATGAGATTATCGTGGCTGATTCAGGCCCAGGCATCCCGGAAGATCTGATCAAGCACGTTTTTGAACCCTTCCTGACTACCAAAGCAAAGGGCACGGGCTTGGGATTGGCTATCTCGCGCCGAATTATCACGGCGCATAAGGGAAATATTTACGTTGAAAGCTTTCCAGGCGGAACAATGTTCCACGTCCTCCTCCTGAAAGCGACTTAAGGAGTTACATGGCAGCAACTGTTTTAGTCGTTGATGATGAAGAAACCGCCCGCATGGTCGTTTCTGAATTTTTGCGTTCGAAAGGTTACGAAGTCCTCGAAGCCGGCACTCTGGCAGATGCCCGTGCTGTCATCTCGAAGGGTGTCGCAGACATCATCATCCTCGACGTACGCCTGCCCGATGGTTATGGTCCGCACTTGCTCACCGAAACCTCACGCCTGCCTCTGCGCCCCCAGGTTATTATTGTCACTGCCCATGGCGAAGTCTCGATGGCAGTTGACGCCATGAAAAATGGCGCGCAGGACTTCATGGAAAAGCCGCTTGACCTGCTCGAGCTGGAAAAATCAGTCAATCGTGCGGCTGAAGTCATATCCATGCGCCGGGAGTTGGCGCATTTGCGCAGCAACCAGGGCAAGCACGATGAATTCATCATCGGCGACACACCCCAGATGAAACACATCCTGGAACTGGCAGGTCGCGCATCGGAGTCTTCAGTTTCGGTTCTGATTACCGGGCCAACCGGTACAGGCAAGGAAGTGCTGGCGCAATACATTCACCAAAATGGACCGCGTTCGGGCAAACCCTTCATCGACATCAACTGTCCTGCTATCCAACCAACTATGTTTGAATCCGAGCTTTTTGGGCATGAGGCTGGCTCCTTTACTGGCGCGACCAGCAAACGGAATGGTTTGATGGAAATCGCCGATGGCGGCATTCTCTTCCTCGATGAGATATCTTCCATGCCGGTCGACCTCCAGGCTAAATTCTTACGAGCGCTGGAAGAACGCGCTTTCAGGCGGGTTGGCGGATCAAATCTGATTCGCGTGGACGTTCAGGTGATCGCCGCTTCAAATCGCGACCTGAAAGAAATGATCGCAAGGCATGAGTTCAGGGAGGACCTCTATTACCGCCTCAAGGTTGTCGACCTGGATTTGCCATCATTAGCCGAGCGCCGCCAGGACATCCCCGATCTGGTGGGTTACATGATCCGGAAGTTCAACCAACGCCTGGGCAACAACATCCTGGATGTCTCACCTGCAGCAATGCAAGCAATGATTGACTATGATTGGCCTGGAAATATTCGGGAATTAAGCAATGCCATCCAGCATGCGGTTCTTTTCTGCGACGAGCCCACTATTGAGCTCAACCACTTACCAAAAGACATCACCAAATAAGCACTGTTGAAGGTCAGGCTGGCAAGCTTGGCATAGTAGTTGCAACATAACCTCCGATAAGTATTTTCATCGGAGGTTATTTATGTTAACTAATGGAGATCAGGTACTTCTAATTGTTTCAATAGTGCTTTTCGCGTTGGGCGTTCTTTGCCTGATCCTGAGCATTGTCATCCTGGTTAAACAGTCGCTTGGTCGGAACATTCAGAGCATTGCAGAATCAGCAACGATTTTGGCTGAGAAAGGGATCACCGAAGGAGTATCGGGGCTGGTTGGTAACGCTTCGCTGCTCATCAGCTCCCTGAATGACCTCGCCAAGTCCAACACAGGCATTGGCATTTTCTTTGTCTTCCTGAGCCTGGTACTGTTCGCCGGTGCTTACTATATGCTTAAACCATTCATTGGCGCCATGCCCTAATTTTGCTGAAAGGAGTAACAATGTCAATTGAGAGATTGCTTGACCAGATCCGGGTCCGCTTTGATACGCAGACTGCCCGCGCGGTGGTCAGCGCTTTTCGCGCTGAACCGCTCGCCTGGCATTATCTGGAAAATACACCCGACCTGGAACAATGGCTGTCGTTTGCTTCTGATGACCTCTCCCGCTGGCAGCCTGCCGTCCTCGCTCTTTTCTCTCTCGACCAAACCCTGCCCGAACAGGATCTGACCAATCTCGAAATCAACCTCCCAGCTGAATTACACGAGCGGGTCACGAATGTTTTCGAAATGACCCGCCTGACTGGTCTTGAACCGACAAGTTTGCCAGATGCTGCTCTGCTTGCCCTTCATTTGCGTGAATTCCGCCGTAAAGAAGGCTCATGGGATGCAATCTCCGAAAATCTGCTCACGGGTAAGTGCCGTCTTGCGGTTTGGAAAACTGCTTTCGCCATTCTCCCTCAACTCGTGCCTGACTTTGATGCCGCCATGGACAGCCTGGTCACACAGCTTTCGCCTCAGCATGCAGAGACACTGGGCAGCCTGATTGTTCACCAGGTGGTGATCAATCCAGCCGACGAAAACATCCGCTATCAAACCTATCGCCGCAGGCTTCAAAAAGCTCCCGTCGAACTCCAAATTTCCGCCCTCCGCGCCATGCGCTCTGTTGAAGATGAACCGCTGATTAAACTGCTTGCAAACAGTTTTTTGGCTCAGGTTCAGTCAGCTAATGGGGATTTTAACAAAAATGCTGATCAATCTACTGTTGAATCTTTCCGCCAGCAGGCTGTTCTCAGCCAGATTGCCGGACAGCCCGCCCAAGCCTCCCGCGCAATTGACCATGCCTTCGATGCCCTGAACCGACAACAAGCTGAAATCCTGCGCAATCTCGCTTTTGAACTCGAAAGCTCCAACCCCGAAGAAGCCCGCAAGACCTGGGAAGAAATTCTGCGTCTGCAGCCAGATAACACCACTTACAAAAAAGAATACGCGGAATTTCTGATCGCAAATGATGATCCTGATTATGGTTACGAAATCCTTCAGGAGATACCGGATGATGCCACCAGGGCGCTTTACGCCCTACGCTATCCGGTCATCAGCGCGACTGACCCGGAAGGCAGCCATTCCCTGGACAAAGCGCTCGAAAAGACAACGCTCCAAACCAGCAGCTCGCGTTTTTCTTCAGAGTCCGACAATCTCAAGGCTGCCCGCTACGCGTTTGAAAACAAAAAGTATCAGATTGCCAGTAATTTCATCCGCAAAGCCCTTTCGGAAAATCCTAACGATCTCCAGACCATCAAGCTTTCTGGTCAGATTGATCGCCACATGGCAAACATCGACGATGCAATTGAATCCAGCGCGCTGTTGGCTTTGTTTGAACCTCAAAATCAAGCCAACAAAAAGGATCTTGCCTCTCTTTACCTCCAATCGCAGCAGCCGGAAAATGCCCTAAGGATTTACCAGGATCTGATCCACGCTTCAAATGAACCTTCACGCACGGACCTGCTCAACTTCGCTGAAATCTCCATCAAAGCCTCCCAGGCTGAGAAAGCGATTCCAATCGCGCAGGCTTTCCTGAAAAAGGACGCGTTTGATGGTGAAGCCTTGGTTTTGCTCTGCAACGCTCTGATTGCCACAGGCAAAAACGATGAAGCTGTTGAGGTGCTTGAAAAAGCTTCGGCTCTTGCCCCCGAAAAACCTGCCAGCTGGCTCTCGCTCGCGCAAATCTGGACCAACCTGGGACAGGAATCAAAAGCCATGCAAGCCCTGCGCAAGGCCAAAGCAGCCTTGCCGGATGACCCCGCTATTCTGAGCGCCCTCGGAGCGTTATATCTCGCGAACGATCAGCCCACTGAAGCAATCAGCGTTCTCAGGCAGGCTTTTCAGCTTGATCCTTCCAGCACTTCAGTCAGAAAATCACTGGCACAAGCCTATCTGACCCATGGCTACGTTGATGAAGCCTGGACAATCATCGCGCCGCTCGAGGATGATTACACCTCCGACCCGGAATTGGCATATGTCCTGGGACAAACACTGGCTGCCATGGGAGACCTGAATGGTGCCCGACCTGTCCTGCGTTTTGCCTGGCAGTCCAGCCGCTCAGACACTGCCCTTCAGTCCTACGCGGAACTTTTGATCAAAAGCTACAGCAAAGGTGTAAAACCTGGCACTCAGGAAGTGAAAGAGATGTCCCAGTTACTTTCAACCATGGAAGAACGCCAACAGGAACGGGACGGGCTCTTCGACATGCGCCTGCTGCAAGCTGATCTTAAAGCAAGCCTTGGCATGTACGACGCTGCCTACCAGGACTACCTCCAACTGCTTGACTACCCGGAGTCAAGATCTCCCCGCTCTTATCATCACCTCCAGTTCCAAACCGGAAAAACAGCTCTCGCGCTGGGTCTTACGGACATCAGCCTGGCATCGCTTCAGGAAGCAGTTCTGACCGACCCTGATGACCTTCCCTCCCGCCATACGCTTGCGAAAGCCTACATGGAAGCCAATCTTGAGGATGAAGGCTTTGCCACCGCACGCTCCGCCATGCAGATTGCTCCAACAGAGATAGAAAATGTGCTTTGGTACAGCGACTTCATGAGCGAGCACGACAAAGCCCGCGAGGCGATCCAGGTGTTGAAAGACACCATCCACCTCCGGCCGGATGATAAAGCACTCTACCTGACGCTTGCGCGTACTTATGTCAATCTGAATCAGATCGAAGAAACCAAAGAAACCCTCAACCAAATGCTTGCGTTGGAAGATATCGAGACTGAGGAATACGTTAATGTGGCAAATCTCTACCTCCACATGAATCAACCCGACGAAGCCTCGCTCATCATTAAAAAGGCTATTTCAGATAATCCCTTCCCGGATTTTGCCGAAAGTCGCGATCTGGTTTATTCAGTCCTCAAACTTGGTGACTCAGCGGCGGCTTTGCAGTTGATCAACGATCTTGAGCCTGCCCTGCAAGCCAATCTTGCCTACCCATTGCTGAAATCCGATGTACTCGCAGCCAACCAGCAGTTCCTGCCAGCCCTTGAAATCCTTGAAGACATCCTGACCAAATTGGAATTTGCTCCGGAAATGCTTGGGAGTGTGGCTGGGGATGCGGCCGAACAGAACCTTGACTACCCTGCCTACAACCGTGCGGGCCTTTACTACCGGGCTGCTCAGCTTGAACGAATGATCGGCGATCTGCTGGTTTCTCAAAAACACGCAGCTCTGGCCTTGAAAGCTGACCCGGGCAATGAGCCGGCATTCCTGCTCCAGCTTGAACTTGCCCTGGCAAGCAGTGATTCAGAGACTTTGTCCAACGCGCTTGATTTCCTCAACACCCAGGAAACCCGAACTCACACCGCAACCTCAACCGCGAGCATCCTGGCCCTTGATGCGATGCTAAAAGATGACCTGCCAAAAGCGCGCTTGCTTTGGGAGCACTTCCTTTCTGACAAGACCCACTCACCAACCGCCCGGGCGCTTGAAAGCTTATTTGCCCATCAGAGCGGTAACGCGAAATCAGCCGCATTCATCCTGACAGAAGCAGTAGAGATGCTCGACGAGCTTGAGATTCGCCTGAGGGTGCAATCCTTTGACATTGCGAGTCATTTTAATTGGATCTGGCACACGCTTGCTGTGGCTAAAGCTGCCTGGCAGCTATCCGATTGGGATATTGCTGATCGCTTGCTCAAAGCAGCGCTTTCAGTTGCCAAAATAAACCCCATCGCCAATAAGCTCCTGGCAGAATATCTGACAGATAAGCTCAGGCAGACGAACAACGCTCACTTTTTACGCCTGCTGAGCCACGCCCCCAAGCCTTTCGACCCCCAGCATTCAGATTTCGACTTGATCGAAGAACAAATCTCAATTGCTGGTCGCGCAATCGCCCCTTCAGAACTGCTGCCAACCCTGAAAATCAGCCAGGCACTAAAAAATTGTCATTGGTCTGAGGAAAATGATTTGCACAAACTGATTACCAATGGCAAACAAGCTGCCCAGGTACTTTCTGTTTTGGTGGACGATGCTTCCATAGCGGACATCCTTTCAGGTTTCAGCAAAAACGCAGATGTGAACTTCCAGCAGGCAATCCAAAGCCTGCATTCAGACCCTGGCAAGTCCGCGGCAATCGCTCTGAAGTTGCTCGAATTCCAGCCTGAAGATCCTGCGCTGCATATCCTGCATGCAATTGCCTCCCGAAAAAACCCCTTGTTGGCAGCCGAATCAGCTAAGACTGCCCTCGCGATCTGGCCAGACGAACCGGATTGGCACGCCCTGGCAGCAACCATGTACCAGGATGCAGGTAAATATCCCGAAGCCGCAAAACATCTCGAGGAAGCCATTCGGATTGCCCCAAAAGAGGCTCAATACTGGCAAATGCTCGGGGACGTAAAACTGCTTGAAAAGGATTATCACGCCGCCAAAGACTACTTTGGCAAAGCAACAGATCTCTTCCCGTCCAATCCAGATGCGCTTCACTCGCTCGCGATCATCAATCAACAGCTTGGCGAGCACCAGATCGCCATTCAGTGCCTGCGCAAAGCCAGCCAGCTCGACCCCGGGAACATCCTCTACGAAGAGGGCATCGCACAGTCGCTGCTTGCCAGGCAGGATCTTCCTGAAGCCGTTCAGCAAGCGGATGCTATTCTAAAAACCGATCCAAAGAACGAAATTGCCTGGCAAGTGAAGGTCAAAGCACTGCTTAAGAGCAACAAACCAGAGGAAGCCCGGCAGGTAATCCATTTTGCTCTTGCCGTCGTTGAAAACCCCGTGCCCTTTGAGCTGCAGAAAATTGACCTCGATAACGCCCGAAATCCTCACCAAGCAATGCTGGCATCACAAAAAATTGCTGAAGATTATCCCGAAAATGTGGCTGTTCTGAACAATCTCGCCCGCAAACAAATCCAAATTGGGGAGATCGAGAAAGCGGAGCAGACTCTGCAGCGCAGTTTGGTCCTGGACCAATCCAACCCTGAAACATTGGTTGCGCTTGGCACGGTGGATCGTGTTCGCGGCAATTTGGACCAGGCCTTGGCACACCTCGCGCAAGCCATTGAACTGCAGCCAGGATTAGTGGAAGCCTACCTCGAGTTGGGGCTTACCTACCAGGACCGCCGCGAGGTCGGCAATGCCATTCAGACCTATCACAAAGCCATTGCCATGGTCAGCAACGATCCCCGCCCCTACCTGCAGGCAGCAGCTGCTTACAAGGAAAGCCGCGACTATCGCAATGCTGAGTTTATGCTGCGCCAGGCTTCCCAGCTTTCTCCATCAGACCAGAACATCCGTCGGCAGCTTGCCGCGGTGGTTGCCCTAAATATTGTAAATAACCTCCAGGAGGCTCCTAAAAGATGAGACCTTATAACGCCCGCAAAAGTGATGAAGTGTTGGTTGTCAGGCGCGGAAAGTTCCTGACTCTGCTTCAGACCGCACTAAGCAACCGCGAATTCCAGTTTGCCCGCCAGGCTTCTTTGATCTGGTTGGCGAGTTACCCAGGTGATCTTCTGATCAGCTTTATTTATGCTTCGGTATTGGCAGAACTTGGCGACACTGAAATGGCAAGCAAAAACCTGGCTAAACTCCTGGCATATGACCCCGAATTCGTAGAGGCTGCCAGCCTGCTGGATCGTCTCACTGGTGAAATCAATCGCGACACCCACGCCAACATGTTGTACTTGCAGCGCAGTGCCTCCAGCGCGAAATCTCCAACCACCTGGCTCGAAGGCTTAATCGCTGCTCGCAATGCGTGGGAAAGTGGAGATCTGACCGGTGCGGAAAAGGCAATCCTTGAATCCCTGGCGCATAACCCGCGTTCACCTTTGCCCGCAGCTTTTCACATGCAGATCATCCACCAAACCGGCAACACCACCCTGCTCGAAACCCTCGCGGGTATTTACAGCAGCCGTTGGTCTGATTGCGTCCAAATCAAGGTTCTCTCGGCAATTGCCGATATTCAGCAGGGCAACGATACTGCCGGCGTCGAAAAAATGCACTGGTGTGCCGCGCATGACGTCAGCGGACAGGTCATAAACCGCCTGCTCGGACCCAATCATAGCTACAAGCCCCTCTGGCCGGAAGACCTCAAGGTCTATCTTGACCTGCCAGTGCCAGCCTCTGTTGCAGCGGAATTGGGCTGGAATGTGCTTTCCAATTCAAATTTTGTTGCTCCCGATAGTGGTGCCAAGCAAGCAGCGCCGCAAACTGCTGAAGAAATCATCAATGATGATCCCACCCTTGCGCTCCACTTACCAGATTACCTGCTGGACGAATTGGCAGAATCTGGGGATGGTGATTATTCCGAGGTCCCAACCAGCTCCTTCTTCCTGCGAGACATCGCCACGCCACCCCTCCCCGCTGGCCACACCAACGAAGTTCCTGCTGTGCGTTCAACCAATGCGGTTAAGTCGGCGCCAATTTCCGAGGAGTCACAGGCAACTGTTGCCGCAATCACTGAAATTCAAACTGAATTCGAAAAGATTGCGCGGAAAATCAACAAATCCGAGTTGATGAACACTGACGGTCGATTCCCCAGTTACGTGATTGTAACTTCACGTGGGAATCTTGAGAAAAAGTACGGCGCGAATACCGCTGATGTCGTGATCGAATCGATGCGCAAGCTGAGCCTCAACATCGTGGACTTGCCGGGCTGGAACAGCCTCGTTTACGTCCCGGATGATGAAACCAGTGCCCGCGAACAAGGGCTGGACCCCATCCAGGCCAGTGATGCCTGGAAGATCAAACTTTCTCTCACTGATCTGGATGCGAAACTTGCTTCCCGCGGGGAAATGATCGGCGCGCTCTTGATCATCGGCGGAAGTGACATTGTGCCTTTCCACATGCTGCCCAACCCCACCGATGATTCGGATGTCAATGTGCCCTCAGACAATCCCTATGCCACCCTCGATGAGAATTATTTCATCCAGCAGTGGCCTGTCGGTCGCATCCCGGACGAAGCCGGCAGCGATGCCGGTTACCTGCTTGAGCAGATACGCTTCCTGACCAAAGAATACGAACTGAAAGTCAAGTCAAAAAAGAGTATTTCAACCAATATCCTTGCAAATCTGCTGCGCAGCCTGGCTCAGAGATTCGCGACCTTTAACGTCCGCTTTCAAAAACCCGACAATATCGGCTGCACAGCCGAAGTGTGGAAACCGGCATCTTCGGAAGTTTTCGCGGTTATTGACCGTGCTGACCGCCTGATGAGCTCTCCACCGACAAATAACAGCAACCTGCTAAACGGGCAGATACCCGACTCCAAATTCGCCTATTTCAACCTGCACGGACTCAAGGATTCCCCTGAGTGGTATGGTCAGCGCGACCTTGCCAAACCATCCGCCGAGCCTGAATATCCAGTCGCGATGGAGCCCACCAACTTCAATCCCAATACATCCTCCCCGGAGATTGTATTAACTGAGGCTTGCTATGGCGCAAACATTCTGGATAAGAAGGTCAACGAAGCCATTTCACTCAACTTCCTCGCCTGCGGCACCCGGGCTTTTGTGGGTTCCACTTGCATCGCCTACGGCTCTGTGAGCAAAAGCCTGGTAGCTGCAGACTTGCTCGCCTACCATTTCTGGACCCACATCAAAGCGGAAGTGGCTGTTGGCTACGCCCTGATGCGCGCTAAGCTTGCCCTGGCAAAAAAGATGACCGAGGAGCAGGGTTACCTGGATGGGGAAGACCAGAAAACCATTCTTTCGTTCGTGCTCTACGGCGACCCTCTGGCTTCCAGTGTGAACATCAAGGAAGTCACAAAGCCCGCCATCCGCCCCACCACCACCCCAGAGCTCAAAACTATCAGCGACTCCCGCGAGGAGTTGATTGTGGCAGCCAATGAGATGCCGGATGAGATCCTTGAAAAGGTCAGGAAGGTCATCAGCAGTTACCTGCCAGGTTTGGATGACGCCACCGTCTCCCTCAACCCCCAATTGACCAACTTCAAGCTCGACCCTGCCATGGTCCAGGCACACCGGGAGAAATTCGATTACGTCAGCCAGAGCCAGCGCTATGTGGTGACGCTCAAAAAGAGCTACGAATACCGCCAGCACAACCACAACCACTTCGCCCGTGTGACCTTCAACCAGAAGGGCGAAATGTTGAAACTGAGCTCCTCGCGGTAGAAATTACTCCCATATGGCGGAATGCGTCTCTTTTGCGCACTGTTCCAAATTCATCATACGTAGGGCGGAATGCGCCTCTGCCTGCCCTCGCAGCGTAGCTGCAAGGGTTCGCCACTCCGCCAAATTCATCACTCGTAGGGCGGAATGGCGTTCTTTTCGCCACTCCGCCAAATATTGCATTCACCGTAGGGCGGAATGCACCTCTGCCTGCCCTCGCAGCGCAGCTGCAAGGGTTGCGCACTCCACCAAATTCATCACTCGTAGGGCGGAATGCACCTCTTTTGTGCACTCCGCCAAAAGGATTCCTACGTTGTCGGAGTGAAACCGCACCATACTCTCCATAACCCAATATCTGCAGGCGCTTTCATTCCGACCTACGTATTTTTTTCACCAAATTCATTGCTCGTAGGGCGGAATGCACCTCTTTTGTGCACTCCGCCAAAAGGATTCCTACGTTGTCGGAGTGAAACCGCACCAGACTATCAATAATCCAATATTTGCTGGCGCTTTCATTCCGACCTACGTATTTTTTTCCGCCAAGTTAAACATTCCTCGTAGGGCGGAATGCACCTCTGCCTGCCCTCGCAGTGTAGCTGCAAGGGTTCGCCACTCCGCCAAATGGTTTCGTCGGTTGTCGGAGTGAAACCGCACCATGCTCTCCATAATCCTATATTTGCAGGCGCTTTCATTCCGACCTACGTATTTTTTCCGCCAAATTCATCACTCGTAGGGCGGAATGAGCTTCTTTTGCTCACTCCGCCAAAAGGATTCTTTGGTGGTCGGAGTGAAACCGCACCAGACTCTTTATAATCCAATGCCTACAGGCGCTTTCATTCCGACCTACAAAAATTTCGGATCATTCGCCGAAAGAACAATCATTTTCTTCAAATTTTGTGGTGTCTATTTTATTCTTCTTGGAATCGCCGTCGAAATACATACAGTAGCTTGACCATGCCCAATCGCCAAAATCTTCGACATATCCATGTTTTACAGGGTTATAGTGGATGTAATCAAAATGATGCAATAAATCCTCTTCATCACGAATAGTATGTTCCCAGAATCGATCCTGCCAAATAACTAATTCAGGTTTTCTGAGCACTGAGCGAATTTCTTTCGTTGTGAGGCGTTTAATGTTTCGAATCTTTTGAGAAAATGAATTGTCATCTGCCGTTAATGCGATGAGAAGATGCACGTGATCAAATAAGACACAATAAGCCAACAGATCAAACGGTTCACGCTTCTGTGTTTGGTTTATGGCTCGCATCAAAATGTTGGCGGCAACCTCATCCGAGAAAATTGGTTGACGTTTATGTGTCACAAGCGTAAAGAAATAGATACCGCCATAGACTTGATTCCGTATGTAATCAGGCATGATCAAAGTTTATCATCCTATGGATTCCGTAGTCAAATATACGTCGGAGTGAGCCTGCTCCACACTCATGTCAAATCAGCATCTTGAGGCAGTCTCATTCCGACCTACGTATTTTTTCCGCCAAACAAAGCATTCACCGTAGGGCGGAATGCGCCTTTTTTGCGCACTCCGCCAATGACATGATGGTTGTGTCGGAGTGAAACCGCACCAAGCTATCGATAATCCAATATCTACAGGCGCTTTCATTCCGACCTACGTATTTTTTCCGCCAAATTCATCACTTGTAGGGCGGAATGAGCTTCTTTTGCTCACTCCGCCGAAAACATTATGGTTGTGTCGGAGTGAAATCGCACCATACTCTCCATAATCTAATATCTGCAGGCGCTTTCATTCCAACCTACACTTCACCAAAGATCTTTTCAATCCCAATCATCTACACGATATCTTCTCCCCTGATTGTCTAATTCCACGATAATCTAACTCAATCATTTTGCCTCCCGTTTGATAATTATCTATTTCACCGTGCAGATTCAACCCCAACCAAACCTGTCAAGGCTAATTTCCGCCACAATCGGAAGTTTAAGTTATACTTATCACCGTGAACTACCAAAACCACGTCTTATTAAACACGTCAAAAATGTCCATCAATTTCTTCCGAATTGACCACAAACAGGAGTAAGCATGTACGGATACAGTGGAAAAATCCTTCATATTGACCTGAAAACGAAGAAAAATTGGGTCGAAACCAAACCTGAGGAATGGTACAAAATTTACATTGGTGGGGTATCGATGGCTTCGCGTCTACTTTGGGAAAATATCACTCCCGGCTGCGATCCACTCGATGACGGCAACCCGATTTGTTTCGCCAATGGCATCTTCACCGGCACTCCGGTGCCTGTAGGAGGCAAATTTGGGCTCGCATCCAAATCGCCCCTGACCGGTTTCATCGGAGATAGTCTTTCCGGCAGCTGGTTCTCAATCGCGCTTAAACGCGCTGGCTGGGATGGCATGGTGCTGCACAACAGCTGCGATCGCTGGACCCAACTCTTTGTCGACGATGATCGCGTCCAGTTCAATGATGCCACCTATTTGCTCGGCAAAGGCACCTTCGAAACCGAAGAAGCCATCCGCGTGAAACTTGGTGATGATCAGATCCGTTCCTGCACCATCGGTCCTTGCGGCGAGAATCTCGTGCGCTACGCCAACGTCACCAACGACGGTCGCCAGGCTGGGCGTACCGGTCACGGCATGCTTTGGGGTCATAAAAAACTCAAGGCAGTCTCCGTGCGAGGTACCCGTGGAGTGAAAGTCTTTGACCCAAAAACGCTCAATCAGCTCTCTTACGATATCTCCAAGAGCGCTCAAGGCAAAGACACTGAAAAATACCGCATTTACGGTACCTCCACCGGTTTATTGAATACCAACAAGATGGGCGTTTTACCTACGCGCAACTTCCAGGAAGGTGTTTTTGAAGATGCCGAACTGGTTAGTGGTGAATACCTGGATAAACACCACAAGGTCAAAGTAATAGCCTGTGCCCAGTGCCCCATTGCATGCGAGCAGATGTCCATGGTCAAGACCGGACCATTTGCTGGCGCGATGACTGGCATCGAATACGAAAGTCTCTTCGCCAACAGCTCCAACCTGGGCATCTCAGACATGCGAGCCGCCATCAAGCTGATCACCATATCCGATCAGGATGGCATGGACAGCATCACCATGGGTGTCACAATTGGCTGGGCAATGGAATGCTACGAAAAAGGCGTCTTAAAGAAGGAAGACTTCGCCAGCAAAGCTCATCCCGAAGGTCTCGAATTGCACTTTGGCAACGGCGACGCGGCTGTAGCCGTGGCTGAGATGATTCGCGACCAGGAAGGCATTGGAAAACTGCTTGCCCAAGGGACTCGCATCGCCAGTAAAGTAATTGACGAGGAACGCGGCACCGAAACTTATAAGTGGGCAGTTAACACAAAGGGTCTTGAATCCGCCGGATATGATGCGCGCACCCTTAAAACCTTTGCCCTCGGGCTTGCCACCGGCACCCGCGGCGGCTGTCACAACCGATCTGCCGCTTACGATCCGGACATGAAAGGTGAGACCAACCGCTTCACCGTTGATGAAACCCGCGGTCGCGTTGCAGCAGATTCCGAAGAATACGCAGCCGTCTACGATACGCTGCCTTTGTGCAAGTTCATTCGGCGTTGTTTCACCGGTAAAGCAGACCGCGCTGGTGCCTGGCCTGCCATTGCCAAACTGATCAATGCCACCACTGGCTGGGAATTTGGTTACGATGAAGTTGACTTGATCGGTGTGCGCGCTTGCACCATCAAGAAAGCCTTCAATATTCGCGAAGGTTGGACTGAGAAAGATGATGACCTTCCCTGGCGCTGGAAGCACGATCCCTTCACAAAAGGTCCTAGCGCAGGCGTAATTGTGACCGATGAAGAACTGGAATATATGAAAGACCTTTACTACAAGGCCAAAGGCTGGACCAAGGAAGGTTTGATCCCCAAAGAACTGTTGATCAAACTTGGCATGCCCGACGTGGCTGAAGAAATCGGAGTCTAACGAGGAACTTATGGCAACCAGTACATCAAAATATGCTTATATCGATTGCGATCCAAATCTTTGCGTAGGCTGTCAGCTTTGTGAGTACATCTGTTCGTTCACAAAAACTGGAGAATATAACTCCTATCGCAGCCGCATCCGCACCGTACGCGTGGATGAAGTCCTCATCACCGCTATCGCCTGCCGCACCTGCGAAAACGCGCCCTGCGTGATCGTCTGCCCGCGTGACGCCCTTACCCAGGACCCCGTGACCGGTATCATTGATATCAATGCCACTAAGTGTGACGGCTGTGCCTGGTGCATTGAAGCCTGCGATTTTGGCGCGATCTCCATCAACCCCCAAACCACTCTGGCAGAGATCTGCGACCAGTGCAAGGATGAACCGGACGGTCCTCAATGTGTAAAGTGGTGCCCCAAAGAAGCACTTACCCTGACCACACCCGATCAGCGCGCCCAAAAGACTCGCCGCAATCTGATTAGCGAATCTTTAAACATTCCCCAGAAAGCAACGGATCCTAAATGAGTGAAGACCCCATCACCAAGAGCCATGCCGCGGACTTCCCGCAGGATGAGCCCCGCATTGGTGTCTACGTCTGCCATTGCGGCAGTAACATCGCCGGCGTTATTCCCCCGGGAGAAGTTGTAGAATTTGCCGGCAAACTCCCTGGCGTTGTGCGCTCGATTGACACCATGTATGCCTGTGCCGACAGTGGTCAGCGCCTCATCAAAGAAGACATTGCCAAATATGGACTAAATCGCGTTGTCGTTTCAGCCTGTTCGGTTCGCATGCACGAACCGACTTTCCGTGGTTGTGTGGCTGAAGCGGGTATGAACCCCTTCCTGATGGAAATGGCAAATATCCGTGAGCAGTGCACCTGGGCGCATGGGCATGACCGCGAAGGCGCTCTTGAAAAAGCCAAAGACCTCACGGCAGCCGCTGTTGCCAAAGCAACTTTCCTGACCCCGCTGGATATGATCAAAGTGCCCGTCACCAAACGCGCCATGGTCATCGGTGGCGGTGTGGCTGGCATCAACGCCGCCCTCGACCTGGCTGAACAAAATATTCCGGTCACATTAGTAGAAAAAGAACCAACGATTGGAGGGGTCATGGCGCAGCTTAACAAGACCTTTCCAACGATGGACTGCAGTATATGAATTCTTGCACCAAAAATGGTTGACGCGGCGCGTCAGCCCCTGATTGAAGTAAAGACCTTTACCGAAGTTGAAAAAGTTGAAGGATACGTCGGCAATTTCGTAGTCACTCTTAGAGAAAAAGCCAAGTATGTCCGTGCGGATCGCTGCAATGGCTGCGGCGCCTGCACCAAAGCCTGCCCAGTGGAAGTTCCTAATGATTTCGAATTGGGTCTTGCCCCCCGTAAGGCTGCTTACATTCCCATGAGCCAGGCAGTGCCCCTCATCTACAACATCGACATGGATGCCTGCATCCACTGTTACAAATGCGTGGAAGCCTGCGGAGCCCTGGAAGCGATTGACTTCAGCATGGAAGATAAGCTGGTGGAGCAGGAAATCGGCGCCATTGTGGTGGCAACCGGTTTCAGTCACTTTGACCCCACCCCCATGACCGAATACGGTTATGGTCGCTTCCCGAACGTGATCACGGCCATGGAAATGGAACGCCTGAATAACTCTGCCGGTCCCACCCACGGTGCTCTGATCCGCCCCAGCGATGGAAAAAGACCCAAGAACATCGCAATCATTAATTGCGTCGGTTCCAGGGACAAACGCTACAACACAAGCTGCTCGAACTTCTGCTGCATGTACGCCATTAAGAACGCGCTGCTGCTCAAGCAGATGCACCCGGATGCGGAGTTATCAATTTATTACATCGACATTCGCACACCTTCCAAGGGTTACGAAGAGTTCTACGATCGTGCCCGTGAGTCTGGCATCCGCTTCATCCAGGGACGCCCTTCCGAAATCACCGAAGACCCCGATACACACCAACTTTTCATCGCTTCGGAAGATATCACGCTTGGCAAAGTGATTGAACGCGAGTATGACATGGTCATGCTCAACCAGGCTGCCATTCCCCAGCCCGACCAGAACCACATGAGCTCCGTGCTCAACGTGGCGCAGTCTCCTGGCGGGTGGTTCATGGAATATCATCCTAAACTGCGCCCGATGGACAGCCCCACAGACGGTATTTTCTTCGCCGGCGCCTGCCAGGGTCCCAAAGATATCCCTGCCAGCGTAGCCCAGGGTTCTGCGGCTGCCTCGCGCGCTTCTCGCATCCTGCACTCCGATAGCTGGCAGATCGAACCGACCGTTGCAGTCGTCTGGCCGGATCGCTGCATCAGCGCCAAAGGTCAGGCCTGCGGCATCTGCAGCCGTGCCTGCCCCTACGGAGCAATCGATTACACCAAGGGTCTCGCGGCAGAAGTCATCACCGCCAAATGCCACGGTTGTGGTGCCTGTGTTGCCGAGTGTCCGCACGACTCGATCACCCAACTCCATTACACCGACGCCCAGGTGCTGGCACAAATCCGCACCTTGTTGGCAATTGAACCCGAGAAAAAGATCCTGGCTTTCCGCTGCCAGTGGTGCTCCTATGGCGGCGCAGACCTTGCTGGCACCTCACATTTTGAATACAGCGCCAATGAACGTGGTTTGCGCGTGATGTGCTCGGCGCGCATGGATGCTGACCTGATCTACGAAGCTTATCGCCTCGGTGCGGGTGCAATTCTTTATTCAGGCTGCCATCCGCAGGACTGCCACTACATCACCGGTCAGATTTCCGGCGCCAAACGCGCCGCCCGTCTTGAAAAGATGTTTGATCGCATGCAAATGAGCCCGGGTCGCTTCCGCACTGAGTGGATCAGCGCGGCTGAAGGCGATAAATACGCCCGCGTCATCAATGAAATGCAAGCTTCCCTCGATGCCATCCCCGAAGATGTTTTGAAGGCTGAAATCGAACGCCTGCGCCCTGAGATGGCTAAGAGACTCACCAAAATGGGTGACGTACCCGGTGTAGCTCAGGCAATGGTCCAGGTGGACTTCATTGTCGAAGAAATGGTTGGCAAGGAGAAAGTCGCATGAGTGGTTTCACCGACCCGAACACCCTCTCCGAACGCGTAAAAGCAATTCCGGGTGGGGAGATGCTGATGATGTGCTATTCTTGCGGCACCTGCACCAGCAAATGCATGATCCAGACCAAACTTGAGGGCAGTTACAACCCGCGGCGTCTGATCCGTGAGGCTGTTTTCAATATGGACGATGATGCCTTTGCCGACAAAACCACCTGGCTTTGCACCGCTTGCGATCTCTGTTATACCGCCTGCCCCCAAAAAATCCACATTTCTGGCGTGATCAATGCCGTCAAGGCATTGGCAGTCGAAAGTGGCAAGAAGACGCCCTATCAGGTTGCCAAAGTGGACGAGTCCACCTGTGTCGCCTGTGGCTTGTGTGAAAAGATTTGCCCCTACGAAGCCATCAGCATGGTTGAAAAGCGGGTTGCTTTCCGCGGCACGATTACAGTCGCCTCAGTAGACGCTAACAAATGCATGGCTTGCGGGTTGTGCACCGCGGCTTGCCGATCCACCTCCATCCGCCTGGCTGAGGACTATAACGATGCCGAGTTGATCGACTCTTTATTATCTTGGTTAGAAACCGAAAGGGTATCCTCATGAGCGAGACCCCAAAATTAGTTCTTTTCCAATGCCAATGGTGCCTTTTTTCACCAGCGGACCAGGAATGGGTTGATAACCAATTGCCCGCAAACATCCACCTCATAAAAGTACCCTGCACCGGTCGCATCAATCCGCTTTACCTCCTGAACGCCGTTCAAGGTGGCGCGGACGGCATCATGATCAGCGGATGTCTGCCCGAGCAGTGCCACTTCAAAACAGGCAATATTGGAGCCCGCCGGCAATTGGAAGAGTTTTCCGATTATCTCAATTACATTGGCTATGAGCAGGAACGCGTTCGTTTCCTTTGGCTGGACCTGCAAGATCGCGGCATTATCCAGAAGGAGCTTGCTGCATTTGAAGCTCAACTCGAAGCCCTTGGTCCTGCCCACAATCTCGCCACACGTACAGTAAAATCAGCCGGAGGTGCCAATGCCTGAGTTAGACGCCCTCAAAGCTGAGGCCAAACGTCTTCTTGATGAAGGTATAGTGGAAATGGTCATCGGTTTTAAAGCCGGTGATACCCCCCTCCACCCGCAGCCTGCGTTTTTTAAGACATCCGAAGAAATTGATCAGCTTGTTTACAATGCGCTTTGCCAGAACAATCTTGCCACTTACCTTACCCGCTTCCCGAAGACGCAAAAGATTGGCATGCTGGTGCGGGGATGCGAGAATCGTTCAGTGAACGCCCTGGTTTTTGAGGGGCAGCACCCTCGTGAGAATCTTTACCTGATTGGTATCCCCTGTGAAGGCATCATCGACTGGCGAAAGATTATCGAAAAGACCGGTGAAGAAGTGATCAGTGTTTTCGAGCAAAGTGATAACAAAATTTTGGTCGAATCGAAGTCAGGTTCCTTCACGCTGGAAAAAACCACCTTGCTGCACGAAAGCTGCGCCCGCTGCATCCATCCAAACCCAATCTCGGCTGATATCGTCATTGGCGAACTCCTGCCGGAAGGCGATCCCGCCCTGGCACGCGAGCAGGTTGCAGCTTTTACAGATCTTTCTCTCCAGGAACGGCATGCCTGGTTCCGCCAGGAAGCCGAACGCTGTATTCGCTGTTATGCCTGCCGTGAAGCCTGTCCGATGTGCTACTGCGAGGAGTGTTTCGTGGATCACGTCAGCCCGCGCTGGACCGAGAGCGGCACCACCCCGGCTGGCATGCAAGGCTGGCACATCGTGCGCGCCTTCCATCAAACCGGTCGCTGCACCAGCTGCGGCGCTTGCGAACGTGCCTGCCCGATGGACATCAAGATGACCTATCTGACCGAGAAACTCAACCAAGATATGCGCCAAAAATACAACTTCGAAGTCGGGCTGGATACCGAAACCCCACCACCATTCTCGACCATCACGCTGGACGACAAGTCCCGCTTTATAGTTTGAGGAGAGCGAAAATGAATCTGATCCTCAAAAAAGACCAACTCAATCACCAACTGAATGCCTGGCGCCAGGATTATGAAGTATACGCGCCGCAATCTCTGCAGAATTACACCCATTTTTTACCCCTGCAGGATGGATTTGAACTTGCACTCGATAAAGCTCACAACACGCGTATTCCGCCAAAAGCCCTCTTTTTGCCGACCTCCGAGGCTCTACTGAAATTCACACGTGTTGGCGGTTACGAACAAGTTCCCACAGAAACTACTCCCCGTCTCATTTTTGGCATCCGTCCCTGCGACGCGCATGCCATGACTATGCTCGACACAGTATTTGAGCAGGAACGCTACACAGATCCCCACTGGCAAGCCCGCCGCGATGCCACGCTTTTGGTTGGCCTTGGCTGCCATGAACCCTGCCAGACTGGTTTCTGCACAACAGTCGGCTCCGGTCCCTTCAACCATGCCGGTCTGGACGCGATCCTCACCGATCTCGGCGATATTTTCCTGGTGGAAACCCTGACTGAAAAAGGTGAAAGCCTTTTCAGCCAACTTGAAACTGCCACTGAGGAGCAAAGCGCGCAAGCAAGCGTACTGCAGCAGGCTGCCGCGGCAAGCATGCCGATTGCCTTTGAAACGGAAGGCTTGAAGGAAAAGCTCGATCAAAACTTCGACAGCCCCTACTGGGAAGAAATTTCGCGTTCCTGTCTGAGTTGTGGAGTGTGCACTTTCCTTTGCCCCACCTGTTTCTGCTTCGACATCGTCGATGAAGCCCAGCGCGGCGAACGCGTGCGCAACTGGGACACCTGCATGTTCCGTACTTATTCCCTCGAAGCATCCGGGCACAATCCGCGCCCCAGCCGTGTGGAACGCACCCGCCAACGCCTGAGTCACAAATACACCTATTGGGTGGATCAAATCAACCAGATCGGCTGCACAGGCTGTGGTCGTTGCGTGCGTTATTGCCCGGTCGGCTTAGACATCCGCGCCATGCTACGCAAAGCCAATCAACTTCCAAGTGAGGTAGCCCATGTCTAATGAGGCTCACAGCCCCTATCTGCCGATCCCCATGCACGTTTTGCATGCCTATTACGAGTCTAATGACCATTCACTTAAAACCCTGGAGCTCAGTTTTGACGACCCCCAGGATGCCCGCGAATTCTTTGCTGCCTACAACCCAGGTCAATTCTGCCTCTTGAGCGTTATCGGCAAGGGAGAGTCTGCTCTCGGCATCGCCAGCGCTGCCTGGGAGGGCGATTTCGTACGCTTCACCGTCCAAAAGATGGGCTCTGTTACAACTGCCCTGCATGAACTCAAACCCGGCGATCCAATCGGCATCCGCGGACCCCTTGGCAATGGTTTTCCGCTGGAAGATTGGAAAGGCAAGAACCTGGTCATCATCGGCGGCGGGTGCGCTTTTTCGACCCTCTATGCCCTGACCAAACATCTGCACCATCCTTCCAATCGCGGGGATTACGGTAAAATGACCGTCATTTACGGCACCCGCACCTCCGGGCTGTGCATGTATAAGCAGGACATTGCCGCCTGGCATCAAAGGGAAGACATGGAAGTGCATCAAGCCATTGACGTTCCGGAGCAGGATTGGCTTCACCATGTTGGCTATGTGCCTGATGTGGTCAGAGAAGTCCAACCATCTCCAGTCAATAGCGTGGCAGTTGTTTGCGGTCCTCCAATTATGACCAAATTCACCCTGCCAGCACTGGTCGAGCTTGGGTTCACCCCCGAAACCATTTTCACCTCGCTTGAAAAACGCATGAAATGCGGCGTAGGCAAATGCGGTCGCTGCAATCTTGGTCCAAAATACATCTGCAAAGACGGTCCGGTCTTCAGCCTGGCTGAACTAAACAACCTTCCAGCAGACCTTTAGGAGAAAAATGAGTCGCGGTATTCCGAAGAAAACCAAAACCGAACACGAAATGACTATCGCGCGCCCAATGGTGACGCGCAATTACCTGATGCGCTGGGATCTCGACCGCTGTGTTGGCTGCCAGATTGGTCCAATTGTCTGCCCCAAAGGCGCGCTCACACATGTGGAGGCTGAATTAAAAGACGGGCGCATCGTTAAACGCGCATCAGTGGACGTGGATGAGAAGAAATGTGTCACCTGCGGTACCTGTGTGGTATCCTGCCCCACCCATGCCATTTCGCTCACCATCAATGGCAAGCCTGAAATTCCGGTCATTGAGTACGGCGCTTATCCCGAATTCATTACCAAGACCATCTTCCGCAAGGAAAAGTTTGATTTCTCGCTAAAAGACTTCATCATCGATAACTGCCCCACCGGCGTTATCAGCTACGATGAAGTGCGCGAGACCATGCGCGTTGACTTCGACAACTGCATCCACTGCCGCCAATGCGAGATCGCCAGCAAAGGCGCCTTTGAGGTCCGCCAGGCTTGGGTCGGCTCGGTCGAATTGCACCGCGAACGCTGCGTGGAAGGCTGCCTGGCATGCGCCGATATCTGCCCCACCCGTGCCCTGCATATTGATGATGCCGGTGAGCTGATTTTGGCGGACTATTACTGCATCAAGTGCGGTGCCTGCATGGAAGTTTGCCCCGTAAAAGCCGAATATATAGAAGAACCCTTTGAGTTTGAATCGCAGGGTATGACCCTCCAACGAACGCTAAAAAAGTTGACCAACGCCGAGAAACTGCCGGTTAAAGTAGAACGCTGGCGCGTAAACCACACCGAAGTTTCCAGCGCTTCCTGGATCGAGGCACTGCGAAAAGTATCGGATGACAAAGCCAAGTCCGTTGAGATTGACCGTAAGCGCGCGCTGCGCCGGGCTGATCTGATCGACGCGCTGCGTGGGAATTTGCTTGCAAAGGCACAACTCAAAAAAGAAATAGAACCATAGCTCTTTTCCCGCTTGCAAGGATTCGATGGAACTTCCTCAGTTCTTGATGTTAATACCCTTTCTCAAAAAGTTAATGGTTGAGACCTCTGCTGAGGCCTTCCATAAAGTCTGCAAGATCCTGGATAAAAATGGGATCCAGTATCGCATTCAGACGTTCCGTTTTCAAGGCGCCGTAGGTACGGGGCTGCAATCCCGCTCTTATATGGGCTTCAACGTCACCCAAAATAAATGGGGTGCAACGCCATCCCTTTCTTATGCCATTTATGTTCGCCGAAAGGATTACGAAACAGCCTGCCAATTAACCAACTCAATCAAAATGGAATAAATCGTCCTCTTCTGGTGGCATGGCTCCAAAGCCGTGCCGTGCGGTAAAGTCAAAAGACCAACCCGTGGGGCGGTTGTACTCAGGATTGCGTTCGCCTTGCTTGAAAATTAAAACCCGCGCTTTCGAACGCAGCCGGCCAAAGTCACGCAAGTTCGGTGTGGCTGTGATCACGTTTCTGAACGTGCCGGTATTGATGTAGTAAGTTTCAATCCCCTTTTCTACCTTCATTAACTGCACGGTTGGATTGTGCGTATGCCCCGAGACGATGCACCTGATGGGCGAGTTTGGTTTGCGTAAACATTCTTCTTTGAGAATGATGTCCGATTGATCCTCAATTTTCGAACGGCGTGAAACCGGAGACAGTAAAGCCTTGACCATCCAGAAGGGCAGCCCTCTTCGCCAAAGCCGCGTTTTCAGGAGAGCCTTCAGGCTGGCGGCAGAGAATCCGGTCAGACCGCCAAAAGTGATTATCTGGCTGCCAATTTCCGGAGAAAACGCCAGGTCATCGAGCATTTTTACGAAGACCGGCTCTATTAGCCGCCAGACTTCTTTCATGGAGAACCCGGGGGTAGAGAATAAAAAGTTGATCAACGCGTTCGAAGGTCTAACGTTATCGAAATCAATCAATCGCTGGAACATCACTGAGAGATCCTGGTTTTCCAGAATATTTTCCTCGCTGTAGTATTCCTTGAACAGGATTGGCAGTTTTGCTGCAATATCCGTGGTCACAATATCCCCGAGGTTAGGTCTGTCGTAGTATTTTTTATCGATCAGGGTAGGAATTTCAGGCCATAGGCGCACATCCACCCCAAAGTTTGACGCGTCATATTCGTGCCCGTGGCGAATCAAAATTTTTGTTTCACCATTTGTTCGATGCAGGTACTGATTGTCAAAGGGCAGATCAGATGGCTCCATCCCCAGGAAGCTGCGGGTGCGGTTACGCACACGCCGGCTCGCGTTCAGTAATCGGTCGTGATTTCCGGGAATGAAATGGATGCGGACTGGTCGGCGCATCTGAATCGTCAGATTCCGAAAAATTTCCAGAGTAGCCGCAACACGCCCATCCGCAGCAATGGCATCCATGATCTCATTGATCCGCCCTTCCAACTCGCTGCCCTCGGTGACCTCATCATTGTGAGCATAAGGTCGCAGATGATCTTTTTGCCACAGTGCTGACCGGGTGATCTCAAAAATATCTCCCGCCAAAACCAGGTCAATGTCCTCAATGTTGTCGTTGCGGATAAACTCGTGAATTTCACTAAAAAAAGCGCGGTAGACCTCAGGCGGCAGATTGTGATTAAAGTAGTTCTCACCAATTGCCAGTGAACCGCTCTCCGCAAAATGCAAATCCGACATTACAATGATCACTTTCTTCTCCTGGAATTATTGTATTACAACACCCGCCTGATTTTGATCAAAGTAGCACCTGACTACGGAACTTGAAGCCTGAACGCGCCTGATTCTCTTGTGCCGACGATTAGAACATGCGTATCCATCGGATCAAACGCCAGCGCTTGAATTGTCCAGTCAAAGCTATGCGCATTCCATTTTACGCCGCAATCCTTCGTGGTCCACAATTTTGCACCCCCACCTACTGCCCATGTACATTTGTCGCCTCGAGAGCTTGCGACGCGTAGATAGCTTGAAAAAAAGTTCTCAATCCCTTCGGGCAATCCACTCAAGCCAACACGTGATGCTAAATTACCTTCTGTTGAGGTTTGCATTTTACTTAAGCCTGACGAATCGTAATTGAAAACTCCACAATCACCGACCTTGTCGCACGCAAAAACCTTCACATCGCCCTCAAGTGTCTGTACCATTTCTTGAACCACCCAGGTGTCCAGCCCGACCTGCGTCCACTGATCTCCCTGCATCGCCCACAAACCTGAACCAGCAGTGCCCAACAGTAGTATGTCATCTTTAAAAATCAAACTGCTTGGCTGAACGGAACTATGTTTGTCCATCCCAAAGGCTTCATCAGGTAAAAGAACCCGCCCTCTAACCCAGTTTATGCCCGCTTCCAGATCCTCCGGAGTGGCTTCAGGCAGCTCCCAGACCTGCCAGGTGTGACCATTCCAGACATCCATCCAGCCGCGCCCGATGGCAAACAGCTGCTCGCCTGCTAATGCCAGTGAGACCACATCCAGGCTGGTCAAGCCCGCGTTCATGGGCTCCCAGGTATCGCCTGAATCTGAAATCGTAAAAACTCCCTGCCCGTAAACCGCCCCTGCCAGCACGTCAGCTTCACCAGGCATTACCGTAAGACCAGTAATAGCCGTCAAGCGCATATCAGCCATGATACTGTTCCAGTTGGAGCCATAGCTGCTCGAGCGGAAAATGCCATTGTTCTGAGTGGCAGCATACCAGCGCTGTGGATTGCCATCGGCAATCACGAAGTCATACAGGCGCTGCCCAGCCAGACCGCGCGGAACCCAACTGGCAGCAAAATCATCCGAACTGTACAGTCCATTACCGTAAGTGCAGCTGAAAACCCGCTTTTGCTGCCTGCCAAAGGGGTCAAGATAAACTCTGTATACCTCCACGTCCATCGGCAACCCTGCACTACTCATTACCCACGAAGCTCCGCCATTCCATGTACGATAGACACCATCCCCGTGCCAGACACCGCCATAAACCAGCCCTGCGTAGGCATTATCAATGGCGAAAGACCGCGCCGAGAAGTCAGTTACGCCCGTATTGATTGGGCTGAAAGTCACGCCGCCGTTCACGCTCTTGTAAAAACCGTGTTCGTGCGCCGTCAGATAGACTAGATTGGAGTTGTTCGGATCAATATCCACATCGTAAAAATAATCCGGTTCTGGGAAGCTGTTTCCCGTCAGCAGAATGGTCCAATTAATCCCTCCATCCATACTCCTGGCAAGATAACCGACCAGGCTGTCGCTAATTCGCGAAACGACAAACATCCTCTGCGGGTTGGATGGATCAATTTCAATGTCGTAGATAATGTGGTTGTTGAGCACACCCCCGTTCGATGCCTGCCAGCTTTCCCCAGCATTGGTCGATTTATATATCCCCCCCTTGTAGGTCCCTGCAAAAACGATATTTGAACTGGTCGGATGCGTCGCGAGCGATTGGATGACCAGGTTTCCCAATCCCAGGCTTTTCCTGTACCAGGTTGTGCCCTGGTCAAAACTTTTATAAACACCGCTGCCATAATGCCCGGCGTAGATATTGTCGTTCTGACCTGGGTCGATCGCAAAGGAAGTGAAAGTACCCCCCACCGGACCAACGGGCGTCGCTTCTCCTGTCCGGATAAGTGGAAAGTAGTAAGTGTAGTTTCCGTTTGGGAATGATTGGCTAAAAACTTCGCTGAATCTAAAGGTGGTTGATATCAAACTGATCAGAAACGCGAAAAAAATCAGCCCAAAGACACTGAATCGCAGAGAACGAGAGCCCTGCAAGTGATTTCGCATATTTCCTCGCAGTTTACACTGCAACTCCCGTGCCCGGGAGACACTGATTATCTTAGCCGAGAACCTTCCCCTGAGTTTCTCATTTTTCGATATTGTTTTGAATATTCTTTCGTTGGGAAGCTGTTTTCAAAGCACTAAAATCAGAAACTCCGGAGACTTTCAGTTTAGATCGCTTCGTTGCTCGCAATGACGGATAACGAATGACCCCAAGGCAGTTGTTTTCCTGACCCCCTACCCTGACGGGCACTTCGTCGAGGGAGGGGGATAAAGGGGGTGGGTTTTTGTATTCTGACATTGCGAACCTTTTTTGTGAAGCAATCTAAACTTTAGCTAGATGTAGAACGCCGGAGGTGGCAGGATTCAATCATCAAACGCGAAGCGCTTATAGAATAAGCAAAGCTATGAAATGTCAACGTTTCTTAAGACCGAGAGTTTTGATTGCTTCGTCCCTCGCAATAACGGATAACGAATGACCCCGAGGCAAGGCTTTTCCTGACCCCCTACCCTGACGGGCACTTCGTCGAGGGAGGGGGAGAAAGGGGGTGGGTTTTTCATCCTGAACACAATGAATATTTTGATCATTAATAGTCAGATTCTTCGCAAAAAAGCTCAGAATGACAATTACTACATTTGGTGGGTTGGCTATCGCGAGGCATAGGTTGGTATGGATTCCATGACGCCATACTCTTCTAGCACGATGACCCACCCTACGATCACATTTTTCGATATTGTTTTGAATATTCTCTCGTTGGGAAGCTGTTTTCAGGGCACTAAAATGAGAAACTCCGGTGTTAGCTTAGAACCTTCCTGAAGGCTTCCAGGTTGACTTCCCCTGAGTTGCTCTTTGTCGTATCCCGACAAACCGTCACTGCGAGCCCCGGTTCTGTAGAAAATACTAATTAATGGGAATGGAAGGGACGTGGCAGTCTGCAGTTCGATGAGGCAGAAAACACCTCCACCACTGCTAATCTTATAAGTTTTTTTCTGGCCAGGCAATGCGGATCTGTTCTAGCCGAGAACCTTCCTGAACGCTTCCAGGCTGACTTCTACAGCCTTGTCGCTGATGTCGTTATGGGTCACCATGCGATATTCCCCAGGACCAGAATCCATCAACAGCACACCTTCCTGTTTCATCGCCTCCAGGAATTCTGCCATGGAAAGCGCCACACTTTCATCCAGTTGGAAGAAGATCATGTTGGTTTGGGGTGAGTTCTTGGTCAGATGCACTTTGCCATTAGCTCGCAATCCCTCTGCCAACATTGCCGCGCGTCGATGATCCTCCGCGAGCCTGTCAACCATCTCATCCAGCGCCACAATCCCAGCCGCCGCAATGATGCCTGCCTGCCGCATGCCTCCACCGAGCACTTTGCGCAAGCGCCTCGCCTTGCTGATAAAGGCTGCATCGCCACACAGAACCGACCCCACTGGGGCGCATAAACCCTTGCTCAGGCAAAAGGTGATCGAATCAGCGGGGGCAACCAGTTTGCTGGCGGGTAAGCCCAAAGCCACTGCGGCATTAAAAATTCTCGCTCCGTCCAGGTGCAGAAGTAACCCGTGTTCACGGGCAAAGGCAGCCACACTTTCGGTATATTCCAGGCTCAGTGGGATGCCTCCGCAGAAATTCTGCGTGTTCTCAATGATCACCAACCTTGAAGTCGGCTCGTGATAATCGTCCGGATTGCGCAGAGCATTCTTGAGGTCGGTCAAAGCTAAGGTTCCATCTGGTTGGTTTGGGATAGTGTGGATAACCACGCCGCCCACCGCCGAGACGCCGCCGGCTTCATGTAGGAAGGTGTGCCCCTGCGTGCCCATGATGGCTTCTTCACCCCGTGCGCAGTGCGCCATAACCGCCAGCAGATTGCCCATCGTGCCCGAAGTCACAAACAATCCACGTTCCTTGCCGAGCATATCAGCGGCTTTTTCTTCCAGGGCATTGACGGTTGGATCTTCCCCATAAACGTCATCACCCACCTCAGCGCTTGCCATTGCCTGGCGCATTTTTTCAGTCGGATGTGTGGTTGTGTCAGAGCGAAAATCAAAATATTGCATGGTCTACTCCTTCTCGAGCGTGGTTAATATTTCTTTGAGGTCTGCTGCCAGAGGCGCTGTGAACTCTGTCGGCTCTTCATCGCCTGGCAGTTTGATAGTCAGCTTGTGGGCATGCAAAAAGAATCGTGGAATATCGATCGATTTCTTTCGACGACCATAAATCTTGTCCCCCGTGACCGGGCAGCCAAGAAATGCCAGATGCACACGAATTTGGTGGGTCCTGCCCGTCAGGGGTTGCACTTCCAAAAGGGTATGATTCCGATAAGTTTCAAGTGTGTAGTACTCTGTGATGGCAGATTTGCCCTTGTCTCCATATACCACAGCCATTCGCTGCCTTATTTTCTCATCCCGACCAATTGAAGCCTCAACCCTTCCTGTAGGAGAAGGCGGTTCGCCATCCACCAAAGCCAGGTAGGTTTTTTTGGTCTTCCGCGATTTAAATTGGCGCACCAGCCAGCTGTAAGCCGCTTCGTTGCGCGCCAGGATCAGCACTCCGGATGTTTCTTTGTCCAGGCGATGCACAATTCCAGGTCGCGCTGACTCACCCACGTGGGCAATCTCAGGCCAGCGGTGCAAAATTGCGTTCACCAGGGTATCCTGGGTATTCCCAGCGCCGGGATGCACCACCATACCGGCAGGCTTGTTGACGACAATCACATTTTCGTCAACATAGATCACATCGACTGCGATGGCTTGATGCAGCAGCGGGGTCTCTTCCTGGGTTGGAAGGGAGTAAGCGACCACTTTGCCCGGTTCGAGCTTAAAGGAGGCTTTGTGCTGAACCTCCCCATCTACGATGACCTCACCTTCCGAAATCAATTGCTGGAATTGGGCACGCGAAAACTCTGGCTCAGATTGCGCCAGGAATTTATCGAGCCGTATTGCTTCTTCCCCTTCATAGGTTAATTCTCTAAGCATCTTCTCCAGGTTTCTTTTCAGGATCCGTTTTTGATCCATTTTTCTCTTTAATGATCATATCCAGCAGCATCAGTCCAACTCCGATCGTAACACAAGAGTCAGCCACGTTGAAAATCGGGAATCTGCCCACCGCAATAAAATCCGTTACAAATCCCAGCGTAAAATGGTCCACCAAATTACCCACTGCCCCGCCCAACATCAGGCTCAAGGACACTTTTACCAGTACATCCTTTATTTCAGCTTTTTGATAGAAAACGATAATAAATATTGCAATCAAGATTCTCACAATAGTTAAAATTGGACCTGCATTCTGGAAACTTCCAAACGCGGCACCGCGGTTTTGCCAGTACAAAAAACGGAAAAAATCTCCAATTGCTGGGATGGGTGCCCAGGCTTCGCCTAACGCAAGGTTCTGCCTCACCAGAGCTTTAGTCAGCTGATCCACCACGATCACCGCGGTAGCGATCAGAAACAAGAAGCCGTTATGCTTCAGGAATTTCTTCACTCGCCCACTCCTTGCACAGATTGCAGGGCAAAGTGTAAATCTTCTCCATCAAAAGTATCATGAGCCTGGCTCAGTCCATGCGGCAAGGCTTCGTCCAGAACTGCCAGCGCCAGGGTTTCTGCAGCGATATAAGCTTCATTTTGTTTGACCGCTTCACTCAAAGCAGCTGTAGCCTGATAGTAAATCTTAATTCTATCGGCGATATCCATGCCCAGACTCTTGCGCTGATCCTGCACACGGCGCACAAACTCCCTGGCCAGACCTTCGTAGAACAAGTCCTGGCTGATGGTCGTGACCAAAGCCGCCAGGTATGGACCATCTGTCGCAACAGAGAAGCCCTCTTTCGCGGTGGCATGCACCTCTACTTCGTCGGGCAGGATCTCATAGTGCTTGCCATCGACCTTGACCACCAGGTTCAAGCCAGCCAGCAGCCTCTCAGCGCTTTCTTTTGCGGGCAAATCGAGGATCGCCTGCCGTACTTTTGGCGAGAGTCCTCTATATTTTTGACCCAATTGTTTGGGCAAAGGATTCAGAGTGTACTCAACAGCTTCTTCGCTTCCTCCCAATGCCCTGACCCGCTTCACGTTCAGTTCATCCTCAAGAATTTCCCTGAACTGCTCCACCACTTCCAATTCATCCGCGCTGCCAACCGCAAAAGCGACTTCCGAAAGCGGCTGACGCACCTTGACGTTGGACTTGTTGCGTGCGGCATGCCCAAGCGAAGCCAGTTTCATCACCACTGCCATCTGGTGGTTGAGCGTTTCATCGATCATGCTCAAGTCTGCCTTAGGCCACTCAGCCAGATGCACGGAAATTGGCGCATGATCATCAGAAGACCTCACCAGGTTTTGGTAGAGTGTCTCTGCCATAAAAGGCATGGAAGGCGCCAACAGCTTGCTGACAGTCACCAAAGCTCGATACAAGGTTTCGTAAGCGGCAGCCTTGTCGGCATCCGATTCGCTCTTCCAGAAACGTCTTCTCGAACGGCGCAGGTACCAGTTGGAAAGGTTATCCACAAAAGCCTCAATTGGGCGGGTAGCCCCGATCACGTCGTAGGTTTCGTAGGCTTTAGTCACATCTCTCACCAGGGCTTCAAGTGAAGAGAGCAGCCACCGGTCCAAATCTGAGAATTGGGGAATCACCGAAGAGTCAGGCGTCCACTTATCCAGATTGGCATAGGTCACAAAGAAAGAATAGGTATTCCACAGCGTCAACATGAAGCTGCGCACCACTTCCCCGACCAACTCGGTGCTGAAACGGCGTTCGTTACCGGGAGGGCTGGAGGTGTAGAGATACCAGCGCATCGCGTCAGCGCCATAAGCGTCGATTACTTCCCAAGGGTCAACCACATTGCCCTTATGCTTGGACATCTTCTGACCTTCCCCATCCAGGATCAAGCCCAGGCAGATAACGTTCTCAAAACTGAGATTATCAAAAACAAGCGTGCTGATCGCCAGCAGCGAGTAGAACCATCCGCGGGTCTGATCGACCGCTTCGCAGATGAAATCGGCAGGGAATTGTTGTTTGAATTCCTCCAGGTTCTCGAATGGATAGTGCCATTGGGCAGCGGGCATTGCGCCTGAATCAAACCAGACGTCAATCAGCTCGCTCACACGGCTCATTTTGCCTTCCTTGCACTTTGGGCAATTAAAGTGCACCTGGTCCACATACGGACGGTGCAGTTCAAGCTCGCTTTGATCCTCACCAGTCAGCTCACTGAGCTCAGCAACAGAACCGATACAGTGTTGATGCCCGCAGCTTTCGCAAACCCAAACCGGCAGTGGCGTACCCCAGTAACGGTCTCGTCCCAAAGCCCAGTCCACGTTGTTTTCAAGCCAGTTGCCAAAACGCCCTTCCTTGATGTGCTCGGGCACCCAGTTGATCTCCTGGTTCAGTTCCACCATGCGTTGCTTCACCTCGCTGGTTCGGATAAACCAGGTGGATCTCGCCATATACAAAAGGGGCGTGTCGCAGCGCCAGCAGAAGGGGTAAGTGTGCGTCAGCGTTCCGCGGTTATAGAGCAGACCTCTTACCTTCAGGTCTTCCATGATTAAGGGATCGGCATCCTTGACAAACATTCCGGCCCAGGGCGAAACCGCCGGCTTGAACTTGCCCTCATCGTCAATCGTCAGCAGGACCGGCAGATTGTACTCCTTGGAAACCTGCATGTCATCCATACCAAATGCTGGAGCGATGTGCACCAGCCCGGTACCGTCACTGGTGGTGACGTAATCGGCATTGACCACGTAATGAGCTGGTTTATCGGGCGGCAGGAATGAGTAAAGGGGCGCGTACTTCTTACCTTCGAGTGCCTTCCCCTTCATGCTCTTGAGCACTTCCACCTTTTTATCTCCAAACACTAATGGGATCAGTTCCTTCGCCAGGATCAAGCGTTCCTCAGCCTCACCCTCAACCCTGACCATCACGTAATCCACATCTGGATGCGCGGCAACGGCGACATTGCCTGGTAGTGTCCACGGAGTGGTTGTCCATACCAGCAGATAGGTATTCGGCTCATCCAGCAGAGGCAAACGCACCGTGATACTTGGGTCAACTGTGTCGGCATAGCCTTGCGCCACCTCATGGTTCGAGAGCGGTGTGCCGCAGCGCGGGCAGTACGGAACTACTTTGTAACCCTGGTAGAGCAAATCCTTATCCCAGATTTGGCGCAGCAGCCACCAGACCGATTCGATATAGGGATTCGTGTAAGTCACATATGCCCGGCTCAAGTCCACCCAATAGGCGATCCGTTCGGTCATTTTTTCCCATTCCTGGATGCGAGAGAAGGCAGAATCGCGGCACAGGGCATTGAATTTTTCGATGCCGTATTCCTCGATCTGGCTTTTCTCGGTGAAGCCCAGCTTCTTTTCGACTTCAATCTCCACTGGCAGCCCGTGCGTATCCCAGCCGCCGCGTCGATCAACGAAGTAACCTTGCATCGTACGGTATCTCGGGAACATGTCCTTAAACGCGCGTGCCAAAACATGATGAACGCCGGGTTTTCCGTTGGCAGTTGGCGGACCTTCGAACATCACAAAGGGCATGCGATCCTTACGGTCGTCTGAAGATTTCTTAAAAATCTCGTTTGTCCGCCAAAAACGCAGGCGCGCTTCTTCCTCCTGCTGGATATTCAATCGCGATGAAACTGGTTTGAACATAATTGCTCCTCTTGCGGCTGGTTCTCAGCAGCCTGAAAATAAAAAAGCCCGTCCCACTACAGGGACGAGCCGAAGCTCGCGGTACCACCCCGCTTCTCAGCTATGCTGAGCGCTTGTCGCATGCCCTTTTATGAGCATGCACCCTCTGTAACGGAAGGGCAATCCGGCGCGCTTACTGCCGTCGAACGGGTTCAGCTTGCGGCTCTGGAAGGATTTTCATGCAAGCGGTTCTGCCCGGCTTCCACCATCCCGGTTCGCTATCAGCCTGCCTGCAGTACTCGTTTCCGTCTCTGCCGATCAAATAATAATTATCTCATAGCCGTAAAAGCTTGTCAAACTTTGCGATAAAAAAACAGCAATTCTCAATATGAATAATACTGAAAAAGTAGCAATACACTATTAAGGAACGCCAAACCACGAAAAAACCTTTGAATCCAGGAATAATTGTCTGCGTATGATCAATTACAACGTTTTTCGGATGGCATACCATGTATTTGAAGCAGAAATATGAAGTGTTTTCTTTGGTGGTCGGTGCAACAGCAGTAAATTCCCTCGATTGGGAACAAAATCAAACCCACTACTTCCATATTGAGAATTACTGATAAAAAAAGACCTTCTTGCGAAGGTCCTGGGTGCCTGGAGGGGGTCGAACCCTCAACATCTTCATCCACAGTGAAGTACTCTGCCATTGAGCTACAGGCACCATGTAGGCGGCAATTCTAACATACCCCTCGCCGTCCCGCAAGCGTAAGTTTTGATGAGTTACAGTTTCAAATTTGACTATAGTAGGAAAAAGCACACAAAAAGGAGAGTTCCGTCCATAATTAGTTTGATACAAAAAAAGGAGGAACTCTCACATGACAGACCAAGCTGTCCAAGTAATTATA